>Ga0209061_1000055_pt1 | contig 382863 bp, 339 predicted proteins | sample Coa_R1_10_FD_187157 | JGI IMG/M metagenome (GOLD analysis project Ga0209061, IMG submission 187157) | Surface soil microbial communities from Centralia Pennsylvania, which are recovering from an underground coalmine fire - Coalmine... | ecosystem: Environmental > Terrestrial > Soil >...
GTAGGGGTTCTGCTGGTACTGGTAGGGGTTGTCCCAGTTGCCGTACTGGCTCTGGTAGGGGTTCTGCTGGTACTGGTAGGGGTTGTTCCAGTTGCCGTACTGGCTCTGGTAGGGGTTCTGCTGATAGTAAGGGTTCGGGCGGTACTGATTGTTGCCCTGAGAGGAGCCGACGTTGGGCGGATAGAAGCCGCTGTATCCGCCGTTGCCGTTGCTCGGTCCGTGGCGGACCGGATAGTAGTACCCGTTGCCCGGTCCGTAGCCCGGGTACCATTGCTGGTTCCGGCTGCGGCTTTGCATGTCGCCCATGTAGTCGATGTAGCGGCCCCACTGGTGCGCCACTTCGGTCGGATTATTCGGGTTGTAGGTGATGTAGTCAGCCTGCGTTTGGCCGCCGGACACGGGAGCTTCGCTGCCGGCATAGAGCTGCGCAGCGTAGGCGCCCGCCCAGTCTGCCGGGGCGGTCGGGCCGGCGGGCGGATTGAAGCTGGCGGCTTCGAAAGCTCTGGGGTCGGAGGCTGTCACTGCGGCTCCTGTGTGAAGGATGGCACAACTATAAGCGAGGCCTTATTCTGTTAACACCCCGGTTTTTCCCATATCCATCCCAAAATCCCGCAGATTTAATCCAAAAAAACCGAGCCCGATGAAGTTTGCGCCGTTTTTTCTGCTTGCCGCCGTCTGGCTGACAATAACCCTGCTGATTAATCCCCGTGGCGACTTTCCGCTGAACGACGACTGGATGTACGGCTGGAGCGTGCTGGCGCTGCTCAAGTACGGGCGCCTGGAGCTGACGAGCTGGAATCTGGCCCCCGGGTTCACGCAGGCTTTCTGGGGCTTGCTCTTTTGCTTGCCGGCCGGCTTCTCCTTCGACGCCCTGCGCCTGTCCAGCCAGGCGGCCGGGCTGATCGGGATCTTCCTGAGCTACTGCCTGGCGAGAGAATGCGGCAGCGGCCGCCGGCTCGCCACCCTGGGCGCGATGACCCTTGCTGTCAACCCGCTCTACGTGAACCTGTCTAACACGTTTATGAGCGACGTGCCGTTTCTCGTTTTTGCCCTTCTGGCGACCGTCTTCTTCGTGCGGGCGATCAAGAGCGACCGCCGGAGCGATTTCGTGCTGGGCAATCTTTTCGCCCTCTGCGCGATTGTAAACAGGCAGTTCGGGATTGCGCTCTCGCTGGCCTGCTCGGCGGCGCTCGTGTTCCGAGACGGGCTGACCGCTCGGACGGTCAAGCGCGCGCTGGTGCCGCCCGCAGCCGGGCTGGTGGTGATCGGGGTCTATGAGCTGTGGCTGAGATCCCAGGCGGCCACTCATTTCGCCTACGAGGTGGAGAGGCTGTACCTGAAGTCGTTGCTGGCGCGCGGGCCGCTCGGGCTGGTGGGCAACGCGGTTGGGAACCTGGTGTCCATCTTTGTTTATGTCGGTCTCTTCCTGGCACCATACCTGGTGGCAATCCTGCCGGCGTGGTGGGCCGGGCTGGACCGCGGCAGGAGGATCTTCTGCGCGGCGCTGGCTGCCGAGGCGGCGGGACTGGTCGGGCTGGTGCTCTACATGAAGCAGCTTATGATGCCGCTGGCCGACAACATCCTGTGCGCCGAGGGGATAGGACCGTTCCTCCTGCGGGGGGCGAAGACTCCATTAGCCTCCCGGTTTTTTCTCGATCCACGTTTGTCATGGCTGATTGTCACTGTATTTGGTGTCGCAGCCGGCAGCGTCCTTTTCGCGATACTCGTATCGATTCTCCTCAATCTCGTGTACCAGCCCAGGAAGGACGAGGAGTATCGCCGAGGAAACTGGCTTGCCGTCTACTTGCTGACGCTGTGCGGGCTCTATGTCGCCTTTATCGGCGCCACCGGCTTGTTCGATCGCTACTTGATATTTCTCCTGCCCTTCCTGATCGCTCTTTGCGCGGACCGCACGAGGCAGCCCCATCCGATTGCGGCCGGCCGCGCGCGGCAAGCGGGGGCGGCCGCAGCTTCGGCGGTATTGATCGTCTTGCTCGGGATCTTTTCCGCCGCGTCCATGCACGACTATTTTTCCTGGCACCGCATCCAGTGGCGCGCCCTGCAACATTTGACCGCGGAGCTGCACGTGTCGCCCCTGGAGGTAGACGGAGGGCGCGAGTTCAATGGCTGGATCTCCACCCAGCCGGAATATCGCGATAAGCCGCCGGCCGATATGATGACCATGGGTCACGGGGACGAGTTCGCCGTCTCCCTGGCGCCCTTGCCCGGCTATGCCCCGGTCCAGGCGTTCCCCTTCCACAGATGGATGCCCTTCGGGAGGGATTGCCTGTACTTGCTCAAAAAGCTGCCGGCTCAATGAGCGAGCGGGCCGGTTGCTCACTTGGGGTTGATGTGGCCTTGCCGGAGGCCGTTTGCGTGCCGGCGGTTCGTGATATTACTTATGGTGATCGGCAGCCCACAGAGAATCAGCAAGTGGACAAACGGGTAGCGATTGACGGCTCGTCCGTCCGGCCGGGGGCGGCCAACGAAGGACTCGTCAGGCGGATGGCTATGGCCCTTATCCCGGACGAGCCGGTCCTCGATCGGGATCAGGCCGTCCGGGTTGAGCAGGACGTGCTGGAGTTTGTCCTGGCGGAGCTTCAGGCGATGCCCCTTTATTTGTGGATTCCCTACAATTGCGCATTGGTGTGCTTCAACGTGCTGGCGGTCTGCCGCTACGGCTCTACCTTCCTCGGGCTCGATCAGGAGCGGCAGCGTGCGTACGTGCAAAGCTGGACCGGCAGCGGGATGCGTCTTAAGCGAGACATGATCAGGCTGATTCGCAGTTGCGTCCTTCTGTCCTACCTCGACCACCCGCTCGTGCTCGCGCGCCTGGAGCAGGAGCAGCCTGGAGCCGGTCATGACCAGAGATGACGGCAAGCGGATCTCGACCCAGGTGCTGGTGATAGGCTCCGGGGCCGGCGGCGCGATCGCGGCGGCAACCCTGGCTGAAGCGGGTCTGTCGGTGGTGATCGCGGAGGAAGGAAGCGAGATCGACACGTCGGCGATGGAGACCCACACGCCGGAAGCGATGCGCTTGCTGTACCGGAACGGCGGGCTGTCACCCATCCTTGGAAGAAGCAACATCGCCTTCGTAGAAGGCTGCTGTGTGGGCGGCAGCACGGAGATCAACAGCGCCTTCTGGCAGCGCACGCCAGAGGTAGTGCTGGATGCCTGGCGGAGGTCTCACGGGGTTGCCGACCTGTCTCCGGAGGCCCTGGCATCGCTGTTCGATGAGATCGAGCCGGTGCTGCATGTCTCGTCCCTGAAGTCTGCCGCGGTGCCCGAAAGCTCTGCGGTGTTTAGGTCCGGGGCGGAAAAACTGGGATGGCGCCTTGAAGAGATACCCCGCGCGCAGAAAGTGGATCTGGCGAGCAGCCAGTTTTCGGCCGGCGCCAAGCAATCCGCGTCTCGAACCTATCTACCCAGGGCGCGCGCCGCCGGTGCTCGCTTGCTGTCAGGCTGCCGCGTAGAGCGCCTTCATTACCGGGACGGGCGCGTGAGCCACGCTGTCGCGATCGTATCGGGTCCGCAGGGCTCGCGAGAGCTGGAGATTGAGGCAGACAACGTATTTGTTTGCGCCGGCGCCATTCAAACCCCGGCTCTTTTGCGGAGAAGCGGCATCAAGGGCAACGTCGGAAACTCGCTGCGCATTCATCCGATGCTGAAGATCGCGGCGCTGTTCGATCACCGGCTGGACAGCCACCGGTCGGCGCTGCCGATCTACCAGGTGAAGGAGTTCTGGCCGGAGCTCACGCTCGGCGGTTCCGTCTTTACGCCGGGATTTCTGGCCGTAACGCTCAGCGACAACTGGGCCGAGAATCAGTCGGTGCTCAAGGATTGGCGCAACATGGGGCTCTACTATGCCGCCTGCCGCAGCTCACGGCGGGGAACCGTGCGGGTGTTTCCCCTCACCGGGGAGGCGGTGGTGCGGTATGATCTGTCCGAGGAGGATTGCGCTCGCCTGAGCCGCGGTCTGGCGCTTCTCGGAGAGGCGTTGTTTGCCGGCGGCGCTGTCGCTCTTTATCCTGCCTTGAGAAGCCCGCCCCGGATTACCTCGGTTGCGCAATGCCGCGAGTATCTCAAGGGAACCCTGCCGGCCGCGCGTATGAATCTGAGCACCGTCCACGCTTTCAGCAGCTGCCCGATGGGGGAGAATCGCCGGCTCTGCGCCGTCGACTCTTACGGCAAGGTCTTCGATTTCGCCAATCTCTATCTTGCCGATGCCAGCGTGCTTCCCGATTCTCCGGGCATCAACCCGCAAGGCACGATCATGGCGCTTGCCCTTCGCGCGGCCAGGCGTTTCCTTGCCGGCAGTCGTTGAGGTACGCACATGATCGACTGCCTGGTGACAGGGGCCCCGGGGTGGCTGGCCAATCAGCTGGTCGAGGTGCTGGTGCGCGGCTCGCCGGAGTGTAGCATTGCCGGCGGTGCGCGCTCGCCGGGCGCCATTCGCTGCCTGGTCAAGCCAGGTTGCGACGCCGGCGCCTTGACGGCCATCGCAGAAGGGCTGGACATTTGCCAGGGCGATCTGCGCTCCGGTGCAGCGGTCAGGCAGTTTTGCCAGGGGGCTGATGGCGCCACCTTGTTCCATCTGGCCGGGGTCATCCATCCTGCCGGCGGGGTCAAGGAGTTCTTCGAGGTCAATGTGGCGGGAACCCGGGCTCTGCTTGCGGCGGCGGCGGCGGCGGGCGTCAGGCGGGCCGTCGTCGTCTCCTCCAACTCGCCTTTCGGCTTCAACCGGGATCGCAGCCACCGTTTCGACGAGCTCAGCCCGTACAATCCCTACATGGGCTACGGGCGCTCGAAGATGCTCTGCGAGCAGGTCGCGCGTCAGGCACAGGATAAGGGGCCGCTGGAGACGGTAATCATCCGCGTCCCCTGGTTTTACGGGCCGCATCAACCGGCACGGCAGACCACGTTTTTTCGCATGATCCGCCGCGGCAGGTTCCCGATCGTGGGCGACGGGGAGAACCTCCGCTCGCTGGCCTACGTGGGCAACGTATGCCAGGGGCTGCTGCTGGCCGGGTCGAAGGCTGCAGCCGGGACGGCGTACTGGATCGCCGACCGGCGCCCTTACACGATGAACGAAATTGTCGGCACCATCGAGCGGCTCATGGAGCGGGAGTTCGGCCTTCCGGTGGCGCGCCGGCGGTTGCGCCTGCCGGGCTTTGCCAGCAGCCTGGCCGAGATAGCCGACGGCGCCTTGCAGTCCGTGGGCATCTATCACCAGAAGATTCACGTGCTCTCCGAGATGAGCCGAACGATCGCCTGCTCGATCGCCAGGGCGGAAAAGGAGCTGGGCTATGATCCGGCCGTCGAGCTGGAGGAGGGCATGCGGCGCGCGCTACGATGGTGTATTGACGGGGGCGTGGAGCTCTAGGGACGTGAGCGACGATTTGCAACTGGTGACCGGCGGTTCCGGCTATTTCGGCAGCCTGCTGGTGGAGCGCCTCAGATGCGACGGCGCCCCGGTGCGGGTCTTCGATCTGGTCGACACCGATTACCGGCCCGGGCAGATCGAGTTCGTTCGGGGCGACATTCGCGACCGCGAAAGCGTGGAGCGCGCCTGCGCCGGGGCGGCAGTAATCTACCACTGTGTCGCCCAGGTGCCGCTTGCCAGGGACAGGGCGCTTTTTCAACAGGTCAACGTCCAGGGCACGTCGAATCTCCTTGCCGCCGCTGTCCGGTGCGGGGCGCGCAAGGTGGTGCTTCTTTCGTCGAGCGCCGTCTATGGCATTCCCGAGCGCAACCCGATCGATGACTCGAGCGTGCCGCTTCCCCTGGAGGCATACGGGCAGGCCAAGCTGGAGGCGGAGCGCGTGGCGCGGGCGTACCATGACGAGCAGGGGCTGGATGTGACGATCATCAGGCCGCGCACCATACTGGGCCACGGCCGGCTGGGGATCTTCGAGCTGCTGTTCGACTGGATCTGGGCGGGAAAGGACGTCTACGTCTTCGGCTCCGGGGAAAACCTGTACCAGTTCGTCCACGCCGACGATCTTGCCGGTGCTTGTATAAAAGCAGGGCAGCGTCCCGGCCTGGCGATTTACAATGTCGGGGCCGAGAAGTTCTGCACCATGCGCCAGTCCCTGGAGGGCCTGGCCGCCCACGCGGGGACCGGCAGCCGTGTGAGATCGATCCCGATGGCGCCGGCGGCCTTTCTGATGGAGGCGCTGTCGCGTGCCAATCTGCTTCCCTTCGCCCCCTATCACTGGCTTATGTACGGACGGGAGATATACTTCGATCTGACCAGAACGAAAGAAGAGCTTAAATGGGCGCCGCGCTGGGGAAACATCGAGATGCTGTGCCAGTCTTACGACTGGTACGTCACGCACAGAGGCGAGCTGAAAGGCGCCGGGGTGAAATCGCCTCACCGGTCGGCGGTTTCGCAGGGGCTGCTCAAGGTGCTCAAGTGGATTTCATGACAAGGAGAATACCGTGAGCGATGAGCCGGCAACCCATGCTGTTCCCATCCGGATGAGCCCGGGCGTGCGCCTTTCGGAAACGGAGAGGCAGGGCGTTTCGCGGGTGGAGGTTGTCGACGCCGAAGAGCGCTTCGCCCTGCCCTGGGATCGTTTCATGCGCCTGCGCGCCGTCGCCGATCACCTGCGCCGGATCACAGGCGAATGCAGGACGCTGACGATCCTGGATGCCGGCGGCTTCGACGGGGCGCTGGCCATGTTCTTGCCGGGACACGAGGTCGAGGTGATCGATCGCGCCACCACCGGCGGTTCGGTGCTGCGCATGCCCTGCGCGGACCGTTCGTACGAGGCTGTAGTCTCCATCGACGCCATCGAGCACGTGCCGGTCTTAGAACGCGGCCGGCTGGTCGCCGAGGCGGCCAGAACCGCCTCCGAGATCTGCATCATCAACTTTCCGCATCCGGCCACGCTGCCGGCGCAGAAGCTGCTGCTGTCGCTCACGGACCACCGCCTGATTCGCGAGCACGTGGAGCTCGGATTGCCGGAGAAAGCCTGGGTGATCGACCAGATGGCCTCATGCGGATTCGACTGTCAGGCGATCCCCCATGGCAGCCTGGCCGTGTTCGTTTCCCAGTTCGCCCTGCAGAACCTGGCCCCGGAAGCGGCGGCGCAGGTGAGCCGCTATCTGGTACAGGCGCACTACGAGGAGCCTTTCACCGTGCCGCTCTACCAGATGGTGGTAGGCACCCGCTCCCGGCGCTGATCATTCCACGCGCAGGTCGGTGCGGCCCACGGTGACGACGTCGCCGATGTTCAGCACCTCGCGGTCCACGATGTGCGCGCCATTGAGCTTGGTGCCGTTCCTGCTGCCCAGGTCCTCGATCCAGAACTGGCCGTCTTCATAGGTAATGAAGGCGTGCGTCTTGGAGACATAGACGTCATCGAGGCAGATCTGGCACTTCGGCTCCCGCCCGATGCGCACGCGAGGGGCGTCCAGCTTGAAAGAGCGGCCGCTGTCCATCTCGACGAGCGTCAAGACCTTTTCAGCCGGCGGCGCCGACAGCTCGCGCACAGGGATTATTTCCCGCAGGTCGAGCGCTTCGGCGGTCGTGCAGTAGAGACACTGCCCATCATCGAGGAGCTGCCTTTTGCATTTCGGGCACAACGCCGCTTCCATCAACTCCACCTCATCAACCGATTTTACAACAGATGCTCCGTGATCTCAGCGCCGCTTTTTCGGACCGGCCGGCGAGGCGGGCGGCTTTACAGGCTCGGCGCCGGCAATGTTGAAGAATTTTTGCAAGATCGCCCTGGCGATCGGTGCCGCCACCGTCCCGCCGTGGCCGCCGTGCTCGACGATGGCGGCCACGGCGATGCGCGGCCTGTCGGATGGTGCGTAACAAACGAACCAGCCGTGGGTTCTGCTGCCGGCCGGCGGGGCTTCGGCGGAACCGGTCTTCCCCGACACCTCGACGTTGCCGAGCCGGGTGGCGCCGCCGGTGCCGCTGGCGACGACGGCTTTCAGCCCGTCGAGCACCACCTTCAAATATTCGTCCTTCACCTTGACGTGCTCGGGGCGCGGCGGGGGGATCTGGCGGTCGCCAATCTTCATGACGAAGTGCAGGTTGGGAACCCGCCCGCGCATGCCGATGCCCGAAAATACGCGCACGGCTTGCGCCGGGGTTAGCTGAACGAAGCTCTGGCCGATGGACATGTGCAGGGTGTTGCCCGGATACCATTTCTCGTGCCAGTTGCGCAGCTTCCACTCCGAATCAGGCACCAGACCCATGCCCTCGTGGGGCAGCTCCACGCCGGTGGGGCGCCCGGCGCCGAACTTGACCCCCCAGTCCTTGATCATCTCCGGCGTCATGTGCAGCGCCATCTGATAGAAGGCCGAGTCGCGCGACCAGGCCAGGCACTTGACCAGATCGAAGAGGCCGGAGGTGGACGTCCAGTCATGAAAGAAGAAGCCACCAAGGGCGATACCACCAGAGACACGCAGCTTGGTGTCAGGCTTCACCACCTTATTTTCCAGGGCAGCGATAAGCGTGATCGCCTTCCATACCGACCCCGGCGGAAACCCGGAAAGAGCGCGGTTGTATAGCGGGTGGTCGGGAGCGTTCACCTTCTTCCACACCGAAGGCGTTATGCGGTGCGTGAAGACATTGGGATCGAAACTCGGCCGCGAGACCATGACCAGCACCTCGCCCGTCTGCGGATCGGCGGCGACGACCGCGCCGTGGCGGTCGCCCAGGGCCTGGTAGGCGATCCGCTGCAGATCGAGATCGAGCGAGAGCACGATGGGCTGTCCGGCTCTGGGGTCCCTGGTCACCTCCGGGCGCGAAGTCCTGGCCGAGACCGCCTGTCCGCTCGCGTTGACGCGGACGCGCTGCTCGCCGTCCAGCCCCCGCAGCTGGTCGTCATAAAGCCGCTCGATGCCGTCCTGGCCGACGATGTCCCCCATGCGCCGCTCCGGGCGCCGCTGCAGCTGCCCTTCGGTGATCTCCCCGCAGTAGCCGAGCACGTGGGCGGTGATCTCGGCCTGCGGGTAGGTGCGGCTTATGTCCGGCAGGATGTCGATGCCGGGCAGGAAGAGCTTCTGCTCGAAGAACTGGCTGACCACCTTGAGATCGAGGTCCCTCTCCAGCACCACCGGCAGCACGGAGTTGGACTCCCTGGCCTCGTTGAGCCTGTCCCGCACCTCATCCTGCGGCTCGTTGAGCATCCGCGAAAGCCGGGCGGAGATGTTGTCGATATCCTCCAGCTGGCCGGGGATGGCGATAAGCGAAAGCGACTCCTTGTTGGCCGCCAGAAGGTTCCCGTGCCGGTCGTAGATGATCCCCCTGGGCGCGCGCAGGAAGGTGACGCGGCTGGAATTCTCGATCGCCTTTGCCCGGTAGTAGCGGTTCTGGATAAGCTGCAACCAGACCAACCTGGTGGCAAGGGCGGCTACCGCCGCGACGATCACCAGGGCAAGCGCCAGCGCCTTGGCACCGGCGTTTTCGAGTTGATGATGTGGCAGGGTCGACTGGGCCATGCTCAAGCCGGGTTGTTGACGGAGCTGAAGAACTCGTGCCAGCTGCGCATCGGGAAGTAGACAAAAGGAGCGATCAGGGCGTTGAGCAGGGCCTCGGGCAGGACGATCTGCGCCAGGTGCGGAAAGACGCCGGCATGCCCGGTCATATGCAGCTGCAGCGCCATCATCAGCTCGGCGGCCACGGTGGCCACCAGCACCACCGGAATGCACATGAGGACCTCCGGGTTGAGGTTGCGCATGCAGAAGTACCCGCAGGCCCATCCGGTCACCGGATAGCACAGCGGATAGACAGGCAGCACGGAGGAGTAGATGGCCGCGATAAAGGCCCCGAAAAGGAGCCCGCTGCCCGAGCCGGAAGCGGCCTGGTGCAGGAAGATCTCTCTGGCCGAGCGCGTGCGCAGGTCATCGGCAAGGATTGGCGGCATCCGCGACCCGAAGACGAAGCCCCAGAGGATAGTCAGCACCAGGGGAAGATTGCAGAAGGCGCCCTGGAAGGCCAGCTCGTTCAGGACCGTGGTCTGCAGGAACCAGGCCAGCGCCGCCACGCAGACGGTGAGCCCGATGTCCCACGCCTTCTGCCTGGCTCGCGATGAAAGCAACGCCATCTGTCAATCCGGCCCTCCCCTAAAAGTCCTCCGGGGGCACCACGAGCACCTGAGAAAGATCATAATAGTTCTCGCTCAGCCTGACCGCCACGGACAGCGTGGTGCCGTTGACGTCGCGTCGGACGCCGGCTACAACCCCCACCGGGTGCCCCGCCGGGAAAATGCCGCCGTTGCCCAGGCAGACCACCTGGTCGCCGGTCTCGACCGAGGTGCCGATCGGAATGTAGTCTATGACCGCCGGCTCCCGCCGGTGTCCGGTGAGCACACCGGGCTGGCCGATGCGCGGGATAAGCACGCCCAGCTTCTGGTCCGGATCGGTGAGCAGCCTGACCACGCTCGCCTTCTCCGAGACACTCACCACCTGTCCGACCACGCCCCGGTTGGTGATAACGGCCGAGCCTTTGACGATGTGATCCAGCGAGCCCTTGTCGATGGTCACCTCCTCGAACCAGTTGTCGGGGCTGCGCGTCACGATCTCGGCGGCGATGGTCTTGCGGTCCAGCCGGTCCCTCAGCCCGAGCAGCTCGCGCAGGCGCTGTGTGTCCTTGGCCTGCTGGCGGGCTGTTGTCAGCTCCAGCTGCGTATCGGCCAGTCTCTTCTCCAGGTCCTTTATGGTCGAGGTCTTCTTAAGAACCTCGGTGGCCAGATCGCGTGTCGACTGGACCTGGCGCGCGCTTTTGGTGAACAGCCCGGAGGCGCAGGTCTGCGCGGTCAGGACAAGCCCGCTTAGCGGTCCGGCCACCATCCAGATCAAGATGAGCACGAAGAGAATCTCAAAAGCGGACTCCGAGCTTACTGGCAGCCGGCCGTGACCCTGAAGCGCCAACCCGCCCTCCTCGCTAGGCTTCGCAGGAAGCTTGCTCGAGCACCCGTCTCAGCGACTTGTCGGTCAACATCTTGCCGGTGCCGATGGCCACGCAGGAAAGGGGATCATCGGCGATGAACACCGGCACCTCCGTCTCGTTGGCGATGAGCTCGTCCAGCCCCTGCAGGAGCGCTCCCCCGCCGGCAAGCACGATGCCGCGGTTGAAGATGTCGGCCGCCAGCTCCGGCGGCGTGCGCTCGAGCGTGCGCTTGATCGCCTCGACGATGGCCGAGAGCGGCTCCGACAGCGCTTCGCGCACCTCGCCCCGGCTTATCGTCACCGTGCGCGGCAGGCCGTTGATCAGGTTCAGTCCGCGCACGTCGTACTTGTCGTTTTCCGGCGTCTTGTAGGCCGAGCCGAGCCGGAACTTGATCTCCTCGGCGGTCCTCTCGCCGATCGCCAGGCTGTGAACCTTCTTCATGTACTGGATGATCGCCTCGTTGAGCTCGTCGCCGGCCACGCGGATCGACTCGTTGACCACGATCCCGGAGAGGCTTATCACGGCCACCTCGGTGGTACCGCCGCCGATATCGACGATCATCGATCCGGTCGGCTCGATCACCGGCAGCTGAGCTCCGATGGCGGCGGCCATCGGCTCCTCCGGCAGGTAGACCTGGCCGGCCTTGGCGTTTTTGGCCGCCTCGCGCACCGCGCGCCGCTCGACGCCGGTAATGCCGGAGGGAACACCGATGGCGATGTCCGGCCGCATGAAGGACTTGTTGCCGACCACCCGCTCGATGAACTTCTCCAGCATCAGCTGCGCGTACTTGAAGTCGGCGATCACCCCGTCCCGCAGCGGGCGAGTGGCCTTTATCCCCTGCGGGGTGCGCCCGATCATCGCCCTGGCCTCTTCACCCACGGCGAGCACGGTCTTGGTCTCGTCGTCGACGGCCACCACCGATGGCTCGCGGAGGACGATGCCCCGCGAGTCCATGTAAATCAGCGTGTTGGCCGTACCGAGATCGATGCCGATCTCCTGGAACAGACAGCGTTTGAACCAATCCACTAAACGAGGCCTCCGGTCGAGGGCGCAGGCAGAGTTTGTCGCCAGGCTTAAGTTTAACAGGTTTCAAGCGAGGCGGTAGGCGATAACCGCGTCGCGCAGGATGGTGATTGGCTGCTCGCCTTCCGGGCAGACGGAAAACGCCCTGTCGTCGAACCAGCGCAAGGTGCCGGTCAGCCTGTCCCCGTTGCTCAGCAGGAACTCGACGCGGGATTTTTCGCGAATGAAGCGCTGCAGCTCGGCTACGCTCGGTCCTCTATTGTCTGGCCCCATGGTTGGCATTGAACCGTGTTAACCGCTCAGTCACCCGCCGGCGATCCCGGCGCCGGCTCGCCGACTAATTATACGCACTCGTGTCCCGGTCGAGCGCGGGATCCAGGTGGGCGCCGCCAGTCCGCTCAATTGTCCGGGACGAGTTGACCGTATAGCGGCGCCCCTTCCAGTTGACCTGGCCGCCGCTATGCACCAGATATGCGGCGTGCAGGTAAAGAACCGTGACCGTGAGAGCCCCCAGCGGCAGCAGGAGGAAATGACGCCAGTCCACGCCCTGGTAATGATAGCAGGTACGCCTGTACCAGGCGAAAAGCGCGGCCATCTCCACCAGGGCGAGGGCGGCCATGACCGGGGCGTCATCGCCCGGCGGCGCCTGGACACAGGTCGAGGCGGCAGCCAGCAGGTGAAGGAAGGGCGCCAGGAGCGCGCAGTTGATCAGGGTGAGGATGAGGATAAGATTGAGCGGGCGGCAATCGATGAGCGAGTAGAGGTTCTTGGTCCAGCCCTGCCACATCGTCTTGAGGCTGGTGTACATGCGCACGCTGTAGAGGTCGTGCCCGTCAGCGCAGAGCACGACGAAGCCCTTTCTTTTGACCACGCGCGCGATCGCGTGGTCCTCCAGGATCTCGTCGCGCACGGCCTGGTGGCCGCCGGCAGCCTCGTAGGCGCTGCGTCTGGCCAGAACGTACTGCCCGTAAGCGTATGCCCTCTCCTGCCGCTGGTTGTTCACGGTGTGGAAAGGATCGCCGAGCAGGAACGAGCCGAGCAAAACCGGCATCACCGCCCGCTCCCAGAAGCCGCCCAGCTCCTGGACGGGGACGAAGGAGACAAGGTCCGCCTGGTTGCGCATCGCGTAAGAGACGGCGTCGCGCGCCGAGTTGCTGCGGTGGCAGGTGTCGGCGTCCGTGAACAAAAGCCACTCGCCGCTGGCGTGCGCGCCCGCGTGCACGAGCGCGTTGCACTTGCCGATCCAGCCTTCCGGCAGGCTTTTGGCCGTGATGAACTTGATCCGGGGATCGCGCGAGGCCGCCCGCTCGATAATCTCGGCCGTTCGGTCGGTGGAGCGGTCGTCGACGACCACGATCTCGAAGCAGGGGTAATCCTGCCCGGCGAGCGACTCCAGGCAACGCTCGATCTTGCCCTCCTCGTTCCTGGCCGGCACAACGATGGAGATGAACGGCAGGTCGCGCTTGCCGCCCGGCGAGCGCTCGACCCTGCTCATCAGCGCGTAGAAGACGAAGGTCAGCGCCACGAGCACGAGGACCAGCGCGGTATTAAGAGTAAGGATGGCGATCGGGATCAACTGGCTGCCCCGTACTCATAAAAGCCGCGCCCGGTCTTGCGCCCCAGGTGCCCGGCCGAAACCAGGCGTTTGATGAGCGGGCAGGCGCGATACTTGGGATCCCCGAAACCGGTGTAAAGCGTATCCAGGACATGCAGGACGATGTCCAGCCCGACGAAGTCGCCGAGCGCCAGCGGGCCCATCGGGTGGTTGTAGCCGAGCGTCATGCCCAGGTCGATCTCCTCGGGCGTGGACAGCCCTTCCATGAGCGCGAAGGCGGCCTCGTTGATGAGCACCAGGCCGAGCCTGGTGGTGATGAAGCCGGGCATGTCCTTGGAGCTGATGATCACTTTTCCCAGCGACTGCCCGAACTGGCGGACCCGATCCATGGTCTCAATGGACGTGTCCAGGCCGGGGATGAGCTCTAGCAGCTTCATGATATGGGCCGGCGAGAAGAAGTGCATGCCGAGGAACTGCTTGGGCCGCTTTGTCGCGGCAGCCAGCGCCGTAATGGACAGGGACGAGGTGTTGGAGGCGAAGATTCCCTGCGGCTTCACGGTCCGGTCCAGGATGCCGAACAGCTCCTGCTTGGCCCGCAGGTCCTCGGCGATCGCCTCGATGACCAGATCGGCTTCCGCGGCGTCCTTGTCCGACTCGGTGAGCTTGATGCGCTTTTTCGCCTCGGCGAGCTCGCTTGCGCTCAGGAAGCCCTTTTCTACCGCCCCGCCGCCGATCTTCTCCATCACCGACCGGGCCTTGTCGAGGGCCGCCGGGTAGATGTCGTAAACCATCACCCGGGCCTGGGTCTTGGTGGCTATCAGGTAGGCGATCCCGGAACCCATGAAGCCGGCGCCGGCAACAAAAACCGTGGAAAACGTCATCCTTGTGAGTCTCCTGAGTTCGACACGCTGGAAATAAATCACTTGCCAACCGGATCCGGCAGGAACACCATCGTACCATCAAGGCTTGGCGAGGCGGCTTCGCCTGCGCCGCCCTAAATCGTTGACAAGAGGCCGGCCTGAGATCTTTATAGCAATCGTAATTCCTGGCCACCGGGTGCCGTTTAACTGGTACGTTGATTGTAATTACCGTCGCTGTCGCAGGTATGCAACCAGCCATGTTCAAGAAAATTCTAATTGCCAACCGCGGGGAGATAGCCGTTCGCATAGCCAGGGCCTGCCAGGAGCTGGGCGTGCGCGTGGTCGCCCTGTTCTCCGAGCCCGATCAATCGGCCAGGCACGTTGAGATTGCCGACGAGGCCTGGCGCCTGGAGGGGCAGCCGGCCCGGGTCTATCTGGACATCCAGCAGATAGTCGAGCTTGCCCGCCGCGCGGGGGCCGAGGCTGTCCATCCCGGCTACGGCTTCCTGGCCGAGAACGCGGATTTTGCCCAGGCGGTGCTCGATGCCGGGCTGACCTTCATCGGTCCGCGCCCGGATGTGATACGGCAGATGGGCAGCAAGATCCAGTCCAGGCGGCTGATGGAGGCCGCCGGCGTGCCGGTGGTGCCGGGGACCATCCATCCGGTGAGCGACGTGGGGACGGTGCAGGAGCTGGGCACCAGATATGGTTATCCGATCGCGGTAAAAGCCGCGGCCGGCGGCGGCGGCAGGGGGCTGCGCGTGGTGCGGGCCGCCGACGAGGTGGACCAGGCCCTGGCCGGCGCCCAGCGCGAGGGGGCAAGCTACTTCGGGAACAGCGAAGTGTACGTGGAGAAATATCTGGATCGCCCGCGGCACGTCGAGGTGCAGATCCTCGCCGATCATCACGGCAACGTCGTCCACCTCTTCGAGCGCGACTGCTCGAGCCAGCGGCGGCACCAGAAGCTCCTGGAGGAGTCGCCGGCGCCCGGGCTGGATCCGGACCTGCGCCGGCGGCTACTGGAGGCGGCGGTCAAGGGTGCAGCCTCCATCGGCTACACCTCGGCCGGGACGATCGAGTGCCTGGTTGAGGGCAACGACTTCTACTTCCTGGAGGCCAACACCCGCGTTCAGGTCGAGCACCCGATAACCGAGTTCACCACCGGCATAGACATAGTCAAGGAGCAGATCCTGATTGCCGCCGGCGAGCCGCTGTCTTTCAGCCAGGACCAGGTGGTGCAGCGCGGGCACGCTATCGAGTGCCGGGTGAACGCCGAGGATCCGTTCAAGAACTTCCTGCCCGGCCCGGGCACCATCACCTCTTACCGGGAGCCGCAGATGCCCTGGGTGAGGGTGGACAGCGCCTGCTACAGCGGCTACCAGGTGCTGCCCTTCTATGATTCGCTGCTGGCCAAGCTCGTGGTCTGGGGCCGGACGCGCGAGGAGGCGATCACCCGCACCCGCCTGGCGCTCCAGCAGTTCGAGATTGCCGGCGTGCCTACCACCATTCCCTTCCACCTGATGATGCTCGACCAGCCGGCCTTTCACAGGGCGGAGATCTACACGACCTTCGTCGAGCGCGAGATGAAGGGCGCCCTTGTGCCACCGCCTGCGGTGCCGACCGCCGCTGCCGACAGGCAGACGCCGGCAGGCGCATCGGGGGCTGCCCCCGCCCCGGCGGGGGTCGCCCGCCGGGGACCGCGCACCTTCGAGGTCGACGTCAACCAGCGCCACTTCAAGGTTTCGGTGACCGAGCTGGTCGGCGCGCAGCCCGCCGCCCCCGTCCAGACCGGGCAGCGCCCGCCGCGCCCGGGCAGCGCTGCCCGGGCCGGCTCCAGGGCGGCGGAGAACAACCACAGCGGGGAGATCCGCGCGGCCATGCACGGTCTGGTCAAGGAGATTCTGGTGCGCGAGGGCGACAGGGTGGAGGCCGGGCAGAAGCTCATGATCTTCGAGGCCATGAAGATGGAATCCGAAATCCTCTCCACCCGCGACGGCCTGGTCAAGAGCCTCAAGGTCAAAGCCGGCGAGACCGTGGAATCCCACAGCGTTCTTTTGGTGGTCGGGGAATAGACCGGCATGCGCGTGGGCAACGGCTTTGATGTGCACAAGCTGGTGGTGGGGCGCCCGCTCATCCTCGGCGGCGTGGCGGTGCCGTTCGAGATGGGGCTGGAAGGTCATTCGGACGCCGACGTGCTCTCGCATGCGATCACCGACGCGCTCCTGGGCGCCGCCGCCTTAGGCGACATCGGCGTCTGGTTCCCGCCCGGGGACCCGACCTGGGCCAACGCCTCCAGCCTGGATTTTGTGAGGGCGGCCATTGTCGCGCTTGCCGAGCGGGAGTACAGGGTGGTAAACGTCGACTCGGTGATCATCTGCGAGCGCCCGAAACTGTCCGGCTTTTTCGGCGAGATGCGCTCGCGCCTGGCCGGGGTCATGCGGGTAAGCCCCGACCAGGTGAGCGTGAAGGCGACGACCAGCGAAGGGCTGGGCTTCATCGGGCGGGGGGAAGCGATAGCGGCCCAGGCGGTGGTGCTCATTGAGCAGGGCGGATAGACCGTGCACAATCGCAACTCAATGTGGCTGGTGGCGTTGCTGGCGATCTGTCATATGCCGCTTGCCGCGCCGGCTGCGCGCGCGTCGGTGAAGCTGCCCGAAATAATCGCCGATCACATGGTTTTGCAGCGCGACCGCAAAGTGGGCATCTGGGGCTGGGCCGACCCGGGCGAGCGCGTGACCGTGACCATGGGCGGCCGGTCGGCAAGCTGTGTGGCCGACGGCAGGCGCAACTGGATGGTCAGCCTCGGACCCTTCCGGGCCGGCGGCCCTTTCGAGCTCAGGGTCGCCGGCAGCAACACGCTCACCGTTCATGACGTGCTGGTGGGCGATGTCTGGGTCTGCTCCGGGCAGTCGAACATGGAGCTGGGGCTGGCCCTGGCAAGCAATGCCGCCTGCGAGATTCCCCGGGCCAACCACAAGACGATCCGGCTCTATACGGTCCGGCCCACGCTTGCCACGTCGCGCCGCCCGGACACGCAAGGGTCGTGGGCTGTCTGCTCGCCGGCCAGCGCGGCTGGTTTTTCGGCGACCGGGTATTTTTTCGGCAGGGAGCTTCAGGAGAAGCTCAAGGTGCCGGTCGGGCTTGTCGCCTGTGCCTACAGCGGCTCGCCGATAGAGGCCTGGGAGAGCCGGTACGCGCTCAAAAGGCTGAAGGCTTTCCGCCCGGAGATGGCCAGATGGGACTGGATAGACCGCGATTACAAGCTCGAGGCCCAGATATACAGGCTGAAGCGGGCCGTCTGGCGCGTTCACGGGCAGATTGCCCGGGCCTTCGGGATGAGGCCGCCGAAGCCGCCGCACCCGCTGCCGGAGCTGTCCCAGCTGGGGGGGCCGTCGGTGTTGTTCGACGGCATGGTCGCCCCGATGCTGCCTTTCGTGGTCAGGGGTGTCATCTGGGAGCAGGGCGAGGCCGATGTGGGCCGGGCGGCGCTATACAGGATCCTCTTCCCGGCCTTGATCTGCGACTGGCGCTCCTGGTGGCACGAGCCGGATATGGCGTTCTATTTCGTGCAGCTGCACAATTACGAAAGCGGAATCGGAAAGAAGGGCACAAGCGCCCTGGCGGAGCTGCGTGAGGCGCAGGCCGCCGCGCTGGCGCTGCCGCACACCGGCATGGCCGTGGCAATCGATCTCGGGGACGAAAACTGGGTCCATTTCAGCAACAAGCAGGCGGTGGGACGCCGGCTGGCGGCCGCTGTTCTGGCCGGCGAGTACGGGCTGAAGGTGGCGGCCCGGGGCCCGGAATTCGCCGCGCTGTCAATTGATGGGAGAACGGCCCGGGTCTCCATGCGCAACGCCCCGGGCGGGCTCAGGACATCCGACGGGCAGGCGCCGCGCGCTTTCCAGATCGCCGGCGCCGACAAGCGCTTCCGGCCCGCCGATGCCAGAATCGAACGGGCGACCGTGGTGCTCTCCAGCCGGCAGGTCGCCCGCCCGGTGTACGTGCGCTATGCCTGGGCGGACAACCCGGCCTGCAATCTGGTGAACCAGGCTGGCCTGCCGGCGGTGCCGTTCCGCACGGATCGCTAGACCGCCTGCCCGCCGGTGCTCAGACCGCCGGCGGCGATCCCGTGAACATTACATGCAATCGCGCTCCAGGGCAGATCGCCGCGGGCACGGCCCGCGATCACGAGCGCATCTGGGCAAGCAGGGAGAAGTAGTGGGCGAACATGCGGATGCCGCCCGATGCCTGGCGCCAGTCGAAATTCTCATTGATCGCGTGGTAGCCGTGCTCGGGCAGCGAGAGACCGAGAAAGACAATCGGCACCGAGAGGACCTCGCTCATGCTGACGACGGCGCCTATCGAGCCGCCCTCGCGGACGAAGGCCGGCTCCACCCCGAACGCCTCGAGAACGGCCCGGCGCCCGGCATCCGCGAACGGGCCCTGGAAGTCGCCCAGATACGGGCGCAGCGTGCCCTCGCGAATAATCTCCGCGTCGGGCAGGCGCTCCTTGACGAACCGGCAGATGGCCTGCACGATCCTGTCCGGGTCCTGATCGGGTACCAGGCGCATGGTGATCTTGGCCTCGGCCTCATGAGGGATGATTGTCTTGACGCCCGGCCCGGTGTAACCGCCCACGATACCATGCACTTCGAAGGTGGGCCTGGCCCAGATCCGCTCCGCGGCCTGCCGGTCGTCGCCGGTGCGCACGGAGCTGAGCTCGTGATGCTCGACAAATTTATCCACGCTGAAGCCCGACTTCACGAAGTCCTCCAGCTCGGCCTCGCTCGGCTGGCGCACCTGGTCGTAGAAGCCGGGAATCTTCACCTCCCCGCTGCAGGCGTCGTAACACTCCGCGATGAGCTGGCAGAGCTCGCCCAGCGGGTTGCGGGCCAGGCCGCCCGCCAGCCCCGAGTGAATGTCTTTGGCGCCGGTGCGCAGGCGGAGGATAATGCCCTGCAATCCCCGGAGCCCGTAGGGTATGGCCGGGCGGTCGTGGTCGATCCAGATCGTGTCCGAGACGACTATGGAGTCCGTCTTCAATCTCTCCCGGTTCTCGGTCAGGAACTGCTCGAAAGACGGGCTGCCGATCTCCTCCTCCAGCTCCCAGATGAACTTGATGTTGAGCGGCAGCTTGTGCTGGCTAGCCCACTGCGCCGCGTACATGACGGCAAGCGCCGGCCCCTTGTCGTCGGTGCTGCCGCGCCCCCGGTAGATGCCGTTGTCGATCGTCATGTCGAAGGGGGGTGTTCGCCAGAGGGCCGGGTCCGCCGGCTGCACGTCCAGGTGGTTGTAGACGGCGACCGTGGGCCGGCCGGGGCCGCTCGCCAGCTCGCCGTACACCACGGGGTTGCCGCGGGTGGCCACCACCTCCGCTTTCGCCCCGATCGACCGCAAAAGCTCGGCCGCCGCCTCGGCGCAGCGGGCGATGTCCTTCTTGCAGGCGGGGTCCATGCTGACGCTCGGGATGTCGACGAGCTTTTTCAGCGCGGCCTCGAAATTGGCCCGCTCGTTGTTGGCGAATCTGTTGACTTCCGCGCTGGCGACCTGAACGTTCATAACCCTCCCCGCCTTGCCCTGCCGGTCCCACTATCCTGCGCCATCGGCCCGGGCAATTCAATATTTGACATGAAAGAATTAAGCGCTTACGGGTGTGTGCCCGAAACGACTATCGCCCCGTGGCCGGCGTGGTTGGCCGCTTCCAGCGCCGCCTCCGCGGCCGCCATAAGCTCCCGCGCCGTGCCAGACCCGGGCGGCTGGAAGTCGGCGGCGCCCATGTTCACGACCAGGATGAGATCGCTTTCCCGGACGGTGAAGGCGTGCGAATCGATCGCGTGCATGAGGCGCCGGCAGACGACACCGGCGCCGTAACGATCGGCGTGCAGGAGCAGGAGCGCAAAGGAGGCCTCGCCGTAACGAACGACAAGGTCGCTGGCCCTGACCGCCGATCTGAGGATGCCGGCCATCTCCGCGAGCAGGTGATCGGCAGCCGCGTCGCCGAGCCGGAAGCGGAAGGAGCGGAACCCGGCCACCTCGGCGAGCACGACCGCCAGCGGGAAGCCGTACCGGCTGCTGATGGCCATCTGCGGCTCCAGGACCTCGAGCAGGTACCGGCGGTTATGGCAGCCGGTGACCTGGTCGGTGTAACCGTCATCCGCTAGCCAGGCAGGGCGCGCCTGGTGATCGGCGGCGGGCGCCCACCTGCGCCTTTCCGCCTGCCCGGTTAAGCCCGAAGGTGTGCTCATCACGGATCCTCCCGCAGTCGTCCGCCGATGCTCCCGGATTCTATGTACCCGGCTAAGGCGATCGCGTTTGCCGCCGCGACTGTTTTCAGACAAGAAACTTCAGGGTTTGCGGGTCGAGCTCGATCTGGGGGGCGATCCAGGAGATGAAGGCCGAGTTCTCCTCCAGATCGTCGTCGCACTCGGAAAGCCGGGTGAGATCGAACTCCTTGACGATCTTCCTGCCGCGCTTGGTCCGGCACTGGAAATAGTGGCCACCATATACGGTGCAGCTATAGGCGGAGAGCAAAGCCTTCAAGCGCTCCCCGGTCTCCCTTGCCTGCTCCCACGACTCGAGCACCGGCTCCACGAACTTGAGGGCCCCCCAGTAGCTGTAGCCCTTGATCATGGCGTTGATCAGGAACTCGCGGTAGTCGAAGCTCACGTAGTACTCGTCGTCGCCGAGGAAGGCTACCGGCGTGTTGTCGCCTTCGCGGCGCAGCCAGCAGCCGAACGGGCGCAGCTCCGCCTGCACGATCTCGTAGAAGCGCGGCGGGCTGGCCAGCACGCCGGCGATCACGTCGGTGTCCTCGAGGTCGCGTTCGAACTCGGACAGCCACTGGTGGTACGTGTTCTCCTCGAAGCTCCAGGTATCCGCCCAGGAGAGGTCGGCGAACTCGTACTGGTTGGACGAGCTGCTGGATCTGCCCACCAGGCGGACGCAGTTCTCCTTGAACTCCTGCAGGTCGGCGTCCGAGTCCACCGGCGGGTTGACGATGAGATAGTAGCCGTCCGAGATCTCCAGGGACCCGAAGCGGGAGACCGGCCAGTTGTCGTGCAGGAAGTCCTTCCAGGCCTGGCGGACCGAAAAAAAGCAGCCCGCCCGCGGGCGAAACTCGACCTCCGAGGCCGGCAGGGTGATCGGGCAGATCTGCCCCGCCTCGTCGACCAGCATGCCCTCGACCCAGTCCGTGGTGCCGTTCCGGCGGTGGATGAGCAGCTGCAGATCGCGTTTGGATTCCGGAAGGAAATGCGCGTGCCAGAGCCAGTATTCGAAATCGCCGTTGCAGGCAGGCCCGCCCAGGGTGTCGCGGCAGGCGCCGCAAAGGATCTGGTCGGAGCGAGACTCCAGATAGCTCTCCAGGACGTTCAGGAGGTGGTCAAGCGAGTTCCAGTCCGAATCGGGAAAGGCCGAGTTGATGGCCGTGAGCGCCGCGCAGCGCGGGCAGCGCAGCAGGGCGACGCCGTGGTCCATGACCGTGAACCCGAAGTTCTGAACCATCTGAGAGCGAAATTCCTGCCGGTCACGAACCTCTTGCTCCCAGCTGGTACCTGTCTGAGTCATTGAGCGGCTACCTGACCTGTGGGTGCCGGGCACCGGCTGCGAGGTTGTGACACGATAAGGACGATGATATCAGATTGCGCGCGCCGCTCAGCGCTTGCCCGGCCCCTGCCCCTTCGCCCCGGGACGCCCCGGCAGCTTGTAGGGGGCCGGAATGAACTGCACGCTCGATCGCCCGGCGCTGGGCTGCGGGTAGAGATCCATGAGCTCGTAAATCTCCGCCGGCAGGCCGACGGTTACCGGCAGGCCCAGCCCGGCGGCGTCCTCGGCCGTTATCGGGTAATCGTGGGTCCAGATCCCGGACACCAGGTTCTCGGCGATCCTGGGAATATCCTCGGGGCTCAGCCTGGCCTCCGGCACGTGGTCGAGGAGGATCTTGCGGACCAGCGCCTCCACCTGGCGCAGCGACTTGTTGGCCACGTCGGCGAGAATGAGCGACTGGTCGGACAGTTTATCCACAGGCTTGGCCTCGACGAGCTTGAGCAGGGAGACGGCCGGAAACTCGCCCACCTGCGGATCGACCGGGCCGAGCACGGCGTTCTCGTCCATCAGGATCTCGTCGGCGGCCAGCGCCAGAAGCGTGCCGCCGGACATCGCATAGTGGGGGATGAAGACGGACACCCTGGCTTTGTGGCGGGTGAGCGCGCAGGCGATCTGCTGCGCGGCCAGCACCAGCCCGCCCGGCGTGTGCAATATGAGGTCGATCGGCATCTCGGGGGGCGTCAGGTGGATGGCCCGCAAGATGCGCTCGGAGTCCTCGATGCTTATGTAATGGGCGATCGGGATGCCCAGGACGCTCATCGTCTCCTGCCTGTGGATGAGCGCGATCACCCGGCTGCCCCGCTGCCGCTCCAGGCGGTTGATGAGCTGCTTGCGCCTGCTTATAAGGGCCGACTGGGCCAGCGCCGGCAGCACCACGGTGAAGACGATTAAGACAAGAAAGAGGTAATCCATCATGGCGGCATCTCCCAGGCGATCTTACAGCTTCGCCCGCGCGCAATAAAGTGCCGTCGAACAGGGCCCGGCCAGAAAGAGCTTCTCCGTGGGCGAACCGGTCAGCGGCCGGTGCAGGAACTCCCCGACGGTGCGCGAAAGGACAAGCAAGCCGGGCGGCTGCTTCTCCATTTGCCCGGACACCCAGGCGGCCAGCGGCTCTTTGCTGGTGACCGACCGGCTCTTTCTGCCCAGCCCGGCAAGCAGCGCCGCCGCCTCCTCAAGCGGGCGCTCCACCGCCGCCTGGTCGGCGCCGGGCGGGCAGGACAGGAGGACCACCGGCACGGCGGGCGCCAGGAGCCCGGCAAAGAGCCTGAGGGCCTCGGACGACGCCGGGCTGCCGTCGACGGCCATCACCACCGGCGGTGGCTTGTCGCCGCCCGCGCCCCTGCGGGCCAGGATGAGGGCCGCCTGCAGGTCGTGGCGCAGGAGGCGGGAAGTCATGGTGTCGTGGAGCATCTTCTCCTGCGGCGTGTGGCTGCCGGGCGCAATGACGATCGCCTTGACGCCCTGCGACTCCACGATCGACAGGATGCGGGCCGCCGGGTCGCCCTCCACCACCTGGACCGAGGTCTCGGCGCCGGCGTCCCGCAAGGACCCGGTCACCTGGTCCAGCAGCCGACCGGTGATCTGCCTGGAGGCCTGTGGATAAGCCTGCTCGAGCCGTCCCGTCCTGTCCGCCAGGAGAAGGGCCGGGTCCGGGGGGGCAATCACGTGCAGAAGGGTGAGGCGCAGTCCGGACAGGGCGAACAGGCTCAAAACCAGATCGAGGCAGAGCTGGGAGTGGGGCTCCGCGTCAAGAGCTATGAGAATGTCCATGCGAGCCCTTCAGGTACTTCTCGAGCTCTTCGATGTGCTCCTGCTCCTCGCAGATGAACTTCTCCACGTAGACGCGCATGGCCACGTTGTCCTCTACTTCCTTCAGCAGACCCTCGTAGAGGTCGTAGTGAGCGCGCTCCTCCGCGATGTCCTCCTCGAGCATCTCCGCGATCGTCTGCTCGCCGGGCTCGTAAATCTCGCTTATCTTCACGGACGGGTGTCCGCCGAGCGCCGAGATCTTGTCGCCCACGGAGATGGCGTGCCGGGCCGCCTCGTTGACCCGGGCCCGGAAGAACTGCACGAGCGGGCCGCGGTCGGGCCCGGTGACGATGAACGAGTGGTGCATGTAGCGCACCATGGCCGACATCTCGTGCTCGAGGGCGGCGTTGAGGGCGGTTATTACTTTTTTCTTGTCCATGGGTTTCTCCTGCTGGCTAATATTGGCGTCGCAATGGAATTTCGTTGAGCCGGGCGGGGCATGCCCCGCCCGGCGGGTTTTGACAGCTTTACAGGTGTGGACATTTTTGCCGGCGAGGGAATTTTTGGCATAACCTCAGTGTCTTCTCTCCGGTACCTTCTCCACCATCATCAGGTTGACCCCGCGCGAGGCCATCTCGGCCAGGAAGAGCGCTGCCGGAACCGTCTTTTCGAGGGCGAGCACCCCTTTTTCCGTGATGTCGCCGCGGGCGATGAGCTGGGCGACGATGGAAGCCGGGAAGGCGGTCATGCGCATCATCGCGGAAAGCCCGGCAGCCTGGTCCATGTAGTCGACCGCGTCCCAGACGACCTGGGTCGGCTTCTCATCCTTGACGCCGGTGACGATTATCCGCAGGAGCACCACATCCGGCTCCTCGCTGGGCAGCTTCTGCAGGAGCAGGGTGCGCATGAGGTCGCGCGGTGTGACGGTGGTGGAGTCCACGCCGACCGGGTCGAGGCCGAAAAGCCCGAGATCGCGCAGAAGCTTAATCTGCTCGCAGTGCCCGCGGTAGCGGATCGTCTTGTAGTCGAGGTGCTGCACCCGGCCGCTGAAAGTTTGCGGCAGCGTGGCGATGCCGCCCGAGGTGGCGAAGGCCTCGAGGGTGTGGAACGGCGCCGGGAAGTGGATCTGCTCCAGGTCGCTCAGCGAGGGCACCTGCATCAGCTTGCCGTCGCGAATGATCGTGGCCTCCTCGACGTACTGGTTGATCAACCAGTCGATCGAGAAGCTGCGGGCGTAGTTCAAGGGCGGCTGCGGCTGGGTGGGCAGGTCGCCCACGCGCAGCCTGATCTCGTAGATCTCCTCCATCGTCTCGGCCGCCGCCGCCGCCAGGATTGACACCAGGCCTGGCGCCAGGCCGCAGCCGGGGACGATGACCATGTTCCGCTCCCTGGCCAGCTCGTCGAGCAGGAACTGCCTGGACAGGATCTCCTCGCTGCCGCCCAGGTCGCAGAAGTTGGTGCCGGCCTGCAACGCCGCCTTGGACAGCTCGTAGTTGTGCTGGTAGGTGACGCAGCTGATGGCCACGTCCACCTCGGACATGAGGTTCGCCACCTCGTCGAAGTTGTTGACGTCGATCCGGCAGGGCACCAGCCTGTCGTCGGGCAGGCGCTCGCCGACGAAAGCCAGGTGGTCGGCGTCGCAGTCGGCCAGGGCGATCTTGTCGACGCGCGGGCTGCGAATGAGGTCGTAAACCACCGCGTACCCGATCTGGCCCGCGCCCAGGACCAAGAACTTCACCTTGTTTACCTCGCCAGGAATTGAGCCCCCAATGATACCAGGTGCCCCGAGCAACTGAAGGAGGCTGGCAGCCAAGGACAGCCGGCAATCAAAAGGCCGAGCGGCGGCGCCCGCCGTCGACGCAGATGGTGGAGCCGGTTATGTAGGAGGCCTGCTGCGAGCAGAGGAAGGCAACCACGGCGCCGAACTCCCGCGGGTCGCCCATGCGCCCGGCCGGCACCGCGGCGGTCCACTCGCCGAGCAGCTTCTCGCGGCTTACGCCGGTGCGCTCCATCTGCATGCGCAGCCGCTCCTCGGTGCGGTCGGTGAAGATGTGCCCGGGCGCCACGCAGTTGACGCAGACATTGGCTTTCGCCACCTCATCGGCCAGGGTCTTGAGCATGTTGGTGACCGCGGCGCGCATGGCGTTGGAGATGGCAAGGGCCGGGATCGGCTCCATCACGGACAGCGACGTCACGGCCAGTATGCGCCCCCAGCGGTTCTCCTTCATGCCGGGCAGAAAGGCTTGATTGAGGTGGACGACCGACTGGAAGAGCTGTTGAAAACCGGCCTGCCAGTCCTCCAGGCTGGTCTCCTCGGCCGACGAGGACTTCGGGCCGCCGACGTTGTGGATGAGGATGTCCACGCCCGGAAAAACCGCTTCCACCCCGGCTATGAGCGCCAGGCGCGACTGGGGATCCGACAGGTCGGCCGACTGGTAGTAGACCGTCCTGCCGCAAGCCCGCTCGATCTCGCCTGCCGCCGAGCGCAGCGCCTCCGTGTCCCGGGCGCAGAGGAAAAGCTCCACCCCTTCCCCGGCCAGCGCGCTTGCCGCCGCCTTGCCCAGACCTCTGGAGGCGGCGCAGACGAGCGCCCGCTTGCCGGCAATTCCCAGGTCCATTTCTCCCCCTGTCTTCAGCTGCTGTAACGGTAACAGATGGTCTTGGCCTCGGAGAAAAACTCAAGGCTGTACCGCCCGCCTTCGCGCCCGATGCCGCTTGCCTTCTGTCCCCCGAACGGCGTGCGCAGGTCGCGGGCGAACCAGCAGTTGACCCAGACGATGCCGGTCTTGAGCTGGCGCGAGACGCGGTGGCAGCGGTCGCCATCCGCCGACCAGAGGCTGGCCGAAAGGCCGTACGGCGTGTCGTTGGCCAGGCGGACAGCCTCCTGTTCGTCCCTGAAGGGGATAACGGGCAGCACGGGGCCGAAGATCTCCTCCTGGCAAAACCGGGAGCTGTTGTCGATGCCGGTGAAAAGGGCCGGCGCGATGAAGTTGCCGGCGCCCAGCTCCGGCAGCCTGTGCCCGCCGGCCAGCAGCCGGCCTTCCTTTTTGCCCAGCTCTATGTATCCCTCGATCTTCTCCATCTGCTCGCGGCTGATGATAGCCCCCATCTGTGTCCGGGGATCGAGCGGGTCTCCGACCCGGATTGACTTCACCTGCTCGACAAGCCTGGATACCACCTGCTCGAAGACCGCCTCCTCCACGAACAGCCGCGAGCCGGCCAGGCAGATCTCGCCCTGATTGCGGTAGGCGGCCCGCACGGCGGTGGCCACCGCCTCCTCCAGGCGGGCGTCGGCGAAGATGATGTTGGCCCCCTTGCCGCCCAGCTCGAAGGAGAGCTTCTTGAGGGTCGGCGCGGCTGCGCCCATGATCGCCTTGCCGGTCGTGGTTTCGCCGGTAAAGGATATGCAGTCGACGCCGGGATGGCGGGTGAGCGCCTCGCCGGCGCCGCCCGCCCCCATGCCCTGCACGACGTTGAGAACGCCGGGCGGCAGCCCGGCCGCTGCCGCCAATTCGGCCAGCAGGAAGGCGGTGTAAGGGGTCCACTCCGCCGGCTTGACCACGCAGGTGTTGCCCATGGCCAGGCAGGGGGCGATCTTCCAGGTGGCCAGATAGAGCGGCAGATTCCACGGCGTGATGAGCCCGGCGACGCCGGCCGGTTCGCGGACGGCCAGGTGACGCTCCTGCGCCGATACCGTATAGCATTCCTCGTGGTAGCTGGCCGCAAACTCGGAGAAGAAGTGGAAGTTGAGGGCCGCGCGCGGGATGTCGCCCTCCAGCGACTCGCCGATCGGCTTGCCGGTGTCCAGCGTCTCGGCCCTGGCCAGCTCCTCCCGGCGCTCGAGGATCAGATCGCCCATCCGTCGCAGGATCTGGCAGCGCTCGCGCACGGACATGCGCGGCCAGGGTCCCTGATCGAAGGCCTGGCGGGCAGCTTTGACTGCCCGGTCGACGTCCTCGGCCGAACCGAGGGCAACCGTGGCCAGCACCTCGCCGGTGGCCGGGTTAGTCGTCTCGAAGCACTGCCCGGACTCCGACGGACTGTACTGCCCGTCTATGAAGTGATCGAGGTGCGCTGTCCTGGTGGGGGTTTCGATGCTCATGATCTTCTCCTGGTTCGTGCAGTTGCTTGCCGGCTGCCTGAGAGTCTCCCGATCAATCATGCCGGCACAAGGCGATCGCCTTAATCTCGATGAAGTTCTTGCCGGGCAGGCGCGCGGCCTGCACGGTGGTTCTGGCCGGCGGCTCGTCAAAGGAGAAATACTCCGCGTAGACGTGGTTGAATTTTGCGAAGTCATCCATGTCGGCAAGAAAGACGGTGACGTCGACGAGATCCCGCAGCGTGCAGCCCGCCGCCTTAAGAACCGCCTCCATGTTCCTGACAACGGCCCGCGTCTGCGTCTCTATGTCGTAAGCGGTGACGTTGCCCTCCTGGTCGACCGTCACCCCCTCTTCCTCCCCGGTCTGCCAGTTGCGCGCCCCCTGCCCGGACAGGAAGAGCAGGTGGCCTGCGCGCACGGCGTGCGAATAAGCACCGAGCGGCTGCGGGGCTTTCTCCTTCACATGGATTCCTGTTCTGCGGGTGCTCTGGCTCACACGTCTCTCCTGCCTGGCGGCTGAAACAAAGGTAATAGTACCAACAGGCACCTTAGTGTTCGCTCATGAGCCGGCATGTGAGCGGGCCTGCCGGGCTGATCGGTTATGATCACTCGTCTGTTGCGCGGAGCCGTGCCGGAGAGCGTGCCCAATGAAGCTTGGCCCCATCGTCCTCATGAAGAGCTCCTCTTTCGGCAGGCTGCTCGACACGCAGACGATGTTGACCGAGGAGAACTCGAAGCTGTCCGCCGAGCTGGGCGCCGGCACCACCGTGCACTCCTTCATGCACTACCCGTGGACGGCCACCGTGGCGCCACAATGCATCCTGGAGCCGGATGCCGGCTCGCCGGCTGTCGATGAGGCTGTCGAGCGCGTTCTGGCGGCCTACAAACGGGCGATGAGCGACTATGTCGCGCCCGACAGATCGATGTGGGACGTAATTGAGAAGCGGAACAGGGCATTTGTGGCCGCCCTGGAAACGGGCGATGCGGCGGCAGCCCGGGACATGCTCGGTCGGATGTTCCAGAGCGAGCTTATCTGGGGGCTCGGCAAGTACGACCAGAACCTGCTCGACGACATGCGCCGGGTGCCGGACCGCAGCCACGTTCAGCTTCGCATCACCGATGCGCTGGTCAGCCTTGCCCAGGCCGCCGGCACCTGTCCTTTGACCTCCGTCGAGCAGCAGGGGGTAAAGGCGCAACTGGAGGCGCTCAAGGTCGATCTGCAGAAGATCGCCGCCGACCTGCAATCCAGGGCGGGACTGGATGTCTCCAGCCCGCGCGTAGGGGCCGCTTACGGCTGCAGTCTGTCCGGGGTGTTTGTCACCATCGACAGCATTCTCCACAGCTACACGCTCTACCGCTTGCGGCAGCTGGGGGCGGAAGCCGGTTCCACCATCTGCGAGATAGGCGGCGGCTTCGGTTGTCTGGCCGAGCTCGCCTGCCGCTCGGGCTTGAGCAATTACGCCATCTACGACCTGCCGTGGGTGAACGCCATTCAGGGCTACTACCTGATCATGACCCTGCCGGCCGGTGCCGTCCGGCTCTATGGCGAGGACAGGGGAACGGTGGCCGTCAACCCGTTCTGGCTCTTCGATCGTCTGGGCGATCGCTCGGTAAATTTTGTGGTGAACACCGACTCGCTGCCGGAGATGGGCAGGCAGACGGCGGAGAACTACATCCGCCAGATTGCCCGCGTCGTCTCCGGCGTGTTCCTGTCCATCAACCAGGAGGCAAGGGCCAGCAACGCCGGCTTCGGTCAGCAGAACAGCGTCTTAGAGATTGCCAGGGAACTCGGCGGATTGCGGACCCTGTCGCGCAGCCTCTACTGGATGCGGCAGGGATACGTGGAGGAGGTCTTTGCGCCGGCGCCTTTTGGCAGACAGAGTTGCTGCCAGGAGATGCCCGATTGAAAAGTCAGGTCTGTGCCCGCTGAGACGGTATGCGGAACCAGAAGCAGCTGCCGCCCGCTTCTCCGCTGTCCACGCCGATTGTCCCTCCATGTCCTTCGACGATGCCCTTGCAGATAGCCAACCCCAGCCCCGTACCCTTGATCTTGCGGCCCGGATGTCCGGCGCCAATCTGCCTGAAGCGCTCAAAAATAGCTTCCCTCAAGTTTTCTGGAATACCGGGTCCTTCATCTGCAACCATGAACTGGACGAAACCAGGGATGTCCTGGAGGGTTACGGTCACGGTGCCATTTTTGGGGGAAAACTTGATCGCGTTGGAAAGGAGATTAATCAGCACCTGAACCAGCCTGTCTCCATCAGCCTCAATTGCCATATCACGCGCCGGTGCTGCGATCGTGACCTCATGCTCTTTGGCAAAGGCGCTCACGGCGCTGACCGATTGCTTGATGATCGAAGCGGCGCTTAAGCTGCGGAAGTTAAGGACAAGCTTGCCCGCCTCCATCTTTTCAAAATCCAGGAGGTCGTTGACAAGCCGCATCAGGCGGTTGGTATTGGTGTCTGCAAGGCGGATGCAGTCGCCGGCGGCCTCCGGCAGCTCCCCGTAAACACCCTCGAGCAACATTTCATGCACGTGTTGAATGGAAGCAAGCGGGGTGCGCAAATCATGGCTGACCATCTGCATGAGCTGTTGCCTGAAACGTTCCGCTTCCTTTCTGGCTGTGATGTCGTGGGCTATGCAAAACACCACCTTATCCCTGGCGGACCAGTGCGCCGACCAGCGAAGGTCGACGATCGTGCCTTCCTTGCGTCTCAACCGGTTTTCAAAAGGCAGGGTGGATCCGCTTTCGACTATCTCTCTAATTGCGCTTTTGGTTGCGACAATATCGTCCTCGACGATTACTTCGCTCAGGTTGCGCCCAATCAGCTCATCGTCATCATAGCCCCACTGTTTGGAGGCGGCGGGGTTGACCTTGATGAAACGGCCGCTGGAATCCAGAGAGCATATGACATCCAGTGCCTTCTCGACAGCAGCCCGCTCTTTCCGGTTGGCCTCCGCGACCGCTTCCGTCATGTCATGGAAGGAACGGTCCAGACTGGCAATCTCATCGCTTCCCCCGATCGGGGGGTTAAGCTCTTTGCCGGCGGCCACCCGCCCGATGTTGTCGATGATTACCCCGAGCCTTGTGGAAATTTCACGCGCAAAAAAGATTGCCAGCCCGAAGGCGATGGCTGTGTTCAGGACCACTCCCAGACCTATGCTCAGCCGCACAAGATTGCGGGCGTTTTCTTGAGCCACAGGGTCCACGCGATCGGCATTCGCCTGTTCCTCGAGGAACTTTTGGCTGCTTTCCAACAGGTCGTTCATAGCGCTCCTGGCGGCACCGAACGCGGATTCTTTGCTGACGCCGGTCAGATTCTGGTCGAGCTGCTCGCGCAGGCTGCCGATTAAGGAAAGCGTGCGGTTGGCGGTTCGATCGAGAGTTTCCAGCGACCCGCCGGGGTGCTCGTTGCCGGCCACCAGCACCTTGAGATGCCGCAAACTGTCGCGCAATTCCGCCTCCACCCTATCGAGACGCTCTCCGGTAGTCGCGCTGTGCGCGAATCCGTAGGCGACCAAAAGCGCAATTGACTCGTAGAAAAGCCTGTCGATGTTGTTGGATTCGGCTACAACGGCACGATAGTGTGATTCCTTCCAGCTTTGATGCTCGGCGTTCGCAAGGGCCAGTACCAGGGTCACGATAAAAACGAGTTCGAACGTGATTGGGACGGCAACCAGTATCAACCCTTTCTTTGACAAGCTCATGTTAGTCAGCATGTGATTTCTTGCCCTTCCCCTTGCCCGCTTGACCATCTTCGCCCGCAAGGCGCCGGCGCGCGTTCGCCAGCCGGGCGCGGGTGCCGGCGAGCCACCCGCTGTGGCAGGCGGCCAGGGCCTCGGTGGCCTTGCTCCAGTAGATAACTGAGGTGTCAAGGTCCTGCTCCGATTCGTAAAGCGCCGCCAGGTCGCCGTAGCAGCACCCTATTTCTTCGCCAAGGCCCTGGGGCGCAGCCATCGCCAGCTTGAGCGATTCCTTTAGACAGCGCTCCGCTTCCCGAAATTTGCCTTGAGCGACCAGTGTTCGCCCGAGGACGCGGAGCACCGTCGGGTAGTTCCGGCTGAGAGGGTTTCCGCGGCTCACGGCCAGCCGACAGATGCGCTCTGCGCGATCGAGGGCGCCGGCGCGAGTGAAGGCAAGCTGCAGCCTGATTGCATCCTCATTGAGATACGCCGTGTCGTACAGATTGGCCCTGGAGCACTTCGAGAACGCCTCCTCAAGGACGGCTGCGGCTCGGGCGAGGTCGCCGTCGCGAAAGTTCAGCTCAAACAGTTGTTGGCAGCACAACAAGTACTCCTGCGAATTCCTGGGGATATGTTTGCTGGTCAACTCCTCGGCCAGCCGCCGGTACCGCCGGGCTTCTTGCCCGAGGCCCTGGCCGGCGAAATCAAACCCGATGCGGGCGACGGTTGCAACGACCTTAAGCCAGCCGCTGACCGAAGACCCCCTGTCATTTGCCGCCACCAGCTCGTCGACAAACTGGCCGGCCCTTTCGGGATTGCCGGCCCGGGCATAGAGAACAGCCGTGCGCTCGATCATCTGATTGAGCTCCTCTTCGCCCGGACGGAATAAGGGCCGCCACAAGTTGAGCCGTTCTTCCGACCAGCGGGCCGCCTCGCGGGAATCTCCTTGCTTCTCATAGAAAGTTGCCAGATCATCGACCGTTTGAAAGTAACGAACGTCCTTGATCCGGCTGACCTTCACCATATCGAAAGCCTGGAGAAGTTGCTTTTCCGCCTCCTTCGTGCGTCCAAGCTGCAAGTTCTCCAGAGCGGACTGACGGGTGGCCAGCCAATCCGGGCTTCCGTAAGCCTTGAGCCGTAGGGCAAGGCGAGCCAACCTGTCCGCCTCACCGCTTTGCCCCTGGCGCCTCACTACGCAGGCGAGCGCTGCCAGTGAGTGCGCCAGCTCCGGTCTGACAAACGCGTCCAGTTCTTGCAGCCTCTGGTCCCGGAAGGTTTCTATTGCCGCCAGGAATGAAGATCTGGCTGCGGGGAGATCATGCTCCTTGCTCGACAGCCCGCCCAGCTCCGAGTGCACGTGCGCTGTTTCTTCTATGGCTAACTGCCTCACCGCCGCGGGCGCCTCCCGGGAGTCAGCGATTTTGCCGTAAGCAGCAAGGCTTTCTAGCAGCGGGTTCTTCGCCTCAGCGTATCGGCCCTCGCCTATCTTTACCTGGCCCATGTCATCGAGGGCTGCCGCCAGCATGAAGTTCCACCCGCCCAGCGCTCGGCTATGCTCGAGAGCCACCTTCAGGGACAATTCCGCATCGCGATTCTTGCCGCGTCTCAGCTCACGCTCTGCCTTTATTCGATATTGCTCCGACAGGCGCCGGTGGTAATCCAGGTCCTGCCAGGTGCAGGCAGCGAGCGCCGGCAGCAAGGCGCCGATCAGGCAGCAGCCGAAGCCAGCCTTAATCAGCCGATGCGCGGCGCTGCGCGGCTCGCTCGAACGAGACAATTCAGTCGCCCACATCCTCCAAATTCCCTCAAGCGCAAGGGTCAATAGCCAGGGAAGGGGCTGTTCATGCCGTAGTTTGCAAACGGGCCGGTCACCGGCTTTTGAGGCTCAGCGCTCCAGGGGCTTGAATGCCAGTATGGAATGTTGGATCCGCAATCATAAGGTTCGCCGCGAGGACCGGGAGTCATGCCGGAGCCACACGTTCCGGCCATGGCTCCGGCCCCGTAAGTCGGCAGTATCATGCCCATTACCCCGTCGCAGGATCCGGGTGGTATTGTAAGCGGGCTTTCCTTAAAGGACAGCCCCAGAAGACCGATTGGACGCTCGATGTTATACGGCTCGGCGGCCGTGTCCTCCATCGAAAAGACCGGCGGCAAGAAGCCCGCCGACCAGACAGGCAAGGCGCTTGCCCTGACGGTCACCTTAACAACCTTCGGATCGCTGAAGTCGGCCGTACCGGTCATGTGTCCAGGCAACCCTGCCTTGGAATACAACGAGCTGCACACCCCGGCGACGCGCGCGGCTGCCGTCCCTTCGTCGTAGTCAGGCCTTTGCGCGCCCAGCCAATATCTTTCGTTGATCGCTGCCCGGGCGCCGGCGTCCGCGATCTGGGCAAGCTTAAGGTGGTAATAGCCCAGCGTGGTGGTGACAAGGTTGAGCACTATTCCAAAAACAATGATCGGAACAAGTATCATAAGAAATGCCGTGCCTTCGATGAGCGCCTGCCCGCTGGGTCGTTGCCTGTATGATCTTGTCTTCACCATGATTCCTCCCGTCAGGAATTTGGCTCTCCCCTGCAGTAGCCGGCGTTCGAGGACCAGTTCACTTGTACCACCCGGGTTGATATCTCAATCCCTAGATGCGCAGAGACAAAATCACTCCGGATTAGCGGCCCCCACCTCAGGGCATATGCAGGGTGTAGACTCGGGCTGCCTATATGACCGATAACCCGTCTGACCACGAACCCGATCCGGCTGCAATACAGCCCGGCCCGCAGGAAAAGGAAAGCGCCGACAGTCCTGCGTCTGCTTTGTCGCCAGCGGCTGCCGGGCAAGCCGAACCAGGGGTAAGCGACACGCCTGGCGAAGCCGGCTCGCCGCGCGCGGTGAAAAAGCCCGGCAAGAACATATTAAAGACGTTTCTGGACGTGGCTGCCTGCCGGCAGGTGGTCACACGCCTGACCTCCGAAAGGGAGGTCAAACTACAGGAAAGACTCAAGACGGCAGGGCCGGGGCAATTCGAGCCCTGCCGGTCAATCGAGCAGTTCCGGCCGGCCAGTCGGTGCGGCGCCAGGTGGGAGGACGCCCCGGATTCGTCCAGGTTTCAAATTTGCCCAAAATGCAGGCTTCATGTTTACGACTTCAGCAAGATGGATTTAGCCCAGGCCAGTGAGCTGGTCTTCACGCGGGAAGGAAAAAAGGAGCCCCGCTTTTACAGGCGCCTGGATGGAAAGTTTTTGACCCGCGACTGCCCGGTTGGAGCAAGCCGGAAAGCGTCAATGATCGCTCTTATGGCGACGGTGATCGTCGTCTTTGTGGGATTAGTTGCCTTGGTGGTCAGCGCGCCGCCGCCTCCAAAGCCTGCTCGTTCCAGCGGCGCAGGACAAGATAGTGGCAGCAGCACGGTCCAGAAGCAGGCGCAGGTTCCCGGCCTGACGGGAGGCGCGCCGGCGGCCAGCAGCGGAAGCCCCGGCGGGCACAGAACTCACGTCTACCAGATGAATGGGAATTCAGTGATTGAAGTAGATAAACCTCAAGCCTCGCCTGCACAGCACAACGAGACCGTTGGCAGCCCGTCCCTTCAATCGCCGCCGGCAAGCCCCGCAACGCCAGTTCCGCCCCGCCCGACGACCGACAGATAATGCTGAAGGGGGAAACACCCAAACAGTCATGGCACGAATACTTGTGGTGGATGATGACCGAAGCCATGCCAAACTGGTGAGGGATTGGCTCACATTCGAAAAGCATAGTGTCACAGCGCTCAACTCAGGGGTTGAGGGCTGGAGCCATCTTCAGACAAATCAGTACGATCTGGTTGTTCTGGACTGGGACATGCCGGATCTCGACGGCATCGACATCCTCAGGCAATTACGCGCAGGTGGCGATCTAACCCCGATTATCATGCTCACCGGACGGGCTGCCCTTGATGATAAAGAGCTTGGGTTCGACGCCGGTGCCACTGACTATATAACCAAGCCTTTTCATATGAAGGAGCTGTCGATGAGAATTCGCGCGGCCCTCAAAAATCAGGCGGCGATTCCTCGTCCTCAAGCATTGGGCGCCAACAACGAAGCGGTGCTGGAAAGGGCCAATCTGGCAGGAACTTTTCTGGCGGCTAAATTCGAATTCCTGGAGGTAATTGGTGAAGGTGGAATGGCTCTGGTCTTTAAGGCCAGACATCCTCATTTGGATAAGCTGGTAGCGATCAAGATTTTACAGGCATCCGAGCAGTCGGACGAAGCTGTAAGACGCTTCGAGCGAGAGGCAAGGGTGATAAGCAAGCTGGATCATCGAAATATTGTCACGGTGTATGACTTCGGCGTCACGGAAAAAAAGCAACCGTATATGGTGATGGAGTTCATCGAAGGTAAAGCTCTGGATGTAATCTTAGAGGAACAGGATTACTTAGCGCTCGAGCCTGCATTGTCGATCTTGCTGCCGGTGTGCGACGGGATTGCCCATGCTCACGACCACCGGATCTTGCACCGAGACCTCAAGCCGGGAAACATTATGTTGAAGCAGGTTGCGGACCAACCTGCCATCCCAAAGGTTCTGGACTTTGGCGTGGCCAAGCCTTTGGATGTGGACGCGGAAAGGCTGGAAAGGGCGGTGCCTCTTACTCAAGCCCAGCAGATTATAGGCACCCCGCCATACATAAGCCCTGAAGCTGTGAGGGGACAGCCGCTGGATGAGAGATCTGACGTGTACTCGTTCGGTTGCGTGATTTTTGAAACCGTAACGGGATATCCGCCATTTTGCGGCGACACCCCTCTGGAGGTCATAGTTAAGCGCCTGGAGGAGCCGCCGCTAAGCTTTCAGGAGGTCCGTCCGGAGCTGACGTATCCACAGCAGCTGGCGCAGTTGATCGAACGGGCGCTGGCCGTGGATCCAGAGGATCGATATCAATCCATGCGCGCACTACAAGAAGAACTTACAAGGATCTTGCAGCGGTGCGCTGATGGGTAGACATGATTGCCGGCAGGTCGTAGCGGGGCTAATTCTGAACGGCGAATTCCCGACCGGGCATGAAATATTCGACGCCGCGTGGCGCCCAAAACGCCATCCTGCCCTGTCCATAGCGGAGCGTGTGCTCCCGACCGCCCGCCTAGGGCCAGGTTATTAACTTATAACGGCCGCCGCGGATTGCCGGCCCGAAATCCGGGCGTTTGCGGTCCCGGGCCCGTTACAAGTTAATAACCTGCTCCCAGGCCGGCTAAAGCCCGCCAAGCGCGACTACCTCACCCCCGGCGAGGTAGTTACAAGCTAACAACCTGCTCCCAGGCCGGCTAAAGCGCCCACCTCCCGGCGATGCCCGCACCGGTGCGCGGGCACCCGCGCTCACAGCGGTCCGGAGATCCGCTTGATCTGCTGCTCTATTTCCTGGGCGGCGGAAAGTCTTCCTTGCTGGCGGTAGATCTTGTCCATCGTCCTCAGCGTTCGCAAAAGATAGGGGCTGGTGCTGCCGTAAGCTGCCTTCTCCCACAGGAGCGCCTTTCTGTAAAGCGGCTCGGCATCGTAGAAGCGGCCGGCAGCCGTGTAGGCGGAGGCGAGATTGACCAGCGCGTGGGCCAGATTGGTGCTGGCCGGATCGGAGCCGAGGTTGAAGCCGCCGGCCCCTCCCTGCCAGTATGCCAGCGCGCTGAAGAAGTACATCTGGGCGTTCTGAACCTCGCCCACCGAAAGATAGAGCTTGCCCAGCGAGGTGTAGATTCGCGCGGAAAGACCTGAATTGGGCATGCCCATGGAAGGTTGATCGATGAGCCGGTAATCCTCGATCACCGGGCCGAGGCTCATCGTCGAGGGCTGCGGCTGGTCGTTGAGCACGTTGAGCGCTTTCTGGTACCACATGAGCGCGTTGCCGAAATCGTTGTTGACCCGGTAGGTCTCGCCGAGCAAAAAGAGCGTCGATGCGGTCCCGGGCGAGTTGGGCGCCTGCTGCAGCTGCATGATCGCCTGCTGTTGCAGCTGCAACTGATCCGCCGCATCCTTGTAAGTAGGTCCGGAAGGGCCCTCGTGCGGGAGGTCGTCGTCGGTCGGGGCGGCATCGTCGGTCGGCGCCTGATCATCTGTCGGTTGCCTGTCGTCCGTGGCATTGAGCGTGCCCGGTGGCGGCGGATTGACCGGGCTGCCGCCGCCGGTCAGCTCGGCGGCGCGCGCTGGAGCCCGGGACAGTTGCACACTCAACAGTAAAAGCAATATCGCTCTGGCTTGCTTGATTATCACGGGCGGAAAGCGACCTGCGACCTTTCTGCCAGCTTAGCACAGAGGATATCCAGCAACCGCTCGGCCCCGCGGCCGTTGACGTGCACCGAGTCCGCGAAATCGTCGTGGCTGAAAAGCCCCGGTTGGTTGAGGTCCTCGAAGCAGGCGCCGCAGGCGCGCGCCGCCCCGCTCACGTCGGCGAGATAGCGGTGGTAGATGCCGGGCGGCATGATCTCCATGTTCTCCCGGGTCAAGGGCATGTTGACCAGGACAACGTTGATGCCGGCGTCCCTGCCGTACTTGAGCAGCTTCTCCAGATAGGCGATCTCGGTTGCGTACATTCTGGCATTGAAGACGCTGTAGCGGAGGCGATATTCGGCCAGATTGTCCGTGTATTTGAACGTCGCCGCCTTGTAAGGGCGGCTGATGAACTCGCCCGGCGCGGCCTCCTCGCCGGCGGCCAGCTTGCTTGTGAAGCGCAGAGCCTCCAGCGTCTTGCCGGTATCGGCGGCGCGAGCGGCAAGCAGCCCGCAGACGGCGCGGGCCGCCTGCTGCTCGCAGGCGACAAGGTCGATCCTTTTGTCATACATGAAGCAGGCGGCCCTGAGCGCGGCATCGGCCCTGCCCCAGAGCGTTCGTCTCGCGAGCGCGGCCGAGAGCTCCGGGTTGCCCGCGCGGGCCATGAAACGAAACGTCTCCGTGCTCGCCGGGTCCGAGCACATGCTGTCGATGAAGTCGCGGGGGGCGATACCGTATACGATGACCTTCGGCCTGCCGCCGCCGGCAAAGAGCGTGGAGACCAGCGCATAGGCATCGGAGGCCATCTGCCCGCCTATGGCCAGCGAGAAGGTGCGCACGTCGGCCTGGTAGTTTTTCCTGAGCAGATCCTCGAGATAACGCGAGCGGTGATGGTAGACCGCGTCCTCGGGACGCTGGAGATAAGTGGCGTCGCCGTCGTTCACCACGGACAGCATGAGCGACGAGCCCATGATAACCAGATCCGGCGTTCGCCCCTGGCGGCGGAGGTCCTGAACGGCCCACCACGCCCAGCTGCGGTTTGGCGACGTGAAGCGATCCGGATGCCAGCCCGGGTAGGCCAGCCTGCATCCCAGATCGAGCAGGAGGAAGACGGCTGCCGCCACCAGGGCAGCGCTCCGGGGCAGGTTCGTCAACGTTCGGTCAAGCGCGCTTGGCATTGCTTTGCCGGTTATCGAAAGGCAGCTCATGATAACCGCCGCGGACGGCAAAAGTCCAGAAATGGGATCTCATTGAAATTTTTCGCCCTCTGCCCGATGATTAAGCTTTGCCCGCAAGGAGGGACGCGCCAGCGTCAGGCGCCGTATGAAATTGCCCTGGGAACCGCTTGTCACCATCGTCCGCTCCAGCCTTCCGGAGCTGACCGCCTCCGGGGTGATCGCCGTGGTGGACGGGCAGGGGCGGACGCTTGCTGCCGCAGGCGACGTCAATCAGCCCATGTGGGGCCGCTCGTGCCTCAAGCCCTACCAGCTGCTCTCCCACTACCTTGTTCTCAAGGAGCATTACCCGGCGCTCGGCCCGCAACACTTCGCAATCATGGAGTCTTCCCACAACGGGGAGGACATCCATCTGAGGCTTTTGCGCGAGATAGAGGCGATAGGCGGCGTCGGTGAATCCGCCCTGCAGTGCCCGCCGCGGCTTTCCGCCTCCGCCGACAAGCGCAGAGAGCAGCAGCTCGCCGGCACGCAGCCGAGCCCTCTTTTCAATGGCTGCAGCGGCAAGCATTTCGGCTTCCTGATGGCCGTCAAGGCGACCGGCGGCGACCTGTCCACCTATCTCAATCCGGACGCCCCGCACTTCCTGCCGTTGCGGCGGCTTATGGCGTGGCTTTTGAAGCGACCCGGCCACGAGTTCGCCACCACGGTGGACGGCTGCCGGCTGCCAAACTATGCTCTTTCGGCCAGGGAGATGGCCCTTATCTATTGCCGCCTCAAGACAGGGGTGGCGGAGCGCGAGCTCGCCGAAGCACCGCCTGAGCTGCGCGAGACGCTCGCCAGGGTCGGCGAGCTGGGCGAGCTCATGAGGCGCTATCCGGAGCTCATCGGCGGCGCAGGCCGCTTCGACACCCGCATCATGTCCGGCGAGTTCGCCCCGGGACAGCTTTCGCTCATCGCCAAGGACGGCGCCGACGGGCTGCTTTCCGTGGGGGTGGGACCCACCGAGCGCTACGCGCACGGGCTGGGGATCCTGATCAAGGTTGCTTCCGGCTACGACATGCGCTTCATGGAGATTCTTTTGAAGGCCGTTCTCGAGCAGCTCGGCTTGCGGGCGCGCGCCGAGGAGGCCGACGAGCGCGACCGGCACATAAGCACGACCCTGCATTTCCAGGTGGCCGCGCATCACTTCGTGCCGGAGGCCGGCGGGGCGCCCGCGCCGCCCGGGGCGGTCTAGGCGGGCGCTATGATCGAATACGAGCGGATAATTGACATATCGCAGCCTGTAAGCTCGCGGTCGTCCCGCTTTCCGGGCGACGTTCCTTTCTCCAGGCAGGTTACCGTCTCCTACAGGGACAGCGGCGTCATCAACCTGACCGCGCTCACCATGAGCCCGCACGTCGGCACCCACACGGACGCCCCGATTCACTGCTACGGGGAGCTGGCCGACGGCAAGGACACGGCCGGCACCTTGCCGCTCGAGCCCTATCTGGGCCCGGCGGCGGTAATCGACATCGCGCCATTTCGAGACGCCATCCACCCGCAGCACGTCAAAGAGAAGCTGGAGCGCCTGGCCCCTTTTCCGGCCCGGGTCCTCTTCCGGACCAACCAGGAGATAAGCTACGAGGTATTCGAGGAAACCTACGCGCACTTCTCCGTGGAGCTGGTGGATTATCTGGCCGCCCACGGCGTCGTCCTGGTGGGGATCGACACCCCGTCTGCCGATCACGCGAAATCGAAGACGCTTGCCGCGCACCACGCGTTGATCAAGGCCGGCATCTACTGGCTGGAAAACCTCGATCTGGCGAAAGCGGCCGAGGGTGAGTACTTCCTGGTCGCCCTGCCGCTCAAGTTCATGGAGCTGGAGGCCTCGCCCGTGCGTGCCGTCCTGCTGGCGGGCAGCCTGGCGGACCGGTGATCTTTGCGGGCCGGCAGGAGGATTGGAGATGTTCGGACCGGCGTGCTCGATCGTAGGCGTGGTGCATGTTCTGCCGCTGCCCGGCGCCCCGGGCTGGCGCGGCAGCATGCCGGAGGTCGTCGCCCGGGCGCTGGCCGATGCGCTTGCCTACAAGGAAGGGGGCGTGGACGCGCTCATCGTCGAGAACATGCACGACGTCCCCTACCTGAAAGGGCGTGTGGAACCGGAGACGACCGCGGCCATGGCCGTGATTGCCGCAAGGATCAAGGACAAGATCGGGCTGCCGACCGGGATTCAGATCCTCGCCGGCGCAAACATCGAGGCGCTGGGGGCCGCCGTGGCGGCGGGTCTGGACTTCGTGCGCGTTGAAGGCTTCGTCTACGCGCACGTCGGCGACGAGGGGATTCACGACTCGTGCGCCGCCGGGCTTGTCCGTCGCCGGGCGGCGCTTCACGCCGGGGGCATAAAGATCTTTGCGGACATCAAGAAGAAGCACTCCTCGCATGCCATCACCGGCGATGTCAGCCTGGTGGAGACGGCCCGCGCCGCCGAGCTCTTCTTAGCCGACGGCGTGGTGGTGACCGGGGCTGCCACCGGCGAGCCGGCCGACGTCAACGCGGTGCGCGCGGTGCGCGCCGCCGTGGGCTGCCACGTGCTGGTCGGCTCGGGTGTCACGGCCGCCAACGTCGACGGCTACCTGCCCGCCTGCCAGGCGATAATCGTCGGCTCCTCGCTCAAACACCAGGGCAGCTGGCGCAACCACGTCGATGCCGAGCGCGTGAGAGCCTTCATGCACAGCGTCGCCGCCCACCGCTGAGCCGCTCGCCCGCCCGGTGCCGAGCCCCTGGCGGCGCGGGCGTCCTGCCCGCACAGCGGAGCCAGGCCAGGGCGGAGCCCCTGGATTACGCTAACGCCGGGTTCTCCGATTGTTCACGAACGGCAGCGGTGTGTAAGGCTGGACCTGCCCGTTCACGTAGTCCTGCGTGAACTGCCGCCCGTCGCGGGTGATGAAGTAGCCCATCCCCACCGGTCCGCTGCCGGGAACGGCATCGCCGGGAAGCGGCTGCGGAAAATCGCCGGACGGGATCGGGCGCAGCCTGTCCGGCCGCCCGGCATCGGCCGGCAGCCGGTTTGCCGGCCGCTCCCCTGTCTGTCCGGCCGCTGGCGGGTCTGCCAGTGGCGGCTCGCGCGTCTCCGGGAAGCTCGCCGTGGGCGCCGGGCGCAGGCGCGGCTTTTCGCCGATCGGGAAAAACGGTTGCGCTTGCGGCAGCGATCCAGGGTGTCGCTGGTAAAACGGCGCCGGCTGCCAGCCGGGCAGGGCGGCGGGGAAGTTATTTGGCAGGCAGGGCCGGCACGAGCGCAGGCGGCCGTCATAGAAGCCAGGCAGCCCGGTCTGCCCCGGCGCCGCTGCCAAGGAGGGATCCAGGTTCGGGCGCGTCTGCCAGCGCCGGAAGCGGTAGAAATTGGCAGCGCCGTTGTCGAAGACCTGCGTGGGGTCCGGGCGATAGACACCGGGCTGCCAGAGCTGCCGAGGCTCCGGCAAGAGGCGCTCAGGAGACCAGCCGATCCGCCTGTCGAGAAAACCGACGTCCGGCCTGCCGGCGAGCTGCTGCATCCAGTAAGCAGCAACCGCCGAGCCCGGCGGCATCGGCTGCATCCAGTGGAGATCTCCGGCGCCAGCCCAGGGCTGGTGCTCCGGAAGCCAGGCGCCCCGGGCAACGGGCACGGTGAAGGCCGGCGCCAGGTACTGGCCGCCCATCCCCCCTGGCGGCAGCTGAGTGTCCGGCGGCAGCCCCCAGGCGATGGCCGTGAAATCCGGTCTGGCGTTGAGCTGCGCAGAATAGTCCCTGACCCAGTCCGGCACACCACCGGCGTCCGGGCAGGGTGCGGCAAGGCCGTTGTCGGCTGCATAAATATTGTCGGTCATGCGGTCCTTGTTCAGCCCATCTGAGCGGATATAAACGGCAACGGCCGGTTTTGGACGGGATTGACGAAATTTAACCGTGGTCCGCCGGCGCCCACGCGGGTTAAGATAACCGTGTTGGTCTTAGCAACCGGGAGGTAAGCATGGCTGCCGTGCGCCGCTTCTTGCCCTGCCTGCTGTTTCCTGCAATCGCCTCCTGCTTATGGAGCGGCCTTTGCCTCTGCTTGCCTGGCGCCGCCCAGGAAGCCGTTGGCGACCCGGCGCCGCGGTTGCGCCCGGCGCTCGCGCCAGACAGCGTCCCGGCAGCCGGCAGCGCCCCTGAGATAAATGCCGGGCCGCCCGCGGAGTTGCGTCCGGCTCTCGAAGGAGGCGGCGACCTCGCGGGAGGGCCTCGCCCGACCCCGGAAACCCCCGCCGGGAAGACGAAGAGGCTTGAGGCATCGGTGACCGAACAGGCCCGGGAGAAGGCCGAGAAAAACGTGCGCTTCGAGATCGAGATCACCCGACCGCTCGATCCAGCCACAGTCAAGGTCGGCGACGAGGTCGCCGGCAAGCTGACGGCGGACCTCGTGGTCGATGGCGTCAAGATAGCTTCGGCCGGCGACGCTGTTCACGGGAAGGTAAGCAAGCTGGTTCAGGGCAGGAGAACGGTAAAGGCCTACGTTCCCGGCAAGCACTGGTTCAACGCTCAGGGGCGGCTGTCGCTGGAGTTCTTCGAGATCGTCACCAGCGACAAAAAAGAGGTGCGCATCGACGGCCGGCTCTGCCCCAACAGCGAGGTGCTGAAGGCGACGCCGTCGAAGGTGAGGCTTGTCGTCAACAAGGATGGTGAGTTGACCGCGAAGTACGGCGTCTTCAAATACATGGCCATGGACGGTCTTGTCGCCGGCGCTGTCCTGGCCACCGGACCGGTCGGGATGATCGTTGCTCCCGTGGTCACCGGGACCATTGGCGCCGTCCGCCCGTCTTACGCCGAGGGGCGTCCGGTCGATCCGTCGGAGAAGCAGAGCCCGGCGAAGAACTTCCTGCTCGGCGCCGGCAGGGGCATTCCCGGCGGCTCCCTGGTCTTCGGACTTTCCACCAAGGGAATGAACGTCGGGCTCAACGTCGGCGATCGGCTGGAGGTGTCTTTAAAAGAAGGGGCGCCGCTCAGCGCGGTCGACCTGTGAACGCGCATCGCCCGTCTGCCGGCCCTACCCCGAAGCCTTGAGCCCGGCGGCGAGTTCACTTTCGTGCGCCTGGAGAAACGGGGTCAGCTTCCCGCAGATGAGCTGCTCGGCCCTGTGGAGGTCCACGGCTTCGGCGTCGGGCAGACCGGCGCAAAGCTCGGCCAGGATCTGGTCCAGGATGAGCCCGGCGTCGAAGGCCACGCGATAGGGGATGCGGCTGAAGGTGACAAGATGGTACCGGGAGTAGTACCGCCCGGGGAACTGCTTCTCCAGGATCTTCTCCACCTTTTTTTCCAGCAGGAAGCGCGGGTTGCCGACCTTGTCGCGCATCTCGATGAAGTTCTCCACGGCCATGTCCGCGATCGCGTCCGTGTTCACCTTGCGCAACCGATAAAACTCCTCGAACAGGCGCGGCCAGTCGGGCTCGCCGCCTGACCGCTGGCGATCCAGGCACTCGTTCAGGACGGTGCAGTCCTCGAAGCCGGCGTTCATTCCCTGCCCGAAGAACGGCACGATACCGTGGGCGGCATCACCGAGCAGGAGAGCGCGGCCGCCGGCATGCCAGGGGCCGCACTTGACGGTCGACATGTGCCCGGTGGGATTCTCGAAGAAGGTGCCGGTGAGGTTGTCCAGCAAGGGCACGGCGTCGGGGAAGTGCTCCTGGAAAAATTGGCGGACGGCCCCGGCAGTGTTGAGCCGGGCGAAGCTGACCGGGCCCTCGAGGGGAAGGAAGAGCGTGCAGGTGTAGCTGCCGTCGAAGTTGGGCAGGGCGATTAGCATGAAGGTGCCGCGCGGCCAGATGTGCAGCGCGTTGCGCTCCATGGCAAAAGCGCCGCCCGGGCCCGGCGGGATGGAAAGCTCCTTGTATCCGTAATCGAGAAACTCTTCCTGCCCGTGGTAGCCGGGCAGCGCCATCATCGCCTGCCGGACCGCCGAGGCGGACCCGTCGGCGCCGACGATGAGGTCTGCCGCGACCGTCCAGGCCCGCCCGTCTCGCTCATCGATGAGCTCGAGCGTTCCTGCCCGGAAGTCGGCGCCGGTGGCCCTGCAATTGAAATGTATGCGCACGCGCCCGGTCGCCTCGGCCTGCGTCATCAAAATCTTGTTGAGCCCGCCCCTGGAAATTGAGTTTATGTACTCCGACTCGTCCCTGCCGTAGGGCTGGAACGCCAGCTCGCCTGCCGGCGAGTGGATCATCCGGCCGCGCATGGGGATCGCCTGCTCGAGGATCTTCTCGGCCAGGGCGACCTCGGCCAGCGCGTGGAGCCCTCTGGTGGAGACCGCCAGGTTGATCGACCGCCCGGCGCCGACCTTCCGCCTGCGCATGTCCGGGCGGCGCTCGTAAACCTCCACTTCGTAGCCGCGCCGGGCAAGGTAAATGGACAGGAGCGACCCGACCGGCCCGGCGCCGACCAGGGTTACCTTGCGGCGATCAGTTTTGCTCTCGGTTGGCATGGTGGCTCAAAAGCTGGCAGAAATCCCAGACGTCGACAAAGCGGTTGTATAAGGGGACCGGCGCGACACGAATAATGTCCGGCTGCCGGAAATCGCAGATGGCGCCTGCCTCCTTCAGGCGGGACAATAGCGCCTGCGCGTCGCCCTTGATCCTGATTGAAAGCTGGCAGCCCCGCTGCGCCGGATCGCGCGGGCTCAAGATGGTGGCGTACCGGCCGGGGAGGCGGTCGAGCAGGAACTCCAGATAACCGGTCAGCAACTCGCTTTTCCGGCGCAAAGAGGTCATGGTGGCCTCGTCGAAGATCTCCATGGAGGCGCGCAGGGCGGCCAGCTGGAAGATGGGCGGGTTGCTCAGCTGCCAGCCTTCCGCCCCCGGCATCGGATCAAAAACCGGGCCCATCTGAAAGCGGCTCTCCTTGTTGTGCCCCCACCATCCGCAAAAGCGGGGCAGATCGAAGCTGCGCGCGTGGGACTCGTGGACAAAGCAGCCGGCCAGCCCGCCCGGGCCGGCGTTCAAGTACTTGTAACCGCACCAGACGGCAAAATCCACCTGCCAGTCGTGCAGTCTCAGGAGCAGGTTGCCGGCCCCGTGGGCCAGATTGAGCCCGACCAGGCAACCGCGCGCGTGGGCCGCCCTGGTGATCTTGTCCACCTCGAAGGCCTGCCCGGTCAGATAATTGACGTCGCCCAGCATCACCAGGGCGATCTTCTCGCCCTCGCGCTCGATGAGCGTAAGGATGTCCTCGGTGTAAATGATCGCCTCGCCCGGACGCGGGCTGGCCTCGAGCACCGCCTGACCGGGCTCGTATCCGTGGAAACGAGCCTGCGATGCCACCGCGTACCGGTCCGAAGGAAAGGCGTTGGCTTCGATCAAGATCTTGAACCGGTCGCGCCCGGGCCTGTAGAAGGACACCATCATCAGGTGAAGGTTCACGGTCAGCGTGTTCATTACCACCACCTCGACCGGCAGGGCGCCGACCAGGCGGGCCGTGGCCGCGGTCAAGTTCTCGTGATAAGGCAACCAGGGATGCGCGGCGTGAAGGTGCCCCTCGACCCCGAGCGCGGCCCAGTCCCGCAGCTCGGCGTCGATGTACTCTTTGGCCCTTACCGGCTGAAGGCCAAGCGAGTTGCCGGCAAAGTACAGGCAATCCTCGCCGCTTGCCCTTTTCGGGATGTGGAATTGCGCGCGGAAGCGGGCCAGCGGATCGGCCTCGTCCATGCGCCGGGCAAAATCGAGGCTGTCATCGTATGTGGTGCCGGGCACCGCCGGCCGCCCTTCAGTTGCGCTCATGTGTCCTCACCTTTGCCGCCGACTCGAGCTGCTGCTCGCTTGCGCCCAGCCACTCCAGGGCTGTCCTCCAGAGCAGCCGCTCCTTCGTCTGCGCGCCCAGCTCCGCCATCGACTCGATAAGCCTGCCCGGCTCCGCCTCGCCGAGCGGGAACGGGTAGTCGCTTCCCAGGGCTATGCGCTCCTCGCCAACCACCTCGAGCAGGTAGCGCAGGGCCGGCGGATCGTGCACCAGCGAATCGACGTAGAAACGCCCGAGATAGGCGCGCGGGCTTACCTTGTTGTCGACGGCGCAAAGGTCGGGGCGCGCCTGGAAGCCGTGGTCTATGCGCCCGACTGTGGCCGGAAAGGCGCCGCCGCCGTGGGCAAAACAGACGCGCAGGCGGGGCAGGCGCTCAAAGACGCCGCCGAAGATCATCGAGCAGATGGCCAGTGCGGTCTCGGCCGGCATGCCCACCAGCCAGGGCAGCCAGTACTTCTGCATGCGCTCCTGTCCCAGCATGTCCCAGGGGTGGACGAAAACGGCGGCGCCAAGCTCCTGCGCCGCCTCAAACACCGGGAACAGGCAGGGCTCGCTGAGGTTCCACTCGTTGACGTGGGAGCCTATCTGCACGCCGGAGAGCCCGAGCTCCTTGACGCAACGCTCAAGCTCAGCCACGGCCAGCTCCGGCGCCTGCATGGGCAGCGTGCCGAGCCCGAGGAAACGGCCCGGGTGCTCGCCTATGACGGAGGCTATGTGATCGTTTAGAAAACGGCTGAGGTCGAGACAGTCGGCCGGCCTGGCCCAGTAGCTGAACATGACCGGCACGGTGGACAGCACCTGCAGGTCGACGCCGGCCCGGTCGCAGTCATCGAGGCGTGCCTGCGCGTCCCAGCAGTTGCTTTCGATCTGGCGAAAGAACTTGCCGTCGTCGCGCAGCATCCTGGCGCAGCCCGCGCCCGTGTGCTCGATCGTAATGAAGCCGCCGTAGCCGTATTTTTCCTTGAAATGCGGGAGCTCGCGCGGCAGGATGTGCGTGTGAATGTCAATCTTTCTCATCTGGTCTCCTCATCCTGGCGCCGCAGGCGCGGCAGGTGCAATTCTTCTCGTCGCCGAAGAAGCGATCGAAGATCGGCGGGAACTGGCTGACGATGTTCTCGAGTTGGAAGCGCTCCTCGTAGAGCTTCTGCCCGCACTGCCGGCAATACCACACGAAACCGTCCAGCTCGCCCGGCCGGCGCCGGCGCTCTATCACCAGCCCCACCGTGTTCGCGGGCCGCTGGGGCGAGTGCGGGACTTCGGCCGGCAGCAGAAAGATTTCGCCTTCCCTGATCGGCAGGTCGACCGGTTTTCCGTCGTCGATGATCTTGAGCACCATGTCGCCCTCGATCTGGTAGAAGAACTCCTCGCCGGGATCGATGTGATAGTCGGTGCGCGCGTTCGGGCCGCCGACCACCATGACGATGAACTCCGAGTCCTCGTAGACCTGCTTGTTGCCGACCGGCGGTTTGAGCAGGTGCCTGTTCTCCTCGATCCAGCGCTTGAAGTCGATCGGCGTCATCTGCCTTTTCATCTGCATTCAGCCTCTTCTTTACATGCCGCGAACGGCCCGGGAGCGGGCCAGGATCTTCTCCGCGTCGGCTGCGCGCCTGGTCTTGCGCAGGACGTCGGCGTATGCCTCCAGCAGCGGTGACAGCGAGCAGTGCTCGGGCCCGTTGGCGCCCTCCTGGATCGCGATCGCCTCTTTCAACAGCGGCTCGGCCTCATGGTATTTGCCCTGCCGCGTGTACAAAGACGCCAGCCCGCTGAGGCACCGGGCCGTGCCGACGCTGCCTGACCGCCCGCACTTGCGGGCGGCATCTATGGCTTTCAGGTAGAGCGCCTCCGCCTCCGCGGTCTTGCCGCCCAGGACGCAGCACTGGGCAAGCGCGTCGGTTCGCGACAGGAACTCGGCCCGGGGCGGGCCGGGCAGCTTCCCGGTAATCTCGAGCGACCGCCGCAAAAGCGGCTCGGCTTGCCGGTACCGGCCCTGGGCCAGGTATGTGCCGCCCAGGTTCTCGCAGCTTGCCGCCACGGCCAGATGGTCGGCGGGCAGCGACCGCTCGCGCAGGAGGAGCGCCCGCTTGTAGAGCTCTTCGGCCTGGGCGGGCTTTCCCTTCTGCTGGCAGGCCGCCCCCAGGCGATCGAGCGCCACGGCAAGCTCGGGGTACTGGTCCGCCAGGGCCGCCCTGGTCAGCTCCCGCGCCCGTTTCACCAGTTCGCCGGCGCCGCCTATCTCCGGGCGGGAAGCGAAGAACTCGCCAAGATCGCTGAGATTGCCGACCGCGTTTTGCTCGGCGCGCATTTTCTTGTCCAGGAACTCGATCAAGCGGGAGTAGAGCCGCTCCGCTTTTGCCGTCCTGCCATGCCCCATGTAGAAGCGGCCCAGGTTGCTCAAGCTAATCAGGACCTGCGCGTCGGCCACGCCCAGGGTGCGGCCGCGCGCGCCCATCGCCCGCTCCAGAAGCGGCTCCGCCTTCGCCCATTGCCCCCTGGCCTCGTAGAGGGCAGCCAGGTTTTCCAGGCTGTCGGCCAGCGTCAGGTCCTGCTTGCCGCTTGTCTGCGCCTCCTTGACCGCCAACCCGAACAGGCGCTCGGCCTCGCCGAATCGCCCTGCCTTCAGGGCCGCCTCGCCGGACCTGGTGTACGTCTGCCAGGGCGTTCCGCCCGGGCAAGCGTTGACGGCGGGGGCGGCAGCAGGATTACAGGCGGCAGCGGCAGGGTCATCGGCAGCCAGGCCGGGCCTGCCCGACCAGGCGCCGGCGAGGAGCAAGGTTGCCACCGCGCACGGTGGCAGGATCGGGTTCGCCCGCCGTCCGCTTTGTTTGCTGGGGGTCATTGCTCGAGGTAGGTGCGAAGTTTCCACAGCTCGGGGAAACAGCGTTTCATCATGGTCGCGCGCAGGTAGCCGACGCCCTCACTGCCGCCGGTGCCACGTTTGAAGCCGATCATTCTTTCGACGACCGTCACGTGGTGCGTGCGCCAGAGGTAGACGAGCTCATCGATATCGAACATGGATTCCGCGAGATCGTGCAGGCCGGCATGGGTCTCCGGGTCGTTGTAAACCTTGAGCAGCGCCTGGATCCTTTGCTCCTGCAGCTCGGCCGGCGCCTCCTCCGGCGCCGAGGCATGCTCGCACGGCGGCCCGCCCGAGCCTTGCTGTTTGAAGAGGGACTGCAGGGACTCCCACTCGGGCTCGCTCATGGTGCGGGGCTGCGCAGGCGGGATGTCGAACCCCTGCCGCCGCAGAAGCTCGAAGAAGGCGTCGCCGAGCGAGGGCGCCTGAAAGCGCTCCTTGAGCCGCTCGTAGGCCTCGGCGTCCGCCTGGAAGTGGGAGAGCAGGCGCGGGTCCTTCAATCCGAGGGCGAACTCAATCTCACGAAACTGGCTCGACTGGAAGCCGGAGGCCGGGTTCAGGTTGTAGCGGAAACCCATGAAGTCCCGCGGCGACATCGTCTCCAGTATGTGGATCTGGTCCACCAGCAGCCGCATGACGGCCACCACCCGGCGCAGGAAAAAGTTGGCCCGGCGCACGGAGCCGGCGGACAAAAGCTCTAAGACCGTATCCAGCTCGTGCAGTATGAGCTTGAACCACAGCTCGTAAGCCTGGTGGATGATGACGAAAAGCAGCTCGTCGTGATGCGCCGGCTCAGACTGGCAGACCTGCAGCCGCTTGAGCTCGGAGACCTTGAGGTAGGAGTTGTAGGTTAGCGGCGCCTGCCGGTTTTGCGGCGTGCTTGCCGGCGGGCGCGTGGATTTGCTGGTTGATGATTCCTCTGGCATGGCTCAGCCCGGGCGTAAAGACCTTTGACAGGCATAGTATCCGCCATCGGTCCGCTGTGACCCAAGAAAGAATATCTAATTATTGGGTAGTCCGGCCTCCGGCGGCTATGTTTTCTTCTCCAGGGGAACTTTCTTGCCCTTCGTTCCCCTGGCTTTTTTCTGCTTCTTCGGCCTGGCGCGCGGCAGCTCGCGCGCCTCTTTGCCGGCGGCCAGCGGCATCAGGGCGTCGTTGTCAAGGCGGCCGCCTTCGGCCAGATCGACAAAGCCCTCCGGTCGCCCCCGGTCGTACTGGAAGGCCAGCGATGACTCGGCAAGGGCCTTGCGGGCCTTTTTCACGAGCGCCGGAAAGGAGATCTGGCGCGATGCGACCGTGATCCCATCGGGCGTGACGCGGAAGATGCGGAATCCGCACGGGTAGACGGCGAGGGCCGGACAGGAGACGTACCAGATATCCTTTTCGCGCTGGACCTTGCTTACGTAAACATGCCCGCTCACGGCCAGCGCCACCTGCGGGTTCGCTCCCAAAACCTCGCGCACGGCCGGGCCCTGGGGCAGGATGTAGTCGTCCCAGGGCGGGCCGCCGTCGTAGGGCGGCGGCGGCAGCAGCGGGTGGTGGCTGAATACGATCGTGATCTTCGTCTTGTTGTCCGCCAGATCCTGCTTCAGCCAGGCCAGCTGCCGAAAGCTCATCTCGCCGGAGTTGGAGTTGGGCCGGCTCGTATCGAGACCGACGATATGCACGCCGGGCAGCGGGTTTTGAGACCAATAAGGACGGTCGGTGTCGATGCCGCGCCCTTTCCAGTCGGCGGTGAAGGTCTTTACCTTGTCCACCGGCAGCTCGTCGGTTATATCGTGCTCGCCAAGCAGGAAAGACCAGGGCGCATCAAGCCCCTGGGCGACGTCGAGGAAGAGCTGCCAGTTGCTCTGGTCCTTGCCAAGCAGCTCCACCTGATCGCCGGCGAAAAGGACGAAGTCCGGCTTCTCGTCGTTGAGCTGCCGCACCACGTCCTGCAGGAAGAGCTGCGTTTCGCGAAAGAGGATGAACGAGTCCGCCCGGTCCGTTGTCAGATGGATGTCCGAGACGACTGCAAAGGAGAACGGCTCGAAGGAGGTGGTCGCCGCCCTCGCCGGCAGGGGCAGTTTCACGCAGGCCAGCCCCGCCATGCCGATAAGAAATGTTCGCCTGCTTACGCCGTTGGCTTTGCTGTCGCTCAAGTGCGATCCTCCTGGTTAACGGTGCCATTCTAAGCGAGAATTTAGGCTGGCCCGCTGAAAAGCTGCAAACCACAATAACCTCTTCAAAAGCGATATACTTAGCGATCTTGCTCCGGCGCCGCCGTCGAGCGAGGGCGGCAGCATGTGCCGCCTGCTATACGGGTGGATTTTCACAAGAGGTTAGAACGCATGACCGCAACCATCGATGGGCTTGATGCGATGCAGATCAAGGAGCTGCTTCCCCACCGGTATCCCTTCCTGCTCGTGGATCGCGTGACCCATATCGAGCCGGGACAAAGGGCCCGGGGCTACAAGAACCTGACCTCCAACGAGCAGTTCTTCGAAGGGCACTTCCCGTTCAAGCCGATCATGCCCGGCGTGCTCATGGTCGAGGCGCTGGCCCAGCTCGGCTGCATCGCCATGTTGTCGAAGGAGGAGTTCCGCGGCTCGCTGGGTGTCTTCACCGGCATCGAAAACTTCAAGTTCCGCACGATGGTCGCCCCCGGCGACAGGCTGGACATGGAGGTGGAGCTGATAAAAATGAAAGGCCCGCTCGGGCGCATGAGGGGGGTGGCCAGGGTGGGGGACAAGGTTGCCGCCGAAGGAGAGATCGCCTTCGCCCTGGTCAAGCGGACGGAAGAGAAGGACAGCGTGGCGGTGGCGCGGTGAGCGAAAGCGGCTCAGGTGGAGCAAATGGGAATACACAAGACTGCCATCATCCACGATGGCGCCCGGATCGATGACTCGGCCGAGATAGGCCCCTTCGCGGTGATCGGCCCCGACGTGAGGATCGGCGCCGGCACCAGAGTCGGCCCGCACGTGGTGATCGATGGGATGACCACCATCGGCAGTGACTGCCGGATCTTTGCCGGTGCGGCGATCGGGCTCGAGCCGCAGGACCTCAGCTACAAAGGGGAGCCGACCGGCGTTATCATCGGCGACCGGACGGTGATCCGCGAGTACGTGACCATACACAGGGCCACCCGTGAGGGTTTCACGGAGGTCGGCTCCGACTGCTTCTTGATGAACTACGTCCACATCGCCCACAACTGCAAGGTGGGCGCAGGCGCCATCCTGGCCAACAGCACGATGATGGCCGGCTATGTGACCATGGACGACAACGTCGTAACCTCGGGAATGTGCATCTTCCACCAGCACGTGCGCGTCGGCCGCCTCTGCATGGTGAGCGGGCTGACCGGCACGCGCAAGGACCTGCCGCCCTTCTCCATGTGCGACGGCAGGCCGGCCACGGTGCGCGGGGTCAACGCCATCGGGCTGAAACGCAGGGGTCTGGGCCCGAAGGTGCGGGCGGCGATCAAGGAGGCCTACCGCCTGCTCTATCGCTCGGGGATGAACCTGTCGCAGGCTCTGCCTGTCGTTGAGGAGCAGATAGAGCCGTTTGCGGAGATTAAGGAGATCACCGACTTTATAAAATCGAGCAAGCGCGGCGTAATCGGTGATGAAATGGCGACCGAAGAGATGATGGATGAAGCGCCCGTCGATGTTTAGAAACAGGACCGTCGGGTCGCCGTGAGCCGCCCACCTGCTGCTCCAGCGGCCTGAGCGGCCGGCATCCCATGGTAAACGGAAACGTGAACTTGCGCATCGAAGACCCTGCACTCGACCACCGCGGTGAAATGAGGTCCGGCTACGGTGCGCTCTTCCGGAACCGCAATTTCATGTTTCTCTGGGTGGCCCAGGTCTTCTCCCAGCTTGCCGACCGGGCGGTCTTCGTGCTCTTCGTCGCCATTCTCACGGCGCAGCAGCAGGCAGGCGGGGCGACCAGCGAACTCGGCGCGGCCGAGATGACAAGCTGGCTTTACGTGTCGTTCACCATTCCGGCCGTGGTGTTGAGCCCGGTGGCAGGGGTTTTTGTGGACCGCTGGCCTAATCGGGCTGTGCTTGCCGGCTCCAACCTGGCGCGGGCCTTTTTCGTCTCCCTGGTTTCTCTGCCCTGGGTCACCAGATCGCCCATCCTGGCCTTCGCCCTGGCCTTTTTGCTGTCGATCGGCGCCCAGTTCTTCGGGCCGGCCGAGACATCGGCAATCCCCAGGCTGGTGAGCAAGTCGGACCTCTATTGCGCCAACTCGCTGTTCTTCACGACCATGATGCTGGCCCTGGGCTTCGGCTTTGCCGCCGGCGAGCCGATCGTCTCCCGCTTCGGCCTCGGCCGGGCCCACTGGGCGGTGGCCGGCTCCTTCCTGCTGGCGGCCGTTCTGCTCAGCTTTCTGCCAGACAACAGGCCCAGCGCCAGCCGCCGGGAGCCATGGTGGGAGGAGCTGCGCTTCGGGCTCGAGTACATCTCCAGCAACCCGCAGGTGTTCAGGGCGATCCTTAAGATCACGGTGCTGTTCAGCATGATCATCACGCTCAACATCATCGCCGTCGGGCTGTCGCAGCAGGTACTGCATATCCAGCCTTTCCAGTTCGGATACATAGTGGCGGCGGCGGGGCTGGGGATGGGCGCGGGGAATTTCTGGGTCGGTCACTACGGTCAGCGCCTGCGGCCCTCGGTGCTGGCTTACGCCGGCTTCAGCGGGCTCGGTCTTTTCATGGTGCTGCTGGGAACGCTGAACTTTATTTCGACGCTGCTGCTGCCGGCCGTGGGCATCCAGCACTTCTCCTGGCAGGGGGCGGCCATGTCCGTTCCTTTACTTCTGGCCATGTGCGTCGGTGCCTCTTGTGCTATGGTTGCCGTGCCGACGCAGGCCGCCCTGCAGGCTGCCGTGCCGGAGGATCTGCGGGGGAAGGTTTTCGCCGCCCAGAACACGGCCATGTCGGCAGCCTCGACCATCCCGGTCATCCTGGCCGGGCTGTCGGCCGACAACCTGCCCGGCGGCGTATCGACCACGCTCATGCTGATCGGTGTGCCAACTTTGACCATCGGGGGGTATCATCTACTCCGGTCGTTAAGACGACCGATAGGCCCTGCTGTCAGCAACTAGAAGCCACGCATGGTGAACGTTCTAACCGGAAGTAAAGCGCCCAGCCGACGGGCAGGCCGTTTGCCTTATCGAATCTATATATCCGTCAACGGCGAAGGTTACGGCCACTCCAGCCGGGCGCTTTCCGTGGCCCGCCACCTGGATCCGGAGTGCGTCCTTTTCGGCAGCTACGGCTACGTGCTGGACAGGCTGGCCCGGGCCGGCTACGCCACCGTGGAACTCGGCCCGGAGGTGAAGTTTTTCGGCGAGGACGGGTCGTTCGAGCTGTCCAAGACCATTCTCAAGAACTCCTCCCTGCCGCTGGTGATGAACAAGAAGATCCGGGAGGAGGCGCGGATCATGAAGGAGTTCGGCATCACCTGTGTGCTGTCCGACTGCCGGGCGGCGGCGGTTTTTGCCGCAGCGAAGCTCGGCTTGCCGTGCCTGTTCATGACCAATCAGACCCAGTTCGATCAATTTTTCCAGCGCCGCAACCGGGCCCGCGCCGGCGACCGGCACGGCGGCAGGTTCAGCCCCGGCACGCGCCCGGAAGGGTCCAAGGCGATCGACGCCATCCTCGGGGGAGCCGTGGAGCCGGGCATAGAGATGGTTGTGAAGGCCCTTTTCAGGGAGGCTGACGAGATCATAATCCCCGATTTCCCGCCGCCGGACACGGTCTGCCTGCCGATCCTGAGCCGCCGCTCGCAGGTAATGAAGATGCAGAGGATGGTCGGTCCGATGACCGCCTGGCGCGCCGACAGCGTGGTTCCCTTCCCGAGACCGAGCGAGCGCCCCTATGTGGTCGGCACCCTGGGCGGTCACCAGTACAGGCTGCCGCTTTTCCAGGCCATGATCGAGGCTGCCCACCGGCTGCCCCACGTCATGTTTGACATCTTCTCGAGCTTTTCGGCGGGCGCCGTGCCGCCTAATCTCCGGCTTATGGAGTTTACCGACCACCCGGAACGCTACTACAAATCAGCGGACCTTGTCGTCACGCAGGCCGGGCACTCCACGGCCATGGAGCTGCTGAGCCTGGGCAAGCAAGCCATCCTGGTGCCGGATTTCAAGCAGATCGAGCAGGAGAGCAACGCCTCCCGCATGGTCGAGCTTAACGTGGCCAGCCAGCTCGCCTATCCGGAGCTGTCGGGGCCGGCGCTGGCCAATCGCATCCAGCACCATCTCAAGACGAGAAGCTACGAGCTCAAGGCGTTGCGGCTCTCCAGGCTGGCGGCCGAGCTCGACGGCCCGCGCCAGGTGGCCGAGCTGGCTGCTGACTATGCGATGAGGATTATGGCCTATTGAGGCGCCGGGGCACGGCTGCCGGCCGGGCAGGAAAACGGGGGTGACATTAGATCTGGTGTACATTCGGACTACCGGGGTGCCCGGCAGACCTATAATCTAAATAAGGGTGGGGATGGACGGAGCTCTGGAGACCGATGCGGAACAGAATACTCTTGATAGCCATGACCGTGGGCGTCTGGCTGGGCCTGAAGGTCATAGACTACCTGGTGACCGGCCCGGCCATCCTTGTGCTCATGGGCGCGGTGCTGGCCGGGATGATAGTGCACTCCCTGTGGCTGCTTGCCGCGCAGCGCATCTGCATCAAGCGGGCCGCGAGGCTGGCCGCGCTGCCGGCTGCCGAGAGCCCGCACCTCGACGGTGAGCGCTGGCAGCCATGGGTGGATATTTTCGTCCCGGCCAAAGACGAGGCGCGCGTGATCGAGAGCTGCGTGCGAAACCTTTTCAAGATCGATTACCCGAACTTTTACGTGTGGGTGATCGACGACAACTCCACGGACAACATGCCGCAGGTGCTGGAATCGCTCAAGGCCGAATACCCGCGCCTGAGAGTGTTCCGGCGCGCTCCCGGGTCCAGACCCGGCAAATCGGCCGCCTTGAACGACGTTTTGCCGCTGTCCAGGGGGGAGGTCATTGTTGTCTTCGACGCCGACGCCTACGTTGCCCCCGACTTCCTCAACCTGACCCTGCCCTTGCTGGCGCAGGAGGGCGTGGGAGCGGTGCAGGCGCAGAAGAAGATTTACGAGCATCAAAAAGGACTGTTGCCGGACTGGCAGGCTTCCGAGTACGCGCTGGACACTTATTTCCAGATGGGGCGTGACTCCATCGGTGGTGCGGTCGAGCTGCGCGGCAACGGCGAATTGATCAAGCGCGCCGCGCTCATTGATGTGGGCGGCTGGAACAACAACGCGATCACCGACGATCTGGATCTGACGATGCGCCTGCTCATCCGCAACTGGGACGTGCGCTTCGCATCCCAGGCTGAGGTCTGGGAGGAGGCGGTGACCACCTTGAAGGCGTTGATCCGGCAGCGGCGGCGCTGGGCGGAAGGCAGCATCAGGCGCTATCTCGACTACATCTTCCCGCTCAACTCTCCCAAGCGGTTGTCCCTGGTCGAGAGAATCGACACGGCGGCGTTTGCCACCTTCTTCGTGGTGCCGGCCATCTGTCTGCTCGAGGGAGTGAGCGATCTTCTTAATTTCTCGCTGGGCGGTCCGGGCCAGGGCAGCTCGCTGGTGCTTGTCATGGTGGCTGTCTTTCTTGTCAGCCTGTTCAACTTCTACATGGCAATTCAACATTATCGGAAGCCGATGCCGTGGGCGGTGAGATTGGCGCACAGTTGCGAGGTATGCGTGTACGTCTTCGCTCACTGGCTGCCCTGCATCTTTATCTCGTTCCTGCAGATCCTCTTCAGACCGCAGGCGTCGACCTGGGTTCGCACGGAACACGTCGGAGCGAACAACGTTTAGCTCCCGGCGCGTGGTGCTCTTAGCAACGGCGATGGCGCTTGGAAAGTGAATCCCGGTATTCAAGCGGCGTTCCGGCGACACCGCATCATATCTTCGGGATATATCCAGGCGCTCTTGGAAAGATCGAGCGTCCGAAAAACAAATCTTTTTATACGAGCCAAAATCACGCGAACCGCTGATTACGTGGGGCTTTGACGTTCCGGGCGCCCGTTTGTCGACAAGGGCCAATATAGACCTACGACAGAAAATAGGTAAAATTGTCTTGTCTTAGGGCCGGCGTGGTCCAGGATTGGTCAGAAGATTGCTAAGAGATGGAGATTTGCATGTACAAGAAGTTAGCGTCCTCTTTCGTACTAGCTGCGGCCCTGGTTGGCACGATGGTAGCGCCTTCGTTTGCCGATGGTGACACATTCCAATCGATCTGTTTCTTCCCCGTGAGAGTCGCTGGCTCGGGCGTGGGAACGGTAGTCGGTGTTCCCGAAGGTGCCGTCAAGGATGGTACCAGGGGCGCCATCAAGGCGACCAAATGGGTTGCCGGAAAACTGGGTAACGAAGACGGCACCTATCAGCAGTGGGCCGGCGCGTTGCTCGGCGGGCCGTTCGGTATCGTCGGTGGTGCGGCATACGGCTGCTTCGACGGCGGCTGGCATGGCCTGAAGACCGGTTATCAAAAGCCGTTCTCCAAGGACGCCTGGACATTCAAGGAAGAGTAGAGGTAATAACAGGTGATGAAAAAGAAGTTGTCAGTGCTCACAGCAGCCCTTGCGGTCATGGTCGGGACGGCCGCCCCGTCCTATGCTGATGGCGTGCTCGGGGATGTTGGAAGTTTCCTCGGTTCGGTGACCGCCACGATCTTTGACGCCCCGGAAGGAGTTCTCTATTACTCCTTGTGGCGTTGCCCGCTTAAAACGACCCAGTATCTGGCCGATAAGTTTGGCGACTCCAAGGGGTTCCAGCAGAACGTAGCGGGTGCTGTACTCGGCGTTCCTACCGGGTTCTTGTGGGGCATTCCCTACGGCGCAGTCCGCGGGGCAGGCCATGGCATGAAGACCGGCTGGGAGAAGCCGTTCAGCACGGAGTCCTTTATAGTGGTCGAAAAAGAGTGATTACTACGTAGCCGCCGGCAACTGAGCGAAACGCCCGGCGGTCACTAGAAAGATGGTGAAGCATGAACAAGAAAACACTAGGTCGCGTAATGTGTGCTGCTGCACTCATGGCCAGTTCCGTCGGTCCTTCGTTGGCGCTGGACTACGAAGCGAAGCCGGTTATGTGGTGCTTGCAGGCCCCCTTCAGGCTGGCTGGCGCATTGACAGCAGGCCTGGTTTGCGGGACGGTAAGCGGTCCCATTGACGATGGTTATCACTGGATGCTGAAGGGCACCCAACACGTCGCCGGCAAGTTCGGCGATGAGAAGGGCACCGGACAGCTGATAGCAGCCGCTCCGATTGGCGGATCGACCGGCCTCGTCCTCGGAACCGCCTACGGCGTCTACGACGGCACCTGGCACGGGCTGAAAACCGGCTGGAAAAAGCCGTTCAGCAGATGGTCCTACATCACCATGGAAGAGAAGTAATCGGGTAGAACTGGCAGATCGCCTATCCTAGAAAAGGTAATGAATATGCGGATGAAAATTCTCTCGTCGTTTCTCGCAGCAGCCTTGCTGGCCGTGGGATTTGCCGCGGTAAGCTATGCTTACCCGGCGCGTCCCGAGTCGGCTCGGGTGTGGTACGAGATCGAGTACTTGCCCTGTCGGCTGGTGAGCGCGGCTTCGGCGATCCTCTGGGACGTGCCGACAGCGGCCTTCCAGGACGGGGTGAAGGGCGCTATCGGTGGAACCAAGATGGTTGCCCGCAACCTCGGCAACGAAGATGGCACCTATGAGCTGGTGGCCGGCAGCCTTACGGGCGGACCGGTCGGACTGGTCGCCGGAACCATTTACGGCCTGGGCCATGGCCTGGTCTATGGCGCATGGCACGGCTTCGTCGGCTATCCGAGCCCGCACAGCGGCAGCCACAGCGAGCTCTTCCAGGGCCGTCAGTACGTGGTCCCCTACGATGACAACTATTAAACAGTTGCCTCGTTAGCGACTTCGCCATCTGAATCACGCACCGGCTGCACGGAGGCTGTTAAGGCATCCGTGCAGCTTCGGTTTTTCCAATTGTCGGCGTCGGCATCACAAGACGAGCGCATCCACGCCGAAACCTCGCAGCGACGCTAAGGAGAAAAATATGACCAAAGCTACTCAAGCAATTCCGCCCGGATTCCACACGATCACGCCGCGTCTCGTTATCAAAGGAGCCGCCAAAGCGATCGAATTCTACAAGAAGGCCTTCGGAGCCGAAGAGCTCCGGCGCATGCCGACGCCCGATGGTCGCCTGATGCATGCTGCATTGAGAATCGGCGATTCCGTGTTGTTCCTGTGCGATGAGTTTCCGGAACACTGCGCCAACAGCGCCAGTCCTGAAACGCTCAAAAAGACCCACGCCACAATGCACCTGTATGTCGAGGATGCCGACGCCGCGTTGCAGAAAGCCATCGAAGCTGGTGCCACAGAGCTCATGCCGGTGCAGGACATGTTCTGGGGCGATCGCTACGGCGGGCTGGTGGATCCGTTCGGCCAGACGTGGAGCATCGCCTCGCGCATAGAGGATCTGACCCCTGAGGAGATGAAGAAGCGCATGGAAACAGGTTGTGCTCCGGCCACAGCCGCCAAGGTCTAGCGGAAGGGCGCGCAAACAGGTTTGCTGTCGATTGGACGACCGGCTAGCGCCCGGGTCGCATACCCGCGACCCGGGCGATGTCTTTCAGTCACCGGCAAGGCTCGCCTGGCGGGTAAGTTGCTGCGAAAATGTGCTTTGACCGGGGGTGCTGAAATCAAGTGATCGCTGCACCCGTCCTCTCCCCCGCCAGGACGTCCAGGTATCATGACCACGAAACCGCTTCCTTATGCCGCGCTGCACCAGATATGGACGGAAATCCCTGCTGCCGAGAGGATGCAGCGGTTCCGGTCGCTGCCGCTTGCCGAGGCGCAGGCTTTCTTCCGCGAGCTGAGCACCTGGCACCAGTATGAGATTGTCTCCAGCCTGCCCGAAGGCGAGCAGACCGTCTGGGTGAGGTTGCTGGACCCCGATGACGCGGCCGACCTGGTGCAGGAGGCGCCGGAAGAGGACAAGCAGAGGCTCCTCAATCTGCTCGACGATAACACCCGCAGCGAGGTCCAGGGGCTGCTCAAATACGCGGAGGACGTGGCGGGCGGCTTGATGAGCCCGCGCTTTGCCAGGCTGCGCCCCGACCTGACCGTGTCGGAGGCGCTCATCTACCTGCGCCGGCAGGCGCTGGAGACAACCGAGACCGTCTACGCCCTTTACGTGCTGGATTCAGAGCAGCACCTGCTGGGCGTGACCTCCTTGCGCCGCCTGTTCACCGCCCCACCGCAGGAGCTGATTACCAATGTCATGCGAACGAACGTCGTCGCGGTAACCGAAGATGTGGACCAGGAGCAGCTGAGCCGTCTTTTCGCCGAAAGCGATCTGATCGCCATTCCCGTCGTGGACACAGAGAATCGCATGAAGGGGATCGTCACCATCGACGACATAGTCGACGTGGTTGAGGAGGAGGCAACGGAGGACATACAGAAACTGGGGGGCAGCGCGGTGCTCGGCGCGCCCTATCTCGAGCTGTCGATGGGAACAATGATCAAAAAGCGGGCGGGCTGGCTGGTCATCCTGTTTCTCAGTGAATTGCTGACCACCAATGCCATGGGCTACTTTCAAGACGAGATAGCTCGGGCGGCGGTGCTGGCCTTGTTCGTCCCGCTAGTAATCAGCAGCGGCGGCAACGCCGGCTCGCAAGCATCCACGATTGTTATTCGGGCGATGGCGCTGGGTGAGGTGCAACTGCGTGACTGGTGGCGGGTGTTCCAGAGGGAGATCGTCATCGGCGCCGGTCTGGGAGCCATCCTCGGGGTTCTGGGGCTGGCGAGGATTATTCTGTGGCAGCAGTTTCTGCCATCTTACGGCCAGTTTTACTGGCTCCTTGGCACCACGATTGGCGTCAGTCTCGTCGGTATCGTTCTCTGGGGAACGCTGGCCGGCTCCCTGCTCCCTTTTGTCCTGCGGCGGCTGGGGCTCGACCCGGCCAGCGCCTCCACGCCGTTTGTGGCCACGGTTGTGGACGTGACGGGCCTGGTGATCTATTTCACCGTAGCCAAGCTGGTCTTACGAGGCACCCTGTTGTAGCAACCTTTGAGGCGGAAAGCGCGATAGCGTGCGGCTTTCCGACCTGGCGGCTCCGCGCCTCTAGCGATGGTTCGGGAAGGCGGGCAACGGCTCTACATACACGGCAGTCCCGTAACAGAGAACCTCCGTCTCCATGAATTTTTCACTAAAGGGGGTGCTGTCGTATCGTACCGCCAGCACCGCGTTTGCTCCCAACGCCAGGGCGTGCTGGAGCATGAGCTTATAGGACTGCTCCCTGGCCTGGTCGCACATCTGGGCATAGGCCTCGATGTTGACATTAAACATGCCCTGCATGCCCGCCGCCATGTTTTGCTGCATGGTGGGCTGTCTGACCGTGAGTCCCCTGACCAGCCCGATGTAGCGCCTCACCGAGTAGCCATCAAGGGATGACGTGGTCGTCACCATGATCTGCTTGATGTCAGTCGGCGTGTTCCAGACGCGCAAAGTCGAGCCGGAGGCGGGCCCGGGAGGGGGCTGTTGATTGAAGGGGGCAGTGAACGGGAATGGCGCCGGGGCTGGTGGCGGTTGCAGCCCCGACCTGATCGGCAGGCCTTGAGATTGCTCTGATGGGGCGGCGGGCGGCTGTGCGCCCTGGGAAAATGATTGCTCGGAACCGCCCTGGTAGCTGCCGTAGCCCTGGGCCAGACATTGCGAGCGGACTTGCGCGCTGGAGCAGGTTGAGAATACAATCAAACTGATGACGGCTGACCGCTTCATCTTCTCCTCCTCCGATAGTCGTTGCCGAAGTCGTCATGGTCTATATACCAAGGTGCCGACGACTTGAACATCGGTTGGTAGCAAATGGCTCGACGCTCGACTCTCGCCAGTCTCATTTTCGGTGTCGTCTGTCTTGGCATCGGCATTGTCCCGACCAGTGCCGATGATACGCCGCTCGAGGGCGAAGTACAGAAATTCCATGAGCTTCCAGATGTGAATGCGCTGTCGGTGCCTGTTGAGCCTATGCCGGTGCCGGTGGTTGGCCGCCGGCAATCAGCCAGTGACTCCGAGCATGGCCGCGTGTCCGCTTCCGCCAGCAGACCGTTTGGCCGGGATGTGAAACTGGGGCTGGAGCCGCTGAATGGGACTCCCGATTCCCGAGCGCCTGTCCTGCAAGGCGAAGCAAGCAAGAACGCCTTCGGCCTGTCCGCGTCTGCCGGTGATCCAGACGCCGGCAATCAGGAGCTGATGATCGCCTGGGACCGCTGGCGCAACCGGCTTCTGCATGCTATTCAGTCGGGCATGCAGGAAACGCTCAATAATCCCAGTCCCGCTAATTTGCGCTGGGATCCGGTCAGGCAGGCGATGGTCAGCAGCTATCCTCTCGGGACGACGGCCTGGTTTAGCTGCCAGGTTACCCCAGATCAACGCATCACGCACATAGAGCTGCTTCACTCCTCCGGACACCCACATTACGATCGTGCGGTGCTGGATGCGATCGACGCTCTTCAGGGCAGCGCCATCCTCAGATATCCGCCCGGTTCAAGACGCAAGATAGTGACTCAGGTCGCCGGCATCAGAACCGCGCAGCAGGCTGAATACCGCAATTTTCATTTTGGTGATGTCGAGCGGTACTGGGTTCCCAAAGCAGCTTCCTATTAATTCGCTCCCAGCGGACAGCGTGGCAGATCAATCGTCATCCTCTGATTCCTTGCCAAATCGCCTCGATCCCCTGAACCATCGTCCGGCGTCGTCTTCTTCGCCGCCCTGGCAGCCGCGCTGCACGGTGGCAAAGTAACCGGACAAGGCGGCTACCTCCTCGGCCGTGACCGGATGATCGGCATAAGCCTGACGCATCGCTCTGTTTCCCGGCTGCTGCAGGAAAAAAAAGAGGCGCGGTCCTCTTTTCTCGTGAGCAATCTCAGCCAACGAAGGCCCCGAGCCCCGACCGTCCGGAGCGTGGCAGGCGATGCAGGCCGTGCCCCCGTTTCTGAAAGGCAACCTGCCGGAGTACAGCTGCGCCCCGGGAGAGCTCCAATCTCCAGGTCCGCCGGCTTGTCCTGGTTGTCCAAATTGATTGGGCTGCAGGGTGCCGGGCTGCGCGGGAACGCCGCGACCTCGCAGCCCGCCCGGAGCGGGCGAGCGTGGTTGTGCCTGCAAGAAGCGAACGAGCGCATCAACCTCTTGCCTGGTCAGCGGACCGGCTTTTGCCTGCATACGCTCCACGTTTGCCCGCAGTGGATCTGCCGGCCAGCTCTTCACAATCGCCAGGTCGGGACCCACCTTCCGACCGCCTCCTATGCTGTGGCAGGCGGCGCAGCGGCTGTTGAAGAGGCTCTGTCCGGAAGCGGTCTGATTTTGACCGGCAACCGGCGGCAGGGGCATGCAAACAACAAGCGCAGGCAGAAGGAGGGTTGTAAGAGATCGCATGATCAACATATTATGACGCGCTCGCGAGACAATGCGGCCTTGCAAGGTGGTCCAAAATGGAAAATCAAGGGAGGCATTTTGCTTATGAGGGTCAAAGCGTTGTACTCGATCATCATCGACTTGTTGATTTCCTTTTCGGCGGGCATTCGGAATGGGCAGGCTCAAGAGAAGATCATCGTTTACGAGCCGGAGGGTTATTACATGCCCTCGCACATTGTCCGGTATCATCTGCGAGCGGAGAAAAGATCTCCTCTTGCCAGAATTGGCCGGGCCTTGCGAAATACATTCGGCGGACTGGAGGCGCCTGGCGCTGGTCTGTTCACGCTGGGCACGCACGCGCCTGTTTTGCCGCCCAATGTGGTAGGAAACACGGTGATTCCGCCAATCACAGGACCGTAGCCGATCAAGGAAACCTCGATGCGCGAGTACACATCGAGGTTTCTCGCCGAGCTGCCGCCGCAGCACGCTGCCCGCGGTGGCTATTTGGCTGACGTTTCGCTGACCTTGGTCACCTTGATGGTATCGCCTTCGCGCTCACCATCCACGGTGGCATAGAATCCCTCTTTGGTCTTGGTGCTCTCCAGCGCCTTCTCGGCAAGCTCGTTGCCGTTCTTGTCGAGAGTAAGCCAAGTGCCGTCAGCAAAGATGGAATACCCGGCTGAGCGGCAGGCGGGCATGAGCGAGCAGCTGCTTGGATGGGCCTTTATTTTGCCGGTGTCGGTTCCGAGGGATTTCTTGCAGCTGTTGTCGACCAGATAGCCGCTCCAGCTGCCGGCCCAGGCTGCCGCAGAGGTGGTGACACCGATTGCCGCGAGCAGAGCCGGAAGATAGACTGTGTGCTGTTTCAAGAACTTCATAGCAAGTTCTCCTCGTTGGAATGGAAGCCAATTTTATACCGATTCATACCTGCCATAGATAGGTTCGACAGGTAGAATGGTCTACCATTGAACAAGTACACCTGTAATCTGATCGACAGGTCAACAATACGACCATTCTTCCGCAAGCTCCTTTGGGTTCTGACCAGCGTGCGGGTGGCGATCGAAGAATTACCTTCTAGCCTATCTGATTACAGATCCTTATGATGGTTAACGGGACAGGATGCTCGTTCCGATTACCGGTTCCAGGAAAGAGGCAAGAGCGTGCGCTTTTTACTGTCAATCTTGTTGATAAATCTGTGCGTGTGGTCGGCCGGACCCGCGTCGGGCTCGGGATCGGGCGACGTGGCACAGCTTATCGAGAAGGGCGACGACTACCTGAGCGCCGATGACTTCTCCAGGGCGATCGCCGTCTACCGACAGGTGGTGAGCTCCTCGCCCGGCAATGCCCAGGCTCATCAGAGGCTGGGAAAGGCGCTCTGCCTGGCGGGAAACGTCGCCGGGGCGGAAAGGGAGATGCGCCAGGCGGTGGCGCTTGATCCGCAGAACGCGCTCGCCCACAGCAACCTGGGAATGATTCTGGGGATGGAGCGAAAGTTCCGGGAGGCTGCTGCCCAGGAGCAGATAGCCATCCGGCTGGATCCTTATGACGCTTTTCCTTATCGGGCCCTCGGCTCGGCCCTGGCTGCCCTGGGCTATTTCGACTACGCGATTCCGGCCTTCCGGGACGCCATAGAGTTGGATCCCACCAACCTGAACGCCTACGTCAACCTCGGGGCCACGCTCGGGCGCAAGCACGATTACGCGGAGGCAGCCGAGGCTTACAGGCAGGCGATCAAGGTCGAACCAGCCTCGGTTGCCGCCCACCTGGGACTGGGGGCGGCGCTTGGTAAATTAGGCGAGACGACTGGTCAAATTGCTGAATACCGCCGGGCGGTTTCCCTCGATCCAAACAACGACAGCGCGCACGGCAAGCTGGGTTGGGCGTTATATCGGGCAGGCCGGTGGCAGGGCGCGCTGCGTGAGGGCTGCATCACTAACTGGCTGCGGCTATCCAGGCACGGGCCTGAGTACCTGCAGTTCTTTCTGTCGCTCTGGGCGGGCGTGTTCTTGCTGTTCGGGCTGGTCTTTGCGGTCATGTTTTTCGGCTCCCGCTTCATACCGGCGCCGGGTGAGACAGTGCTCAAGTCGTATTTTCTTACCTTCAACAAGGAGAAGCCGGGTCGGTTTGTAATCACCAATCGGCGCCTGGTGTTTGTTCCGGAGTGGTTCTCCAAGTGGTTCGGGGCCGCGGACGTGAGCGTCGAGCGTGCGGACATCGAGGCTATCGAGTCAAGCACCGCCGGTGGTTCCGGTTCCCTCAACCTGGAGTTGAAGGACGGCAGCCGGCACGAGTTCAAGATCCCTCATCTTGTTCTCAAGCCGCTCCTGGACGCCCTTTCCGAAAGCCGCCCGGAAGCGGCTGCTTCTCCGTCCAGCCGCGCCGCCCGGGCCATCGCCGCTGCCGTTGCCCGGCGCCGGGCGGAGCAGCCTGAGGGCTCAGGCGCGGGCGAAGAAGAGGCCGCCCCGGATCAAACCGATGGCGACGACAAATAGGAGGGGGCTTGAGCCGAAACCGCTGGGGGCGGGTCGAAAGGGGCTCTAGCGTCCGAGCAGGCCTCCCAATACTCGTTTGATCGAGCCGAACGGGTCGGTGGGATTGAAGGTGTTCTCCAGAGCCTGAGTGTTGCCCTGGTAGTCGTTCTTGTCGAAGAGCTTGGTGTCGAACCAGTTGATCCCGATCCCCTGCAGCGGCCCGTCATTCAGATCTATGTGCGTCACGTTGCCGGAGTCGTCGGTCTGCACGGTGACGTGGTGGGAGCCGTCGGACTCGGCGTTGCACTGCCCCTGCATCTCCTTCATCACCTGGCTGAACTGGTCCGGAGACATGTGCATGTAGTCGAAGTTAATCTCGTTTGAGGCCCCACTCTTGTCGCCGCTGTCGATCGCCCGCTGGATATCGTTTGCGTTATAGCCGTCGCCCATAGTCTTTTCTCTCCTGATTTGAAAGGGATTAGGGATAGAGGAGAAGGGTTACCAGTGAATTGCCGGATGCGGCTGATAATGTATATTATGTTTCATTGCCGGCCGCCGGGTGCAGAATTGCTTGCGGGACGGGGTTTTTCAGGCTCACGCCCGTGTGCTCCTGCGACGCCGTGGAAAGCGATCAATGCTGTCCGGTCCCCTTAGTAAACGGCGCCCGTCGTTGCAAGGGCACAACCACCTGTCGCCGACGGAGCAAGTCTAGCGGGCAGCCGGCGACCTGTCAGTGGGGAAAGTACGTAGAGGAGCTTAAACTTCCGATGATGCCCAAGCCCGTCTCCTCCGGCTCGTCGGAGGACAGCCTGGCGAGACCCCCGATTGCCTTGGTCAGCGTCTCCATTAGATCGATAAGATCCCGGTTCCTCTTTCGCAGACCGGCAACGAGCTCCGCCTTCGGCTGCGGGAGCTGCCCGGGATCAGCGCCCGTCAGCGTGGCAAGGGTTTCATCCAGCTCCTCCAGACCGGCCACTATCTGTCCGGCCAGCTCTGTCACCTTCAGCTCATGGTCCTCTATCTCCTTGAGGCGCTGGCTGGCTGCTTCCAGTTGGCGTTTGCCCTCCACCTCGCGCATGTGCAGGAAGTCGTCGAAGGTGGAGACCAGATAATCGAGGATGCGTTTGCGATCCAGGGTATTGATAAAGCTCTTGTCCAGGAAGCAGACGCCGGTTTGCGGATCGCAAAGGGCCCCTTCTCCTTCCTTCCGGTTGTCGAGAACGGTCCTGATTCGGGAGAGCAGATAGGTCGGATCGACCGGTTTGGTAATGAAGTTATCGGCGCCGCTCCGAATGCCCTCGATCAGATCCTTCAGCGTGTTGAGCGCCGTCACCAGCACCACCGGCGTGTTCCTGCCGTCGCTGGCTTGCTTAATCTTCCGGCAGAGGTCGTATCCGTTCAGGCCTGGCATCACCACATCGGAGATCACAAGACCGAACGAGCCCCTGGTAAATCGCTCAAAGCCCTCAATGCCATCCCTGGCAATCTCCACCTCGTAGCCGGACCGCTCGAGCAGGTCGCGCAGAATGCGACTTTGTGTCGGGCTGTCCTCAACCAGCAGAATTCTCATAGGCTTTCGCTCTGAACCCCGTCTGACACCATCATAAGGCCGTCACAGTCTTGCTTGCCCGGTCGACGATTCTTTGTAAAGCCAACACCTATACCTATAATGGGATCATGAATTTTAACTGCCACAGCCGGAATTCGCTTGGGACCGTCTTGCTGCTGCTGAGCTGCCTGGCTGTGGGCTCGTTTTTCAGCTCCGCGCCGGGGTCTACAGCGGCAGAAGGCTCGGGAAGCCGCTTCGATCGCTTGCTTGCCCAGGCTCGCTTCCTGAAGAAGACCCGGCAGTACCAGGCAGCCCTTCCGCTGTTTCAAAAGCTGGTGAGAATGCGCCCCGGTGATGCGGAAGCCCATGCCGGGCTGGGCTGGGTAGAGTTTTCGCTCGGTGGGATCGATGCCGGCATGAAGGAAGAGGTTAAGGCTATCGGACTCAATCCTAAGAACGCCGACGCGCACCACCACCTCGCCACCATGTATCTGACCCTGAACATGCTTCCCCAGGCGGCGGACGAGTTCCGGGCGGCGCTGAAGCTCGACCCGAAAAAGGAATGCAACTGTGGCCCGGTCGCCGGTCTGCTCTGGACCTATCCGCCTGGGTCGGGCTCTCGTGGCGCAGCCTCCGCGGCGCCCACGCCGCCCCAGAGATCCACGCAGCCGTGAGCGCTATGAAGCGGGTGTGCAACGACAGGCGCCTGGGCGACTTATGAGCGCAGCGGGTCAAATCCAATCTCGCCGAGCCTGGCTCGCCGGCTGCTGGGTGCTGGCCGGGTTGATCCTGGTGCTGGCGGCCCTTTTGTCCTGGCGATGTGTGGTCAGCCACGGGCCTTTTTTCGGGCTTTACCACGACGACGCCCTGTATGTGGTGACCGCCAGGGCCCTGGCCGAGGGCAGGGGCTATCAGATCCTGTCCTTGCCCGGTGAGCCCTGGCAAACCAAGTACCCGATCCTCTACCCGCTTGTTCTGGCGTTTTTGTGGCGGTGCTGCCCGGATTTCCCCGCCAACGTCCGCCTGTTCGAGCTGTCCGATGTGCTGATCGGTTTCTCCTTTGTCCTGACCGCGGTCGGCTATCTGCTCCGTACACGCCGGAGCACCGCCGGCATGGCGGTGGTGATACTGGGCGCGACCTTGCTGAACATAAAGTTTCAGTCCTTCCTGCCGATGACCATGTCGGACCTGCTGTACGGATTGCTGAGCGCGGCTGCTCTCTGGACGGCTGAGAGCGCGGCCCGGGGAGGAATGAGGAGCGGTTCGGTCTGTGCGGCGGTTTCCGGCGCAACACAGGCGCTTGCCGCATTGGCGAGGATGGTCGGCGTCATCTTGCTGCCGCTTTGTGCGGTCTATCTTCTATTGCGGCGCCGCCTGAGGGCGGCGCTGTTGGGTGCCGCCATCGGTGGCGCAGTCGTATTGCCGTATTGCTGGTGGAACAGCAGGCACGCTCTTGCACAGCCGGTTTGGCTGAGCTATTACACCAGCTACTCCGGCTGGATGCTCACCGCTTATCACGACATAGGGCTGGGAACGGTGGTGGCACGAAAGCTGTCCGACCTGTTCATGTCGCTGCCACTGGCAGCGGTGCCACCGCTCTCCTCCGCCTCCTGCTCCTCGCTCGGCCCCCTCCAGTTCTTTCTCCTTTACAGGGTTGGCGTGCTCGGCTTCTGGACCGTCTTGACGGTCGGGGTCTGGCGGGAGCTCCGTCATCGCCGGCGGTGTCTTCTAGCCGCCTACTTCGTTGCCTATTGGCTCAGCATGGTGATGTGGCCGGGTTTTCTCGAATGGCGGCTCGTCCTGGTAGTCCTGCCGTTCGTCTATTACTTTTGCTTCCGCGGCTTCCGCTCCCTGTCTTTTGCGCTCAAGAAAAGGCTTGCGGCCCGCCACCGCGCCTTGTGGAAGCGGCTGTGCGCGGCGCTGGCCCTGGGCTTGTGCGCTTACCTGCTCCTCGCCTCGGCGGCATCGTCGATCCCCAGGGCCGGCAGCTATCCCCGGCGCTTGCTCGGTCGGGCGGACATAACCGCCGAGGAGGAATATGGCGACGTGCTGGCCACTTATGCATGGATACGGGCGAACACGCAGCCGTCTGACGTCTTTGTGTGCCTGAACGATCCGTTGCTTTACCTGCATGCTGGGCGCAAGGCCGTCCAACCCTCGCCGTTGCAGGGCTGGCGGGTGCACAGCCTGAACCTCGTCACGCCCGAGACGGTGACCGAGGCGCTCCGCCAGAGCGGCGCTACCTATCTGCTGGTTGATCCTTCTTACGGCGCCGCCTATCAAGCGTACGCCCAGTATGCCAGGTCGGTGGACTGGCTGAGCGCCCACAACTCAAGGCTTTTGCGGCCGGTCCACCTGTCCGGGCACGGCGTGATGTGGGTCTATCGGGTAGATAGGGAGGCGCTCGAAACCGCGGTCACTGGACGACCGTATCCGCAGGCTCCAGCAGAATCTTCAAGATTGCAGGATCAAGCCACCCGTGCGCCGTGAGCAGGTCCTCCAACTTGCGGTTGAAGGTGCGCTGCTCGATGAGCGCGATCCGCACCATATCCTCGGTAACCAGGCCGAGGGCAATCAGACGCTGACCGGTCTTGTGCGGGAGGTCCCCTGGCAAGGAGATGAGCTGCTGTCCGAGCAGGAGACCGTCCAGCTCCGCCTGAGTGATTAGCTGCTGCTCCTGCAGGATCTGCCCGATGGGAAGATCGAGCTTTGCTTGCGTCTCAATCGCCTGCTCGAGATCCTCGAGGGTAATCATGCCCGCCGCCACGCAGAGCTGCCCGAGCTTCGGCTGCAATTCGCCCGAGAACTCCTGCTCGCGCGACCGCTGCCATTCCTCCAGGTATTTCGCCCTGGCCGTCTGGTTCGTCAGCGTGCGGAAAGCATTTTCGATCGACAGCAGGCACTGCCTTGCTTGCCTGTCGGCCAGGCTTCCCTGTTCAAATTTCCGCGAGTCCAGACGCTGGCGCAGGCTCCGATAAGCCTCTTCCACCGCCGTTTCCGGCGCGTTGTCTTCCAGCCCCAAAATTGTATATAAACTGTACAACCCGCCTCCACTCTGCCCCGCCTGGCACTTACCAGAATACACCAGGATCAGTCCCCTGCGGAAGGGGGAATGTCGTTAATCGTCAGTGATGTGTATTGTCGACAGTACGACGGGATTAATGTTGCACTGGTGGATAAATTGTATGTTCGACAACTCGAATAGTGTAATGGACAAAAATTACTGCTGGCAGACTGTAAAAGATTCGACCGCTTAAGCCGGGCTCGGGAATGTTCGGCCATCTGGACGCAGCCGGTTTGTTAAGATCTTCGCCGGGAAGGAGGCGCTGAGCGGGAATGACCGGAAAGAAGGTCGCCTCAATTTTAGTTGGAATCGTGCTGCTTTCGGTAGTGCTTGCTTATTTTGGCAGGCCCAAGCCGCCGCGCCTGGAGCTGGTGTCTCCGCGCCAGGAGCTGCCACAGATGCAGGAACGATTGCCGGGCAGCACGGCGCTGGCGGAGCGGGTCTCGCGGTCCTACGGGCTCGCCCTCGTCCTGGTGCGCAGCCCTTATTCGGCGAGCAACGCCATTGCGCTCGATTCACTGAGGACGTGGGCTGCGGATCGCTTCTCCCGCCAGCCAGGTTTTCTCCACCCGGTCTCGCTGGAGGCGGAATCGATGCCCGGCCGGACCATGGTCGAATCCCTCTTCTATAACCTGGGCGCTTACGTCTATTACGGTCTGGAGGACGGCATCGGCAACTTCTTGAAGGAGCGGATTGCCAGCTTCCACGACAGCAAGAATTACGCGAGCTTCCGCAACAGTTACTTCGAGCTTTTCGGGGAGGATGCAGATTCGGCGACGCTGCTGGCCCGCTATCAATCGGAGCGCGCCAAGCTGGCGGTGGACGTCATTCTCTGGAGTCTCGTCTGGTTGTTCCCTGTGGCAGCCGGCATTATCGCGGTGCTGAGCACGCCTGCCGGAGGGCGCTTCGAGCGGCTGCAGGTCGTGCTTGCGTTCTGGTGGCTGCTGCTTGCGCTGACGTATGTGATCATTGCTTTCGGTGAGAACACAATCTCGATGCTGGTGTCGTCTGTGGTGGCATTGCTCGCCGGTCTCTACTTGTGGCGCCCGATCGCCCTCCTCGGCGGTGACAAGGGGGCACTGACGATCACTTTGATCTCGCTGAAGCCCAGGACGATTGCCCTGGCGCTGTGGGTTACCTGCAGCCTGCTTGCCATTCAGATTCTCACCTGGATTCGTACCGGCTCCATCGCCGATCCGGATCCGGTCATGTTGCTGCTCTCCAGCCTGTCCGGCGACTTCCTGCACGACCCGGCGCACGGCAAGCGCCTCATCATGCGCATTGCCGGCGTCCTGTGGATCGTCCTCAGCCTGTGGACACTCAAGCACCTCACCCACGACACCCGGGCGGAGCGCGAGGCGAAGAAGGGTCTGGCATCGCTGCAGGGACCCTTCACCCCCTGACGCCTGCGCCTGGCTCGAGTGATCCATGCCAGGACGGCACGGGCACAAACAAATGTCTGTCGCCAGGTCATACAACGAGCCTCTGCCGCGTGTTGTTTCGAGGTGTCGAGGCTATTTGTGCCCGCCGCCGGGCAGGAGCTTTCCAGCGACCGACAGCGACGAGGAGGTGACGTTGAGCACCTGCGCGGATACGGTCAATTTGTCGCCGGAGCAGACATGGATGTCGAGCTTGCTTTTGACGTCAACCCATGATTTGGGAATGTACGTGTCCCAGTCCGGCACCTGGTACATCCCGTGGTCCTGAACCTTGATTATTTCGCCATCGTCATTGACGGTCAATTCCCGCAAAGTGTGCTCGGCTGTGACCAGGGAAAGCTGGCGTATGGCAGCGCCTTTGATATCGTATGTGGTGCCATCGGGCGTGACTATACGGTCAAACTGAATATACAGCGAGTGTCTGGCTGAGTGGTGATTGCGTTGCTTGGTTCCCGGCGGCAGCGCCACGTGACCGACCACCACCGACCTTGCCGGAACCAGGCGGTCGCCAATCAGAACGCTTTCGGTCAGCGAGCCTTTCACCTCATCGCCAGGGAATAGTTTCTTGCTCCAGAGGTCGTCCCTGAATTTGAATTGAAAACGGATCTCCGTGCCGGTGATGCCGGCATCCAGCGTCCGTCCCTGCGCTAAAGCGCCCATCAGCATGAGGGCTGTGCCAATACCGGTAGAAAATAGAATCCGGCGACGGATCACAATTCCTCTCGTTTCCAGGGGAGCACCACCGGTCAGTCGTGATCAGTATAGGCATTTCGCGCTTGCAAGGCAAACGCCAATATGCGATGGATATGCGAGGACACTACGCTGCCAAACCGAAGTTTTCGAGCGAATAGATTAACGGTACGAAGGCTCATCTGACGTTGACCGGTGTCGCCGCCGCTTCCGGCAGGGTGTTCGATGCCGGCGTCACGGTGGATATGGTGAAAGAAGACGGCTACTGGCGAATAGTCAACTCGACCTACAGAGGCACGGTTCAGCTATAAGATCGACGCCTGTCAGACTTCCAGGTTGTGCCTTTGTCTCGCATAGGCTCGGAACATGGCCTGCGTGCCCTGATCCCCGCCACGCTCACCACCTATTTGCGCCGCGATATGGAAGAGTCTCTTCGCAAGCTCGGTTCCGGGCAACTCCATGCGGGAGCCGGCGATTGTGTCTTCAATAAGCTTGATGTCCTTCAGCAGCAGCTTGATCATGAAAGCCGGCTCGAAGTCGGAGGCGGCAATCTTGGGACCGAGAGTGGCGAGCGACCAAGAGCCACCGGCGCCGGTGCTGCAAATGTCGATCACCATTTGGCGATCGATTCCCAGCTCGTCCGCCAGCCTCAGCGCCTCGCATACCGCTACCAGGTTGACGGCACAAAGGATCTGGTTGCACAACTTGACGCCCTGCCCGCTGCCTACCGGGCCGCAATGGAAAATCTTCTTACCCAGCAACTCGAATAATGGCTTGCAGCGCTCGAAATCTGAAGATTCGCCGCCCACCATCACCGTCAATGTGGCATTCCTGGCCCCCGCGTCGCCGCCGGTGACAGGGGCGTCCACAAAACGGATCCCTTTCTTCTTCAGCTCGGCGGCCAGCTTCACCGCGGCCATGGGCCCGCTCGTGCCCATGTCGATGACCGTCGCGCCTTCCGGCGCGTGCTCAGCCACTCCCCCTGTCCCGAGCACTACCTCCTCGAGGTCCGGCACGTCGTTTACGCAGACGAAGACGAAGTCTGCGCGTCCGACGGCCTCTTCGATCGAGCTGACGATTCCGGCCCCAGCCCCGGCAGCTACAGCCTCTCCCGGCTTGCCGGGCGTGCGGTTCCAGGCGAGAACCCGGCAGCCGGCTCTGGCTAGATTGGCTGCCATCGCGGACCCCATGATGCCCAGCCCCAGGTAGGCCAGAGTCTTGTCCATCAGCCCCATCTCTCCTTTCCCGCTCTGCGCACGGTTGCCATGGCCGGCGGGGTCTGCCCAAGAGTTTATATTATGCGCCGCGGATCCATTACAATATCCGTTGCTGGCGCCCTTGTGTCGGAACCGGTATACGAGTCGCACTTAAAATGCGATGCCCGTAAGGGATTGAGGGTTCGAGTCCCTCCAAGGGCAGGATGTTGGCTAACGCGGTGGATTGTCTCGGAGTTGCGTCCACGGGATCAACTCCGCGGAGCCGTCTTTTTTGCAGATATGGCACTGTTCGGGCGTCTCGATGCCGATGGTCACCTGGACTGAGGCGTAGAATTTCGGGCCGTAACGCTCCTCCGCCGCCTTTACACCACCTGCGGTGCCCTTTGCAAATACCGCCGCCGCTACCGGCTTCCCGCCCAGCCCCTCGACAAACGCCGGCAGGCGCTCGCCCACGCAGCGGCCCTGCTGGGTGACCGCGTTGAAAACGAGCACCCGGTCGCCCGGCTTCACCTCGCCGGAGACCAGCTTGTCGCCGAACCAGCCGCTGGGCAGATATTCCCAGAAGGCCTCGCGCGCCCTCGTCGCCGCCGCGAGCTTGTGCACCATCTTTTGCACCGCGGGCTGCGCCGGGGCGAAGATCACCTCGAACTGAATGTTTTCCTTCTGGATCCAGCGGCAGACGTCGCTTACGATCCAGTCGATGAATTGCTCATTGGCGGCTATCGGCTCAATGAGGAAAACGGCATCGAGATGATTGCCCGATCGATTCCCTTCCCGGGCGGGATACAGATAATGCCCCGGCCCGAAGAAGATCCCCGGCGTCTGCAGGATCGTGCCGATCTGCTGGTCCGGCATGGTTGTTGACGTGACCTTGAGCGATTTACGCAGGTCTTCACTTAACTTGAGCATACTCTCCACTCGGAATGCGCACCTTATTCTCCAGAACGCCTATGCCCTGGGCTTCCATGGTCACCACGTCGCCTTCCTTCAGCCAGGGATAGGTTGCCGGTTCGATCACATCGCCTGTCTTGGGATCGATCTTAGCGCAAAACTCGGCGATGCAGCCATTTCCGACCGTGCCCGAGCCCAGGATGTAGCCCTCGTAGAGGGTGATGTTCTGCTGGCCGAGCCAGGCCATGATGCGTGGGAAGCTCCAGGCCGCGCGCTTCTGCGTGGTCGGGTGCGTGTGGTAGAGCGTGTTGTAGTTGGACCTGCTGCGCTCCTGCCCGTTGACTTTGAGAATCATCTCCATATCCATGACGCCGTTGTCGTCGAGCTTGAATTTGGAGACGGGCACGATGGCCGGACCGATGCTTTTGCCGAGCACGAACTTGCTGTTAGTCGGACCCAGCCCTTCCATGTCCTTCTTCTGAATATCGCGGGCCGACCAGTCGTTGAGGATGGTCAGGTAGCAATGGTCGGCGAACAGCTTCATGGCTTCTTCGTGAGTGGTCACCTTCGCGGTTTTGCCGATCAGGCAAGCGATCTCGAACTCATAGTCGGGCGCTTTGACAAAAGACGGAATCGTCACTTCCTCCCCGGGCCCATACAGCTTCTCGGGCGGCAGATCGACTGCGTAGTAGGCGGCATGGTCGTACCAGCCAGGCCAGATCTGAGCCCCTCTTTTGGCGCGAATCTGCACGAGGTGTTTTTCGAAGCCGAGAAAATCCATCAAGAATCGCGGCTCGGGCACCTCGGTGCCGAACAAGTTAACCAGGGGGACGGATCTTTGAAAGAGCATGAGCGTTAACCTCGCTGCACTGATGGAGGGCGCGCAACGCCGCGCCGGACAGGCGAATCATTATCCCACACCGGAAGCCACCGGGACAGCAAGCGCGTACAATGGACAACGCCAGCAATGCCGGCCGGAGCCCGAGCCGCCGGACGGCTGCCGGCTTTGCGTAAGGTGGTCAGGAGGAAGCGCCATGGTGAAGGTCAGGAAAGATTCGGCGGTCGTATCCGCTTGCCAAGGGACTGTCGAGGCCGTGCCGGTTCCGAAGGCGGCCAGTCGCAGGGGGGTGATTGCTCCCGTGATCGCCTCTCTGGTGGTTATGCTGGCAGCCAGCACCGCTTTCTCCGGCTCCGGCGCCCAGGATCAGTCAACGAAGAGTCAACCGCCTGCCCCCGCCGCGCCCGCTTCCGGCACCGCCGGGAGTACCACTACCTTGCAGGGCGGAGTACAGAAGACCGTGAAGTCCGCCTTGATCGGTCTTAAATCAGCCGGCGAGGCCCTTCACAAGCTGCGCCGCACCGACGCCGAGCTTTACGGCGAGTGTACCAGACAGGAGGCGAATCTGGTTGAAGAGCCCGATGTGATCGGGGGGACGATCATTTATATCCCCATCAACGTGAATGTGGGCGAGTGCCTGCCGCCACGCAAGAAATGGGTGGACCACTATATGGGGATTCTCTCGCAGCTTTTTCCGATGGTGGAGGAGGAGTTCGACGGCGTCCTCTTTCCCGACGACAAAGAGCAGGCGGCTGCGCCTGTCATGAAGCAGATTGACGCGATGATGCGCAACGGCGAGTTTCATTATCAAAAGCTCGTCGATCTCACGAAATCCGGTCCTTATGACGGCCAAGCGATCGCCATGCACTGCAAGAGCATCGAGGACGAGCTGAAGGAAGTCGAGAAGCTGCGAAAGAAGCTCCGTGAGATAGTGAAAGAAAAGGAGAAGGGGGTCACATAAGCTTCAATTCGACATCGCGCAGGTCCATGCGAAGCCGCTGAAGATCCGCGTACTTCGCATCGAGCATGCGATAAAGGTCATCGATTCTCCGGTCCAGGCTGCGGTCGTTCTTCCTCTTCAAGTAGTCGATCTGCTTTTGAACCTCATCGTAGTCGAGGAGCAGATTGTACTCTTTCGACTTCAGCCCTTCGTAGCGAGCCTGCAGCAGCCTCACCGCCCCGGCGTCGTAAACGACCGCTTTCGCCGGTAATGCCTGAACCGTCAGGGCTGCCAGGATTGCAATCGTCGTGACCAGACGCATCTGCTTTAACGTAGCCATAATCACCACCTGACCAGGGTTTCCTCAAACACGCCCACAAGTTAGCATTAAATTGGACGTGACAAAAGTGCCACTTGCGTGATTTACTATAAGTCCACTTTTAATAAAATTGGATGGAAATGTCGTGGACTTTCCGGTCAGTTTAGATAGCCAATCCAAGATCCCGCTGCACCGGCAACTGTACGAGGAGATAAGGCGGGCCGTTCTTTCCGGACGCTTGAAGTCCGGGCAGCGGCTGCCCTCGACCAGACTTCTGGCCCGGGATCTGGGCATCTCACGGATCACCGTCACTCTGGCCTACGACTACCTGCTCAGCGAGGGCTACCTGCAAGCCTCCAGGGGCTCGGGCACCTTCGTGACCCGCCACCTGCCCGAGGAGCTCTTGCGGGCGCCGGGCGCGCGGGAACCCGCCCGGGGACGCGGCGCCGCCGGACAGTCCGGCGCCGGCCGGCGGTTGGCCGGTAAAAGGCTGTCGCGGTACGGTGCCCACCTGCGCGGTGGCGAGTGGATGTCATTTGACGAGCAGGAGCCCGAGATCCAATTTTCCTTTGGACGTCCGGCAATGGATCACTTTCCCATGCGGCAGTGGATGCAGTTGATGAACGAGCATTGCCGGCGGCGAAATCTCTCTTTGCTCGATTGCCCCGGCAACTCGCGGGGCTACGGCCCCCTGCGCGAGGCTATAGCGGCCTACCTGGGCAAGGCGCGGGCGGTGAGCTGCGAGCCGGAGCAGATCATTGTTGTGAACGGATCACAGCAGGCGATCGACCTGGTCGCCCGCGTGCTCGTGGACCGCGGCGATGCCGTCGCGCTGGAGGAGCCCGGCTACATAGGCGCAAAAAAGGCCTTTGAAGTGCAGGGCGCTCAGCTCATATCGGTTCCTGTCGACTCCGCCGGCCTCATCGTCGAGAAGCTCAAAGCGGCGTCCGCGCGCGGGTTGAAGCTCGCGTACGTCACCCCCTCCCATCAATTTCCCACCGGCGTCGTTCTCTCGCTTCCCCGGCGCCTGGAGCTGCTGTCCTGGGCGCAGGCTTCCGGCGCGTACATAATCGAGGACGATTACGACAGCGAGTACCGCTACAAAGGACGCCCGGCGCCGGCGCTTGCCGGTCTGGACAAAGGCGAGTCCGTCATATACATAGGAACCTTCTCCAAGGTCCTCTTTCCGGCGTTGCGACTTGGTTACCTGGTCGTGCCCGCGCGCTTGAGCGAGGTGTTTGCCCGCGCGAAGTGGCTGGCCGACAGGCATTCCCCGTTGCTCGAGCAACAGGTTCTGGCCGATTTCATCCGGCTCGGTCATCTTGAGCGGCACATTCGCCGCATGCGGGCGCTCTATGAGACCCGCCGGCGGGCGGTGGTGGATGCGCTCAAGGGGCATTTCGGCGAGCGCGTTTCGATCATGGGTGACAATGCCGGCATCAACGTTCTCGTCCGTTTCAAGGGCGTGACTGACGAGGAGCAGGTAGTGGAGAAGGCGAGAGCGCTCGGGGTGGGTCTTTCCCGGACGCGGCAGTTCTACCTCGCAGAGAGCCCGAGCGGGGAGTTCTTGCTTAATTACGCAGGTCTTACCGGCGGGCAGATTGAGGATGGCATCGCCAGGCTGGCTCAGGCGATTGCAAGCGGGCGGGCGGACAATTAAATTTCTCTGGTACGGCCGGTTCAGGTGGGGAATATACGTATAGGCAGAAACCTCTGCCTGCCCTGGTTGAAGTACACTGTGACGGCAATTTTCTTATGCGGCTGGTGAATCTATGGCAACCCTTTCCTTTCGCACGGCGGTGCCGGCGCTCGTCTTTTCCTTTGTGCTCTGCGGTCTGGCAATGGCGTGTCCGTGCAGCACGGTCACAGTGCCGGCAACAGATCCCGGTTACAACAACATCGACGGCATTAAGTTCAGCCACACGAGCCAGTACCGCAACGAATTTCGAGATGCCATTGCCCAGGCAAAACGCTACTGCCAGACGCACGTGAACATTGCGCACCGCGCCGTAGTCTCTGATCTTGACGAAACGCTTTTTGACAACCGGGAGTTCGATAAGGCGAATCCGATTTTCGAGCACGGCAAATGGGCCGAATGGGTGAGCAAGGAAAAGTCACCGGCTTTCCGGTCAACCAGGGAATTCCTGGCCTGGGCTCGCGGCCGGGGCTTCGCAATCTTTCTGGTCACCACCCGCGGTGAGAGCATGCGGGGAAGCACGATAGCCAACCTCCTCAGGGAGGGCATAAGTTATGACGGCCTTTTCATGCGCCCTGATGGCAACCACGACACCCATGAGGCATTGAAAACCAGGTTCCGCAAGCAGATCGAGGAGATGGGCTTCACGATTGTCGTGAACCTCGGCGATCAGTACTCGGACCTCGCGGGCGGCTACGCGCAGGACTGCGAGAAAGTGCCCAACCGCATGTATTTCAACAGATAATCCGTTTATGGATCCGGCGCAAGAGAAAAAGCCCACCTACGCGCTTTCCCGCTGGCTGTTTTTGCGGATGATGGGGATAGTCTATCTGCTGGCCTTCGCCTCGTTCTGGCCGCAGATCCCGGGCCTTATCGGACGAAACGGCATCCTTCCTACCGAGGCTTTCCTCCAGGGTCTCAAGGTCACCGCCGGTGCTTTGAGCTACTGGTTGTGTCCGACCCTGGCATGGTTCAACGCCAGCGATCAGTTTCTGCAGCTCCTCGCCGCCGCCGGAGTCTGCCTGGCACTGCTGGTGGTGCTCGGTGTGCTCACCGCGCCTTCGCTTGCCCTTTTATACGTGCTCTACCTCTCGCTGGTGGTGGTCGGTCGCACCTTCATGCAGTTCCAGTGGGACGCGCTATTGCTGGAAGCCGGCTTTCTGTCCATTTTCTTCCCGCCCTGGGTGATTCTCGAGCCGCACTGGGGCAGGGCCAAACCGGGCAGCCAACCTCCGCCCTCGGCAATCATTCGCTGGCTTTTCTGGTGGCTGCTGTTCCGCGTCATGTTCATGTCGGGGGCGGTTAAGCTTCTGAGCGGCGACCCGGTATGGCGCGATCTGACCGCGCTCAGCTATCACTGGTACACGCAGCCGCTGCCTACCCCGCTCGCCTGGTATGTGGAGCTTCTGCCGATGGCGTTCCAGAAGTTCTGCGCCGCCTGCACCTTCGTAATCGAGCTTATTGCGCCGTGGTTCATCTTCGCACCAGGGCGCTTCCGGCTGGGCGCCGCGGCGCTCACGATTTTCCTTCAACTGCTTATCGCCGCAACCGGCAATTACTGTTTCTTCAACCTGCTAACCGTCGTGCTGTGCCTGCTTCTGTTGGACGATCGCCTGGTCAGGCGAGTGCTGCCGGGGGCTCTCGCCAGGCGAATCCAGGAAGCGGTGGACCCCGGCCGGCGGCCGCGCCTGCTGCACGCTGCCGCCACCACGCTGGCGGCGGTCGTCATCTTCGCCAGCGGGACGATACTGGCGGAGTCCTTCCTGGGACTAAACAGAGTTCCCGCCATTGTGGATGCTGCCGCCGGCGTGATCGCCCCATTCAATATTGTGAACGGCTACGGGCTCTTTGCGATAATGACGACATCCAGGCACGAGATTGTGGTGGAAGGGAGCAACGACGCCGAGAGCTGGTCGGAATACGAGTTCAAGTACAAGCCCGGAGACACCCGGCGCGTCCCGCCCTGGGTGGCTCCACACCAACCGCGGCTCGACTGGCAGATGTGGTTTGCGGCGCTGTCGGATTTCCGGCAGAATCCCTGGTTCGTCAACTTCATGATCCGTCTTTTGCAGGGCGCGCCTGATGTCCTCGCTCTGCTGGAGAAGAACCCGTTTCCCGACAAGCCTCCCCGTTACGTGCGTGCGATGATGTACGATTACCACTTTACGGATCCGTCCACGAGAAGCAAGACCGGACGGTGGTGGCGCAGGGAGCTGCTGGGGCCGTATTTTCCGGCTATCTCCATCGAGAACTCACCGGCCGCCCCCGCAAAGCGGCAGTGACAGCGCCGAGCCGGCGGAGAGTTTTCAGTGGTTTAGTATTAGTCGGGTAAGGTGCGGGGGAAAAGCATGGCGGCCTACCTGGGGACTTACTGGTTTCTTGCCCTGGCGTTTCTCGCCGGTCTTTGTCTGGCAATCGGGGGGCTGCTTGTCGTCAGGCGCTTTGCGGGCTACGAGGAGCTTTCCCTGCATCATGATGTGGCGGGGTGCTTCCTGTCGATAATAGGAACGCTGTACGCCGTCGTGCTGGGCTTTATGGTGGTGGACTCTCTCAACACCTTCGAGCGCGCCCGCGTCACCGTGGAACAGGAGGCCAACGCGCTCCATGACATCTACCACCTGACGGAAGGGCTGCCGCTGGCCGTGGAAAGCAGATTGCGGACGCTGTGCACGGCTTATGCCGCCGTCATGATCGACGACGAATGGAAGGAGATGGCATACGGCAGGATGAGCCCCAAGTCCCACGAGATCATGAGCGCGATCTGGGACACGGTTTCCCGCTTCCAGCCGGCGACGCCAAACGAGCAGAACATCCACTCTGCGTTGCTCTCGGAGCTGGATCAGATGGGCGACAGCCGGCACACGCGGCTGCTGACCGCCAGGGCTTCTTTCGACGGCATTGTCTGGGCACTCCTTATCTTTGGCGCCTTCGTGATCGTAGTATTTACGTACTTTTTCGGTCTCAGGCGCCTCAGCACCCAGATCCTGATGACCGTGCTCGTGACCAGCGTGCTGGGACTGAACCTGGCGCTGGTCGGCATGTTTCGCTATCCGTTCTCCGGGGATGTCAGGGTGATGCCGGATGCCTTCAAGTATGACCTCAGGCTCTTTCTCAGCAACTTAAAGAAATAGAACCCGATGGGATGGGTATAAAGCTGCTGAACCCGGGGGTTTGCAGACTGGCGTCTGCGTAAGCGGTAGCGGGCACGGCCGGGTCAGTCGTGCACGATTCGTTTATCCACCCACTTCGCAGGAAGATATTCCATGAGCCAAGAGAAGATAATCGGCATAGATCTGGGCACTACCAACTCTTGTGTGGCGGTCATCGAGGGTGGGCGGCCGGTCGTCATCCCGAATTCCGAGGGGCAGGCAACCACACCGTCGATCGTCGCCCTGGGTGCGCGAGGGGAACGGCAGGTGGGCATCACCGCCAAGAGACAGGCGATAAAGAATCCGGAGCGAACGATTCAGTCGATTAAGCGCCACATGGGGTCCAATTACTGGGTGACGGTGGACGACAACCACTATTCGCCGGAGCAGATCTCCGCCTGCATCCTCCAGAAGCTGAAGGCTCAGGCGGAGGCGCACCTCGGGGAGAGCGTGCGCAAGGCGATCATCACCGTGCCGGCGTATTTCGACGACGCGCAGCGGCTCTCCACGCGCGACGCCGGCCAGATTGCCGGTCTGGAGGTGGTGCGGATAATCAACGAGCCCACCGCTTGCGCGCTCGCCTACGGGCTCAAAACGCTCAAGCAGGAATCGACCATCGTCATATTCGACTTCGGCGGCGGCACCTTCGATGTCACCATTCTCGAGATGGCGGAGCAGGTCCTCCACGTAAAGGCGACCGGCGGGAACAACCTGCTGGGCGGCGACGACTTCGATAACCGGATTGTCGAGTGGGTGCGCGCCCGGTTTCAGGCAACGCACGGCATGCCCATGGGCGACGATCCGGCGATCCGGCAGCGACTCAAGGAGGCGGCTGAGAAGACCAAGATCGAGCTTTCCGGCATGGAGCGCTCGGAGATACAGCTTCCCTTCATCGGCTTTGGTGAAGGCGGCCCGCTCCACCTGGAGACAGCGCTCACCCGCGCCGAGTTCAACCGCATCAGCGCCGATCTCGTGCAGGCGGTGGCTAAGCCCATCCAGACGGCGCTTTCCGATGCGAAACTCCGACCCGATGAGGTCGACCATGTAATCATGGTCGGCGGTACCACCCGCATTCCGGCCGTGCAGCAGTTCATCAGGACGTTCTTCCAGAAGGAGCCGCTGCGCAACGTCAACCCGGACGAGGCCGTGGCGCTCGGCGCGGCCATTCAAGGCGGAATTCTCACCGGCGAGATCCAGGACGTTTTGCTTCTGGACGTCCTGCCGATGTCCGTCGGGGTGGAGATGGACGACGGTCGTTACGAAAAGCTGTTCACCCGCAACACCACCATTCCCGCCAGCTGCGTGCGAACGTTTACAACCACGGCTGATAATCAGCACAACATCCATCTCCACGTCGTGCAGGGAGAAGCCGACGATCCCGGCGACAACAAGTCGCTGTCTCGCTTCAACCTCTCGAGCTTCGCCCCCGGTCCGGCTGGCGTGCCCAAGGTAGAGGTGACTTTCGAGGTCGATGTCGACGGCATCCTTTCCTGCAAGGCCAGGGATCTGGGCTCGGGGCAAGCCTGGGCAGTCGAGCTGGAGAGAACCAACGGGCTTTCCCGCCAGCAACTGGAGCGGCTGGCCGAGCAGGCGCGCCTGGATGCTGAGCAGGAGCGGCGCGAGCAGGAAAGGCAGGCGGCGGTGATCATGGCCGAGTCGACGCTTTCCGAGGCGGAGCGAGCGCTGCGGAAATACGGCGGCGGCAACGGGCAGGAGTCAGCCGTGCGCCAGCTCATGCTCGCTCTCAAGCAGGCGATGAGCGACGCGCAAACAGAGGAGATCGAAGAGCTCACGGAGAAGCTGGAGATGTCCGTACTGAGATGTGTTCGTGGCTCGTAGCGCGGTGGAGTCGGCTTGACCCGAAAAATTCTGCTTGTTGGGATGCTCTGCTCGGCCATGCTGGCCGGCAGCAAGGCTCTCCCGGCAGGGCAGCCTGACGCCGGCTCGGCTGCAAGGGCGTGCCAGGAGGCCCGCAAGCTTTACGACGCCGGGAGGCTGGGGGCGGCCATTGTCGAGTACGACCAGGCCATCCGTCTGGATCCCAACTATTACGACGGTTACAGGGGGCGCGGATTGACATACCTGCGTCTGGGCAGGAACGACCGGGCGGCGGCTGATTTCTTCAAGAGCGACGAGCATCTGGGGCCGTACCGCGAGCAGAAGTTTCCCGGTCTGGGCGCCTACCTGGACTGGAGGCGAGCCCATGACGAATATGAAGACGCCAACCGCTACCTGAGGTCCGGCGATTACGATCAGGCAATCTCCATGTACAAGACGGCGCTCTCCATCTACCCGACCTTCCCCCAGTGCTTGCATAACCTGGCGATCGCGCTGTCCAAGAAAGGCGATCACAAACAGGCCGCACTGCTCTGCATGGAGGCGATCAGTTACCGGCACACGGACTGGAAGTTCTGGAAGACCCTCGCAATCGAGCTGTTCATGCAGGGAAGGTACAGGCAGGCGCTCGAGGACATGCAGTACGCGCGCGCGCTGCATCCGCCTGTGCCGGAGGAGGTGGAGATTATCGACAGCATTGAGAACATAAAGGACGCCATTCGTCAGCAGCGCGCTCGCTCCTTCTGGTGGTAGCGGGGAACCGGCGGTGCTAAGATCCTTTCCAGGGGTCGCATCCGTTCTTGTGGAAGTTTTGCCGATGAAAACCATTCGAAGATGGCTTACCAGCCTTTGCCTGTCCACATTTGCCGCCTGCTCGGCCGCTGTCGCGCAGCAACCCGACCAGGGCGCTCCGGACATCCAGCCGCCGCCGCCGTCTTCAGCTACCACTGAGCAGCCTCCCGCCGTCCAGCCTGCCTCGGCGGCCGGCGCCGAGGCGAGCAGCGCGCCGGCCGCCCAGCCGGCCGCGCCGGCCCAGGGCGGTGTCGCGCCCGGGCCCCTGGCCGAGCAGCGCCAGAAGCTCCTGGAGCGAATCGAGCAGTCGCGGAAGCTCGGCATTGGCGTCGGCCCGTACCGGACAGCGTTCGGTCAGGTGGAGGAGATGGTCAAGTCGGGGGCGACGCAAGAGATGGTGCAAAAGCGCATCGACTCCCTGAACGGCAGCCTGATTGACCAGGTGAAGCGGATAAGGGATATCAAGTCACGCCCGCCCATGGCGCCGGGAGCCGCGACGGCTCCGGCCCCTGCGCAAACGGCGAGTGCGGCCGCGGGCAGCCACGGTTCGGACCCGATGATCGAGCAGCTCAAGGCACGGTTCGGAGCTCAGATTCCCGCCGGCATAGATCGCCAGCAGCTGATCGAGCACCTGAAGGACAAGTACGGGGATCAGATACCCGGCGCCCTGGCCAATCCGGCCGTGCGAGACCGCCTGATGCAGAGCGAAGTCGGGCAGAGGATACTGGAAAAGTTACAGCAGCATTGAGGTCCGGGCTTTCGCTGCCGGCGCGGATGAGGAAGCCAGCACCGATTGAATCCGGGCGAAGTCCCGGTCGGTTACCCAGGCGCTGTTGGATATCGTGAGCATGCGCGCGGCAAAATCCTGCGCATTGGGCACCGCGGATGGTGGCACGATGGCGCTCAGGTACCGGTAGCCGGTCAGGTCGTGCACGAACAATCTGGTCACGCCGAGTCCGGAGGTCCACAGCCGTGACAGCGCCTGGTCGCGCGCCGGGGATGATTCCAGCAGAACGGTCAGGAACGGCCAGCTGCCGGACGAATCCGGAGGCTCACTGAGTACCTTGACGCCAGGCAGCCCTTTGAGCGCGGCGGCGCGGCTCCTGCCTCGCTCGCGATTAGCTTCCAGCACGGCCGGCAGCCTTGCCAGGGCCGCAGCCCCGATATGCCTTCGAGCCGCTCCCACCTTGTGTACTGGAACCTCGAGAGGAAGATCATCGCCGGCGGCCCCGGTCAGGTTGCCGCTTCTCAAATAGGAACGCAGCGGCAGACCGTAGACCAGGGAAAGTCCGGTCGGGTTGTAGAGCAGCCAGTATCCCAAAAGCTCCACAAGCAGTTTGGCTTCAAGAAAGGGTCTGCTTGCGCTCAACCGCTTGCTGGTCTCCAGGAGCCCCTGGCGGGCCTCGTCGCTCTTTGCCACGAGCACGCCGCCGTAGTTGATCGTCAATCCCTTGCCCCGGGTCAGGCTGTAGACACCGATGTCCCCGATCGTGCCCACCGGCATGCCCCGCCAGGTGGCCCCCAGCGACTGAGCGGCATCTTCGACCAGGAAAGCGCCGTGGTCGCGGGCGATGGACACAAGCGGCTCCATGTTGACGGGCATCCCTCCCAGGTGGGTGGGGATTATGGCCAGGGTGTCCGAGTCGCATAGCCGGTCCAGCAGATTGGCGTCCATCTCCTGGCTTTCCCGCAGGAGATCGCACAGCTTGAGGCGCAGGCCCGCGCGAGCAACTGCCAGCGCCACCAGCGGGCAGGTGTATGCCGGCACGATCACCGTGCGGCGCTTGCTCCGCTGTTTCAGATACTCCAGAGCCACGACCAGGGCGGCGGTTCCCGAGCACTCGATCTGCACGGAGCGTACATTGAGAAAGCGCGCCAATCCGGACTCCAGATCGGGTCTACCGCCTGCCGGCAGGAAGTCGCGCCAGGACAAAGGCAGGCCGGCCGTAGGTGGTAGCTCGCGAAAAGTCAGCACCTCGCCCCATCCTGAACGAAACCGGGGCTGATCATAACAGTTGCCGCCCGCACGTCCAGGCGATTGTCGATTTTCTAAGCCGCCCCCGGGCCATGCCGACCGTGGTGAAATTCCCACTGCAGTCCGGTTTCAATCCTGCCGGGCAGCTACAATATGCCTGGCTCGAGCCCTGATCACGAGAGAGGATGGAAATCGATGAGCCACGGCGGCGTCGGCTTTAGCAGCCATCACTACACACACCACGGCCTTCACCACCATGGACATGACGGCGGGCATCATGGTGGCGGCGCCCAGGTGCTGAACGCGACGATGGTGTTCGGGATGCTGCAGGGCCTGTTCGTAGCCATTTTCGGGGAGAAGAAAAGCGTGCCGACGCTGCAGCGCTGGGCTCAGGCGCTGGCGGCCAGGCAGCAGGCTACCGGACTACAAGGACAAACGCTGTCTCCGGAGGCCGCCGAGTGGGAGGCTTGTTATCATCTGCCCACCTGGAAAGAAAAGCTGATGCAAGCGGACCTTCGGCCCTACATCATGCTTGCCCTCTTCCTGGGCGTGCTTTTCCTCTGGCTGCAGATCATAGTTTGGCTGCGTCACCATGACGATCCGGCCGGCAAGACATTCTCCGCCGCTCAGAGCACTGCCCAGACCACTGCGCAGACCGCTGGACAGCCGCCAGCGGCTATCAGTCCCGCTGCTTTTGGCTCTGCTGCGCCGCTGAGCCAATATGCAGCTCCAGCGGCGCCCCCGGTTCAGGCCGTGATGACCGCCATGCCCGCCGGGCAGCTGCCACAATATGCGGCTGCAGCAGCGCCCGCCGCCCCCGTTCCGGTGACTGTTGCGCCCGCCGCGCAACCGCCGCAGTATGGGCAGCCGGCAGCAGGTTCGATAGCGGTTCCGATGACTTCCATGCCCGTTGCCCCCCCGGCACGCCTGCCCGGTGTGGCTTCCGCGTATGTGTCGCCCCCGCCCCCGCCCGGCCAGTTCGGGGGCGGCTACTACAGCCAGAGGCCGGCGATAGCCAAGCAGGCACGCCTGAGGGTCGTTGTCACCCACTAAGGATGTTGGCCTGCCCGCCTCCGGCCGTTCCTGCCGGGTCTTGCCTCCTCGGATTAGCAGGATAGCAAGGCTTTGACCTTGACCCCAAGATCCGGATAGTCGCACAGCATGTCGTTGCGGGACAATGGAGCGACGAAAATTGGTGGCGCAACTGGTGCCAGCCCGTTTCACTTGCAGCGCGCGTTTAAGGCAAGAGCCGGGCTGACACCTCGCGAATACGCTGACGAAGGCTGGCTCTCAGTCGTCAGAAAGCAGCTTGGTTCCGGACGCAAGATGACCGAAGCCGTCTATGAGGCCGGTTATGGCTCCAGCAGCCGCCTGCACGAGCGAAGCGCACCGCATCGCGGCATGACGCCAGGCGCTTATGCCCGTGGCGGAGCGAGTGAGCTTCTGAATTACGCGCATGTTCGGTCCCCGCTGGGTTTGCTGCTACTGGCCGCCACTGCCCGCGCCTGCTCACGGCTCGATTTTCGTGCTCGATGCCTCGAGGAACATTCGCATCCACTCCGGACGCCGGGCCAGGCCGCGGCGCCGACCAGGTTGCCTTCGGCGGAGGCGGCGGTGAAGTCCTTCGTGCCGAAGCAGGTATTAATGGCGAAGCGATGGCCGGGCTTCTGCGTGTAAGTTCGATCTCCCTCGAGTTCATGGACCGCCGTCTTCACCGTCTCTCCCGGTTCATTCCCGGGACAGACGGTGCGCACGCAGTGCCCGACCATGGCGAGGATCTGAAACGGTACCATCGCCTGGCAGTCTTCGATGAGAGCGTCCGCAACCATCAGGATCGTTCGTGCAGCTATGTCTTCTCCTGGAATTGTGCTGCTATAACATCGCGCATCAATTTATTGGTGGCACTTCTCGGCAGCTGCGCCACCAGATGGATTCGCTTGGGCACCTTATATTCAGTCAGGCGCTCGCTGCAAAAGCGCTGGAGCTCCCCGGGCTCGATCTCCATCCCCGGCACCACGGCCGCGTGCACCTCCTGGCCGTAAATTTCATCGGCGACACCGAAGCAAGCGGCATCGAGCACGGCTTCGTGCTCGAGCAGCACAGATTCCACCTCCGCCGGCGACACTTTCTCCCCGCCCCTGTTAATCAGCTCCTTGATGCGTCCGGTCACGTAGATGTAGCCTTCGTCGTCAAGCTGGCCGAGGTCCCCGGTGCGATACCAGCCGGCGCGGAACGAGCTGGCGTTTGCCCCCGGATTATTGCGATAGCCGGGAGTGACGGCTGGCCCGCGCACGCAGATCTCGCCTTGCTGTCCGGGAGCAAGAGCGCCGCCCTCCCCGTCGCAAATTAAGACCTCCAGCCCGGTGGGCAGCCCGACCGATCCGGGTTTGCGCGCGCCTGGCGGCAGCGGGTTGCAGGAGATCTGATTGGCTGTCTCGGTGGCGCCGTACGCCTCGAGAACGACCGTGTCGAAGCGCTCCTCCATCTGGCGCAGCTGTGCGGGCGCGAGTTTGGCCGAGGACGACCTGATGAATCGCAACCGGGAGCGCGGGGCACCGTCCCTGTCCGCGCGCATGAGCAGGATGCGGTGAATCGTGGGCGAGCCGGAGTACCAGGTTGCGCCATAAGTCACGGCGTCCTGCCAGAATCTGCTTGCCGAAAAATGCGGCGGCAGAACCACGGTGCCGCCCGAATACAGCGTGGAAAGCGTGGCGCCGATAAGCCCGTGGACATGAAACGGCGGCATCACCACCATTGTCACGTCATCGGGCGTCAGTTGAAAGCACCGCGCGAAGTTGTGCATCGAGGCGATCAGGTTCGCGGATGTGAGCGGGACTGCCTTGGGGCGGCTCGTGGTGCCGCTTGTATAAATCATCAAGGCCGCGGCGGATGGGCCAAGGCGGGATTCCCCCAGAGCGCCTGCCGGCAGGTTCGTTTCAATATCCAGGCTCACGGTCGTCTGGCCGTACAGCCCCACCTCGCCAAACGGCACCGCAAGTTCTCGAGCCGCCTGGCGCGCCGGTATGTGGTCCGCTTTCGCAATCACGACCGCCGCCCCGGAGTCCGCGATGAAGAATGTGAGCTCCTCTTGCGTGCTGGCCGGATTTGCCGGCAGCGCGGTCACCCGGCAGCCGCACAAGGCCAGGAACATCGTGAGAAACTCGACACCGTGTGGCAAGACGAGCACCGCGACATCTCCGGCTTTCAGTCCCGCCTTCATAAGCACTTCGGACAGGCGCGCGCTTTGCCCGGCCAGTTCCCGGTAACTGAGCATTGGGCCGGTATCGGGTATGATTACCGCCGATTTGTTGGCAAAGTCGGTGGCGAGAAGATCGGCCAGCGACTCAATTCTGGCAGCGGTCATCAGAGCGTCTCGTCAGTCTGCACGGTTGCCTGCGAACATTGTGATTGTATGCCTATCAGCCGGTCAAAAGATGCAATCGCCGTAGCATTTCCTCAAGTCTCCGGCCTCGCTTTGCTGCTCGGGCTTTGATGACGGATGCGGCATGACGGTCGAACCCCCTGTCGCCAGGGGCGTTTTCTGGTTTCGCCCGAAAGGTGGAGGGACGCCGGCATGATGGAAAGCTAATGTGCATGCGCCAGTTAGAGACTGCTCATATTATTGTTCGCTAATGCACATGCGAAAACCGTTAAGGACTGCGCCTTTCGGGGTAATCAAGAGGCAGGTTGATTTGCTCGAGCATCGAGCGTTCCGCCGGCCAGGCGGAGAACGACAGGCGAGGGGCATACGATGGAACGTTTCTGCAATGAGGCCAGGTCAGCAGGCAGGATAGCGGCGGCAATCTGCTCATGCCTGGCAGTACTCGTTGCTGCCGGGCTGCCGGCATGGTCTGCCGGCCCCGACTGCAACTCCTTGATTCGCGCGGGATATGTCCAGATGGTCGGGGGAGCCAGCCAGGATGCGGTTGAGACCCTCAAAGCAGCCGTGAGAGCCAATCCCGCGAGCGCCGACGCGCGGCGATATCTGGCCTGTGCTCTCGTGCAGGCCGGACTGGCATCGCAGGCGGTGCCGCAACTCGAATTCGCAATCAGGATGGCGCCCCCGACTGCGGCAGATCTCTCACTGCTGGGAGACGCCTGTTTTTATGCGGGTCAATATCAAAAGGCGCTTGGTTGCTACGAGAAGGCGTTGTCGCTCGATGGGAGACTCGATGCGGCTGTGGCCGGAATCGTGCATACCTACGTCGCCATGGGCGACACCGACCGCGCCGCTCACGCCTGCCAGCTTGCCTTGCGGCAGGCTCGCACTGCGGCGTCCCGGAGCAAGTATGAAAGCCTGCTGCGTGACGTGCAGGGGGATCCCAATTCACGAAAAGCGATGTTGAACGAATAACTCATGCGAATGCGACGGACAACAAGCGGATCAGTAATGGCGGAGCTGCCGGTGGCGCTCTGGGTGCTGTTCGTTGTGCTCACCCTGCCGCTCATTGATCTGGCGACGATCGGGATCAGGACAACATTTTTAGTCGCCGCCGCCCATGATGCTGCTCATGCGGCAGCGCGCGCGAAGAGTTTTTCCGTTGCCGTCGATGCAAACGATCCCTCGGCGCAGGAGGCGGCGTCGGCTGCGGCGGCTGAAGATTTGCGAAGCTTCACCGAGATCACCACCGGCGCTATCACGACAAATATAGTCATAACAGACATCAGCACCGGTAACACCACGCGGCAGGCCACGCCCCTGAAGAATCCCGCCGATATCAACACCAACACGTACTCAGTCGAGGTGGTGGTCTCGGCCAAGGTCGATCCCCTGATCAACTTCAGCGCCGGCGGGCTGCTGCCCGTCGTGCCGGGCCTATCGGCGCCGATGACCATCGTCTGCGCAGCCCAGGAGTTTTCCGAATATCCGCAGGGATTAAACCAATAGCGCCGGCGCGTTACTTTTCCTTCAGCCCAGGGGGCTCCTGCAATGTACAGACGTTCTATTTCCAGGGCAAGCGGTCAATCGACGGTGGTGCTCGGGCTGCTGCTGTCTGTATACGTGATCCTGGCGGTCGGCCTGTTCGGCTTCGAGGTTACCAGGTTGGAATTGGCCAGGGAGCAACTGAGGGCGGCCTGCGACGCTGCCAGCCTGTCGGCGGCCGCGTCTCTGGCCAGCTCAGACAATCTGGATCCCGAGCAGGCTCAGCAAACAGCGATACAAACCGGGCTGACCACGTTCCAGCAAAATGTGATCCTCGGCAAGCCGATGACCAGCGCCACCCTGGGCGCAAGCGCGTCGGAGAACCCGGCTCCCGGCGAGGCCGTGCTCTACTTCGAGCTTCTGGATCCGCACAACAACTACCAGCCAGTGCCGCTCGGCGATCCCAACGGCAAGGTCATAAAGGTTGACGGAGCATTCGGCCTCGTCCCCGCGTTCGGAAGGTTCCTCGGGCTCGGCAGCCAGACCGTGCGGGCCAGCTCGTCCGGCGGCGTGCCGGAACTGGATGTCGCGCTGTGCTTTGACGTCTCCGCCTCCATAGACGATCAGACTCCGGTTACTTTCGTGCGCCGCCAGTGGAATCCCGCCAGCGGCAAGATCGACTACGTAATCCCGCCCACGGCGCCGGGGGCCCCCGCCGGTCCCCTGGCCCAGGGAAAGATATTTGACATCCTCGGCCCGCCGGCCATAGGCTCGGCGGTAGACGGCATTTATCCGCAGAACCTCTCGGACTCAAACTATCCGGGCAAGAACCTGTATCCGCTCAACTTCAGCGAGGCCAGGGGCAGAAGCGGCGCCGCGCCGGGCCTCCGCGGCGCCGCCAATGCAGGCTCTCCGCCCGGCAACTGCCCTCCGGGAACCTCGGGCACCGGCAATCTTTACACTTACACGGACCTGGTGGTCAACCTGGACGGCAACCTGCAATTCGCCGGCGCTATTGCGCCTGGCGGATACACATTTCCAGATATCGCCACGCTGGTCGAGGCGGCCAGGGGCAACCTGGAGAACAACGCGGTTTTTAAAAGCAGCCGGGCCGATACCGGGGTGCCAAAATCAGTGCAGCCCAGGGCCGGCTATCAAGCGGCCTATTTCAAGCTGGCGGCGGCGAACCTGCATCCGCTCGGAGACGCGCAACAAGCCGCGGAGCAATTCCTCACGATCATGAACACCAATACCGATGCCCACTTCTGCCTGACGACATTCACCAGCAACGCCGGGCGCTCGCAGAACGACAGCTACAGCGCCGACAACATAGATCCCTATTATCCAGCCGGCGGCAGCGGCAGCTTTCCGGTGCCGCTCTTGCCCCTGAACGCTGCCGTCGGGCAAACAAACTACGCCCAGGCGGAGGCGATCCTGCCGACCACCGTCGCCATCAGCGGCACCAATATAGGCGACGCCGTCAATACGGCTGCCAATCAGCTCAATAAAAACAGCAGGCCGGGCGCCAGAAAAGCAATTGTTGTTTTCACCGACGGGGAACCAACCTCCGCCGGACCGCTCGACGCCGATCCCTGGATGAACGCAAGAAAAGCCGCGGTCGTGGCGCAGAAATACGGAATCCCGATCTACACCATCGGGCTGGCGCAGAATCAGGCGATCATCCCCTCGGAGACGGCGATTCTCAATGACAGCAACCCGAATCCCAACAGTGGTGGCATAGCAGCTATCGCGGGCAACGGCGGCAAGTTCTGGCTGGTCACCAATGTGAAGGATCTGCGGCTGACCTTCGAGAATCTCGCCAGGCAGCTTGTGCAGTTGGTCAAATGAGGTGTGTGGTTATGGGCAAGCGTGACGGGCGAGGAGGCGGCAGCGCCATCATCGAGCTTTCCATGGTGGCTTCGGTGCTGGTCGTGATGGCTTTGCTGTGCGCCAATTTGACCGTGGTGGGGCTGGCCACTTCCGTCAACGACTCCGCCTGCCGCGACGCAGCCAGGGCCGCGGCTCAGGCCAGCTCGCCCGGGCAGGCGCTGAGCCTGGCGCAGGCGGCAATTAAGGCTCACCATGCCGATGGTTACTATATCAGCCAGCCCACCATAGACAGCTCCGCCTTCGTTTATCAGGATTTTGCCGGCGCGCCGCCGCTCGACACCAGCCCCTACGTGGAGGTGACGACGTCCACGGACGTCCGCATCCCGTGCCCTCTAATCTTCCTGGGAGCGCAGTTCAGTAAACGCGGCACCCTTACCTTCCGAAGAACCTATACATTCCCGATTGTAAAGACGCAACTCTATCTAAATTAGATAGGGCGGCGGATTGCCCGGACACAACCGGGCCCGGTTCTTCAGCGGTCCGTTGATTATCGGCCGGCCTCGGGGTAGACTGTCTCGGCAAGTTTCCAGCTCCCGAACCCGCCGATCGGCTCCTCTCGGCAGAGCGCAATGGAGGGCGTGCACGCTATGAATCGCAGGCAAAATTCCCAACATGGACTGAAAAGGCTGCTGGCCTCTGCGGTGGCAGTCGCCGGCATACTCACCCCGGCTGTCACAGCCGCCGGCGCGGAGGATAGAGCAGCCAAGGCAGAGACTTCGCTCGGGAACATGACAATCAGCAGCTCGGCCTTCAAGGAGGGCCAGCGAATTCCTGATGAATACACGGCCGCGGGCAAGAACATCTCGCCTCCCCTGTCCTGGAGCTCAGCACCGGCTGGCACACAGAGCTTCGCGTTGATCTGTGACGACCCGGATGCTCCGGTGGGAACCTGGATTCACTGGGTTATCTACAACATACCGGGCACCGAGCACGCACTGGCGGAGAACCTGCCGCCGCAGGAGACGCTGCCTGATGGGGCGGCGCAAGGCGTCAACAGTTGGTCCAAAGTCGGATACGGCGGCCCGGCGCCGCCTCCCGGCAAAACGCACCGCTACTTTTTCAAGCTCTATGCTCTGGATAAAAAACTGTCCCTGGCGCCGAGGGCAAATAAGGCGCAGCTTCTGGCAGCCATGATCGGGCACATTGTGGCGGAAGGACAGACCATGGGCACCTACTCGCGCTGAGCGGCCGCAGTGCGGACACCGGCGGGGAGCGCGGCGGTCAGACGTTGCCCTTCCTTGGTTTTTCAGTCTTTCTGGCTGTCCTGGAGAGCTCTTTGAGCAGATCGTTGACCTTTCCCATGTCGTTGTAGATTGACAGCAGCGGGGCCCCGAAGACCTTCTGATTTTCGCGGATGTCCTTTTTCAGGTCGTCGTCCGTGGTGTTTTCGACCAGGTGGTACTCCGCCATGTATTGCTGCTCGACATCCCTGGCCAGCCGGTTCAACTCCTGCCATGCCGCGGTCGACTGCTCCGGGTTGTCGGCAGCCGGGTCCAGGTTCATATTTGCTATGTAGGTAAGCAGCCTGTTGACCTGCTCGCCTAATTGCCGGGTGTATGCCGTGAGCATCTTCTTGCGCGGCGGCAGCGGATAGGAGAACCGCTGTACATACATGGGCGCGGTAAAGACCAGCGACGGCAGCTCGCGGTAGGAATTGAGCACCTGCTCCCTGGTCAGCGCGCCGCCGTAGAGGATGTTGCCGTCGTGGGGGGTGGCGGGCGGATTGCCCCATAGCAGATTGAAGCGCGTGAGCTCACCCATCATGGTCAGTGAAGACCGGCGCAGCTTTCTGGAGCAGTCCCCGATCTCCCTGAGTCCGGTCTGGAGCTTGATAATGTGCCCCGTGAGCGGGCGCACGGCGGTGCGGGCGGGCGTGGTACTGCCGGCGATGCCAGTCCCGGCCGCGGCGGCAGCGGCGGAGGCGGAAGCCTCTTCCCCCCGGGCGGTCAGCGGCGCCGAAAGTAGCAGAATGCCGGTGAGGCATGCCAGTCCGCACCATTTCATTTGCTCGATGCTCTTCACCGGCCTTTCCCCTGCCTGCCAGAGTCAATTATGCCACGCCGGCGATTTTGACGGCTTTTTTACGCGATTTTGCCGCCTAATTTACGCTTCGCCGGTGTTGGATTGACCTGTAGGGCCACGGCGTTGGTCCGCGGGGGTAGCAAATCATGAACTCAATATCTGACGGCAAAAGACTTAAACAGTACCTGGCCGGTCCCTGGGCGCCGCAGGCGGTCAGGGCGCTCAAGCGCTTGCTGGCAACCGGCTTGCAGCAGGTGCCGATGCCCGAAATGGCTGTCGCCCGCAGGTTTGAGCCCGGCTGGCGGAAGCAGTTTGTCATGCTCAAATGCGCGATAGCGGCCGATCCCTTCATCTCGCCGGCCGTGCTGGCCCGCCTGGCGGCATCCTGTGAGCCTGAGGTGCAGGAAAAGATAGCCGAGAATCGCCGGACTGATCCGCGAATCCTGGCGGACCTGGCATCCAGCCCCCACGTGCGGGTGCGCATGGCCGTTGCCACCAATCCCAATGCCGACCTGGCTACCGTCGTCGGGCTGGCTTACGACGAAAGCCCTGACGTGCGCCTGTATATGGCCGGCGATCACAACATGTCGCCCGAGATCCTCAAGCTGCTCGCGGCGGACAGCGACTCTTTCGTGAGCTGGCGTGCTCGCAGAAGGCTCATGCGCTTGCGCCCCGCCTGAGTGAAGGCGTTTGCTTGCCCGTGCTGTCCGATCGTGGGGCCTGAGGAAAAGGAGATTTTCCAAAGCCTGTAGCCGCTGTCCCCGACACCGCGCGACGCCCGGAGGGCAAGCTGCCGCTTGACTGAGCACGGCCCGGCGCGGTCGATACATAAATCAAGAAATGCTCCGCCGGATTGCCATATCCGTCGCCCAAAGGCTTGATTGCCACGCGGTAGCCCTGGCCCTCACCTGCATCAGCATCAAGATGGACCGCCCGGACGTAAGGGTGGCAAACAGGATTGCCAGTCCCAAAAGATATCGGCAAGTCAGGGCGAAGACTCTCAAGTATGCGGCGCGCGTGTTTCCACGAATGAGCCACAAAGATATGGTCAGTCATGATCCTTCCTCCTGTGGTCCGCTACTTTCAAGAACGCGAATCGGTCGCAAAAAGTTCAAGCGAGAAAGGTTGTCAATATGAAATTTTATGCACCCCGTCGCCGGCAGGCTGTTGAGCAAACGATTGCGAACGGGCGATCGAACTCGGGAGCAGGAGTATAGAGAAATTGCGAGCTCCAAGCCGACACGCTGCATGTTATTTGCAGTCATCTCGCGCGAATGTAGCGAATCCGCATTCGCCCACTTGACTTGTCACTGCAAAAGACGCTCATTAGGCTTGCCGCGCAGTTCTTGATACACTCATGATCGTCTTATCTCATAATTGTCTCGGATAAAGATATCGCTGAAATGCCTGGTTGGCACAATGAATTGGTGGCTATTCTGTTTAGCACGTCAGGACCTAGACCAATGCGTCGGAGGCACAACGCTAAGACTGGGCCGGAGGAACCTTCTAGGGGATGTTTGGGAGAGAGTTTGCGTCGTTCCAACACGCCAGAGGTTGCGGGTCGCATTTTAGGCTGGCTAAGCGCGTGAAGCTAGAAGAAATCACCACTGGCAGCATTCTTCGCGGCATCTTGCCGGATGCGGCGATCACCGTCGTCAGCGTCGATTGGCACGGCTCGGACGCTTGTACTCTTGTCTACCGCACGCCGGAAGGCCGGGTTGCCGACGAGATTCTCTACCGCCACGACGAACCCCGTTTGGAAATCGTCGAAGCCGGCCGACCCTGGAGTTTCGACGGCAAAGGCGACGCCTACCGCCTGGTGGCAGAAGCCCACCGCATCCGGCTGGCGCACCTGTTCGATCCACTGTTGGCTGTGCATACCTCGCTGGTGGACCCGCTCCCTCACCAGATTACTGCGGTCTACGAATCGATGCTTCCGCGGCAGCCGCTGCGCTTTTTGCTGGCTGACGACCCCGGGGCCGGCAAGACCATAATGGCCGGACTGCTGATGAAAGAACTGATCGCCCGCGGTGATTTGAAGCGTTGTCTGGTAGTCTGCCCCGGCAGCCTGGTGGAACAATGGCAGGACGAGCTTGCCCGGCGCTTCCATCTGCCGTTTGAAATCCTGACCAACGACAAACTGGAAGCATCCCGCACCGGCAACTGGTTTCTGGAAAACGATCTGTCGATCGCACGCCTTGACAAACTAGCCCGCAACGAGGACGTTCAACAAAAGCTGTCCGCTCCCGACTGTCGCTATGACCTGATTGTCGTTGACGAAGCGCACAAAATGTCGGCTACTTTCTGGGGCGGTGAAGTGAAATACACTAAGCGCTATCACCTGGGTCAGCTTCTGTCCCGCATCACACGTCATTTTCTACTGATGACCGCCACGCCGCACAACGGCAAGGAAGAAGACTTTCAACTCTTCCTGGCACTTATGGACGGGGACCGATTCGAAGGCCGATTCCGCGACGGCGTGCACCAGGTTGACGTCACTGACCTGATGCGGCGAATGGTCAAGGAAAAGCTCCTGAAATTCGACGGTCGGCCGCTGTTTCCAGAACGAATCGCCTACACCGTCCCCTACAAGCTCTCCGAACTGGAAGCGCGGCTGTACAAGGAAGTCACCGAATATGTCCGCGAAGAATGGGGCCGCGCCGAGGCACTTCAGGACGATAAGCGAGCCGGCACTGTTGGCTTTGCGCTCACTATCCTCCAGCGACGACTGGCCTCGTCGCCGGAAGCCATTTACCAGTCGCTGCGCCGGCGCCACCAACGCCTGGAGAAGCGGCTGCGTGAAGTCGAACTGCTGCAGCGCGCAGCCTCGGTGCTCGTGCCGGATCTTGCCGGTCCACTTCTCGACAAAGATGATCTGGAGGACCTGGAAGATGCACCGGAAAGCGAGGTCGAGGCTACCGAAGAGGAGATTCTCGATCAGGCCACGGCGGCAGCCACCATAGCGGAGCTGAAAACGGAAATCACCACGCTGGCGCGTCTGGAAAACCTGGCAGCCGAAGTGCGCCGCAGTGGCCAGGACACCAAATGGCGTGAGCTTTCGTCACTTTTACAGTACATTTTTTCGAGTCCCGACCGCGTAGCCGAACCAACGCCCGAATACGGGGTGGGCAACCTTCCAAAGCCAAATCGCTCGCCGGATCAAAAACTGGTCATATTCACCGAGCATCGCGACACGCTGTCCTATCTGAAACGCAAAATCACCGCGCTGTTGGGCAGAACGGAAGCCGTTGTCGAGATCCACGGCAACGTGGGGCGCGAAGACCGACGCAAGGCACAGGAAGCCTTCCTGCACGACCCCAATGTTAAGGTTCTTCTGGCCACTGATGCCGCTGGTGAAGGCATCAACCTGCAGCGGGCGCACTTGATGGTTAACTATGACCTGCCGTGGAACCCTAACCGGCTGGAACAGCGATTCGGTCGCATTCACCGCATCGGCCAGACCGAAGTCTGCCACCTCTGGAATCTGGTCGCCGAAGAGACACGGGAAGGCGACGTGTACCGGCGCCTTCTAGAAAAGCTGGAAGAGGCTAGACAGGCGCTCGGTGGTCAGGTGTTCGACGTGTTGGGCAAACTGCAGTTCGATGGCCGCCCGCTACGTGATCTGCTTATTGAAGCCATCCGCTATGGCGACCGTGCCGAGGTCCGTGCCCGGCTTGAGCAGGCAGTCGAAGACGGCGTCAACCGCAAGCAGTTGCAGGAGCTGATTGAAGAGCAGGCTCTGGCGCACGACACCATGGACACCAGCCGCGTGGCGCGTGTCCGCGAAGAGATGGAGCGCGCCGAAGCGCGGCGCTTGCAGCCCCATTACATTGAAGAATTCTTTATAGAGGCCTTCCAGCGTCTGGGCGGTTCGGTGCGGCAACGCGAACCACGGCGGTATCAGGTCGCCCACGTCCCGGCTCCGATCCGTAACCGAGACCGGCAGATCGGCACCGGCGAACCCGTCCTCCAGCGTTATGAACGCATCACCTTCGAAAAAGACCTCATCTCAGTGCCAGGAAAACCGATCGCGGCGTTTGTCTGCCCCGGTCACGCCCTTTTGGATGCCGTGCTGGACCTGACGCTCGAGCGGCACCGCGACCTCCTCAAACGCGGCACCGTCCTCGTGGATGAACGCGATCGTGGCAACAGCCCGCGCACTCTGTTTATCCTGGAGCACGCCATTCAGGACGCCAGCGTACTGCCCTCGGGAGACCGGCGTACAATCTCACGCCGCCTGCTGTATGTAGAAATGGAAGCCGATGGAAAAACTCGGCATCTGCACTACGCCCCATATCTGGACTACAGGCCGCTCAAAGAAGACGAACCCGCAGCCGGTGAAATCCTGGCTCGGCCGGAATGCAACTGGATTATGGGGCAGCTTGAAAAAGGGGCAATTGCGCACGCAATTCAGACCGTCGTACCGGAACATATAAGTGAAGTGCGCGAGCGCCGGCTGGCGTGGATTGAAAAGACCCGGTCTGCGGTCAAGGACAGGCTAACCAAGGAAATCGCCTATTGGGATCACCGTGCCGAGGAACTTAAGCTCAAGGAGCAGGCCGGCAAACCAGGCGCACGGCTTAACTCTCAGGAAGCTCGCCGTCGCGCCGACGAACTGCAGGCCCGTCTGCAGAAGCGGCTCGAAGAACTCGACCGCGAAGGCCGCATCTCAGCTTTGCCGCCGGTGGTCATCGGCGGTCTTGTTGTTGTGCCCATGGGTCTCATCGCTCATATGACGGGCCGGTCGGCACCGGTTGCGACAGCACCCGCCGACACACAGGCCAGCGCAGCCCGAGCGCGCGCGGCTGTGATGGAAGTGGAACGCGCCCTGGGCTACAAACCGGTCGACCGCGAAGACGACAAGCTGGGCTACGACATAGAAAGTCACATTCCCGGCACAGGCAGATTGCGCTTTCTGGAGGTAAAAGGACGCATATCAGGCGCGGACACAGTTACCGTCACCAAGAACGAAATCCTGACAAGCTTGAACAAGCCTGATGATTACATTCTGGCTCTGGTCGAGTTTCTGGACGACAATCGTCACCGCGTGCGCTATGTACGGCGGCCGTTTCGCCGCGAGCCGGACTTCGGCGTAACCAGTGTGAATTACAGCTTCAGCGAATTATTGGAAAGATCGGAGGAGCCTGCGTGAGTCATCGAAAGAAACTGATTGAAGTGGCGTTGCCGCTGGAGGCAATTAACAAGGCGTCGGCGCGAGAAAAGTCGATACGGCACGGGCATCCGTCGACGCTGCATTTGTGGTGGTCGCGGAAGCCGCTGGCGGCAGCGCGGGCAGTGATCTTTTCGCAAATGGTCGACGATCCCTCTGCCTGCCCGGAAGAGTTTCCCACCCAGGAAGCCCAGGAGGCGGAACGGAGTCGGCTATTTAAGCTGATCGAGGAACTTGTGCTGTGGGAGAATACAACCAACGAAAAAGTTCTCGAGCGTGCGCGGGCCGAGATCCGCAAAAGCTGGCAGCGCGCCTGCCGAGACAACGGTAATCATCCGCAGGCCAGAGAGCTATTCGACCCGGATAAGCTGCCAGCTTTTCACGACCCGTTCGCTGGAGGCGGAACGTTGCCGCTTGAGGCCCAGCGTCTGGGGTTGGAAGCACACGCCTCGGACCTCAACCCGGTGGCGGTTCTAATTAACAAAGCGATGATCGAAATCCCGCCACGTTTTGCCGGCAAGGCAGCCGTGAATCCGCAGGCAAGGCAAGGCTTACTGGTGAAGCCCTACAAAGGTGCTGAAGGTTTGGCTGAGGACGTGCGTTACTACGGCCAGTGGATGCGGGATGAGGCGGAGAAGCGGATTGGGCACTTATATCCCAAGGTGAAAATTACCGATGAGATGTGTAAGGCCCGCCCGGACTTGAAGCCGTACGTCGGGCGCGAATTGACGGTGATTGCATGGCTCTGGGCACGGACGGTGAAGAGTCCCAACCCCGCCTTTGCAAACGTCGATGTGCCGCTCACGTCCAAGTTCATGCTATCGACCAGGATGGGGAATGAAGCGTACGTTGAACCGGTGATCGAGAACGGGAACTACCGGTTTACCGTCAAGGTAGGTAAGCCGAAGGACCCGGCCGCGGCGAATGCGGGTACTAAGCTCAGCCGCGGGGCGAACTTCAAATGTGTTATGTCAGGTGAGCCAATGTCCCCGGATTACATAAAATCCGAGGGGCGCTCTGGTCGGATGGGCGCCCGACTGATGGGCATTGTAGCAGATGGCGATCGCGGCCGGGTTTACCTTTCGCCAACGCTAGAGCACGAAGCGATGGTGGCGAATGCGACGCCAGCTTGGAAACCGGATCAACCGCTGCCCGACGATCCTCGCAATTTTTGGATCCTGCCTTATGGCCTAACCAAGTACGGCGATCTGTTCACCCCGCGGCAGCTTGTGGCGTTGACTACGTTTTCGGATCTTGTCGGCGAGGCGATGGAGCGGGTGCGCGAGGACGCGCTGGCCGCCGGACTGTCCGACGACCCCACGCCGCTGCGAAACGGCGGCACCGGCGCCACCGCTTACGCCCAAGCCGTGGGCGTGTATTTGGGGATAGTAGTGGATAAATGCAGCGACCATTGGTCTGCGATCTGTAGTTGGGACAAATCAAGGGACACAATACGCAATACATTTGTCCGTCAAGCCGTTCCGATGGTCTGGGACTATGCTGAAGCAAATCCCATGTGCGGCTCATCGGGGAACTGGACTGCCATGTTGGATTGGACGTGGAAATGCGTTAAGCCTTTGCTCGCGAACCACGGCGGATTTGCTTGGCAATGCGACGCGCAATCGCAGTCCGCTGATCTCAACAAGGTGATTTCTACTGATCCTCCGTATTATGACAACATCGGCTATGCGGACCTGTCGGACTTCTTTTACGTCTGGCTGCGGCGTGCGCTGCGTGATGTCTACCCAGAACTGTTCGCTACGCTCGCCGTGCCGAAGGCAGAAGAACTCGTGGCTACCCCCTATCGTCACGGCAACAAGGAAAAGGCCGAGGCATTCTTTCTTGATGGTATGACTCAGGCGATGCGCCGTCTTGCCGAACAAGCGCATCCAGCGTTCCCCGTCACGATTTATTATGCGTTCAAGCAATCCGAGCAAAAAGGAAACGGCGATACGACCAGGACGGGCTGGGAGACGTTTCTTGATGCAGTTATCCGATCCGGCTTCGGCATTACCGGGACGTGGCCGATGCGCACAGAATTGGCCAACAGGATGCTCGGGTCAGGCACCAATGTCCTGGCATCCTCAATCGTTCTCGTCTGCAGGAAGCGGCCGGCCAATGCGCCGACGGCGACGCGGCGGGAGTTTGTGGCGGCGCTCAGGGAACAACTGCCAAAAGCGTTGGACGAATTGCAAAAAGCCAACATCGCGCCGGCGGACCTGGCGCAGGCGGCAATCGGCCCGGGGATGGCCGTCTATACTCGCTTCGCCAAAGTGCTGGATGCCGAAGGCAATACGGTCTCTGTCCGTGAAGCGCTGGCACTCATTAATCAGGTGCTCGACGAAGCGCTGGCTGAACAGGAGGGCGACTTTGATGCCGACTCCCGCTGGGCACTCGCCTGGTTCGAGCAGAACGGCTTCGATGCGGGCGAGTTCGGCGTTGCTGAAACACTAAGTAAAGCCAAGAACACGTCCGTTGGCGGCATGGTGGACGCCGGCATTCTGGAGTCGAGGCGTGGCAAGGTGCGGCTTTTGAAGCCTGATGAGTTGCCTGGTGATTGGGACCCAGATACCGATGCCAGGCTGACCCACTGGGAAGTTGTGCATCATCTAATCCGCGTGCTGGAAAGCGGCGGTGAAGCAACAGCAGCCGAGCTGGTGCGCAAACTAGGCAGTCGGGCAGAGACGGCCCGCGAACTGGCCTACCGGTTATACACGATCTGCGAACGAAAAAAACGCGCGCCCGAAGCACTGGCGTACAACGCGCTGGTGCAGAGCTTCCCCGAAATAGTCCGTCTCGCGCGCGAATCTGCCGCGCAGCCAGAGCAACAGCAACTGTTTGCAGTGAGCAAGGAGTAATGAATGGCAATTTCTAATCAAGAGCGAATCGGCAAGGCACTGGAGCTGCTCCGTAAGGGACTGGCGCCGTTTGTCGAACGCGAGTTCAAAACTCAGAACCCCAAAGATCCGTCCGCTGCCGCTCTGAAGTTTCTGGGTGACGATCGCAACGTGGCAGATAAGCCCATTGCAGAGTGGGATGCAGCCGCTCTCCTTAAGGTTATGTTTGATGCGTGGAACGTGGTGTTTTCTCGCGTATTGGGACGCGCCGAGCGCTCGCTCGTGCAGGAATTGCGCGACTGGCGCAACAAGTGGGCGCATCAGGAGCCACTCTCCAGCGATGACACCGACCGTGCGCTGGATTCGATGGCCAGGCTGCTGGCTGCCGTGTCTGCTCCGGAAGCTGACGAGGTCAACGAGATGAAGCTTGACCTGCGGCGACAGGTGTATTCGGCTCAGGTCAGCCAGACGAAACGCAAGGTGGGCGGCTCGCTGATTGAAGCGGCCGCTGCTGGGGCGCTCAAGCCCTGGCGTGAAGTAGTCACACCACACGCTGATGTAGCCAGCGGACGCTATCAACAGGCCGAGTTCGCCGCCGATCTGTGGCAGGTGCATCTGGGTGAAGGATCGGCGGAATACCGTGATCCAAAAGAGTTCTTCCGGCGCACGTTTCTAACATCGAGCCTGAAGCAATTGCTCATAGGCGGCATACGGCGTGTGTCTGGACAGGGCGGTGACCCGGTCGTGCAACTACAGACCAACTTCGGCGGCGGCAAGACGCACTCGATGCTGGCTCTGTATCACCTGTTTTCGGGTGTTTCTCCGGCTGAGCTGCCGGGTGCCGACGAGGTGCTGGCTGAGGCCGGCGTTAAGGGCCTCCCCACCGTTCGACGGGTCGTGCTGGTGGGCAATAAGATTTCGCCGGGAAACCCGGTGAGGAAGGCTGACGGAACGCTCGTCCGCACGCTCTGGGGTGAGCTTGCGTGGCAGGTCGGCGGCAAAGAGGCGTACGCTCGCATAGCAGCCGACGACAAAAGGGCAACCAGCCCGGGCGATGTACTGCGTGAACTATTCGTGGAATATGGCCCGTGTCTGATTCTGATCGACGAATGGGTGGCTTACGCTCGCCAGCTTCATGATCAGAGCGATCTGCCGGCAGGCAGCTTCGAGACCCAATTCTCCTTCGCTCAGGCGCTGACCGAATCGGCAAAGGCGTCCGGCAACTGCCTGCTGGTGGTCTCGCTGCCGGCTTCGGACACGTCCAGCACCGTGCACGCGGCTGTCGACGACGTGGAAGTGGGTGGCCTGCGAGGACGCGAAGCACTCGACCGCCTGCGCAATGTCATCGGCCGCTTGGAATCCTCATGGCGCCCGGCAACAGCGGAAGAAGGTTTCGAAATAGTACGGCGGCGATTGTTTGAACCGCTGGCTGGGCCGGAAGCTTACAAGGATCGGGATGTTACGGCACGCGCGTTTTCAGATCTGTACGGCGCACACAGCGCCGAGTTTCCTGCTGAGTGCAAGGGTGTAGATTACGAACGACGGATTCAGGCGGCGTATCCGATTCACCCGGAGATCTTTGATCAGCTTTACGGTGGCTGGTCGACGCTTTTGAAGTTCCAGCGTACTCGCGGCGTGCTGCGTCTGATGGCAGCCGTGATTCACAGTCTCTGGGAGAAGGGCGACAAGAATCCGATCATCCTGCCGTCGATGATTCCAATCGATGATGCACGGGTGAAGTCCGAACTTACACGATACCTGTCGGAAAACTGGGTGCCAATCATAGAAAAGGACGTCGACGGAGCGAATTCGCTACCAGTGCAGATCGATAATGAAGTGCCTAATCTGGGCAAACTGTCGGCCACTCGGCGAGTGGCACGTACTATCTACATGGGCTCGGCGCCAACATCCTCAGCAGCGCAGCGGGGCATCGACGACCGGCGGATCAAGTTGGGTTGTGTGCTGCCGGGCGAATCACCGACGGTTTTCGGTGATTCCCTCAGGCGGCTGGCGGCGAGGGCGACCTACCTGTACCAGGACGGCACGCGGTACTGGTATTCAACTCAGCCAACGGTAACCAAGCTGGCCGATGACCGGGCGGAAGAACTAGCTCGCGATCCGGATAAGACGCACGAAGAAATCGATCGGCGGTTGCGGGCTAATCTGAAGCAAACCGGGGACTTTGCCCGCATCCATCCGCTACCGCGATCAGGGGCTGATGTGCCCGACGATCATGATGTGCGGCTTGTGGTGCTGCCGGTTGAATACTCGTATAGCAAGGAACCAGACAACTCCGCCGTGACCGCGGCCAGGGAGATTCTGGAATCACGCGGCAACACGCCGCGGCTGTATCGCAACACCCTTGTATTTCTGGCCGCCGACCGCTTGCGTAATCAGGATCTGGACGAAGCCGTCCGGCGCTTTCTGGCGTGGGATTCGATCTTAGCCGACAAGGAAGGGCTTAACCTGGATCCACATCAAGTCAGACAGGGGGAAGCGCAGCGTAAGGCTGCTGACGATATGGTGAACGCACGGCTGCCCGAGGCCTATCAATGGCTGATAGTGCCGAAACAAAAAGATCCGCGGGCTCCAATCACCTTGGAGCCGCTACGCCTTTCCGGGAGCGACCCGCTTGCCGTGCGCGCCAGCAAGCGGTTGCGTTGCGATGACCTTTTGACCCCGTCGCTCGGCTCAACCATCCTGCGAAAGTATCTGGACGAGATCCCGCTATGGCGTGGTGATCATGTGGAGGTACGGCAGCTTGTGGAAGACTTTGCTAGCTACCTGTACCTGCCCCGGGTGGCCGGACCGCATGTGGTAGCCAGAGCCGCCTCGGACGGAGTGGCACTATTGACCTGGTCGACCGATACATTCGCCTATGCCGAGAGTTTTGACGAAGCGGCTGGACGCTACCGGGGATTGCGAGGCGGGGAAGCGCTGTCGGTTGACATTGATAGTCCCGGCTTGCTGGTCAAACCTGAGGTGGCGCGTCGACAACTGGAAGCGGAAGCGGCAAAAAACCAGGCAGCGAGCCAGACGACTTCCGCTTCTGGCGACAAGGCCAGCGCGAGCACTATCGCAGTATCTGGCACCAGTTCGTCAGCTCGTTCTGCCACCTGTGCATCGCTGACTGAGGCACCTGCACAGCCGCTGTTGAAACGTTTCTATGCTACGGTGTCACTCGATTCAGCCCGCGTCGGTCGAGACGCGGGTCGTATTGCTGAGGAGGTGATTGCTCACCTTGCGGGCCGCCCGGGAGCAAACGTCAGCGTCACGCTGGAAATCGAAGCGACCTTGCCCGATGGCGCCGACCAACAGCTTGTCCGCATCGTTACAGAAAACTGCCAAACGCTGAAATTCACTAACCACGGTTTTGAGAAGGAATAATAGAGACATTGAGCAATGCCGCAAACTGGCTCAACAACGGCACAGCTTCCTTCTGTCGTATCTCATAGCGTTCTTCCTCTGAGCAATTCGCCGCCCGGCGCTCAATTTTCATCAGTGGCCCAGCCTGTCCAAGAACGCAGCTGTTATATCAGCTATGCCACCGCAGGCAATACCACTATAGGCAGTTTTTAGAGAGATTCTTGAATCTCTTGACTGTGCGCAGGTCTATTCCCTCAGGGATCATCGTCAGAGCCGCCGCGCCTATCTCCACGCCATTGCCATCGACAGCAATCGCCTGGCGAAATGTGCTCCGCTGCAGGTGTTTCGAGCAGATCGCGTAGCCATCCCGGTTCCAATACAGAAGTTTAATCCTGTTGCCTCTCTTGGTCCTGAAGACAAAAAGATTCCCCGAAAGCGGGTTCTGTCCAAGGCATGATTGGACCAAAAAGCCTGACGTGTCTGTAGCGAGAGGACTAACAGACATTATGATCTCTACCCAAACAGGGACAGTTGCCCTTTAGCATCCACGTCATTGCCGCCACGGATTGATTCCAACACTCTACCGATGGCAGCCCTGTTTGTATGTCGGCTCTTGCCCAGGGGTTGGGCACCACTTTTGAGCAACAATCTATTTCCCTCAGCGGATTCCGGCATTTCATCATAAACAGGAGCGAACAGTTGTTGACGGCAATGTAAATGAGCGTGAATCCGGCAGGAACCGCAACTGAATGCCGCCGGAGCCCCAGAGATATAGAGTGGATAGATTGCTGGTACTGAGAGTCCTTGCGAGAGTAGCCGGATGGCGAAAGGAATGAAGGCCCGAGACATGACCTCGAGCCTTCGGTGTCATCGTGGAAGACGACGGTGAGAGTGTCGCTGATTCTCGGTGCTCCTGTCCAGTTCCTTTCGCTAAGAATGCGTGAAGGACGGCAGCGCCCGCACGTTCAATTGTGCTTACCCGGGTTGCCACAGGCTGGTAGTGCTTTGCAGGTCATGTGATCGTGGCAATCGCTACTGCAGCAAGGAATGTAGTGCCCGAGCTCGCCGGAAGTCGCTTCGGGCAGCCGGCAAACGCTACCAGAGCACCGTCAGGGGCCGTCAGCGCCATGCTGCTCGTCAAGCGCCGTATGCCAGGCGACGGGCCGAAAAACTGACGCATCAGGGTTCACCCCCTGGCGGCATCCATGTCAATCTGGTACCGACATCAATTACAACGTCGGGACCGGAATTCAACGAAGCTGGGAAGCTGCGCTGTTACATGTGTGGCTCCTGGTGCGGACCGTTGCTGCGTCGCCATTTTTGGCGACGGGGCCGCCGGCGTGTACAAAATCATGGAGGTAAGACATGACCGTTTCAAAGGATATTGAGGCGCAAATACTGCGTCTCTACCATGCTGAACGGTGGCCGGTCGGGACGATTGCAAGCCAGCTAGGCATCCACCACTCTGTTGTGCAGAGGGTCCTTAAACAGGACGGCGTGCCCGCTGAAAAGCTGGTGATGAGGCGATCGATTGTCGATTCGTACGTGCCGTTCATTCAGGAAACCCTGACAAAGTACCCGAAGCTAACTGCCAGCCGCCTTTACGAGATGGTTAAGGGGCGTGGCTATCGCGGGGCTGAGCGCCACTTCCGGTCGATTGTGGCCCGCTACCGGCCGAGACCAGCGGCGGAGGCGCATCTTCGTTTGCGCCCCTTACCCGGCGAACAGGGGCAGGTGGATTGGGGATCGTTCGGGAAGATCAAATTCGGCAATGCGGAGAGGCACCTCCTGGGCTTTGTCATGACGCTTTCCTGGTCGCGACAAATCTTCTTGCGCTTCTATCCGGGCTGTTCCATGCCGTACTTTCTTCGTGGACATGTGGACGCCTTCGAATTCTTTGGCAGGGTACCGCGGAAACTGCTGTACGACAATCTCAAATCGGCCGTCTTGGAACGTGTGGGCAGTGCGATTCTGTTCCATCCGACCATGCTTGAGCTGGCAGCGTACTACCGGTTTGAGCCGATACCGGTGGCACCGGCGCGCGGAAATGAGAAAGGGCGCGTGGAGAAGGCGATCAGGTATGTAAGAGATTCGTTCTTCGCTGCCCGCGAGTGGAAAGACCTGGATGACTTGAACGAGCAGGCTCTGCAATGGTGCTCGGGGCGAGCGGCTGATCGCAAATGTGCTGAAGATCGCAGCATGACAGTGCGTGAGGCATTTGAGCAGGAGAAGGAGAATCTCCTGCCCCTGCCGGGCAACCCCCTTTCCAGCATATGACCGAGTTGAGGCACGAGTAGGCAAGACGCCATACGTGCGCTTCGACCTCAACGACTACAGCGTACCGCATACGTGTGTTCGCAGGACGCTATCGGTGGTGGCAGACATGAACACAGTCAGGATCTTGGACGGCGGGAAGGAAGTGGCGTCCCACGCACGCTGCTGGGATCGTGGTGCGCAGATCGAAAACCCTGCGCACATCAAGGAACTGGAAGAGCAAAAACGAGAAGCAAGACAGCATCGAGGCATTGACCGGCTCAGACACGCTGTTCCGTCATCGAAGGATATGCTGCGCGTAGCTGCCGAACGCGGAAACAATCTTGGCGGGCTGACGACAGGCTTGCTAAAACTCCTCGATTTGTACGGAGCCACGGAGGTGGAGCTGGCGGTCAGGGAAGTGCTGGAATCCGAAGCAGCGCACTTGTCGGCTGTCCGGCTGGTGCTCGAACGCCGACGCCGAGAGAAGAATCTGCCGCCGCCAGTGGAAATCGCTATCCCAGACGATCCGCGCTTGCGCGACCTTGTGGTCATTCCACATAGCCTGTCCACCTACGACGTACTGCATGCCGACAAGGAGAAGGAACACCATGACTGAATTGTTAGCAAAGGCGAAACGGTTAGGCTTTCATGGCATGGCGGCACATTGGGAGGAATACTCCAACCAGCCATGGCTTAAGGAGCTGCTCGAATTGGAGGATGAGGAGAGACGTGCTCGAAGCCTTGCCCGGCGAATCAGGGACGCCAAGATCGGGCACTTCAAACCGCTGTCTGAATTTGATTGGGAGTGGCCGAGACGCATCGACCGCGAGCTGGTGGAGGAGCTTTTCACCTTCAAGTTCCTTCAGAAGGCTGTCAACGTTGTCTTCATGGCGCCCAATGGCTTGGGAAAAACCATGTTGGCTCAGAACCTCGCGTATGAGGCATTGCTTGCCGGGTATGACGCGAAATTCATCAAGGCCAGCAAGCTCCTGGATCAACTGGCCGAGTGTGATGGAGCCCATGCTCGCAGGCGCTGTTTGCGGAAGTACTCCGGAGTGGACTTGCTGGTTGTGGACGAAGTCGGCTACATGCGTTACGGCGACAACCACGCCGACCTCCTGTACGAGGTTATATCCGAGCGCTATCAGAACCTCTCGACGGTTGTGACCACAAACAAGCCGTTCAAAGAATGGGGGGATGTGTTTCCGAATGCTGCCTGCGTGGTTACCCTCGTTGACCAGCTAATGCACAAGGCTGAGCTGGTAGTTATTGAAGGTGACTCCTACCGGCAGAAGGAGGCCAAGGAGAGGCTGGAAGCCAGGGAAAAACAGCGAAAGGACAGGCAAGCAAGCCTTGCCAAAGCCAATTCCGCCAATCGAACCTGTAACAAACTGTCGGTTCGAGGAGGTGCTAAATGATTAGGGCGTTGTTCTTGATTCAGTGCGATGTCTGCGGTGATTTCTTCGACCAAGTGAGGGCGAGCCTGCAACCAAGCAACGAGCGGAATGATTGGGCGCTCCCGGCCGGCGCTCTCCAGAGTAGCGCCGAAGAGGAGGGATGGTTCTTTAATTCAAAGCTTCGAAACCACTGGTGCCCTGACTGCTTGTTGGATCTGCCATCGCCTCACTGACGCAGCTCCCCTAAACACGCGCCAGAGGCAGGTTATGCAACCTGCCTCTGCTCCCTTTGCAACGCCGCCGCAGGCGAACGGCTTCAGCTGTCGCCAAGGGGGCGGAACGGCTGCATTGGCACTGCTGCCGAGCATTCCTGCTAAGTCCAAGGCGATCCACCTTTCCCGCTGCCGACTTCCCGCGCTTTAATCTTGCCGTTAACACCAAACGGCGGGCCTGCACGATCAGCTAAAATCTTGTGACAGTACACATGCAACGCTTGAAAGATCACCTCTTTGAAAGCCCAGGAGGCAGCTCAAGGTGGCTGAAGACCGATCGGCAGTAAGGAGCCGGCGCCGGGGGACGTCTGATGATGGTGTCGGCAGGACAATGGCGCTGTTTGACTGGGCGTTCGCGGTTATAGACGGCGCGGTGAGCGGAGCCATCCTGGCCGGCGTTCATCCGTACGCCTTTGAGCCGGTGCTGTCGTTCTGGTTTTTACGGTGCGCGGGCACGACGCGGAACAAGCCGGAGAAGGTTATCGAATCCTGGCTGAAAGACCTTGACGCTGCCTTCGATCCGATTCTTACTCGGATTGCCGGGTTTGCGCGTTCGTACCGAGGCGATCTGTCAGATTGCGGTGAGGAGAAAGAGCTGGAGAAATTGATCTCAGCCTCTCAGTCCAGCAGGGGCATACCGTCGGATCTTGAGCTGCGGCGGCAGAACAGGCAGGCAGTGGCTGTCATTGAGTGGGGCCTGGAAGTGCTGTCGCGTAAAGAGAAGCTACCGGCGTATCTGGTCGAGCTGGCGCTCATTGTCGAGTACTTGAAGGTGGCGGCGATGTCCGAGGACGTCGACGAAAGCATCTATTTGGTCGTCAAACAGAGCATACCGGCTGTGGGCCAGGCATATGAAGACGTTTTGGCCTGAATGGATGTCGCTGCCAGTGTACAACCGCGTCTGTTTGCTGCCGAAGGAAGGCTTAAGATTGTTTTTCTGTATGCGAACGGCAATAGCCTTTACAGCATGTTTGATTTTGTCGGCCGGTGCCAACGCCAAGGTATTGCAGGGATCGGTGACCGATGCAAACGTCGTTGGCGAAGACGAGTTTCCGCCGCAGCATCGACTGCGAGTCGAGGAATGGCAAGAAAAAGTCTTACCCAGACTCCACAAGGGCATGCCATGGTCAGATTCGCTGTTGCCACTGCCAGCGACACAAGAGACCTGGGTTCAGATTCCATCATGGCTAGCGGGACAATGGCATACGGAGCGCGTATTTTCCCTCTATGGAAACGAAAACGGCAAGAACATCTATAACTCTACTGGCTACTTTAACCGCACAGACGCAACATTCGGGATGCAGCAGGACTCTAGCAAGCAATATTGGCATCTTGTGCGTTGGCCCTATGGCTCGAAAGTGGAGGGTACATCAAAGACCAGCTACTTCATTCACTACTACGTGCGCTGTTTTTGCCAGAATTGCTCCTATGACAACACTCTATTGTGGAGCGATTTTATAGTTGATTTCGATGCTATCGAGATTGAAGTGTCACACAAGGCGCCGCAGCGCGTCGTAAAGGTTCGCAAACGTCATGATACCCTTCGTTATGAAGGGCGTTCGCGGCAGCTGTTCGACGAGGTTAGTGTGCCAGAAGAACGTTTTTCAGCCACGATAGAATCCCATCCTCAACAAGTCGGCAGCTATCATCAGATTGATACGTTGCCTGATGGCTTTGATGTACGCGCATCCTTCAAACGTTTTCTGACGGCTGGCGGAATGAGCGATTCAGTGCCTGCCGATCATTGAGCCGCGGAATTTTCTTAGTAGGAATGACTCTTCGATGAAATCCGCGCTAAACCATGCGCAAAGTGTGTCCTGTTTGTCCCTCCTGCTGACCGGCACCCGTGCCTGTCCCCGGGGCGTGGCGCCGGCGCTCCTCATTTTTAACGTCTCATTTACGCCCCGGCGGTGTTAGATGGTGACGTTGAAGGAAAGGGGGTCAGGACAATGAGGACCACAAGGACATTAGAGAAGATTGCCGAAAGCCCGAGGACGGATGCGCTGACGCTGAGTTACCTGGCATCCAATCATTCTCCGGAGGTGCGGATGGCGGTTGCCGAAAACGTACACACGCCGCTTTCCGTTCTGCTTCTGCTCATGAAGGATGAAAACCCCGACGTAAGGTACAGGCTTGCAGAAAACTACAACGCCCCGATTCAGATTCTCGAAGAGCTCGTCGACGACGCCAATCCGTACGTGAGCTGGCGGGCTCTGACAACCATCAGGCGCATTAAGACGGGTCGGCCCGGACCGCAGTGGTGCGCTGCCTAGCGCGGCGGCCCGGCGGGTGCGCCGAACCACCCGCCGGGCCTGCCTCGCATGGTTAAACCCCGCATGGTTAAAATAGTGGGGGCAACAGATCCGGCCGCAGGGGAGAATAATGGCTGAGGAACAATCCACACGTTCTCCGGCAGCCTCCCGCACCTCCCTCCGCACTCAGGCGATTGCGGGGGATCTGTTGTATCTTGGCCAGCCGGGAGCAAAAGCCGGCGGGCGTCTCCTTATACGCGTGCCCTGGAAAACCATCTTGCTGACGATGGCGATCTTCGGCGGCGCCACGGCGGTTACCTCGCTGGTCTCCTGGAAGGCGCACCCGACGAACCTGATCATGATCTACCTGCTGGCGGTGCTGATGGCCGCCGCCACCCTGGGCAGGGTGCCGGCGCTGTTCATGTTCGTCATGAGCCTGATCTCGCTCCAGTACTTCAGCGTTCCGCCAATATTCGAGCTGGTCGGCCCGCAGCCGCGCTACGTCTTCAGCCTGGGTGTTCTGCTGGTGGTGGCGCTGGTGGTAAGCGAGCTGTCGGCCGGCGCCAGACAGCGCGCTTTGCTGGCCAGGGAGAAGGAGAAGCGCGCCGAGCTGCAGTATCTTTTGAGCCGCGACCTCTCTCAGGCGCGCGAGGTTCAGGAGCTGCTCAACGTGGTCGCGCAGCATATCAAAAGGGCCTTTCGCCTGAAGATCGTCCTGGCCCTGGCGGACGACAATGGCGGCCCGGCGCCGGCTTACGTGGAAGAAGGAACCTTCCTTGCGGCTGACGAGCTGGCGGCCTGCCGGCAGTCGTTCGACCAGAACAGCATCATCAGACCGCAACGCGGACCGAATCACGCCAATTGCGGGCTGTACGTGCCGATGATCGGGGGCAGCCGAACCGTGGGCGTTCTGGGGTTGCTGCCGGGCACGAGCGGGACGTTCATCGGGCCGTCGGATGTCAACCTGCTCCTGTCCTTCGCCAATCAGGCTGCCGTGGCCATCGAACGCACCGTGCTATGGAGGGCGAAGGAGGAGGCCAATCTTCGCGCCGAGAAGGAGCGCTTGCGAAGCGCGCTGCTGAGCTCCGTCTCGCACGACCTGCGCACGCCTCTTTCGGCAATCACCGGTGCTGCCAGCTCTCTTCTGGCCAGCTTTGAGGCGATGAGCCCGCATACCGCGCGAGAGCTGCTGCAATCAATTTATGATGAGGCCGACCGGCTCAACAGGCTGGTCGGCAATCTTCTGGAGATGACCAGGCTCGAGTCTGGGGCGGTGACGCCGAAGAAGGAATGGCACGTCCTCGAAGAGGTGATCGGAGTGGCAATTAACCGCCTTGAGCGCCGGCTCCGCGGTTACCGTGTTATCGTGCGGCTGCCTGACGATCTTCCGCTTATCGTCATGGATGAGCTTCTCGTGCAGCAGCTTTTCATAAATCTCCTCGACAATGCCGTAAAATATTCGTCCCCGGGCAGCGAGATCACGGTTTCGGCACTGCGGTTCGATTCCCACGTGCAGGTCGCGGTTCACAACCCGGGCGCCGGCCTTGCCCCGGAGGATGAGGACAAGATCTTTGACAAATTTTACCGGGGAAAGAACGTCGGCACTGCAGGTGGTGCGGGACTGGGCCTGGCGATATGCCGGGCAATTGTCGAGGCCCACGAGGGGAGGATCCACGTGGAGAACAAGCCGGGGGAGGGGGTCAGTTTCCTGGTCACTCTGCCCATCGGGGGCGAGGCGCCCCATGTCGAGGTGGAGCCGGAAGGAAAATCTTAAGCCGCTTGAGGAAATGTGTAATGTCTGAGCCGAGCCCCAGGGTGCTTATCATCGAGGACGAGCCGGAGATCCGGCGGTTTATCCGGGTGTCCCTGGCTGAGCACGGCTTCACCCCGCTGGAAGCCGTGAACGCAGCCGAGGGGTTGAAGCTGACCGCTGAGGCATCGCCGGATCTGCTCATCCTGGATCTCGGGCTGCCGGATATGGATGGAACCGAGGTTGCCAGAAGAGTTCGCGAGTGGTCATCGGTGCCGATTATCGTCCTGTCCGTCCGCGACAGGGAGTCGGACAAGGTGCAGGCGCTCGATCTCGGCGCCGACGACTACCTGACCAAGCCGTTCGGCGTCCTGGAGCTGCTGGCCCGCTTGCGGGTGGCGCTCAGAAAGCGCTCGCAAACCCGGGAGACAAAACCGATTTTTACCGCCGGGAAGCTGCGGGTGGACATGTCCAAGCGCCTTGTCTTCGTGGATGATAGGCAGGTGCACCTGACGCCGATCGAATACAAGCTGCTGCTGGAGCTGGTTAAAAATGCCGGCGGCCTCGTGACCCAGCAGACTCTCCTGCGCAATATCTGGGGCCCGGGCTACGCAAAGGAAGGGCACTATCTGCGCGTCTACATGGCCAACCTGAGAAAAAAGCTCGAAGACGATCCTGCTCAGCCGCGCTATCTGATAACCGAGCCGGGCGTCGGGTACCGCCTGCGGGTTTGATCCTTGTTATGGTTGCCTTAGACCTCGCTGGTGCGGATCCACCTGGTCGCCCCCGGCACCTTGCGGGAGATAAGAGCTTCCAGCAGTCGCCCGGGATTTGAATCCGCCAGGATGCGCGCGCGGTCGGCGCCGGCGATGAAGCCTTCGGCGACGCCGTGATCGCACATGTCGAGCAGGCGATCGTAGTAACCGTTTACGTTGAGCAGACCGCAAGGCTTGCCGTGCAGGCCCAGTTGAGACCAGGTGATGATCTCCATGAACTCCTCCAGGGTGCCGAAGCCGCCCGGCAGAGCCAGGAAGGCATCCGACAGCTCGGCCATGAGCGCCTTGCGCTCGTGCATCGAGTCGACGACGTGCAGCCGGTGAAGACCGCCGTGCGCCAGCTCCTTGTCGAACAAGGCTTTCGGAATGACTCCGATGACATCTCCTCCGGCGTCCAGCACCGCATCGGCAATCGTGCCCATGAGGCCGACCGACCCGCCGCCGTAGACCAGGCCTATCCCTTTTTCGGCAATCAACTGCCCGACAGAGACCGCCGTTTGCCGGTAGATGTCGTTTCTGCCTGGCTGGGCGCCGCAAAAGACGCAGATTCGCTTGAGCATGGGAATATTTTACCGGGCGGCTGCCGCTTGCTGCGGCCCGAGCGTTTGCAGCGTGCCCTTGACCCTCTGCGCCTCTGAATTGCGCCCTGTGTCAGCCAGCAATCTGCTGTAAACGTCGAGAACGCTGCGGCGAAGCGCCTGATCGGGGCAGTCGGGCTTGTTGACAAGCGGCAGCACCTGGGTTAACAGGCGCTCGCACTGCGAATAAGCCCCGGCTTGCTCCAGCTCTCCGGCTGTCCTGCCCATTTGCGAGAGCCAGTTGGCATCGGGCGGGGTGTCCATGGACATCAGCGCGTCGCCTGCCCGGCTCAGCCAGGCGCGGGCCTTTTCCTTGTCGCCCTGGGTCAGATAGTCAGAACCGATCAGCATCAGCGTCCATCCGTATTCTAATTTCTTCTGGTAGCCGCTGGACTTGAGAAGATGGAGGGCCTGCAGGTAGTGCTGGCTTGCTTCGGTGAATTTGCCCTGCTTGCTGTTCACGTAGCCGAGATCCCGCAACAGGCATGCGGTGGTGAAGGCGGTCGCGCGGTCGGAAGCGGCTCGCTGCAAGCAGGCAAGTCCTTCTCTAAACATCTGAGCTCCCTCAGGCAGTTTGCCGGCAGTGACGAGCAGTTCGCCGCCCGCCTGGCAGTCTTGAGCCGCAAGCAGCCAGTTGCCCGACTGCTCGTGTGCGGCGGCAGTCTGCCTGACATACTGCTCGAACGCCTTTGCATCCCCCATCGCCACGGAGCTCATGGCTAGAGCGTGGTACGTCCCGGCGACAGCAGGATCAGCCGGTCTGAGGTTAGCGCGCCTGATCTCCAGCACCTCCTCCAGCGTCCTCCGCGCTTCGGCGTGCCGGTTGTCCTCCTGATAAAGCATGGCGAGCTCCCAGAGGGCGGCCGCTGTACACAACGGGTCACGGCCGTGCTGCCGTGCTGTTGCTCCAGCCTCCCTCAACATGTTCTCGGCCAGGGCGCTCTTTCTCTGAGCTTTAAGTGCCTGTTCGGTGGCTCGCAGATTTGTGGTAATGCTACCCGCGTCCCCGTTTTCCGCCCAGATGCGAACTGCCTGCTGTAAATATGAATCCGCAGCTTGCTCGTCGCCTAGCTGCTGGCAGACAATACGCAGGTTGGCGCAGATCCCGGCGACGGCCGGGTCGGAAGGTTTGCGCAAGGTCTTTTGCTCGGAAAGAGCAAGCTCGTAACTCTTTCTGGCTTCGGCAAACCGCCCGCCGGCCGAAAACGTGTTTCCCATGGCGCAGAGGGCAGACGAGCGCGCAGCATGCATCGACCCGGCCGGGATAATTTGCACTATCTTCCTGAAGCTGGCGATCGCCTGCGGGTACTTGTGCTCGTCAGCGTAAACCTCGCCCATGCACTGCAACGCCGATACCTTGTCAGAAATCCCTCCGTGTCGCAAAGCGACCTCGAGGGCTTTCTTTTGAATCAGCTCTGCCTGAGCGTACCGGTGATCGATCACGCAGTGCTGAGTAATCTGTCCTTGCAAAGCCAGCCACTTGCTCGCTTCCCCCTGTCCGACGGCTGCCGCCCCGAAGCTGTCACAAAGCGCTGTCGCCTCCCCATCTTTTCCGCGATCGAGCAAAATTACCACAAGCATGCCCTCGTCCTCCCACAAATGGGGATTGGGAGGTTCCGCACGCTGGTCCACAGCAATTATCTGCCGGGCGATCGTCTCGGCCCTTGCCAGATCGCGTAGCTCATAGCAGCAGGTACAAATTGCGCGCCGAAAATAAATGGCAGCAGAATTCGTTGGTGCTGAAATCCTCTCCTGACGCCGCGCGGCCTCTGCCCAGGCCCGTAATGCCGGCAAATATTGCTGCTGCCGTTTGTACGCATCCGCCTCGCTGTTAAGGGCCCAGATATACTCCTGCTCCTTATTGGGGCTTCTTTCGCCGGCAAGGGCCAGAGCCTTGCACCTCTCAATCAGCGCCAGGGCCCGGCCGGGGTTGTTCATTTGCTTGCAGCACTCCGCCATGCCGAGCAACGTCTCCATTTCGCGCTCGCTGCCCGCCGGCAACAACAACTGCTCGAGCCTCAGGCGCTCGGCCAGCAGGGAGTTTTTCTCGCTCCACCTGCCCGTCTGGTCGCAGCGGACGAGTCTGGGCGTGAAAGCATCGTAGAACGTCTTGAGGAACCCGTCCGTCTCCGGGCCTCGCGGCATTTTGCTGTAGCATTGCGCCAGCTTGACGAAAATTCGCGTTAGCTGCAGATCGTCGCTCCCAACCGGCAATTTGAGCGCTTGCTGAAGGGCCTGCTCGTACTGCGCTTTCGCCTCCGGTATCTTTCCGGACTTAAAGTAAGAGTCTCCGAGCGTCTGCTGCAGCGGCAGAAGTCTCGGGTCGCCGTATGCCAGCCGGAAGATCTCCCATCGGAGCTTGCTCTCGGTAATGATTGTCTGCCAGCCGGAAGACGACGCCCAGGCGGCGAACACGGTCGCGATGAGCAGCAATGTTGCCACCACCGACAGTACCGCTCTCGATGTTGCCGTCAGGCTGCCCATCGACTTGTGAAGCCGAGTGAATCCGGCAGGCATGGGAAGCGGCGGAGCTGTTTGTCCTGCTTTGTTGCCGGAGCCGGCGGGCACGCGGGCGCCGGTGATGGCATTACCAAGCTCGGCGACGGACTGCCACCGCCTGGCGGGATCCTTTTCCAGACAGCGCAGCACCGCGCGCTCGAGATCAGCGGGCGCTCCAGCCGCCGCCGGACGGCCGGTGGCAAAGGGCGGCACTGGCTCGCTCAGGTGCCGGCTTGCAATGTCCAGGGCGGAATCGCCCGCAAAGGGAGTTGCGCCCGTCAACGACCGGTACATGATGCATCCCAGCGAATAAATGTCCGACCGGCCGTCGACCGGTCGACCCATGGACTGCTCGGGACTCATATAAAGGGGGGCGCAGCCATTGCCGCCGCCGGTGCCGAGCCCCGATCCTCCGGTCGCATCCGGTGGCACATTTCTGGCGATCGAGGAGAAGAGAACCTTAACCAGCGGCGACTCAGCGGACAGATCGCCGACGATTATCTTTGCCGGGCTCAGGGCACGATGCACCACCTTGCCGGCATGCGCGCAGGACAGGGCCGCGCAGACCCGGGGAAAGACCCCGACAAACTCGTCGACGGACAGCCGTCCCTGGCGATCGAGCACGGCCGCCAGGCTTTCCCCCTCCACGTATTCAAGGACAAGATACGGTTGCCCGCCGGCGGAGAGCCCGAAGTCGTGAATCGCGACGATGCTCTCATGGTGCAGGAGGCTGACAGCCCGGCAGGCCTGGCCCAAGCGGTCGGTGAGGCTGTCGTCGGCTGCTCCGGCGCCGGCAAGCATTTTTATTGCCACCAGACGATCCATCAGCCGGTGCCTCGCCTTGTACACGACGCTGGTGGAGCCGTGCGCCAGCAGCTCCAGGATCTCATAGGTGCCGTCGAGCGTTGTGCCGGTGAGTTCCATGCAGGGTACGGTTGGCGGCCGGGAATCCTTTCCAGCTTATCAAGGCGAGCCGGAAAATCGTCCCGCTGGCCGAGAACTTTTGACGCCGGCAATCGTCTGGCTAAACGGAAGGGTCTGCCGCCTTGGTGGAAAAGCTTGAACTTCGGGAGGTGCGCATGAGTGGATATTACAGCGAGCGGGACGGCCTCTGGCCGATCACCTTACTAGTCGCGATAGTCTTTACCGCCAGCGCCGGCGGCATCTGGTATCTCGGCAGTCACGGGGCCGGCGACGCCGTGACGACGGACACTGCCCCGCCTGAGTCGGTGACGACCGCAAACGGGCTTGCGCAGGGCAAGGAGGTGCCGGCTGCTGCGGCGGCGCCGGCAAAAGCGGTGGTCGCTCCGGCGAAGCCGGAAGCGCAGCCGGCCGTCGCCCACGTTCGCCCGCGCGCCCACGGCCGGCCGCACTTAAAGATGACCGGCTTCCGCCGTGCCGCCCGTGCCTAGGGCGAATGGCCGGCGCCCGCATCCGGCGGCTCTTATCCCTTCCATTCGGGGTGATGGAAGGTGCCGTCGAAGTGGTGGCTTGATTTGTAGTGCTCGAAGCGCCCGCCCTGGGCCAGGTGGGCTGTTTTCGCCAGGAGCGCTCCGCGCGCCGCGGCGCTCAGCGGCTGGAAGGAGCGGGCGGCCGCCAGCGCCTGCTCGAGCCTGTCCATGGAGTCGCAGCCGGTGATGACAACGCTTGCGGGCAGGCTCATGGCGTAATGCAGGCACTCGACCGCGGAGACGGCCCGGCATTCAAGTATGGGGCCGCCGCCGAGCGGTTTCATGCCCAGCACGCCGATGTCGTGTTTCAACAAAACCGGCAGCACCTGCTTCTCGAAGCTCTCGAAGTGCGCGTCCATCACGTTAAGCGGCATCTGAACCGCATCGAAGCGCGGCCCCTGCGCCTGGCTCATCTCGAGCATCTTCAGATGCAGAAACGGGTTCTTGTGCCCGGTAAAGCCGATATAACGGACCTTGCCGGCCTTTTTCGCGGCAAGCAGCGCCTCCAGCGCGCCGCCTTTCGCGAACACCCGCTCGATGTCCTCCAGCTCGTTGACCTCGTGAATCTGCATCAGATCGATGACGTCCGTCTGCAGCCGGCGCAGGCTGTCGTCAATCTGCGAGGCGGCGGTCTTCCGGTCGCGGCCGTCGATCTTGGTCATGAGGAACACCCTGTCCCGATAGCCGTCGCGCAGCGCCTTGCCCATGCGCACCTCGCTGTCCCCCGCGTGGTAGTCCCAGCAGTTGTCCATGAAGTTTACGCCGTTGTCGATGGCCGTGCGAATGATGCGGATGCCTTCCTGCTCGTCCGGGTTGCCGATGTGATACCCGCCGAGACCGATAAGCGAGACCTTCTCCCCTGTCCGCCCCAGTGTCCGGTAGGGCATCTGCCCGGCGGCCGCCCCCGCGCCGGTCAGGTTTTGAGCCCAGTAGGCGGCGACCGCCATCGCCAGAAACTTGCGCCGGGTGATGTTGGACCGGTCTGTCATAACAAATCCTCGCCCTTGTGTCTGCGGTGAACTCTATTCAACAACAATATTCCACGTTCCCCATATATATAGCCGCTCAGCTTACGGAGATGCCAGGGAGTATAGCGGGCCTGCCGCAATACTGTTCGGTTAGCACTTTAAAGAAGCGGAAGCAACTGCGGAGGCATCTCCCGTGGGTTTTTGTTCAGCACATGGATGCATTGTGCGAAGTTCGCTTTTGTTCTGGGGCGTGTCTCACGAGAACAGCCGGCCAGTTGCTCATCTTCCGCTTCACGCCACGCGGATTACGGTGTCCGCGACTGGATACGATACGTTCTTGCAAGATCTCATCGAGCACACTGTTGGGAACTGCGATTTGATCACAGGGGCGAAAAGGCCGCCATGAGCGGCAGCTTTCGCCGGACCACGGGGACGGTGTGTAAGAATGACAGTTTGTCTGGATCTCCATCGGCCTTCAGGGCCGCTTCATGCATAAGGCCGCGGCTAGCAAAATGTGCCATCATGAATCCGAAAAATTGCTGCCTGACCAACTGAGGTGTTTTGCTGCGCAATACGATTCGCGAACCTCGCAGTTGACTCTTCAATTCTCCCAGTGAATTCTCAATCTCCCAGCCATCATGATATACGGCAGTCAGTTTTTGAGCAGGGCATTTGTCGGCGTCGAGGATCGTGGTGATCACTCGGTAGAATGGCTCAGCGTCAGCTACGCCTTCTAACGTATACTCAATCACTCTCACCGTGATGCCGTTTCTCTGGTTTCTCTTGTCCTTCTTGTCGCCCGGATACATGGTGCTGAGAAACGAACCGTCTGGCAGTTCTTTTTCTCGGGGAGTAATGGCCCCGGAATTTGAGGCCACGAGCTAAGGTAGAAACTGCTCCCCCAAAATCGCACAATAGCGGTTTTCAGGGATCACAGAAATGACGAAGCGGACACGCAAGAAGCACAGTGCTGAATTTACAGCAAAGGTGGCGCTGGCCGCCATACGCGAGGAAGGGACGATAGCCCAGCTGGCGACGAAATAAGGTGTGCATCCCAGTTAGATTCAAAAATGAAAGAAATTGGCGCTGGCTGGGTTGGCAACGCTGTTTGATGGAAATGCCAATGCCACTGCAAAGGGCATAGTTACGGAGGAGGAGGTAGAGGCGCTGTACAAAAAATCGGCAAGCTTGAGGTCGAGCGCGATTTTTTATCTCCTGTGCTCGGTCGATGAGCCGGGCACAGCGGAAGGAGCAGGTGGACAGGGATCATGCGCAGCTATCCACCGGGGAACAGGGCGAGCTATTGTAGGTGAACTGATCAATGTTGTACTATGAGCCAGTTGGACCGAGCGCCGAGATGCTCGAGCTTTTACGGGCGATAAACAGGTTCTTTACCGATATTCCATTTCTGGGAGCTCGGCGACTGCGGGAACTTCTTAAGCGTCAGGGATCCATCATCCGCCGTAAGCGAGTACGGCGCTTGATGAAGCTGCTGGGTATTTCAGTTATATCCGCATGCGCAAGGGCTTTGTCTATGTCGTGGCAATCATTGACTGGTACAGCCGGCTGGTGTTGTCCTGGCGCCTGTCCAAAACGATGGACCCTGACTTGTGTGTTGAGGCACTCCGGGATGCATTCCGTCTCGGCAAACCGGAGATCTCCAATACCGACCAGGGCAGTCAATTCACCCCAGCGGACTTCGTAAACTGCCTGCAAGACCATGGAGTCAAAGTCAGTATGGATGGGCGTGTCCGCTGGATGGACAACGTCATGGTTGAACGGCTCTGGAGGAGCCTGAAGTACAATAAAGGCAGCCTGGCTCAGGCAGACAGCGTAGGCATTATTGCCCCGGTGCTTATCATGCCCTTACCAGGAATTCTTTCTATTCACGAAGATGTTGTTGTTGCACCGGATATGGTATCAGTAGGATCGAACGTGGCCCTGACAGACCACGCTTGAAGAAGATTGATGTAGATCTACTCTTAGCGCTAAACATTTCTGCCCTGACTAACCGGGGCCACCTCACGTGCCGCCAGAATCTCAACGAGCTTGGCCTCGGTCAGCCCGTCCGGCAACAGCCATGATATGCCCGCAGCCTCCGCCCTTCCCACGTATCTCATTACCGTCGTTCGCGAAAGCCCTACGGCTCTGGCGATTTGTCGATCTATTAAACTTTCGCACGCCACCTTTTGCGCAAGCTTATCGGACAAATAGCGCCTCAGGCGAAAGCGGTGGGCCAGCCGCCGAGAATGGTGGCGGGATACGAGAATGGTGACCCACCACTGAGAAAGGCGGCCCCTTGACCTGAGAATCGGTGGCCTCTTGGCGTGAGAATCCGCAGGATAGCAGCTATTGACTACCAGGGAACCCAGTTTGCCTGGGCGGGACCAAGTCGGGGTGGAATTTTACCGATATCGGTTAACTTTCCTGGAGAAAACCCTGGCTGCTTGTCGAGCTTAAATTTGGCTAGCTATTCCAAGAATTTATCAACCTCCATTGAACCTTTTGCCGTCGAGGATCGTTTATTCAGTAGACGCTGGAGGACTGCCTGTGAATACCCACCCCACCCTTCCAGGATCACCAGCACAACTGCAGTCAGGCTCTCACCTGCTGCTGGCTGAGCTGTGGCAGCAGTTCAACACCCGGTTTCCCACCAACAAGGAGTGTCTAGAGGAGTTATGCAAAAGAGCCTGCCACGATGGCACCATCAGATGCCGCCATTGTGGCAGTCAGGCTTTAGACACAACATTCTCTGCCAGGGTTGTGGCTTGCAGGCAGTGCGGGCAGTCTACCTGGCTAACGGCAGGAACTTTCTTTCACCACATCCGGCTGCCTCGGGCTTGGCTGGCAGCCATCTGGTTTATGGAGCGCGGCATCAACATAAGTTCATGTCAGTTTCACAAACTTGTCGGGATCGCCTATTCCACAGCCTGGCACATCTTCAATAAGCTGGCGACAGTGATTCAAAGCGAAATGGGCGACACTGCCTGCACTCTCCCGTCTTCGCTCTTCTCACCGCTGATCTGTAAACGCAGCCGGAACACCCCCGCTAGATCTCACCCGCTCGCCGAGGAAGAGCACATTGGCGGGAGTCTTCCAGCACAGCCGGGATGTGCCGGACTCGGTGATCACAGGGCAGCTGGCGAAGCCTGGGAACCACCACGCTCTCTTGCTTGGCAGCCAGCGGGTAAGACCGATTCCGTGCCTGAGTCAGCAGGGGACAGCAAAGAGGGCGCGCAGCCTGGACCATTGATAGACAGCCCGCCTATGTCCGCCCGGGAGCAGGAACTATACGAGGTTCTAAAAGAGCGGGAAGTTCACTTCGATGCTATATGCGTGCGCACCGGCTTGCCGGCCGGTGAAGTGTCCTCGCTTTTGACGTTCCTGGAGTTGGCAGGCCACATCCGTCGCCGGGCTGGCGACCGCTACGTCCGCACGATCGATGACAAGAGCGTGCCGAGCGGGAAGATCGGCAATCCGCGCTCTGGAGCTTGGCCGGAGCTTGCAGCTCCAGCGGACGCACTGGTGAAAGCCGTGATCGACTTTGTCCACAAGCACTATCAGGGCATCAGCCGCAAGTATCTGCAGAATTACCTGTCTGCTTACTGGTGCCATATTGACAGAGGGCGGTGGCATCCGGGCTCGCTGCTGCAAGCGTGTTTTCGCTTCGGACCGATTCGCAATGATGAAATTCGTTCCTGTGTTTCGACCGCCCTAGTCAAAGTTCTCCCCTGGAAATGAGACAAGGGTCGAGATGTTAGCGCCAGCGTAAAACTGCGCGTATTTGTCATCTAGATGTCATGGGCGTTTTTGCCAAATTGACTTTAGGCCGGTCTGGCAAGGGAAATTCAGGCCGCTTGTCATCCATTCGTGAATCCTCCGCTTCTCCTGTGTGTCGAGTAGTGCATCGCAGTGGCAGCAAAGTCTGGTCGTACTGCCTGGGCGGGCGCACCGCGATGTGCTGGCACTGTGGCATGCCCTGTATCAGGCCGCCGATCGTTTCCTTCGCTGATGAAGATCCAGACAAACTGTCATTCTTACACACCGTACGTGTGGTCCGGCGAAAGCTGCCGCTCATGGCGGCCTTTCCCCGTTTGATCAAATCGCAGTTCACAACAGTGTGCTCGATGAGATCTTGCAAGAACGTGTCGTATCCAGTCGCGGACGCCGTAATCCGCGTGGCGTGAAGCGGAAGATGAGCAACTGGCCGCTTGTCCTCGTGAAACACGCCCCACAACAAAAGTGAACTTCGCACAATGCATCCAGCTGCTGGACAAAACTTCACGGGAGGTGCCTCTGCACTTGCCTCCGCTTCTTTAAGGCGCTAACCGAACAGTATTGGGGCTTGCCGATCCGAGAACATCTTTGACCCCGCGGTAGAGGCAGAAAAGTTTCAGCTTCCGCTCCGGCGGCGGTTGTGGCGCCCGCAGCACCAGGCCGTCAGCGGTGACCGGCCTTCTCGCCGACGTCATCCGCATCGAGGCCGGCCGGCGCCTGTGGCGGGGCGGGTTTTTGAACGCGCTCCTTCAGGCGCGACAGGTAGATGTAAAAGACGGGGGTAATGTACAGGGTGACCATCTGGGAGACCAGCAGCCCGCCAACCACCGTGAGACCGAGCGGTTGCCTGGCCTCCGAGCCGGCACCGAGCCCGACCGCGATCGGCAGACCGCCCATGAGGGCGGCCATGGTCGTCATCATGATCGGGCGGAAGCGGGTCAAGCACGCCTCGTAAATCGCTCTTTCATGGTCCTTGCCCTCGTGGCGCTCGGCATCGAGGGCAAAGTCGATCATCATGATCGCGTTTTTCTTGACGATGCCAATCAGCATGATCAAGCCCAGGAATCCGTAGATGTTCAGATCGATGTGGAACAGCATGAGGATCACCAGGGCGCCCAACCCGGCCGATGGCAGCCCCGACAGGATGGTGAGCGGGTGCACGAAGCTCTCGTAGAGTATGCCCAGGACGATATAGATGACCAGGATCGCCAGCAGGAGAAGCGCCCAGAGGTTCTGCAGCGAGTCCTCGAACGCCTGCGCGGTGCCCTGGAAGCCGGTCGTCACCGAGCGCGGAACCGTCTGCCTGGCCAGCTCCTTTATCCGTCCCACGACCTGCCCCAGCGAGACGCCTGGCTTGAGGTTAAACGAGATGGTCACCGAGGGGAACTGGCCCAGGTGGTTGATAAGCATCGGTCCGGTGCCCAGCTGAAGGTCGGCCACGGCGTCGAGCGGCACCAGCCTGCCCGTGCCGCTGCGCACGTAGAGGGCATGCAGCATGGACGGGTCACGGTAATACTGCGGCTGCACCTCGATCACCACCCAGTACTGGTTGGTCGGCATGTACATCGTGGAGATCTGCCTTTGCGCGTAGCCGCTGTCGAGCGCATCCTCGATCTGCTCCATGGTTAGGCCCAGCCTGGACGCTTTGTCGCGGTCGACCGTCAGGTGCACCTCCGGGTTGTCCACCTGCAGGTCGCTGGCGACATCGGTAACCCCGGGGATAAGGGCGATCCGAGCCTGCAGTTTGCGCGAGGCCTCATAGAGCTCGCCGGTATTCGGGCTGGACAGGGTGAACTGGTAAAGGCTCTTGGTCACCTGCCCGCCGATTGCCACCGTCGGCGGGTTCTGCAGGTATGCGTTGATGCCCGGCACGCCGGTCAGTTTCGCCGCCAGCTCGGCTATCACCTGGTCGACATTGAGCTGGCGTTGACCGCGCGGCTTGAGCACAATCAGGATCCGCCCCTGGTTGAGCGCCAGGTTGGGGCTGCCGTTGCCGACGCCGATGCTGGACATGACCGATTGCACGTTTCGATCGGCGGAGATGATGTCGGTCAGCTCCCGGTGGTGCCGGGCCATGGCCTCGAACGAGCATCCCTGCTCGGCTTCAGTCATGCAAAGGATCTGATTGGTGTCCTCGTCCGGCATGAACCCTTTTGGCATCTCGACCAGCAGCACCGCGGTGGCCACCAGCATGACCAGGAAGCCGGCCATGACCGCCCGCTTGTGCTGCAGCGCAAGCTGCAGCGTCTTCCGGTAATAATCCAGCATCCACGCGAAAACCGCGCTGGAGGCGCGGTGGATCCAGCTTTCGCTCATCTGGCTTTCCGGGCTCAGGAAGCGGCTGCAAAGCATGGGCGTGAAGCTTACGGAGATGAAGCCCGAGATGAGGATGGCCACGCTTATCGTGACGGCGAATTCGTTGAAAAGCCGGCCGACGATGCCCGGCAGCAGCAGCACGGGGATGAACACCGCCACCAGCGACAGTGTCATGGAGAAGATCGTGAAGCCGATCTCGCGGGCACCGTCCAGTGCCGCCGTCATGGGCGGCTTGCCCATCTCCATGTGCCTGACGATGTTCTCCAGCATGACGATGGCGTCATCGACGACGAACCCCACCGAAAGCGAAAGCGCCATGAGCGTCAGGTTGTTCAGGCTGAAACCGAGGAGCTTCATGGCGGCGAAGGTTCCGACGATGGAGATGGGCAGGGCCATGCTCGGTATGACGGTTGCCGACGCGTTTCCCAGGAAGAGGAAGATCACCAGCACCACCAGAGCGACGGTAAGCAAAAGCGTGAACTGAACGTCGTCGACCGAGTTGCGGATCGACGTCGACTGGTCATAGAGCACATCCAGGTCGATCGCCCGCGGAACCGTGTCCCTGAAGGTCGGCAGCAGCTTCTTTATGCTGTCGGCCACCTGAATGGTGTTGGCCCCGGGCTGGCGAAGGACGGCCAGGATCACGCCGGCCTTGCCGTTGTACCAGCCGGCCTCCTTGTCGTTCTGCACGCTGTCGATCACGTCGGCTACATCGGCCAGGCGGATCGGATCGTTGCCGTGATAGGTAATGATCAGCGGCCTGTAAGCGTCCGCCTTCAGCAGCTGCCCGTTGGACTGGATCGTGAAGGCCTGCTTGGTTCCCCAGAGGGTGCCGGTCGGCTGGTTCTGGTTGGCCTGCGCCACGGCGTTCATCACGTCGTCGATTCCCAGCCCGTACGCCGCCAGCCTCTGCGGATTGACCTGCACGCGAACCGCGTACACCTGGGAGCCGTTCACCTGCACCTGAGCCACGCCGCTGACGCGGGCCATCCGCTGGGCGATCACGGTTTCCGCGTAATAGTCCACCATATGCAGCGGCATCGTGCTCGAGCTGACAGCCAGGTATATGACCGGCTGGCTTGCCGGGTTGACCTTGGCGAAGGTCGGGGGGACGGTCATCTGCGTGGGAAGCTGCTTCGAGGCCGCGGTTATCGACGCCTGCACGTCCAGGGCCGCGCCGTCCATGTTGCGGGCCGGGTCGAACTGCAAGGTGATCTGCGATTGCCCCAGCGTGCTTGTCGAGGTCATCTGCACGAGCCCGGAGATGGTGGCGAACTGCTTTTCCAGCGGCATGGAGACTGCCGAGGCCATCGTCTCGGCGCTGGCGCCGGGCAGCTGGCTGGTGACGAGGATGGTCGGGAAGTCGACGTTGGGCAGGTTGCTTATCGGCAGCGCCCGGTAGCCGATCACCCCGAAAAGCAGGATCGCCACCATGACGAGCGTCGTCATCACCGGGCGCACAATGAAGAGATTGCCCGAGCTCATGAGACGGCCTCCCGGCGAGTTAGCCGGCGTCCAAGATCGGCGACCCACGCCTGGAGACGATCGAGATAGATGTAAAAGACCGGCGTTATGTAGAGCGTGACCAGCTGCGACACCAGAAGCCCACCGACGATTGTCAGACCGAGCGGCTGCCGGGTCTCGCCGCCGGCGCCGAGCCCGGTTGCGATCGGCAGGCTGCCCAGAAGCGCCGCCATGGTCGTCATCATGATCGGGCGGAAGCGGACCAGGCACGCCTCATGTATCGCCTCCTCGGCCGAGGAGTCATGGTCCCGCTGGTGATCGATGGCAAAGTCGATCATCATGATCGCGTTTTTCTTGACGATGCCGATGAGCAGGATGAGCCCGAGGAAACCGTAAATATCCAGCGGCATGTTGAAGACAAGAAGCGTGATGAGGGCGCCGAGTCCGGCCGACGGCAGGCCGGAGAGGATCGTGAGCGGGTGAATGAAGCTCTCGTAGAGGATCCCGAGCACGATGTAGATGACCAGAACGGCGATGAGAAGCAGCCAGCCGAAGTCGCGCATCGAGCTTTCGAACAGCTGGGCGCTCCCCTGAAAGCTGTAGTTGACGCCGGCGGGCAGGGCCTGCCGCGCCAGCTCCTTGACCCGCTCCACCGCGTCCCCCAGCGGCACCCCGGGCTTGAGATTGAACGACAGGGTCACCGAGGGGAACTGGCCGAGGTGATTGATCATCATCGGGCCCGCGGTGCGATGCACCTCGGCCACGGCGTTGAGCGGAATGAGCTGGCCCGACCTGGAGCGTATGCGCAGCCAGCTCAGCATGGAAGGGTCCTTATTGCACTGGGGGAGAAGCTCGCAGAGAACCCAGTACTGGTTCCTGTCCGTGTAGATCGTCCCCACCTGGCGCTGGGAGTAGGCGCTGTTGAGCGCGTCCTGGATCTGCTGCATGGTCACCCCCACCTTGGCCAGCCGGTCGCGATCGCAGTCCACGGCTAGCTGCAGATCCTTTATCTGAAGGTCGCTGTTCACATCGACCAGTCCCGGGATCTCGCGCATCCTCTTTTCGAGGTCGATGGAGGCGCCGTAGAGCTCGGCCGTGTCGGAGCCCGACAGGGTGAGCTGGTAGACCGCCTTGGTCAGGTGCCCGCCCACCCGTATTGACGGCATCGCCTGCAGGAAAAGCCGGATGCCGGGGATGTGCGCCGTCTTGCGCCTGAACGACTGGATGATGTCGTCCACCTTCTTGATCTTCCTTTCCGGCTGCGGCTTCAAGACCATGAAGATCCGCCCCTGATTGCCGGCCGTGTTGGGCCCGCCCGCCCCCACGGAGGACATGAAACCCTGCACGTTGGGATCCGCGGCGACGATGGCGGCCAGCTTCTTCTGGTGACGCACCATCTCCTCGAAGGAGATTCCCTGAGACGCCTCCGTCATCCCGAAGATCTGCCCCATGTCCTCCGTGGGCATGAACCCCTTTGGCACCACACCCACCAGGTAGCCGGTGGCCAGCACCATGGCGGCAAACATGGCGACCACCCAGGGGCGATGCCGCAGGCTGAACTCCAGGGTGACCCGATAGAGCTCCACAAGCCAGTGGAAAGCCGCCTCCGAGCAAGCGCTGAGCTTGCCCCGTCTTGCCTCGCCGCCGCCCCGCAAGAAGCGGCTGCACAACATCGGGGTCAGCGACAGCGACACGAATCCGGAAATCAGAATGGCCGCGCTCAAAGTGGCGCCGAACTCGAAGAAGAGGCGCCCGATGATGCCGCCCAGCAGGAGCACCGGAATGAACACGGCCACCAGCGAAAGCGTCATCGAGATGATCGTGAACCAGATCTCCCGCGAGCCGTTGAAGGCGGCCGGGAGCGGGGGCTCTCCCATCTCCATGTGCCTGACTATGTTCTCCAGCACGACGATGGCGTCGTCGATGACGAAGCCGACGCAAAGCGTAAGGGCCATCAAAGAGATGTTGTTCACGGTAAAACCGAGGACCTTCATGGCCGCAAACGTGCCGATAATGGAGACCGGCAGCGAGAGGCTGGCGATCACGGTAGAGGATGTGTTGCCGAGAAAGAGGAAGATGACCGCGACGACCAGGATAAGCGTCACCAGCAGCGTGCGTTCCACGTCGGCCACGGATTTGCGAATGGACAGCGATCGATCGTAAAGGACGTTCAGGCTGACCGCGCCGGGCATGATGGCGCGAAAGGTGGGCAGCATGGTCTTGATGTTGTCGATAATTTGAATCGTGTTCGTCCCGGGCTGGCGCTGCACAGCCAGGATCACCGCGCGTGTGTTGTTGTACCAGCTTGCCACCTTGTCGGTCTGCACGCTGTCCACGACGGTGCCGATGTCGCTCAGGCGCACCGGCGAGCCGTTGCGGTAGGTGACGATCACCGGCTTGAAGGCCTCGGCGTTGAAAAGCTGCCCGTTGACCCTCACGTTGTATGCCCGCCGCCTGCCGTAGAGCGTGCCCGTCGGCATGTTGACGTTGCTTTTCTGCACGGCCGCCACCACCTCGTCGATGCCCAGCCCGTAGGAGGACAGCTTCCTGGGATCGATCTGGATGTGCGGCGCGTAGATCTGCGAGCCAAAGACCTGAACCTGCGCCACGCCGCTCACCATGGAGATGCGGGGTGCAATCATGTTCTCCGCGTACTCGTCCACCGTATAGAGCGGAAGCGTCGGCGAGCTCAGCGCGATATAGAGCACCGGCATGTCGGCCGGGTTGACCTTACGGAACACGGGCGGCACCGGCATGCTGGTGGGCAGGAGCGGCCTGGCGGCGACAATTGCCGCCTGCACGTCCTGCGCCGCCCCGTCGATATTGCGCTCCAGGCTGAACTGCAGGGTAATCTGCGAATTGCCGAACGAGTTCGTCGAGGTCATCGACTCCAGCCCGGCAATAGTGCCGAACTGCTTCTCCAGCGGCGTGGCCACCGCCGAGGCCATGGTCTCGGCATTGGCCCCGGGCAGGCTGGATTGCACCATGATCGTCGGGAAATCGACGGCGGGCAGATCGTTGACCGGCAGCGTGAAGAAGGCGACGCACCCGAAGACGATTATCGCCACCATCACCAGCGTCGTCATCACCGGGCGCGCGATAAACAGTCTGGAAGCGTTCACGGCTACCTGCCGGATTCCCGGCGCTCCTCGCGTACGATGCGAACCCTGGCGCCAGGAATCAATTGGAGCTGCCCGTCGGTCACCACCACGTCGCCCGCGTTGATGCCGGAGCCGATCGCCGCCCACTCGCCGTAAGTTCTCCTGAGATCCACCGGCAGGAAGTCGACTTTGTTGCCGGGCCTGACCACGTAGACGCAGTTGCCTTGCTGGCTCGTCTGCACCGCCGAAGCCGGAATGACAACCGTCTTGCCATCCGGGGGCATGGTGACGATCACGTCGACGAACTGGCCCGGGTAGAGGTGCTTGTCCGCGTTGGCAAAGGTGGCTCTCAAGGTGACGGTGCCGGTGGTGGTGTTGACCGAGTTCTCCAGAAAGGAGACGGCGCCCTCGACGCTGTCAGTCTTCACGCCCTCGAGAAGCGCCTGCACGCGCAGCGTGTTGCTGGCCATCGCCCGCCGGATCTGATCCAGATACTGCTCGGCGACGGTAAAGGAGATGTAGATAGGCTGCACCTGGTAGATGCTCACCAGCGGCGTGTTGGCGTTGTTGGCGTTGACGATGTTGCCCTGGTATACGTTCAGGCTGCCGGTCCTGCCGTCGATTGGCGAGCGGATGAGCGTCCAGCCCAGCTGGATGCGGGCGTTTTTCGCGGCGGCCTCATCGGCCTTCAGGGTTCCCCTGGCCGTGTCGATCATGGCCCGGTCGGCGTTGACGACGCTGAGGGCGTTCTCGATCGCCTTCCTGTCCGCCTCCACGGCCGCCGAGCCGGTGGCCTCGTTGGTCATCATCTGGTCGCTCTGCTCGCGCGAAACCGCCCCCTGATTGACCAGCATGTTGTAGCGCTCCTTTTCCGCGCTGGCGAACTTGAGCTGGGCGCTGTCCTTTTGCAGGTTGGCGCGAAGCTGCCCCACCTGGGCCAGATCCCTGGCCAGGTTGGCCTGGGCGGTCTGGATCTGCGCCCTGTCTCTGGCCACGTTGCCCTCCGCCTGATCCAGGGCAGCCTGGTACGGGCTGGGATCTATCTGAAAGAGCGGATCGCCCTTTCGGACGAACTGGCCCTGGGTGAAATACACTTTCGTCAGTTGCCCGTTCACCTGCGGCAGGACGTTGACCACCGAGTAGGGCAGCACGTTGCCGATTGTCTTTATCCGAATCGGCACCTGCTGGATTGTCGCCCTGGCGACAACGACCGGCACGTCGCGCTCCTTTTTCGCCGCCGCCCGCTTGCTCGCCTCGTCGGCCGAACGGTAATAAGCCAGCGCTCCGACAAGCGCCGCCACGATGACCACCGCAGCCACCACCCGCAGGCGGGCGGCGGAAGCGGCCGGCGGCTTGTCGTCGCCGAGCTGCTTTTCATGTTTCGGTTTCGTAAGGGCCTTGTCTTTCATTGCTCCAGCTCGGCGGCGGACGCCGCGCCTATTCTGGTCTTGTTGGTGCCGAAGGATTTTGCCGCCTTCTGCAGGAGCTCGAGCCCGTCGCTTATTCTCTCCAGATGCTCGGGCTCGCCGGTGTTCAGGATGCCGGCGATGAAAGCCTGCACGTGCTCGCGCACATCGGCCAGGCTCTGCTGCCCGGAGGCGGTGAGCATGAGGCGAACCCGGCGCCGCTCCTGGTGGTCGTCTTCTCGCCGTACCAGCTTGCGGCGGACCAGGCGGTCTACGAGCACGGAAGCCGAGGCTATGGTGACGTCCAGCTCTTCGCCGACTTCGGACACGCAGGCGCCGGGCTTGCGGTTCAGGTAGGCCAGCACGCGCACCTGCGACACGGAAAGGTCCGCCCCGGCACCGCGCATGCCCATGCGAATCAGTCGCATGATTGCCGGAACCGTTTCCACGACCTGGGAGGCGCACTGCAGGGTGTGGCGAGTTCTGCCCATCTCAATCCATTAGCAGAGCAAACAGTTTACTTAGCTAAGTTTATCCTCTGCTTCGTTGGGCGGCAAGGGATTGCCGGACGGGGACGATACGCGGAGCTGCGCCGCGGGTACAATAATTCATTAAGCACCCGGGCCGCGAGCACATGGAGGTCCCCTGGCATGAGCTGGTACGAGAAGATTCGCAAGCGCCGCGAGGAGCGGGCCAGCCAGCGGGCAGAGGAGCAGTATCAAGAGAAGCGCGCGCGGGAGAACGAACTCCGCCGGCGGCGCCGGGAGGAGCTCGACCGCTTCATGCGCAAGCGGCTGGAGGCCAGGGAGTACGAGGAGAAGATGCTGCAGCGGCAGCGCGAGGAGGAGCAGCAGCGCCTCGAGCAGTCGGACCCTTAAAGCCAGCAGCCCCGCCCGCCGGCCGACCCGGCGCCGTCCGACCACAAGCTTTCATGCCCTGGTCAGTTGCGCCCGCACCTTGAAGATAATCGCTTCGATCCAGCGATTGGAGCGCCAGAGAAGATCCGCGTACCTGTTGAGGATGATCGCCACCTCCGGGTTGCGGCCGCCCCTGGCTTTCTCGGACAGCGACCAGGCTCTTTTGTAGAGCGGCTCGGCGTCCGCGTAATCACCGGCCTGCTCGTAGAGCCAGGCCAGCGTCAGCAGAGAGCGCGGTAGCTGCGCCTGGTCCTGCCCGAGCAGCTCCTCCTTGAATTGCTCGGCCAGCCTGTATGCCTTGACCGCCTCCCCAGGTTTCTTCTCCGCTCTGCGCACCTCCGCCAGGTCCATGAGAGCCAGCGCCGCGGCAGACTTGTCGGGCAGCACGCCGCCTTCAACGTTGGTGGGAACCGGAACGATGCCGGTAAGCCTGTCCTGGTCCTCCTTCGCGGGAGTCCAGAAAAGCACGGCGCCTGCAAGCGCGCGTTCGGCCTCGTCCAGCTTGCCCTCGTGGAAGCAGCTGTCGGCAAGCGTCATCAACAGCACCGGCAGCTCAGGCTGCACAGAGCCCGGGCGGAAACCTCGCAGCGCCTCGGTGGCCACCTGTTCGGCGTCCTCATAATCGCCTTCCCGGCGGTACATCTCGGCCAGCTCCTTGGAGACCTCGTCCGGGTCGACCTTGTCCGATGCAACACCGCTCTTCAGGGCGTTGTAAACCCCCCTGTACCACTTAAGCGCCTCAGCGTACTTCCCCTGCTTCTGGTAGAACTTGGCCAGCTTGTACTCCAGCTCGACGGTTTGCGGGTCGTTGTCCCCGAAAGCCTTTTGCTTGAGCATGTGCATGAGCTTCAAAAGGCCCTCGTCTTGAGCGGCTTTTATCTGATTTTCCGGCGCCTCCTGCTGCTCCTCATAGCTCTGCCAGAAAGAATCCGGACCGTAAGCGGAAGCCCCGGCCGGGGCGCGGCCGAAACCAAGCAGGTTGTAGACGATAAGCCCCCCGGCAAGCACGAAGGCGCAGGCCATGACGACCAGTTGCCTGGCGCTCAGCCTGACATGCATCCAGGGCGCCCGGCCGCGCCGCGCCGGGCCGCGCCCCAGCGCGCGCAGAAAGCCGCGCCGGGACCTGGTCGCCAGCGGCACCTTCTCCAGCTCCTCTTTGAGCTCGGTCATGGACTGCTGGCGATTCTTCGGATCCTTCTCCATGGACTTGAAGACAACCGCCTCCAGCTCGTCCGGAAGGTCGAGATCCGGTCTCACCTTGGCGAAAGGCAGCGGCGGCTCGTTGAGGTGCATGTACATGGTCTCGAGCATGTTGCCGCCGGTCAGCGGCGCCTTGCCCGTGACCGCCTCGTAGATGACGCAGCCCAGCGAGTAGATGTCCGAGCGGGCGTCGAGGTTTCCGGCCAGGCACTGCTCGGGGCTCATATACAGGGGGCTGCCGAAGACCTCGCCGGTCTGCGTCAGGTGCTGTCCCTGCTTCTCGGATTGCGGCAGGAGCTTGGCGATGCCGAAATCGACGATCTTGACGAAATCCGGCTGCTCCTCCGTATCAATCAGCATGATGTTGCTGGGCTTGAGATCCCTGTGCACAACGCCTTTCTGGTGCGCGTGAGCGAGGGCGTCGCAAGCCTGCGCGAAAATGTTGATCGCCCGCTCCACGCTGAGCTGACGCTCCCGCTCGATCACCTCGGCAAGGCTGGAGCCCTGCAGGTAGTCCATCACCAGGTAGGGCTGTCCCTGCGGGGAGATCCCGAAATCGTGGACCCCCATGATGTGAGGGTGGGCGAGGTGGCTTGCCGCCTGCGCCTCCTGCTGGAAGCGCTTCAGGCTTTGCGCGTTGGAGACCAGGTGGGCGTGCAGCATCTTTACCGCCTGCACGCGCTCCATGTAGAGGTGCCGCGCCTTGTAGACGACGCTCATGCCGCCGCGCCCGATGAAGGAGAGGATCTGGTAGCGTCCGGCAATCGTCGTGCCGATGAGAACGTCCTCGCTCACGGGGGTTAACACCGTGCCGTCGTCCGGACAGACGGCCACCTCACCGGTGTAACCGGTGCCGCAGGTCAGACAGGATTTGGTAAGTACTCTCGGTGGTACGGAATCCGCTTGGTTCATGTGCAGGAATTGCTCCTTCCAGCCGGGATGGAGTAATTGCTTTATTTGCTCTTGAGGAAGGAGTCTATAAGCTTGTCGATGTCCTGGGTCTTTGCCGGGTTTGACCCCGCCTGCCTGGGATAGCCGGAAGGCGCGGCCGCCGGCTGGCGGTAATCCTGTCTTGCCGGGGCAGCCCGGGCTGCCCCGGCGCCCCTGGAGTTCAAGTACTGGTTGAGCTGGGTCTGCGTCGTCGGGTCGGAGGTCAGATCGTTGAGCAGCTCGGCCGCGGTCTGTTTCGTCTCCTCCGGAACCAGAACCTCAATGTCCTCGGAAACACGCTTGTAACCTGTCGGATAGGTGAAGGTGGAGGCGGGCAGGTTGGACAGTTGAGCGGACAGGGTGTCGAGCGCCCTTATCCGGCGGCCGCGGTCGTCAACCTGGTCCACGCGCAGCGGCAGGCCGGGAAGCGAGGGCAGGCCCAGCTCGCTGGAGAGGAAGAGGTTCATCTGCTCCGGCACGGACATGTTGTTGGACAGCCAGTAGGTGAGCGACCCCGGCTGCCCGGGCGCGCCCGCGCAGTACTTGGTCGTAGCGATCCCGGCCACCGTCTCGGAGCCCACCTTGTGCGGCGGCATGTGGTGATATTTGCGCATCTGGTGCAGGGAGGCCAGGCCCTGCCCCCTGGCGCTCCGCTGGCGCCACTGGTCGTAATTGGTCTGGAAGTAGGTGCGGGCCTTGTCGTTGTATATCGTCAGCTTCCAGTCCGGCGCCTTCGACACCGAGGCCACGCCCATTTTCTTGTGAAGGAACTTGAAGCCCTGGCTGCTGACGTAGAGGATGTGCTCGCCCCCGTAGGGCGTGTACTGCTGGAGCACCCAGCCTTCCGCCCGGGCGCCCGCGCTCAGGGTCAAAGTCGCCACCGGGGCGGCAAGGACTGCCGATAACCATCGCCACAACTTCATGACCGGCTGACTACCTCTGCCTGATTCCTGTCGACTACAAGCCAAATGTTCCCTCTTGGACCCCGGGATTAACGCTCCGACGCCCTCGGGCTGACGCCGCCGGGCGCGGCCGGATCCGGGGGGCCGGCCTCGCCGGCGGACTCCAGCGCCCGCTTCCGGTATCTCTTCTGCCGGTGGCGGTTTACGACCTCGGCGAAGAAGACGGCCATGGCCAGGACGCCGGCGCCCAGGCTGAGGAAATACCGCTCCTGACCGACCAGATGGGCGGCCAGGAGCCCCAGCGCCGCCGACAAGCCGTAGATGATGTAGGCGGCCTTCTTCTGCGACAGGCCGGCCTGCAAAAGGCGGTGGTGGATGTGCTCGGCGTCCGGCTGGAAGATCGATTTGCCGCGGGCCAGGCGCCTGATGATTGCCCAGGACGTATCCAGGATCGGAAAGAAAAGGATGAGGAAGACGATAAGGAAGGTGGGGACGATGAGCGTGACCGCGGTTGCCCCCTTGAGCACCCCGGTGATCGAGACGGCCCCCAGCACGAAGCCGGTAAGATAGGCTCCCGAATCACCGAGGAAGATACGTGCCGGGTTGAAATTCCAGCGCAGGAAGCCCATCAAGGCTCCGGCAAGCACCGCGGCGATGAGCGCCGCGTATGGCTGGGCAATCTGCGGGGCCAGCGCCACCGCCCACATGGTGAGGGCCGATATGGCGGCGACGCCGGCGGCCAGCCCGTCCATGCCGTCGATGAGGTTGACGGCGTTGGCGATGCCCACCAGCCAGAAGACGGTCAGGGGCAGGCTCCACATGCCGAGCGCGATCGGCTCCCCGCCGTGGAGGTGCAGGAAGCCGAGGTCGAAGCTCATCGAAAGCGGGATCGGGATCGACTTGATGCGCACGCCCAGCGAGTAGGCGGCGCAGCCGGCCAGGATCTGCACCAGGAGCTTCAGCTTCGCCGGCAGCGACTCCAGGTCGTCGAGCAGCCCGAGCACGAAAATGAGCGTGCCACCGACGGCGATACCAGCCAGACCGCCCTCGCGGGGGAAGCGGCCGGTTATGGCCATCATCAAGGTGAGCGTCAGCACCGCGCTTATGTAAATCGCCACACCGCCCAGGCGCGGCACCGGCACCTTGTGAATTCGCCTTTCCTCGTCCGGGACGTCAACCAGACCCAGGCGCAGGGCGCGCGCCCGAATCTCCGGGGTAAGCCACCAGCTTATGGAAAGGGCGATGAGGAAACCCGGTATCTGGGTCTGATCCAGGTGGGCACTGGACAGCGTGCATGCCCAGACGATGCCGACCACGAATAAAACCAGCTGTAAGATCCTGATGAGCATTTGCGACCGACGCTTCGGCGGTTGGCTACCTTACCCCGGCCAGTCTTTCACGATAGAGCGGGAACTTTTCGCAAAGGCTCGCCACCTCTTTGACAACGCGCTCGTGGACGCCCTGGTCGCTCGGGTGCTTGAGCTTCTCGGCGATGCAGCGGCCGATGACCTCCATCTCCGGCACCCCCATGCCGCGGCTGGTCACCGCCGGGCTGCCCAGGCGGATGCCCGAGGTCACCGCCGGCTTCTGCGGATCGTTGGGGATGGTGTTTTTGTTGGTCGTGATGCGGACGGACTCCAGAAGCGCCTGCGCTTCCTTGCCTGTGGTGTTGAAGGGGCGCAGGTCGACCGACATCACGTGGTTGTCCGTGCCGCCGGAGACAATGGCCAGCCCCTGCTCGATGAGCACCTCGGCCAGGCGCCGGGCGTTGGCGACCACCCGCTGCTGATACTCTTTGAACTCCGGCTTGAGCGCCTCCTGAAAGGCGACGGCCTTGGCCGCTATCACGTGCATGAGCGGGCCGCCCTGTATGAGCGGGAAGACGCCTTTGTCAATCTCCCTGGCAAACTGCTCCTGGCACATCACCACCCCGCCGCGCGGCCCGCGCAGGGTCTTGTGCGTGGTGGTGGTGACGAAGTGCGCGTGCGGGAACGGGTTGGGGTGCAGGCCCGCCACTATCAAGCCGGCAATGTGGGCCACATCGGCCATCAGGTAGGCGCCGACGCTGTCGGCAATGGCGCGGAACCTGGCGAAATCGATAATGCGGGGATAATTGGTGGCCCCGCAGAGGATAAGGCGCGGCTTGGTCTCGGCGGCGATGCGCGCCACCTCGTCGTAATCAATGCGCCCGCTGTCCAGGTTGACCCCGTAGGCCGCCACCTTGAACCATTTGCCGGAGAAGTTCACCGGCGAGCCGTGCGTCAGGTGACCGCCCTGGTCGAGCGCCATGCCCAGGAAGGTGTCGCCCGGATTGAGCACGCTGCACAGCACGGCCATATTCGCCTGGGCGCCGCTGTGGGGCTGGACGTTGGCATGGGGCGCGTTGAAGAGCTTCTTGACCCGCTCTATGGCCAGGCGCTCCACCTCGTCGACAAACTCGCAGCCCCCGTAATAGCGCCTGCCGGGCAGCCCCTCGGCGTACTTGTTGGTCAATACGGAGCCCTGCGCCTCCAGGACGGCTTCGCTCACGAAGTTCTCGCTGGCGATGAGCTCCAGCCCGTTCTGCTGGCGCTCCAGCTCGCGCCTGATCCATTCGAAGACTTCGGGGTCTGTTTCTTTAAGGGTTGGCACGGCTGTTTCTCCTGAGCACGTAGACCGGCTGATCGATCTCAACCGGCACCTGTAATTGTACTTGATCCGTGCTCCCGGCCGCGGCCGGTCTTGCGTTGTGGAGAAACAAGCTGGACAAGCTCCCGCCGCTACGACAGCAGATCGAGGGCCTTCATGCGCCGGCCGGCGCGGTGCTCGATATAGCCCTGCACTATCCTCCTGGCGGCCAGCAGAGACTGTTTCAGGGCCGGGCTCAGTGTCTGGCCGGCCAGCGCTTCAGACGGGTCGCGGTCACCGGCAGCCAGCACTAGATGCCGCCACACCATGGGTGTAATCTCCCTGGCCTGCCTCACCGCCGAGACGTCAATACCATCTTCGCCGCCGCCGCGCGCCGCCTCGCCCCGTGCCCTGGAAAGGCAGGGCTTGCAGATGATCCCGCCCCAGTCCTTGTGGAAGGCGGCCAGGTTGGCGTCCGCGAGCACCTGGCGGCAGACCACGCAGAATCCCAGCTCCGGCTTGTATCCCAGCATCTCGAGCAAGCCGAGCTCGAAGCGCAGGGAGAGCAGGGCGGGATCGATGGCGCCTTCCGCCTGTCTCTTGACCGCATCCAGCAGGTAATCGAAGTAGACGCCCGACTCTTCCGCCAGTCCCTGCCCGAAGCACTGGGTAAGTTCCGCGTAGTAAAGCCCGTAAGACAGCCTGACAAGGTCGTGGCGCAGCCTGGAGAAGGTCTCCAGCGCCTCCGCCTGCGTGATGATGTCCAGCGAGCGCCCGGTGGCGACAAGCAGGTTGTTGACCGTGAGCAGCTCGGCCCGGCCGGCAATCTTGGAGCCCGGCTTGCGGGCGCCTTTGGCTACCGCCCGAATCAATCCGCGCTCGGCGGTGAAGATGGTCAACACCTTGTCCGCCTCGCCGAGGTTGAAGGTGCCGACGTTTACTCCGGTGACCGAATAGGTGGGCATCAATGTCCTCTGGTTAGTGCGGCGACCTGCCGCGGGGTTGCGCTTCCCTGCATTCACCGGGCAGCCGGCAGCCTGCCGCAGACCCCGTTGAGAAACGTCGCAGTGGCCAGGTCGGCAAACTCCTTCTCCGAGACGCGCCCCGGCGTTTTGAACCAGGTGTAAGTCCAGTTGATGGCGCCGAGCAGGTACATCGCCAGCGATGTCACTACCGGCGGTGCCAGGTCCGGGCGCAGCCGCGAGACCAGCTCTTTGATCACGGCGATCACTCGCTTTTCGAGATTCTTGATCTGGATCTGCTGTGCCTGCGGCAGGCAGTGCAGATCATTGAGCAGCACGACATGCTTGTCGCGAGACCGCACATAGAGGCTCATGAGCGCGCGCACCAGATCGTGAAGCTGCTGCTCAGGCGTGCCACCATCGGCGATGGCACCTGTCGCGGTTTCGGCCAGCAGCCGGCAATGTGAGTCGAGAATGTCGAAGAGCAGCGCCTCCTTTGACTGGTAGTAGTGATAGAGCAGCGCCTTCGACACCCCGAGGCGGCGGGCGATGGTGGCAATCGAGGTGCCGTCGAAGCCTTGCCCGGCAAACAGCGCCGCCGCGCCGTCAAGGATGGCCCGCCTTCGTTCCTCGTAGTTGTCGGCGCGCGGTCTAACCACCTTTAACTGGCTCCGGGGCAAGCGGCGGTGGGGAGGAATCGGGCCGCGCCATTTTCAGAATATGGGAACAATCTTGTCGGCGTCAAAGGCCACCGATTCACCGTCGACATCAATTTCGGGCAGCGCCGGAAACTTGATGCCGTATGGCTCCACGACCGTCTTCAGCCGCACCACGGCTGTCCGCCAGTTCTCGCGGCGCTTCTCCAGGGTCAAAATGCCGAATCCGGCCTCCCTGGCCTTTTCCTCCAGCAGGCGCTGCGCCGGCAGGAAGGTATCCGGAAGGTGCCAGAACTCGGCCGGCGGCTCGTAGAGAATGCCGGACAGGAAGACGAAACCGGCCCTGAACTGCTTGGTAATGACCATCTTGTCCTGTTCGGACAGCCTGGGAAGAATCTCTTTGAGCAGGGCGAGGCAGAAGCTCAGGTGCCGGCCTTCGTCCCGGCCTATGTTGCGGAAAGCTTCCTTGAACACGGGTATCTCGGTGCTCTCGTACATGCTGTGGAAAAGCGTGGACGAGGCGACCTCGCCAAAGAGGAAGGAGCTGAACAATATCGGCATCGGGTAGTGCTCGACGGCGTGTTTGTAGCCTCTCCAGTAACGGGCGCCGTTGTGATAGAGCCACTCCACATTGTTGCGGGCCAGCTTGCCGAGGATCGTCTGCGGCTCATAGCCGAGCGGCCCGTTGGGCGTGAGCTTGTTGATCGCCCGGCCGCAAACTTCTTCGTGGTTCATCTCGTCGCGGGTGACCGAAAAGAAGCATTTACGGATGGCGTCCTCTTCGTGGACCTCGTAAGCGTGAATCATCGCTCGCGCGAACACGGCAGGTCCCGAGGCGTCGAACACGGAGAGCAGCGCCCACCAGTAAGCAATCGCATAACGCTGGTCGAGCGTGAACTGCTCAGGATCGAGCGTATCCCAGGGCAGCCTGCTCGGCGACCAGCCGGGGTCCCTGGAGTTCTCATAAATCTCCATCAGGCGAGGGGTTTCCACCCGCCAGTCGAAGGGGAAGATATTCAACCTGTCCGCGATCGCCGGCGCGTTCTCCGCATCAAGCAGCAGCTTCTCCGGATCCGGCATCCTGTCGGCACGGGTGGGCGGTGGCAGGATCTTTGATTCGCTGATCGGCTCCTCAGCAGGTCCGGCAGTGGTTTTGTGCTTTGGGGCATGCTTCTGGACCGGCATCTCAACTCCTCCTCTCAACGCCTTCGCCATCGGGCGTTACTCGACTACACCCCCAATTTAAACATTAGCCGAACGGTCGGTCAATTAATTGGGCGAAATGTCGGCCTTGTCGCGGCCGCTGATATGCTGCCGCGGATAGACGGCCGAGATCGCCACGGGCGCCAGGCGATCACGGCGATATTCTCAGCTTCCGCGCCGGTTGCCGATCCCGGCTCAGGAGACGCCCGGCCCGTCAGGTTTCCTCCGAGCCGCAAGCACGCCGACCAGCGCTCGGCCGGCAAGCAGCGCCAAGACCGCAACCCTGCACGCCTCGAGCGAGTACAACCCGGCCGCCAGGCAGATAATCGCCATCGGCACGGCCAGTGCTATCTCCCTGAGAGCCATGCTTGCCACAGACTTTGCCATCTTCAACCCCTCCGCCAAACGGTCCAGCCAGTTCACACCGCCAACATACAGAATGTTTTTTACCGGCGTGTGGCGCGCTTGGGAAAATTTCGGGGAACAGGATCAGTGGATGATGTTTTTCAGGCTGAGAGCCACCACGGCCGCGCCGAAGATGAGCCTGTAGCCGATGAATAGGCCTGTCGAGTGCGTTTGGAGAAACTTGAGCAGCCAGGCGATCGATACGTAGCTGACTACCGTGGAAACTGCCAGCCCGACGGCCAGTGGCAGCAGGCGGGCGCCGTCGAGCCCTGACCCCACCAGGTGCTTCAACTCCAGCAACCCGGCAAGCGTGGTGGCCGGCAGCCCCAGCAGGAAGCTGAAGCGCGCCGCGTCCTGGCGCCTCATGTTCAAGAGCAGCGCCACGGTGAGCGTCGAGCCGCTGCGCGAGCAGCCGGGGATAAGGGCCAGCGCCTGGCCCAGCCCGACCAGAAGCCCGTCCTGGGCGCCGACGGACTCGATGCCCCGCAGGCGCTTGCCGATCTTCTCGGCGAAAAGGAGAAACAGCCCCATGAAGATCGACGCGGCCCCTGTCACGACCAGCGAGCGCAGCGGCCCGTTCTCCTGCTCCAGGACATGCTGGAAAGCGAGTCCAAGAATGCCTATCGGCAGGGTGCCTATGAGCATCGCTGCCAGGATGCGCACGTTCTGCCCCGCCAGATCCTTTTTGGCCAGCGCTTTGACAGAGCCGCTCAGGATCGACATCAGGTCGCGCCAGAAGTAGGAGAAGACCGCGCAGACGGAGCCGAGCTGGATGACCGCCGAGTAGGCGGCGCCGGGATCCGGCCATCCCAGAAGAGCGGGCACCACGCGCAGGTGGGCCGAGCTGCTTATGGGGAGAAACTCGGTCAGCCCCTGCACCACCCCCAGGACAGCGGCTTGCATCACGGACATTGGCTCCATAGTTGCTCCCGGCGCTCCGGCTAAGACTTTTGGTTGTCGCGGCGGCGACCTCTCTTGTCGCCGTCGTCTGAAGGCTGGACCAGCTCGCCGCCGGTCCTGGTCAGCCTCAGATTCTCCCGCGTGGTCCGCAGCGACCCGGATAAAGTCGTACGCAGATTCCCTGGTTGATCGCCTGATTCCGTGGCCGTCTGGTCGGCGGTGCTGCGCAGCTGCTCCAGAGTCTCGATGGCATCCTGGCTCATCTCCAGGAACTGCAGGCCGATCTCCGTGCGATTGGCGAACCAGTTGTATTCGGTGCGAATAATCCGGCACTTGATCTGGACAGCGGCCAGCGGGGTGTCGAGGACTATGTCCACATCCTCGCCTACCGGAAACTCATCGACATACTGGGAACACGCCTCCAGCCCGATGCCCGACCGCGAGATATTGCGGCTGCGCACCTCGTAGGGAAGCTGCTTCCCGGCAAGCCTGACCGGCACGGCGAGCGGCACCCGCTGCGACCTGCGCCTGTGCGCCAGCGGCTCGAACTTGAGCGTCCCGCACTCCATGGCTGCATGCCCACGCACAATCCGGGTGCCGACCACGGTCGTCGACCAGAGCCCGTTGAGCGTGGTCGCAGGCGAGTCGCTGACAAACCAAAGGCGGCTGCCCCTGGGCAGCACCTGGTTGGACTCCTTGCTCGTCCGCACCTGGATGACGACCCTGTTGCCGGTTTTTTCGACCACGGTCGCCCGCCCGTAGCCCACCTTGCCGGGCTCCATCTCGACTTTGACTTTGTAGGATCTGCCCGGCTGCAACATCGGTTTCAAGCCAACGAGTTTGACTATCTAAATTATCGCAATTAATGTCCAATTTATTGCCGCGGTGAATAGATTCGCCTGACGGCTGGACACTGGTGGCGAAGACCTGAAGCAGAGCTCGGAAGTGAGTGTCGGTAGACCATGTCCTCCCATAGGCGCAAAAAAGGGGAGTTCAGGATGGCATTTTTTCTCGGGCCCGAATTCGTGACGGATCAGTCCTTGCCGCCCGCCGGCGACCGGCTGACGGCGGAGATGGAGCTGAACAGGCACCTGCGGGACCAGCTTGGCGCGGTGTCGGACGGACCGCCACCCTTCGACATGGTCCTGAGCCACGTGCGGTCAAGCGTGCGGCGGCTGAACGAGATGGTTATTTTCCAGGGATTGGGCTAACCATCCCGCTTGCCGCCCTGCTCCAGACCCAACTTGTATACCTCCGACCTCGACCAGCCGCTCTCGGCGGCGACCAGGGCCGAGGCGTCTTTCAGCCTGGCGCCGGACTTCAGCAGCTCGGCCAGTCTTTCGGCGACGGTCCGGCGGTCGAGCCTTTCGGCGCGCCCGGCCGGGCAGCCGTGCACAACCAGAACGCACTCGCCGCGAACCCTGGACTGTGCCGCCCGCCTCTTGAGGTCTCCCAGAGTGCCCCGCACGAACTCCTCGTGCAGCTTGGTCAACTCTCGAGCCAGGCAGGCCCGGCGATCGCCGAAGGTCTCGATCAGCTCTTCCAGCGTGCTCACAAGGTCGTGCGGGGAGACATAGAAAATCAGCGTTCGCTCCTCGCTCCTGAGGGACTGCAGCTTCTTGCGGCGGTCTCCGGGGCGGTCCGGCAGGAATCCTTCGAAGGCAAACCGATCGCAGGGCAGACCGCTGCCTTCGAGGGCCAGAAGGAAGGCGCTCGGGCCGGCGATCGGCACCACCTGCATACCGAGCGCAATCGCCTTGCTCACGATCTGGAAGCCGGGATCCGAGATTAGCGGGGTGCCGGCATCGCAGGCGAGGGCGACCGTCGAGCCCTCCGCGGCCATCTTCTCGAGCAGCGATGCCCGCTCGCCTTCGTTGAAGTCATGGCAGCTCACCATCCTCTTTTTTAGGCCGAGATGGTTGAGCAGTTTTATCGTCACCCGCGTGTCCTCGGCCAGGATCAGCTCGGATTCCGTCAACGCTTCTTTTGCCCGTTGCGTTAAATCGCCGAGGTTGCCAATCGGGGTGGCAATTATGAACAGCCTTCCTGACAACGTGATGCTCCTAAGCTCCCGAGCCCTGATCCCCAAAAGCCAGTCAGCAAGGTCATTTTCAGTTCAGCAATTGTGCTGCCTGGGTTTCCGGGCTCGGGCTGCGGTCATGGGTTTTTGACAGGTTTTCTACAGTTGTAGATTATTTAATTTCAGAGTTTAGCAGGTAGATCTTGCGCGGTTCTCGATCGCCATTCCATGTCGGCTGGTCGAGTAATTGGCAACCGGGCGAGCTGCCTCATCGGTGAAACCTCGATTGTAAGCCGCTTGCATGGCATAATGCTGCCGGGAAGGGAGCAAGTGCAACCGTTTCGCGACCAGCGTCTTATCCGCAACGTCCTCCGAAAATATCGTCTGGAGGTAGCGCGAGCAATACTGGCGGATCGGGCGGGGGACTTGCATTTTCCCGCTGATATACGATCCGCTCCGGAGCTCGCCGAGCTGTGCGACGACCTCGCTCTAGCGCTGATCGCTAACTGGTTAGCCACCAGATATGGTTTCCCTGCATACGCGGCGGCTATGAATGCGGATCCCCCGCTCTCCGGTCTGACGCTGAACACCTGGCCCCAACTGTCCGACGCATATCCGTTTTCCAGCTGCCGGCCGGCGGATCTGTCGGGCCCGGCATTCCGTCGAGCTTTCGAGATGCTGGAGGCCGGCTGCCAGCCGCGCGTATATCTTCTCGGGAGCCTTTATGAAGTGATAGTCGACGAGCCGCTGGCCATTGATGAAGCCGGCCGTCCTTATATAAAGAAGGATAGAAAGAGACGGCTTGCGGGACAGTTCTATACGCCACCACATATAGTTCACTATTGTTTCCAGAAGGCGTTCGGCGAAGACTTGCCGCGGTTCATTAGCGGGGTTAAAGCAGCGGCGGAAGCCGGTAACGAGCCCTGCCACGCATTCCGAATTATCGATCCCGCTTGCGGCCCGGGAAACTTTCTCATCGGGCTGGTCGAAATTGCGCGCGCCGGCGGCGCCGCGCCCGGGGCTGTCGCCGGCTTCATCCAACGATGCCTGTTCGGCATCGAGCTTGATCCCAGGGCCGCTGCGCTGTGCCGCCTGGGCCTTATCCTGTGCGCTTCCGCCGCCGTGCAGGAGCTCTACAGGGCCAGCGGTGGCGGCTCGGCCGGGAAGATGCTGGGGGAGCTTGTCCGATCCCTCGAGCGCCATATCGTGGTCGGTGACGCCTTGATGGTCGCCTCCGTCTACCCGGCCGATGCGCCGCGGTTCGACATCGTGGCAACCAACCCGCCGTACATCAGCTTCGGATCGCGGAATCAGTCGCCGCTGCCGGGCTCCCAGTCAAGATATTTGAGGCTGTGCTTCCCCCGCTCCTCGGAGTACAAGATAAGGGTTCACTCGCTCTTCCAGGAGGTGGCGCTCAGGCTGGCCGCCAGGGCGGGCAGGGTGGTGCTCCTCCTTCCCGACGCCTTCCTGACCGGCGGTCACTACCAGCGCTTGCGCAAGCTCCTCCTGGAGTCGGTGCGTATCGAGAGCCTCACCGAGCTGCCCGACGACGTCATCGGGGACGCGGTGGTGGGGCGCTGGTGCGTGGCCAGCTACCGGGCGAAAGAGGAGCCGGACCCCGGCGACTACGAGCTCGAGCTCTGCTCGTTCGTCGGCGACGGACAGCCGAACGGCGCGCAGCGGGCGGAAGATGATCGTGATGCCAGCCCGCGCCAGCGCTACAGGCTGCCGCTGAGCGCCCTTGTCTCGAGGGACAGGGAGAGGTTCCGCCTGGTGTTCGGTGACCTGGACCGGCAGCTCTGGCAGCGCCTGGACCGCCGACCGCAGCTGGGCACCGTGCTCACAGGCCACACCGGCATGAGGGCCAGGGGCGGGCAGGCGACGATAGTTTCCGACCGCCGGGCAGGCGCCGGCTGGCGGCCCGGCATCACCTCCGGCGGGCAGGTCGAGCGCCACCGGGCCGCGTGGCGCGGGCACTGGTTGCACGTCGAGCCGGCCCTTTTGTTCGCGGGCGGTTTCGACCCGGCGGTGGTCGAGAGGCCGAAACTGCTGGTCAGGCAGACAGCCGACCGCATCATCGCCGCGCCGGACCGGGACGGGCTCTATCACCTCAATAACGTGCACAGCTTCAGCCCCGCCGGCTCCGGCGCCGGTCTCGACCTTTATCTTCTCGACGCCATCATGAACTCGATCTTCTGGCTCTACCTCTATCAGTCGAAATCCAGGGAGCAGGGGCGGGCGCTCGCCCAGATCGACATCGAGATGGTCGAGTCAATGCCGCTGCCGGAGCTCGACGCCGGGCTCTGCCGGGCGCTTTCCCGGCTGGCGCGCGCGGCCGGATGTAATGAGGCCGCCGGCAAAGAATCAGGCTTCCAAAAGGGGCAAGATTTGTTATTCTTGATCGAACGGTCGATCGATCGGCTTGTATACGATCTCTACGATCTGACCGACGACCAGGTGTCCCATGTGGAATCATCGTGTCGCCTACGGGTGCCGTATGCAGGAGATCTGCCTGCGCGCGCCCGGGCAGTTGAGCTGGCGGACTCTGTAAGTTCGTTGCTGTCTGCCCCGACCGCCCAAGCCGAGTCCTGAAGTGAGCAAGAAGACCACCCCGTCCCTGATCGTCCTGTCACTCACGCTCCTGGCGGTGGCCGCAGAGGCACGGGACCCCGGGCTGGCCAGATACACCGCGCGGCTGCAGACGGCGGCCAAAAGGCTGGCGTCGAAGCCCCCGCCGAATCCCGCCTCCATGGTTCACGATAAGTGGGCGGTGGTGGTCGGCATCGACAGGTTCCAGGATCCTTCGATCGCCCCCGAGCAGTCGGCGGCGAGAAACGCCGTCGAGCTTGTCAAGGCCCTGCGCGACCCCGAAACCGGCAAGTTTCCCGCCGATCACGTGCTGCCGCTCACCGGCAGCCGGGCGACAAAGCAGGCTATCCTCGATGCCCTGACCGGCAGCTGGCTGATCAAGAAAGCGCTGCCGCACGATCTGATTTTCGTTTACCTGTCGACCAGCACCATCGTCGCGCCGGACGGAAAGGACGTTTACCTGTGCGCGTACGACACGCTCGGCTCGGAAGCGGAGCTTTCGGGAATATCGCTCAGGCAGCTGCTCGGCGAGCTGCGCCACAGGATCCAGTCCCGCTATATCGTCTGCGCGCTCGACGCCGCTGCCCAGCCGTCGCGCGCGGAAAGCGTCCCGTCGCCGGCCGCTCTGGCCGGGGCCACCGGCGTATCATTGCTGGCCGCCAGCAGGCTGGACCGCCCGTCGCTGGCCTGCCCGGAGGCAGGCAGCTCGTGCTTTACCCACTACCTCTGCCAACTGCTCGGGGAGACGATGGGATACATGCCACTGCGAATGGTATCAGAGCGCCTGGCCCGGCATCTGAGCGATGAGGCCGGCAAAACCGGGCAGCCGGCGCCCGAGCCGGCGCTGGCGCTGGCGGCCGACGCTCCGGATCTGGCCGGCATCCCGCTCGGCGTGCCGGTAAAAAGCGGCGCCGCGGGCAGGAAGCTGTCCATCGGCCACCCCGTCGACGACCTTCCCTTGAGCCGGCCCGACCTGGCCCGCCCGCGGCAGATGGCCGCCCGCAGCGAGGCGGACGCGGAGGAAGAGGAGGAGGAAAACGACGAGGAGGCGGTAAACGGGGTCAGCTTCGGCAGCTACATGGCGAAAATGAAGCAGCAGATCCAGATGCAATGGCATCCGCCAAAGGGTTTTGAAAACCGGCACGTTACCTCCGTTTTCACCATCATGCGCGACGGCACGATCAAGGACGCTCAGATTGTCGAGGGCAGCGGCGTTGAGGCCGTGGACAGGTCGGCCCTGGAGGCGCTGCGGGCGGCTTCGCCGCTCGCCCCCCTGCCCTTAGGCGCCCCCCGCTCGGTTCAGATCCGTTACCACTTCGACTGGCGGGTCAGTCATAATTGAGACGGCGGCCCGCCCGCCTTGCAGGGCAGCCGCTTGCAGCGTGTTCTAAACCGATGCGTCCCCGCTGGAGGCTCACAGAAGCTGCCTTGGCGACATTAGAGGTCCTGAAAGACACCGCAGTCGAGTACGGAGCGGCCATGCGACTCCTGCTCACCGCCCCCGGGGAATTCTTCGCCGGCGGCAGGGGCATGCCGGGCTGCCGGAGAAAGCTCGTCTTCGCCCTGCCGCCTGTCCTGGTCTATGCTGCGGCAACGGGCGCGGTCCTGCACAACGCCATTTGGACCCCCGTCTATCTGGTGGCCGCCTACGCTTACATTGGCGTCTGGGCGCTGACGCTCCGCTATGTGCTGGTGCCGTTCGGCGAGAAGCGGAGCTTTGAGGAGGCGTTATACATAGCCGTCTGCGCCTCGCCGGCTTTCCTGATTGCCTGGGTGCCGGTTGTCGGCGGGCCGGTGGCCGCCCTGGCTGCGGGGCTTCTGACCATCCTCGGGCTCGTCCACCGCTTCAAGATGCACGGTGGCGCCGCCCTGGCCGTTGTGACGCTGCCGGTCGTCCTGGTCGGTCTCTCGAGCGTTTTCCTCAGCTTCATCTTCATGGCCCTGGCATCGCTGTCCTCAATCTTCGGCAGCTGAGCGCAGCCGGCCGGGCAGCCATCGCTTACCGAAAGGGCTGCTTACCCGGCACTACGTAGAATCCACATTGACGATCCCAGCCGTCTGTCTTAACCTCATAGTCAACAGGGCTCCCTGGCCCGATCCGCGAATTGCCGGCACGAGCCGCCAGTTTACTAACCACAGCAGAGAACCGGAAGCACAGGCTGGACGCCTGCGATCAAGGGGGTAACCACACAAGAGATGGGCAAGCACGGCGGCGACCACGTTTTGCAAGGTCAAGAAGGGGGCAACGTCCGCGACGGGGGCAACCAGGTCGAAGGACAGCTCCAGGCCAGCTCGGAGAACCTCTCCAGGCAGTCGTACGACATAGCCAGGGCCGGCGACGGCGGCGTCAGGGACGCGGCCGCGTCCGCAGCGGACCTGGCCCTCGGCTATCTTCATCCGGACACCCAGAGAAAGATTGCCTCGCTGATCTCCGACCCGGCAGGCACGGAGCTGCTGATCGGTCTTATCGAGGGCTCGCGGGGGGTGTTCCATCGCGACCTGTTGACCGGCATCGATCCCCGCAACCCGGAGGTTCGCGAGGCGTTCTTGAACGCCATCAAGAACGTCTGAGCAGAACCTTAACCAAAGCGCAAGACCGGGTGGGACTATCGGCCCCCTGTGCTAGAATGAGCCTCCGTTGTCGTTTGCGTCAAATTTGGAAAGTAAATCGTGCCTAAGATTAAGTCAGCCATCAAGCGCGTGGAAATAGCCGAGCGCAACAGGACGCGCAATCGCTCCTGGCGGTCGGCGGTCAGAACCGCAAGAAACGCCGTCGAAGAGACGATCACCGCCGCCGACCCGGCCCGGGCCCGGGAGGAGCTGAGCCAGCTTTATTCGGTGATCGACAGGGCGGTTGTAAAGGGCATCCTGCACAGAAATAACGCGGCCAGGAAAAAGGCCAGGCTGGCGGAGCTGGTCGGCAAGCTCGCTCCGGCACCGGAGGCGGCCGTGAAGCCAGCCCGCAAGGCGGCACCGAAAACGGCGGCCAAGGCCGCGCCCAAGAAGAGAGCCACAAGAGCTTCGCAGTAAGCGCAATTCTCCCGGAGCCGACCTTGGAATTGGAAACGAGGGACGTCGGGCAGGCAGGCAAGAGCCAGGACCTGCCGCCGCCGTCGCTTATCAATCTTGAGAACTTATCTGGCAACGCCCACTTCATCGGCATTGGCGGCATAGGCATGTCCGCGCTGGCCAGGATCCTTCTGGCCAGGGGCTTCCGTGTCTCGGGCTCCGACAGGCAGGAGAGCACGACCGCAGTCGAGCTGGCCGAGCTGGGGGCGCGGATTACGCTCGGTCACCAGGCGGAAAACGTCAACGGCGCCGGCGCCGTGGTTGTCTCGACGGCCATCGCCCCGGACAACCCGGAGCTGTTGGCAGCGCAGGAGCGCTCGCTGCCGGTCTGGCACCGGTCCGCCCTGCTGGCCGCGCTGACCGCCGGGCACAAGCTCATCGCCGTCTCCGGCACCCACGGCAAGACAACCACCACCGGCATGGTGGCCCAGGTGCTGCTGGACGCAGGGCTGGACCCGTCGGTGGTCGTCGGCGGCATCTTCCCCCGCATCGGCTCCAACGCCTTTCTGGGGGCCAGCGACTACTTCGTGGCCGAGGCCGACGAGTCCGACGGCACCCACCGGGACCTGGACTCGTTCATGGCCGTTGTCACCAACATCGAGGCGGATCACCTGGAGAACTACCCGGGCGGCATGGAGGAGATCCGCCAGGCCATGGTCTCCTTCGCCGACCGCGCCCGCTCCGCCATCGTTGTCTGCGCCGACGATCCCGGCTGCCGGCAGATCCGTCCCCGGCTCAAGCGCCGGGTGGTCACCTACGGCAACGCCGCCACATCACCGGACGCGGACTACAGATATGAGAGCCTGCCCGGATTCGACATGCGGGTCTGGCGGGCGGATCGCCTGTGCGGACAGGTGAGCCTGCACATGCCGGGCGAGCACAACAAGCTCAACGCGCTGGCGGCGGCGGCCGTCGGGCTGGAGCTGGGGCTTCCCTTCGACGTCGTGGCCGCGGGCCTGAGCAACTTCATCGCCGTGGCCAGGAGATTCCAGATCCTCGGCTCGCAGTCAGGCGTGGTGGTCGTCGACGACTACGCGCACCATCCGACCGAGGTGGCGGCAACCCTGCAGGCGGCCCGCCAGTACCGGGCGCGACAGACCGGCAAGGACGGGTCCGGGCGGATCGTGGCCGTTTTTCAGCCCCACCAGCCGAGCCGGCTGCGCGATCTCTGGGGTGAGTTCTGTGGCGCCTTCACGTGCGCCGATCTGGTGCTCATCTGCGACATCTACGTGGCCCGCGGGCAGGCCATCGAGGGGATAACATCGGAGCGCTTCGCCCGGGCAATCAAGCACGACGATGTTCGTTATCTTCCGGGCAGCACCTCCGATCTGCCGGCGGCCATTGTGTCTCACCTTCAGCCCGGCGACCTGGTTTTGACGATCGGAGCCGGTGATATAACTAAGGTTGGATGGGAGATCCTGCGCCTGCTGAAGCAAGGACACGGTCATGGAAGAGATGGCTAACGCCCCGCTGGCGCGCTTCACGACGCTGAAAATCGGGGGCGAAGCCGGTCACCTCTATAATCCCGCGGCAGTTGATGAGCTCCTCAGTCTCTTCGAGCGGCTCTCCGCGTCCGGCGAGCCCTGGCACGTCTTCGGGGGCGGCTCCAACCTGCTCGTGTCCAGCCGGGGCGTCCAGGGGTCGGTCATCCGCCTGGCGCAGATGACCGAGATCAAGAGCACGGAGGCGGACGTGATCGAGGCGGCAACCGGGGCCAGGCTGCCGCATCTGGCCAGATGGGCGGCGGCCCGCGGCCTGTCCGGCCTGGAGTTTGCCGTGGGCATCCCCGGCACCGTAGGCGGTGCGGTGGTGATGAACGCGGGCGCGCACGGCAGCTGCATCGCCGACGTGCTGGAAAGCGCAACCATATTCGATATCGAAAAAAAGGATCTGGTCACCTGGAGCCGGGATGAGCTGGGCTTCCAGTATCGCCGCTCGCGGGTGGATCCGGACAGGCACGTCGTGGTGTCGGCGCGCTTCCGTCTTACCCCGGATCGCGTGGAGGCGATCGAGGCGAAAACCAAACACAACGAGGAATATCGCTGGAAGACCCAGCCGCTTTCCTGGCCAAACGGGGGCAGCACCTTCAAGAACCCGGCACCGGACCGCACGGCAGGAGCTCTTCTCGATCAGGCCGGCGCCAAGCAGTTGCGCGAGGGGGCCGCGGCGGTATCCGCGCTGCACGCCAACTTCGTGATCAACATGGGCGGTGCCACGTCCGGCGAGGTGGTGATCCTTTTGAAGCGCATGCAGGAGCGCGTGCTCGAGGCGTTCGGTGTCCGGCTGAAGCCGGAGTGGAGGATTCTCGGAGCGTTCACGCGCGAGGAGCTCGAGGTCTGGAACGGGGAGGCGTAGAGGCGACCGCATGGAAAGCAAGATTCGGGTGGCAGTCCTGTTCGGCGGCAGGTCGGCGGAGCACGAAGTGTCCCTGCAGTCGGCCAGGAGCATCATCGACGCGCTGGACAGGGACAAGTACGATGTCCTCCTTATCGGGATCAACAAGGAAGGCCAGTGGTACCTCAACGACGCCTCGCGGTTTTTGCTCAAGGCGGACAACCCGAAGCTGGTCAAGCTCAACAACGGCGCGGGAACCAGCGTGGCCCTTGTTCCGGGACAGAAAAACGAGCTCATCGACCTGTCGGATAAGAAGCCGGCCGGCAAGATCGATGTCGTCTTTCCGGTCCTGCACGGACCGTTCGGTGAAGACGGCACGGTTCAGGGCCTGCTGAAGCTGGCCAACATCCCCTTTGTCGGGTCCGGCGTGCTCGGCTCGGCGGTCGGCATGGACAAGGACGTGATGAAGCGCCTGTTGCGCGATGCCGGCATCCCGACCGCCAAATTCCTGGTCGTCCACAAGCACCAGCTTGGCAAGCTGCGCTACGGCGAGGTGGAGTCGCTAATCGGCTGCCCTATGTTCGTGAAGCCGGCCAATCTAGGCTCTTCCGTCGGCATAAGGAAGGTCAAGTCGCAAGCCGAGTTCATGCCGGCCTGCCAGGAGGCGTTCGCCTTCGACAGGAAGATATTGATCGAGGAGTTTGTCGAAGGACGGGAGATAGAGTGCAGCGTGCTCGGCAACGACGACCCGGTAGCCTCGCTGCCCGGTGAGATAATCCCGCAGCACGAGTTCTATTCTTACGAAGCCAAATACATCGACGAGAAAGGCGCGCTTCTGAAAATCCCGGCCGAGCTGCCGGCCGAGACTGTCGAGCGGGTGAAGGAGCTGGCGGTGGCCAGTTTCAAGGCGCTTTGCTGCGAGGGGATGGCGCGCGTCGACATGTTTCTGGCGCCCGACGGGCGGATCAAGGTCAACGAGATAAACACGATCCCCGGGTTCACGAAGATCAGCATGTATCCCAAGCTCTGGGAGGCGTCCGGCATTCCCTACAAGGAGTTGATCGACCGCCTGATCCGGCTGGCCATCGAGAGGTTCGAGCAGGAGCAGGCGCTCAAGACCTCTCACTACGACGATTGATCGCCCGGGCGGCGGTGGCGGCCGCTGCCCATTGGCCTGCTGTCAGGAACAACCGCAGCTGACTCCGGGCGAAGCTGCTCGATGGCCTCCCGATATCCCTGATCGATGAGCTCGCGAGCCTGCGCGGGGTCGAAATCGAGATACCAGACCTCAAGCGGCACGCGCGGTCTGAAGGCCCGCAAGACGATTGGTTTCCTTCCGGCGGCCGGTGTTCCTCCGGCGGCGACAATCCGGTTGTGATGGTCGACAAGATTGATGGCGTTGTCGGCTGAGGCGGCCAGCAGGGTGTCCATGCACCTGGTCACGAGCTGCACCATGGAGGTCGGGCACTCGTGAATCTCGGCCGCGTTGACCAGCGCCGCGTAAATCTCGTCGGCCCCGGCGTTGATCGCCGCCCGAATCGGGGTATTCCTGACCAGCCCGCCGTCAATCCACATTCCCTCGCCTTTGAAATGCCTGGGCGGGAAGAGGATGGGCAGGGCGGCAGTCGACATCATCACGTCAATCAGCTCCTCATCGGATTCGATCTCGTGGAGCCCGACCAGCCGCGTCTCGAGCGTGCAGAGGTCGGTGATACACATGCCCAGCCGGGTCGGGCAGGTCTTCAGTCTCTGCAGGCGCAACTCCTTGCGCAGAAGGCTCTCCAGCGGCTCGACGTCCAGAAGCCCCCAGCGGTGGCCGAGGACCAGCTCGCCTATCTGCCCCACGCTCGGCAGCTTGTAGATGTTGCCTTTCGTCAGGCTGGTCCACAGCGCCTCGAGGTGATCCACGCCGCTGTGCAGCCAGAGCGCCGCATTGATGGCCCCTATGCTGGTGCCGAAGGCGTAGTCTATCCTTATACCCTGCTCTTCCAGGGCCTTTATGACGCCAACTTCATACGCTCCTCTCGCCCCCCCGCCCGAGAGAACCAGGGCACGCCGCCTGGGCGAAGCCTTGCTGCCGTCACCATGCTTCATGCACTGTAAAGTCTCCTGGGATCCACTTTACAAAGAAATTCACGGGCACATCCGGTGTTGCCTCCGGTTTATTACGGTTCATGATCCAGGCAAGCGGGTTCTGTCCCGGCAGCAAGCGCGGATCAGGCGCTGGCAGCGCTGATGTCTTGCCAGGCTCCCCCTGCGCGTCCCGGCTTTGCTACACTGATCCGGCAGCACGATGGCGCGGTCCGGCATGAAGACAAGGCTACTCCTCTGGGCGATTCTGGCGCTGGCGCTTGCCGGCTGCCACAAGGAGCGGCAGGCGCCCGTGCTGCCGCCCTGGGCGACCGGCTTGCGTGACGTTCGCATTGTGCGCGATCTCGGCTACGCCGACGACTTCTTTGACAGCGCCCACCGGCTCGACCTGGTGATCCCGCACAAGCACGCGCCCGCCCTTCCTCTTGTCGTCTACATTCACGGCGGCGCCTGGATGGGGGGAGACAAATGGGATTGTCCGGGCCGCGCTCTGGTGAAAGCCGGTTATGCGGTGGCCAGCGTCAACTACCGCCTGACAGATCAGGCGACCTTCCCGGCCCAGATCGAGGACTGCAAGGCGGCGTTGCGGTATTTGCGCGCGCACGCCGGCGAATTTGGTCTCGATCCCGATCGAATCGGGGTCTGGGGAAGCTCGGCAGGGGGCCACCTGGTGGCGATGCTGGGAACGACCTGCGGCGTCAAGGAGTTCGAGGGCCGGGAGGGCAACGCCTCGTTTTCGTGCTGCGTGCAGGCGGTGTGCGACTGGTACGGCCCGAGCGACTTGGTCTCAATCGTCGCGCAGCAGGGACCCAAGCCGGCTCTTGTTTTCGGCAAGCCGGACTCGCCGGAGATGCTGCTTGTCGGCCCGGGCCCCGGCGACCAGAAACAGCGCCTTGCCCGGGCAAGCCCGGTGACTTACGTGAAAAGGGGACAGCCGCCGTTCCTGATCATGCACGGCGACCAGGACAACGTGGTTCCGCTTGCCCAATCCGAGGAGTTTTACCGGTCCCTGAAAAAGGCGGGTGTGGAGGCGCAGTTGCTGGTGGTCAGGGGGGCTGGGCACGGCTTCATGGACCGCGCCTCCTATCAGGCGGTGATCGATTTTTTCGATCGGACGCTGAAGCGGTAACGCCGCCGGGAGCGCGTGCGCACCGGTCAGGACATCCAGTTCTGAATCCACTGCTTGACCCGCCCCCAGAGTCCGCGCTCCGGGTTCGAGTGCCTGGCCCCGCCCGGCATCTGGGCGCCAGGCCGGGCCTTAGGTTGGGCGGTCGCCTGCGCCCCCGCTAAGCCGCCGGCGCGAAATCTGGCCAGCGATCTTATGCTCGGCTCGGCGTAGCCCGCGCTGGGCTCCACCACCTGCGCTGCCTGGCCGGCAACGCTTGCCGGCATTTCCGGCTCAGGCGGCAGCACGAACTCGGGGTGCAGCTCTTTGTATATCCGGTAGAGCTCCCAGCGCACCGCGCCGGCCGTCGGTGGGCGATCGTCGACGTTGTGCGCGGTGAGCTTTCTCACCAGCGCGTCCAGCGAGGGAAGCACCCGCGGGTTCATCAGTCCGGGGGTGCACAGGGCGAGCGGCTTCGGTCTCATGCCGGTGAGCAGGTGGCTCATGGTGGCGCCGAGGGAGTAGAGGTCGCTGCGCGTCTCCGGCTTGCCAAAATACTGCTCCGGTGGGGAATATCCGGCCGTCACCACCCGGGTCGCCGCCTGTTTCGGTATGAAGGACCTGGCGATTCCGAAATCGACGAAAACGACATGCCCGTCCGGGGTGAGCATCAGGTTGCTCGGCTTGACATCCCGGTAGATGACCGGCGGGTCCTGCCCGTGAATGTACTCGAGCACCTCGCAGCACTGAATGGCGATGCGAACCACGGCGTCCGAGGTCAACGGCCCGCTGGCCTTGACCACCGCGTCGAGATCTCTGCCCGGCACATAGTCCATAACAAGGAAGTAACGCCCGTCCTCCGTGGCGTAATCGTCAAAGACACGAACTATGCCCGGGTGGTGCAGGTTGCGAAGAATGGCCGCCTCCCTCTGAAATAGGCGAACGGCCTCGGCGTGCTCGGCCGGGTCACCGTATTTGTTGGTGAGCTGTTTGATTACGCACTGAATGTTCTGGTTCGCCCGGTCCTCGGCAAGATACACGGTGCCCATTCCGCCCTGTCCGAGCGGCTGGCAGAATTTGTAGCGCTGAAACCAATCTTGCTCGACGGACACACCGGTTCTCCTGAGGAGATTGTAGCGATCAGGCCCGCTGTTCTGATCCCGATCAATACATACTCCCGCGGGCGAACGGTCAGACGGGTGACCTGGTGTCGCTTTCAGGGCCCAACAAATTCCGGTTGACATACATTCGTATGGCATGGTATGGTACCAGCATCTCCCCACCCAAAACCAAATACAAACACCTTTCACACGCACCGCATGGAGGTATGTGCCATGAGTCTCGTCAACATTTCGCTCGTGGGGAATTTAGTGAAGCCGCCTGAGCAGATGTATTTTGCCAGCGGCAGGGTAAAGACATCATTCATAGTGGCCATCAACAAGAAGCCGGGCCGCGGCAAGTCGCTCGATACCGCGGATTTCTACCGCGTCGAGACCTGGGGAAAACTCGCCGAGCTTGCCGGGCAGTACCTGGCCAAAGGCAACCAGGTAGGCGCCACCGGGCGTCTCGTCCTTGACCACTGGACCGACAAGAACGGAAACAGTCGTATCACCCCGATCGTCGAGGCAACGCAGCTGGCGTTTCCACCCAGAATGAAAGTCATTTCTCAAGATGACCAGGCTGCCGAGCAGCCGATCGGAGATGCGCCCATAGGCGGCGAAGTAGTCGTGCCCGACCAGGAAGATGACGCTCCGCCTGAAGAGACTGACGGCGCCGCCTATGGGAGCCCTTTTGCTGCCGACCGCCCGCCGGCTTCCGAGCAACGGCCCGCAAGCGGGCGCGGCAAGAGCCGCACGGCCTGAAAACGGCCGCACAGTTCAAACGGCTATTTCTTCCAGCACGACACACCACACAACCTCGCGCTGAAAGAGAAGGTAGACAGGGAGGGCGGCGGCTTGCCCTCCCTGTCTTTTGCGGACGTCGTCCGCAAAAGACCCCACCCTTGGGGCGCGGGCGTCCCGCTTCTGCGTTCTGCGCTTGATGCAGCCCGAGTAGGATGGAGGTGTAGCCTTATGAGCAGGAAAGCAATGGATCGAGATCTCCAGGCTCCCGAAGCTTATCCGCCGGTGACCGATGAGCTCCTGGCATCAATAGTTAAGCGCGTGCTTTCGGCCGGCAACCCGCTAAAGATTGTGCTGTTCGGCTCCAGGGCGCGCGGAAACCACAGGCCGGAAGACCTTGCCCGCTGGTGGTTTAAGCGGGCGAACCAGAAAATTGTCATGTGCCGTCTTGCGATTGATCACGAGAATTACTACGACCCGCTGCCAGGTCCGATTGACCAACTAGCTCAGCGTGGAGCCGCACGCCCGGCATTTCCTGGCTGCCACCGGAACCGTCTCCATACACTCGGGGCATTGCTTGCCCGGCTCGGGCGCCGGCTCCGGCTCGCCGCGGATCAACGCTTTCGTGATCAGAAAAACAACGAAAGCGATGATGAGAAAGTCGAGCCCGGCGCCGAAAAAGTGTCCGTACTTGATGGCGTTGACCGTCACCTTGCCGGCCGCGTCCGTTGACCGAGACAGAACAATCTGCGCCTGCTGCCAGTCGCCGGCGGGCAAAAGCAGTCCCACTACCGGCATGATCAGATCGTCCACCACCGCGGATACGACCTTGCCCGTGGCAGCGCCTATGATGAAGCCGATAGCCAGGGCAAGCGCGTTGGTTTTGGTGAGAAAAGCCTTGAACTCCTGGATTAGCACTGGTTCCTGCCGAAAGTTGAGCTGCCAGCGGGATTCCGGTTGGCGGCCGAATTATAGTGTGGCGCGATCCTGAGCACAACGCTTGACTAGCCAGCCGATCGCTTGACGAGCAACAGCGTCTCTAGAGCCGGGCCTTGATTACCGTTCCGATACCGGTTCGTCCGGACAGGAGGGCGTGATTTAATTGGTGAGCATGACTTCCCGGGTACCCGGGCATCGCGGCATCATCGAGAACGACGTCGAATTCGGAGACAGGAGAAGGACTTATGCGGATCGTAAAAATAGCTCTGTCTGCTCTGCTTGCCCTGGCGCTCAGTGCCCCTTCCGGTGCGCTCGCCAAATCAAAGAAGGGCGGTGAGCAATCGGCATCCATGACCAAGCAGCAGACCACCGCCGCGACTTCGGCCGAAACCGGCACCGCCAAGAAGGGCGGCAAGAAGAAGTCCGCGGAAGCGAAGTCAAAGACCAAGGCTGAAGTGCCGGCCGCTGGGACGGACAAAGAGCACGAAGGCATGGTCTACGTGAAGGGATACACAAAGAAGGACGGGACCAAGGTGGAAGGCTACTGGCGCAAGAAACCAGGCGCCAAATGAGCTGCTGAAGCGACAGTAAATACGATACCGTCTTCAGGTGTTCAGTGCTTCGCGGGCCAGCCGATCGGCTGTTCTGACAAGCGTCGGCAACCTGTAGCTGCCCTCCATGCTCTTAACGTGCCCGGCTGCCAACTGAGCGTCCATGCCGGCGGCCGTAACGTAAAGTGGTCGCTTGCTGCGGCCGCGCAAGATCTCGATGGCACCACTTGCTTTAAAATTGGTCTTGGCGAGACCAATGATCGCAACACGTTCTCCGAGAGCCTGAAACAGGTGCGCTCCCAATCCAGGCTTTTGCCCCCCGGCACCCCCGGCGCTCAGCCAGACGTAGCCGTCGATCAAAAGGACCTGTGGCTCCGCGCGCACCAGAGGCAGGACGGATAAGATGCCCGGAAGCTCTCGCTTGTAGAACTGCCCGGGCACGTACGGCGCCGGGTGCGGCAGGACCCGCACATGGGTTTCAACAGCAGTGCCGCTCGACCAATCGCCGAAGAGAACCAGAGCAGCCGCGGCCCGCTCGTCTTCGTAGTGAACGTCCGCGCAGCCGATCAGCAGTCTGAAAACCTCACCCTCGGAGGGACTCGAACCCCCGACACCCTCCTTAGGACGGAGGTGTTCTATCCAGCTGAACTACGAGGGCGTACCTTTAGGGTCAGCCGGGCACCATTAGTTTACCACTCTCCGGGGTCTGCTTGTCCTGCGTGATTAATCAAGCCGCTCTGGCCGGACTGAAACGAGACACCGTCAGCTGCTTTCTCCATCTCCCCCGCCGGGCGCGTGAATCTCCGCCCGAGCTGATCGCGCGGAGGCAGCAAGCATCTTGTAAGCAGCCACGCCGATAAGCCCGGCAAGAACGCAGACAGCCAGAGTTGCCAGCCTCATGCCGTCCGAGAGGCTCTCCGGCTCGTAGTCGAACTCGATGAGGTGCGGGCCTCCGCGCAGGTACACTGCCCTCTCGAATGCGTTCGCCCGAAAGATCTCTGCTGCTACCCCATCCACGCGGGCATGCCAGCCCGGATAAAAGTGATCGGCAAGAATGAGAAGACAGGCCGCGTCAGCTTTAACCGACAGCGCGATGTGTTCGGGCTCGTCCTGCAGAAACCTCACCCACGATCCGGCAAGCTCTCTTTCTGCGCCCGGCGACGGCTGCGGATCGTCGGCCACCCGGTAGTCCGATCTGTGCTCGACGAGCGCGCGCCGCGGTGTGGTGCTCGCGCCCCAGGACAGCTTCGGCAGCTTGTCCATGGCCTCCTTGTGCGACCGGCACCACTGCCAGTCCCCCACCAGATACGCCCGCGGCGCGCCGCCTGCCGTGCGAAATACGCGCACGTTCATCGATCGATCCTCGAGGACGAGCTCAAACAGCCGCGGATCGAGGCGCCGCAGATCGGTTACCTGCGGATATGTTTTGAAAACCTGGGTAGCGACGTATCTTGTTGCCGTCAGCTTGCAGAACTTCGCCAGCTCCACGTCGGAGCAGCGGCGGTACGCGGCGAGCGCGTCAAAGAATATCTTCTTGAAGTCGGCGGTCTGAGCCGATTCATAACCGAAGGACGAGCGCACGTGAAAGTCGAGGTTGGTATTGGGCAGGAGCAGCTGGCGCGCGTACTGATAGAAGCAGGCGTTAGAAGCCGCCAGGCTGCTGCCGTGATACCAGGGCGGGCGAGCCAGCGGGTCGAAATAGAGCGGCAGCACGCGAAACTGCGAGCCGAGCCTGGCTTCGTCCCTGTCCGCCAGCTCCTTGACGCGCTTGCCCAGGTAGGAGTCGTGGGCGAAAAAGCCGGGCTCGGTTCCGTGACGGTAGAACATGAAGGCGCACGCCAGCATCGAGCCCGCGCAGCCCGCCACAATCACGGCGCTGAAGACCCGGCGCGGGATCCTCCGCCGCCAGAAAAGCTCGGCGCCCGCGCAGGTTGCTGCACCCGCGGCCGCTGCCCGCAGGGCGGCTTGACCAACGAGGACCAGGGCGGCAGCCAAAAGCGACTGATCAACGCCGGGGTTGGCCAGCCCCCTGGCATGGACGGCAAGCCACGCCGCCCCCGCTGTGGTGGACAGCGCCACTCCCGTCAGGGCGGTGAGGGTCCAGACAATCCACGGCAGCAGTCGAGCCGGGCGCGCCGGTGGACCCGCCAGGCATGACATCGCGCCGCGCGCCGCCAGGAGCGCTATGCACCAGACAGGAACGATAAGGAGCTTGACCGGATAGCGAAACATCCCCAGGGAGGGGAAGTTGTGAATCAACCAGGGAAACACGGGCGTGAAGGCGCCCGTGGCGGCTATGGCGCCGGACAGGAAGACGGCGGCGACAAGCCGGCGCCCGGGCCAGGAGCGGTCAGCGCAGCCCCAGAGCGCCAGCGTAAGTGCCACCGGCCCGATGAAGGCGGAGGGCAGAAACGGGATGTGAGCCGGGCGGGTTGCCACCACGCAGAGAAACCGGGCGCCGATCAGGTTTAGATCGCCCAGCGGCTGTGCCAGGGCGATCATCAGCCAGTCGTACCAGTTGGCGCTCCAGAAGAGCACCTCGCCGGGATCGAGCCCGCTTGCCCGCGGCGACAGGCCCACCCATTCGGCGACCGGCAGGACGATCGGCATGGAGATAAGGACGCCGGTGGCAACGGCCAGCAGCCGCCAGGCGGCCGTGCGCGCGGCCTGACCGGCGCTGCCGTCCCGCCGCCAGGACAGGCAGGCTGCCAGAGCGATGTCGCCTGCGGTAAAGGCCAAGGCCGGAGCGCCCACCTCCGGGCGGCCGGCGGCGACGATCATGAAGACAGCCAGCGCCGAGAGCACGGTCCAGGCGCAGTGCCTGGCCGTTCCGCCGGCACCGATCCGCCGGCAGCACCACAACGTGACCGGTAGCCAGGCGGCGGTGGCAGCCAGGGTGAAGTTCTTTTGAAAGGAGAACATGTAGCCGGTCAGCGCCAGGATAAGCCCGCCAACAGAGGCGGCAAGCGATCCCCAGCCGCAATCGGCGACCAGCAGGAAACCGCCCAGCCCGGCCAGGAGCTGGTGGAAGATCATGTAAATCGCCAGGGCCCGGTTGAAGGAGAGCCAGGCGAAGAGCCATTGCAGCGGGTAGAAGATGCCGGGTGAAGGCAGGGCGATCTGGGACATCCCGCAGAAGAGATACGGATTCCACAGCGGCAGCCTGTTGAGCCGCAGGGACTGGCCGATGAAGCGGCTCTGCGGCTCGAAGTCGTAGCTGAGGTCGGAGAGGTAGAAGGACTGCTGCCCGCAAAGAAACGGGGCGTAGAAGGACACAAGCGCCGCCAGGAGCAGGCAACCAAAGATGACCAGGTTTCTTCGTTCACTGCGCATGGTGGCGGTGAGCCCACTGGAACGCGAACCGGCTGTCCGGAACCGACCCGGATCCAGGTCCTAGCGGGGGCTGACCATCCCCAGGGCGGGCGGATTGGTGATCGGCGCCACCGCTTCACGCGCCACGCCCATAATCGGGTTTACCGTGATGCTTCCCAGCAGAATCCCGGCCACGCAAAGGGCCAGGGCGACGATCGGCCCGGACTGCGAGCTGGCCATCTGCTTGCGCCCGTCGGGCAGCTGCTTGACCGCCTCCGAGGGCTCTCGCACGACCATCTTGATCGCCACCCTCATGTAGTAGTAGATGGCCGGGACCGAGGTGACGAGCGCCACGCCGACCAGCGCGTATCCGAGCGGCGAGGCCATGGCCAGCCCGGACCAGAAGATGAAAGCCTTGGCGAAAAAGCCGGCCGGCGGGATCGGCAGCCCGGCCAGGTTGATGAGGCAGATGGCGATGCCGGTGGCGAGCCAGGGCCGCTTGCGGAACAGCCCGGCATAATCGTCGATCCGGTCCGTGCCGGTCTCGTTGCTGAACATGATCGCCCCGGTGAAGGCGCCCAGGTTCATGAGCCCGTAGACGATCAGATAGAAATTGACCGCCGACAGGCCGTCCAGGGTGTTGGCCACGATACCGATCAGCATGTAGCCGACGTGGGCGATGGACGAGTAGGCGAGCATTCGCTTGAAGGAGCCCTGCGCAAGGGCGATCAGGTTGCCGGCCACCATGGAGGCCATGGCCAGCAGCCCGACGATAACAGCCCAGTCTGCCTGCGAGCTGGCAAAGACGAAGGAGAGAAGGCGGATTGCCACCACGAAGCCGCCGGCCTTCGAGCCGATGGACAGAAAGGCGGTAACCGGCGTCGGGGCCCCTTCGAAGACATCAGGCGTCCACATGTGGAACGGCACGGCCGAGAGCTTGAAGCCGACCGCGCTCAGGACCAGCATCATGAGGAAAATGACCACGAGCGAAGGGGTCTGCGTCAGGCTGGCGAGCTTGGCGTGGATGTCGTAATAGCTGGTGCTGGCCGTCAGGCCGTAGAGGAAGGAGAGACCATACAGGAGGGTGGCCGTGGTGGCGGCCGTCGACAGCAGATATTTGAGCGCCGCCTCGTTGCTCCGCCGGTCGCGCTTGGAGAAGCCGGTCAGCAGCACCGAGGAGATGCTGAGCGTCTCCAGACCGACAAACAAAAGGATGAGGTCGGTCGCCCCGGCCAGGATCATGACGGAAAGCGTGGCCACCAGAAGGATGGTGTAAAACTCGCCGGCGTTGGGCTCCAGGTGCATCTCGTAGCCCATGGTCATCAAAACAACGATGATCCCCACCACCACCGCCAGCACGCCGAAGAGCACGGTCAGCTTGTCGACCGTGTATACCCAGCCGAACAGGGTCGTAGCCTGCGGGCTGAACTGCTGACACAGCGTCACGCCGGCGGCGGCGAGCCCGATGAGGCTCAGCACCGGGGTCAGCTCCTTGAGCTTCGGGAAAAAGAGGTTCCAGATGGATACGACGAGGATCGTCAGCGAAAGCCAGAGCGCCGGCTTCAAGAACTCGACCGCTATCCTGTAATCTTCGATGCTGAGCATGGATGTCCTTCCCGAAAGGTGCCCGTGGTAAGCAAGCGCTGCCCGCGCTCCAATAAGGCATCCATAATTCTACAGAGGAAACATTCTGGCGACTTAAATGTCTCCAATGCCTAAACTAATCGAAACACGTGGATCCTGGGCATATACGGTAAGCGAGCCCCAACCGTTGCCCGGGCAACGGAAAAAACAGCCTCGATTGCCGCATTGTCGGTTTTAAGAGTAGTATAGGTAGTAGGAAAGGACCGTTTCTGGCACATGACTAACGACCAGCAAACCCCCGGTGATCGATCCGGGCGATACCCATGTCTGCTTGCCCTGGAAGACGGCAAGACCTTTCTCGGGGTTGGTTTCGGGGCCAAAGGCACGGCGGCCGGCGAGCTGGTTTTCAACACCAGCATCACCGGCTACCAGGAGATCCTCACCGACCCCAGCTACGCGGGGCAGGTGGTGACGCTCACCTACCCGGAGATAGGCAACTACGGGGCCAACGACGAGGATCTGGAGTCAACGCGTATATACGCGCGCGGTCTGGTTGTAAGGCACCTGAGCCGCCGCTACAGCTCCTGGCGGGCCAATCGCTCGCTGGGCGAGTTTCTCGCCGCTCAAAACATCATCGGGCTGGCGGAAGTGGACACCAGGGCCTTAACGCGGCACATACGCGATGCCGGCGCCATGCGCTGCGCGCTGTCGACGGAGGTCCTTGATCCCGAGCAGCTGGTGGCGCTGGCCAGGTCGTCGCCGCCGATGACCGGGTCGGACCTGACGGCCGGGGTGACGACGACCAGAGCCTACCGGCTCGGGAACAATGGCTACGCGGTGGCAGTCTTGGATTTTGGCATCAAACAGAACATACTTCGCAGTTTGGTTGCCCAGGGTCTGAATCTCACCGTTTATCCCGCGGATACGCCCGCGGAGGAGATTCTCAAGGGCAAGCCTGATGGCATCGTTTTGTCCAACGGTCCCGGTGATCCCGCGGCATGCAAAGGGATCATCGATCAATTGCCCAAGCTGATTAATTCGGGACTGCCTATGTTCGGAATTTGTCTTGGCCACCAACTTCTCTCAATCGCGCTGGGCGCCAGGACCTACAAGTTGAAATTTGGTCATCGCGGCGGAAACCAGCCGGTGAAGGACCTGACTACCGGGAAGGTTGAGGTCACCTGCCAGAATCACGGCTTTGCCGTGGAGGCGGAAACGCTTCCAGCCGAGCTGGAGCTGACCCACCTCAACCTGAACGACGGGAGCGTGGAGGGGTTTCGGCATCGCAGCCTGCCTGTCTTTTGCGTCCAGTATCACCCGGAGGCCAGTCCCGGGCCTCATGATTCCGGCTATCTCTTCGAGCGCTTCCGCCGCCTTATGGATTCACACAAAAAGGTGGGTGTTTAATTTGTATAGATTAGCGATCTTCGACTTTGACGGAACACTGGTCGATTCGGCCCCTGGCATCATCGATGTCATGAGGACCATGGTAGTGGAGTACGACCTGAGCATGGAGACCTTCGAGAGCTGGTCGAGTCTGATCGGCGTGCCGCTTATGAAGCAGATGGAGCTCATTTTCCCCGACCGGCCGCAGTCGTATCACGCGCTCATGGCCAATCGCTACCGCTCCATATACGATACCAAGGCGGTGGAGCTCTGCCCGCCGTTTCCCAGCCTTAAGGGCGTTCTCGAGCGCCTGGTGGAGGCCAACGTGGAGATCGCCATCGCCTCCTCCAAGCGGCGGGCGATCATCGAGCCGGTGCTGGAGCACCACAAGCTGGCCGGCTATTTCCGTCTGGTTGTGGGCTCGCAGGAGGTGGCCAACCACAAGCCCGATCCGGAATCAGTCCACGTGATCGCCAACAAGCTCGCCATTCCGCACAAGGACCTGGTGGTGATCGGCGACAGCACCTTCGACCTGGAGATGGCGCGCAACGCCGGCGTGGACGGCATCGGCGTCACCACCGGCGTCCACACCCGCGAGGAGCTGGCGCGCGCGCAGCCGCGGCACATCGTCGGCGGCCTGGACGAGGCTCTGCCGTTGATCCTGAACGGGCGCATGAAGCACTGACCGCCAGCCTTACGACCAGGAAGCCACCGGTAGCCGCGGGCCGCGCGATAGGCGGCGGTGCCGGGGATGATGTGGTGCGCGTTGGCGGTGTGCGGGTTTATCACCTGGGCGATCGCCTTGCGCCCCTGAGCCAGCTCGGTCTTGAGATGGGCCAGCACCCGGTGGCCGACGTTGCCCGTGCCGCAGTCATGGGGCCTGGACTGGAAGCCCGGGCTCCGGATCTGCCTGGCGTGCTTGCTTTCTGATACACTCAATCGAAGCAAACAGGGAGTACTGTGAACATATGACACAGCAGACGCAAATTTACAAGCGCCTCATCGAGACTGCCCGGGGGGCGTTCCAGCGCAGCTATTCCCCTTATTCAAAATATCGGGTCGGAGCTGCGTTGCTCACTGCGGATGGACGAATCTTTGCCGGTTGCAATATTGAGATAGTCTCCTACGAAGGCAGTATTTGCGCTGAACGGGCGGCCCTGGCAAATGCTATCTCGGAAGGCTGCCGGCAATTTGAGGCGATCGCCGTAGTCTGCGAACAAACTCCCGAAATCTGGCCCTGTGGAGTTTGCCGTCAGCACCTCGCTGAATTTGGCATCGATTTGACCGTTGTGGTGCCGACCGCAAGCGGTGAGTTCAAAACACTGACTCTCCAAGAGCTACTCCCTCATTTCTTTCCCCCGAAGGAACTGCTGGGCGCCAAATAGACCGGCGCCGTCCCGGACGGCGGGCCCGTCCGGCCCGTACCGGGGCATGACCGGACGCACGCGCGCAAGACCCATGTCCGCATACTGGCTGGCCCCGCCGCTGCGCGGCCGGAACACGGCAGCGGCGCCGCCTATGAGCCTCTGGATGTGATCGGAGGCTTCGGTGCCGCCGCCCAGATAAACGGCGATGTGCCCGTCCGGGTGTCCGGGCAGGTAGTTGCGCGGGTGGACGATGATGTCACCCGGGCGCAGCTGCTGCGGGTTGAGATTGTACGTCTCGGCCACCTTCTCGAAGCGGGGGTCGTTCTCCAGCTGGCCTTTGGCCTGGTGGGCGCTGCGGCCCTCGAGGTGCACGCCCAGCATGCCTGCGGCGGCCTTTACCCCCCTGTAGCACCAGCCGACGCTGCGCATGTGGCTGGCCACGTAGGCGGCGTGCCGGGCCAGGCTGTCGGGGTCGACGGCGCCCGCCTGACCGGGCTGGCCGAGCTCGCGCGGCCGGGTCAGGTAGCCCACGTAGCGGCCGGTCTCCTGGTCCATCGGGCCCTGGCGCGGCATCAGGCGTCCGAGCCGGGGCGCGCTGTAATACCGCGGCAAGCCCTGCACCTCCGGGCTCGTCGGCCCCGGTTGCCCGGGCAGGCGCCCGGGCGCAGGGCCGCCGAAGCCCCGGGACCATTCAGGGCCGGGCGGATAGACCGCTGCCGGCTCGAGCGGCTCGTGCCCGTATCCCGGCTCGACAAGCCGCCTTGCCCACGCGAAATGCCCCTGTCCGGGCTGCCTCGCCGCGTAGCGGCGCTGCTCGTCGACAAACTGCACGGTGAGCGGCCCGTTGATGGTCGCCTCACCGGCCGCCCGCCTGTCGGCGGTGCAGATGTCGATGCGCCCGTAGCCCCGGTTGGTGAACGCCCCGCCGGTGTCCACCACCCGGAAGGGGATGTGAGCGAGCCCCATCCTGTCGAGCTGCTCGCGATAGCGGTGGTCCAGCTCGGGGATGTGGAGAAGCTGGCGATCGGCTATGCCGGCGTTCTTGTCCATGGCCACGCTCACGTAGTCGGAGCGCCCGGCAAGGAAATCCTGCAGCGTGCGCAGCGGGCGGCCGTGCCTGTCGTTAAAGCCGCCTTCCATGGCGTTGTTGGCCGGGTAGTATCCGGTGCCGCGGGCCAGATGCATGGCGGTTATCGCCTCAGGGCCGGGCGCCGGGGACGGGGGCACCAGCGGCCCGACAGGGGCATCCGGCGCGACCGGCCGGCCGGCCGTCACCGCCGAGCGGTCGCCCATGTTTTGCGACCACCAGGAGCCTTGAAAGTCCACGAAGCGGCCGTCGGCGCCCCGTTCGCGGACGTAGGTGCCGTCGCCGCTGGCGAGACCGCGCAGGACCACGTGCTCGCGGCCCCTGTCGTCCCGGGCGAACAGGTGCACCATCGTCCGGCCGCCCAGGCTTGCCTGCTCGACCCGGTAGGAGCGCATGGTGCCGTCCCGGTCGGCCAGCTGGATATCCGTCACCCCTGCCCGGGCGAGGCTTTCCACGGCGTTGAGCGACTGGCCGGCGGAGGCGCGGGCGTCGGTGAGCGTCTGCCTGGCGCGCTCGATATCGGCCTGCTGCCGGCCGCAATCGATGAGGCTCCTGCCGTCTTGCCCGAAGATGTCCAGGCTGGGCAGCGCACCTGGTGCTGCGGATCGAGGATCGGGCCGGCAGGCGCGGGCGTCTACCGAATAGGCTTCCCGGCGGGCCTGATCATTTTGCTCTGCGTGCCTTTGCTGCCAGTTTCTCGATTCGACAGCCTCAAAACGGCTCATGTCAGGTCCTTCGACCACAAGGGGCTTTGCTTGGTAAGGTGGGCAGGCCCGAGGGCCCCAGCCGCGTAGAACCTTAACAGTTTGAGGGTGACAGAACTGTGACAATGGCCGGCGGCAGGCGATGACGCGCCGCGAGCACGTCAAGCGCCGGGCTCGGCAGCCGGGATCGTGAACCAGAAGCAGCTTCCCTGGCCAGGCTCGCTGTCCACACCGACAGTCCCCTGGTGGGCCTGGACGATCAGCTTGCAGATGGCCAGCCCGAGGCCGAAACCCCGGCTGCCGCCCTTCTCCAGCTGGAAGAACTTGTCGAACACCTTGTGCCGGTCCGCCTCCGGGATGCCCGGCCCCTCATCCTTAACGCCCACGCGGACCGCCTTGCCGGCGCCTTCGCTTACAACCGAGATTGTCGTGCCGGCGGGCGAGAACTTGATGGCGTTGGACAGAAGGTTGATCAGAACCTGCTCGATGCGCCCGCCGTCGGCGAGGACCTCCTGCCGGCGGCAGCGGTTGCTGAGCTCGATCCGCTTTTGCTGCGCCAGCTGGGCGACGCTGCCCAGTGCGTTTTCGACCAGGCGGTGGACGTCGACCGTCTCCAGATTGAGTTCGAGCTGCCCGGCCTCGAGCTTGTCGATGGTCAGGAGATCGTTGGTGAGGGCGGTCACCCGGCTGATGTTGCGCTCCAGCGAGTCCACCTGGCGCGCCGCCGCCTCCGGCAGCTCGCCTATGCGATCGTCTTTGAGGATGCCCACGGAGAGCTGGGCGGACATGAGCGGCGAGCGTATGTCGTGGGCCACCATCTGCATCAGGTGCTGGCGCTGCTCCTGGGCCGCGCGCAGCTGATCGGAAGACTGGTGGAGGATGCCGTCGAGATAGGTGAGCTCGTCGGCGCCCCCGACCTGCCTGTTCAGGGGCAGGAGCCGGGGCAGACGCTGGGCGTTGTCCATGAGCACGGAAAGCCGGGTGGTGATGTCGCCCAGGAAGGCCAGGGAAAGCGTGAGCGCCAGAAGGAAGTTGAGCACGATGCCGAAGAGCACCAGCCGCTTGATCTGCCGCGCCGAGCTTTCCTGCTCCTGGCGAATCTCCTCCAGGCGCAGCTGCTGCTGGTCGCCGAGGTGCAAGGCCATCTCGGCGTCGGCGCCGGCGCGCTTCATGAAGTCCTTGAGCCCGTGGCTGGACAATCTGGCGAACAGGCTCAGGAGCGACTGCTCGCCAGGCTCGCCTTCCGGCGGGCCGAACGCCTCGAAGACGCTCAGCTGCCTCTCGGCGATCCGGCGAATGGCCTGGAACTCCTGGTGGGCGGCCGGCTGGTCGGCGGTGAGCCTGTCCAGCTCATCGTACATCTGCCGCAGCTCGGCTACATGCTCGCGCATACCACGGGCAAATTTGGGCATGCCGGTCGAGATGTAGCTGGCCACGCAGCCGGAGGTCGCCGAATAGAGCGCGATCAGATGGTTGACCCGGGCGATGATCGCCAGCTGCTTGTGCTCCATGGCGGCCAGCTGCTCGGTGCGCGACTGCAGGTCGTAAAGCCGCCAGCAGAAGATGCCGAAGATGACACAGGGCAGGATTACGAGCACCAGCCCTTTGTGTAAGATTTTGACCTTGATCGGGTTGCTTGCCGCCACGATGGGACCCCGAGACTTCTTATATCATGGTCTACAAGGCAACCGTGAAGGGGCATGGCAAAAATACTTCTGGTCGAAGACGATCTCGAGCTGGCCGAGAGGCTCAAGGACTGGTTTTCCCTTGATAGAAGCTGCGTTTTCGAGGTGGTCTACGACGGCGAGGACGCTCTCCACATGCTATCGAGCTTCGACTACGACGTGGTCGTGCTCGACTGGGGCTTGCCCGGCAAAAGCGGGCTGGAGGTCTGCAAGCAGTACCGCACCGGGGGCGGCCAGGCGGCGATCATCTTTTTGACCGGCGAGGCCGACGTCACCTGCAAGGAAGCCGGGCTGGATGCCGGCGCGGACGATTACCTGGTGAAACCGTTCGACGTGCGCGAGCTGGCTGCCCGCATAAGGAGCCTCCTGCGGCGGCCGCGCACGGTCATGACCGAGTTGCGCGCCGGCGACCTGCTTTTGCGCCCGGAGACGCGCACGGTGACGGTGGCGGAGAGGAGCATCGTGCTCATGCCCAAAGAAGCGGCGGTGCTGGAATACCTCATGCGCCACCGGAACCGCCCCTTCACGGCCCGGGCGCTTTTAGACGCGATCTGGCCGTCGGACGCCGATGCATCGGAGGAGAGCGTGCGCACGACCATGAAGCGGCTGCGCCAGCAGCTCACCCACCTGGACAAAAAGGAGCTGATCAAGACGCTCTACGGGTCCGGCTATATCATGGAGGATGCCGGCAGCCGGTGACGGCGCCTCGGGCTGCCGCGCTGCTACCGCCGGCGGTGCCGGCCGGTCTAGCCCGGCTCGTAGATGGAGCCGATAAAGAGGATCGCCCCCGTGTCCTTGTGGACAATGGCAAATAAGAAGGGGCGGTCAACGATCACGTGGAACTCCTCCGCCGGCACCATCGCCGAGGCTCCCATCATGGCAATCTCGGTTGCGGCGGCGGCCTCGGTGCCGAACTCGTCCACGCTCAGGTAAGTCTTGTGCCTGGCCTCGCTTATGGAAAGCGGCGGCGGCGGGGCGTGCATTCCCGAAAAATCCGCTTTCTCCGGGTCGAAGGCTACGCCGGCGCCAAGCGCGGTCATCGCCTCCTTGAGAGAGGTCGAATACTTGAGCTTGAACCTGGGCAGGGCAAGCTCTCCGTGCCGCGCCGAGAGCTTGCCCATCCACGACCTCCACATATCCGGGGAGAGCCCTTTCCGCAGGGCATCGAGGCTGGAGCTCTTGTCGGGCAGGAAAATGCAGGCGGCAAAGCGGGGGTCCTTGTAGGGCAGGCTGACGGCCTGAAAGTCCTTTCGCTTGAGATAGTCAATGAAGGCCACCTGCCGCATCATCTGCACCTTCTTGCTCGAGCCACTTGCCAGGTGGAAGTCCGCCTCACGGGTGGCCGCCTTCTTGAAAGGCGTGGACCAGGGCCCTTTGAAATAGGCGGCATTCAAAAGAATCGTCACCGAGCCGGGATTTATCCGCTGGACGATCTCCGGGATCTTGCCGTGCGTCTTCTGGCTTACCCAGGCGTTCACCCGGGCGGGGGCGCCGGCTGAGGCAAAATCAAGCGACTGCACCTCGGCGTCGAAAAACGTCCTTGCCTGCTGCACGAAAGCCGGCTCGAGCTTGTACTTGCTGCTCACGAAGATGCTGTCGGCAATCTCCACGGCGATCTCAGCGGATCTGCCGGCGATCCCGGCCACGAGACCGCGAAAGCCCTTGTTGATCGCCGCCTGGTCAGCGGACGGCAGCCTGAGCGCCTGCGACAGCTTTGCCCGCGTGTCGCCGCGCGCGCCCGCGCAGGCCATCGAAAAAGCGGTGCTGACGCTGAGAGGGGAGATAAAGACATTCTGGCCGGCTGCGCGAGAGGACAGCACTTTGAGCAGCGCGAAGCCCAGCCCCTGCTGCCCGGCAACAATATCCTGCGGCTCGACAGCGGCTACCCGGTTCTGCTCGTCCAAGTGCCCACCCGCCTGCCCGCCGGTTACCGCCCCTGCGCCCAGGAGCACGACGAGCGCCAGGAGAATTATCTCCTTCCTTTTCATAACACCCTCCTGTCGATCTTTCAGATTCTACGTCAGCGCCCGCGAAATTTTTTCTCATCGACATGCGGCACCAGTTGGCAACCTCAAGTCGTCTGCTATGATCGGGCGGTTGCTAAGTACCGCCGATCGCCCGGACGGCAATGCCCCGTGTGCGCTGTTTTTGATGGCCGGCGCGGGGCACCACTAATCGGAAATACAACATGATCGAAAAAAACGTTGGTTCTCGTCCGGCCACCAGAGCCTTTCCATCGAAGGCAGTGCAGGCAACGGTGCTGGCCGGCATCCTGTGCGCAGCGACGCTGGCTCCGGCGGCGTTCGGCGAGCCGGGCGCGGGCGCCGGCTCGCCGGGACAGGCCGCGGCCGATAAGCCGGCGAGCGGATCGCCTACTGACAACCAGAAAGCAGGCGGGGCGGCAGGAGCGGCCCTGGCTCCTGCCGGCGGTGACAAGGCCGGCACCACGGGCGGTGAGGCACCGAAGGCGGAGGCGACGGGCGATGCGGCAGGCGCGAAGGTTCCCGACGACGGCAAGGCAGCCGGCGCCCCGCACGTGATGGTCAAGCACGGCCAGGAGCTGAGCGTGGGGACGGACACCGAGGACCTGGTTCCGACCGACGACGTCGCCCTGGCCAAGAAACAGGTGGCCAGCTACCCGGACAGCGCCGAGGCCAGCTTCATCCTGGCGGTGGCCCTCACGCGCACCAGCCGCGTCGAGGAGGCGCTGCAGGAGGTGCGGCGGGCGCGCAAGCTTGCCGATGCCAGAGGCGGCCCCGTCTACTTCGACAAGATGATCGCCGAATACGAGACCATGCTCAAGAACTTCCCGAAGGAGAACCGGGTCCGTTACGGGCTGGCCTGGGCCTATTACATGAAGGCCTACCTGCTGGCCCAGCAATCGCGGCGGCTCCAGCAGGCAACCCAGGTGCCGCCGGGCGCGCCGGGCAAAAAGAGCATCTGGGATCTGGCGGCGGCCGCCGCTGGAGATCCGGGACAAAAGCCGCGCATCGAGGGGGCGCTGGAAAAGGCCGACCCCACGCTCAAACCGCAGATAAAGAAGTATTACGAGCTGGCGCTGGCCAAACTGGACGACTTCCTGGCGCAGACGCCCGACGATATATGGGCTCAGGTTTACCGGGCGTTTCTCAAGGCCGAGTACACCGGCAATCTCGAGGAGGCCATGGCGACATGGCACAAGTGCCAGGCCAGCGCGCCCGATAATCCGGCTCCCTACTTCTTTCTGGGCGAGGGTTATCTGCGCCAGGGCAACCTGAAGGAGTGCTTCAGCAACGTGTCTCGGGCCATCGCCCTCCGGGCCATGGGCAAATAGGGCAATCACTCAAGTTATGTCGTTCGTCTCCACGATCTTCAACCGCAGCAACATCAAGCTGTTTGTAGCGCTGGCAATCCCTGTCGGCATCATCTGGCTGTTCGTCTATTCGCAGCAGCAGGCGGTGGTCGAGGAGCAGAAATACCGGGAGGAGCAGCGCATTCACCCCAACGCCGAGACGGTGGCCGTGAACAATTACTCGCTCAAGGAGGTCGACGACGCAAACCATCTGCGGTGGCAGCTCCTGGCCAAGCGCGGTGTGGTCGGCACCTCGGGACGCACGGTGGTGCTGCAGGAGGTCTCCGTTTCTTATTTCGATCAGGGAAAGCTGAAAATGCACTTATTCGCCCCCACCGGCGATGCCGACGAGGAGACGCGCTACGTAAAGCTGACTTCGGCCGAGGGCAAGCGGGTGACCGCCGAGGGGGAGGACGGCAAGGCCAAGCTCGAGGCGCAGACCGTGGAGTTAATGAAAAAAAATCAGTTCAAGGCAACAGGTGGTGTTATCATCGAGTGGCCCGAGGTAGCCAAGGTGACGGGAGACAGGGCCAGCGGCATCATAGACGCCGCCAACCTGAAAAATTTGAAACTGGCCGGCAATACACACGCGGTGATCTCGGTCCACTGAGGTAAGGCGGGAAATCGTGAGCAGAATATGGATTAAGAGCCAGAAGACAGCGATGCCGCTGATACTATCGGTGGTGCTCGCCCAGTCGCTGCCGGTCTTCGCCCAGGGGCCAGGCGGCGTTCAAGCGTCCGGGCCGGTGGACATCCAGGCCAACGAGCAGGAGTTCGCCGGCGACCAGGTGATAGCCAAGGGCAACGTGCGCGTTCTCTACAAGGACAGCATCATCCACGCGCCGCAGGCGACCCTCTTCCGCGATCCGGGCGGCAACCCGCAAAAGGCCATCTTCACAGGCCACCCCAACCTCGTGCAGGGCAAGAGCTTGATCGATGCCGACACGCTCACCTTCGATATCGCCAACTCGCGCGTGATCGCCGACGGGCGGGCCCATTCCGAGGTGGAATCTTCCCAGGAGCAGAAGGGCGACAGCAAGGCGGAGCCCGGCCACTCACTCATCAAGCCGGCCAGGCCCGGCGGCGCTCAGGGGCAGGGTCCGGAGAAGATCATCACCGACGCCGACCATCAGGAATACGACCGGGAGCAGGACAAGTTCGAGGCGGTCGGGCACGTCAAGGTCGTGCACGGCGACATAACCGTTCACGCCGAGAAGCTGCAGCTCGTCTACGGCGCCGATAAAAAGCCGGAGACGGCCATCTTCACCGGCAACGTGAGCGCCCAGCAGAACCAGAACAACACCGCCGCCGACAGCATCGTCTACAACCTGGCCACCAGGCGGCTGCAGGCCTCCGGGCACGTGAAGTCCAAGGTCGTCCAGCCCAGGGGCGAAGGTGCCGGCAAGAGCGCCCCGGCCGGGAGCGGGCCGCAGGCGTTTACCGGCGGCGACCCGGGCGCGGCCTACGCGGCGAGCCGCCCGGCACCCGTCAAGCAGACGGCCGATGACACGATCACCATCACCTCCGACAGCCAGGACTACAGCGAGGAGACCGGGCGGACGGACGCCGAGGGCAACGTCAGGGTCTACTACCAGGACACTGTTGGCCGCGGTCCCAAGGTCATCCTCACCCGCAACCGGGAAGGCAAGGCCGACAAGGTCTACTTTGTCGGGCGCTCGCAGGTCTCGCAGACCGGCCGGCGCTGGATAGCCGACCGCATCACGATCACGGTGGCCGACAAGAAGGTGATGGCCGAGGGCAACACCAAGGCGATGATCATTCCGGTCGCCAAACCGGGCGGGCAGGCGGCGCCCGGGCCGGCCGACAGCAAACTTGCCGGGAAACCGGGCGCAACCAGCATCAGCTCAACAAACGCCACGCCGCAATGACACTACTGGTAGAGCACATTCAAAAATCATACGGCGGCCGGCGGGTGGTCGACGACGTCAGCTTCCACGTCGACCCCGGCGAGGTGGTCGGGCTCCTGGGCAGAAACGGGGCCGGCAAGACGACCTCCTTCGACATGGTGCTGGGGCTGGTGAAGCCCGAGCGCGGCCGGATCACCCTGGAGAATGTGGAGCTCACCAGGCTGCCCATTCACGTGCGCTGCCGGTACGGAATAGGCTATCTGCCCCAGGAGGCCTCGGTCTTCCGCAAGCTCTCGGTGATCGACAACCTGCGGGTGATCCTGGAGCTGCGCGGCTTCTCCCGCCGGGAGCAGAACGCCCGGGGCATGGCCCTGCTCGAGCAGTTCGGGCTCGATCACCTGGAGCACGCGCAGGCGGTAGCGCTGTCCGGCGGTGAGCGCCGCCGTCTGGAGATTGCCCGCTGCCTGGCCTCCGAGCCGCGGTTCATCCTGCTTGACGAGCCGTTCACCGGCATCGATCCGATCTCCATTAACGACATCCAGGGGCTCATCCGGCGGCTGCGGGACGAATGGGGGCTGGGCGTCCTGCTCACGGACCACAACCCGCGGGCGACGCTCAAGATCACCGACCGCGCTTATCTCATCGACCAGGGGCGGATCCTGGTCGCCGGCTCATCGAAGGATGTGGCGAACTCTCCGGTGGCGCGCAAACAGTACCTCGGCGAGGACTTCACGCTATGACCTTCGGGCTCAAACTGCTGGACAGATACATCGCCAACGAGTTCTGGCAGCCGCTTCTCTTCGGGATCGGCATTGTCACCGGTGTCTGGTTCGGCGCCGATCAGCTGAAGACGATCTTCAACCTGATCATGAGATCCGGCGTGCCGCTCAACATGGCCTTCATGATCCTCGGCCTGCACCTGCCCGAGATCATCGTCATGACGATCCCGATCGGGGTGCTTTTGGGAACGCTGCTCGTTTTCAACAGGTTGTCCGGCGACTCGGAGATCATCGCCCTGCGCACGAGCGGGGTCTCCTTCTACCGGATCATGGTGGCGCCGCTCATGTTCGGCCTCATCACCAGCCTGGCCAGCTTCGCGATCAACGAGTCCGTGGTGCCGGTGGCCAACCGCACCTCCAAGAAGCTGGAGTTTCTCGCCCTCTACAAAAGCGAGCTGCCCAGCGGGCAGGCCAACTTCACCTACATGGAGCGGGGCAAGGACCTGGCGCTCAACCGGGTCTTCTACATCGGCTATTACAACGGCAAGGCCATATTCAACGTGATCATCCTCGACTTCACGCGCAACAAGCTTATTCAGATTGTCTGCGCCTCCTCGGGCATGTGGAACCACGGGGAGTGGATCCTCAACGACGGGCGCACCTATGTCCTTGCCGGCACCAGCGACATCACGCGCATATTGAAGTTCGACAAGCTGGTCATACCGGGAATCAAAAACGCGCAGCAGGCGCTGGATCAGGGCAAGGTGCTGCCCAAGGAGATGAACATGTTCGAGCTGTGGAACTACATGGAGGTGCTCAAGCGCGGCAACGCGCTCTCCAACGACCTGGTGGTGCGCTTCTATCAGAAGTTCTCGCAGCCGCTCGCCTGCTTGATCGTGGCCCTGGCGGGGGCCCCGCTCGGGCTTCTGGCCAGGCGCTCGCGAACCAACATCGGTCTTATCTACAGCGCAATCATCGTCTTCCTCTATTACGTGCTGCAGTCCAGCTCCGGCGCCCTCGGCGAGGCCGGGCGCATTCCGCCCGTTGTCGCGGCCTGGCTGCCCAACATGGTCATCGGCAGCCTGGGCATGGTCATCCTCTACTTCAAAGCCAAGTAGCGCCTGGCATGCCCCGCCCGTCTGGGAACATCCCGTGCGAAACGCGGGCGATCCCTTTCTCGCCGCTACTGGGGCATCCACGTATTGACTGGAACCGGGCCCGTATATACGCTTCCGGGGGAGATCTCTTCTCGGCGGCTATGGCAGCAAGCGGAACGATCCAGACAGGCTCTCTGAGGCGCCCGGCGGCAGCCGGCTCGTTCAAGCTTCTCCTCATTCTGGCCGCGGCCTTTCTCCTGGTCGCCCTGCCGGTCCTGCCCGTTCAGTTCGGCGGCTACCCGCTTGCCGGGCTGCGCCTGCCGGAGCGGCTCCCCTGGCGGGCGGGCAGGCTTGCCGAGCGCAAGGGAGCGGACAGGCGGACGGTCAAGGAATCCCCCGGACCGCCGGTGTCGAGGCCGCTGGCCCAGGTCAGCCTTTACGAGCAGGCGGCCGGCGAGCTCACCGCCGAGATCGCCTGCCGGCCGCAGGACCCGGCCCTCAAGAACCGCCTGGGGCTCATCTACATGGCTCTCGGCGAGCTCGAGCGCGCGCGGCAGCTCTTCGAGGAGGCGGTCGACCAGGCCCGCACCGGGATCGTCAGCCTCTCCACCGGCCAGCAGCATCTCCAGGGGCGCGGGGAGCTCGCCCGCGCCTCGGCGGCGGTGATCGAGATCTCGCGGCTGCAGATCGAGCTTTCGGCTGCCCACAGCAACCTGGCCCGCCTTTACGACAAGCTCGGGCAGCACGCCCGGGTGCTCGCCGAGCTGGACATGCTCGGGCGCGAGGGCTCCTTTGCCGTCCCGGCGCCTCAGACCCGACCCGGCGCCGCCCAGGCGGTGGGGCGCGCGCGCTCGAGCGCCGCGGCTGAGGAGCTGCTGGCCAGGGGCGAGGCGCTCATGGGCAGCCGCCGCTTCGGCGAGGCGCTGGCCAGCTTCAGGGGGGTCCTGGCCGCCAACCCGGGCATGGCGCGGGCCCACCGCGACCTGGGCCTGCTGCACGCGCTGACCGGCAACACGCAGGCGGCAATAGATGAGCTGGAGGCGGCGGTGCGGGGCGATACGCGCGATCCGGTGGCGCACAACAACCTGGGTGTGGCCTACCAGAGCCTGGGCAGGATCCCCGAGGCGAAGCAGCAGTTCGAGCAGGCCCTGGCCGCCGATCCCGGGCTGACCGAGGCGGCGCTGAGTCTCGCCAACATTTACGCCTCCGGCGGCGCCCTGGCCGATGCCCGCCAGGTGCTGGAGCGGGCGCTGGCCGCCAACCCGGGCTCGGCCGTGGCCCACAACAACCTGGGCACGGTGCTGGCCATGCAGAACAACACGGCCGGCGCCATAGGCGAGTTCCGCCGGGCGCTGGCCGGCGACCCGAACATGGTCTCCGCCCACTACGGGCTGGGAATGGCGCTCTTTGCCGCCCGCAACTACAAGGGCTCGGTTGCCGAGCTCAAGCAGGCGCTTATCCTGGAGCCGCGGCTGGCCGGCGCCCACGAGAAGATCGAGCAGGCCCTGCGGCGGGCGGCCGCCGGCGGGCCCGGTTAGCGAGCTTTCTGGCTGGGGGCGGATCTTGCAGACGATTGTTTTGATCGGCCCACCGGGCTCCGGCAAGACGGCCTGCGGGAGAGCGCTGGCCGAGCGGCTGGGCTGGCGGTTTCTCGACCTCGATCAACTGATCGAGGCAGCAAGCGGCAGGCTCGTCCCCGAGATCTTCGCCGGCGAGGGCGAGCCGGCCTTCCGGCGGCTCGAGCGGGCGGCGCTCGAGGACCTGGCCGACCGGGCCGCCGCCGGGCAGCTGGCCCGGCACGTGGTGGGCCTGGGCGGCGGCGCCCCCTGCCAGCCCGGCAACCTGGAGCTCGCCAGGCAGATAGGCGAGATCGTCTGTCTGGTCGCCCCCCTTGCCGTGCTGACCGACCGCCTGGCCGGGGCGGGCGGCAGGCCGCTCCTGGCGGTCGCCGGCGGTGCCGGCACGCCGGCGGGCAAGGATGAGCTGGCCAGGCAGCTGGGCAAGCTTCTGCAGGCCCGGCGGCGCTTTTACCAGGCCGCCCGCTGGACGATCGACACGGCCGGGCTCACCGCCGGGCAGGTAGCCGAAGAGATCGTCAACCGGCTCAACATTTCCAGATAACCCGGGCCGGCGTTGCTAAAATTGCACTGGTACGCGGTCCTGCTGTCAAGGGCAGGGCCCATCGGCAGCATGGTGAGGTGCGCGCCTTGTCGGTCTCGCAGGAAGAGCTCATGTACATTCAGTCGCAGCTCGAGGGGCTGGAGTCGATTTTCCTCGAGCTCATGCCCTTCGGGGTGGAGCTCAAACGCCAGCAGGTGCAGGACTACTACGACAAGCGTTTCGAGCAGGCGACCAGGCCCACGGCCAACGTAGCCGAAACCGAGCTGCGGCGCCAGTTCAACACCAAGGCCAACCAGGTGCGCAACCTGGTCGACTCCGCCGAGTCGCTGGGCGACGCTGGCAACAAGCTTAACTTGATCCGGGCGGCCGCCACGCTTCCTGACAGCCGCAGCAAGCCGCTCAAGGGCAATACCGGGCCCTTCTGCCAGAAGCTGCTCTACGAGCACCGGGTCGACAAGGAGGCGCTGGACGAGATCCTGGCCAGCAAGGAGCTGGGCACGACCGAGGCCCGCGTTCTTCTCGCCGCCGTCATGTTTCTGGTGGCCGAGGAGCTCGACCTGGACGGCGGCAAGATGCACGTCCGCGAGCTGCTGGGCCGGCTCATCGACTTTGTCACCGGGGCCGCGCTCTTGCCCCGCAACGACCCGTTCCTGGCCGAGGCCAAGTGCGCCCTGGAAGCCATGAAGGAATGACTCTTGAAACTGCTGGTTGTCCACGGGCCCAACCTGAACCTGCTCGGCAGACGGGAAAGCGGCGTTTACGGCAGCACCACATTGGCCGAGATCGACTGCCGGCTCGCCGGTCTTGCCGGCGAGCTGGGCTGCCAGATCGAGAGCAAGCAGCTCAATGGCGAAGGCGAGCTGGTGGAGGCCATCCAGGGCGCCGCCGCCTCGGGGGCCGACGGCATCCTTATCAACCCGGCCGCCTACGGCCACACCTCTATCGCCCTGCGCGACGCCCTGCTGGCCGTCGGGCTTCCTTTTGTCGAGGTGCACCTGTCCAACATTTACGCGCGGGAGCCGTTCCGCCAGCACACCTACCTGAGCGATATCGCCTCCGGTATCATCGTCGGGCTCGGCGCCCAGGGCTACCTGCTCGGTCTGCGCGCGCTGGTGGCGATCTTGTCTTGACCCGCCGGCTGCGGTCCGCCAGGGGGGCGCGCTTTCCTTTGCCTGGCCGGCTGTCAGGCGCCGGCGGTGTCGACAACCTGAGCCAGCCCAAGCTCGCTCTTGACGCCGTACCTCATGCCCAGGTGGATACCCTGGACCACGAACTGCCGCGCCAGCTTACCTGCACGCCGTGGAACTGCCGGTCGGCCAACGCCGCCTCCGGGTCGTCCATGAGACCCGGCTGGGCGGAGAGATCGGCGTTGCGGATCCAGCCTTCGTTCAAGAGGGTGGGCAGCTCGCCTGCTTTCTGGTTCCACTGCCTGATGCCCACCGAAAGGCCGTCGCTGGCATCGTTCATGCTTATGGCGGTGAAGTTGCCCTCGTTGCCGGAGACGGCAGCAACCACCCGGTCGACGAGGTTGTGCAGGTTCAAGGAGTCCTTCATTTTGGAGGCGAGCTGATTTTCGAGCGTGGTGGGGCGGCCGACCGGCACGCCGGATCGCACCTCGCGGGGAAAGCTGGTGCTTATCGCGCCCGGGCTGCCGCCTGCTCGCCGGGCTCCCGGGGAAGCGCCGCCCGCACCGTGCTCTATAATTGACCGGTGATCGCCCCCAGCTTTCTGGAATTTATTGGCCGTGCTCGATAAAACCTTGACCTGCCTGCTGCTGTTCTGCTGCGGTTTTGGCGGCCCAGCCGGGCTTGCCGCCCATGCCGGGGAGGGCGACCGCCAGGAGAGCCAGGCTGCCCCGGCAGAGCCGGCGGTGCCCGACGACAGGGGCGCCGGCGAGAAGGCGGCGGGCGGCGGGCGCACCGCTGCCGGAGAATCAGAGGGCGGGCAGGCAAAGCCGGTCCCGGAAGACAAGCGCCGTTACGCCGAGCAGGCGCTCAGGCACTACAACCGCGGCGTGGAGTTGCACCAGTCGGGCTTTCTCAATCAGGCCATAGTCGAGTACCGGGCGGCGATCGACGCCGACCCGCGCATGGAGGAGGCCTACAGCAATCTCGGGCTCATCTACGCCGCCCAGCACAACTACGCCAAGGCGGTGGAGGCCCTGACCAAGGCGCTCTCCCTGAAGCCGGCCAGACCGACCACCCTCAACGGGCTGGGCACGGTGCTGTACGCGCGCGGCAGGGTGAAGGAGGCCATGGAGAAGTGGCACCAGGCGATCGCCATCGATCCCAATTTCGCCTCCGCCTACTACAACATGGGCAACGCTTACGAGAACGAGAAAGACTACCAGGCCGCCCTCGACGCCTACGTCAAGGCGATCAAGATCAACCCCGGCATGGCTGACGCCTTCTACCGGCTGGGGACGCTCATGAACAAGGACAAGCACAGCGCGCCGGCCAGCCTCCTGCTCAGCCGGGCCGTCGAGCTGGCGCCCGAGGCCGACTTTGCCCGCGACGCCAAAAAGCAGCTGCAGGGTCTGGACAGCCAGTTCGCCAAAGAGGAGTCCGAGGAGCCGGAGGTGGAGATGAACGTGATGCCGCCGCCGGCGGCCGCGGGCGGCAGCGAGCCGGACCGGACCAGCGACTCGCGGCGCCAGGACCAGGAGACGCCCCCCGGCCAGGGCGCTCCGGCAGCGAAGGTGGAGATGTTCATTCAGCCCTCGCAGGCTGAGGAAGGCAAACCGAAATGATCGACCTCAAGGCCAAGCTGGAGGCCGTCGCGGAGATCATTGAGGGGCGGGTGGTTAGCGATTCGACGCTGCCCGTCTGCGTGAAGGGGGCGGTTCTCGGCTTTCCGGCCACCTTGCAGGCGCTGAGCCCGAACTGGCCCTTCGGCGTCAGCTACTGCATCGAGACCGAGGTGGTCGACGACCCCAACCGGCCGGCCAGAGAGTCGGTCTTGAAGATGACCCTTTACCCGCGGCTGGGTCGCGGGCTCATGGGGTTCATCACCCACGTCCTCCTTTTCGAGTCGAAGGGGATGCCGGTCCCCGACAAAAGGCTTTCCGGCAAGTTCGTCTTCTCGTATAACGACAGCGATCTGGCCGAGCGGTTCGTCAAATACCCGGGGGTGGGCGAGAAGCTGCTGGCGCTGGAGGAGCACTCCAGGTTCAGCGAGATGACCATAAAAAGTGACGCCGGGCTGGTCCTTTCCCAGCCGAAGTCGTTCAACGCCCTGGATCTGGACGTCTGTCGCGCCACCTTCCGCGAGCTGGCCGAGATAGGCCAGGTGCTCTTCGAGGCCTTCTAGATAAGCGCGACTGCCACCGTCGGTGGTGGCGCCCGGCCGGCTCCCCGCTGCCCGGACCCCTGTCAGAGCATGAACTCTTCGCCGCTGTTGCCCTCGTGCGGCACCCGCTGAATCCTGGCCGGGCCGACGCCTTCATCCTCCACCCGCGCCCGTCCCCAGGCCTTGATCGATGCCGCACCCCTGGCCTTGACCAGCGTGTTGCCGTGGGCGTTTACCACCACCTGGTTGTTGGTCACCACCACCGCGTCGTCGGAGGCGGTTACCTTGGTCTCACCGTAGGCCTCCACCTGGCTGTGTCCCCTGGCCAGGACAACGGCGTGATCGTAGGCCTTGACGTGCGCGTTGTCAGCCGCCAGCACGGTGACGTTGCCGCGGGCGGTCACCTGGCTGTCGTTGGCCGCCTCGACAACGGCGCTGTCGCTGGCCTCCACGGTAGCCGCATTACGGGCATAGACCCTGGAGTTGTCGTGCGCCTGAACGTGCGAGCGGGCATGGGCGTACACATCCGAGTGCTCGTAGGCAGCAACCGTGGCATCGCCGTAAGCGCGCACCGTGGCGTTGTCATGCGCGGTCACGTTCGCCCCGTCGTAAGCGTCAATCTGCGCGCTGTCGTGGGCTATGCCCGTTCCACCGTGCAGCTCGTGGACGCCCTGGTAAAAGTAGCGGGTAGCCTCGCCACCGTAAGCCGCCGCCGCACAGGCGAGCAGCAGCGGCGCCATCACAGCCGGTATTCCCTTCCTCTTCACGATCAACCTCCTCCTCCACACGCAAGCCCCCCTCAGGGGTGGACGTACCAGTCCCGGACAGCTGCCGCGCCAGATGCGCGTCGTGCACGGGCTGACCTCACGTTAACACTGATTACGCCACTTGACAAGGCTTCGCTGCGGGATGAGATGCGTCTAACACCAAAAACAGGGCCGGGCGTTGAACTTTTTTGCGCCACCATCGTTGTAAGAGATATGGACGCATTTCTGACAACAAGGAGGGGAGCAAAATGAGAAGCACCACCACCTTTATCCGCCGGCACATATACGGGCTCGCACCGGGGGAGATTTTCACGACCAGGCACTGCCTCTCGTATGGCAGGCGTTCGGCGGTCGACCAGGCCCTTGCGCGGCTGGTCAAGCAAGGTCTTATCATTAGACTGGCTCGCGGTGTCTTTGTCAGGGAAGGCTGTCCCCGGCCATCGGCGCTCGCGGTCGCCAGCGCCAAGGCGCGGGCTTTCGGCAAGCAGCTGGCCGTGCACGCGCACAATCTGGCCTGCGAGCTGGGGCTCACAGGCAGCGCCAGCGATGGCAGCACATTTGCCGTGCCGGGCAGCTCCAGCTCGTTCAAGTTTGGCGCGCTGACCGTTAACTTCCGGCGAACCGCCCCCAGAAAGCTGGCCCTGGGCAGCAGCCGGGCGGGACAGGTCCTGAGGGCGCTCTGGCAGCTGGGAGAGGCGGCCGTGGACGGTCAGTGTCTGATGACGGCTGCGATGGCGCTGTCGCGCAGCGACCGGCAGGAGGTGCGGCTGTCGGCCGGCTTGCTGCCTGCCTGGCTTACGGACAGGCTAATAGCCTAGAGGCTCGCCGCGCGTAGCAAAAGGCAGGCGCCGTGCCCTTAAGATATGATATTGTCTGCAAATTGGATGCGGTACGATAGGATCGGACCACCAGTTAATCACGAGGAATTCTCCGATGGCAGAACAAACCACCACCGACCCGGGTCTGGTCAGCGTCTCCGAGCGAGCGGCAGAGGAGATCAAGAAGCTCATTGCCAACGAGCCGGACAAAACAGGGCTCAGGCTGGAGATCCGCGGCGGCGGTTGCTCCGGGATGTCCTACGGGCTGAGCTTCGACAACGCGCAGGAAAAAGACCACACCGTCGAGATCCACGGCATAAAGGTTTTCATCGACCCGAAAAGCGCGGTCTATCTCAAGGGGACGCTTCTGGATTTTGAAGGCGGGCTGGGCGGCAAGGGCTTCACGATCAAGAACCCCCAGGCCAAAGGCTCGTGCGGCTGTGGTAAGTCGTTTACCGTCTAGGCCCTGAGCGGCTGCCTTAAGCCACGGAGGCCGGTCTAATGGAACCGGCAGCAACAGAGCTTGCGGTCCTGGCCATGCGGCGAGCAGCAGGGTTCTCCTACCCGGCGCCCTTCGCCGTGGTCGCGGTGCGCGGTCAGGAGGCAGCGGCCTTTCTGCAGGCGCGCACCACAAACGACGTCCTTGCCCTGGAGAGCGGGCAGGGGCAGCTCTCCTGCCTGCTCGATCGCCAGGCCCACGTTCTGGCCTGCTTTTCGCTGCACCGGCTCGATGACGGTTATCTATTGCTTGCCGAAGCAGATCAGCTGCCGGCCATCGTCGAGCAGCTCAAGAGATACCACTTCAACGAGAAGGTGGAGCTTGCCGCCGACGAGCCGGCAGGCGAGTTTGTGCTCCTGCAGGGACCGGCCAGCCGCGGCCTCCTGAGCGCCGCGCTCGATCCGGTGCCGCTGCCGCCCCTCAAGGAGTACGACCTCTGCCGGCTCGAGCTCTGGGGTTTGCCGGTTCTGGCCATCAAACGCACCTTCTCCGGTGAGGAGGGCTTCTTGCTGTGGTGCCGCTCCGGCTATACGCGCGGCTGGCTGCGCCGCTTTCGCCGGGCGGCCGGCGCCGTGGGGGCGGTGGAGCTCTCCGGCGAGGCCATGAGCACGGCCAGGCTCGAGGCCGGGATACCGCGCTACGGTCAGGATCTCTCGCGCGAAAACCTGCTTCCCGAAACCGGGCTCGAGGAGAGCACGGTCAGCTATACCAAGGGTTGTTACCAGGGCCAGGAGGTGATCGCCCGCCTCAAGAGCTTCGGCGCCCCGCGCCGGGGGCTGGCCGGGCTGCTCTTCGCCTCGGGCAGGCGCCTGGCGCTTACGGCCGGCTGCCGCCTGATGAGCGGGGACACCGAGATCGGGCAGCTGCGAAGCAGCGCCTATTCTCCCTGCCTGGAGCGCACGGTGGCCTTCGCCTACCTGGTGCGCGAGCACCGCCTGCCTGGGCAGAAGCTGGAGTTCGACCTGGAAGGTCAGAATTACGAGGCCGAGGTGGCGCTGCCGCCGTTCTACAGGCCGCCCTCTGCCCGGCAGCTCGCGCGCCAGCTCTACGACCGGGGCCTGAGCGAGTTCGCTGGCGGCGACGAGGAGAAGGCGGTGCGGCTGCTTTCCGAGGCGCTCGACCTGGATCCGCTTTTCGGCGACTGCTACGAGGCGCTGGGCGTCATCCTCTCCAGGCACGAGCGCCTGGAGGAGGCGGTGAAGCTCATGCAGAGGCTGGCCGAGCTGGATCCCGGTTCGGTGATGGCCCATGCCAACCTGTCGGTCTTTTACATGCAGCAGGGGGACAAGGAGAAGGCCGAGGACGAAAAGGCGCTGGCCATGAGCATTCGCATGAGCGAGCTGGCCCGGGAGGTGGCTGCCCGCGACAAGGATAAGGAGGACGAGAAGCGCAAGCAGGAGGAGGGCGCCCGGCGCCTGGCCATGTTCGCCGAGGTGCTGGCCCTCGATGGCGACGACCTGCTGGCCAATTACGGCTCGGGAAGCGCCTGCGTCGACCTCGGGCAGTACGAAAGGGCGATTCCGTTCCTGCTCAAGGCGATCGCCGTGAAACCGACGCATACGGTCGCCTACCTATCCCTGGGAGCCGCCTACGCGGCCCTGGGGCGGACAGTCGAGGCCCGCGACACCTACCGGCGCGGCATCGAGGTGGCGGCCAGACGGGGCGACATGACCCCGCTCAAGGAGATGCAAGCCCGGCTGGCGGAGATCGAGCCCGGGAATGTACACTAGACTTTTCTTCCTGTCCGGGGGTTAAGGTCATGCTGGGCAAGCCCAGGTGGTTGGGCGCGATTGCCGCCCTGGTCTACTGCTTTCTCTATCTGCCGGTCGTCGTGCTTATCGCCTACAGCTTCGATGCCTCCAGGCTGGCCGTGACCTGGTCCGGTTTCACGCTCAACTGGTACCGCATCCTCTTTCACGACCAGGCCCTGGCCGGGGCTCTGGCGAACAGCCTGGTTGTGGCTTGTGTGGCTGTCTCCTTTTCGGCGGTCATGGGGACAATGGCCGCCCTCGGCATCGCCCGCTTTCACTTCCGGGGAGCGGAGCTTTACCGGGGGGTGCTCTTCCTGCCGATCGTCATTCCGGAGATAGCCATGGCCGTGTCGGCGCTCACCCTCTTTCTGGCCCTTGGCCTGAAGCTGAGCCTGGCCACGATCATCGTCGGGCACATCGTCTTCTGCATGGCCTATGTGGCCCTGGTGGTGACCGGCAGGCTGGAAGGCCTGGATCCGCATCTCGAGGAAGCAGCGCAGGATCTGGGGGCGCCACCGCCGGCGGTGTTCCTCAAGGTGACGCTGCCGCTGATCGCCCCCGGCATCCTGGCCGGCTGCTTGCTGGCTTTCGTGCTCTCGCTCGATGATTTCGTGATCACCCAGTTCACGGCCGGCGTCGGCGACACGACCCTGCCGCTGCGCATCTACAGCCTGGTCAAGTTCGGCGTCAGCCCTGAGATAAACGCTCTGAGCACGCTGATGATAGCGGCCACCGTAGGGCTTACGCTCGTCGCCGAGCTCATCCGCCGGGGACAGGAATCGGGAGCCCGGCTCAGCGGACAGCCGCACGGCAGCTGAGCGTTCTACCTCAGCGCGCCGGCCGCCGCCTGCCCAGGGAGGCTCGCCAGTGCCGGAGCGTGTCCCGCCCCGAGCGATCGTTGGTCAGCCAGAGCGAGCGCATGCCGTTGTCGTAGACGCGCAGCCAGCGGGGCGAACGGGCAAGCTCGTCATAGAGCACCACATTGTCCGCGATCAGGATCTGCGTCACCCGGTAGCGGCTCAGGTAGTCCTGCCAGCCCGGCTCACCGTCGACACAGGCGATCCACTGCCGGCAGAACTCCTGGCCGTAAAAGTCCACCCGCCCGTCGGCAAAGACCGGCCCCAGCCCGAAATAGATGAGCAGGCTGCCGGTGGGCTCGTCGTTGAAGATGCGCGGGCTGGGGAATCTGTGCGCCGCCATGAAGCGGAAGGTCTCCACATCGTTATAGGCGAAGATGATCGTTGCGTAGTCGGCGGTCGGTATGCGGGCCTCGAAGCAGGCCACCGAGACAAGCACCGACAGCAGGGCGAGCCTGAGCCTGCCGGCTCCGGAAAACCAGCGGCTGGCCGCCTGCCGGCAGGCGACTGCCAGCGGCGCCAGGCGCCCCCGGGCTGCCGAACGGCAAAGACCGGCCACCGCGCAGCCGACATAAGGCCAGGTGAGCAACACGGCCACCGGGGCAAACTTGTTCATGGCCAGGGCAGCGGCACTGCCGAAGCCGGAAAGCAGGAGCCCGGGCAGCGGCACCCTCTTCGCCCGGGCAAGCAAGGCCGCCCAGGACAGGACGAGATAAGCGAGGAAGGGATAGAAGAAGGGGGAAGGGTGATCGATGAGCGGGCGCAGCTCGTTCACGGCCTTGAAATTGGTCTGGCCCTGGAAATAGAGCTCGTAAGAGATGAGCCCGGGCCCGTAAGGGTTCGCGAGGACGAAGCATGCACAGGCGGCCAGCACCGCCGCCGGTGCCCAGCGCGGGCCGGCGGCCCTTGCCGGTCGGGGAGAGAATAAATCCGGCACCGCATAGGCGGCCACGATCACCAGACCGACCACCCACAGCGGGTGCATGTTGGCCCAGATGACCATGATTAGCGGCAGATACCACAGCCGGCCTGCGTCCCCGGTCCTCCGCAGGCGCTCGCAGGCGTCCACGAATATCGGGATGAAAAGGTGCGAGACCAGCTGCGGGCGTATGAAAAACCAGGGCGGCGAAAGCGCCAGCGCGGCCAGGGGGAAGGCGATGAACAGGGGTGCCCGGAAACGCAGCCACTGTCCCGGCAGGAGATAGAAGTAGACGACCCCTGCCGCCACCGTCGCCGCCATGCCCGAAAGCCACAGTCCGTGCGCGCCGCCGGCCCGAAAGACAAGGGCCAGCAAGACCTCGAAAAGCCACTGGTAGGCCATATACGGTCTGTCGGGGCAGGTCCAGCTGAAAAGATCGTGAGCCGGCAGCCGGCCGTGGGCGACAATGTACTGCCCGGTGCGCATGAGCCAGGCCGTGTCGTTGGAGCCGAAGGCCCAGGCCGCCCAGTAAAAGAAGGAGGCGACCGCCAGGGCAAAGGCACCGGCAAGAGCAAGGTGGGCCAGTCTCTGGGGTGCGGGGTCTCTCACGACCTAAGATGATAACGCCTCGGCGCACCAGAGGCAGAGCTCGGGAAACGCCGGGTTGCCGCCTATGTCGGGGGCAAACTTCCAGCAGCGGGGGCACTTGGATCCGCAGGCGGGAAGGACAACCACTGTGATACCGGATTCGGTGACCCGCGCCAGCGGCTCGCCTGCTCCTGCCGCCGGCTGCCCTGGAGCAAGCACGGTGGCCTGCGAGGTGATGAAAAAGCCCGGCAGATCGTCGCCCAGCGACGCCAGGTCGGCGGCCACGGCCTGGTCGTCCAGGGCGAGGATTACCTGCGCCTCCAGCGAGCTGCCGATCTTGCGCGAGCCGCGGGCGAGCTCGAGGGCCTTGTTCACCGTGTAGCGCACCTTGATTAGCCTGGTCCAGAAGTCGGCAAGCTCCGGCTTCAGGTAGCGGCCGGCCGGTAAGGGAAAGTCGGTGAGCAGGACGCTCTCCTCTGGGCCGCGCAGCCTGGCCGGCATGTGCTGCCAGATGTCCTCGGCCAGGTGGGGCGTCACCGGCACCAGCATGCGCACCAGCACCTGCAGGATCTCGTGGAGCACTGTCTGCGCGGCCCGCCTGCGCACGGAGCGCTTGCCTGCTGTGTAGAGCCGGTCCTTGACGATGTCGAAGTAAAAACTGGAGAGGTCCACCACGCAGAAGTTCTGGAGCAGCTGATAGTACTTGAAGAACTCGAAGCGATCGAAATCATCCACCACCTCGGCCACCACCTCCTGCAGCTTGTGCAGGATGTAGGCATCCAGAGAGGACAGCTCACCGCCGGCGACGGCATCCACGGCCGGGTCGAAGTCGCAGAGGTTGCCGAGCAGGTAGCGGGCCGTGTTGCGCAGCTTGCGGTAGACCTCGGCCAGCTGGGCGAGCATGTTCTTGCCGATCGGGATGTCGTCCGTGTAATTGACCGAGGCCACCCACAGCCTGAGCACATCCGCCCCGTACTGCTTGATCACGTCCTCCGGGTCCACGACATTGCCCAGCGACTTGGACATCTTCCGCCCGTTCTCGTCCACCACGAAGCCGTGCGTGAGCACGGTTTTGTAGGGCGCCCGGCCGGCGACAGCCACGCTGGTGAGAAGCGCCGACTGGAACCACCCGCGGTGCTGGTCGGAGCCTTCCAGATACATCTCGCAGGGCGTCCCCTTGAGCTCCGGGCGCAGGTCGAGGACCGCCCGGTGGGTGACGCCCGAATCGAACCAGACATCCATGATGTCGGTCTCCTTGTCGAAGCCCTTGCTGCCGCACTTCTGGCAGGCGAAGGCATCGCCGAGAAAGTAAGCAGCGTCATGCTCCCACCAGGAATCCGAGCCCTCGGCAGAGAAGACGGCGGCCACGGCCTCCACGCTCGCGCCGGTCATAAGCGGGCTGCGGCAGCCCCGGCAGTAGAAGACCGGTATCGGCACCCCCCAGGCGCGCTGGCGGCTTATGCACCAGTCGGAGCGGTTCTCGACCATGGCGTAGATGCGGTTGCGCCCGGAAGCCGGCAGCCAGGTGACCGTGTCGATGGCCGCCAGGGCCTTTTCCCGGAAGCCGTCCACGGAGGCGAACCACTGCTCGGTCGCCCGGTAGATGACCGGCTTCTTGCAACGCCAGCAGTGCGGGTAGCTGTGCACGTAGCTCTCGTGGTGGACAAGCGCCCCCAGCTCGCTCAGGTGCTCGATGATGGCCTGATTGGCCTTGTCGTAGCGCAGGCCGGCAAAACGCCCGGCCTCGCCGGTGAACACGCCCCGGTTGTCAAGCGGCGAAAGCACGGGCAGCTTGTAGCGGTGCCCGGCCTCGAAGTCCTCGAGACCGTGACCTGGGGCCGTGTGCACGCAGCCGGTACCTGCCTCGGCGGTGACGTGCTCGCCCAGGATCACCAGCGACCGGCGGTCCACGAACGGGTGCCGGCACTCCAGGCGCTCCAGTTCGCTGCCAGCCACGCTGCCCAGCAAGGCGGCGTCGGAGCCCTGCCAGCCGACCGTGGCCAGAAAAGACTCCAGCAACGGCGCGGCCACCACCAGCACCCCGTGCTCGGCGGTGGACAGGAAGTGATACTGGAAGTGCGGGTTGAGCGCGACGGCCAGGTTTGCCGGCAGCGTCCAGGGGGTGGTCGTCCAGATGAGGAAGGAGACCGCGGAGCCTTTCGGAACGAAGCCGGGCAGGCGGCCCGCTGATTTATCGTCAAGCGGGAATTTGACGAAGACGGACTCCGAGCGGTGATCGGCGTACTCGACCTCGGCTTCGGCCAGGGCGGTCTCGCAGTTGGCGCACCAGTAGACGGGCTTGAACCCCTTGTAGAGATAGCCGGCATCGGCCATCTGCCCGAAGACCCTTATCTGCGCGGCCTCGAACTCCGGCGCCAGCGTCAGGTAGGGGTGCTCCCAGTCTCCCCAGACGCCCAGCCGGCGGAAGCTGGTCTCCTGCCCCTTCAGGTTGGCGAGGGCGAACTCCCGGCAGCGCCGGCGCAGCTCCAGCGGGGTGAAGGCCTGGCGGCCGCCCTTCACATCCTTGAGCACCGCGGTCTCGATCGGCAGGCCGTGGCTGTCGTAGCCGGGCACGTACGGCGAATAGAAGCCGTGCTGAGCCTTGTATTTGGTGACGATGTCCTTGAGGATCTTGTTGAGCGCGGTGCCGATGTGGATCTTGCTGGAGGAGAGGTACGGCGGCCCGTCGTGGAGGACAAACTTCGGCGAGTCCTTGCGTTGCTCGACGCTCTTCTGGTAAATCCCGCCCTCGTCCCAGAGGCGCTGGATCTCCGGCTCCCGGGCACCCGAGTTGGCCTTCATCGGAAAGTCCGTCTGGGGAAGGTTTACGCTGTAGGTCGTCTTCTCCATCACACCTGCCCTTTGCGCACAAAAAACCAGCGCTGGGGCGCCGGCCGTCTCCTGTCATTGCCCAGTTTAATCTAACAACTCCGCTGGCTGAAGACAACAATAATTGGTTCAATGTTACGCGTTAAGGATTCTTATCCCAGCCACCCGCCGCTCTTTAGTAAACTAGCCGCTGATGACCACGCCAAGAGAATCCGCAATCAAAGCTGCTCGGCAAGCCGGTCTCCTTGTCAGCGAACGGCTGGGCAGGATAAGGGACATCGACTACAAGGGCGCCTACAATATCGTCACCGACGTGGACCGGGACTCCGAGGAGCTGATCGTCTCCATCCTGCGCAGCGACTTCCCCGATTTCGGGCTGGTCGGCGAGGAGGGCGGAGAAAAGCAAGCGGGCTCGCCGCGGCGCTGGCTCGTCGATCCGATCGACGGCACCACCAATTATACGCACGGCTACCCGTTCTTCAGCATATCGATCGCACTCGAGGAGGCAGGCCGGATGGTGCTCGGGGTGGTCTACAACCCGCTTGCCGACGAGCTCTTCTGGGCCGAGGAGGGCAAGGGCGCCTGGCTCAACGACCGGCGGCTGGCCGTTTCGGCGCAGCGGTCGCTGGCCACCAGCCTGCTGGCCACCGGCTTTCCGGCCGACACCCGGGCCGCGCCCGACGACAACATGATCCGCTTTTTCACGCTTACCGACCTGTCCCACGGCGTGCGCCGTGACGGCTCGGCCGCCCTCGATCTCTGTTTCGTGGCCGCCGGCCGCCTGGACGGCTTCTGGGAGACCAAGCTGAGCCCCTGGGACGTGGCGGCCGGAATCGCGATCGTAAGCGAGGCCGGCGGCCGGATAAGCGATCTGTCCGGCCAGCCCTTCGACATCCGCAAAGGGCATATTCTGGCTACCAACGGGCTCATTCACGATGAGGTCGTCGCCGTGCTGGAGAGCCTGAAAGGCCGCCGGCTGGCCGAGATCGGTTCCGGTGAAGACAGCAACTGAGAGAAACGGGGGATCCGTCTTGACCGAGAAATTATCCGTCTGCTTCGTCTGGCACATGCACCAGCCGCTTTACAAGGATCGGCTCTCCGGCGACTACCTGATGCCCTGGGTGCGCCTGCACGCGATCAAGGACTACCTGGATATGCCGCTTATCCTCCAGGATTTCCCCAGGATCAAGCAGACCTTCAACCTGGTGCCGTCGCTCATGGAGCAGCTCGAGGACTACGGCTGGCACGGAGCCGTGGACCAGCAGCTCCTGGTCACCAGCAAGGAGGAGGGCGAGCTCACGCCCGCCGACAAGGCATACATCCTGGCCAGCTCCTTCCACGCCAACCTGGAGCGGCAGGTCAAGCCGCACCCCCCTTACCTGGCACTCTACGAGAAGAGGCAGCGCCTCATCGAGCAGGGGCACAGCCCGGCCTCGATGGCCGGGGAGTTCACGGCCGGCGAGCTTACCGACATGGCCACCTGGCTCAACCTGGCCTGGTTCGATCCGCTCTGGTACGCGCGCATGCCCGAGCTGAAGGGCTATCTTGATGAGGGGCGCGGCTTTTCCCTCGAGCGCCGGCGGCGGCTCATCGACAGGCAGCGCGAGCTCATCCGCCAGGTTATCCCGGTATACCGGCAGCTCCAGGAGCTCGGGCAGATCGAGGTCACCACCAGCCCCTACTATCACCCGATCCTGCCGCTCATCATCGACTCCAATGTCGCCCGCCTGCCGGATCCGTCGGTCAGGCTGCCGAAGAGGCTTTACTTCCACCGCGACGACGCGCGCAAGCAGATCGAGACCGGGCTCAACTTCTACGAGGAGATGTTCCACGAGCAGGCCAGGGGCATGTGGCCCTCGGAGCTGGCCGTCAGCCCGGCGGCCCTCGAGCTCATCTCCGGCTGCGGCATCAACTGGGTGGTCCTCGATGAGGCGCTCCTGTGCAAGACGCTGGACATAACGCTCTACCGGGACAGCCACGGCAACCTCAATTCCGGCGAGCTGCTCTGCCAGCCCTACCGCCTGCAGGTGGGCGACCAGCAGATAAACCTCCTTTTCCGGGAGATCGTCCTTTCCAACGAGGTCAGCTTCTCCTACTGCCACCGCCCCGCGGAGGAGGCGGCCAGCAGCTTTTACATGAGGATCAAGCACATCCAGCAACGCCTGCACAACTGGGAGCGCGAGGGGGTGGTCGTCGTCGCCCTGGACGGCGAGAACTGCTGGGAGACCTACGAGCAGGACGGCAACCCGTTTCTCAGGGAGCTCTACACGCGCCTGTCCGAGGACAGCACGCTCAGGGTCTGCACGGTCAGCGACTACCTCGAGCGCAACCCGCCGTCGGCCGAGCTGACCAACATTCACTGCGGGTCGTGGATCGGCTCCGATTATCACATCTGGATCGGCGACCCGATCAAAAATCGCGCCTGGGATCTGCTCGGGGCGACCAGGAACTTCCTGGTCGCCGAGCTGCACAGGGAGGTGCACTCGATCGAGGTGCAGGCCAGGGCCTGGGAGGAGATCTACACGGCCGAGGGCAGCGACTGGTTCTGGTGGTTCGGCGAGCCCAACAACTCGGCCGACGACCCGATCTTCGATCGGCAGTTCCGCCTGCGCCTGCAGAACGTCTACAAGCTCCTCGGCCACAGCTACCCGCCCGAGCTCGACGTTCCGGTGCCCGAGCAGGTCTACGGCAAGGGCAGCGCCAGCCAGGGCAGGTCGCCCGTGCCTAGCGGCGAGTGAAGAGATCGGCCGCCTCATCCTGGGCGGCCAGCCGCCAGCCGGGCTCTCCTTCAAGGCGCGCGGCCAGCAGGCTCTGCCGGGGGATAAGCAACCACTGGATCCTGTACCTGTCCAGGACCTGCTGCCAGCCGGGGCAGACCAGGTTGACGGTCGCGTAGTCGGTGTAGAACTTTATCCCGTAAAAGTCCGCCCGGTCGTCGATGAAGACCGGGATCCCCAGCCGGTAAGCGATGTAGCCGCCCCAGTTGTCGTAGTTGAACCCCCGCTCGGGCACCAGCTTCTGCTCGGTTATTGAGTCCAGGGTGCGCCCGGGCAGCGATCGGGACGGGAAGCCGGAGACGAGGAGCTGCCGGCCCATAAAGCGGCCGTGGTTGGCCGAGACGATGAACAAGATGACCACGCAGGCGGCCGGCAAAAGGTGCATCTTGCAGAGGCTTTCCGTGGCCTCGAACGAACGGGCGCGCTCGGACAGGCAGCTCCTCACCCGGGAAAACCAGCCGCCAGCCGGCGTTTCCGTCCCGGCCCCCGTCGCCGGCGCGCCGCTGCCGGCGAAGAGATCGGCTGCCAACGGGACGGCCACCACGGCAAATACGGGCGCGTTGCGAACGGCCGACAGCGCCAGGTGCCCGAAGGCGAGAAAGGAGACCAGCGCCGGCAGCGCGGGCTTGCTGCGGCAGAAAAGAAAACCGATCATCACCGCTGCAAACAGGATCTCCAGGCAGGTCGGTTGCAGCGCGCCGTGAAAGACCGGCGACCTGTACTCATCCGTGGCGGCCAGCACCTGCCCGCCGCGCAGGTAGTTGAGGATGTAACGGTAGAGATTGAAGCCGTAAGGGTTGGCCAGGCTGCCGGCCAGGGCCGCCGCCAGGGCGGCCGCGTACGCGCGCAGCTTAGCCCGGCGCCCGACAAGCTCGCAGCCCAGGTAGATGGCGATCAAGGCAAACCCCATGAGGAACGCCGGATGGAGATTGACCCAAAATGCCATGGCCAGACCCAGGGTGACAACCAGCCGGGCACCGCCCATGGTGCCGCGCCGGAATGCCTCCAGGCTGGTGGAGAAGACGTAGACGCCCAGAAAGCTCCAGAGGTGCGGTCGCGCCAGCCAGTGCACCGACGAGGCCAGCGCCCCGGCCACCGTCAGGCACAGGGAAAGAAGTGAGTTCATGCCCCGCCGCCGGCACTGGTCGTAAACCAGCAGGAAGACAAGGGCAATCAGCGAGGCGCAGAGCACGGCCACGCCGTTCAAGCCGCCTGCCGCCTCGGCCGCGGCCATGAGCGTGTCCGACAGCCACTCGTAGGCGACCCAGGGAGCTCCGGAAAACGTGTAGGAGAACAGGTCGTGACGCGGGATGCTGTGGTTGTGGAGGATGTAGCGCCCGGCAAGCAGGTGCCAGCCGGTGGAGCCGTCGCCGAACAGATAGTTGGGCGACGTAAAAAGGAGAAACTGCAAGATAAGGATAAATATTACGTCACCGAGATCCGGGGCAGGATTGAGCGCGTGCTTTCTCACCTAACCCTCTCGCTCAATCTCGTTTGACCGCGTCCAGTCCCAGATCGGCAGCCGCAGCCCTGCTCAATTGCTTGTACCTGCCCAGCCAGGCGCCGCAGGCGATCCACAAGACCTCCAGAAGCATCTTCGGCGAATCGATGAGCACGTTCACCTTCGACCCTTCCACGTTCTGCCAGTCGATCGCCACCTCCCGGACTCGATAGCCGCGCAGCCTGGCGATGAAGATTAGCTCGACGTCGAAGCCGAAGCCGTTGAGGCGCGCCACCGAGAAGAGGTCGCGGGCGGCGGCGCGCTTGAAGAGCTTGAAGCCGCACTGCGTGTCGTAGATTCCCGGCAGAAGCAGGGACTGCACGATCAGATTGAAGGTGTTGCCGATGAACTTGCGATGGGACAGGGCCTTGACGGTCCTGGAAGGATCCGGTTTCGCTCTCGAGCCGATGGCGATGTCCGCACCGCCGGCGATGGCATCCATCAACCTGCTCAGCTCGGCGATCGGCGAGCTGCCGTCAGCGTCATCGAACAAGAGAAGATCGCCCACCGCGGCCAGCATCCCCACCCGCACGGCATGGCCCTTTCCCCGGTTGGGTCTGTAGGAGATAAGCCGGATCTCCGGCTGCCCGGCCGCCATCGACTCGACAACCGCTGCCGTGGCATCCAGGCTGCCGTCATCAACCACGATTATCTCGAAGCTCGTACCCTGACCTCTCAGATAAGCGGACACGGAGTCCACCGTCGCCGGCAGGCGACGCTCCTCGTTGTAGGCCGGGATGATCACGGACAGCTTCGGCATCGTTTCAAGTATAGGCCATCCACGGCCGCCGGTTCTGACACCGCGCTCAGCCGGCCCGGGCCGCCCCGCCCGCGCCCGATTGCGCGGACCCGGAACCCGGGGCCGCCGCCAGCATACTTCCGCGATTAACTACTGATTGTTCTGTGATGTCTCGCCGTAAGGAAAATCGCTGGCGCCGCCCGGTCCAGGCAGCTGGAAGTAATTCATCTGGATCTGATCGTTGCTGGTGACAGGGGCTTGCATGGCCCTCAGCTGTTGCTCGATGGCATTGGCCCGGCCCCACTGCGTGAAGGCACGATAAGCTGTCGGGTAGCCGACCGGCAGCGCGGTTTCATACCCGCCGGCCAGGGCGGCCGACAGGTTCGGTATCGGCAAGCGGCTGGACAGCCAGCTCGAGGCCCCGCCCAGCGGCCCGTGCGTGAGCATGCCGGGCACCGTTCCGAACATGGCGTCGACGCCCACGTTCATGCCGGTGGCCGCTGCCCAGTCCCACACCGAGTTGTGGTTGCCAAACAGGGCCTCGCGCCCGCCGTTGGTGATCGAGGAGGCCAGGAGCCCGGTGCCGAGCCCGGAGGAGAAGGTGCCGATTGTCGTGCCGCGCACCGTGTCGCCGAGCACGTCGCCGGCGTATGAGCGGGCAAAGTCGCCGAAGTTCTGGTAGCCGCCGGTGGCGTAGCGGTAGCCGTCGTGACCACCGCGGTAGACCAGGGAGGCGGCGCCGACCGTGCCGGCGTTGACCAGGGCGTTGGCCCCCAGGTTTCTCATGGCCACACTGCGAACCCCGCTCAGCGCTTCTCGATAGGAGGCATCACCGAGCGATGTGAAGGGAATGCGGCTGGTAAGGCGGGTCCACAGCGGCAGGTCCTTGCCCATGTTCTTGAGCGCCTGCTCACCGGCCTCCTGCACGGCCCTGCCGTAAGCCATCGTTCCTTCGCTGGCGGTGATGCCGGTCAGGTCGGCGCCGGTGCGGGCGGCCATCTCCGCTGCCATCTCCTTGGTCATCAGCTGCCCGCCAACGCGGACAAGCGCCGTGCGGGCCAGTCCGGCCACCCCGCCGCTGGCACCATCGAGCGCGCCCCAGAGCGGCATGCTCCAGGAGAACTTGTCGCCGAAGACCACCGTTCTCATAAATGTATAGGTCGCCGAGCCGGCAGCCGCTCCGGCAGCCACTCCGCCGACGACCGCGCCCGGCCCGGTCTCGACCAGAAGGGCCCCGGCTCCCAGTCCGGCGCCGAAACCGGCAACGATGGCCGCGCCGTCACAGACCAGATCCTTGAGCAGCCCCCTGGCGAAACCCCACACCTTATCCCAGGTGGACGGCTCGTGCGCCGCGTCGAGGAGGTCGTTGAACTTCAGCTCCGGCTTCCTGGTGAAGTCGGGGTCTTCCTTCTGGGCGGCCTCCAGGAGCGCGTGGGCGGCATTGTAGTTGTGCTGCGCCAGATCGTATCTGGCCATGCAGATCTTGGTAAAAGCATCGGCGTGATACAGCGAATCGTAGACCTGCAGCATCTGCTGGAGGTTCTGCTTCTTCTGCGGATCGGTTTCCACCTTGAGCTGCTCGTTTATGGCGTCGATGTTGCTCTTCATCTGATCGCGATTGATCGCCCCGGCAGCCGTCATTGCCGCCTCCAGCTCCTTGCGGGCAGCCTGCTGGTCGTTCTTGTTGTAGAGCTCCTGGAACTTCTGCAGGTGCTGGAACGGATCGTCGAATGTCTGCTCGCCGGCGTTGCTGGCGTTGCCCGCCTTGCCCTGCAGCTGGGCGAACTCCGGGCTGCCGGCCACGTAGGCGCCGTCGCTGGCGGTGACCTGGCTCAGCAGCTGCTGCGCTTCCGGCTGCCGTCTCTGGGAGATGAGGAAGTCCGCGTAGTCCATGCGCACCAGGGTGGTGGCGTGAGCCATCGCCGTCCAGGCTTGCTCCTGCTGGTTGAGCTCTGTGAGAACGGTCTGGTTGCCGGCGTTTTGCTGCTTGGCCTCATCGATCCGCTGCAGGTTCTGCTGCACCACCTGCGGATCGACCTGGGAAGCCAGCTGGAGCGCTCGCTTGTACTCGGCCTCGGCGCCGGCCGCGTCGCCTGCCTGCCGCTTTTGATCGGCGCTCTGGAGGGCGGCGAACGGGTTATTTTCGCTTGTGATGGTGCTCTGCTGGCTTCTCACCTGCTGGTTGACCATGTCGTACACGCGCAGGAATGTCTGATTGCTGCGCGCTTCCGGATCCAGCCGTGCCGCCTCATCGAGCAACGGCCTGGCGGCGGCGAAGTTGCCGTGATCGGCCAGGAAGGTGGCGTAGGCGAAGCGGGCCACCGAAGGGGCGTGCTTCATCGACTCGAAGATCGTCTGCTGCTCTTTGAGGTTGGCGAGCTGCGCCGGGTCGGTCGTCTGCTGCTCCTGCGCGTAGAGCTGCATGAGCCTGCTGTTCAAGCCGTTCTGATTGATCCTGTCGGCGGCGCTTACGGCGGCGGTGAACTGCGCCTGGATCGCCTGGAGCAGCTGCTGCTCGAGGGCGCCCACCGTCTCCTGGCCAATGTTGCCCTGGGCGTCGGTAACCTGGATCGTCTCGTCGGCGCCCCGGCCCTTCAGGCCCTCCAGCTCGCGGATGGCCGTGCCGGCTGCGGTTATGTGGTCGTAGGGATTATCGAACTGCCTGGTCGAGCTGGCCGGGAGCTGATTCCTCAAGCGATCGCTGCCGCCCTCGCCCATGGCGCTGTAGGCGGTCAGGCGCAGCTGCTGGCCCGGATCCTCGGCAACCGGCGACAGCGGCGCCGGTATCTGGTCTCGAACTGTGCTCGTATCACCCATGGCTTGAATCCCTTCGCTTTGCTTGAGACCGCCTTCCGGACCAGAGATAGCCAACGCGTTAGTAAGCTCACCGGCGGCTGCAGGAATCTATCCGCCGGCGCCCTTTTTTGGACAAGAATCGTTACCCGCCACGCGCATGCGGACCCCCGGCGCGGGCGTCCCGCCCGCAACCGCCAGGCGCAGAGTCCGGCACAACGGCGTGCGGGTTACTGGCCCTGATTGGGATCCTGCGAGGGGTCGGTCGGCTGTCCGACATCCTGCCCCGGCAGATCCGTCGAGGGATCGATAACCTTCGGCAGCTGCATGTAGTCGTACTGCTCCTGGGTGACGTCGGTTGCAGGGCCGAGCACCGCCTGCCGCTCCGCCCCCAGCTGCTTCAGCTGCTCGTTGGCTGCCAGCCACTGGTACAGCATCGGCGAGCCGACCGTGAAGGTCGTGCCCAGCTGGTCGCCCAGGTTGGGGAAACGCCCGGCCAGCGACGAGGCGCCGGGAATCCTGCCTGCCGTCGTGCCCAGCCCGCTAATCATGTGCTCGCCGGCAGTTCCCAGGACGCCGCCCGTGAGCGTGTCGCGGGTGACATCACCGGCGTAGGATCTGGCGAAGTCGCCGAGACCGTTGTATCTGCCCTGGTAATAGTTGACCGCGTCATGACCGCCCCGGTAGATAAGCGAGCCGGCGCCTGCGGTCAGCGAATTGACGCCGAAGCTGGTTGCCAGGTTGAGCGCCTGCAGGCCCTTGTACCCGTAGTAAGCCGACCGGTAGGTGTCGCTGCCGGCGTTGATGAGCGGGATCTTGCTCACCTGCCTGGTCCAGAAACCGGTGTCCTTGCCGACCTCCGCCAGCCTGACCCTGGCGAGGTCCTGCGCCGTGCGGGCGGCGGTCAGGCCGCCATCAATCCCTTCCAGTCCGGCTGTCTCGGCGCCGGTCTTGGCCAGCAGCCTGGCCGACAGCTCCGTCGACACCACCCGCTCGCCGCCGGCGACAATGGCGCCGCGGGCAAGCGCCGCCCCGCCGCCGGTGACCCCGTCCAGCACCCCCCAGAGCGGCATGTCCCAGCGGAACTTGTCGCCAAAGACAAGCGTCTTCATGCCCGTATACACGGCAGCGCCGGTGGCGCCGCCGGCAATGAGCGCGCCCGGCCCGGTGAGGCTGGTCGCCGCCACCACGCCTGCCGCGGCCACGATCGCCACCGCGTCGCAGGCAGCCTCCTTGAGAACGTTCTTGGCAAAACCCCAGATCTTGTCCCAGGTTGACGGCGCCTGGGAGTCGCTGTAGAGCTTGCTGAACATCGGCTCGATCGCTTTCCGCTTCAGCAGATCCGGATCGTCCCGTTTCACCTCGTCGAGGGCCTGGCGCGCGCTGTTGTAGTTGTGCTGGGAGATCTCCACGGCCGCCAGCGTCATCTTGGCGTAACTCAGTGAATGCTCGTATTGATCCAGGGCGGTGGCCTGCTGCTGGAGCGCGGTCTTCTTCTGCGGATCCGTCTCCTGGCTTATCTGCTGGTTGACAGCGTTGATCTGCTTCTGCAAGCCCTGGCGGTCGATCTTCTGCGCCGCCGCCACCGCCGCCTCCGCCTCCTTCTGCGCGTCCTTGATCTTGCCGTGCTTCATGGCGTCGTCGGCCTTCTGCAGGTGCTGGAACGGATCGTCGAAGGTCTGCGAGGAGGCGGCCTGCTGCTGGCCGGACGCCGCGTCCTGCAGTTTCTGGACATCTGCCTTGTGCTCGGCGACGAACTGCGGATCGAGCTGGGCAACCCGGGCCAGCAGCGGCTGCGCCTCGCTGCTGCGCCCCTGCGAGATCAAGAACTCCGCGTAACTGAGCCGGGCGACCGCGCCTGCGTGCTGGAGGCTTTGCAGCCCCTGCTCGTAGTCTTTCAGCTCGCCGAGCGTACTCGGGTTGTTCGCGTACTGCTGCTCCAGCCGCTGCACCTTCGTAAGCGTCGAGGAGATCTGTCTGGGGTCCAGCTGGTCGGCCTGAGCGATCGCCTGCTTGAAGCTGGCCTCGGCCGCGGCGGCGTTGCCGGCATTGAGCGCCTGCTGGGCCGCATCCAGCGCCGCCATCGGGTTGGCTCCCGGGACGACCGTCTCCTGCTTGGCCCGCAGCTGCTGCTCGACCTGGGAGAAAAGCGCCTTGAACTGGTCGTCGTAGCGCGCTTCCTTGTCGATCGAGGCCGCCTGGCTGTACAGGTTTTGCGCGCCGACAAGGTCGCCGGCATCGGCCAGGAACTCCGCGTAGACCGCCCGGGTGACGCTGGAGGCGTGCTTTCTGGCGTCCAGCATGGACTCCTGCCTTTTCAGATCCAGCAGGTCGGCGAAATTGGTAGCCCGGCCCTCCGCCACCCGTATGTCCTGGAGCGCCTGGTAAACGTTCGGCTGCCCGGTTTGATAGGCTGTCAGATCCTGCGCGGTCAGCACATCGGCCGTTTGCACCGCCAGCTGGAACTGCTGGTTGGCGGCCTGAACCAGCTCCTGCTGCCGCTGGGCCACGGTTACCTGCCGCTGCTGTCCGTTGGTGTCTTGAACCTGGATCGTCTGGTTGGCGTCCTTTCCTTTGAGCGCCTCCAGCTCCTGAAGCGCCTGGCCGGCGCTGATTATGTGTTGATAGGGATTGTCGGGCTGCCCGGATGAGAAGGTGGGCACCTGCTCGAGCGTCCGGTCAGCGGCGATCCGCCTGGTTAGCTCGAGATCATCGTGAAAGCGCGTGGTGACATCAGACAGCTCCGGGGTGGGAGTTGTCTTGACGCTGACCTTGTCGGTTGCGCGGCCATCAACCATTGGCGGCCCCTCTTGGTAACCTGCTCGGTATATTCCCTGCCGAGCCTTCTGTGAAGCAAAGCATGTGTGCCCGTTCTATTCCGGCAGCCCTCCCGTGTTCTGGTTGTTCTGGTTGTTCTGACCGCTCGACGGGCTTACCGGTGTCCCCTGAGCCGGCGCCGCGGGAGCCCCCGGACTTGCCGGAGCGGCCGGTTGCGTCTGATCACCGCCGGCGGTGCCGCCCTGCTGCTGTTGCTGCTGCAGGGCTGCCAGCTCCTCGGCGACCAGAGCCATGTTCTGGTCGTAAGCATCAGGCTGGCCGGACGGCGTCCACAGCGGATCGTTGTGATCGACGAGCGGCTGGTTGTTGCGGTCGAGGATCGACTGCAAGCTCCTGCTTGTCTGCCAGGAGCCGACCACGTTGTACAGCTCCGGAGAGAAGATCGCCGCGCTGCCGGTAAGCGTCGGCAGCCCGATCGGTATCTTCTGCCACATGGTGGCCGAGCCGGGAATCCTGGAGAGGTAGGAGGGAAGCGGCGTGTCGCCCTGTATCCAGCTGTTCGCCTTCAGCCCCAGATTGCCGATCGGCCTGGTGATCTGCTTGCCGTAGTAGTCCGCGTACTTGAGCGGATTCATGCCGGTGGGTTTTTCCAGCGGGGCAAGCGTCTCGCCCACGGTCGACTGCCCGAACAGCTGTCCGAATATCTGGCGCCCGCCCATGGTGATGAACGGACCGGTGACGGCAGCCATACCCGAACTCATCAAGGTGCTGGTGACCGCGTCGCCGACGGACATCTTCTGCCCCGTGGTCGGATCGCCGAAGGCGACCTTGGCGGCGTTGTGCCCGCCGTCGTACATCATGGACAAAAGCCCGATGCTGTAAGCGTCGACCTTGTACTTGTTCCAGAAGGTGCGCGCCGACAGGTCGGTCAGGCTCTTGAAGCTGGCGACGTCCTTGAAGCCGAACGGATTGCCCCAGCCGCTGAACGGGCTCAAGCCTTGCTTGTTGATGATGTTGCCCGGGTTCAGGAACTGCGGATTTATGAAGCCGAGCTTCCGGCCCTGGGTGGCCAGCGCCTGAGCTTGCAGGTCCTTGTATTCGGCAAGCAGCGTTCCTTCCGCCGGTTTGCCAAATCGGCTCTGCAGCCAGATTTTGGCGCTGTCGAGCCGTGAGTTGTATATCTGCCTGGACAGCGCGTCGGCAGATGCTTTGGCCGCCGCCCGCTCCGCCGGATCGACTGCCGCCCCGGCTGCCGTGGCCCCGGTTGCCTCCGCAGCCGCCGCGTCGGACGGGCCCCTGCCGGCCGCCCGGCCGAGAAACCTCTTCCAGATTGGTTGCGTCGCATCGAGGCCCGCGGCCGCTCGCCTGGAGGCCAGCTCGTCCTCAATGAGCGATATCGCTTTGCGGTTGACCTGGGCGCCGGTCAATCCATCCAGCTCCGCCAGCTTAGCCTCGGGTATGCCGAGCTTCGCCAGGGTGTCGCGCACGGTGGCCGGATCGGCGGTGCCGATCTTGTACTTCTGCGCCAGGCTCAGCGCCTCCCTGGCATCCGCGTGCTGCTGCTGGACGCTCTGCTTGAGCAGCGCCTCCATGCCGTCGACGGCCGCCAGGCCGCGTTTGCTCTGCAGATCGCGCAACGCCGACTGCGGAATGCCCATCCTGCCGACCTGGTCTACGAGAGCCTGCATATCCAGGGAGCCGGCCCGCCCCTTCATCAGCGACAGCCAGGCGTCGATGGCCTGCCTGCCCGTCTTGCCGTCGAGCTGTGCCAGGGCCGTGTCCGAGACACCGGCGGCGAGCGCGCTTTCCCTCAACATAGAGGTGTCGATCTTGTCGCCGACGTTGCGCTTGAGCAGGACGCCCAGGCGATCCAGGCTCTGGGTATCGAGCGTGGTGCTGAATTTTGAGAGCGCGTCGTTCCCCAGCCCCAGCGACAGGCCCCTGTTCTTGAGGGCCGCAATGCCGCCCTCATCCAGCGCCTCTTTGCTGAGCAGCGAGCTGCGCGCCTCGCCGCCGGCGATGAAGATGCCGGCGTTGAACATCCCCCAGCCGACATCCGAGAGCGTGGGCTTCTCGCCGAGCGCCAGGTTGATGGCCGGCTTGCTGACGCCGCCGACCGCCATCGCCGCCGCCACCCGGGTAAACAGCCCCTGCTCCGGATCGATGGCGAAAAAGGCCATGGCGCCCAGGCCGCCGGAGCCGAAGTCGGAGATAAGGCCCTTGCCCTGCGACTTGGCCCAGTCGATGGCCTTGTCCAGGCCGCTCTTGGAGTACTGATCGGCAAAGTCGGAGAGCAGCTTGAAGTCGGGTGTCTGCTTGATCGAGGGATCCTTGCCCGCCGCTTCCGCCAGCCATTTCTTGGCGTCGTCCGGCTTGTGCTGTTGCAGGTAGAACTTGGCCAGGTCCTCGCGAGCCTGCACCGGCAGCTGGAGAACCGAGTTGATGTCATTGATCTGGCTCTGGATCTGGCGGCGTTGCACCATGCCCTGGGCCGTGTTGGGAACGCTGTTGAGCTGCTGATTCAGTTGGGCAAGCTGGTTCTTGAACGGGGTCATGTCCAGCTTGTCGGCAGCCTGCACCCGCTTGATCAGGTCCTGCTCGGCGCTCTTGAAGTTGTTGGCCTGCATGTCCTTCTGTGCCGCCGCCAGATAGGTGTCCGGATTATCGAAGCCCTGCTGGCCCCCGGCACCACCGGCGGCGCCGCCGCCAGCCTGCTGATCAGCCTGGATGGCCGCCTGCAGGTCCGAGTCGCTTATCTTCTGCTGCTTGTTTATGTGATCCATGACCATCTTGAAGGTGGCCGTGGAGGACGCCTGCGAATCCTTGGCGGCGGCCGCGTTCATCTGCGCCCTGGCGTCGACGAAGTCACCGCTGTTGGCCAGGGCGATCGCGTACTGCACGCGCGTGGTCGCCGGGCTGTGCTGATAATCCATATAAAGCTGCAATAGCTGCGTCGCCTGCTGCTTCTTGTTTTGATCGACGGTCTTGTCGTTCAGGATGCCGGTCAGCTCTTGGATCTTGCTGGCGACGTTGTTCTGATCGACACCGTCGGCCGCGGCCACGGCCTGCTCGAAAAGCGGCTTGGCGGCAGCAAAACCTTGCTTCTTGAGCGTGTCCTGGGCCTTGCTCATCAGATCCATCGGATCCGGCTTGCCGGGTGCAACAGGGCTTCCTCCCGACTGCGATGTGTCGGTTGGCGCCGCCGGCGCCCCGCCCGGTTGATTCACCTCCTGAGGAATCTGGAAGCCGGCCATCCGGGCCAGCTTCTGGAAGTCGGGATCCTGGGTGATGGTCGAGTCCATCTTCACCGCTTGCGCCAGGTACTGCTGGGCGGTGGTCTTGTCACCGCTGGCGGTCAGCGCCGTCGCGTAGGCCACGCGCGTGATCACCGAGGAGTCGTCGAGCTGCTTGAGGGCCAGGTAAGCCGCCTGCAGCTGCATGGCCTGCTGGTGCTCGGGCTTTTGCTCGAGGGCGTCTATCTGCTGCTGGACCTTCACCACATCCGGTGCCAGCTTGGCCATCTTGGCCTGGATCGCCTGCCTGTCGGCATCCGTCTTGGCCTGTCCCCACTGCTGGTCGAGCTGCTCCAGCTGCGTGGCCACCGTCGGGTTGCTCTTCTTCAGATTGGCCAGAAGCTGATCCCGCTGGTTGGACAGCTGCCCGATCTGGTTTTCGAGGGCCGCCGGGTACGCCTTCTCGTAGGCAGCCTTGGCCGCCGCCATCTGCTGCTCGATCGTCTTGCGATCCAGATTGTCCGCCGCCCTGATCGACGCCTCGAACTCCGAGCGTACTTGCGGCGTCAGCTGCCTGGTCTGTCCGAGATCCGACTCGGCCTTAGCCAGGTCCACCATCGGGTTGTCGAACTGTCCGGTGGGCTCGACTGCCCCGCTGGGCTTGCCGGTCGTGGTGTCGGTCGGCCGGGGCGCCACCGGCGACACGGGCCCGGGCACGGCGGGTTGTCCCGGCACCGCCGGTTGCGTCTGCTCGGCCGGCGGGTAGAGTCCCTGGGTATTGGGATATCCCGGAATAACCTCGGCGGGATTACGGCTGTTCAGCGACTGCATGTGGCGGATAAAGTTGGGATCCCTGGCCATCATTGGATCGAGCTGTCCTGCCTCCAGGATGAGCCGCATCCCCTCGCCCTGATAGCCCATGCGCACCCAGAGCATGCCCAGGTTGGCCCTTGTGAAGCCGGGCGCCCGCTGCATGTCCTGCAGGAAGGCGTCCTCTTGCATGAGCTGGCGGCGCTGGGTCGGATCCGCGGTCATCTGCAGCTGCTGCTCGACCTGCTGCTTCTCGGCGGCCACCTGCTGCTGGTTTATGGAGTCGGCGGCGCGGATGGCGGCAAAATAGTAAGGCTCGGCCGCGCGCAGCCCACCCGCCGCAAGCGCCTGAACGGCCATCTGCAGATCGTTTAAGGGATTCTCGAAGTTGGGGCTGAGCGGGTCGTTGCCCCCCTGCTGGGCTGCTAAATATTGATCGCCGCCAGGCTGCACCTGACCGGGGGGCATGATGGTGGCGCTGTCGGCCTGCCGCTGATAGAACTGCTGCCTCCACTGCTCCGTGCCGGTAGGATCCATCGACCGCAGGCTTGTGCCCTCAGCACGGCTACGGAAATCTTCAAAACCTGACATTCTTCCAGCCCTCGGAGTGTATCGGTTGCGTCAGCTTCGACCTAGCTTATCCTTCATCCTTATATTTGTCGGGGGGGAAACTACGTAGTAGCCGGCAGCCGGCAGGCAATTTTAATCTTGAACTACGGTGCAGGCTGAAGGGTGACCCACACAAACGGTTATATCCCACCCCGCGCCATTTTTGGACACGCGGCCGCCGGGTGGTTTTTTCGCCCCGGCCGTGGCCACCTGGGCCGCCTGTCTTGCCCGCCCCAAGGCATCGCCGGTGAAATGCAGGCGGCGCGCCCGCACGAAAAGGCCGGGGGACCTACTCGGGCAGTCCGGTGGCCTGAGCGGGAGCCGGGCTGCCTGGCTGAGCCGGCAACCGGGCTGGAGGCTGGTCCGGCGTTGAGCCTGCCGGCTGGGGTCTGGGTATGTCGACCGGCTGAGCTGGTGCGGCCGGCGCCGGCCGGCTGCCCGGGCCGGCATCCGGAGCGCCATCCTCCTCCTGCCCCTGGAGACCGCGCATGAGATCGTTGAGCCGGGAGGTATAGGCGTCCGGCTTATCCGGCGCCGGTATCCAGAGGGGATCGTTGTGATCCTCCAGCGGCCGCTCGTTCAACTGCTGCGTGCGCTCCAGGTCGCGGGCTGCTTCCCAGGTTGTGAAGCCGCGGTAGATCTCCGGGCTGAAGACAGCCGCCGCCGCCGGCAGCGTCGGCAGCCCGACCGGTATGCTCCGCCAGGCGGCCGGCGCCCCCGGCACCCGCGCGAGGAAGGCAGGAAGCTCCGTGTCGCCGGAAAGCCAGCTGCCGGCGCCCATGCCGACCCGGCCCAGCGGGCGCGTCAGATAGCGCTGCAGATAGTAGTCGCCCAGATCCATTCCGTATCTGGGCACGGAGTCCCAGAAGCCGCTTCTGGCCGCCCAGGGGGTGAAGCTGCGGCCGGCCGGGAAGAGGCGGTCGTGATAATAACCGGCCACCTCGGCCGGGTAGCGGACATAACGCTGCCAGACGCCGCTGCGACCGGAAAGCTCCGGCCACGGTGTCGGCGCGGCCGCCGGTCTTGCCGTCACCTGCTCGGCCAGGCTGGCGTTGCCGAAGAAGTGGCCGCCCAGCTGCCTGGCGCCGGCGAGGATGAATCCGCCGGCCAGCCCGTCTCCGACCGACCCGGCAAGCGTGTCCCAGACCGCGGCGCCGACGGACAGAGGCGCCTGGGAGCCGGGCCTGCCGTAGTCGATCGTCTCGCGGCCGTCAACCGCCACCGTCAGCCTGGGACCGCCGGCTGCCGCCCCGGGGCTGCCGGACAGCACCCTTGCGGTGTTGTGGGCGCCCCGGTAGAGGAGCGACGTGGCCATGGTGCTGTAAGCGTCGACCTTGTACTTGTTCCAGAACGAGCGGGCGGCAAGATCGTTCAAGCTGCTGAACCCGGCCACATCCCGGAAGCCGAGCGGGTTGTGCCAGCCCCGCCAGGGGAGGACGCCGTCCTTGTTGATGATCTGTCCCGGATTGAACAGCTGCGGGTTGATAAACCAGAGGCTGCGACCGTGGAGCGCCTGCGCCTCGCCCGCCCGCTGAAGGAACTCGCTGTACATCGGCCTGCCCCCGGCGGCGCCCGCCGCCCCGCCGCTAAGCCAGATCCTGGCCGTGTCCCAGCGGGAGCGCAGCGTGGTCGAAAGCCGCGTGACAAGCGGGTTGTAGAGCTCGCCGTTGATAAGGGCCGCGTCGGCGCGGGCGGCCTGATAGAGCCCGGTCTGGCCGGCCTGGCGGGCGGCGTCGGCGGCGAGCCTCCTTTCCGCAAGCTGCTCTTTCAGCAGGTTGACGGCCTGCTGGTAAAACTCCGCGCCCGACCGGCCATCCAGGGTAGCCAGCCGCTCGCCGGAAACACCCAGCCGGGCGAGCGTCTGCCGCACGGCCGCCGGCTCGGCGTTGGCGAGCCGGTAGGTGCGGGCCAGGCTGAAAGCCTCGTTGGCCGCCTGCCGCTGGGTGTCGACCTGCCTCTTGAGCATCTCCTTCATGGCATCGACAGCCTCGATGCCCCGCCTGGTGCGCAGCTCGGCAAGGGCGGTCCGGGGCAGGCCCAGGCGGCCCGCTTGCTCGGTGAGAAGCTCTATGTCCAGGCTGCCGGCGCGGCCCCTCATCATGGAAAGCCAGGCGGTGACGGCCTCGCGCCCGCTCCTGCCGCCGAGCTGCTCGGCGACGACCGGCTCGGCGACACCGGACCGCAGCGCCGTTTCCCTCAAAATGCTCGTGTCGACGCGGTCGCCGACCGCCCGCTTCAAAAGCGTGCCCAGCGCATCCAGGCTCCGCAGATCCTGCCTGACCGCCAGATCCCTGAGCATGGTCTCGGAGACACCCCGTCGGGCGCCCGCCTCCATGAGCAGCCTTTCGTCGACGCCCCTGGCCAGCGCGCCCCGCAGCCCGCCGTAGGCTCTTTCGCCGGTGATGAAAAGGCCGGCGTTGAACATGCCCCAGCCCACGTCGCCCCAGCTTGACTCCTGCCCGAGCGCCCTGTTGATAAGCGGCTTGCTGGCGCCGCCTGCCAACAGCGCTGAGGCCGCCCGGGTAATGATGCCGCGCTCGGGCGCCACGGCGAAAAACACCGCCGCCCCCAGACCGCCGGAACCGAGGTCCGAAGCCAGACCCCGCCACTCACGCCTCAGCCAATCCATGGCCCTTGTCAGGCCGCTCTTGGACATCTCCTCGGCAAAACCGTTGATCGCCTTGAAGCGATCCAGGTTCCGCAGGCTCGGATCCCGTTCCGCCGCCTCCGCCAGCAGGCGCCTGGCGTCATCCGGCTTGCGAACCTCCGGGCGCAGATAGAACTGGGCAAGCTCCAGCCTGGCGGTCACCGGGTAGCTGATCACCGCCTTCAGGTTATCAATTTCGGACTGGAGCTGCCGCCTGCGCACCAGGTTCCCCTGCGTGCTGGCAAGACCCTCCATCTGCCGGGTGAGCTCGCTGAGCCGGACCTGCAGGGGCGCCATGTCGATCCTGTCGGCGGCGTCCACCGTCCTCTTAAGCTCCCGGGCAGCCGTCTGGAAATTGTTCTGGCGCACCGCGGCCGCCGCCGCCTGCCTGTGCGCGTCAGGATCGTCAAAGGCCGCCTGCTGCGCTGTGCCACCGCCGGCGGCATCAGCCCGGACAGCCTGCTGCAGGTCCGCCTCCGAGATGCTCTGCCGCCTGCTTATGCGCTCCTGGACCATCCTGAAGGTGCCCGTATCAGCAGCCTGCGGATCTCTTGTCCTGGCGCCGTCCATCTGGGCGGCGGCCGCGGCGAAGTCGCCGGCGTTGGCCAGCGCCACCGCGTACTGCACGCGGCTGGTCGCCGGGGCGTGCTCGTACTCCATGTACAGGCGCATGAGGGCAAGCAGCTGCTCCCTGGTGCCGGCGCTCACTCTGGTGTCACCGAGCATGGTGCGCGTCTCCTCGATGCCCCTGCGGATATCGGCCTGGACCAGCGCGTCGGCGGCGGCTATCGCTTGCTCGAAAAGCGGCCGGGCCGCGGACATGCCCTGCCTGGCCAGCGTGTCCTGAGCGCGGGCGACAAGGTCGATCGGGTCCGGCCGCTCGGGGCGTTCTGGGCCGGCTGCTGGCGTGGTGCGCTCGGGCGGCGCCCCGGTTCCGTCCGACGCCGGGCCTGCGCCGGGCGCAGCGGGCATCTGGAGCTCGGCCCGCGCTGCCAGGCGCCGGAAGTCGGGGTCGGAGCCGGCGCTGGGGTCCATGCTCAGAACCTGCCCCAGGTAGAGACGGGCGGAAGCCTTGTCACCGGCGGCGGTGAGCACGGTGGCATACGCAATTCGCGTCGTGAGCGACGAGGCGTCCAGTTGCTTGAGGGCAAGATACTCATCGCTCAGCCGCAAAAGCTCCTGGTGCTCCGGCCTGGCTTCCAGCGCATCAATCTCCTGCTGCTTGCGGACCAGATCGGGGGCGACCCGGGCCATCTGGTCCTGAATAGCCTCTTTGCGCGCCTGGCAGTCCTCACGGATCGACTGCCGCTGGGCCTCTGTTGTCGCCTCCTGCAGCCTGCGCTCGCCGTCGGCGTTGACCTGCCCCCACCGCCTGTCCAGCTGCTCGAGCTGGCGGGCGGCCTCCGGTCTCGTTCTTCTCAGCTCGGCGGCCAGTGTGTCCCGCTCCGCCGCCAGGGCGGCAATCCGGCTCTCCAGCTGCCGGGGGTAGCTTCGCGCGTAAGCAGCCTGCACCTGCTGGATCTGTCTTTGCAGGTCGGTGCGATCGAGCCGGTCGGCCGCCCGGATTGCGGCCTCGAATTCCGCCTTCGCTGCCTGGTTCAGTCGATTGCCGGTCATCAGGGATTCCGCGCGCGCCAGGCGCGCAAGTGGATTGTCGAAATCGCCGCCGGCGCGCGCCGTCCCGCCCGGCGGGGGGATCCTGTCAGAGGGTTCGGCACGGTCATCAGAAGATGGCGCGCCGGCAGGCTCGAGCATATTCACGGCCGGCATGCGGCGGGCAAAGTTCGGGTCGGCGGCAATTTCCGGATCAAGCCTGGCGGCCTCGTACATGAGCTTGAGGCCTTCATCGCCATACCCGAGCCTCATCCACAACATGGCCAGATTCGCCCGCGTGAACCCCGGCGCCCTCTGGAGGTCGTGCAGCTCGGCATCCTGTCTGGCAAGCTCGCGGCGCCTGCCGGGATCCTGCTCGGTGCGCAAAAGATCCTGAAGGCGCCGGCGTTCGGCGGCGACCTCCTGCTGATCGATGAGGTCGGCAGCACGGATGGCGGCAAAGTATTCGCTCTCGGCCGCCGGCAGCCCCTGCGTTGCCAGGCGTGCTTGCGCCCGCTCCAGGTGACCGAGCAGATCCGCGCGCAGGGCGGCACTGTTCGAGCCGCCGGCGGCGACCTCCGGTATTACCGGCGGCAGCGGGCGCAGACGCTCGGGCGCCGGATGGTGAGCGCCGGCAGGTTGCCAGACGGTGGCGCCAGTCAGCGCGGGAGGCTCTCGATCTCTGAGGTACGAAGCGGGCTCGCCGGTGGGGTTCCAAAAGTAATCGAAGCGAGACATTGGTTGCCAGACATACCTTACCAGCCCTCATTGATTGATGGATTACGGAGGCCGCCTGGCAGGCGGCGGTGGTCTGCGCGCAAGCCGAAGGGCGACTCGCTCAAGCGGTTATATCCGGCAGCCGACAATTTTGGACAGGCGGCCCTGCCCACGGCAGCGCTCGACCGCGGAACGAAGAGCCCGGGCAATTGCGTGCCTTTGCCGGGCCCCGGCCAGCCCGCCGTGTCCTATAATAAGCGTTCACTGTCTCCGATCTCAATTTCACCTGCCCGGGGTGTTTCGAACGGGCATGGAGACCGAATCGAGCCTTCCCTGCACCCGTTGGCGTCCCTGCCGGCAGCCACACTCATGACGGCTCATCGGCGCTGAGAACTAAAAGCCAGGCGACAGGAGTCTTGTTTTGCCGTGAGCAGTAGAAAAAAGTCACCTTTATCTCCCGCACTTCTTCTGGCGCTCCTGTTGACGGGCGCGCGCCTGCCGGCGCCGTCGCCCGAACTGCAAGCGGCGGCCTCTCCGCAGGCCTGCCCTCGATCTTCTCCGTCAGGCCGGGACGTGTTAATCAGCGAAGCAGGGCCTGCGGGTAGCATTGAGCACGGGCCGGCGCTTCAGGACGGGCAGGCTCAGCACCCCGCGCTTGCCGAGGCTGCTTACGAGGTAGCCAGCGACCTGGGGATTCTTCCTGCCCTGGAGCAATTGGAGGCAGCCGAAAAGGCAGAGTCAAGAGAAACCCTCCACATCATCAGGCTCAAACAGGATACGCTCGAGGTTATCCTCACCGCCTCTTTCGAAATCAGGAGCGCATTGTCGCGAATAGAGCGGGAGCTGGCGCAGACCAACGAGCTGTTGAGCAACATGCAGGAGCGCAGGGAGCGCAGCGTGCAGAAAAGCGAAATCGCCAACTTCATGCAGTCGGGCACCACCGAGGTCCTCTCCACCGCGCTGGCCGACTTTACCGGCCGCTCCGGTCCCCTGAGCATCGCAGGGGCTATACTGGGCGCCATCGGCGGCTCGGGAGAGATAGGCATCTCCAGCTACAGTTTGAAGCTCAACCAGGGGCCGAAACGCTCCCGGCCCGCAAGTCCAAACATGCTCTCGCAACTGTTCGGATACACCACGGAGAGCACCAGGTTTCCGCCAGGGGTGTGGAGTTATTTGAATGACGTCAATCCCAACACGCCAGGACCGGGCACCAGGCGAGCCAATTTGATCAAAGAGTGGGTTCGCCTGCGCCGCATACACTCGCCCGATACTCCTGAGGGAAAGCGTGAAATCGCGCTGCTCACCGGGCAGATCCCTCAGACGAGGACGGTAACCCTCGATCTCCTGCAAGACAGGGCGTTGATGCTATCCGATCTCGAAGCGGCCGTATCGCAGATGGACCAGGAGATGCTGGAGATCATGCGCTGGTTGAAATATCATTAGACTGGCGCGACGGACAAAGACCCGACACTGTTGTCAGCCCTTTTTGCATGGATAGGTTCCAGCCAGACCCGGCGTCCGGGGCACGGCTCCGATAAGAGGGCGGCGCAGGAGGACTGTTCGCGCTTGAAGGTCTCACGCTTGGTCGAGCTCGGCGAAAATGCCAGCCATTCGCTCGTGTCTTTGCCGGCATCGAGTTGGAAGTTGCAGCTGCACCATATTACGCCTTCAGTGTCAACGACACGGGTGACCCTTCGGGGGATCAAGCCCAGAGTCGGCGGCCCGCCGAAAGCTACGAGCAGCCGGGCGTGCTTGTCGCTGAGCAATCCGAACGGCAGAGCGTTCTTCTTATGAAGCCGGGCGGGCGAGTCGACGGAATCCGAGCTGCCCCCCGGCACCTCAGCACCGGCATCGCCGAATTGCCGGTAACTGTCACAAACCGCGCAGGCTCAAGCGAGGCGGACATGACGGCGCCTTCGAGAGCAATGCAGCATTGAAAGAGGCGGCAGAGACAAGCCCGGAGAGCTTCCCCACGGCGGCGCGCCAATCCGAGCCAGGACCCTGGCCGGCTGCCTCGACTGGTCAACCGAGATCGACAATGGTCACGCCGTCGCCTCCCTCGTAGGTCTCACCGGGTCGAAAGGAGCCGGCGTAGCTGGAGGATGCGAGGTACTCCCTCACGGCCGACTTCACGGCGCCGGTGCCGTGCCCGTGGATGATCATCACGTGGCCGCCGCCGGCGACGACGGCCCGATCCAGAAAGCGCTCCAGCTCGCCGAGAGCCTGCTCCACCCGCTGTCCCCGTAAATCCAGCGTGTTGCCGGCGGTGCGAACGAATAGGTCCGGGTGCCTGGCACTGCCGGCGGTGACCTGCCCGCGATTGCGAACAGCACTGCGGGCGCCAACCGGCTCAGGGGCGGCGCCTCTCTTTCCGGTGCCGCCTGCCGCCGCCGGGGCTGCCGGGACGGCCTCCAGATCGGCAAGGGGGATCTTGAGCTTGATGCCGCCCGCGCGCACGGATATCCGGGAGTCCGGGTGCTGCGCCAGATCCGGCGGCACCGACTCCACAACGGCCAGCCGGTTGAGGGATCTGACCTTGACGGTCTGCCCGATCGAGATTGCCTCCAGCGGCGATATCTCCTCGCCCGCTGCCGCCCAACCCAGCTCTTCCCTTATGCGCTCCAGCTCCTTCTGTCCCTCCTGGGCGCGCTTTATGCTGGGCTCCTTCTGCAGCGAGGCGATGAGCTCGCGCACCTGCTCGCGCGCCTGTTTCACAATCGCCTCGAGCTCGGCGGCAAACGAGCCGCGCAGCCGCCGGCGCTCGCGCTCGACGTGCTCGAGCTCGGCCTGGGCCCGCAGCCGCCTGTCCTCGGCCTCGGCTCTTGCCAGGCGCACGCTCTCCTCTTGCTCGGCAAGCGCTTTCAGGCGCTCCTCCAGCTCCCGGGTCAGCCGCTCGAGATCCGTGTCGTCGCGGGCAAGGTACGCGCCGGCCCGCTCCACCACGCCGGGCTTCAGTCCCAGCCTGGCGGCGATTGTGGTTGCCTTGGAGGCCCCCGGCACTCCCAGCCTGAGCTTGTAAGTCGGCGCCAGCGACGCCTCGTCGAAATCCAGGCTGGCATTGATGAATCCGGGCTGCCCGTAGGCCAGCGTCTTGAGCTCGCCGAAATGGGTGGTGGAGATGGTGAGCGCCCCCGATTCGTTGAGGAACTCCAGGATCGCCCTGGCCAGCGCCGCTCCCTCCCTGGGATCCGTGCCGGCGCCAATCTCATCCAGAAGTACGAGCGTCTCTCCGCCGGCGCGATTGATGATCTCGACAATGCTGGTCATGTGCGACGAGAAGGTGGAAAGGCTTTGCACCAGGGATTGCTCGTCGCCGATGTCCGCGTAGATGTGCCGGAAGTTCACCGCCACCGACCCCGGTGCCACAGGCAGAAGCAGCCCGGCCCGCACCATGAGGGAAAGAAGGCCCGCCGTCTTCAGAAGAACAGTTTTGCCACCGGTATTGGGGCCGGTGACCACCATGGTGCGGTATTTGCCACCAAGGACGATATCATTGGGCACCACCCGCGATGCCCGCTCGGGATCCTGCAGGATGAGCAAGGGGTGGCGGGCGGCCTTCAGTGCCAGCTCGCTGCCGGATGACAGCTCCGGGCGGTTCCCCCTGTACTTCCGGGCCAGACGCGCCCGGGCCGTTATCACGTCCAGCTCGACGAGCGACCGAAAGCTCTCCTCGACCTCGACGGCGTGCCCTGCCGCCCGGCCGCTCAGGTCGGAGAGGATCCTGGCGATCTCCCGCTCGACATCAGCCTCTTTCAGGCGCATCTTGTTGGCCAGCTCGATTACCGCCATCGGCTCCACATAAACGGTCAGACCGGAGGCCGAGCTGTCATGCACGATTCCCTCGATGACATTGCGGGAGCTGGCGATGACCGGCAGGACAAACCGGTTTCCCCTCTGCGTGTAGAGCGGCTCCTGCAGCGCCCTGGAGAGTGTCGGCGAATGGATGATCCTCGAAAGCTCGTCCTTGATCTGATTCTCCAGCCGGCGTATGTCCTTGCGCAGGGAGGACAGGCGCGGGCTGGCGCTGTCCTTCACGTATCCGGCCGGATCGATCGCCTGATCGATGGCGGCGGCAAGATCGAAGACCGGGTGCAGCCTGGGCACGAACTTCACCAGGCGGGGAAAGGTCGTCGCCTCCAGGAGCGCAAGGGTGGAGCGGGCAAGGCGCGCCGCTTCAAGCACGCCGCCTATGGACAGCAACTCGGCTGCGGACAGCTCGGCTCCGGCGGCAAGACGCTTAAGCGTCTCGCGCAGATCGGCAAGGTTGTCTAGCGGGAGCGGCGATCTGGCTTCCAGGAGGCTCACCGCCTCGGCTGTCTGATCAAGCAGAATATTGATCAGGTCCGGGTCCGACTGCGGCTCCAGCTCCAGGCAGAGCTCGCGCCCCCAGTCCGTCACAGCCTCGAAGGACAGGAACTCCCTCAGGCTATCCCATTCAAGAGCTCGCCGTGTCCTGGTAAGGATGTCCAATCCGGACCGAGTCAGTTGAGTTCGCTTCTGACCGCGGGATCTGCAGACCCGGGTGGCGCAAGAGTCTCTATGCCCAGGGAGCCCATGAGCTTCTTGAGGCGAATCTTTTGCAGCTCGTAACAACGGTTGTTGCGCTTGTGCACGATTCCGATGCGCTCCAGCTGCTTGATCGCGTCCAGGTGGTCCGCCGGTACTTCCCCTACTTCCACCGGGCCACGCTCGGTGAGCCAGGAGATCGTAGGCTCGAGGACACCCAGCAGTTTGCGCATCGGCTGTTCATACAACGGCATCATTCACTGTATCCCTCCGTGATTAAGGTTAATTGTATCCTCTTGGCGTCCCGATTGCTTGTGGGGTGGTTTATGGGTGTCAAGGGCAGGCGGGGATGCTATAAACTGGTCGCCATGCTTCTGCCGTATGCCGAGTTCAAACCGCTTGTGCACGAGACGTCCTTCGTGGCGCCCACGGCGGTGCTCATCGGTCAGGTCACCGTCGGTGAAGGCGCCAGCATCTGGTTTCACTGCGTGGCGAGAGCCGATATCAACGCAATCAAGATCGGCACCAACACCAACATTCAAGACGGGTGCATGCTGCACGTGACGCAGAGGAACGCGCTTACCGTCGAGGACCGCGTCACGGTCGGGCACGGGGCCATCCTGCACGCCTGCCACATCGAGCCGGACTGCCTGATCGCCATGGGGGTGATCGTGCTCGATGGGGCCGTCATAGGCGCCGGATCGATCGTCGCCGCCGGGGCGGTGGTGGCGCCGGGAAGCTCGATACCGCCTGGCAGCCTGGTGATGGGCGTGCCGGGCAAGGTGGTCCGGCCGGTACGCGCCGAGGACAGGCAGCGCATAGAGCACGGCTGGCAGAACTATATCCGCTACTCCAGCGTCTACCGCGGCATGAACCTGCCGGACCCGCTTTCACCCGGCGATTAAATTATCGGCGCCTACGTATTTTCCCCAGTGACCCCGGGGCAGGCCAAACCTAGGATCTCCTGCATCGACGGGTCAGGGAGGCAAGGCGTGCCCAGCGGATTTCGAGACGGCCAGGCGATTGTTGGCGCCTTCGAGGGCAACGCCTACCAGCCAGCGGCAGGTTCGCCGCTGCAGGATCACGCGTCGTATTACGACGGACAGGTGGTCATACCGACCTTGCGGGTCAACCAGCAGGCCAACCCGAACGACCGTTCCACCTACTCGCCGGGCATGAACCTGGTGAGCATCTTCCAGGAGGCGGCCCCGGCCACCGTGCGCATCGAAGGGCAGCGCCAGGCCGTGGATCAAGGCCAGCAGGTGACCCAGGATGTCACAGGGTCCGGCTTTTTTGTGACCGCCTCCGGCGACATCGCCACCGACTACCACGTCGTGCGCGGACTGAACGGGATCACGGTGACCACCGCAGACGGGCGGCGCTACAGCGCCACCGTCGAGGCTGTGGACCAGGCCAAGGACCTGGCGGTGCTCCGGGTCAATGCCGCCCCCTATGAGCAATTCCCGGTCCTGCCGCTGGGCGGCGGCACGCCCGCTCCCGGGTCGAACGTCTGGGCGCTCGGCTATCCGCGCGGCTGGCAGAACATGTTCATCTCGCCCGGCACCACCAACATGACCCAGCCGCTGCGCAACGTTCTGCGGGCGGGCAACCTGGGACCGGGCGAGGATCCCAACCGCACCGTTCTCGACACCAGCATCCACGTCGAGCCCGGCAACTCGGGCGGGCCGCTGGTCGGTGCCGACGGCCGGGTTTACGGTCTGGTGTCCACCACGGACGCCGGCGCCGTCAACTCCGCCGGCGTGGTCAGCCCGGGCAACGACGCCGAGATGACGCCGGTTCAGGATCTGATCAACCTGCTCAATCGTTCGGGCATCCGGCCCGACTATTCCCGCATCGCCACCGCCGGCAGCCTGCCCATGCCGGGCGGCAATCCAGAGCCCTACTACGCCCCGGCCGCTCCCAGCGGCTGGCTCAACGCCGGCGGGGCGCTGCCGCCTTCCCTGGAGGGAATCACGCCGCAGAGCCTTATGCCCCGCGCCACATTCTTCGGGGGCAGCTCGGCGATCCTCCTGGAGGGCAACCGGCCCCCGGCCCCCGCTGAGCCGGCACCGCCGCCGGTGGGCCAGATGCCGGTTCACGGGGAGAGCCTGAATATTCCCCTGCCAGCCCACCAGGCTCCCAGCCTGATCCACACGCTGGCCAACGGCGTGAACCTGTACAGAGGCTATCGGGCGGTGATAGGCGGACAGGCAGGGCCGGCAGGCTCGCTTTTCTCCGTCGCCCTGGGTGGAATTGACCTCATCCGTCACGATGCCGGCAGTTTCCGCAAGGCGCTTGCCCACCACTCGGGCAAGGAGCTTCTCTCGGCCGGACTGTCGGTCGGGGCGGACACGCTGCTTATCGGCGGCGGCATAGCCTCCTTGACCCCGACCTACCGGGCGCTGGGGGCAGTCGCCTCGCTTGCCGGATCGGGCATCAAGCTGGCCGGCGACGGCTACGGGTATTACCGCTACTTCCGGTAAAGCGCTCGGCGCTTTTCTCCGCGATGCGGGCGAGGCGCCAGCTCCCGGGGCGCTGCGGCAACGGGGCGGTTATGCATTGGCGCCGGTACCACCCGGCATTCCAACCCGTCCGCTCGTAGGGGCGCGTTGCACGCGCCCGGGCGGGTGCAATCCTCCCCTGCGGGCGTACGTTAATTTCTGCCGGGCGGTGCTAATTCTGCTTGACCGGGCTCATTTCGGACACCGTGCTGGCGGTCTGGACGGCGGCTGCCCTGGCGTGCTGGCCGAGCCAGCCCTGGACCGTCTCCAGGGTGTCCGCCCTGATGAAGGCGGTCTCGAGGAGCACGTGTCCTCTGGCGTGGAACCAGCGCACGGTCTCATCCTTGCAGCGCAGCCGGCCGAGCAGGGCGACCACGGCGTTGGACTTGAGCAATCGATCGGCGTCTCCTTGAATGATAAGCACCGGGACGCCCGGCTCCACGGCCTTGGCATACTTGAGCGTCGACTGGGCCATGGCCATGGTTTTCAACACCTCCAGGCTGTTCAGGTGTTTTCTCACCAGCGGATCCTGCATCATCCCCTCGATGATCTTCGGATCCTCGGAGGCGCACTGTTCGATATAAGGCGTCAGGTCAATCTGGCGGTGGGGCGTCAGGATGCCGCGGGCGTCCATCACCGCCCTTTTTAAGGGCAGGTAGCGGTGCTTGACCGCCGGGCTGGACAGCACCAGCCCGTCGACGGATCCGGGTCGGGTTGCCGCCACCCTGATGCTCAGGGAGGCGCCCAGGCTCTCGCCCACTAAGAAAAGCGGAAGATGCGGGTGGCCGGCCTTGAGCCTGACCACCAGGGCGGCCAGATCACCCTCGCTCTTAAGGTAATCGATATTGTTGCCGTCGGGCTGGAGCCCGCTTCCTCCCCCCAGCCAGCGCCCGTGTCCGCGCATGTCGGGAGCAACAACCAGGCAGCCCTGGGCGGCCAGCCGCCGCGCCAGCGTGTCGAAGGAGCCGCCGTGCATGACCAGCCCGTGCACGGCCACGACAACCGCCGTTGCCGGCACGGCATCGTCCGACCAGACGGTGACCGGTATCTGCAGCTCGGCGCCCAGCGCGCTGTGCTCATCCCGGGCAACCGAAGCACCCGCCGGTCCGTCAAGCTGCCAAAGCAAAAGCAGCACCAAGACCACCAGGCCAAGCAGGCAGGGGCGTGCACCCCCAAAATGTCGATACCTCATTGCGCCTTCCCTTGTTGCCCCCGCGGAACCGTCGACGCCGGCGGGCGCCGGTGCCCCCCGCCCCGGTGCGAACTTGTCGACAATCTATTACAAACAATCTACCCAGGTTGTCATCCTCTTTATAACGGCATCCGCAGATTTCATAATTCTCGGGCAAGTCGGCCAATGGGAACGCCCGGCCGCCGATCCGTGTAAACTTACAGCGGGAGCGGGCTGAGGCGCGCGTTCCGGGCGACTAGCCGCCGGCGTCGTCCCGGCTCCGGCGCCGGCGCTGGGGAGTGCGCCTTTCGATGCCAAAACGGACCGACATAAACAAGATTCTCGTGCTCGGGGCGGGGCCCATCACGATTGGCCAGGCCTGCGAGTTCGATTATTCCGGGACCCAGGCCTGCAAGGCCCTCAAAGAGGAGGGTTTCCAGGTCGTGCTCATCAACTCCAACCCGGCGACGATCATGACCGACCCGGAGGTGGCGGACAGGACATACGTGGAGCCGGTGAGCGCCCCGGTGGCCCGCGAGGTGATAGACCGCGAGCGCCCGGATGCGCTCCTGCCGACCATGGGGGGGCAAACGAGCCTGAATGTGGCGGTCGAGCTGGCCGAGTCCGGCACGCTTTCCGAGTTCGGCGTGGAGCTCATCGGGGCCTCGCTCGAGGCGATCAAGCTGGCCGAGGACCGCGAGCTATTCAAGGCCAAGATGATCGAGATCGGCCTGGATGTGCCGAAATCAGGCATCGCGCGCCGGATCTCCGAGGTAAGAGAGGTTGCCGCCGGCATAGGATTCCCGATCATCATCCGCCCGGCGTTCACCCTTGGTGGCGCCGGTGGTGGCATAGCCTACAACCAGGAGGAGCTGGACGAGATTGCCGCAGCCGGCCTGAACGCCAGCCCGGTCCACGAGATCCTGCTGGAGGAGTCGGTTCTCGGCTGGAAGGAGATCGAGCTCGAGGTGATGAGGGACCGCCTGGACAACGTGGTCATCATCTGCTCAATCGAGAACCTCGACCCCATGGGCATTCACACCGGCGACTCGATAACCGTCGCCCCGGTGCAGACGCTGACGGACAGGGAATATCAAGCGCTGCGCACGGCCGCCATCCGGGTGATCCGGGCGGTCGGCGTGGACACCGGCGGCTCCAACATCCAGTTCGGACTCAATCCGGGAGACGGGCGGATTGTGGTAATCGAGATGAACCCCAGGGTCTCCCGCTCCTCGGCGTTGGCCAGCAAAGCCACCGGCTACCCGATCGCCAAGATCGCCGCCAAGCTGGCTGTCGGCCTCACGCTCGACGAGATCCCCAACGACATCACCCGGCTCACCCCGGCCTCTTTCGAGCCGACCATCGATTATGTGGTGACCAAGATTCCCCGCTTCGATTTCGAGAAATTTCGCGGCGCCGACACCGCGCTTACCACGCAGATGAAATCGGTCGGCGAGGTGATGGCGATCGGGCGCACCTTCTGCGAGTCGCTGCAGAAGGCCCTGCGGGGGCTGGAGCTGGGGCTGCCGGGATTCGCCGGCGTCGCCTCCCGGAGCCAGGCGGATCTCACCGAATGGCGCCGCCGCCTCTCGGTTCCCAGCCACCACCGGCTGACCGACATCTTCGGCGCCTTCGAGCTGGGCATCCCGCTCACGGAGATCCACGAGCTGACGCACATAGATCCCTGGTTCCTGGACAACCTCCATGAGATCTACGAGGAGACGGAAAGCCTGCGCTCGACCGTCCGGTCGCCGGCCGACCTGGATCGCCCGACCCTTGTCCGCTTGAAGCGCCTGGGTTTCGGCGATCGCCAGCTGGCGCTTATGGCAAGCGGCGGTGGCACGCCGGTATCCGAGCAGGACATTTTCGCGCTCCGGGAGAAGTTCGGGTTGATGCCTGCCTACAAGACCATCGACACTTGCGCGGCCGAGTTTCAAGCTTCCACGCCCTACATGTACTCGACTTACGAGGACGAGACCGAGGTTCCGCCCACCGGCAAGCAGAAGGTGATCATCCTGGGCGGCGGGCCCAACCGCATCGGCCAGGGCATCGAGTTCGATTATTGCTGCGTTCAAGCCAGCCTTGCCCTGAGGGAGCTCGGCATCGAGTCGGTCATGGTCAACTCCAATCCGGAGACGGTCTCCACCGATTACGACGTCTCCGACCGGCTGTACTTCGAGCCGCTCACCCTCGAGGACGTGAGCAACATCGCGCTCACGGAAAAACCGCTGGGCGTCATCGTGCAGCTCGGCGGGCAGACGCCGCTCAAGCTGGCCAGGGGGCTGGAGGCGCGCGGCATAAGGATCCTCGGCACGTCTCCGGAGTCCATCGACATCGCCGAAGATCGCGAGCGCTTCGGGCAGCTCATCGCCCGGCTGGGCCTGCGGCAGCCGCAGGGGGCGATCGCCCGCCGGGCCGAGGAGGTGCTGCCGCTGGCCGAGAAGGTGGGCTATCCGGTTCTGGTGCGTCCCAGCTACGTCCTGGGCGGGCGGGCGATGCAGATCCTCTATACGCCGGAGGAGCTGGAGCGCTGGGCAGCCTCCGCCTTCCGCGTCGAGCCGGACAAACCGGTGCTCATCGACGAGTTTCTGGAAAATGCGATCGAGATCGACGTCGACGCGGTGGCCGACGGCCACGAGACGATCATCGCCGGCATCATGGAGCACATCGAGCAGGCCGGCGTGCACTCGGGCGACAGCACCTGCGTCCTGCCGACCCAGAGCATCCCCTTGCGCACCATCGAGGAGATCCGCCGGGCGACAAGCGACCTGGCCCGCGAGCTCAAGGTCGTCGGGCTGATGAACATACAGTTCGCCCTGCGCGGCTCGGAGCTGTACATCCTCGAGGTCAACCCGCGCGCCAGCCGCACCATTCCCTTCGTGTCCAAAGCCACCGGCGTGCCCTGGGCCAAGCTGGCCGCCAAGGTGATGACCGGGGCCCGGCTCTGCGAGCTGGGCATAAGCCACCGCCTGCTGCCGCCCCACGTCTCGGTAAAATCGGTGGTGATCCCCTTCAAGCGATTCCCGGGCACCGAGATCTCGCTGGGCCCGGAGATGCGATCCACCGGCGAGGTGATGGGCGTGGCCTCGCAGTTCGGTCTGGCCTTCGCCAAAGCACAGCTCGGCGCCGGCCAGATGCTGCCCACGCGGGGCCGGGTCTTCATAAGCGTCTCGGACATTTACAAGCAGGATGTGGTGCCGGTCGCCCAGAGCCTTTATCAGCTCGGCTTCGAGCTAGTGGCTACGCGCGGCACGGCGGCCGCCATCAAGACGGGCGGCATACCGGTCGTCGTCGTCAACAAGGTCTCGGAGGGAAGACCGAACGTGGTGGACCGCATCAAGAACGGGGAGATTCACCTGGTGGTGAACATCCCCTCCGGGCGCACGGCGCACCACGACGATCAGCTCATCCGCCGCGCCTCGATCAATTACAACGTGCCGGTGGTCACCACCCTTTCCGGGGCCAAAGCCACCGCCGCCGCCATAGCCGCCCTGCAACACGGGACGCTGGGGGTGAAAACCCTGCAGGAGTACCACAAAAACATCGCCTACTGGGAGTCGGCCAGCCGGCAAGGATCGGGCGTCGCCTCGCCGCCGTAGCTCAGGCTCCCGGTATAATTCACGTACCCGGAGGAGGGTTAGCCGTGACCGCCGATATAGCAAAATACATCGACCACACTTTGTTGAGCCCGCAGGCAACCAGGGCCGAGGTTACCAGGCTGTGCGACGAGGCCAGGCAGCACGGCTTCTTTGCCGTCTGCGTCAATCCCTGTCACGTGCGGCAGGCCGTGAAGGAGCTCTCATCCAGCGACGTGGCCGTGGCCACCGTGATCGGTTTTCCGCTGGGGGCGAACCTGCCGGACATAAAGATTGCCGAAGCGCAAAGAGCGATCTCCGAGGGCGCCGAGGAGATCGATATGGTGATCAACATCGGGGCGCTCAAGGACGGCGACATCGGCTACGTAACCGAGGAGATCCGCTCGATCGTCAAGGTAGCCAAAGATCACCTGGTCAAGGTGATCATCGAGTGCGACCTTTTGACCGACGAGGAGAAGGTCGTCGCCACGCAAGCCTGCATGGAGGCCGGCGCCGGCATGGTCAAGACCTCGACCGGTTTCGTCAAGGACGGCAAGGGCGCCACCGTGGAAGATGTCGCCTTGATAAGAAAGACCATCGGTGGGGCGAAGCTGGGCATCAAAGCCAGCGCCGGGATAAGAGATTACGACAAGGCCAAAGCGCTCATCGACGCCGGCGCCACCCGGCTCGGCACCTCGGCCGGCGTTGCCATCGTCGGCGGTGCCCAGCCGGTCAAGTCCGCCTACTAGGACAGGCGATGCCGCAGCCCGAGACACGGGGAAGAGGGCAGGCCCTGGAGCTGTTCCTGGTCAGCCTCGTCTCCCTTTATCTGGAGCTGCTCACCATTCGCTGGTTTTCCGGGGAGATCCGCTTTTTCACCGTCTTCCGGACCTTTCCTTTGATAACCTGCTTCGTCGGTCTCGGGCTGGGCTGCGCGCTGGGGCGCGAAAGGCTGTTTACAAAATCGCTGCCGGCGGTTTTGCTTCTGGTGGCAACGGTTCAGGTGGCGGCCGTCTCCGGGCTCAGGCTGTGGATGTTTCCCTCGCTGAGCGTCTACGCCTGGCAGGACCTCAACGTTCAGCTGCCCTACGTCCTCACCTGCATACCGCTGGTTCTCACCCTTCTGGCGGGGCCGTTTGCGCTTATGGTCTGCCTTGGCGCCCGCATAGGGCGCCTGTTCGAGCGCTTCCGGCCGCTGGCGGCCTATTCGATCAATGTGGCCGGTGCCATCGCGGGCAGTATCATCTTCGCCGGCCTCTCCTTTGCCGGCTGGCAGCCGGGCGCTTTGCTGCTGCCCGCGCTCCTGGTCATCGCCTTTTACGTGCACAAGCAGGGGATCGCTCTTTTCCGGGTGGCGCTGCCGCTCGCGGCGAGCATCTTGCTGTCGCTCGTGAGCGTCAATCCGCCCTACGACAGCCAGTACTGGTCGCCATATCAGCTCCTGACGGTGAGACCGCTTTCCCGCGAGATCGGCTCGCCGCTCATCGATAGCCAGGCGCAGGCGCGGTGGAGCGGGGAGTCGGCAGACCAGGCGGCCCGCGCGACCCTGCAAGGTGTCATCGATCGCTGTCTTGTGATTAAAACCAATCACTTCATCTACCAGGTCGCGGAGGATTTGCGGCAAGCCGTGGTGGGGCTGTCCAGGTTCTACGAGCCGTGGGCGAGCTTCTTTTCCCGGGAGTCGCGCCATTACGGGCTGCCGTACAGGCTGGCCAGCCCGAAGGAGCTTTTGGTGGTCGGCGCCGGCAGCGGCAACGACGTCGCCTCCGCGCTTCGTCACGGCGTCGCGCACGTGGACGCCGTCGAGCTCGATCCGGTGATTATCTCCCTGGGCAAGAGGATGCACCCCGAGCATCCGTACGACTCCGGCAGGGTAACCGTCATCTGCAACGACGCGCGCAACTATTTCAACACCTGCAAGAAGCGTTACGACATGGTGATCATAGCCGGGCTCGATTCACAGACGGTCATGGGGCAGGGCTCCTCGGTGAGGGTCGACACCTATGTCCATACGAAAGAGAGCTTCGCTCAGGCGGCCAGGCTCTTGAAGGACGACGGCTTGCTCCTGGTGACCTTTTACACGACCTATGATTGGCTGGCGGATCGCCTGTTCCAGACTATCCACGAGGCGGTCGGGTACGATCCGGTCGCCTTGCAGGACACGACGCCGAATATGCCCACGTTCTGGCAGACCTTTGTGGTCGGCAAGCCGGTGGCGGATCGCTCTTTGCGCCTTGAGGCGGAGGCGCTCGCCCCCTTCCAGAGAAGAACGCACCGTCTGTCCCCGGCGACCAGAATCGTCACCGACGACTGGCCCTACCTTTACGTTACCCCTGTCGCCTTGGACGGTCCTTACTGGCTGATGATGCTGGCCATACTGGCGGTCAGCTCCGTGGCGGTCAGGCCGGCGCTGGCGGCCCGAGGGGTCCCGTCGTACTGGCAGATGTTCTTCCTCGGCGCGGCCTTCCTGTTGCTGGAGCTGAGATCCGTAGCGCAGCTTTCATTGCTGTACGGCTCAACCTGGCTCACCTCCACGGTGGTGATAGTCGGGGTTCTGCTTATCGTTCTCGTGGCCAACGCAATCACCGCCGTGGCCGGAAAGTGGCTCGCCAGCCGGCAATCCGTGCTGTACCTTTTGCTGCTTGCCGCCCTTGTCGGCAGCTACCTGGCGCCCGATCAGGCGATTCTTGCCTCCGGCGCCCCGCGCGGTCTGGCCTCGGCGCTGGTGACGCTCCTGTCGCTCATGCCGTTGTGCCTTGCCAGCCTAATCTTCTCCGCCTCCTTCGCCGCCGTCGGCCACCCCGGGCGCGCGCTCGCTTTCAACCTCTTCGGCGCCGTTATTGGCGGCTTGCTCGAATACACCGCAAACTTCACCGGCATCAAGAGCCTGGTCGTTGTTGCCGCGGTCCTGTACCTGCTCTCTTACCTGTGCTCCGCCCGCTCCGGAAGGTTGGAGCCGGCAACGGTTCCCGCCGCGCCCGATCTCGGGCCTTCACCGCTGCCTTAGAGCAGGCGCTGATACTTGCTGGCACTGGAACCCGTTGCTTGCAGCGGCGCGTTGGACGCGCCCGGGCGGATGCACTCCGCCCCTACGGGCTTAGGCCAGGCGGTACTAGAACGCCGGCGTCGCAGGGTCCGGCGCAGGCAACCGGAACTGCACCGGATCGGAGGTGTAGCCGGTCACCCGGGCGCGGGCATCAATTCCCGCCACGCGGATCTCGTATCGGCCAGGCTGCGGCAGGGAGCCGGCAGGGATGCTCAGGGTTCCCTTGAGCCGGGCCAGGTTGATACGCCGCAGACTGTGCGGCGAAAGTTCGGTATCGCGATAGGTGCTCGTGTAGTGGTAGAAGCTCGAGGCCGGCCGCGTAAGCTCGGCGACGGCGGATCTGGCCCCGGCAAGCATGGAGCAGTCATATTCGAATTTCGCCACCGGCCCCCTGATCACTTCCGGGCCGTCCGCCGCCTCGGCCAGGGTGCGCCGGTCAGGCACGATCTGCGGCAGGAGATACTTGCCGTTTATGAGGGCCACGCGCAGCGCCGGTTGGCCCTGGATGCGCTCCGGCAACATTACGGAAAGATGCCGGATGCCTCCTGCGGTCACCCATTCTTTGCGCTCCGAAACCGGGATCATGCACACGCCTTGAGAGCCGCCGGTTTTCAGTTTGAACTCCACAGAGCGCCTCCTGGAAAACGTGCCGGATTCCGCCGAGTCCCAGAAAAGCCACATCCACAACGAACCGTCTGTCCGGGCCCTTTCATCCTCGGGCAGCGGCAGGGCAACCCGAACGAAATCCACGGCCAGCGGCGGCAGCTCCTGCGGCAGGGCGATGGCATATCGCAGCCCTTTTCCGCCGGCGGCCCGCTCGGGCGATACGACAAAACCGGGCAGCTGCCCGCCGGCTTGCCTGCGCTCCATCTGCCGGCCGAGGTCGAGCGGCTCCAGCGCATTTCTGTCCTCGTCCCAGCTCGTCAGGGCGTAGGAGGCCGGCTCGCGCGCCATGCGCAGAAGTTTGGAGAGGTTGAGGATTCGATCCTCGCAGTAGGAGGTCGGCTCCAGGCTGGCGATCCGGCCGGACAGATCCCGCGGGGAGACCGGCGGTTTGAGGAACTCGTGCAAGACGTTGAAGTTGGGAAAGAAAAGCACGCCCTTGTAGACGGTCGGCGCGTTGGCGATGACCAGTTTCTGATCGCCGTGCAGCTGCTTAATCCTCTGCTCGAGCGAGCTGCGGAACTGCCTCAAAACCACGCCGGCTTGAGCCCACGCCGTGTTGTTCTTGTATGTGACCGCCGCCAGGCAGATAACCAGGCCCGCCAGCACGGCCGCCTGCCCGAGCGAGATCCATCTTTTGGCCGGCAGCTCCTTGTGAAAAGGAAAAAGCAAGAGGACAAGGAGGATGCACAGGGGAACGCTCGGCAGGTAGACGACCCGGCTGGAGGTGAGATCGGCAGGCAGGGAGAACACCTGGAAGGTCGGCGCCAGGGTAATCACCAGCCAGACAGCGGCAAAGCAGACATGCCGCATCTGGGCCGCGGGGAACCGGCCCCGGCTCGCGCTTACGATGATAAGCAGCCCGGCCAGGCAGTAGAGGACGCGGATCAGTTTGCACAGCAGGTTGCTGGCGCTGATTACCGCCTGGCTGAAGGGAAAGAGCAAAACCAGCAGAGAGCCGCTGGCGATCCATCTGTAAAAGGCGCTCTCGTTGAGGATCTCCCCTTGCGAGCCGACATAGCCACCGACCAATGTGCCCAGCGCCAGGCGGCGGATGGCCAGATACGCGGCCGCGCCGAGCCAGAAATATCTGCCGGCCGCGAAGGACGCCCGGAGACGCGCGCGGAGGCTGCCCGAGCGCTGCCGGTACATGCACTCGTAGACAAGGATCGTCGGCGGCACGGTGACCGCCATCTCCTTGGACAGCAAAGCCAGGGCGAACACCGCAAAAGAAGCGAATACGGCCGCACGGCTGCCGTCCTGCCGGGACTTCACGTAGAGCCAGAGGGCGGCGACGCACAACAGCGTGCAGAAACCGTCGGTGCGACCCAGGATCCAGGTAGTGGCCTCCGGATGAAGCGGGTAGGCGGCGAAGAGCGAGGCGGCGAAAAGTGCGACCAGATAACGTTCGCTCTCACGGCAATCCCGCAAAAGTCGCTTCACAAAAAGAAAGATGAACGCTGATGTGCCGAGCTGATAGAGGAGATTGCTCAGATGGAAGCCCCAGGCATCAGCCCCCCACAGCCAGAAGTCGAAGAGCAAGGTCAGCTCGAGAAACGGCCTGTAAAAGAGACCCACGCCCAGATTCTGCATCCAGCTCGAAGAGAAGTTCGCGAGCAGCAGCTCCGGATGACCGGACAGAACCCTGGAAAGGTAAGGCAGGTGGTAATAGTCGTCGGCAAAGAAGCCGCACGAGAGCACGTGGTGATAGCAGGCAAGGTTGATGACAGCCAGGAGCGCGATGGCATACCAGTCGAGCGCGACGGCGGTCAAAGCCCGGCTGCCCGCTAATCGCCTCGATATACCGTCCACTGACGAGGATACGGCCATGCGCCAAAGTTAACCGATCCGCCCATCTTGACATGATTAATATTATTTGAGTTACCGCGGCGGCGCCGTGATGCATAATCCTTCTCGTCTGCCCCGGCGGCACCCAGGGACATGCCATCATCACAGACTCTCGCCAAAGATTCTGCCGGTCACAGCGCCTCCGCGCTCTTGATGGCGGCACCGGCACAGTCCATGTCGGCCTGGGGCGGTTTTCCAAGGGCGGTGACTTACCCTGTTCAGCCGGGAACGGTCGAAGAGATGGTCGACCTGGTCCGATCGCCGCAGGTGGACTCGCTTATTGCCCGGGGCATGGGGCGCAGCTACGGCGACGCTTCCATCTGCCCGGAAGGCGCAACCCTGCTGACCGGGCGATGCAATGGGGTGATCAGTTTCGACGCCGGCACGGGTGTCCTTCATTGCCAGGCCGGCATGACCATTCGAGAGATAGTTGAGCGGTTCCTGCCGCTCGGCTGGTTCCCCGCTTTCACACCGGGCACCAAGCATGTCACCGTCGGCGGTGCTATCGCCTGTGATGTCCACGGCAAGAATCATCGTCGCGACGGATCGCTTTCGGCTTTTATCGAGGGCTTCACGCTGGCGCTGCCCTCGGGTCAGCGTATCTGGTGCTCGCGGGGGAGCGAAAGCGATCTCTTCTGGGCGACGGTGGGCGGCATGGGGTTGACCGGCGTCATCTGCGACGCCCGCATCGCCCTGCGCCGGGTACAGACGGCTTACCTGGTGGAGAGACGCGCGCGGACCGGCAGCCTGGACGAGATGCTGGCCACGCTCCACGAGCACGCCTGCCGGAGCACCTATTCCATGGCCTGGCTGGACCTGCTGTCGCCGGACAGGCGAGGAGAAAGGGGGGTCGTGTTCGCGGGAGACCACGCCGGGCTGGAGGATCTGCCGGCCGCTCGGCGCCGAGCGCCTCTTGAAACCGGCAGCCAGCTCCAGCTGGATCTGCCATTATCTTGCCTCTCCTTCCTGATGAACCGGACGACCTTGAGGCTCTTCAACCAACTTGTCCTGGCCGCCGGCGCGGCGGGCAGCGTGCCGCACCTGGTCGACTGTGAATCGTTCTTTTTCAAGCTCGATTGCCTGAAAGGCTGGAACAGGATCTACGGGCCGCGGGGATTTGTTCAATACCAGTGCGTTTTCCCGGAGGAGAGCAGCGGCAGGGCAATCCGCCGGTTGCTGAAATTGATCCGCGAGCACGATCAGGTGGTTTCCCTGGCCACCCTCAAGCTGCTCGGCGAGCAGAGCGGCCTTATCTCCTTCCCGCTCAAGGGATACACGATCATGCTCGACTTCCCCTTCAATGCCAGGCTGCTGCCGTTCCTGGATCTTCTGGATCAACTGGTAACCGCATATGGTGGCAGGGTCAATCTTTCCAAGGACTCCCGCCTCGGTCCGGAGGCCTTCCGGGCGATGTATCCGCTGTATCCCAGGTGGCTTGCCGTAAAGCAGAAGGTCGATCCCGGCAACAAGCTGTCTTCGGCGCTCTCGAGGCGGCTGCTCATGCACCAGTTGTAGTGGCGGTGCTCGTCTTCCTGCTCTTCTGCCTCTGCTTCTCCGCCTGCCCGTCTCAGTCCGCAGGATCCGCCGCCGCGCTCGAATACAAGGGCGAAGAGGCGGCCCGCGGCGGCAACTTCAACGAGGCGATCTACTTTTTCAGCGAGGCGATAAGGGTCGATCCGAAATTTGGCCGGGCTTACCGCGCCCGGGCTCTGGCCTATGAGAGCACCGGCCAGTACAAGAAGGCCGTTGACGATTTCGCAAAGGCCTTGACGGTCGATCCAAAGGATAGCGAAAGCTATCTCCACCGGGGGAGCTGCCTGGACGAGCTGTCGCGCGAGCCGGAGGCGATTGCCGATTACGGGCGAGCGCTGGCCATAAACCCGAAGGATGCGCAAACTTATTTTTACCGCGCCCTGGCATACGAAAAGCTGGGGCAGCCCGAGCGGGCAATCGAGGATTACTCGCGGGTTATCCGTTTGCAGCCCGACTCCGCCAGAGCCTATACCCGCAGGGGCCTGGCCAGGGAGAAGCTGGGCAGCTACCAGCAGGCAATTCAGGATTTCAACCGCGCCCTGGAGATCAGATCCGATGAGGCTGAAGCGCTCTGCTATCGCGGTTTCGCCTACCTGCAGCTGAAGAACTACGGCAGAGCAATCGCGGATTCGCAGCGGGCGCTGGCGCTCAACCCCACGGTCGCCCGCGCCTACGGCAACCTGGCGGACGCTTATGAAAAGCTGGGCAAGCCGGCCCTGGCCGCCAGGGCGCGCAGCCGTGCCCGCGCTCTCGGAGAACACCGGTAGCGGTCAGTCCGAGCACTGTGGAATTGCACATGAGCAAGTCTCATGCCCCGGCATACTCTACGCGCAAGCTGCCCCATCTATTCAGTGAAAGCATTACGATGCCTCCCGAAAATATTTCAAATCCCGGCACAATTCAGGACGCCCTGCACAGGCAATACACCGCGGAGCGGGCGGTCGACAGGCCCTGGCCGCAAGGCGGTGGCGGTCTGAGATCGGGTGGCATCCAGGCTGTCTGTCAGCCCGGGCTGGCCGCGGCAAGCCGCCGGCGCCCGTCAGGGTCCAGCCGAGTAAGCCGGCGCTGCCTGGCGGCACCCGGCTGCTTTCGTAGTTCTCGCATGCCTGCGTACTTACACGAATGGTTTTTGACCGCCGGATCCATAAGATAAACATTGACCACGGCATCCCGGCAACCGTATTCGCTGCGGGCGAGGGGCATGGACAGCATCAGCACGGCCGCCGACACGAATAAGCCAAAGCACGGTCTCTTTGTGGAGACCGTGGAGCAGATCCCCTCGGCGGCCGGTGATCTGCTCAGGGAGGCCTGGCATCACCCGGTGGACACGGCCATGCACGCGGGGGAGACGGTTCTCACGGCGGGGATTATGGGCGCCGTGCTCGGGCACTTCATTCCGACAGGTGGGCCGGCCGGGCTGCTGGTTGGCGCCGCCTTTACGGTGCCGCTTCTCATTCAGGGATACGAGCGCATCGCCGGCGCCCGCCGGCAGATGATGAGGCCGGGCGCCAGCGAGACCGCAATAGCCCATGCGCTGGCCATGGACACGCTGGGCGGCGCCGGCAACCTGCTTTTGACCTTCGGCGCCGGCTGGGGCGGAACCGAAGCAGGGCACCTGACGGCCACGAGCGACGGGCTTTTGGGCGACCTCGGGCAAAGCTCGCAAAGGGCGATCCTCGAGCGCGAAAACAAGGGGCTCTCCTCTTTTGCCAGCCTGATGAAGCCGCTCAACCTTGCCGGCGCCGACACCAGGGTCGCCTCCCGGGAGATGGCCGCCCTCGGCGAAAGGGCCGGCAGCCAGACGGCAGCCGCAACGGGCGTTCTGGCCAGACCGGCAAGCGACCCGGAGCTCATGACCGGGCTCGAGCAGAAGCTGGGTTTGCTCAAGCGCCGCGTCAGCCAGTACACGCGCCAGCGGTCGCTGGCGGAGGGAGCGCTGGGAGCCAGGCTGGAGCCTGCCGAGGAGCTTAAGATCTACACCGGCTCGGTGCACGGGCACTCCCGCTATTCCGACGGCATGGGGCTGCCCTCCGAGCTCTACGCGAAGGCGCAGGCCGGCGGCGAGCAGGTGACCTTCATCACCGATCACGACCACCCGCTGTCCAGGCGTGGTGTGCCGGAAGGCGATCCCCGCTCCTCCGACGAGTCCGGCACCCCGATTATCACGGCCGACCCGGCCGAGTACGCGCAGACGTTCGTGGATGCAAACGCGGCCACCAGGCCGGGGCAGTTCGTCGCCGGCGTCGGCACCGAGGTGGGCACCATCGGCAAGCCGGGCACGCCGCACAACGGTCCTGTGGGCGTCAACCACATAAACCTCTTCGAGCTGCCCACCTTCTACGAGGCGGTGGTCCGCCAGCCCAGCCGCTTCCAGATGCTCATGAACCCGTTGCGCAGGCTGCTGGGAATAGAGGCCGCCGCGCCGGAGCTGGTGCCACCGGATGTGGTGAAGTTCAACGACGGCGACTATGCCGCGCTTGCCAGGCACCTCTCGCACCAGAAGGCGACAGACGGCGGCACGCCGATCGTCCAGCTCAACCACCCGAGGGCCTCGGCCGAGCTGGCTGCCGACATCCCGAAGAACCTGCGTTTTGCAGACTACGGCAAACTCTCCTTTGATCCCAAGAATCCGGACAACAGCATAAGGCTGTGGCTGGAGAATTTCGCCAAGCCGTATGTGCGGCAGATGGAGCTCATCAAGGGGGAGGCTCTCAATCCCGATGTCACCGATACCGTCAAGCCATCCGATATCGATCTGAACAGCTATCTGGTCTATATGGACCGCGGTGTCAAGGCGAGCCCGACTTTCGGGCGGGACTTCCACTACGGCGATCCGGTAGGGCGGCCGGCAGGAACGATCTTCCTGTCGCGCGCGCTGGACAAGCCGAGCATTCTGGAGACGCTGCGCGAACGGCGGACCGGCGCCACCACCAGCCGCACCAGGCTCGTCGGCTCGCTCTGGGCCAATGACGCGCACCCGATGGGCAGCATTCTCGATCAGTCGGCGGTGCCGGATCTCAACTTGAAAGTGCAGATAGAGGGCGAGGTGACCCCGGATGCCAGGTACACGGTGAGCTTACTCGGTGACACCAGAATTGGTGACGGAAAGCTGGCAACGACGCTGCAGACAAAGGAGCTGACGGGACAGGAGCTGCTCGACGGCGGCCAGCAGGTCAGCTTCGGCACCATCAAGCACACGCTCGGCAACCGGTCCGCCTACTTCGTCCAGGTGGATCGCGCCCAGCCAGCGCTCGGCGATTATGTCGATCACATGTGGACGGCTCCCATATGGATAGAGCCGGCCTCCAGAGCCACCCACTCGCTTCTCGTGCGCGGCATGTTCACGGCCGGCGCCAACCTGTTCGTCCCGGCCAGCGGGACGGCCCAATAGCTTGTCCGCCGGCGGCGCCGTCAGCCATCGCGTCGATCGGCGGGCTCCGCTTTCTGGGCGAAGCAAGCGCTGAGAGCCTCAGCAAGTTCCCTGGCCTGCGCGGCTACCAGCTTGTGGCCGCTCAAGGCGACCGGCGGCTTGAAGATCATGAGCTGCCATTGCCTGGGAAGAGCCAGCTTGCCGGCAAGAAAACTCTGCCTAAGCCATTGGGTCTCCAGCCACATCTGCCGCAGCTCGGGATCCGCCTGCAAACCATCCAGCGAGGCTATAAGCCGGTTCATCAGCAACAACAATCTGTGACCGTCGTAATTCACCCGATGGACACCCAAACCAAAGATCGGATCTCTGCACAGCCTTGCTTTGCCAGACGCCACCAGTCCGTCGCCTGCGGACGATGCAGCCTCTGACGCTGTCGGCTCACGATCAAGCAGAACTCCTTACGCAATCGGAATCGACCGCCCTCCACGGAGGGGAGGACACCAGCCCGTGCCACCAGTTTTGCAGCGAGTTGGCGCGCACGGCCCTCTTAAGCACGCTCATGCTGGCTCGTCTATGAGCCGGCGGCTGCGCGAGCGCGGTCAAAACTGCCTCGGCAATATCACCGGGACAGCATCGCTGGATCGTGACCGAATGGCTGCCCAGCTCCCGCCAGACGCCGGCACCAGATGACAGGATAAGCACGCTTTCGGGGTCCGTGGCGCTGGCCACAAACTCCTTGGCTGTGAGATTCAGCCCGTCGACGGACGGGTTGACGAGCATCGCCGCGGCGTGCGCGTACCAGGCCGCCAACTCCTCAGGGGCCAGCGGATCGGCCAGCCAGACTATCGGCGACCAGTCCTCGCGTCCCAGCCGTTCTAGCGTTTGCCGGTAGGCCAAGCGGCATTGCCGCCAGTACTCGTCGAAAGCTGTCAGCCCGCTGCGCGTTGGCTGGCAGGCAAATACAAACTGGAGTTCGCCCTGCAGCTCGGGTTGGGACCGGAAGATGTTCTCGACGGCCTTTATCCGCTCCACGATCCCCTTGGTATAGTCAGCCCTGTCTACGGACAGGATGTAGCGACCGGGATGCGGGCGACGCGCACGGGCAGCTTCAGCCGCGTTCCGCCAGAATGAGGAGTCCATGCCGGCCGGGCTGGCGATGAGCTCGGTTGCGCGCCCGCAGTCGTGGATCACCGCGGACTCACCCGGCAACACCCGATATTCGGGCAGGAAGTCACGGACAAAGGCGCAGAAGTTGCTTACGTAGTCCTTTATGTGGAAGCCGACCCGCCCGCAGCGAAGCAAGGCTCTGGCAACCTCCATTACCTGCGGTTCGGTGCCGCTGGGGAAACGGGCTGGCCAGGGAATATGCCAGAAGAAAACCGATTGAGACGCCGCCTCATCGGCCAGGTACTCCGGCATGAGCCCGAACTGGTAATCATGGATAAAGGTCCTCTGCCACCGGTTCCGCCAGTTCAGATGGGCGGCAACGGCGATGTTAAGTGACCTGTAATCCACATGGTGCTCGGGAACATAACGGGCAAGGTCCGGGCGCTCGTGCATCAACGGCCACAGAAATTCGTTACAGTACCGGTAATGCCCGTCGATAATCGCGGCCGGAATAGAGGCAGCGCGACTCGCCCCGCCCGCCGAAAGGGTTTGCAAGCTGGTGTCCACCAGGTGCCACCACAGGAATGTCCTTTCGTGGGGCAGTGCCGCTTTAATAAGCGCGGCTACTCCGCCCCCGTGTGATTGTCCTCGATAAGAGACGATTTGCATCCGTGGTCCTCGACCTCCCGCATCTCCAGCACCACTACAGCTTACCGAGCCAATTCTTTCAATCTTCTTTCTGATGAAAGGTGGCGGGCGGGGGTGGTAAATTAGCTACAGGGTTCGCTATGAAGATATTGCTGATCGAAGACGATGACCTGGTTGCCGATTCGCTCATGCTGGCTCTGCGCAGCAGCGGTTATTCGATAGATCGTTTCCGCGAGGCACCCGGCGCCGAGATAGCGATCGCGACTGCTCCTTACGACATCGTGATTCTAGACCTGGGATTGCCTGGCATTGACGGGCTCAGCTTTCTCAAGCAGATTCGCCACAAGAAGATAAGCGTGCCGGTACTGATTTTGACGGCCAGAGACAGTTACGACGATCGCATACAGGGACTGGATTGCGGCGCCAACGATTATGTCACCAAGCCGTTTCACCTGGGGGAGCTGGAGGCGAGGATTCGCGCCCTTCTGAGAGCCGGCTGCCGCAATGTGACTTCAGTGGAGATAGGCGAGCTTACCTTCGACACGGTCGGGCGCGTCGTGCGCAAAGGCGAGCAGATCGTCGAGCTTTCGCCGCGGGAGTACGCCGTGCTGGAAATTCTTGTTCACAACATCGGTTCGCTGGTCACCAAGCAGAGGATGTCCGCCCTTCTGAGCGACTGGGACACCCCGTTGACCTTCAACGCGCTGGATATAGTTGTTCATCGCCTGCGCAGGAAGCTCGAGCCCTACGGCCTGAAACTGCAAACGATCAGGGGGCTCGGCTTCCTTGTCGAATCATGAGCGATCGCCACGATCCATTCGCGAGCAGCTTCTTGTCGGGTTGTTGATCCCTGTCGTGTGCCTGTGCGGTCTATCCACGGCCATCGCCTACTGGCTGGCTGCCAAGTACGCCAATGAGGCCTGCGACCTCAATCTTCTCAACTCCGCCGACTCAATCGTCGCGCGTCTCAGTCGGAATGAAAACGGCGTCGTCGTGGCCGACCTGCCGCCGGCTGCGCAGGCGGTGCTGAGGCACTACGGGGAGGACAAGTTCTACTACCAGATCGTCGACAGCAGCGGGCACCGGTTGACCGGCGATGCGTTGCTGCCGCCGCCCCGCTTCACGCACCGCACGGGGCCAGCCTTTCGTGACAGCATGGTGGCGGGACAGCGCGTCCGCATGTGCCGAATTCCGGTCCGGCTCCCTCCGCTTTCCAACGAGATCTGGGTGCAGGTCGCGGAGACGTTGAACAGCAGGCGACGGCTCCTGCAGCAGATATTTCTCAGCATACTTGTGCCGCAGGTCGCGCTCGTGCTTCTTGCCAGCCTCTCGGTGTATCTGGGCGTCCGGCGGGGGCTGCTGCCGTTGACCGACCTGGGCGCTCTGCTCACCTCCAGAAGCGAGCTCGACCTGTCGCCGGTGGAATTGAAAAACACGCCCGGCGAGCTGACCCCGGTAATCCGAGCTCTGAACCGGCTTTTCGACAGCACCAGCAAGCATATAAGGTCGCAGCGACAGTTCATCGGCAACGCCGCGCACCAGCTGCGGACTCCGGTCACGGCCCTCAGGACCTACCTCGACTATGCCGAAAGAATAAATGAAAGCCCGGCCGTGGCCAGCGTGCTCAAGCAGACAAATGAAGCGACCGGCAGAACCGTGCACCTGATCACCCGCCTGCTCAGCCTGGCGCGCGCGGAAGGGCACAATCAGAAGGTGTTTGAGACCATAGACCTTGGCGCGGCCGTGGACAGCGCGGCGGCAGGTCTAGTGCATCAGGCTTTGAACAAGCAGATCGAGCTGCAGCTGGACACGCCCGAAATGCCGGTTGCCATCCGGGCGAACAAGGCAGATCTCGAGGAGCTGATCACCAACTTGCTGGAAAATGCCATTAAATTTACGCCGCCGGAAGGCTCCGTCTGGGTGAGGATAGCGCAAGCGGACAGGCCGACTCTGGTCGTCGAAGACAACGGCCCTGGCATAAAGGACGAGGAGAAGACGAGGGTCTTCGAGCGTTTCTACCGGGGATCGGCATCGGGCGATACAGGCTGCGGGCTGGGCTTGTCCATTGTCTCCGAGATAGTGAACTCCAACAAGGCGACTCTTGAGCTGTCCGACCGGCCCGGAGGCGGGACCACGGTTCGGGTTTCTTTCGAGCCATCCGATGCGGGCGACGGTCGCAATATCGGTACCGCCGGGAGCTCCCGGCTGGCGTAGTCGCTTCTGCTACAAACTGTTGCGTGTCTCGCTCCGGAAGGAACCGATTGCAGGCCGCGGCAATCTCCTTCGGGTAAGATGTTTGGTAGGCAAAAGTGTGTCCCCGGGCTTGAGGTGTTCTGGATGTACATCTGGTGGCGCCGGTGCGCTGGCGCTGGCACTGTATTCGGTATCATCACCTGCGGCTTGCTCTCCGCCTCCTCCCTGGCCGGAGAAGTCCACGGAAATCGGCTGGCCATGGGTGACCAGACAACCGGGACCACAGCGAAGCAAGAAGCCGCGGAAAAGGCCCGCGACAGCTTTAGCGGCAACATCTCCTGGTACGGACCGGGTCTGGAAGGGCACAAAACCGCCTCGGGAGAGCTTTTCAACATGGAGAAGCTGACGGCCGCCCATCGCAAGCTGCCGTTTTACACAAAGCTGCTCGTCGAAAACCCGAAAAACGGCCAGTCGTGCATAGTCAAGGTCAACGACCGGGGCCCTTTCGTGCCCACGAGGGTGCTGGACGTCACCAAGGGAGCTGCCGGGCGGCTGGGCAGCCTGGGACACGGCGTGTTCTACGGCGAATGCCTGGTGCTCGAAGACTAGCCGCGGCGGGGCGCTTATTGGGACCTCTCCTCAATGGCCCTGGCCCGCTCGTTCATCTGCTTCGCTTCCTGGTCGCGTCCCATCTTGTGGAGAAGGTAAGCATAGTTTCTCAGGAGGGCCGCCACGCCCGGGTCGCTGGCGCCGAGGGCTGATTCACGGATCTCCAGCGCCTTCTTGTAGAGCCCCTCGGCTTCCTCGTATTTACCCTCGTCGCGCAGGGTCCGCGCCAGATTGCTCATGGCAGTGGCCACGGCCGGCAGATCCTCCCTGGCAGCCTTCTGCCTGACAGCAAGCGCTCTCCTGAAGGCTGACTCCTCGTCCGCCTTGCGGCCCTGCTGCTGGTAAAGCAAGGCGAAGTCGGTGACGGTCGCTGCTACGGCAGGATCATTTTCGCCATACGCCTTCACCCTGATCGCCAGTGCCCGTTCCAGTAGCGCGGCCGCGTCGTCCAGCTTTCCCTCGACCCGGTCCAGCTCGACCAGACCGTCGATCACGGTTGCCACCGCCGGATCATCGGCACCGAGGGTCTGCTCGGCGATAGAAAGCGCCCGCCGCAGAAGCGGATCAGCGTCAGCGTATCTCCCCCGAGCAACATACAGGTTGGCCAGATCGGTCAGGGCATTGGAGAGCGCCTGCGGTTTTTCGGCGGCGGTCTTCTCCCGCAGCTGGACCACCTGCTTGAAGAGCGGCTCCGCGCTGTCGTAGTCACCCTGATCCTGGTACAACATTGCCAGGTTGTGCAGCGCCACCGCGCTGGTCTCGTCATTACCAGCCTGCTTTTCGGACAGGGCGACAAGACGCTTCAAAAGCGGCTCGGCATCCTTGTACTTGCCCTCCTCCCTGTAGACCCGGGCGAGATTGTTGAGCCCGACCAGCACCTCCGGCGAGTCCGGTCCGGAGACCTTCTCCCGGATAGCCAGGGCCTGCTTGAAAAGCGGCTCGGCATCCGCGTACCGTTTTTCGCCGCGATAGACGACGCCCAGGTTCTCCAGGTTGGTAGCCACGGCCGGGTTGTCGGGCCCGTAAGCCTTCTGGACAATGGCCAGCGAGCGTTCGAGGAGCGGTTGCGCCTGTGCGAATTTCTCCTGCTCGCGATAAACCAGGCCCAGGTTGGTAAGCGCCGCCGCTACCGACGGATGGTCCGGCCCGCGGGCCTTCTCCTCCAGGGCCACGGTCCGCTTGTAGATCGGCTCGGCATCAGCAAACTTGTGCTGCTCGACATAGAGCGTCGCCAGGTTGTTGAGAATCGGCAAGAGCTCCGGGCTGTCCTGTCCCGCCGACTTTTCCCTGTCCGCCAGCGCCTGCCGGTACAGCTTCTCGGCTTCGGCGTAACGAGCCTGGGAATCGTACACCAGCGCCAGATCGTTGAGCGTCTCGCTGATACGCGGATCTCCTGGAGGGAATCCGGCCGTCTCCTTGAGGGCCGCCTGGAAGTTTTGCTCGGCCGCGTCAAGATCGTGCTTTTTGTAAGCGGCGGTGCCGGCATCGACATAGCCGGACCAGGCTGCCTGGTTAGCGCCAGGGCACGGGTCCAGGGAAAGGAGAGCGATAGCCGCCACAGCCGGGGCCAGCCAGCGCGCAATTTGGTGTCCGCCGGCCAGCACCTGCAAGCCGCGCACGCCGGCGTTCGCGGAGCCGGTGGGGACTTGAGAAGGTTGAATCTTAACAATCATAACGGATGATCCATCTGCCCCTTATATAATACGTGGCTGTTCGATCATGAGGTGAAGCGAGATGAGGACATTGAGACCCCTGCTTGCGGTGGCGGTTCTTGCCGGGTACGCATGGGGCGCTGCCCGGGCGGCCGATACCGCTGACGCCCACATAAAGCAGGGTGACTCCTTTCTCTCCGGCACCAGGGTGGACAGGGCCCTGGACGAATTCAGGGAAGCGGTGCGCCTGGAGCCGGATAATGCCAGAGCCCATGAGAGGCTGGGGGCGACTTATGCCGTAAAGGACGATTATGAGACGGCCATACTGGAGGAGAAGACCGCCGTCAAGCTGGATCCGAAGTACTTCCTGCCCCACGTCATCCTCGGTCAGATCTACACGAACCAGAACAAGCTCGAGGAAGCGATAGCAGAGTTCCAGCAGGCGGTGGCCCTGAAGCCGACGAGCCTGCGATCGCACCTGGATCTGGGTCTGGCTCTTGCCAGCGCCGGCAGGCTCGACGATTCGCTGGCGGCCTACAAGAAAGCCTCGGAGATGGACCCGAAGGAGCCGGCGCCATACATGAACATGGGCGCGGTGTACTCGCTCAAGGGGCAGTTCAAAGAGGCCATTCAGGCAGAGCAGAAAGCGCTCGAGCTGAACAAGAATCTCCCGGAAGCCTACATCAACATGGGCAACGCCCAGGCCGATCTCGGCGACCGCCAATCGGCGATCAGATCGTTCCAGACCGCGCTCAAGATCTCGCCCAACCACCCCAAGGCTCACTTCGGTCTGGGCTGGATGCTTCTGGAGAAGGGAGACTACAAAGGGGCGATCACCGAGGAGAAAAAGGCTATCAAGGTTTTCCCCCAGCTGGCGCCTGCCCACCGCCGTCTGGCGCTGGCCCTGGAAAAGTCGGGAGACCTGCCGGGCGCCGAAAAAGAGTTCCAGGAAGCAATCCGCCTGACGCCGCAGGATGCGACGGCCCATGTGGAATACGCCGAGCTGCTGGAGAAGAAGGGCAACACGGCCGAGGCGATAGCGCACTACAAGCAGGCGCTGGAGATCTCGCCCAAGCTGAAACGCGCGCAGGATCGCATGTCCGCCCTGAGCGGCTCCAGGTCCGGCGGGACCGCCCGCTAGCTTCCCGCCGGGTCATGTCCCCGCAAGCAGATATCCTCTTGCCTTGAGGATCTTCTGCAGCTCGAGAAGACAGGTATAGGTCGGCAGGATCCACAGCGTCTCGCCGGCCGAGACCCGTTCGAGCATCCTGCCGACGGCCTTTTCCAGGGATGGCACCACCTCTATCAAGGCTGGCTCCACTCCCGCATACTTCAAGCGCACGGCCATGTCGTGCGCGCGCTGCCCGCTCACCACAATCACTTTCTTGTGTCCCGACAGAAGCTCAAATTCCGCGTCCCAGAGCCAGGAGACATCACGCCCGTCGGCCAGATTGTCGTTGATCGCGATAAGCAGGCGCCCGGCGGGATCGGCAGCAGCGGAGCTCACTACCTGGGTAGCGCCGGCCGGGTTCTTGATGAGCTGGATGAGAACGGTCTTATCGCCGACGCTGAGCCGCTCCGAGCGCCCGAACAAGGTGGAGTAGTTCTCCAGCCCCTCGATTACGGTCAAGGCGGGAATGCCCAGGAAAGACGCGAGCGCGGCCGCGGCCAGGGCGTTGTAAACATTGAAGAGCCCGGGCAAAGTGATGGCCGTCTTGAGCCGCTCCCCGTCAATGCGCAGAAGAAAGCTCGAGGAGCCGGCCTGGACTACAACGTTCTCGGCGGCGACGCGCGGCTCCGGGCGCCCGTGCCGGCAGGAACGGCAGCGATAGTGCCCGAGCTGTCCGTAGAAAACCAGGCTGTATTCGTAATCGCTGTTGCACCGCGGGCAGCAGGAGAGCTCCATCGCGCCCGCGCCGGATGCCGGCGTGGATTGGCCGGACAGCGATTCGATCCCGTAATAGAGCCGTGGACAGCCTTCGGCCAGCTGGGCGACGTTGGGGTCGTCGGCGTTGAGGATCGCCGGGGACCTGTGGGCCAGCAAGCCCCGGCCGATGAGCGAGGCCGTTGTGTCCAGCTCGCCGAAACGATCGAGCTGGTCGCGGAAGAGATTGGTGACCACGACCGGGCCGAGCACCACCTCGGCTGCCACCACCGGCAGTGACGCCTCGTCGATCTCGAACAGGCAGTAGTCCGCATCCAGGCGCCCGTCGTATGTGGCCGCCTCCACGATTGAGGCGGTGATGCCGGTGACCAGATTGGCGCCCTGCCGGTTGTGCACGATCTTGAGGCCGGCCCGGCGCAGGATGGAGTAGATGAAGCCGGCGGTCGTGCTCTTGCCGTTGGTGCCGGACACCGCGATCACGCCCAGCCGGCACTGGGCCGAGAGCCTGCGCAAGACTTCAGGCGACACCTTCCTGGCCAGTCGGCCGGGCAGGTTTGATCCCAGTCCCGCCCCCAGGGCGCGGATGGCCCTTGCCGACAGCTTGCCGGCCACGATGGCCAGCCTGTCGGAGAGCCCAAGCGGTGGCCAGCCGTCAGCGGAAGATGTCATTTACGTCGGCGCGCACGTAGGCGCGCAGATCCTGCTTGCTCGGCCGAACCACGAGCTCGTCACCCAGGGCAAAGGCGTAGTTTATGTGCTGACCATCTATGTACAGCGCGCCGGTGCGCATCTGCGAGACGATGGTGATGGCGGCTGTCTCCGGCAGAAGCCCCCTGGTGAGCTTCCAGCTCTCGTAGGGGCGCGGGCCCGGCTCCCGCACGAGATATTGAAACCTCCTGTCCGCTATCGGCAGAACGGTGCCGCCGCCCGAGCGGATCGACCCCGTCGATCCCGCGGGCGGGCCGACCCATATGCCGCCGGACCGCTGCTCCTCCCGCTCACCGCCAATCTGGATGAAGTAGCGGCTTGTGCCGGCCGGATTGCTGTGGCAGACTAGCACCTCGTTGAGCACCGGCTCGGGCAGGAGGGAGCCGTTGTGGACGAGCTCCAGCCTGAGCAGGCGCAACGGCTCGAGCTCATCGTCTGCGATGCGGTCGAGAACCTCGATCAGGTTGCCCTCGTTGGCCAGGCAGAAGTGGCCGAAGCTCGAGGAGCGCGACGAGTTGACGCCCAGGAGCGGCGTGTCACCGACAAAATGGGAAGCGTCAAGGAAGGTGCCGTCGCCGCCCACCGAGATGACCAGATCGACGTCGCTGACAGTCCGCGTCAGGTCGGCCCTGGCAACGGCCGTCACCTCGATGCCGCGCCCGGCAAGCTCCCTGGTCAGCGCCTCCAGCACATCGTAGTGCTCCTCGTGGGCGACCTTGACCCGGGTGACGGTGTCATGCCCCTCCTCGATAAGCCTTATGAAGCGGGATTCGCGGTGCTCGACGGCCTGAATCTGGAAGGTCGATTTCTTATAGACGATCAGTACCTTGCGAAGATTCACGCCGCTTGCAACCTGCTCCCGCTTCCGTTAACGACCGGGCCCGCCGTAAGAGCCGGCAGGAGCCCCCGGCAAGGTGCGAAGGCATCCCCCCGGCCGCAAAAATAAAGCGGGCCGCCGCGCTAAAAAAGATAGCAGATTCCGCCCGCCCTTACCATCGGCAGCCTGACGCCCCGGGCATTCTCCTGACAGCCGGAGCTGGCCGCCGCCCTAGCTTATCTCGCCGGCAGACCGCCCGGCGGACTCGGCGGCACCGCCGACGCCGGCTGTCGTCAGGGCGAAGGTAAATTCCGTCCGCCCGATTCGCAGGTGGTCGCCGTTGACCAGGGGACGCCGGCTGGTCAGCGGGCTGCCGTTGAGCAAGGTGCCGTTTGTGCTGCCGAGGTCCTCGACGAAAAAGTGCCCGTCATCGAAGGTTATCCAGGCGTGAAAGCGGGAGGTATACTGATCGTCCTTCACGACCACCTGGTTGGTCGGGTCGCGACCGATCTTGCACTTGGCGGTCAGGATAGGAATCTTGCGCTGGCCGAGGAGGTCGCAGAGGTAAGCCTCGACCGGCAGCCCGTGATGCAGGAGCCGTTCTCCGGGGGCGCGCTCGGCCAGCGTATCGACGAGCCTCATGTCGCTCAGGGTGCAGTTGACGCAGACGGTTCCGGATCTGAGGGCCCGCCCGCAGAAGCTGCAAGTATGGTTGTTGCTGCTGTTGTTCAATACCGCCCCCCCGTACCGCACCAACAGATCCGGCAGCCCGCCAGTTTCAGAACGCTTTCTTCCCCCTCGCAGGACAACCTTCACGGGATTCGAGACAGGCTTTCAGATCGACCAAGGTGCCATTGGAATCATGCCCAATTTACGGCCAGTATATCAACGCACCGCCAAGCCCGCTCATTGCTATACTGAGAAATCCACGGTCGCCCTGTGGCAAGCCTTTCGGGTTGCGGGCGCCTGTGCTCGCCAAGGGAGGGAGTAATGCATCTGACCGGCAACCAGATTCGCCAGCGCTTTGTCTCGTACTTTCGGGACAAGAGGGGTCACCTGCATCTGCCCAGCGCCAGCCTCATTCCCGATAATCCGACCCTTCTTCTGACCTCGGCGGGAATGGTGCCCTTCGTGCCCATCTTTCTCGGTCAGGCTCCGCCGACCGATCCGCCCCGGGCGGTGACAATCCAGAAGGTCACGCGCGCCGGCGGCAAGGACTCCGACATAGAGAACATCGGGCGCACGGCCAGGCACCACAGCTTCTTCGAGATGCTGGGCAATTTCAGCTTCGGGGACTACTTCAAGAAAGAGGTGATCCCCTGGGCATGGGAGTTTGTAACAAACGATCTCGGGCTGCCGCCCGAGCGGCTGTCGGTTTCCGTTTTCGGCGGCGACAGCGAGGTTCCGGCCGACGAGGAGGCTTTCGAGATCTGGAACAGGAAGGTCGGGGTGCCGGCCGAGCGCATTTATCGGATGAGCCGCAAGGACAACTTCTGGGGCCCGCCCGGGCCGACCGGGCCGTGCGGGCCGTGCACGGAGATCTATTACGACCGGGGCGCCGAATACGGCTGCAGCGCCGACCCGGACAAGTGCGGGGTCGGCAGGTGCGACTGCGATCGTTATCTCGAGCTCTGGAATCTGGTGTTCATGGAACTTTTCAAGGACGCCGACGGCAAGTTCACGCCGCTGGCCAGCAAGAACGTGGACACCGGCGCCGGTCTCGAGCGGATCGCCACCATCCTCCAGGACAAGGGCAACACCTTCGAAACCGACCTGCTCTTCCCGATCCTGGAGGAGATCGCCGCGCTGGCCGGCGTCACCTACACGCCGGAGGCGCATCGCCGGCCCGACTGGGCGGGCTCGAAGGCCGACAAGGTGAACCTCTACCTGAAGATCATCACCGATCACGCGCGGTGCGTCACCTTTCTGGTCGGCGACGGCGTGCGCACCAGCAACGTCGGCCGCGGCTACGTGCTGCGCTTCATCATCCGGCGGGCGGCCCGCTTCGGCCGCCTGCTCGGCTTGAGCGAGCCGTTCATCTACAAGCTGGTGCCGACGGTGGTGCGCCTCTATTGCGAGGCCTATCCGGAACTTGCCGGGCAGGAGCAGGTGGTGGCCTCCGTAATCAGGGACGAGGAGGAACGATTTGCCAGGACAATCGACCGCGGCATGGGACTGCTCGATTCGCTGCTCGCCGACGGGGCCGGCGAGATCCCGGGCAGCGAGGCGTTCAACCTTTACGCCACCTTCGGCTTTCCCGTCGAGCTCACCGCCGAGATCGCCGCCGAGCATGGTAAGAAGGTGGACATGGCCGGCTTCGACAAGGCAAGGGCGGAGCACGAGGAGGTCTCCTCGGTCGGCAAGTTCAACGTGATCATCACCGGCGAGGAGGCCTTCGGGCGGGTGCTGAAAGAGCACGGCGCCACGCAGTTCACCGGCTACGAAGGCACGCAGGGCGAAGGCCGGGTGATCGCCCTTGTTAGCAAGGGCAAGCTCGTCGATCACCTGCAGGAGGGCGATGAGGCCGAGCTTTTGCTCGACCGGACGCCGTTTTACGCCGAGTCCGGCGGGCAGGTGGGCGACACCGGGGTGCTGTCCGGTCCCGACGCCACGCTTCAGGTGCTGGACACCAGGAAGCACGAAGGCTTGCACGTCCACCGGGTCAAGACGCTGTCCGGGCTGGTGGAGCCGGATCAGAAGGTGCAGGCGGTGGTCGATAAAGAGCGGCGCCAGGCAACGGTGCTGCACCACAGCACGGCCCACCTCTTCCATGCGGCGGTCAGGGAGCTGCTCGGCAAGCACGTGGTGCAGGCCGGCTCGCAGGTCGGTCCCGAGACGATGCGCTTCGACTTTACCTTCGAGCGCAAGCTGGACGACAGCGAGGTGGCGGCCGTGGAGGGGCTGATGAACGAGTGGGTCCGCGGCAATTATCCGGTGACCACCGTAGAGATGCCGCTCGAGGAAGCAAAACAGACCGGCGCCATCGCCATGTTCGGCGAGAAATACGGCGACATCGTGCGCGTGGTGCGCATGGGCGATTTCTCGCTGGAGTTTTGCGGCGGCACTCACGTGGCCAACACCGGCGAGATCGGGCCGATAAAAATAATCTCGGAAGGCAGCATCGCCTCCGGCGTCCGTCGCGTCGAGGCCCTGTCCGGTCCCAGGGCCTGGCAGTTCATCGGCAGCCACCTGAATATCCTCTCCCGGGCCGCCAGCAAGCTGAGGATCAAACCGGCCGAGCTTATGGCCCAGATCGACAAGCTGCAGGAGCAGCTGGCGTCCAAGGAGAAGCTGGCCCAGCAGCTCGAGGAACAGCTGGCCTTGTCGCGCGCGCCGGAGCTGCTTGCCGGCGCGGAGCGCGTGGGCGCGGTCCGCCTGATCGCCCGAGCGGTGGCCGGCGTAAGCCCGGACGGGCTCAAGGCCCTGGCCGAGTCGCTCAGGCAGTCCGGCCCGGATGTCGTGGCCGTCCTGGCCACCGTGCTGGCGCCGGAAAGGCTGTCTATTGTGGCGGCCGTCTCCGACAGCCTGGTCAAACAGGGCGTGAACGCCGGCAACCTGGTCAAGCAGGCAGCAGCCGTTTGTGGTGGCGGCGGCGGTGGCAAGCCACAGCTCGCCCAGGCCGGCGGCAAGGATCCCTCCAAGCTGGATCAGGCTCTTGCCTTGATCAAGGATCTCGTCGCGCAGGAAGTAAATGCCAGAGCCTGAGCTTATCATCTACACGGACGGCGGCGCGCGCGGCAACCCCGGGCCGGCAGGCATAGGCGTCGTGCTGCTGCGTGACGGCCGCTCCGTTCTGACGGTCAGCGAGCCGCTCGGCGTCACCACCAACAACGTCGCCGAATACACGGCGCTGGTAACCGGGCTGGAGAAAGGGCTGTCCATGGGCTGCCGGTCGGTCGAGGTCCGCACGGACTCCGAGCTGGTCGTACGGCAGATGAACGGGCAGTACCGGGTGAAAAACGAGGGTCTGAAGCCGCTATTTGAAAAGGCGCGCGGGCTGGCGGCCCGGTACGCCTCCTTCCGGATCGTGCACGTGCGCCGCGAGCTGAACAAGGAAGCAGACCGCCTGGCCAATCAGGCGATGGACCGGATTACGTAAACCAACCAGGGGGCATGGCTTGAAAATCTCCAGATCGCGTGTGGTCCTTTCAGGAATTGCGCTTCTTCTCGGCTGCTTAGCCTTGTGCGCCCGGCCGGCGGCGGCGGCTCCGCCGGTGCGCATAGCGGTTGTGCCCGGCGGCGGCAGCGGTCAGGAGCAGGCAGCCGCCGATCAGATAGCCGCCGGACTGGACGGCAATCCGAATGTCGTGCTCTCCACCGTCAATCCGGACTGGTACGTGGTCTGCAACATCGTCGAGCAGCCGGATCAGGTAGGCGGCAACGTCAAGGTGAACGGCACCGTGCTGATCAAGACCACGGACGGGCAGGTGCTGAACACGGTCTCCGTCCAGACCAACAAGCAGGATTTCTCCCTGCAGCCCGGCGCCCCGCTCAACAAGGCGCTGGTCGACTCGGCCGTGCGGGAGGTGGCTGCGGGCATGGCCCAGCGGGCGCTGGGCCCGATCCAGGATGCCGTAAACACCGAAATTGCCACCAGGGACCGCATCATCAGCGCCGAGACCCTGGCAGACAGCGATCAGTTCGACGAGGCGGTGGCCGGCCTGCTGCCGATTACCCCGGACACCCCGCACTTCCGGGCCGTGCGCGCCCTCATCGACGAGCTGCAAATGGAGAAGGAGGCTCTGCGCCTGGTGAAGGAGGCCGAGGCGCTGGCCGCGGCAAAGAATTACGCGCAGGCGATCAAAGCCCTGGGCGCAGTGGATCGCAAATCCAAGCGGTACGCGCTGGCCAGGCAGCGCATGGCGGCTTACCGAGCGGCCATGGCCCGTCCGCGTTCCTTAACGACAATTAAAAGGCCGGCCCCGGCCGCCGGCGCCACCACGCAAGACCAGCTGAGAGCCCTGGAGGCGCAAAAGCAGGCACTGGAGGCCCAGAAGAAAGCGCTCGAGGAGCAGGAGGCGGCGCTCAAGGCCCGATCCCCGAAGCAGCCGGCGATCCGGTAGAATCTGAATTTTGGTAGCCGCAGTTGGACTGGGAGCCGGAAAGCTCGAGGAGCAAGGACGATGAAATCGCGTAGACCGTTAGCCTTTCTTCTGACACTACTGATGGTGGCATCTCTTATCTGCCCGGCTCCGGCGACGGCCAGTGCCAAGCGCCGCGTTGCCGTCATGCCCTTCTCCTACGGTGCGGTCTCCAGCGAAGTGGGCACCATGGACGTCGGAAAGGGGATAGTGAGCCTGATCCTCACCCGTCTGGTCAATGACGGCTCCTATTCGGTCATCGAGCGCGAGATGCTGGACAGCATCTTGAAGGAGCAAAACCTCTCCGTGAGCGACAGGGCCGATCCCTCGACGGCCTGCAAGATCGGCAAGCTCTTGAGCGTGGACGCGATCATTGTCGGCACGGTCACGCAGTTCGGCTTCGAGAACAAGAATCTGAACCTGGGCGCCGCGGCCAGTGCCGCCGCCAGCTACATCCCCTATGTCGGCGGCTTCGGATTCGGCGGTCTCGGGGTGCGCAAGGGCAAGTGCAAGGTGGCCATCGATGCCCGCGTGGTGGACATCAACACGGGCGAGATCCTGGCCGCCGTGAACGGCTCCGGGGAGTCCAAGCGCAGCGGTGTCTCTCTGTTTGGCGGTGGCGGCGGCGGCGGCGGCGGCGGCGGCGGCTCCTTCGACATGGGCTCGTCTGGGTTCGCCAGCACCATCGCCGGTGAGGCGACGCTGGCGGCGGTAGACCACATCTGCACGCAGCTCACCGCCCTGGCCGCCAAGATTCCCGACAATCAGTCTGTGGCGGCGCTCAATGTCCAGGGCAAGATTGCCGACGTCACCGGCAATCAGGTGATCGTCAATGTCGGCAAGCAGAACGGTCTGGCCGTCGGCGACAGCCTGCAGGCGGAGCGGGCGTACAAGACGGTCAAGGATCCGACCACCGGCAAGGTGCTCAAAGAGCTGACTTCTACGGTGGGCGTGATCACGCTGACCCAGGTCGATCCCGACTCGGCCACGGGGACGATCGTCAAAGGCAGCGGGCTCAGGGTCGGGGACACGGTGCGCAAGGTGACGACGGACGTCTCGGCCGTAATTATTCAGACGCCGCCGGGAGCGGCCGGCTCGGGCACCGCGCTGCCGGCGGCCGCAGCCTCGGTCGTGAGCTCCGGCGGCAGCAAGGCTCCGGCGAAGATCAAGTAACTCCCTGGAAAGCATATGCGCAATGTCACGCAGGTCGCTCTCATAGCGGTGTTGATGCTCGGGCTGCGCCTGGCCGTCCAGCCGGTCATGAGCAAGGCTTCCGACTGGGACAAGAAGCTGGAGAAGGGCTACTACGAGCTTTCGATCGGCAACGTGGAGCGCGCAATCCGCTTTTTCCAGGAGAAGGTCAAGGCTCACCCGGACTCCGGCGCCTGCCACACAGCGCTCGGACTGGCTCTGAAGAAACATGGCAGGCTGCAGGAGGCGAAAGCTGAATTTGCGGCGGCCACGGCGGCGGAGCCGGGGTTCGCCAACGGCTTCTACGAGCTCGGCTCCATGCAGGAGGGCGACAAGGAGTACGCCGCCGCCGCGCAATCCTTCGAGAGGTTCCTCAAGCTTTCCGGCGACACCAACCGGAAGGCCGTCGTCGGCGAGCGGCTGAGATTTTGCAAGGAGCACATGTAGGATCTAAACTGGCACTATAAAGCGACAAGGAGACCACCGTGAGCGAAACCAGTACTTACGCTTACTTCGAGGGGAATTTCGTTCCGCTCGAGGAGGCGAAGATTAGCATAATGACGCACGCCTTCCTCTACGGAACGGCTGTATTCGAGGGTGTTCGCGCTTACTGGAACGGCAAGAAGGAAGACCTCTACCTCTTTCGTCTGCGAGACCACATCGAGCGCATGTACGACAGCATGAAGATCATGCACCTGGAGTTGAAATACTCCGTCGACGAGGTGTGCAAGCTGGCAATCGAGCTGGTGCGGCGGAATCAGCCGCGCACAGACACATATGTCAGACCGGGAGTCTACAAGGCAGCGCAAAGAATCGGTCCCGGACTGCAGGACAACCCGAGCCAGCTCTACATCTTCACGGTGCCTTTCGGTGATTACTTCCACGGCGCACCCGGCCTCAAGGTCCAGATCTCCAGCTGGCGGCGCGTGGAGGACAACGCCATTCCCGCCCGCGGCAAGATCGTCGGTGCGTACGCCAACACCGCTCTTGCCAAGACCGAGGCCTACAACGCAGGTTTCGACGACTGCATAATGCTGTCGGAGGACGGTCACGTCTCGGAAGGCAGCGCCATGAACCTTTTCATGGTCCGCAAGGGCAAGCTGGTCACCACCGGGGCCACGGACAACATTCTGGAGGGGATCACGCGCAATACGGTGATCGAGCTGGCGGCAGCCGAGCTCGGGTTACAGACGGAGGTGCGGCATATCGATCGCAGCGAGCTGTTCCTCGCCGAGGAGATTTTCTTCACCGGCACGGGGGCCCAGATTACTCCGGTCATCGAGGTCGATCACCGGCCGATCGGCACCGGTGAACCGGGTCCGGTGAGCAACAAGATGAAGACGACCTACATCGCCATCTGCCGCGGCGAAAATCCGAAATACAGGCACTGGCTCACCCCCGTCTACAGTTCCAGAGAAAGTCAGGTAGGCGCTTCGCACTCCTGACCTCGCCGCTGTCAGATTCCAGGCAGCCGGCGGCGGTCAGCGAGCATGTTTGTATGGAAATGTGCTACTTCCAGGGGGACAAAGCAATGCCCGGCGGCGATCTGTTAAGGGAACAGCCACTAAACAACCGCGCCCGCTCGTTTTTAGCGGCTCTCGCCGCCGTTGCCTGGATCTGCGGGTCGGTAGCCCGGGCGCTTGGACAGGACGATCCCGGACCGGCCGGGCGATGGGCGCGATTTCAAAGCAAAGAAGGGGCACCACAGGCGGTGCCAGCAGGCACGGGCACGGCGCAACCGGCCAGCGCATGGCCAGCAGACGGCGCTGACGGTCCGTTCAAGCCGGTTCAGGACGGCTACTTCATGGTGCCCGCCTATTTCGCCGCCCCTGCCAAGCCGTCCGAGCGACCGCAGGAGATCTTTCGCAGCCCGACCCTGACCGCGGGGGCTTCCCGGGCGAACGGCGGCATCAACGCTTTCGGCGCCAGCCTGCCGTTTACCTTGAGCGGCGGGGCAGCCCCCTGGGCTTACGGCTACCGGGCGGGGGGCGGCTGGCTGGCCGGCTACTGGGATTTCGGCTGTGGCTGGCCAAGTTATGGGAGCGGTCCCTATGGGTGCTACCGTGCACCCTTTGCCGGCAGCGGCCTGGGTGCCGCGCTGGTGGGCGCCTCGGCCGCGTCGATGGCCGGCGGTGGAGCGGCATATGGCTTCGGCGCCGGCTTCGTCCCGGGATTCGGATGGGGTGCACCGTTCGGGCTTTCCGGCGGCCTGGCACCCTATGGCAGCGGTTACTGGGGAGGCTGGGGCGGACCGCGGGGCGGCTGGGGCACGCCTTACGCATACGGCGGTCCCGGCATGTGCGGTGGGGGACTCTGGGGGGCAGGACCCTGGGGCTGGTACGGGGGCGGCTTGGGAGCGGCGGCGCTGGGCGCCTCGGCGGCTTTTGGCGCCGGCGGAGCGCAGACCGGCGTTGTCACCCCGACGACCGTGATCCAGACCGCGCCCAGCAAACCGTCTGGGAACTATTACGCGCCGTCCACAGCCGATCCTGCGGCCTCTGGCGGCTACTACGCCACCACCGCCCCGGCTGCGATCCCCATGATTCCCCAGAAAAGGCCAGTTACAAACTTCTGGGGGTCCCCGGGCAGCCCGCTGCCGAAGGACATCAACAGCGTCCCCTGGGCGAAATGAGTCTGGTCACTGCCTGTGGTGGCATCCGCGGCCGGACGCAGGCGCCGGCATGGGAGCTACCGTGCGGTCATTAGATCTTTCCCATACCACAGGGCAGGGCAGATGCTAAACTCTGCACGGTTTCAATGCGGTCACGCCACATCTATGAATCTGAGAAATACTGGCATAGCCACGACGGCGAGATGGACACAGGGCTGCTGAGAATGCCCGGCACCGCCAGGGACGAGGAGCACATTGTCCTTCTTACGCTCCACCCACGGCAAAACATGGCAGACATGCGGCGATCTCTCCGACGCCGTGCCCCTCGGAGAGCCAGCCTTGATGTGGAATGTCGCTGTGAATAAGGTAAGCGCCGCCACCAGAAGGCAACTTGCCGACCGCGAGGTCGATCCCTCCTTCTGACAGTCCGGATTCTCGCCGGGCCCCCGGGCCGACCGCTTGCGCCGCGATGCGCTCTTCCTGCTCGTCAGCGCCGGCCTCGGCCGCCCCGCCAGGGCGGGGTGGGCCCGGCCGCACAAGCGTGCTTAAATCTGGGCGATGCGGACAGTCGATGTGATTATTATCGGTGCCGGCGCGGCCGGCATGATGTGTGCGATCGAGGCCGGCAAGCGCGGGCGCAAGGTGGTGCTGCTCGACCACGGCTCGAAGCTCGGACGCAAGATCCTGATCTCGGGCGGCGGGCGCTGCAATTTCACCAACATAAACGCCGGGCCGGACAACTTCGTGAGCGAAAACCCCCACTTCTGTAAATCCGCGCTGGCGCGTTACACGCCGCAAGACTTCATGGCCCTGGTCAAGAAGCATCGCATCGCCTTTCACGAGAAGAAGCTCGGGCAGCTTTTTTGCGACGGCTCCGCGCAGCAGGTTGTCGATATGCTGGCCGCCGAGTGCGCGGAAGCCGGTGCGGAGATCAGGCTCAGCTGCCGCGTCCGCAGCGTGACCAGGGACGCGCGCTTCCTGCTCGATACCACGGACGGGGCTTTCTCCTGCCAGTCACTGGTAGTGGCCACCGGCGGTCTCTCGGTGCCGCAGACCGGAGCCACCGGGTTTGGTTACGATCTGGCCAGCCAGTTCGGTCTGGCCATCATAACCCCGCGCCCGGCCCTTGACGGCTTTACCCTCACGAGCAGTCAGCTTCACCAACTCGCGGAGCTGGCCGGGGTGTCGATCGAGGCAATCGTGAGCACGGGCGGAGCATCCTTCAGGGAGAACATTCTCTTCACCCACAAAGGGCTGAGCGGGCCAGCAAGCTTACAAGCCTCCCTGTACTGGAGTCCCGGCCAGCCGCTGACCATGAATTTGCTTCCGGAACTCGACGCCTTTCAATGGCTCTCGGAGAGGAAAGCAGAAGGCAGCAAGGCTCTCTTGAAAAACGTCCTGTCCGATCTGCTGCCCAGGCGCTTTGCCGAGAAATTTTGCGACCTCTACTTCAAGCCCGCCCCCCTCAACAGCTTGTCCGAGCACACCCTGCGGCAGGTAGCCGGCAAGCTCAACCGCTGGTCGATAACGCCTGCCGGCACGGTCGGCTTCTGGAAGGCGGAGGTGACTCGTGGCGGGGTAGACACAAGAGAGCTGTCCTCGAAATCGATGGGGTGCAAGAAAGTACCGGGATTATTTTTCATAGGAGAGGTCGTCGATGTGACCGGCTGGCTCGGCGGGTACAACTTCCAGTGGGCATGGGCATCCGGCCACGCGGCCGGACAGCATGTCTAGGGACCAGAAGCCGACGCCGGGGCCCGGCTCGCGATGACAGCGGAGGGTTTCCAGATTTCACAAGCATACGGGCAGGAAAGACCGGGATCCAGTCGCGAGCAAACTTTTGCCCTGGTCAAGCGGCGATTGTTTAACGCCCTGGGCTGGATCGCCATTTTCCTCGCCGGACTGGAGCTCACTGCCCACCTGCAAACCTGGCTCGTGGAAGCTCAGCACCCGCCGGCCGGAAGGTTTGTCACCGTGGACGGTGTGCGCCTGCACTATCTGAGCAAGGGCGCCGGCCGGCCTGTCGTATTCATCCACGGCAATGACGGGATGCTGCAGGACTTTACCGTATGCCTCATGGACCTGGCGGCCGGCAAATACCGGGCAATCGCCTTCGACCGCCCCGGTCACGGTTACAGCGCGCGGCCGGCGCAGCGGCTGGCCACGGTAGAGCTGCAGGCGCAGCTGATTCACGACGCCGCCTCAAAGCTGGGCGCCATTAAGCCGGCCGTCGTCGGCCATTCCTGGGGCGGCGCTGTCGCCCTGTCCTACGCGCTCAAGTACCCGCAGGACGTCTCGGCACTCGTTTTGCTGGCGCCGGTCGCCTATGAGACCGCGGAGACGTCAGGACACGCGCAGGACTATCTGGAGATGGTGCCGGTGCTGGGCGACCTCCTGATCGCCTCGTTTGTCGTCTCTTCACGCCCCTACGTCGAGGTCAATTGCCTGGAGGCGTTCTATCCGGAAAAAGCGCCGCGAGATTATGCGGACACTTACGCGTCGCTGGTCTTGCGGTCAGGGCAGATCAAAGCTTACGCCGAAGACGAGATCCTCCTGGGCAGATCCCTTCGAGCCATGAGCCCGCATTACGGAGAAATCCGGGTTCCGACGGTTATCGTCACCGGCACAGCCGATTCAATCGTGCCACCCGGCTTTCATGCCTATCGCCTGCACCAGGCGATTCCACAGTCGGTACTGGCGACGATCGAGGGCGCCGGGCACCAGATCGAGCTGCGGCGTTGCGAGAAGATAATGCACGCGATCGCCATCGCGCTGGGAGAGGAACGAGCGAACTAGGATGAGCGGCCGCCGTTATTTTCCGCGCGTCGGGGACAGCACGTCATCGATCACGTGGATCACCCCGTTGCTGCAGTTGATATCAGATTTGGTGACAAGCGCGCCATCCACTTCCAACTTGCCATCCTTGGCATCGAGCATGACCGAGTCACCCTCGACAGTCCTGGCAGAGCGCATATTGGCCAGCTCGCTTGCGGTCAGCTTTCTGGCAACGAGGTGATAAGTAAGCACCTTCTTCAGGTTCTTCTTGTCCGCCAGCAGACCGTCCATGAAGCCCTTCGGTTGCTTCCAGAAGGCGTGGTCATCGGGAGCAAAAAGCGTGTAAGGGCCCTTTCCTTCCAGCGTCTTCATCAACCCGGCGGCGCTCAGTGCTTTGGACAGGTTCCTGAAGGAGTCGTCGCACATCAACGCGCAGGCGATGTCCTTCTGCCCGCAAGTACGCGCATGGTGCTTGTGATGACGTCCGGCATGTGTCGCACCGGCGTAAGCGCCTTGTTGGGGCGCGAGGACGACCAAACCGAAAGCCATCGGCAACACAGCAAGACGGCTCAAACCCGCAATTCGCATGACAGTCTCCATTTCCACCGCTTCCGCGACCCATAGTACATCAGGGTACTGTCAAGAGATCAGGATCTAGTGTAAAAACTGGGTAAGGCATAGAGCCGGCAGTGGTAATGGTTGCAAACAAGCAGATCGAAACGGTGCAGACCGAGGATGGCTCCCTCTCCTGTCGCGATCAGGAGACCGGCGAGCTTTACCACAATCGCGCCGGCGCCTTCACGGAGGCGCTCAAAAACTACGTCCGGCCCTCCGGTGCTGTCTGTGTCCTGCAAAAAACCGGGCAGCTCTCCGTCCTCGATGTCTGTTTCGGGCTCGGTTACAACACCTGGGTGCTGCTTTCATACCTGGATTTATGCCGGGTCACTGGCGCCCGGGTGAAGGTGGTGGCCCTGGAAAGCGATCCGCAGGTGCTGCCCCTTTGCGAGCAGGCGTTGGGCTACCCGCCGCTGGAGAGGGTGCGCTGCGCTCTCGCAAAGCCGGTCGACTTCGCCGTATCCCGGCACATTCTCTCGTCCGGACTGGAGATCGAGCTCGATATAAGGAATGTGGATCTGCGGCAGCACCTGCGCGCGGTTCCCGGGGACTTCGATCTTGTTTTTCACGATCCCTTCTCGCCCAAGCGCTGCCCGGAGCTGTGGACGGTGGAGCTATTTACCGAATACCGGCGGTTGCTCGCCACCCGCACCGGCAAGGTCCTCACCTACAGCTCCGCCTCGGCCGTGCGGGGCGGCTTAATTGAGGCGGGCTTCGCCGTCTGGCGCACCGAAGCCGTCGGCGGCAAAAGCGGCGGCACCCTGGCCGCCACGCCCGGTTGTCAGGCACCTGCCGAATATGTGTTTCCCGTGGCCGGCGCCGAACTGCTACGGCTGCGGTCGCGCTCCGCGGTGCCTTACCGGGATCCCGGGTTAACCTCTAACCGGGCGGAGATCTGGCAGCGGCGGGAGAGTGAGCTCCGGCGGTGGCCAGGTCCGGGAGCAAGCGCCGAAAGTTAACCGATATCGGTAAAAAAAATCGGCGCCTGCCAGGTAACGGTTCCCGCGCTTGTCAGGGGGTTGACAGTACCATAACTTAGACTTAGTCTAACTATGGAACCAGTTGGAGGATGAGCCGATGATCTCGACAGAGGAGCTCCTCAACAACCATGGCGTCAAGCCAACGCCCCAGCGTGTGGTGATCGCCGACTTCGTGCTGAGCACCCATGAGCATCCGACTGCCGAGGACGTCCTCAAGGGTGTGGCCGGCCAGCTGCCGGTAACAATCTCCAGGGCTACCGTCTACAACACGCTCAACACGCTGGTCGCCGCCGGGGTAATTCGCGAGGTCTTCACCGAGCCCGGGGCCTGCCGGTACGATGCCAACGTCTCCAAGCACCACCATTTTGTGGATACCAGGACCGGACGCATCTTCGACATTCCCTGGGACGAGGTGCCGCAGCTCCCCAGAAGCCTCAAGGGCAGATTCAAGGTGCACGGCTACGAGATAACCTTCTTTGGCGAGGCCACGTAGGGGTCGTTCTCTTTTTTTTGATTTATTTTAGACATAATCTATCAATAGAATTATTCTATCTATCATGGCACACAGATCGTGACCAACTCAGATCCAGAAGAGAGGGCAAGCATATGAATCGACTGAAAGGCAAATATGCGCTCATCACCGGAGCCTCGCAAGGGCTCGGGCGCGAGATCGCGCTCACCTATGCCCGAGAAGCGGCTGCCGGTCTGACCCTCGTTGCCAGGGACAGCCAGGCGCTCGTCGCCTTGCGAAAAGAGATAAACCAGGTCGCGCCGGTGACCAGGGTGCTGGTAATCTCCGCTGACTTGGCCAGCGCGGAGGCGATGGAGCTGGTCGCTGCCACCGTATTTAGTGACTTCGGCGGGCGGCTGGACGTGCTGGTCAACAATGCCTCATCGATCGGCCCGAGCCCGATGCCGATGTTGATCGATTACCCGCTCCCTGATTTCCGCCGCGTCCTGGACACCAACCCGATCGGACCCCTTTTGCTCATGAAGAAGGTCTTGCCGGCCATGATCGAGCACGGCGGATCGATCATCAATGTGACCAGCGACGCCGGAGTGGTCGGCTATGCAGGCTGGGGCGCCTACGGCGTCTCCAAGTTCGCGCTCGAGGGGCTGTCGGCCATCTGGGCGGCGGAGCTCGGCGATACCGCCGTGAGCGTCAACCTGGTCGACCCAGGCGACATGAACTCGGCAATGCACCGCGCGGCCGAGCCGACGGCGGATCCCAACGACTGGGCCGACCCGTCCCAGCTTACGGAGGTGTTCGTCTACTTGGCCTCGGATCGGTCCGCCGGGATCTCGGGACGGCGTTCTCAGGCGCAGGAGAAGGGCTGGGGAAAAGGCGAGGAAGCGCCCCGGGTCGAGATAGCGCAAGCGAGGTGATTGACAATGTCCTGTCCATTTTCATTCGTGTTGCCCGATGAGCTGGTGGCAAAAGAGCCGCCAGAGGTCAGGGGAGCCGCCAGGAACCGGGTTCGCCTGCTGGTCATTGACAGGAGAAACTACAGTGTCACCCACACCAGGTTCGACAAGATAGGCGAGCAGCTGAGGGCTGGTGACATGCTGGTGTTCAATGCCAGTCGCACCTTGCCGACGGGGATTGGCTGGCTTTGCTGCTGTGCCGCCAGGGCGATCCGTTTGCCTGCGGGTTGCGCGCGGACATGAAGCTTGATTTCGGGCTCGGATTGACGGCCAGCGTCAGCGCCCGCGATCCCCGGGTGCCCCGGTTGTGGCGGCTGCGTTTCAACAGGTCCGGCAGCGAGCTGGTCGACGCCCTCTATCGCATCGGACAGCCGGTGCGCTACGAGTACGTCCCCGCCCCCTGGAGCCTCGACTATTACCAGAACACCTATGCGCGCGATCCGGGCTCAGCGGAGATGCCGTCGGCAAGGAGAGCCTTCACCTGGAGCCTGCTGTTTCAACTGAAGCGGCTGGGCATAGACTCGACCTATGTTCTGCTGCGCACCGGGCTCTCCTCCTATATGGACGACGAGCTGGACAAGAAACATCTGATCTGCGAAGAGGAGTACCTGGTAGGCGAGGAGGCCGCCGGCAAGATCGCCACCACCAGAGCGGCGGCAGGGCGGGTGATCGCCGTCGGCGCGACCGTGGGACGGGCTCTGGAGTCGGCAGCTGGAAAGCTGCCCACGATGCGGGCGACGCACGGTTACACCTCGCTCCGGATCACGGCCGCGCACGCGCTCAAGACCGTGGACGGCTTGCTGACCGGTCTCCATGAGCCGGATGCGAGCCACCTGGATATGCTGAATGCTTTCTTGCCAGCCGATCAGACCCGCACCGCTTATCTGGAGGCGATCGCCAGCGGCTATCTCTGGCACGAATTCGGTGATCTGAACCTTATCCTGTGACAAAATCTTGCCGGCCCCTCGCCGGCAGGCGGGAGCTTGTACAATCTTCTAACCCTAAAACCCGGAAACACATCAAAAAGGATGGATGAAATATGACAACAAAGACATCTCAAAAATATCTCTTCAGCACTCGCCTGGATATACCCGAAGCCAGCCGCATAAAGCTCATCGAGCTTCTCAACAAGACCCTGGCCTCCACGCTCGACCTGCAGACGCAGATCAAGCAGGCGCACTGGAACGTCAAGGGATGGGACTTTTATCAGCTGCACCTGATGTTCGACGAGATCGCCGAAGAGGTCGAAGGGTATGTGGACACGATCGCTGAGAGGATAACCACGCTGGGCGGTTACGCCATGGGCACGGCCCGGACGGCGGCGCGCGATTCCAGCATCCCCGAGTATCCCTTCGAGGCGGTGAGCGGCTCCGATCACCTGCACGCGCTGGCCGACCGGCTGGCAGCTTATGCCAGGATGGTGCGCGCGGCCATCGAGCAAGCAAACGATCTCGGCGATCTGGATACGGCCGACCTCTTTACCGAGGTCTCTCGCGGGATCGACAAGCGCCTCTGGTTCGTGGAAGCGCATCTGCAGGGCAATTGATAGCGGCGCAGGCCCAGGTTTTCCCGCGCCGCTTCGGCCGTGAGATACGACCGCCGCGGATCGGCAATTTGCCGTCCCCGGCGGCGTGTTAAGGCTATGCTTCGGCCGCCGGAGCCGGGCGGCGACTTCGCCTAGGCGTTCGGCTCAGCGATCGCCTGCCTGTGCTCCTTCTGGTAGCGCGCAAGATCTTCGGCATACACACCACCAAACCAGTTGTGTTTTGACAGCTCGGCATAGTGCTTCTGCAGGAACTCCAGCCCGGCGCGCTGGCTGGGCGTGAGGTCGTTTCTCTTGAGGGCAGATGCGATCTGTTCGCTGGTAATGGCGTGCCCTAGCATGCCATCGGACCCGAAGCTTGCCAGAGCCTGACCGGCGTCCTTTATCCGCGTCTTCAGAAGCTCCTCCTCCTTCCGAGCGGCCGCTCGCGCCGCGTCCTGCTTGTGCTCGGCCGTAAAGGCGGTGTCATCGCCTCCCCTGACGATCGCCGGCAAGGTGAGCTTATCGCCCGGGTAGATTCGATTCCAGCTCTTGATCTGCGGGTTGAGACGGGCCATCTCCTTTTCATAGTTCATGATCTCGTTGCCCGTGGGCTCGTGCCCAAGCTGCGCGCGCAGGTGGTCCCTGGCGATGAAATAGGCGTTGTCGCCCGGCTTGACCTGGTAATTGACCGGGCCGTCGCCGGGATCGGCATCCGGCTTCAGCCGCTTGAGATTATGGGAGTCGCACAGCTCGATCTTGCCGTCCTTGTCGGCCACAACAAAATCCTCGCCCTTCACGCCGACGAGCTGCAAGCCGGGCAGCAAGCCTTCCTGGTGCAGCTGCTCGTTGGCCTTTTGCAGGTCTCGCTGCAGTTGGCCGGGTCGATGCGCGGCATCCCCCAGCAGCCGGGCACGGACGGCCGCCAGCGCATCCGGTGGCTGGGCGGCGTCGATCGATTTTCCACCGGACTCAATAGCTCTTTCCGTTGCTGCGGTCATAATCGATTCCTCCTCGTGCGAAGACGCCTTAACGCCAGCTTGCCCACCGGCAAGCCCTGCCGGTGGCCGGGCAGAGCCGCTTTCAACGCTTCTGGCTTTGATTGGTAGTAAGCAGGGCGGTTTGTGTGGTATCGCCGATCAGTATCCGTCAATGTCGTCACAGAGCCATGACGGTTCCGTCACAAAACCGTGGCAACCGGCAGGCGGTCCCGGCCGGCCGCTCCGGGGCGCCTAGATGACGCCGGCGTGCAGAAGGTCCTTGAGATCGATAAGCCCGGTCGGGCACCCCATACCATCGACGATCAGCAGGTCGGAGATCTTATGCTGCTCCATCAAATGCAGCGCCTCAACGGCCAGCGAGTCCGGGGAGATCGTCTTGGGATTGACGCTCATCAGCTCGCGCGCCCTCCTCTCGAAAGCGGCCACACCCCACTTCACCTGGGCCCGGCGCAGGTCGCCATCGGTGATCACGCCCTCCAGCTTTCCGTCCCCGTCGCACACGCAGGTAAAGCCGAGGCGCTTCCTGTCGATTTCGGCGAGCACCTCCGGATAGCTGGCCGAAAGAGTTACCGACGGCACGCTCAGCCCGGATCTCATCACATCGGCAACCATCACCAGCTGCCGCCCCAGGCTACCGCCCGGATGCGCCCTGGCGAAATCTTCCAGCCGCACCTGCTTCTGCGTCATAAGGACAACGGCCAGCGCGTCTCCCATGGCCAGCGCCGCCGTGGTCGAACAGGTCGGCGCCAGATTGAGCGGGCAAGCCTCGCGCGCCACAGCCACATCCAGGATCACGTCCGAAAAGCGGGCCAGCGTGGACTCCTTGTTGCCGGTGAGGGCGATTATCTTCAAGCCCAGCCTCTTGATCGGATCGAGGACTAACTTTATCTCCGCGGTCTCACCCGAACTCGACAGCGCCAGCACGAGATCCTTCTGCTCCAGCATGCCGAAGTCGCCGTGGCGCAGCTCGGCCGGGTGGACGAAGAACGCTGGCGTGCCGGTGGAGGCCAGGGTGGCGGCAATCTTGCTGCCGACATGCCCGGACTTGCCCATGCCGGTGACCACGACCTTGCCTCGGCACCGCATCAGGTGCCCGATCGCCGACTCGAACTCCCGGCCGAGCCTACCGGCCATCGCCAGGAGCGCGGAAGCCTCCATCTCCAGCACCAGCCTGGCCTGCGCGACCGCCGGCTGCGCGGGCGCCGCAGCCGGCGACGCCACCGAGGCGCCCGCGTCGGGCTGGCATGCCATCGCGCCCATATCGATGCTGTCCATGAGCCTCCTCGGGCCTTTGTTTGCCCGTGTCCTCGCCAGACCGACCGCAGATCGGTTGCCAAGCATCCCGGACGGGCCGCTCTCCAGCCTGGAGAGATGCTGGCCAATTGTAAGGGGGAAAAGCCCGTTATTCTTGAGATAACTTTAGGGCATGAGGCAACTGGTACCTCGAACCCACGGCGCGACAAGGCTGCCGTACGGACAGCCAGTTTTTGTGGGTAAATGTAATTAAAGGCGCAAGACAGGCGGGCTTGGATGTTTGTAGCCGGTGACAAGCTAGAAAGCGGGCACTACACTGTTATCAAGGTCCTCGGACAGGGCGGCATGGGCGTGGTCTATCACTGCCACGACGAGGCCCTGCAGCGCGACGTGGCGATCAAGCTCCTTCTGCCGGAGCTGACCATGAACAAGGAGACGCTGGACGGCTTCATTCAGGAAGCGCGGCTCGCCGCCCAGCTCGAGCACCCGAACATCGTCACCATCTACGAGATCGGCAAGGAGGAGCGCGGGAACAAGGTCCACCATTATATCGCCATGGAGTACCTGACCGGCGGCAACCTGGCAAGCCGCATCGACGCCAAGCAGCTATCAATCGAGCACTGCCTGAACTGGATGAAGCAGCTGTCCAACGGGCTGGCCTACGCCCACAAGCGCGGCATCGTCCACCAGGACATCAAGGCCGACAACATCTTCATCACCACCGAAGGTGATCTGAAGATCGGGGACTTCGGTCTGGCCAGGCTGGCTGCCGGACGGATCAAGGGGCGCTCAGGCCATCACGGAATGGGAACGCCGGCCTACATGTCGCCCGAGCTGTGCCGCGGCGACCCGCAGGACCACCGCTCCGACATCTACTCGATGGGCATCCTCTTCTACGAGATGGCCACCGGGCAGCTGCCTTATAAGGCGCGCGGAATGATCGAGATGGCCATGAAGCACACCAGCGCGCCGATCCCCTCGGCGCGCCGGCTCAACCCGCAGGTGCCGGAGGCCCTCGACAGGGTCATCCAGAAAATGATGGCCAAGCAGCCCGGCGACCGCTACCAGGATATGGCCCAGGTGCTGGCCATCCTCGATGACCTGATTTTCGAGCTACGGGTGGCCCGCCTCGGTCTGGCGCCCAAGACCGGTGCGGCTGGCCGGGCCGGCGGCAGCGGCTTTTTCGAGCGCAAAAGCGAGCCGGCCGCGCCGGGCACAGCGGCCGCCCCATTCACGGAGCCGGTGGTCTCGCGGGCAGACCGCGCCCGATCGGGGCCGCTGTTCTCCTCCTCCGGCGCGCCGTTCACCACCTCCGGCCCGCTGCCGGTCGTCGAGCCGGCCATGCCGCCGCTGGACGGCGCACCGGCAAGGACGTCGGTCGGGCCGCCCGCCGGCCCGGCTCCGGCGCCGCCGTTGCGACCGGCGGGGGAAGCGGCCCCCACACCGCCGCCCGCCCGGGACATAGCCCGCAAGCACCTCGAGCTGGTATGGGCATTTCACAGTTACGGCCCGATCGGCTGGAAGTCCTCGCCCGTCTTGAGCCGCGATGGGTCCCTTATCTACTGCGGCTCGGCCGACGGCTCGCTCTATGCCCTAGACGCCCGGCTGGGAACGAAGATCTGGGGTCTGGAGACGGGCGGTCCTTTGCTGGGCAGCGTCGCGCTGGTGCAGGACAAGCTTATCGCCGCCAGCACGGACGGACACGTCTACGCGCTAACGGCCAGGGCCGGCACCTTGATCTGGAAACGCCCGGCCGGCTCCCCGATCGTCTGCACGCCCTCCGTCTGTCAGGAAAACGTTTTGGTCGGCACCATGGACGGGGAGCTGCTGTGCCTTTTCATCAAATCGGGCGAGGAGAGATGGCGCTTCAAGACCGGGGACGCGGTGGTCTCGAACCCGGAGGTGTCCGCGCCGGCTGTCTATGTCACCTCGAAGGACCGCCACCTGTACGCGCTCGGGCTCAACAGCGGCCAGCTCAACTGGAAATTTCAGGCACCGTCGCCGCTGATTTCCGGACCGATCGCTGCTTCCGACAGCGTCTATCTCGGGGGCATGGACGGGGTGTTCTACGGTCTGGATGCGGATTCCGGAAAGGTGATCTGGCAGTACGAGACCTCCCGGCCGATAATAGCCAAGGGGGTCATCCACTTCACGGCGATCATCTTCTGCGGTCAGGACCGCTGGCTTTACTGCTGCGAAAAATATGACGGGCGGTTGATCTGGAAGGCGCCGGTCAGGGGCCGGGTGACCGGCAATCTGAGCCAGCACGGCGAGGGCGTCTGCGTGGTCACGCGCGAAGGCTGGGTGCAGTGCTTCCACGTGCGCACGGGCGAGATCAAATGGCAGATGGACACGAAAAGAAGGCTCGAGTCAGCCCCGCTCATCACCGGTGACATGCTCTACCTGGGCACCGTGGATGGCGACGTGCTCGCTTACTGCCTGTCCGGCGAGGCGAAGAGCCCGGGAGCCTACGGGGTCGCCTGAGCCCGGGCCGGCCCCGCCCAGGCAACCTTCAGACCAGCCGGTCCAGCAGGATGGCCAGGAAGGCCCCTATGCTGACAAAACCGTTAACGTTGAAAAATGCCGCGTTCACCCGCGAAAGGTCCCCGGGGCTGACCAGCGAGTGCTCCCAGACGAGCATGGCGCCCACCAGTGCCACCCCGCACCAGTAGATGGCGCCCAGCGACAGGCTTGCCCCCAGAGCGGCCAGGGCGGCAACGGTCGCCACGTGCAGCAAGCGGGAGGCCAACAGCGCCTTCGGCATCCCGAACCGCGCAGGCAGGCTGTGCAGCTTCTCCGACCGGTCGAACTGGAGATCCTGGCAGGCGTAGATGATATCGAACCCGGCCACCCAGCTTGACACGGCCAGCGCCAGAAGCCAGGGCGCTGGTTCCGACAGCTGTCCCTGCGCGGCAGCCCAGCCGCCGAGCGCCGCCCCGCCCAGGGCTGCGCCCAGCGCCAGATGGCAGAAGCAGGTGAAGCGCTTGGTGTACGAATAAAAGCTGAGCCAGAGGATGGCCACCGGCGACAGCCACAGGCACAACGGCGGCAGGTGCCAGGCGGCCCAGAGCATGAGCGAGAAGGAGGCGATGGCAAAAGCCATGGCCGCTCGCCGCCCGATGCGGCCGGCCGGAATCGCCCGGCCGGCCGTCCGCGGGTTGCGGGCATCGATGCCGGCGTCGATCAGCCGGTTGAGCGTCATGGCAGCCGAGCGCGCGCCGGCAAAGGCCAGCACCGTCCAGAAAACCACCGGCCAGGCGGGCAGGCCGGCGGATCCCAGGATGAGGCCGGACATGGCAAACGGCAGGGCGAAGACCGTATGCTCGATCTTGATCATCTCCGCCCATTCGCCAAGCACGCTTTTTTTCACGGTCTCTCCTGCCCGCCGGCGCTCGGGCCGGGATTCGGCCGCCCCGGCTGCGGGTATGAGTGATACCAGGGGCGCAAGTCAGGTGTATTATATAAGCCCTCCACATGATAACCTGGGACCGGGAGAATCCGGCCGGGGGCTCGGGGGGTCAGGAAGAGCCGAGCGTCGTGGTGCCCTTTCGGGGCGTGCCCGCCCGAGCCCCCCAGGGCAGCGGCCGGCTGAGAAACGTTAACAAGAGGCAGGCAAAGAAGATCATGACCGCAAACGAAGGTTCAAGCAACGACCAGCCCCGGGAGAAGGCATACCCTGCTTCCGGAAAGACGATTGACCTGCAGGGCGTGGCCGCTTTCGTGGGGCTTGTCGAGCTTCTGGCCACCGAGCTGGGCACCACGGCCGGTCGCATCCAGGGGCTGCTGCCCAGCGGACCGGTGAGCTTCGAGGAGCTGGTGGGCGAGATCGTGGTGAACAGCCAGGGCTTTCACCGCACGCTCGTCCTTCTCGCCAAGCCCGGCTCGCCGCTCAGGCTGAGGTTCACCTCCAGCTGGCACAACGGCCAGACCAGCGATCCGGAAATGGGCACCATCAGTGGTGTCGAAGCCCATATCTTCCTGCCGGCAGCGGTCGAGCAAATCCTGCCGCAAGGGCGGGCTCTGGCCAGATACTGCGAGGACGCCTTCGTCCTTCTGGACGGCATGGTGACAATAGGCCAGTCCGGCCGCCTTTCCAGCATGTCGCTGTCGGCCTCGGAGATCGAGGCGTTCGAGCAAGACCAGGCCGGCAACCTGGTCCGCAATTTCTCGCCCAAGAAATCGCCGGCTATTGGAGAATAGAGCCTGCCGGCTCAGCGCTGCCCGAAAGAAGCCTCCTCAGGGGCGCCGCCTTGATCGGCCCCGCGCTCAGCGCTCTTCCGGATCCTCGGCCAGCGGGCGCCGCCGCAGAACCTTCTTCCACTCGCCGGCGGCGAAGAGCAAGCCGTAAAGATAGGTGAGCGGGTTCCCGGGGTTCTCGAAGACAACCGGCTGATTTTTCTCGAACAGGAGATGACCGGAAAAAGCCAATGCCCAGCCGACAGCAAACAAGCCGAGCGCGACCCTGGGCGAGAAGAACACGGTCACCAGCGACGCGACGATCAGAGGCACCCCGCACATGTGCGTGATCTTGCAACCGACCGTGCGATGGCTTTCTCTGTAGTGACGGCGCTGTTCGGCATAGCCCATACCTTTTTTGTATCAGATTCAGGGACAAACAGGCAAGCGGCGCCGGCTGCCGCACGCCGGCGATGCGCCCCTACCTGACCCGGGCGGACCCGCCGATCACGCCCAGATAGTAAGGGGCGGTGCGCTTGATCGTCTCGGCGAACGGGGTCTGCCGGTAAGCGAGCTCGCTTATCGCCTTGTCGGCGCTGAAGAAGATGCGCTGCTGGCTGAGCCAGGCCACCTGCCTGGTGAGGCTGGGCGTTCTGCCGAAAAGCGGTGCGAGCGTCTCGGTCAGGGTTCCCGCCAGCTCCAGCAGCCAGCCGGGGATCTCAAAGCTCGGGGGCGGGGAGCCCAGAATGCCGGTGACGGTCGCGGCCGCATCGCGGAAGGTCAGATTCTCGCTGGAAAGCACATACCGCTGGCCGACCCGTCCCATGGTCATGGCGTTCAGGTGGGCGCCGACGACATCCTCGATGTCGCAGAAGGACACCCCGCCGCCAGGCCAGCCGATCAGCCAGCCGCTGGCCAGGGCGGCGAAGATCGCCCGGTGGTGCGGGTGGGTGTCGCCTTCACCAAATACGATACCAGGGTTGAGCATGATCGCCGGCAGGCCCTCGCCTGCGAGCCTGAGCACCTCCTGCTCGGCCGCGTGCTTGCTGTCGCAGTAATTCAACCCCCGGCCGGCCAGGTTGTAGGCGATCTCCTCGGTGCCGATCGTGCCCGGCTCCGGAATGCCCATGCCGGCAATCGAGCCGGTGTGAATCACCCGGGAGACGCCGGCTGCCAGCGCGAGCTCCATGACCGTGCGCGTCCCTTCCACGTTGACCCGCTGCTGGCGCTGCCGATCCGCTGCCCGATAGGAGACCAGCCCGGCCATGTGGTAGACCAGATCGCGCCCGGAAAGCGCCCGGCCCACAGCCTCCCTGTCGGTAATTTCCCCGCCGGCGTGCTCGATCTCCAGGTCCGCGAACTGGGCGGGCTTCGACGGCGAGCGCCCGAAGGTGCGAACCTCGTGCCCGGCAGCCACCAGGCGCGGCACCAGATGAGTGCCGAAAAAGCCGCTGGCGCCGGTCACCAGGATCTTCATGGGCTGGCGCCCGTCCCCGGCCTGCCATCATCCCGGTGCCGCCCGGCGCCCCCGCCAATCATCGCTGCGCCCCCTTCGCCCCCGTCAGGCGCCGCCAGATGCTCTTCACCAGCGTCACCTCCCCCACCTCGTTGCCCTGCGCCCGGTGTCCCAGGTACTGCAGAAGATAGCCGAAGGAGAGGAGCATGACCGCCTTGAAAGGGTGACCGGCAACCAGCTCGTAAAGCCCGGCCACGGCCATCGGCACGCCGATCAGGTGCAGGACGGCGTTGGTCGGGTGGCGGTGCCGCTGCCAGTAGTCGATGAGAAAGGACAGGAGCGGGTTGGGTTCTGCAGAAGATCGTCGTCGGGTATCCAAGACAGTTGAGCCTCCTCATTGTCGAGCGCCGGCCGAACGGGCCCTGGTCCCGGCAAAATAGGGCAAGGTCTCGGCCATGCCCGCGGCAAACGGGGTTCGCTCGGTGTAGTCGAGATCCCTTTCGGCCCTGGATATGTCAAAGCCCTGATTGACCCCGGCCAGGCGAAAAGCGGCCCGGGAGAAGCGCGAGAGCTTCCCTCGTGATGCAGGCGGCAGCAGCGGCGCGACCCGGGAGACCACCTCGCATGCCAGCCTGGCCACCGGCTGCGGTATCGAGCGCGTCACCCGGGGCAGGCCGAGCCCGTCGCAGATGGCGTCGAAGAGCTGCTTTTTCGTCACCTTCTGCCCGTCCGTGAGGTTGTACACCTTGCCGTAGCAACGCTCGTTGAGCAGGCTGGCCTCGATCGCCCGGCAGAGGTTGCCGATGTAGATCACATTGGTTTCCTTGCGCCCGCCGTCGATGAGCACCGCCTTGCCGGAAGCCAGGCTCTCGATCAGCCTGGGCAGCCAGGCCCGCTCCCGCGGTCCGTAGATGAAGCCGGGGCGCAAGGCGGTCACCGCAATCCGTCCCCGGTAGGCCTCGGCCATGACCAGCTTCTCCGCCTCGACCTTGGAATCGGCGTAAGGCTCGCCGCAGCATCGCAGCGGTGCATCCTCGCCGACAGCGTACTGATCGTCCTGGCCGGTGATCACGGAAAGGCTGCTTATGTGCACGAACTGCTTGACCCCGGCGCTGATGGCCGCCTCCAGCGCCGCCCTGCTGCCGCCCACGTTGACGGCAAAGATCTCCTCACGGCTGCCCATGACATCCACGGAGCCGGCCGCATGGACAACCACGTCATGGCCGGCCATGGCCGCCTTTAGCGTCGCCGCGTCGGTGAGCTGGCAGCCGACGATCGTCAGGTTCCCCGCCAGGCCGCTCAGCGACGAGCGGTCGCTCGTCGGCCGCACCACCGCCGTGATCCGGTAACCCTTGCCGGCAAGCCGCCTGACCAGCTCGAGGCCGACCAGCCCGGTGGCACCGGTCACACATACTGACGGCAGGTTCATACCGCCCTTCTCACCTCCGCGCGCATGTAGTCACAAGATGCGGTCAGGAGCGGAATCTTCACCTGCGCCTCCGGCGCCCCCTCCAGCACGCGCTTCTGCCTGACGCGGGCAAAGGTTCCGGCCGGCACCAGCAAAAGCCGCGGGCGTCCCAGCCTGTGGCTGTCCCGCTTGTCCCGGTACTCCGGATTCTGCGATTTCAAGGACAGATCAAAAAGGTGGAGAAAGTCGCGCTTAAGGGAATCGGACATCTCGCCTTTAATCTCGACGAAGCACCTGTAAAACGGCGGGCGGGCGAGCTGGACGGCGGCCGTGAAGTGGTTGATGCCCGAGAGATCGAGCTGCTTGACTGTTTGCGAGAGCGCGATGCGCACCTGCTCTTCGGTCAGCTTCTCGCCGGTAATCGAGCTGAAGCCGGCGCTCTTGCGCACGAACTGGATGACCGGCGTGTTGGCGAAGAAGCCGACCACCTCGACCAGATCGTTTATGTTGTAGCGGTAGAGCCCGGAGGCGGTGGTGAAATAGATGTAGTAGCGCCGATCGAGGTCAAGCCTGTCGGCGGTCAGGAAACGGGGCTGCGGCCGCCCACAGTCCTCCTCGGGCACGAACTCGAAAAAGTGGCTGCTCACGGCCAGCACCCCGCCCGCGCCCTCGTCGGTCAGCGGAATCGAGCCCCGCCCTTCCGAGGCCATGTAGCCGAGATCGCGCACCGGCACGTCGCCGAAGTGATCGGGCAACTGCTCCAGGTAGAACCCCATCGGGCCACCCTTCCAGCAGGATATGAGGCCAAGCTGCGCCCAGACGCGAGCCGGCGCAAGCGCCCCGTCCGCCTCCAGGATCCGCTCCAGCGCCCGGGCCGCCGGCCGGTCAGGCTTGAGATAAGGGGCCAGCACGGCCAGAGTTGGCTCCGGCACGGCAAACTGGCGGCTCACCTTGCCGTCACGAATATCGGCCACCAGGTCCTCACCGTGCAGGCGCAGCTGGTCGGCCAGCACCAGCAAGCTCGACGGGTTGCAGCAGAGGATGGCGGAGACGTTCTGGGGAACGGCCAGCCTCAGCATCAGGTAATACTTGGTATCGATGTCCTTTATCCGGCCCAGCTGGTAGGGCAGGGCGAAGTGCCGCCTGAGGATGGCCGGCTGGTTCCGGCAAAGAACGCCGGAGACGGCGCCGTAGGGGATGCCGGCGGCAGTCCTGCCCTCCTCGTCGCTGCTCGAGATTACCAGAAAGCGCCCGCGGGCGGCCGCCTGGTGGTCTTTGATCAGCTGATAGTTGTGCACCTGGAAAGCGTCCGTGTAATCCCGCAAATGAGCCGGCGTTATGGGAATGTATTTGGGTTTGTCCGTGGTACCGCTGGTGGTGGCGAACATCACAGGCTCCTGCTGCGTCAACTGCCCTTTCTCTCCGTTCATCTCTCGCTCGATGTACGGGAAGAGGTCCTCGTAGGTGCAGGGGGGCACCGCCGACTGGAAGTCCTCGACCGAGCGGATTGCGCCGAAGCGGTGCTTCCTGCCGAACGCGGTATCCTGATTGTTCTCCACAATGCTCAAAAGCTTGAGCAGCTGCGTTTGCCGGGGCTCGCGGGCGGACGCCTCGAAGCGGCGGATATATGCCAGCTCCCTGAATTTCTGGCCGATGGCGATCTCCAAATTAGTGAATAACATGATCTCCAGCCTCCGGTATGCGAGCGGGCCCTGACGCGGGCTCGTCGGGCGAGCCCAGGCGCTCACGTATGACCGTGACACCGAGCCCGGGTCCGGCGCCAACGCGGGCCCAGCCGCCCGGTCCCACGGTCAGATTTTCTACGGTCAGATCCTGCCTGAGCAGGAGAAGGTTGTATGACCCCTCGCAATTGGCCAGCGGCTCCTCCAGGCTGGCGAACAGCCGTCCTGCCCCTGCCAGGATGCCGCTTTCGCCGACCTGCGCGCCCAGGTGGCAGTTGATGCCGGCCTGACGCGCCAGAGCAGCCATGCGCCTGGCGGCAACCAGCCCCCCGACCTTGGACAGGCGTATGTTGAAGCCGCCGCAGGCGCCCATCTCCGCCAGCCGGCCGCCCTGCTCGAGGGTGCACAGCGATTCGTCGGCGATCACCTCCTCCTCGATGGCGGCGCTAACCGCCCGCAGTCCGGCCAGGTCGCCTGCCGCCACCGGCTGCTCGATCGAGGCGATGCCATAGCGGCGAAACTGCCCGGCCGCCGAGATCGCCTGCTCGACCGTCCAGGCGCAGTTGGCGTCCACCCGCAAGACAGCCTTTGGGCCCATGATCTGCCTGGCCAGGCGCAGGCACCGCCGGCCGTGCTCCAGGTCCGGGCCGACCTTCAGCTTGACCGTGCGAAATCCATACAGCCGGTAAAAGCACAGTACGGCCGCCACCGTGGAGATGCCGGCCACAGGCACCACGGCGCCGTAGCGGACCGCCTGCGCCTGGCTGCCCGGCCAGAGCCGGGCAGCGGAAATGTTTTCCGCCCGTGATACCGCATCCAGTATCGCCAGCTCGAGCGCGCACCAGGCCGCTCCCCAGGGGTTCCGCCCCAGGCCCAGGCTGTCGAACTTGCCGGCCACGTACTCGACAATCGAGGCCGCCGGCGGCAGATCGTCTCCGGCCAGCGCGGGGGCGAACTGCTTTTGAATGCGCTCGATCGCCCCCGCCGCGTCTTCGCCGGTCACATATTGGCGCGGAACCGCCTCGCCGAAGCCCTCGCAGCCGTCCTCGAGCACCACGCGCACGATCACGTTTTCCGACTGCGACCGGCTGGCCAGGCTGTGCTTGAAAGCAAAGCGGAAGGGCAGGAGTACGCGATAGCATTCGATGAGCTTTATTCGCATGCCGGTGACCTCCTCGCCCTGACCTCGATCCAGCCGGACAGGCACTGCCGGTATTCCTCAGGGTTGGCGTCGAAGTCCAGGCTGTGGGCCGAGTCGGCAAAGATACGCAGTTCCTTGTCCCGGGCCGGAACCTGCGCGAACCACTGCCTGACCGCCCGCACGTCGACAATGACGTCGGCTCCGGCCTGCAGCACCAGGACCGGGAGCGTGAGCCGGGCGGCGCCAATCCTTACGATGCGGCTCAGAGTCAGGTTCTCGACCAGAAGTGAGGCTTCCGCTTCCGTCAGGCGCTCGGGGTCGCTGCGGATGAACTCGATATAGCGGGGGTTGTCGGTGAACTGCTCGGGGGCGATCGGCAGGGCGAAGCGGTGGCGACAACCGAGAAGCCAGCAGCACCCGACGGCCAGCTTGGTGACCAGCGGGAAATCCACTTTGGCGCCGATCGCCGGCGAGGTGAGGACAAGCCCGCTCACCTGGCCGGCAATCTGCTCGTCCTGCAGCGCGGCCACCGCCGTCTTGGCCCCCCAGCAGTTGCCGATCACAAACAAAGGGCTGTCCGGTTGCCACTGCCGCACCTGCCCGATCAGCAGCCGCAGATCCGCGGTGAGCTGGCGGTAACTCTTGAGGCGTCCGCGCTCAGCCTGATTACGCCCGGCCCCCCGCCTGTCAGCCGCGTAGACGCTCATGCCGAGCCGGTGCAGGAACTCGGCCGTGGGCGCGAACCAGCCGCTGTGACCTTCGATGCCGTGCAGGTAAAGGATTGCCGGGCGGCCAGGGCGGCCCCGGTAGTGGCGGTAGAAAATCGCATAGCCGTCGTCAGCCTGCAGCCAGCAATCGGCCGGGCTGTGCTGCCTTGACCCTGATTGCTCTGCCCCTATCGACAATGTTCGTGCTGGCTCTCTGGACATGGAGGAAATGTACCATTTTGCTGGTCAGATGCTAGCTGCCGCCCTCCTGTTCCCCGGATCGTTCAAGCAGCTTTACCTTTTACGCTGTCGACGACCGCCGGATAGAAGGAGAAGGCCGGCTTCAGCGCCGGAAGCAGGGCGAGCGCCCGGTGGACAGGGCCGCGGCTGCGAATCCGCCCTGCGATAAGCGCCTCGGGCACGTTCAATCTGCCGCGCCAGAACTCGTTGGCCACCTCGGCGTCCATGCTCATCTCGACGTCCGGCTCCGGACCGGCGCCCCCGGTGTGAACTTTGAGCTCCTTGCCGTCGCGCCCGTCGATGAGCAGCTCTCCTTCCGGATTGTCGAAGACGAAGCGAACGACCAGGCGCGAGCGCAAAAGTTTGGGGGCGATCTTCTCATGTGAGCCGATGCGGGTCCACAAGCTGCGCATGATTGAGTAAAGCTCCTGCGTGCTGGAAAACGTTTTCATGGTCTCCTCCGAAAGTACGGGCCATCATGGTGCCGGACGGCTGCGGCCGGCTCTCGGCGAGCCGCTCGCCGTCGTCGTAAGTTTTGACCGGGCAGCAGGCCGCCAGGTTCCCGCTGAGCCGCATCAGCCACGCGGGACCGGCTTGCCGGCTGTCTGATTGCCTCTGTCGATAGCCTGCTTGACCGCCGCCGCGTTTCGCTCGACCTGCAACTTGTCGGTAATCGTCTGCCGGTCGATATCTCTTTTGAGAAAGGCAGCATGCTTCTCGATGCTCTTCTCCTGCTCGTCGATTACGCTCTTATCGATGTCCAGCTGCTCTTTGCGTGTATCCAGGTCTGTGAGCGCCCGGGCTCTCTGGCGTTCAACCTGCTCTTTTAACCGGTCGGCCTGCCGCTCGATGAGCTGCTTCTGGGCGGCAGCCTGCTTGTCGATCAATTGTTTCTCCGCGGAGATCTGTTGATCGAGCTGACTGCAACCCGCAAAAAGCGCTGCCGTGACGCTCGCGCTGGCAATGGCACCGGCTGCGTATCGTTTCATGACCGAATCTCCCCGACCAGGCAACAAAACGTGCTGGTCTGTCAAATCTGCCGCCGTACAATGCAACCCGGCCGACGGCTGCCGCCGGCCAAGGTTCCGGCCTGCGCCCCATTTCGATACAGTTGCTTAAACGTGCCTTTTCCCCTGCGCGATTGCCCGAACTGCCTGACGAACCCTGCGAGCTCCTCGTGCCCTGCCGCAGGCTCCTTTGACTTCTGCCGGAAAGCCTGGCCGGGGCCAGCTCATAGCAAAGATCAGCCGCCCTTCCCCGGGTCGTTCGGCACAGACTATTTTCCTCGCCCGCATCGCAGCCGATCTCCAGTCAAGCCGCGCTTGCATCCTGAACACTGCCTGACGAGGCTGGTTGCCCGAGGTTCGCGGGCCCGGAGGCGGTGACGAATTTCCGCAAGGAAAACGACGATTGTGTTAAATCTGCCGGCAATCCTGCAACTTCGCCGGTGGCACCGCAGTCGGTGATCGAGGTGGGGTGGAGTTGCCGTGCAAACAGGACGGTGCACATGAGTTTACAACGCTTCAACAATCCGCTGCTCGGCTGCCTGCTTGCCCTCCTGCTGGCCGGCCCCGCCTGCTGCCCCGGCCGTGCCCAGGGCCCGGGCGCGCCCGGCGCGGGCACGCCCGCACCTCCTGGTGCCGGCAGCGCGCCTGCCGGACAGCCGGCCGGTGGCCAACAGCCAAAAGGCAAGGCGCAGGTGATAAGCACACCCTCCGGTGGGGTGCAGTTGCCGCCTGCCAGGCCGCGGGTCGATCAGCTCGGGCGCATGCAGGCTGTGCCGCCGCTGGCTCAGGTGGCGCCGGCGGTGGGCGCATTTCTTCAGATCATCATGCTGATCGCGGTGGCAGTTGCCCTGTCCATATACCTGTCTCTGCCACCGCGGCGGAGACACGGGCAAGCACATTGAGCGGGCCGAAGGACGTGAAATGGGGACCAGAGTTATATTGCTGTGCGATCACTTGAACCCGAAAGCTCGCCAGGCGCCGATCGGCCTTGACCTGGAGACGATCGCCGGGGATCTGATCCGGGCGAGAGGAAAGACCGGGCCGCGCAGGAGCGAGCACGGCGACCGTATGGCCGCTGCCGTCGAGCCTGCCGAGGCGGTGATTCGCCGGCAGGTTCGCCCTGCCGGCAGCGAGCTCGAGGTAGCGCGCTGGCCGGATGAGCTGGGCGGGGTGCTCGAGAGAAGAGCTCACCGCAGGTGGCCAGGGTGGCCAGGGCGGCCGGGGAGCGAGCCGGGCGTCCTGCGCGGTGCTGTCTGGCCCCGACAGGCTTGGCAGCCAGCCCCGCGCGGCGGCCAGCAGCCGCCCGACTGACACGAGCGCATCCCTTATCCACCCGCCTGCCGGCCCGGCCCCGGCTTCCGGGGGTATGTCGCGGGAAGCGAACTCCTGCCAGGCGCAGGTCGCACAAAAGCTCGCCCGCTCCCTATGCCTGAACCCGCAACTCCTGCAGCTCTCCACAATCATGACCGCCTCTTGCCGTACCCCAATGGCATTGAATAACGGACAGGCGCGCCCCGCCGCCGGTGCCGACGTTATCCCCGGCAGATGTGGCGCTGCCCCCGGATCTCCTGCCGCCTGCCGCGGACATTTTCCTACACACTCTTAAAAGTCCGTCACATCCCTTCACCGGCCGGCCCGGCCGGGCATCGCCGGTGGTGCCCGGGGCCGGCCGGCCCGCGGCATCCTACCGCCAGACGCCCTTTTCAGGAGCCGGGTTGAGCGAGCGGATGGACATGAGCAGCCCGATGCCGATCAGGTCGACGACCAGGGCCGTGCCGCCGTAGCTGAGAAACGGCAGCGGCACGCCGGCCACCGGCATGATGCCCATGGTCATGCCGACGTTGAGGAAGACGTGGAAGAGAAACATGGCCATAAGACCGATGGCCACGAAGCTGCCGGCAGGCTCCTCCCGGCTGTGATAGGCGATCACCAGCGCCCGCACGCAGATTACCGCGTAGGCGAGAATGACCAGAAGCGACACCCGGAAACCGAGCTCCTCGCCGATCACGGCGAAGATGAAGTCGGTGTGGCGCTCGGGAATGAATGCGCCCTGGCTCTGGTTGCCGCGACCGAGGCCGGCCCCCGAGACGCCGCCGCTGCCGATGGCGATCAGGCTCTGCAGGATGTGGTAGCCCGAGCCGCGCGGATCATCATAGGGATTGACGAAGCTGGTCAGCCTCTTCTGCTGGTACTCCTTGAGCATTCCCCACACGTGCGGTCGCAGCTCGCCGGCCCCGAAACAGGCGGCCACCACCGCCGCGCACATCAAAAGACGGACCGGCAGCGACCATGTGCGCCGCCGCCAGGTGACTACCAGCCAGGTGCCGGCGAAAAGGATAAAGATGAGCCAGGACTCCAGCGACACCGCATTGAGGATCAGGCTGACCACCGGGCTCAAAAGGACCAGGATATCGCAGGCCGTGGCCCCGGCCCAGAAAGACATGGCCAGGAACATGGCCGCAAACGTGAGCGAGGTTCCCAGGTCCGGCTGCTTGAAGACCAGAACGGCCGGCGGCAGCATGATAGCCAGGGCCTTGAAGATGTCCAGAAAGCCCCGGATCGGCCGGCCGCGAAACCAGGCCGCCAGCGTGAAGATGACCACGATCTTGGCGATCTCCGAGGGCTGCAGGGTCACCGGCCCCAGCGACAGCCAGCGCTGGGCGCCGAGCGCCGTGTGCCCCTTGACCATCACCGCCAGCAGCAGGAGCAGGTTGGCCGCGTAGACAACCGGCACCACAGCCTTCTGCGTCCAGAAGAAGTAGGGCACCCGCCAGAACATGACGAGCGCTGCCAGCCCGGCGACGATAAACTCCAGCTGCTTCTCGTAAAAAAGCCCGCCCTGGCCGGCGCCCTTCAAGGTGACCAGGCCCACCGCGACCAGGAAGGCGGTGGCCCCCGCGAGCCACCAGTCAATCTCCGCGGCAAGCCGGAGAAGGTTCCTTAGGTAGTATGAGTCAAAGGCTCTTGATTCGGTCGTGCTCAACACTTGGAACGCAGCAACGGGAAGTTGGCGATCAAAGCCGCCCTGCGCTCGTATTGTTGCAGATCGAAGCGGGTGGTTTCCCGATCTATTTCGAAATAGCGGCAGACCACCGCCACCAGCTCCTCCTCCAGGCTGGCCAGCCGGTCGGCGGGCAGCTCCAGTCGATCGTGGATGAGCATGAGCCGCATGCGATCCTTGGCCTTGGTCCGGGTGGACTCATTCTTTCGGTGGAAAAACCAGTTAAGAACTTGCACCTTCAGCTCCTCCATAATCTACGCCCTGGCTGGCGCGAAAAACCTGACCATCCTGGACAGCCAGCCCTGGTTGAGCTCGTCGAGGTCCATGAGCGGCACATCCTCTCCCCGCAAGCGGCGGGCAATGTTGCGGAAGGCAAGTCCGGCGCGGGTGTTGTCGGTACCGGCGACAGGCTCGCCCTTGTTGGTGGAGACGATTATCTGCTCGTCCTCCGGCACCACGCCGAGCAGCTTCACGGAGAGGATCTCCAGGACATCCTCCACGCTCATCATGTCGTTGGTGCGCACCATGCCGGGCCTGAGCCTGTTCAGCACCAGGCGGTATTGCTGGATCTCGTCTTTTCTGGCCTCGAGCAGGCCGATAATCCGGTCGGCGTCGCGCACGGCGGACATCTCCGGGGTGGTCACGATCACCGCTTCCTCGGCGCCGGCCACCGAGTTCTGGAAGCCGCTTTCTATTCCGGCCGGACTGTCGACCAGCACGTAATCGAACAGCTCCTTCAGCTCGCCGCAGAGCTTCTTCATCTGCTCGGCGTTCACGGCCGTCTTGTCGCGCGTCTGGGCGGCGGGCAGCAGGCAGAGGTTGGGCAGGCGCTTGTCCTTGACGAGGGCCTGGCGCAGCTTGCAGCGCTCCTCGACCACATCGACCAGGTTGTAGACCACCCGGTTCTCCAGACCCATGAGGATGTCCAGGTTGCGAAGCCCTATGTCCATGTCCACCATGGCCACGCTCACGCCTGTCTGCGCCAGGGCGACGCCGATGTTGGCGGACGCCGTTGTCTTGCCAACGCCGCCCTTGCCGGAGGTGATCACTATGACCTTGCCACTCATTTCGTATTCCCTTTGCTTTGGGTGGGGATCTCACGGGGGGCTCTCGCCTGCCCGCATTTCGGACGGGATGCTAATCGGGTGTGTTGGCCGCTATGCGGATGGTGCCGTTGACTATCCTGGCCGTCTCGGCTGCGCCGGCGGCATTCCGCCCCTTGCGCGGGCGGTCGGGGGCGCGGGCGATCGCGTGGGCGATCCGCAGCTGGATCGGCTCCAGACGCAGGGCCCTTATTTCGGCGGCGGCATCGCCGTTAAGCCCCGCGTGGGCGATGCCGCGCAGGGCGCCCCAGACGGTAATGTCGCCGTCGGCGGTCACCTCGGCGCCCGGGTTGACATCACCGATGATGACGAGATGCCCCTTGTGGCTCACCGACTGGCCGGAGCGCAAAGTCTGCCGGAGATAGAGGATTCCGGGAGCGGCCCCGGTGCCACCGTCGGCGGGGGCAGGTTCCTGCCCGCCGGTCTCGGCGGCAGCGGTCGCCTCCGGCGAACCGTCAACCGGTCCCGCCTCCGGGCTTTCCGCCGCGCCGCCCGTCTCCTGCCCGGCAGCGGCGGGACCGGGCGCGGCCTGCTCGCTTGCCGCCGGCGAGCTCGACGGCCTGCCGGTGGCGACAGGGACCTTGAGCACGGTTAGAGCGCCCACGGTGAGCGGATTGCTGGCAAACACCTGCGCCGGCTTGATCCCCGCCTCGGCGACGATCGCCAGGATCCGGCCCACCTCCTGCGTGGTCAGCGAAAGATCGCCCAGGTTGAGCTCGATGGACAGCCCTCTCCAGAACTCGCCCGAAATCTCCAGCGTCGAGACGAGCTGCTGCGTGGCCTCTTGAAGAGTGGCGCACCCACCGACGTCGATCAGAACGCCCTGGTCGGGCCGGCTGATGATGGCAATTTTGGGCATACGAAAACCGCAGGGTGTGGAGGAAGTTGTAGCGGCAGCGCTTCGCCCGCTGCCCGGTTGGTAAATCCTATTCATCCGAAAACGGCAAGTCAAGCCGAAAGAGATAGCTTAGGCATATATATTTGATGACATTAGAGTAAGGTTTCGTATAGCTATGATCCGGCGCTGCTTCCCGGCAAATTAAGATCTATTACCATATTTGCCTATGCCTGACGGGAGAAAATTTGCTGGCGGCGAGCTAACGCGCATGCAGGATCTGTCGGGGCAGGCTTGCCGCAGCTGGACGGCCTGCGCGGCCGGCCGGGTGAGGAGGAGCGCCGAGACCCTCAAGGGCGCCTCGCCCGCACCGCTCTCCACCGAGGCGAGGGCCGGCGCTCATTCCGCACGCCCCACGCGCAAGGGCAAGGCCACGGTGCGCGCCAAGGCCAAACGCCGGGCAAAGCGATAATCACTGGCGGGCGCCGGGTGGGACCAGTGGAAGCAGACGAGATCTCGAGCAGAAGCGCCAGCGGCGGCCAGTCCCTACCGGGCGGCGGGCATTTCAAGCGGGCCCTCGGTCTGGTCGATTCCACCGCCGTGGTGGTCGGCTCCATGATCGGCTCCGGGATCTTCATCGTCTCGGCGGAGACGGCCCGGCAGGTGGGATCGCCGGGCTGGCTTCTCATGTGCTGGCTTCTGGCCGGCCTTTTAACCGTGGCAGCTGCCGTCTGCTACGGCGAGCTGGCGGCCATGTACCCGCACGCCGGCGGGCAGTACGTCTTCCTGCGCGAGGCTTACGGCAAGCTGGCCGGATTTCTCTACGGCTGGACGCTCTTCACCGTCATTCAGAGCGGCACCATAGCGGCCGTGGCCGTCGCCTTCGGCAAGTTTCTCGGGGTCTTCCTGCCCTGGGTCTCCAACAGTCAGCTCCTGCTTCAGGCAGGCGGATGGAGGTTCTCCACCGTGCAGCTGGTGGCGGTCCTGGTTATCGCCTTGCTCACCGCCGTCAACTGCCGGGGGCTGCACACGGCCAGGCTCATCCAGACCAGCTTCACGGTGACCAAGGTGGGGGCGCTGGCCGCGCTTATCGCGCTGGGGCTCTTCTCCTTCGACAAGTTTCACGGCGCCGCCGTCAACCTGACCGATCTCTGGCAGCCGCGCGACCTTGCCGGGCAGCCGATCGAAGGGGTGAAGTTCCTGGCCGTCCTCGGTCTGGCCATGGTCGGCGCCCTCTTCTCCTGCGACGCCTGGAACAACATCACATTTGCCGGCGCCGAGGTCAGGGACGCCGAGAAGACGCTGCCCAGGAGCCTGGCGCTGGGCACATCGCTGGTGGTGCTCATCTACCTGCTGGCCAATATAGTCTACCTGCTCGTGCTGCCGCTCAACGGATCGCCGGACGCCGGCACGGTTGTCGGGCGGGGCATCGCTTTTGCGGCCGAGGATCGCGTGGGCACGGCCGCGGCCGAGATCCTCTTCGGCCCGGCCGGAAAGTGGATCATGGCGGCGGCGATCATGATCTCCACCTTCGGCTGCCTGAACGGCCTCATCCTGGCCGGCCCGCGCGCCTACTTCGCCATGGCCTGCGACGGGCTCTTCTTCAAGAGCGCCGGCCAGCTGCACGTCACGCGCCACGTGCCGGTTTTCGGGCTCCTCATCCAGGGGTTGTGGAGCGCCATCCTGACCCTGTCCGGCACCTACAGCAACCTGCTCGAGTACGTGGTGTCGGCGGCGCTGCTTTTCTACGTGGCGACGGTGGGGGCGCTTTTCATCCTGCGCCGCAAGCAGAAGGATCGGCCCCGGCCCTACATCGCCCCGGCCTACCCGCTCCTGCCCGCGCTTTACCTGATCGTGGCCTCTGCCGTGCTCGTCGGGCAGATCTGCCTGGCCCCTGCCTACAGCGGCGGCGGCCTGCTGATCATCGCCTCCGGACTGCCTGCTTTCATCTTCTGGAAAGGCAAAAATCCGTGATCCTGCCGGCTGCTGCTGCTATGATCTGCCAGTCGATAGGTGGCGGTGGCGCTCGGGGAACGGCAGGGGGCGGGGGATCGGGGATCGGCCTGGCCGCTGCCAGGATGCTGGCGGCCGAGGGGCCAACGTGGTGATAACCGGGCGCGACGCCGACAAGCTGAAGGCGGCGGTGGCCTCGCTCGGCAAGGCCTTCGTCTTCCGAATGGGCAGCATATTGGAGATGACCGGGGAGGACCACGACTACATTGTCGACGTCAACCTCAAGGGAACCTGGTTCATGTGCAAGTTCGGCGCCCGGGCCATGGTGGAGGGCGGCGGCCAGGGGCGGCGTGGTGGCGCTCAGCCGCGCCCTGGCCGTGGAGCTGGCCCCCTTGCGGGTGCGGGTGAACGTGGTCATCCCGGCCATCGTGCGCACGCCGATACTCTCCTCGGCCGGCGACCAGGAGGCGGTGGACAACGTCCTGGATATGAGCAAGAAGCTCCACCCGATCGGGCGGGCCGGCGAGCCGCAAGAGGTGGCCAGGGGGATTCTCTTTCTGGCCCGGCCGGAAAACGGCTGGGTGACCGGCGCCGGGCTCTGCGTGGACGGCGGGCGCAGCGTGCTTTAGCCGACCAGTCGGCGCCTGCCTGCGCCTTGCGGGCGGCTCCTCGGTCAGCGGCCGCCGTTGCCAAACAGCTCCTGCATGAGCCCCTCGGCGGCGCTGTGCGGGTCGAGCTCCCGCCCGACCACCAGTGCCAAAAGGTCCTGAATGTGCGAGTGGGCAAGCGAGGCCTTCAGGTTGCTGCGCGCCATGTCGGCGACCAGCTCCTCGAGCTCGGCCTGCACCTTGGCCTTGCGCCGTTCAACCAGCAACCCGCTTGCCTCGAGGAACTTCCGGTGCTCGCCAATCGCCGCCCAGACCTCGGGCATCCCCTCGCCTGTCTCGGCGACGGTAATGAGCACCGGCGGCTTCCAGGCCGTTGGCAGCTTGGCCAGCTCCAGGCTGTGCATGACCTCCGAGGCCGTTTTGCTTGCGCCCGGCAGGTCGCCCTTGTTGACCACGAAGATGTCGCCTATCTCCATGATCCCGGACTTGATGGCCTGGATCTCGTCGCCGGATCCGGGCATCAAGACCAGGATGGTCGTATCCGCGGTCTGGGCGATGGCCAGCTCCGACTGCCCGACGCCGACGGTCTCGATGATGACCACCTCGTAGCCGAAGGCCTCCAGCATGCGCACGGCGTCGTAGGTGGCCAGCGCGGTGCCGCCGGCATGTCCGCGGTTGGCCATCGACCTGATGAAGACGTTCCTGTCCAGCGTGTGCTCCTGCATCCGTATGCGGTCGCCGAGGATCGCCCCGCCGGTAAAGGGGCTCGTCGGGTCGACGGCCAGCACGCCCACCTTGAGCCCGCCCCGGCGGATCTCGGCGATAAGAGCATCCACGAGCGTCGATTTGCCGACCCCGGGCGAGCCGGTAACACCTATCAGCTGCGCCCTGCCGCTGTAGGGGAAGAGCCTGCGCACCAGGCTGGAGGCTTCCGGTCCGCCATCCTCGACAATGGTCAGCGCCCGGGCGAGGGCGCGCCGGTTGCCGGCCAGGATCTCGTTGGAGATTGTTTCCAAGTTCGCTTCCAAGTGTGCGCCTGCAAAAGCAGTGGCCATGATCTTAGCAAGGAACAAAACCCCGGGCGGTCAGTCACAATTAGTGTGTCGGTGCAGGGAGGTCTCAGCTATGATCCGGGCTATTGGAACGTCGGCGGTCGCGGCGCTCGTGTGCCTTTCATGGGGGGCAGCGGCGCTGGCCTGGGGCAACAACTTCAAGGTCACGGACGGCTACGGCGATCAGATAAACATCGGTCACAAATGGGGATTCGGGCCGGCCCAGGTCTCCGTTCAGGATCGCTTCGGGGACGGCTTCGCGCGGAAGAAGGGCTTTTTCGGCACCAGGGAGACAGACGTCAACGTGCTGGGCAATCAGCTCCAGAGGAAAAAGGGCTGGTTCGGCACCTCCAGCATCCAGGGACACTCGATTCTCGGCGACACCATAACGACCAAAAAGGGGATCCTCGGCTACCGCACGACCTACGTGAACGTGCACGGGGTATCCACGGCGCTCAAGGAGCTGTTCGGCAGCAGGAGCCCGGCGGGCCCGGTCGAGCCGCCGCCGATGGGCAAGGCCGGCAGCGCCGGCGAGCTGGCCCCGCTGGGCGACCCCAACGCTCTCGGCGCCCCCGGATCACCGGTGGCCGAGCCTAACCCTGCTTCCCCTTGAGATATTTGAGCCAGCTCGAACCGCCCTGCTGGGCGTCTTTCGCCGGCGGCTGGTAGGCTTCCTGCGCCCCCGAGACCTTGCCGATATCGCTGGCCTGCCGCCGCACCTGCTTGGCGGCGTTCTCCGCATCGGTGAGCATCACGGCCAGCAGGTCGCGCTCTGACTGGCAGGTCTTGAGCTGGTGCTGCAGGTCGCTTATCACCGTCTTCAGATCCTCGGTCTCCTGCATCTTCGCCTCCAGAACACTGGCCATCCTGGAGAGCTCCTGATGGATGTGCTTGTTCTCCCGGCTTTTATCTGACAGAAGCTGACCTTGATTGGCCAGCTCGGCCTTCAGGTCCTCGGCGTCCCTGGCCACCCGCTCCAGCTCGCGGGCCTGGGCGGTGAGCATGATGTTGCGCTCCTGGGCCTGCAGCAGGGCGTCCTGCAGCTCCAGGAGCTTCTCGATCAGCGAGTTGAGATCCCACTGGCGCCCGGTGACCGGGTTGATAGTAGGGTTAGCATCTGCCATTTGCCGGGAGGCCTTGTGAATCCGCCAATCCAACCATTAATATTCCCTGCGATATATTGGTCCAATCCGATACAAGCAAATTGTATGCCAGCTCGCACACCACCGGCGGCCTCATTATGACATCACTGATAGTTATGGGTGGCCGGCTTGTCACCCCGCTCGAGGAGCGCTGCACCAGTATCTGGATTGACGGCCAGTTGATTGAGCGTCTTGCGGACGGGCAGCCTGCGGGCGACGCTGGCTGCACCGTGCTGGATGCCCGCGGCTGCGTGGTCACGCCCGGTCTTTTCGACCTGCAGGTAAACGGCGGTCCCGAGGGCAATCTCTGGGGCGACCCGACAGCCACCGAGCTTTCCGCCCTGCGCCGGGCGATGGCCGCGGCCGGCGTCACCGCCTTCCTGCCCACGTTGATAACCGCCGATACCGCCCACCTGAGAAAGAACATAGGCTTCCTGTCCCGCCAGGGAGTGGCTGCCGACCGGGCTCTCCTGCGCGCCCTGGCGGCCGGCGGCCCCGGCGCCCTGACAGCAGTCGGGCAGACTGTCGCCCGAGCAGACGGGCAGGCGCGCATGCCGGGGATCCATCTGGAAGGTCCGTTCCTCTCCCCGGCAAGGCCGGGCGTCCACCCGCCCGAGTGGATCAAGCCGCTTTCGGCTGCGGCGGTTGAGGCGCTCATTACCGACGACGTGGCCCTCATGACGCTGGCGCCGGAGCAGGAGCCGGATGGCGAGGCGGTGCGGCTTCTTATCGCCCGCGGCGTGCGCGTCTCGCTCGGACACTCGAACGCCGATTTCCAGACGGCCAGGCGGGCATTCGATCAGGGGGCGACGCTTATGACGCACACGTTCAACGCGCTGCCGCCGCTGCACCACCGGGCGCCCGGGGCTGTCGCGGCGGCTCTAATCGACCCGCAGGTGAGCTGCTGCCTGATCCCCGACGGGCTGCATGTAGACCCGGCCGTAATCGAGCTTGTCATAAAGCTGAAGGGCGCCGCCCGCACGATCCTGGTCACGGACCGCGCCCAGATAGGGACGAGCCAGGGCGGTCTGGTCGGCTCCTCGATGAGCCTCGACCAGGCTGTGAGAAACATGGTCAGCTGGGGCGCCGCCACATTTGCCCAGGCGATCCGCATGGCCACCTGGAACCCGGCAGCCGCCCTCGGGCTGGAGCGGTCGATCGGGCACCTGGCTGCCGGCAAACTTGCCGACCTGGTTATCTGGGACGAGCAGTCGCTTTCCATCAAGCAGGTGATCCTGGGCGGCCGGCCGGTCTGGGCGCAGGATCGCTGCCGGCCAGGGGAGCACCGATGAGCGGGCGGCTGTTACAGCCGATGTACGGGCCCGACGGGCGGGAGCTCCGGTCGGCAGCCGGACCAACCCGCCGTTGCCGCCTGGGGCCAGGTGATTAACTTGTAACCTGCCCGGGAACGAAAACAGCCAGCCTGCTTGGCTCGACCGCTGGCCACCTGTTAAAAGTTAATCACGTGGCCCTAAGAGCAGGCCGGCTGACAGCCGACCGGCCAATCGCCGGTCGCCCGCGGGCAGACGCTATCGCCCGGTTACACCCCGGCGGTGATCTGATCGAGCACCAGCTGCGCAGCCCCTATCATGCCGCCGTCTTTGCCCAGAACCGACCTTCTAATCTCCAGCTTCTCGGCGATGCGCGGCAGCGTGCGGTCGGTCATGAGCTCGCTCAGAAGAGCGTAATCGACAAACTGCTCCATGCCGCCGGTAAGGACAAAGCAGTCAGGGTCGAGCGTGTGGGCGAGCGTCACCATGCCGGCACACAGGTGCTCGTGCCAGATGGCCATGGCCCGCCTGGCCATTATGTCGCCGCGGGCGGCAGCCGCCGTCACCGCCTGGGTAGTCAGGCTCTTCCCCTTGCCGGCCAGCTCGGACTGGTCCTCGGTCAACCCGCAGACGAGCTCCTCGGCCGTGGCCACAAGTCCCCTGCCGGCGCCGTAAGCCTCCCAGCAGTCGAACAGGCCGCAGGTACACAGCCGCTTGTTATCGAGCGAGATGCGGATGTGCCCGCACTCGCCGGCCGCCCAGTGGGCGCCCCGGTAAAGCCTGCCGTCGACCACAATGCCCACGCCGATGCCGGTGCCCAGCGTGATCACCACCAGGCACCGCTTGTCGCGCAGGCCGCCGGCCCGGAACTCGCCATAAGCGGAGGCGTTGGCGTCGTTCTCCACGTGCACCGGCAGCATCGTCCGCCTTTCGATGATCGTGCGGATCGGCGTTCCCTCCCAGCCGGGCAGGTTTCCCGTCGAGCCGACCACCTCGCCGGTGTCCACGTTGACGATGCCGGCCGTGGCGATGCCGACGCCGGCGATCAGGTGCTCCTTGCGGAACTCGGAAAGCAGGCAGAGGACAGCCTCGACTATCTTGTCCGCCCCGTGCGGCGTGGGCTCGAGCCTGGGCTCGGTCGCCAGTTGCTGGTCGCAGACGACGGCCGCGCTTATCTTGGTGCCGCCGAGATCCACCCCGAGGGCAGGCATCTTAGTCTTTAAAACTGAGTCGAGATCGCTGCTCTGCAAATTGGCCACGGAAAGGTCAGATGCCGCCCAGTTGTCCCGCGTCGGGCGAGCCCTTCAACACCAGCCGGTCGTATGGGACCGGCGCCCCATACATTACATTGAAACCGAAGCGGTTGTAACCTGTCATCATCTGCCGTGTCACAAGAAACTTAAAGTCATCCGGGCCGATGGCCGCCGAGATGGCCTTTTGATAAAACCCTTTGGCGTCCAGGTTGTAACCGAGCATGCCGCCCAGCGTCAGGTACTTGCAGATTCTCACATCACCCTGCAGCGATGTGGAGCGGTTCCCCTGGATGAACTGATCGAAGACGAAAGGCGAGGAGCCGCGCACGGCCGATTGCGTGTAACCGGTCTGCAGGCGCACCCTGTCGAGACGGATGTCCAGGATCGGCCCGCCCTGGAGGAGCCCCATGGCGTTGCCGGTCGAGTAGCCTTTCAGCCCGGCGCCGCCGTAAAAGTAAGACTTGACGCCGACCTTGTCGGTGCCGAAGGCGAACAGCGGCTGGGTCGTGCCCATCACCTGCTCCTGGACACGCAGGGCGAATTTGTGCGTGTTCGGGTTGGTCGAGGAGGTGTTGAAGAGCTGTTGCAGCTGCGGCGTCTGATTGAGCAGGGCCGGGTTGTCCTGGGCAAAGCCTCCGGCCGTGCGGAAGGTGACGCTCTGCATGAAGGGCACGCGCGTGAAGGTCTTGGTGCTGACCAGCTCGCCCAGAAGGCGGGCCCGCCGGTAGCCGAAAAGCCCGTCTTCCAGGTAGCGGTTGATGCCCGACTGCCATTTGAGGTTGTTGTTGAAGAAGTACTTGTACTGGGCAACCACAAGGTTGGAGTTGCTGCCGTAGGCGGCCTGGAAGTTGGTGTGCCCGGTGACGTAGCCTATGCGCACGCCGGCGCCGATCTTGCCGCTGGTGGTGCTGCTGGTGCCAAGCGCCGGGTTGCGCCCGCCCAGCTGCAGCAGGGGAGCCCAGTTGAAGACCCGGTCCTTGCCCAGCGAGTAGTTGAAGCTGGGCCCGATGCTGGTGCCGCCCATCTGCAAATTGTTCACCAGCATCGGGGTGACGGGGAAGGTCACCCGCTGGGCTGCCGCCCCGGCGCTCATGGTGAATTTCGGCAGGGGAATTCCGAAGTTGCCGAACATCAGCTTGCCACCGAATATGGTGAGGTTATGATCCTCTCTGTACTTTTCGAAGGTGATCTTGCGGGCCTTGAAGCGGAAGCTCGGCTTGCCGGGCAGGTAGGCGATCGGGTGACTCAGCTGGTCGCCTATCATCTCGGTGGTGCTCATCGGCCCGTAGGCCATGCCGTTGGCGATGTGAACCGGGCTGGGCAGCTGCATGGTCCCCTTGCGGAAGGCCAGCCCGTCCCGGGTGCCGATGCCCTGGCGGGCGATGATGGTCGCCCCCTGCAGCTCCGTGTCCGGCCTGGTGATCAGGTACTCGTCGGAGTTCACCTTGAAGCGGAAGGCACTGCCGGTGGTGACCTGCCCGTCCCGGAAGATGCGAACGTTCCCCCGGGCATCGATTATCTCGTTGTTCTGGTCATAAAGAATCGTGTCCGCCTCCAGCTTGGAGTCCTGCCCGCCTATGTAGACAACGGCGTTGCCAGTCCCCAGGAAGGTGTTCTTCTCCTGGTCGTATTCCGTGTCGTCAGCAGTCAGCTGAATCATGCCCTTGAGAGTGGTGTTCGGACCCACCTCGCCGCCGCCGTCGTCCACGTCCGCCTCGACGTTGCCGACCTCCGGGCTTATCTTCTCGGGCGCCGGCGCCAGCCCCGCCGGGGCCTGGCCGGCCCCGGACGGCCCGGAGCCCGCCGGGCCCGGCGAGCTGTCCGGGGCCGCTGACTCCAAGCCGGCCGGGATGGTACGGGTGTCGATCTTCGGGGTGAGCGGGATGAGCATGGTGCCGGCCGGGCCAGCCTGCTTGGCCACCGCCAGGGCGGCGCCCGGAAGCAACGTCGGCACGAAAAACAATATTGATAGACCTAGCGCCAGAAGGCGGTTGAGTTTCATTGTTTTCCCGGATGTCAACACTGTCTGAACATACTATAGATAGCTGCCCGAGAATTCAAGAAACGATCTGTGAATTTCTGAGATCTTCGGTGAACTATTTGTCATTTCAAGCAGTATGTTAGTCCCTTACCCTTATCCGGGACAGAGACGATTATCGGCCTTCGGAGCCATCCATGCTGCCGTTTACCTTTCATGCGCCAACCAGGATCCTCTTCGGAGAGCACACCGCAGGTAGTATCGCAGACGTTGTCAAGGAATTCGGTGGTAAAAAATCCTTTATCGTCACGGACGCCAACCTTTTTAAAGCGGGCGTGGTAGCCCCTATCATCGAGTCGCTGGAGGCAGCCGGTCTCGGCAGGACAGCCATTTTCGACCAGGTGCCGCCGGACTCCGATATCCGCTGCGTCAACAGCGCGGTGGCCATGGCTGCGGAAGGCGGCTGCGACAATATCGTGGCCGTCGGCGGTGGCTCGGTGATCGACACGGCCAAGGTCGTCAACATCTGCCTGACCTACGGTGGCGACATGCTCGATTATCAGGGGCTGAACAACCTGCCCAGCAAGCTCAGTCCGCTGGTCTGCGTGCCGACCACCGCCGGCACCGGCTCCGAGGTATCGCTGGTGGCCATGATCAAGGATGCCGAGGAGAGGAAGAAGCTCCTCTTCGGCAGCCGCTTTCTGGCCCCGGACGCGGCCATCCTCGATCCCTGCCTGGTCGTCGGACTGCCGCCGCGCCTGACCGCGGCCACCGGCTTCGACGCCCTGACGCACAGCCTGGAAGCTCTGGCGGCCGTGTCCACCTCATCGGTTATCTCCGATGCGCTGGCCCTGGAGGCCGCGAAGCTTATCTTCGAGCACCTGCCGGCCGCCACCGCCGACGGTGCCGATCTGGAAGCCCGCTCCCACACCCTGGTCGCCAGCACGATGGCCGGACTGGCCTTTACCAACGCCGGGGTGGGAATCGTGCATGCGATGGCCCACGCCACCGGCGCCCGCTTCGGCACTCATCACGGCATGACCAACGCCGTCTACCTCCCTTACGGTCTCGAGTTTAATCTGAGCGCTGTTCCCGACAAATACGCATTAGCGGCGCGTTTTCTGGGTATAAGTAGATCAGCGGACGATGAGCGGGCGGCCATGGATCTAGTCGACGGTGTTCGCAAACTGATGCAGCGGTGCCACCTGCCCTCCCGCCTGAGGGAGATCGGGGTGCCGGATATTGCCGAAGGCGAGTTGGCCGAACTTGCTGAGGCGGCGGTGACGGATCCTGCCATAATGTTTAATCCGAGAGAGGCCACGGTCGAGGATATCGGCGGCATATTCAAGGGAGCGTTCTAAATGGTATTTACAAGTTCCGAGGAGCTCGAGCGCATACTGATGGACCTGTGGGGCCGGATCAAGTCTGACCCGTCCATGTCCGGCGAGCTCGTGCGCTCGAAGCTGATCGTTCAGTTCCGTTATCGCGAGCCCGAAGGCTGCCTGACCGTGGACGGCTCGGACGGTCAGGAGCTGAAGCTGGTCTGGGGCCAGTACGACAAGAAGCCGACGATCGAGATGTCCATGAAGGCGGATGTCGCCCACGAGTTCTGGATGGGCCGCGTCAGCGTGCCGGTGGCCGTTCTCACCGGCAAGATGGTCTCGAAGGGCCCGACGCCGAAGGCGCTGGCGCTGCTGCCGGTCATCCGCCCGGCCTTCAACATCTACCCTGAGGTCCTGAAGCAGGCCGGCAAGGAAGCACTTCTGGCTTCCGGCTAGAAAGCAGTTATGCCGGTCATCTGCATTGGCGAGCTGACGGTGGACTGGCTGGCGCTAAACCCGGGTCAGAGCCTCGCCGAGGCCGGCTCCTTCTTTCGCTGCCTGGGCGGCAACGCCAGCAACGTGGCGATCGGCCTTTCCCGCCTGGGCACGCCGGCCCGGCTGGTGGCCAGGGTGGGGGCCGACGTTGACGGGGTCTACCTGAGAAAGACCCTCGGCCGGGAGGGGGTGGACATCGAGCACGTGCTCGTCGACGAGAGCCGGCCGACGGCCCAGTGCTACTGCCTGACGGCAGCCGACGGCGAGCACGCCTACTACAACTTCCCCCGCCAGAACGCCTCCGAGATGCTCACCACCTCCGAGATCAGCGAGGAGATCTTCGCCGGCGCCCGTTTTCTGCACGCCACCGGCATCTCCTTTACCGCCGAGCCCAGACGCACGGCCGTCGCCCTGGCGATGGACACGGCCCGCCGCAAGGGCCTCACCGTCTGCTTCGACGGCAGCTTCCCCACCGGCGAGGATGACGAGGCCCGCCGCTCCTTCGAGCAGGCCTTTGCCGCCGCCGACATCCTCAAGGTCAACCTGTCCGAGCTCCTCTTCTGGGCCGGCATAAGCAGCCCCGGCAGCCCGGGCGATGACCCAGCTGCGGCGGCCGAGAGCCTGCGCAGCCGGTACGGCCTGAAGCTGGTGGCCGCCACGCTGGGAGAGAAAGGCTCCCTGCTTGCCACCACCGCAGGCACCTTCGCCTGCCCTCCGCTGCCCGTCACCTGCGTGGATAGCATAGGGGCCGGCGACGGCTTCATCGCCGGTCTCCTGCACGCGCTGGGCACGAGGCTGAGCAGCGAGGACACCGCTGACGCGCTTGCGGAGCTGACCGGGCCCGACTGGCTGGCGATCGGGCGGACTGCCAACGCCGTGGGGGCCATGGCCACCACCAGGCTGGGCGCCTGGACCGGCCTGCCGCGCGCCGCCGAGCTGGCGCCGCTGCTGGCGGCGCCCTGAAAGCTTCACTACGGCGACAGCACCTTGTCGGCGGCGAAGAGATACTCGCTTATGGCGAACATGTTGGTGACCTGCTCTGGCGGCACCTTCTCCTTCAGCCCGTAGAACTCCAGGCACAGCCCGCAGGCCAGCACCTCGCAGCCGCCGGCCCGGAAGTCCTCGAGCACCTTGAGCACCGGCGAATCAGGCGCCATGAGCTTGACGCCGGAATTGGCCATGAGGATGGCCAGCGGCTTGTGCCCGGCTTCCAGCACGGTTTGCAGGAAGAGGTTGATAAGCGTTCTGCTCAGCTCCGGATCGCCTTCGCCAAATGTGTCCTTGGCCAGGAAGACAACCGTGCCTACTTGCCTCTGGGCCCCGTAGGCGGCGGCAACCGCAGGCTCCGCCTGCCCGTCCGGCAGCCCGCCGCCGTCAGCCTGGCCGCCGCGCTCGATAATCACCTGGAAATGGCCGTCGCACCGCTGGTGCCGGGCCGAGGCCTTCAAGCTGCGGCTCAGGCGCATGAGGTTGTTCACGCACACGTCATCATCGACCAGGGCCTCAAGCCTGTCGACCGCCGGATCGTCCAGCAGCCTCTTTGCCCGCAGAACCGGCTCCGGACAGGTAAGCCCGCGCAGATCAATCTGCTTAATCATGATTGGCGACCTCCACAAGGCCGGCGGGCCCGGCGTGAAACATCCCCACGACAGCGGCCGGCAAACCCAATTCTCGCAGATCGGAAACCAGGCGCCGGGCAGGCTCATCCGGCAGCGCCAGCATGAGCCCGCCGGCTGTCTGCGGGTCGAACAGCAGATCGGCCAGGGCCGTTTCGACCTCCTCGCCGTATCGAATATGGTTCGCGTATGCCTTGCGGTTGGCATATGCTCCGGCCGGAACGAACCCTTGGGCGGCCAGCTCGAGGGCGGCCGGCAGTAGCGGCACGGAGGGCGCGGAGAGATAAACAGCCAGGCCGCTCGCCTGCGCCATTTCGTGCGCATGCCCGATCAAGCCGAAACCGGTGACATCGGTGGCCGCGTGGAGAGGATAGCGGCGGGCCGCATCCAGGCTCCTGTTGTTGAGGGCGGTCAGGTTGGCGATAAGCTCCCGCCGCGCGCCTTCTGGCAGCTCGCCGCCTTTCAATCCCAGCAGGCAGACGCCGGTGCCTACCGGCTTGGTAAGCACGAGGCAGTCCCCGGCAAGCGCGCCGCCGTTGGTGAGCACCGCGGCCGGATGCACGACGCCGGTGACCGACAAACCGTAGATCACCTCCCTGCCCTGGATCGAATGGCCGCCGCCAAGGGCCGCGCCCGCTTCGGCGATGACCTCGGCGCCGCCGCGCAGGATCTCCCTGGCCACGGAAAGCGGGTAGTCGCAGGTTGGGAAGCACAGCATGTTCAAGGCCAGTATCGGTCTCCCGCCCATTGCATATACATCCGAGAGGGCGTTGACGGCCGCTATCCGGCCGAACGTGTATGGATCGTCTACCACCGGGGGAAAGAAATCGGTGGTCTGGATGATCGCCAGCTCCTCCGTAATCCTGTAGACCGCCGCGTCTTCGAAGTTCTCCATGCCGGCGAGCAGATCCGGTGAAGCGAGGCCGGGCAGCGCCCGCACGATCTCGGCGAGCTCGCCGGAGCTGATCTTCGCCGCACAGCCAGCCGCTTTTACGTTGGCCGTTAGTTTGGCGGAACCGGAATCTTGTGTGTCAGTCATGGTCAGCAGCTTTGCAAGTCTGGCGGGCAACGGCATTTCGTGCGGTGTTCAGGAGATCCTCGATCGCGACGGTCATCAATCGGCTGAAAAGGCGCAACTCGAGCATCTGCTGAAAACCGGCATGACCTGTGAATCTTGATTGGTCTGGCTTCGCGACATTCAGAGAAACCTTTTATGTTCGTTTGAGCGGTTTAGCGAATTTCTCGGCATTTTGCCCCTTCAAAAAAAACGTCAGGGAGTGTAGATTGTATCTTTGGAAACGGACCTAGCATAGACTGTGGGACTTGCGAGCGTCTATGGCGTCTGGGTTTTTCGTATACATAACGTCGCCCAACTCACACACTACTTGAAAAAAGGATCGCACATGCCAAGGAAAGTTCTTGTGGCTCTTCCGCCTGGATTGCTCGAGCAGATCGATTTCGTGGCCCAGGTCGAACATCGCACGCGCTCGGACCTGATCCGGGAAGCGTTGCGCCGCTACATTGACGCGTTCAGAAGATCGCAAGGCCCGCGCATGTCGGTCAGCACCGTAGGGCAGCAGAAGGTCGCTCTTCTAACCGACGCTGAGTAATATTCCCACTTAAAACCTTGACTATCGGCCTGGCCGGTCATACGATCAGCCTGCGCGGTCAGCGCCTGCCCGCAGCAGGGGCGAGGCATGCCTCGCCCGCCCGGAGAGCCAGAACCCGCAGGGCCGTTAAGTCATGCAGTGGGGCAACATACTGATTACCGAGCTTCTCTTCATCACCGCGGTGATGATCGCTCTGGGCTTCCTGCGCCTGCCCGCCTTCCTGCGCCGGCGCCGCCTGGCGCGCGGCTTTCCCTGGGGCTATTACACCGACTCCGTGCCCAAGTCCGACCCCGGCTATTTCGCAACCGACGACCGCGATTTCATGCACGACATCGGCACCGAGTTCGGCGGCATGGAAGGGTTCGGGGATTTCGGCGAGTTCACCGGCTTCGGCGAGATGGGCGAATTTGGCGCTAACTTCAGCGGCCCGGCCGGCGAGTAAATAATCTATACTGGACGCACGCCCGCGGTGGTGCAAAGGGATGTGCCGGTGAGCGCACCGTTGTTTTACTGGTTATCCGGCTTTGTCCTTCTGGGCGCGCTGTGCTTTGTCCTCAAGGATGAGGCGCGCCAGAAAGCGCACCGGATCATGCTCCTCTATACGAGCACTTTCGTGCTCTGGGCGCTCGTCTTCTCGGCAGGCATCCAGGGGCGGCTTTCCCATCCCACGGCGATCATGGAGGCCGACAAGGCCGAGCTGCTGCTCAAGTTCGGCACGGCCATGTACGTCGTCGAGCACAGGCTGGTCGGTCACGGCGGGGCAGCGGGCGTCTTCGGGCCGAAGCCGGATCCGCAGGCGGCCGCGAATCACCAGAAGAACTTCCACCAGGAGGCGGAGAAGATCCTCAAGGAGAGCCTGGACCACAACCCGGACTCATCGACCCTCAAGGTCAAGCTGGCGATCCTGCTTGCCGACAGCGCGCAGCCGGCCGACCATAAGGAGGCGCTGGCGCTCGCCCACGAGCTGGCCTGCCGCCGGGTCAAGAAGGACAGCAACCTCGGGCGGGCGCTCGAGCAGATCTACGGGCGCAACCAGCTTGTCCGGGGGCTGGAGGGGGAGCTGGCGCGCACCGTGATCGCCGGCGTACCCTACGGCTGGTACCGCGACGCCTGCCTTTTGCGCCTGTACAAGGACGCCGGCGACGGCGCCAGCTATGACAACCTGCGGCTGCGCATTGAGGACAAGGCGGCGGGGCTGTTCATCAATCTTCTCACCGTGCTCTGTTTCGGCCTGACGGTAGCCCTTATCGGCAGCATCATCATCGTCGTGCAGCTCTTTCTTTGGCCGGGCAGGCTCGAGGCGCAGCGCTATGACGCTTTCTGGCGGGCCGAGCCGGCCTGGAACCTGCGCACGGTCTATGTGGTGTTCATCTCCTGGCTGGCCACGCAGATCGGCATCGGCAGCGTCGCCCAGCAGATGGTCAAGTCGATGGGCCTGCTCTCGTCCGGGCCGATACTGGCCGCCGTCAGCACGGCCAGCATCTACGCGCTGTCCAACGCGCCGGCCCTCTTCTACATCTACTGGTTCGCCTGCCGCCCGGCTCAGCTCAACTTTCGCACCGCCATCCGCCTGCGCTTCCATTCAGGCCAGCTCGGTCCGGGCAGGCTCTTTCTGGTCGGGCTGGCCACCTGGTGCGCGGCGGTTCCGCTTGTCATGATCGCTTATCTGGCGGCGGCAAAATTCCTGGGCGCGCAGGGATCCTCCAACCCGATCATCGCGCTGGTGCTCGACGCCGCCCGCTCCTCGAACCATCTGGCGACCGTTCTTTTCTACCTGACGCTCGGCCTGCTGGCCCCGCTTTGCGAGGAGTCGTTGTTTCGCGGCTTCCTTTACAGCAGCCTGCGGCGCCGCTTCGGCATCGGCACCTCGCTTTTCGTCAGCGCCACCCTCTTCGCGGCCGTGCACCTGGACGCCGGCGCCATCGTGCCGCTTTTGTGCCTGGGCTGGGTCTTCGGCTTCGTCTTCGAGCGCACCAGAAGCATCGTCCCCTCGATGGTGGCGCACGGGCTCTGGAACAGCGGCACCTTCACCCTGGTGCTCATGGTCTTCAGTTAGGGCTCATCCTTCTGGCACCCCGTCGTTGCCGGCGTAAACGGCCAGCCGGTTAACAGATGACGCCAATTCTGCAGCCCCCACCCTGACAACTTCTGTCACAATGGGGGTAAGGGAGTGACCGAACCATGGTTTCGTCCACCCAGAAAGTGAAGCTCCGCTTCAAGTCCGGTCCTTACTGCCGGCGGCCCGGCCTCTATCCGATGGCGGTAATCCTGGCCCTGTCCTGGGTTTTCAGCTTCATGTGGCTTTTCGTGGCCCTGTGGGTGTTTCAATACAACCCGTTCTGGTCGGTGACGCTCATGGCCTCCTCGCTGGCCTTCGGAAGCTTCCTCGGCTACCTGACATACACGATGATCGACGACGCCTGCCGCGAGTACCAGCTCGAGCTGACCGACGACGAGGCCGTGCTCTCGGTGGTCGACCGCCTGCACAAGAAGCGCTCGGTGCAGATGGTTCTCCTGAACGACGTCAGCTACGCCGAATACTATCCGTTTCAAGACTCGGCCAGCATCATCTTTCACGCCCCCTACGCGGAGATGGAGGTGCCGCTCTGGCCGCTGGGCAGCGCCGCCGCCGACGTGGTGGACTTTCTCCACGGGCGCGGGGTAAATGTAGTCAACGTGCAATCCGACGAAAGCATACCGGGCTGAGCTGGCGGCTCAGTTGCCGCTGCCTGCCTCTTCCAGCGGCGCCAGGCCTTCCGGGTCGGTGAGCTGTGATTCGCTGGAGGCCTCTGCGGCGGTGGCGGCATGGGAGGGCGGCTTTGCCGGGGAGCCGCCACTGTCCTTGCTCGAGACCGCCTCCTCCTGCCATTCTCTTATGGCCGCGTCGTTGGCCTCCACGGCCCGGCTGTAAGCGCGCAGCTTGGCCTGAAGCTCCTTGTTCTGCCTGTCCTGGTCCGCCATCGCCTTCTGCCCGGCCTGAATCTGCTGCGATCTGGCATCCAGCATCTGATAGATCTTCTCCGAGGCGACCAGGGCGGCTACGGACAGCGCCACTATCGCCGCTGCTATCACCAGCTCGCCGCGCGGAATCGTCCTGCGCCCGGGCTTTTCGGCCGGCAGCCGGGCGCCTAGAGCCTGCTTCATCTCGACGGCGGTCTGATAGCGCTGGCCGGCGTCCTGGGCGGTCGCCCGCCGGATGACAGCGTCGGTTTCCGCCGACACCGCCGGGTTGCCGGCACGGGGAGACGAGACATGGAGCGGAAGCGGCTCGGCGCCGGTGAGCAGGAAGTACATGGTGCCGCCCAGCGCGTAAATGTCCGAGCGGGGATCGGCGGCCCCCCAGTACTGCTCCGGCGGCGAAAAGCCGGCCGAGACGACGTGCGTGTTGTCGGCGCCATCCTCGATCGGGCGGGCGATGCCGAAATCGACGAGCTTGATCCGTCCCTTGACGTCGAGCATGATGTTGCTCGGCTTCAGGTCCCGGTAGATCACCGGCGGGTCGTGCTGGTGGAGGTATTCCAGCACGTCGCAGATCTGGGCCGCCCAGTCCAGCACCTGCTCCTCGGCAAATGGCTGCCCGCGCTCCTGCAGTATGTCGGCCAGGTCGTTGCCCTCCACGTACTCCATGACCAGGTAGTAGCTGTAGTGCTCCTCGAAGTAATCGAGCACGTGCACGATGTTCGGGTGCTCGAGGCTGCTCAGGACGCCGGCCTCGCGCTCGAAAAAGGCGACCGCCTTCTGCCTGTCCTCCTCGCGATAGAAGTCATCGCGCAGCTTCTTGACCACGCAGGGGCGCTTGCGCAGGCGCAGGTCGCGGGCCATGTAGACGGTGCCCATGCCGCCCTGCCCGAGCATGCCGACCAGCTCCCATCGCCCCTGGAGGACGATGCTGCCCCCGGCATCGAGCCCGCCCGGGCGCGGGCACGGCCCGTCATGGGGTGCCGTGTGCCCGCAGTTTGGACAGATCGCCATTTTTTTACCCCGGCCCTCCGGCCGCATCCTCGAAAAGGCCGCGAGCGGCACCAATAGCCCCGTTGCGTGCCCCGGCGCAAAGGCGCTGCCTGCCGCGAAAGCCGATGAAACCAGTATATAGCACGGGCGAAATCTAGTACCATGATGGACCTGGCGCTAACACCGCCTCAATCTGACATCCCCGGCGGTGGCCGGGCGGCTACGGAGGCAGCTTATGGGACAAACGGTGGCGCTGGGCGCGGATCATGGCGGATTCCCGCTCAAGGGGCTGGTAAAGGAGTTCCTGGAGCAGCAGGGCGAGATCGTGCTCGATTTCGGGACGGACAGCGAGGAGCCCTGCGACTACCCGGACTTCGCCCTGGCCGTGGCGCTGGCCGTCAGCTCCGGCCAGGCCGGGCGCGGTGTCGTCATATGCGGCAGCGGCGTCGGGGCCTCGGTGGTGGCCAACAAGGTGCCGGGCATAAGGGCCGGCCTCTGCCATGACACCTACTCCGCGCATCAGGGCGTCGAGCACGACGACATGAACGTGCTCTGCCTGGGCGCGCGCGTGATAGGGCCCAGCCTGGCCCGGGAGATTGTCGCCGCCTGGCTGCGGGCGCGCTTTTCCGGCGTCGAGCGCCACGTCAGGCGCCTGAGCAAGGTCAGGGAGGTCGAGCGACGTTTTCTCGCCGGGGGCAACTTTACAGGTCAGCAAAAAAAGTGAGGCGAATCCGGGCATGACACAGACACCCGTCATTGAAAACCCGCTCAGGGAGGGGCTGACGATGGAGCGCGCCGGCGAGCCATGCGCCCTGGTCATCTTCGGCGCCCACGGGGATCTCACCAAGCGCAAGCTGATGCCGGCCATCTACGCGCTGTTTGTCCAGGGGCTCCTGCCGCACAACTTCTGCATCCTGGGCACCTCGCGGACAAAGCTCAGCGACGACCAGTTCCGGCAGATGATGAAGGAGTCGGTGGGCAAGTTCGGCACCGACATGCCGGTGGAGGAGGAGAAGTGGGAGCGTTTCGCCGCCTGCCTCTACTACCAGGCAGGCGATACGGCGAGCGCCGAGAGCTTTACGAGAATGGCCGGGCGGCTCGGCGAGCTGTCGGAGAGGCACGGTACCCGCGGCAACAGCATCTTCTACCTGTCCACGCCGCCTTCGCTTTACGCCCCGATTGTCGCCCAGCTGGCCGCGGCCGGACTGGCCAAAAGGGACGCGGACGGCGGCCCCTGGACAAGGGTCGTGGTCGAGAAGCCGTTCGGGCGCGACCTGGCCTCGGCGCGCGCGCTCAACAGCGAGCTTCACCGGGTGCTCGAGGAAAGGCAGATCTACCGGATAGACCACTACCTCGGCAAAGAAACGGTCCAGAACATCATGGTGCTGCGCTTCGCCAACGCCATCTTCGAGCCGCTCTGGAACCGCCATTTCGTCGATCACGTGCAGATCACCAACGCCGAGACGCTGGGCGTGGAGAATCGCGCCGCCTATTACGAGGAGGCCGGCGCCCTGCGCGACATGATTCAAAACCACATGCTCCAGCTCGTCTCCCTGGTGGCCATGGAGCCGCCGATCTCGCTGGAGGCCGACGCCATCCGCGACGAGCGGGCCAAGGTCCTGCGCTGCCTGCGCCCGCTGGAGGCCGGCCGGGTAAGCGACTTTGCCGTTCGCGGGCAGTACGGGCCGGGCTGGATTGCCGGGGCCAGCGTGCCGGGCTACCGGCAGGAGAAGGGCGTCGCGGGCGGTTCGCACACCGAGACCTTCGCTGCCTTGAAGTTCTACATCGACAACTGGCGCTGGGCGGACGTGCCGTTTTACGTGCGCTCGGGCAAGCGCCTGCCGCGCTCGATAACCGAGATTGCCGTCCATTTCCGCCGGGCGCCGCACCGCCTCTTTTTGCCCGCGCTCGCCGGTCCCTCCGAGTCCGGCACCCCCAACGTGCTGGTCATGCAGATCCAGCCGGACGAGGGGATCTCGCTCAAGTTCGCCACCAAGCTGCCCGGCCCGACCACACAGCTGCGCTGGCTGAGCATGGACTTCCGTTACAGCACTGCCTTTGGTGTCAGGTCGCCGAGCGCTTACGAGCGCCTGCTTCTCGATTGCCTGACCGGCGACGCCTCGCTGTTCGCCCGCAGCGATCAGGTGGAGATCTCCTGGGAGTTTCTGGCGCCGATACTGGAGTCCTGGGCTCAGCCCACCGCCGGCGGTCCCGAGGACTACGCCTCCGGCACCTGGGGGCCCGGGGCAAGCGATGATCTGCTGGCGGCCGACGGCCGCGCCTGGAGGCTAATATGACGGCCAGCGCGCGCGCCGGACAGGGCAGGTCAGTGCAGGAGTTTCTTTCCGGCAAGCTGGCCCAGGTCGACGTGCCCGCCATCGAGCGCGAGCTGCGCCGGCTGTGGCAGGAGGCCTCCGGCCACCCGGGCGGCGAGCAGAGCGACGTGGCCCGCGCCTGCACGCTGAACCTGATCCTGTTCACCGATGAGGAGACCGCCGAGCTTACCACAAGCGCCCTTCTCGACGCCATCATGCTGCGCCGCCCGTGCCGGGCGCTTCTGGCCGTCGCCCGGGCCGGCCAGGTGCCGGGCGTCGAGGCCTGGGTGTCGGCCCGCTGCCATCTGGCGGGGACGGGAAGCAGCAGGCAGATCTGCTGCGAGCAGATCACCGTGAAATCTCAGGGACAGGCCGTGCAGGCCCTGCCGAGCGTGGTGGTACCGCTGCTGGTGCCGGACCTGCCGGTCTTTCTCTGGAGCCGCACGGCCGGGTTCGACCGGGAATCGCTCGCGCCCTTCCTGCCGGCCCTCGACCGGCTGATTGTCGATTCGGGCCCCTGGGAGCTGGACCGCGACCATTTCGGGGCGGTGCTTGCCGCGGCAGGCTCGGTCGCGCCCAGGCTGGTTGTCTCCGACCTCAACTGGCAGCGCCTTCTGCGATGGCGGAAGATTACCGCCAAGGCCTTCGATTCCCTGGACATCGGGCTGACCCCGGCCGACCTCCAGGAGATTGACAACGTGCGCTTGGAATTCGTGGCCCAGGGAACAGGCCAGGCCATCCTCATGACCAGCTGGCTGGCCGCGCAGCTGAACTGGTCGCCGCTTGCGGTAAACGCCCACGGCGACGTGACCGTGCTCGGCTTCCAGCAGGGCCCGAGATTGCCGCGCGTGGAGTGGGTGGAGACCTCTTCCCCGTACGCCCCCGAAGGCAGCCTGACCGCGCTGGAGATAACCCTCTCCCGTCACCGCAAGCTCAACCTGGCCCTCAGGCGGCTGGACAAGACACCGCACATCGTTGCCCGCACCAGCTCACCCAGGGGATCGAGCCGGGAGGTCACCGGCAAGGGACCGGAGCTGGACGAGGCAGTGCTGGTCGGCTGCGAGCTGGATCGCCTCACCCGCGATCCGGTGCTCGAGCGGGCTTTGAGCATGGCCACCCGCCTATGCCAGCTTTTCCAGGGCGGCCAGCGATAGGGGAGGAGCGCGGTGCGAGGATTCAAACTGCCGGGCGGCACCCTGCAAATCTGCGCCGATCGCCAGGAGCTGAGCCGCTGCCTGGCCGATCGCTTCACCGGCCTGGCCCGGGAGGCGGCGGCCCGGCGTGGCCGTTTCACGGTGGCGCTGTCGGGCGGCTCCACGCCCCGGTCGCTCTATTGCCTGCTTGCCGAGCCGGAGTACCGGGATCGCATACCCTGGGGCAGGACGCACCTTTTCTGGGGGGATGAGCGCTGCGTCGGGCACGACAGCCCGGAGAGCAACTACAAGATGGTGCGGGACTGCCTGCTTTCGCGAATTGACATTCCACCCGAAAATGTTCACCCCCTCTCCGGGCAGGAGACTGATCCAGGGCGGGCAGCGCTGGAGTACGAACGCTCGCTCCGGAAGTTTTTCGGGCTCAGCGGCAGCACGCCGCCTTGCTTTGATCTCATCCTCCTCGGGCTCGGACCCGACGGCCACACGGCCTCTCTTTTCCCGGGGACGGCAGCGCTGTCCGCCGGCGACCGGCTGGTGGTGGCCAACTACGTGCCCAGGCTCGACTCGCAGCGGATCACCCTGACGCTGCCCGTGCTCAACCAGGCCGCCCATGTCGTATTCATGGTAGCCGGCGAGGATAAAAGCAAGATCCTGCCGCTGGTGCTCGCCGCGGACACAGCCGCCTACCCGGCCCAGCTTGTCCGCCCCGCCGCCGGGATCCTGGAGTGGTATGCCGACGAGCCCGCCGCCGGATTGCTGCCGGTCGATAAGCTCAGCCCGGCCGACAACTGATGATGTTTCAAATTCTCAACACGCCAAAGCGCCCCGTGCCTGCGTTTCCGCCTGTCGCCATCATCAGACCGCCTTGTCCCCGGCGCCCATACGGGCAAGTGTGCTAAAAGTCAACTTGTAATCAACAGCGCTTCCGGTGGGGTCTGTGCACGATCGTCCAGCACGAGAGTGACGTGGCCATGGGCAGAGTGAAAATTCTCATCGTTGAGGACAGCCCCACTCATCAGAAGATCGCTCAAGTCAACCTCAAACGGTATGACGCCGAGATCCGCGTGGTCGGCGACGGGCTGCAGGCGCTTGCGGAGGCAGCCCGCGAATTCTACGACCTGATCGTCATGGATCTGATGATGCCGAACATGGATGGTCTGACGGCCAGCCGGAGGATCAGGGAACTAGAGGCGAGCTCAGGTCGTCACGCGGTAATAGTTGCAGTCACCGCCGCCGGAAAGCTGGACGAGTGCCTGCAGGCCGGAATGGATGACCTGGTTATGAAGCCGGCCAACTACGACCAGATAATGGCCACATGGCTGCCCGACTGCCGGAAGCTGACCTGAGCAGACCCTGGCCGGCCGGGCCGGGTTCGTGGGTTAGAGCACCTATGTCTCACACGATCACACAAGCCGAGGTTGCCCTTTTCTCACTGACCATGAATCTGGCCCTGGCCCTGTGCGGCTATTCGATGTCCGCCGCCTTCACGTACTATGCACTCAGGCGAAGGAAGGATGCCTTCCAACCGGCCGTCCTTGTTCTCGCCCTTTTCTTTCTGCTCTGGGGCACTGACCGGATCTGCCAGGCAGCCGCCGGCGAATTCGCTCGCGTCAGCATTGCCGGCGTGGTGCTGGCTGTTTTAACTTTGGTGGCGGCGATCGCCTCGGCGCTCCTCATCTGGCCGATGATCCTGAATGCGCTCGCCATGCCGAGCCGCAGCGAGCTTGCCAGGCGAACCGCCGAGCTGGAGGCCAAGGACAGGGAGCTCGAGGAGTCCACCCGGGAGTTGCAGGCGGCCCGAGACAAGGCCATGGAGGCGTCGGCGTTGAAGTCGGCCTTCGTGGCCAATATAAGCCACGAGATAAGAACTCCGCTCAGCGGCATTCTCGGCATGAACGAGCTGCTCCTGTCCACGGAACTGAACGAGGAGCAGCTGGAGTACGCAAGCGCCGTTCACTCGTCGAGCCAGTCACTGCTGACGGTGCTCAACGCGGTGCTCGATCTCTCCAAGATTGAGGCCGGCAAGATGACGCTGGAGTGGATCCCTTTCAACGCCGTCTACGTGGTGCAGGATTCGGTGCGCCTGATGGTGGCAGCGGCCAAATCGAAGGGGATCGCGCTCACCAGCTTCCTCGACCAAAACATCCCCGGGCTGCTGATGGGTGATCCCGAGCGGCTGCGCGAGGTCCTGCTCAACCTGATCGGCAACGCGGTCAAGTTCACCGACTGCGGCGAGGTCCACGTGCAGACGACCGTCAAGGATCAGAGCCTGGAGCGGGTCAACGTTCAGTTCTCCGTGCAGGACACCGGCATCGGCATCGCCGCCGAGGAGAGAAAGTATCTCTTCCTGCCGTTCGGACAGATTGAAAGCTCGGGCAATCGCCGCTACGCCGGCACCGGTCTCGGGCTGACAATCTGCAAGCAGCTCGTCGAGCTCATGGGCGGCAGGATCGATTTCGAAAGCACAAAGGGAAGAGGCTCGACCTTCTGGTTCGAGATCCCCTTTCCCAGGGTGGCCAACGATACGCTTGGAATCCACGGCAAGCCGCCGCTACCGGCCGCCCGCTCGCCCGGCGAGGTGACGGTGCTGGTCGCGGAGGACAACGACGGGCTGCGCGACCTGCTCGACCGCCAGCTCAGCAAGATGGGGGTGAGGGCCTATCTTGTCGGCTCCGGCGCCGAGGCCATCCAGGCCGTCAACGGCACCGCCTTCGATCTCATTGTCATGGACTGCCAGCTTCCCAACATGAGCGGATTCGACGCCACCAGGGCGATCCGCCAGCTCGAGGCCCGGCGTCACCGCCACACCCCGATCGTCGCCGTCACGGCCAGCACCATGTCCGGCGAGCGTGAGCGATGCCTGGCCGCCGGCATGGACGATTACCTGTCCAAGCCGCTGACCGGCGAGAAGCTGCACGCCGCCCTGACCAGATGGCTTTCCCTGCCGCGCTGAGCCTGAAAGCAACAGGCCGTCAGGCCGGCTGGAGGCGAGGGCGGGAACGGCACGACAGCTGCTCGTAAGCAGCCGCGGCATCAGTCAGCCTGCCCAGCGACAGGTAGATGGCCCCCGGCTCGTGCACGCTCCAGACCAGGCGCGCATCGATCTCCTCGTACTCCTCGTCGGCAAGCGCGCTGCGAGGCATCCGGCCGGCGGTTTCGCGGTCACGGGGGCGCACGCGTGCTTGATAGCGGTGATGTAGCTATCCCCTAATCCCTCGCGGCTTTCCATATTCGTCTCCCGCAGCAGAAAGGGTGTCCAAAAAGTCGAAAGACAAGGGATACCGCGCGAAGTAGTCCCCCACTGGAACAATCCCGCTGTCAGCCTGAGTTATACACACACGACAAACACGTTGATCGTGCAAGACAACAGCCTGTGGAGCACGGCAACCATGGTGAATTGTCGATTATCGGCAGAAATGAGATGCGCAAGCCACGGCCGGCGATCCCGGCGGTGCGGTTGGTCAGGCTCGCCGTTGCCGATATAGACTGATTAAGTAGACAGTTCCGGCAAGGGCACCGATGAAACACCCGACAAACGACGCCAGCGCGCTTATCGCGGCCCTGTGCCAGACGCTCAGGGCGCGCCGGCAGTTCCTCGGGCTTACCCAGGCGGAGGTCGGCAGGCGGGCTCGGCTAAATCGCAGCTATATCAACGACCTCGAGAAGGGCTCGCGCAACCTGACCATGGAGTCGCTGTGCCATCTGGCAAACGCGCTGGAGACCACGGTGGCCGAGCTGATAGCGGATGCCGACCGCGCCGCCGCCTCAGAGGCAGCCCGCTGCAACATCCTTCTGGTGGAGGACAACCCGGCCGATGTCCACCTGATCAGGAAGGCGCTCCGCAAGTGCAGGGCACCGCTGGAGGTGACCGTGGTCGAGGACGGCGCCCAGGCGCTCTCGTACCTGCGCCGGCGCGGGCCGTACGCCCGCGCTCCTGTACCGGACCTGGTGCTCCTGGATATCAACCTGCAAAAAAGCAGCGGCTACGACGGGGTGCTGCAGGAGATCAGGACCAGCCCCGGGCTGTTGCGGATTCCGGTGGTCGTGCTCACCACCTCGAGCAGCCGGCAGGATATCGAGAGGTCCTACCAGATGCAGGCCAACGCGCTGGTGACCAAGCCGAGCGAGCCGAATGCTTTCGAGGCTGCGGTCCTCCAGATTGTTGAGTACTGGCTGAACCTGATCAAGCTCCCCGCTGAAGCGGGCAAGTAAGGGCACGACGCGGGCCGGCCCCCGCTCAGGTGCGGCGCGCGCCCCCGGCTCCCCCACACCTGGACCCCCGGCACCGGAGCCTGATGGCCGATATCTTGAGCCGCCGCCCGGCGCCCGCCGTCAAGGAGGCTGTAAGGCTGTAGACGACGAGCCGCTGGAGCTCGGCGACGATGGTGATGCAGGAACGCAAGCAGGGGATGGGATACAAGCGGACCTTGCTCCATCTGCAGCGCCGGACCTGCGAAGAGTTGCTCAATCTGGCACCGCCGGGCTACCTGGTCACCGATGGCGAAGGCGTGATCGATGAGGCCAGCGGCGCCGCCGCGCAGATGTTGAATGGGGAGCGCCGCTACCTCGTCGGCAAGCCGCTTGTAGTTTTCGTACTGCGGGAGGAGCTATAGAACTTCTATGTCCTGCTCAGGGAGGCAACCGCCGGCGGCATCAGATCGGGCCAGGAAATCCGGCTCGCAATCCGGTCGCCGGACGACATCACGTTCCCGACCACGCTTACGGTGCGTGTCCGGCATCAAGGGAAAGGAACCGGCGACAGCGATGGCTCATCGGCGACGAGGCACGTGGCGCCCAGGCTGAACAGCTTGTGCGCGCGCGGATGCGCGAGCTCAGCACCTACAACGCGGAGCCGGAGGAATTAATATGCGTGACCGCTCACCACCTCCGGGAGCCGGCCGGCGTTATCGCCACATACACCCAAATGCTGGCGAAAGTTCTTCTGAATAAGCTTGATGAAGAGTTTCGGATCCAACGGCAGTTCATTGGCGACTCGGCAACAAAGCTGGCGGCCTTGAACCGGGACCCGCCGGCATACAAAGTCGCCGGCCGGCATGATCAACGCCGGGCTGATCTTCAAGATGTTCGAGCGCCTGAACGGCCGCCTTGAGGCGGAGCCGGAGCCGGGGAAAGGCTCGCCATTCCATGTTTGCCTGCCCAGACAGGCCGGGCCCGAGGAAATTTCAGGACCGGGCATGTTGACGATCAGCTGCCTTCCCGTCCTGTGAGGTTTCTAAGCAACCGGCACGGATCCATGCCCAGGATGCTAGAGTTAGGTGACTGGGGGCCCATCGTGAGCGAATTCATCGCAGTCTTTGTTCTCTCCTACTTCTGGCATGCGCTCGGGGTGACGATTGGCTATCATCGCCTGCTATCGCACCGCTCGTTCGCCTGCTCGAAATTGGTGGAATACTTCTTCGTGCTGGGCGGCTATCTGTCCTTCGAAGGCTCCCCTATCTGGTGGGCCACCATACACCGGGCCCATCACCGGCATGTGGATACCCTGCTCGACCCGCATTCGCCCAGGCACGGGCTGAACAGGGCACACACAGGCTGGATACACGACATGCGCTACGCCGCCCACATAGACCCGCTCGTCCAGTCCAAAGATCTCCTGAAAGATCCGGTGTACCGATTCCTGGAGCAGGGCGGTAACTGGCGGAAAGCGCATTACGTGGCCTTCGCGATCGGGGTCGCCTTCCGGGTGCTGCTTGTCTTTACGCTCGGCTGGCAAGCAGCGGTGGCCAGCCTGCTGGCCGGTCTGGCCGTCCTGCAGATCCCGCTTATGTTGAACGTGGTCTGCCACCTGCCCCGGTTCGGATACAAGACCTACGCCACAGGCGACGACAGCGTCAACGTCTGGTGGGTAGGGTTGCTGGCCATGGGCGAAGGCTGGCACAACAACCACCATGCCGGACCCGGCTCCGCCAAAACCGGCATGCTGCCATGGGAGATCGATCTCGCCTGGCTGGCGATCTCCCTGCTGAAACGCCTGGGGCTGGCCTGGCGGTTGAACGTCTGCACGCACGATCAGCTGGTCAGGAACGCACGGACCCTGGCTTCGCGAACGCTGGCCACCCCTGAGGTCACAAGCGCCCCCTCGCCTGCCGGCTCATTCTCTCCAGCGCCGGCGCTATCTGCGGATCTTGCGGAAATCGCACCCGTGCCACCTCGAGCGTTGAGCGGGCCGCCACCCGGTCGCCGGCCCGTTCTTGCGCGGACGCCAGGGTCAGCCAGTCTGGAACGGTGGCGGCAGCGGAGTGCGCGCAATCCTGCAAGTATGGAATAGCCCGGCTCCACTGGCGCTGCTGGTAGAGGATCTGCCCGGCCAGGCAGGCTGCCCTGGCGCGAGCCGGGGAAGAGGCAAGAATAAATCGGCATTCCTCCATGCTGGCATCCAGCTTGCCGGTGCGAAAAAACGCCTCCGCCAGCGTCAGGTGCGCCTCGTCGTTCTGCGGGGCGAGAGCAACGGCCTGCTCGGCCAGCCTTACCGCGTTGCCGGCATCGTGGTCGGCGATGCGCAGCCGTGCCAGCCCGACAAGCGCCCGGACGCTGGCCGAATCGGTCCGCAGCGCGTGTTTGTAAGATCTCTCGGCGCCGTCGAGATCGCCTTTTTTCTCCTGCGCCGACGCCAGCTCGCAGCGCAAGGCGGCATCTTCAGGGTTGCGCGCGGCCACCTGCTGCAGGAGCAGCACGGCCCCGTCCCAGTTGCCCTTCCTTGCCAGCGCCTGGGCAAGGATGCGCCGGGAGCGGTCATCACCAGGGCAAAGTTGCACGGCCTGCTGCGCCAGCCTGGCAGCCTGGTCGCACCGGCCGGCGGCAAGAAGCTCGGCGGCCAGCTCGTTTATAACGAAGGTGCTCCTGGGGGCGGCCGCCAGCGCCTCCGTGAGTTTGACGGCGCACTCCGCCTCAAGCCCCTGCGAGCGCAGGGCGAGGGCCAGCGCCACCATGGCCAGCGGATCCTCCGGATTGCTCTTGAGCGCGCTTTGCGCCTCCAGCGCCGCCTGCCGGAAGTCGCCCGTCCGGGCATCGACGAGCGCGGCCACCGACCGAACCGCCTGGCAGTGGGGATGGCTGACCAGCAACTGCCTGACCATAGCCTGCGCGTCCGGCAGCCTGCCCATCTCCAGGTAAAGCAAGCACAGGTTCAGTCGAGCCGGGAGATAATCACGATCAGTCTCCGCGATCTCACGCCAGGCGGCCTCGGCCTGCCCGTAGCTTCCCTCTTCGGTGAGGATCAGCCCGCGGGCGTTCTTCAGCTCCGGGTCCTTCGGGTCAAGCGCGATCGCCGCCTCGATGTCCTGCCTGGCCTCCGGAATCTCCTGACCGGCAAACTCGCTCCAGGCCTTCAGCAACCGGGCGCGGGGGTTCTGCGGCTCCAGCTCCAGCCAGTGGGCAGCGCAGTCCCTGGCGTTCGGCCAGTCCAGGCGCGCACCGTATATGGTGACAAGCTGCTCGAGCGTTCCGGTGTCCCGCGGGTTAAGCCTCAGGGCCTGGCGAAAGCTGGCGATCGCTTGGCCCAGGTTGCCGGACCGCTCGTAGAGGGCGCCGAGCTGGAAGCGTGCGGGCGCGCTCTGCGGATCGCGGGCGACGGCGGTCTCGGCTTCTGCGATCTGCCCGGCCAGTGCATCTGCGGATCCGGGAGCGCCGGATTGCGGGCGGGACGCCGCTGACCCCGGGGAGGGGTGCGGCAGCTCGCTTTGTCCCGACGCTTTGGCAGGTGATGCAAGAACCTGCAGCAACAAGAATGCAGCCACGAGGGCGGCTATGTGCGGCCGCCCGGGGCTTTTGTCAGTAGTCCGTAGTGCCGGCACAGCTCTCCAAAGAGGTTCAATCCGTCCGCATGTCTGGATGTTAGCTCAAAATTAAGCTGCCGACGAAAGTAATCCTCCAGCCGCTGCCGCTCCAGCCCGGTGCGCCTGGCGGCTTCGCTTACGACCTCCGGGAGAAGCGCCGAGAGCCCCAGATCTGCTGAGCTTCTCAGCGCCACGCAGATCGATTGAAACTGGCCGGCATTACCCTCGGCCCAGCCGGCACGCGCGGCCCAGACTCCAAACACCATCGGCAGGCCGGTCCGCTCCCTCCACCAGTGCCCCATGTCCAGCCGGTGATAGCTCTTCGACCAGCCGCCGTCCACTGCCAGGGCGCGGTCGCCTATCACGAGCGCGGCCGCGTACCTGTCGCCGGACAGGTCAGGTTCAGGCTCGACAACCAGATTGGCTCTTACGTCAAACTCCTCCCGCAAAAGCACCTGCAAGAGGTTGACCGACGTGGCCGAGCAGGCCGGCACCGCTACCTTCGCCCCGGACAGGCTGGACGGGCTCACCTTGCTGAAGAAAAGCACGCTGCCCACGGGGCCGTCGGCGGCTATGGAAAGACGCGGAACCAGATGCATGTCTGCCTGCTCAAGGTAGAAGAAACTGCTCATGGCGCCGACATCCAGCCCGCCTGCCGCGTAGGCAGCGTTGAGCTGGGCAGGGCTGGCAAAGAGGACCTCGGCAGGCAGCGCTACCTGCCCGCGCTGGATCGGCAGGACGACGGGCAGGCAGTTGACAAACGAGATCTGGCCCAGGCGAGGCAGCGGGCGCCGTGGCGCCAGGCTTGCAGCTACATTCGGCAGAACTGACATTGCCCGGAATTATAAGCGCTCGGCAGGGTTGTGGGGCAAGGCCTTCCGTTTAACCGTTTCACGAATTTTCCACGTCGGCGCCGTACCCTGCCACTGGACAGACCGGGCAGGACGCCATTGATCGAACTCCCTGCGCAAGCTCACAAACGATGGCCCAATTCGAGAACTTTCAGCCCCCCACAGGCGGCGACAGCAACGCCGGGATGCCCCTTGCCGGCGCCGATTACACCTCCTGGCAGGCGGCAGCGGCCCTGGAGGCGTACCGGCAGCCATCAGCTTGGCCCGGCCGAACAAGCGACGGGCCAGATGGTGGAGCGGGCGGCGAGTCCAGCTTGTTCCGGCAGTCGACCGCATTCAACAGCGGCAGCAGGACCGAGGCCCCGTCCTTCCTGGATATGGGCGATCCCTTTTCCGGCGTCCTGTCGGGAGACGGCGATCAGCCGTCCGCCGGCCCCGACCAGGGCGAGGGCGGGGACAGCGGAGGCGGGTCGGACCGCAGCCACCCCGGAGACCACGGGGATAGGCATAACCATCGAACCCGTGATGTGCAGAACGACAGGGAGACGACCCGCGACGCGCTCCAGGAGGCCGCCTATCTGGCCGACAAAACCGCAGCGGCCGTTGCCACCGGAGATCCCCTTGGCGCCCCGAATCTGAATGTGGCGACCTCCGACCTTCAGGCCGCCTTCCTCAAGGTCTCCGGGGACGGCCACCAACGCGCCGCCGAACGGATCGCCGCCGCCATGTCGCTGGTAACTGATGTACGCGCGGCCCAGCAATTAGCCGAAGCCAGGGCCGGTTCCGACGACCCGAGCGGTTCTGCCCGCTCAAGCAATCTCGGGATGCCGGGCTACCATTTGCCCGACCTCTTTCTCCTGTAGCGCGCCGGGAAACGGCAGCGCGTGCGGCTCGCGCCTGCCGCCGCCGGTGACCGCGCACTGAAGACGATACCATATATACGTATCCGCCTGACCGGTAATTTTGCTGTGCAAACTCCCTGCAGCAAACGGGGACCCTGTGAAAAAGCCGGTCGAGCTGTGCTCGACCGGCAAAGGTAAGAGGGAGGAGACCAAACAAATTTTTGGTACGTTATATGTGGTCTCACTCCCTATGTGACCATCATACAAAGGACTCAGTTCTTGTCAAGAGCCCTGGCGGCGGCTGGCGCATATTTTAAGGATGTACAATTGCTAAACGCTCTAGTGGACTGGAAACAACAACCATGCGAATGGTAGATCTGATTGTTGCGAAACGCTCTGGGCAGGCTCACTCCAGGGAAGAGATCGACTTCATCGTCAACGGCATAATGACCGACTCGCTGAAGGACTACCAGCTGGCGGCCTGGCTGATGGCCGTGTGCTGGCGCGGCATGACGATCCAGGAGACGACCGACCTCACCGACGCCATGACCCATTCCGGGCAGGTGCTCGATCTGTCGGGCATCGGCAAGATAGTGGGCGACAAGCACAGCACGGGCGGCGTCGGCGACAAGACGACGCTTGTCTTCGCGCCGTTGCTGGCTGCGGCGGGCGTACCGATGGCCAAGCTTTCCGGGCGCGGTCTCGGGCACACCGGCGGCACGCTCGACAAGCTGGAGGCGATCCCCGGATTCAACGTCAACCTCACCACCGAGCAGTTCGTCGAGCAGGTGCGAAAGGTAGGCGCCGCCATAGGCGGCCAGACAGCCGAGCTGGCCCCGGCCGACGGCAAGATGTACGCCCTGCGCGACGTGACGGGAACGGTCGACTCGCTGCCGCTTATCGTGAGCTCGATCCTCTCCAAGAAATTTGCCGCCGGCACCAACCTGATCATTCTGGACGTGAAGTGCGGGCGCGGCGCGATCATGGAGACCGAGGACAAGGCCAGGCAGCTGGCCGAGACCTTGAGCGAGGTCGGCAAGCGGCTCAACAAGCCGGTCACCGCGGTGGTCACCGACATGGAGCAGCCGCTCGGTTGCGCGGTCGGCCACACGCTGGAGGTGATGGAGGCGATCGACACGCTGGGCGGAAGCGGGCCCGAGGACCTGCGCGAGCTGTGCCTGTCGCTTGGCTCGCTGGCGCTGGTCAAGGCAGGCAGGCAGCCGGACGAGGCTGCCGCGCGGACGGCGCTCGAAGAGCTGATCTCATCCGGGGAGGCTCTGGAGAAGTTTCGGCAGATCATCGTCGCCCAGGGAGGCAACCCGGACGTCATCGAGAAACCGGAACTGATGCCGCAATCCAGACATCGCTTCCTGTTGAACGCGCCAGCAAACGGCAAGTTGTGGGTCGAACATCTAGATGGCAGGAAGGTGGCCGAGGCCTGCAAGCTCATGGGGGCAGGGCGGGCCGAGAAGGGCGATCCAATAAACCTGGCCGTGGGCGTCGTGCTCAAGGCCAAGGCCGGCGACGTGGTTGAGGGCGGGCAACCCGTGGCGGTCATCCACGCCGACTCGGAAGCGGACTACAAGGCGGCGGCGGAGAAGTTGAGCGAGGCCATCACCTACAGCTCATCGCCGGTGTCCAGGCCATCGCTTATCAAGGCGCGGATGGGATGATTGAGCCGGTCCACGACGAACGGCGCTGGCGCCTGATCGCCTTTGCCGCGCACAGCGGCGAAACCAACATGGCCGTCGACGAGGCCATTCTCGAAGCGCACCTGGCGGGCGCCGTGCCACCCACGCTCAGGTTGTACGGTTTCGACCCGCCGGCTATTTCCGTCGGTCACACCCAGAAAATCCCCGCCGACCTGCTGGAAAAGGCCCAAGCCAGGGGATTCGATGTCGTGCGGCGGCCGACCGGCGGCCGCGCCGTTCTGCACTACGGCGATCTGACATATTCCTTCGTGGCCTCCTCGGCGGACGGCACGCTCAGCGAAAGCGTCAGCGCGGCCTACAGGCAGATCTGCGCCGGGTTGCAGTACGGCTTCAAATTGCTCGGTCTGAACCTGGAGCTCGGCGACGCGCACACTCCCTACCGCCACCTTCACGATTGCTTTCACGCCACCACCGGCAGTGACCTTCACATAGGCGGGGTCAAGATTGCCGGCAGCGCCCAGCTGCGCCGGCGGGGTGCCGTCCTGCAACACGGCAGCATCCTCCTGGACCAAGATCAACGTCTGATGCCGGAATTGCTCCCGGCCGGCGCTTCTGCCTCCAACGGCGGCCCGCGCCATGTGAACCTCTTCGAGGCGGCGGGGCGGCGCTTCTCTTTCCCCGAGCTGCAGGAGGCCCTCAAAGCCGGCTTTCAGTCAGCATTCGAGGCCGGCTTCCAGACCGAGCCGCTCACCAACTTCGAGCTCGGCCTGGTCGCCAGATTGCGGGCCCAGTATTCGTGTGCGCCTGCGCCGGCTAACCGAGGAACTTCCTGATGCGCCTGAGCACGTCGCCGAACTGGGCAGCGGTCAGTTTTCCGGTCTGGGTGTTCTGCTGGCTCGGGTGGTAGGAGACGAACAAGCGCGGATACGGCACCGGCAGCTGGAATTCGGCGCCGTGCGAGAAAGGCAGGCGCTTGACCCGCTCGTCCCGCGCGGCCAGCGCGTCCAGGTAGCCATCCATGCCGATCCGGCCCAGGGCCAAAACGGCCTTCACGTTCGTCAGCAGATCGAGCTCGGCCAGCAGGTACGGCCGGCAGTGCAAGATCTCCTGAGGCAACGGCTTGTTGGCCGGCGGCGCACAGCGAATGATGGCGGTTATGAATGCGTCCTTGAGCTTAAGCCCGTCATCGCGGTGGACGCTGTCCGGTTTGTTGGCGAAGCCGGCCGCATGCAATCCCTGCATGAGAAAGCTACCGGACCTGTCGCCGGTGAAGATGCGCCCGGTGCGATTGGCTCCATGAGCGGCAGGAGCCAGGCCGACGATCAGCAGTCGAGCCTTCGGATCGCCGAAGCCGGTTACCGGCCGTCCCCAGTATGTCCACTCGCGGAAGGCTTTTCTCTTTTCCCGGGCGACAGCCTCCCGGTATTCGACAAGACGCGGGCAGCGCCGGCAGCAGGTGATCTCGCCATTCAACTCATCGAAGTCCAAGGCTCTACTCGTCGTCCGGATTGCCCTCGGACAGCGATGGCTCCTTTTCTTCCTGCTTGTTCTTTTCGGCTGGCCTGTCGCTGGATTCTTCCTTGGTCGCCGTCTTCTGAGCCAGCAAGCCGCCTTGCTGCTCCTTTTCCTTTTCCTTTTCCCTGTCCCGCTTCCGCTTCTCCAGCACCTTGGCTATCTTGATCAGCCGTTTGGCTTGCGCTTTGGCTTCCGCCTGCTCGAGCTGGTCGGCATCGTGATAGGCGATCAAGCGCCACTCACCGATGCAACGCGCCAGCAGCGACTCGTCCACGGTCTTCTTGGAAAAGAGGATCTTGGTGATGCAGCGGGCGTACATGATGTGACCGTCCGGATCTCCGGGATCCAGCTTGACCGCCTTGCCCAGCTTCTTTCGCGCCTCCTCGAGCTCCCCGTCGGCCATCAGCTGGTCGCCTTGCAGGCGCAGCTCCGAGGCCTCGACCTGCCGCCCGGCCGTGCCGCGGCCGTAATAGGCGGAGTTCGGCTTCTCCGTCGAATACTCGCGGTCGCCGTTGTTCATTCTCGGCGAGATCGCGTCGCCCAGGGCCGGAGGCGCGATCAAAGCGGCCGGCATCATCAGCGATACCATGCCCAGAAAGAAGCTAGTCTGTTTTCTGTTGCTCGTCATGTACTTCCTTCACTTCCGTGGCGTCGGTGACATCCGCGTTTGCGACAAGGGCCTGCAGATCGGCGATCTCGCCTTCTATCTCCCTTACGCGCGACTCGATGCGCTGGATCATGCTGATCTCGTTGCGCACGCGCTCCTGGAGAGCGGAGCCGTCGAGGCCGCTGGTGTCCAGATACAGTTGATAGGTCTTCTCTCCCATGGATTGCAGAAGGCGGGACTTCTCCCCGTTCTGCGTCATGATCTCCATTTTCAGCTTGGCGATTTTCGCCGCGCGTCCCATTTGATCGGCTGCCTGTTTTGTTGTTGCCTTGAACTTGTTGATTATGTTGTCAAAAGATGGTGGCGACATAGCCGATAACCTCGATCAGTCGTTGCTATTATAAGCGTAGACGATCAGTTCGGCGCAAATCTAATCCGATGCCAATTTCCCGGCCCAAGCTTCTGGCAATAACCTTGACGGCGGTGCCGCTGGTTGCGGCCTGCTCGCCGCGGCCGAAGGTCTGGCAGCGATCCGGGTCGGCGCCCGCCGTAAGCGACGAGCAACACTTCGCGGCCAGCATGCAGGGCAGACTGCAAGCAGCGCAGGCACTGAGGCACCAGCACGAGTTCGAGCAGGCCGCGGAGATGGCCGAGCGGGTTCTGCATTCCCAGGAGCAGGCGTACGGGCAGGATGATCCCCGATTGATCCCCGCGCTCAACGAGCTCATAGCCTCTTCTTGCGCGGGCGCCAAATGTCCCAGCCTCGGGCCCTTTTACCGGCACCTGCTGAGAATTCGCGAAAAGACGCTGGGCCCCGACCACCCGGACGTGGCCACGACCCTGGCCTTGCTGGGCGAGGTAGAGCAGATGCACGGGCGATACGCGGACGCGGAGCAGCTGTACGAGCGCGCCCTGGCGATCAGACGGCGGGCGTTCGGCGAGCAGTCGGTGCTGGCCGCGGCGACCCTGGAGCAGCTCGGGCGGTGCTACCTGCTGGACCGCAAATACCCGCAGGCGGCTGACTCCCTCCAGCGGGCGATCGTGATCCAGGAGAGGTCGCCCGTTCAGGGCAGCAAGATGCTGGCGAGCCTGCGCCAGGAATACGCCGCCGCTGTCCACCACAAATAACTGCCGGCCGGAGGTCAGGAACCGCAGTTGGCGCCGGACAGATCAAACCGGTTATGAATCAGCTTGACCGCGTCGCGCGCGTGCTTGGCCGGAACGAGGGCGCTCACTTTTATATCGCCGGTTGCCACCATCTGCACCGAAATGGAGGCATTGAACAGGACCTCGAAGATATCCGCCACTACGACCGGCCGCGCCGTCAGCCCGCGCCCGACCACCGAGATTCTGGCTATATCGGTGTCGATCGAGAGCTTCGGGTGACCGAGCTCGCTGTCCAGCGCCTGGATGATCGCCTGCACGCGCGGCAAGGCCCGCCGCTCGACCGTGAAGGCCAGCTCCTGGGACGGCTCGTCTTCCCTGGCCAGCAGCATCACCATATCCGTTTGGATGCGCAGCTCCTTGAGCCGTGTGAACAATCCGGAGACGCCTTCCAGCGAGGCGCGGCTGGCCTCGATCACCGGCGATGTCAGAATCAACGACGCATGACTCATGTCGCATGCGATACCGCAAATGGTGTAGTTCGGAGCGGACATGAAGTTGGTGATCAGCGTGCCGTCATCGTGCGGCTCGAATGTGGACCGGACACGCACGGGCACCTGTGTGTCCATGGCCAGCTCGACCGAGCGCGCGTTCATCACCTGCGCCCCGCCCGCGGCCAGCTCCAGCATCTCCTCATAGCTGATCGCCGCCAGCTTGCGGGCCTCGCTGAGCAAACGGGGATCGGCCGTGTAGACCCCGTTTACATCCGTATATATATCGCAACGCTCTGCCTCGAGCGCGGAAGCCAGGGCCACGGCCGTCGTGTCCGAGCCGCCTCGCCCCAGGGTCGTAAACTCGTTGTTGTCCGACAGCCCCTGAAAGCCGGCGACCACAGCGATCTCGCCACGCTTGAGGCTGGCTTCGACCGGGTGGGCGCGCACCTCCTTGATGGAGGCGTAACCGTGACGATGCTCGGTGATGATGCCCGCCTGCGGGCCGGTGAACGACCGCGCCGGAACCCCCAGGGATTGGATGGCCATGGTCATGAGGGCGATCGACTGCTGCTCGCCGGTCATGAGCAGCATGTCCAGCTCCCGCGGGTTGGGATCGGCTGTCACCTGCTCGGCCAGGGAGATCAGGTGATCCGTGGTGTGGCCCATGGCCGAGACGACCGTCGTCACCTCATGACCTTCGGCCGCCGCCGCGACCGCGATCTCCGCTGCCTTGCGGATCCGCTGCACATCCGCCACCGAAGTTCCGCCAAACTTTTGAACCAGTCGTGCCATTACACCGGCTACCTGCGCCGTTGGAGAGAGGGACAGACAGCCCAGCCCAAGCCGACAAGAGATCATAGCCTGATCCCCTGCCGGAGGCATTCATGCCTCTGGGAAAATTATTTAAGGAGTGGTGGTGCCGGTTGCGTGGATCTGGATGTCCGGACGATATATGGTCGAGCGGGTTCCCGATGATTAATCACCACTTCAGACCTCGCAATGCTTCAGTCTCTGCTGGTTGGCTATACTTTTCTAGCTGACCGGCCAGCCGGCAGGCTAGCTTTCGGGATTGGCAGCGGCCGGGCGGGCGGCGCCCGGGCTCGAGCAGGGCACGGCTGGCTCTGGCGCTGGGTTTGCGTCCCGGCTTGCGAGATTCGAAGATGGCGAGAATATCCGAACGGCAAAAGGTGCTCTTCGAGGCCCTGGCGGAGGTCGGGCCGCTGAGCCTGGCTATCGGGCATCCAGGAGTTACTGCCCACATCGTCGACCGGTGCTCTATCACCTCCGAGGGGAACGAGGATCGGCTGGACTTCGGCGACGGCACACACCACCTGCATATCGACTGGTCGCGCGTAAAGCGAGCGGATCTGGGCGTTCACGAGGGACGGGCCGTCCTCACCTTTCTCGACGGTAATCAAGTTCTCTTCAGGCTTTACAAGCCCGAAGGCGATTATCCACCAGCGGTGGTCGGCCTGCTGGGCGACCTGGTGCCGACGCCGTACTAGCGAAACAAGACCGGCGGAACGATGTCAGCCTCCGTTTCGGCGCGCGCATCAGTCCCGCTCAACCCTGGCTCACCGGGCCATCGCCGCGACCGGAGCAGTGGCGGCTCTCCCTTCCCTACTTGGTGTCAGGGCGCGATTTTGACCAGCAGCGGCGAGACATAGCGGCCGATATCGCAGCTGCGAACCGGACCAAATCGAAAACAGGCTTTGAGCAGGGCCCCCGGGCACCATCGCCTCCTGTCCGCATGGCACCAATACGCGGCGAGATAATTCTGGAGGTATTTGCGGCTGATGGCCTGATAATGCCCCCGTACAAAGTTGATGATTCTCTCGACGAGCGCTTTTGCTTCCGGTGGAATCGCGTCCCGACCGGCGTCGAGCTGAGCACCAATTCGCCGATGCTGCGTGGTGCAATCATCCACCGAGCGGACGTAGCGGTCGCCTGCCCGGCGCCGGATAAGCCCGCCCAGCTCCATTATGATCAGAAGTGAGGAGAGCTCGCCGGCAGGCAAACCAGTGCCAGCACACAGGACATCGAAGTGAAGCTCTTGCGCGGCCATCAGCTCGTATATTTTTTTCTCCTGCGGTGAAAGGTCCGGGCAGTCCGGCGGTTGCGAAGGTGGCAGGCCAGCGGCACGCATGCCTGCCGAATCCACCTGCGGGTCTATTGCAAAAGCTGGCTGCAAGCCAACATCAACAGAGGCGGTTTGTGTCCACGTGTGTAGCTCGACGCCAGAGCAGAGGCCCCTTCCCCCCGGATTCCGATTGCTGCTCTCAATCTCATCTTGCTCGGCAAGGGGATGGGCTCTGGCGGGAGTTTCCCTGCTGCGCCTGCAAACGAGGGATCCGAACAGGGAGGAGGGCACTTCCTTCGCGCTCACCCCCATTGCGTCCTTAATCACGGTGGACAATTTATGGAATATGCTCCAGGCGGTGGAATAGGCGATACCGGCAAGCTTGTGAAACCTGCAGGCGCTAATGCTTGCTCCACGTTCCATGAGCCAGATGGCTCCCAACCAGGCTCGAGGAAGGCGGACGTGATGAAAAAAGGTTCCCGCAGTCAGCCAGGTAGGCTTTCGACAATCTCTGCAGATGATCAGCCTGCACCCTGATCCTTTGCTGAATTCTGCGCTTCCGCAATGACGACACTTGAGAATGCCGTCGTCAGAGGCTCTTTTGCACAGCTCGTCCAGGCAGTCCTCAGCGGTTGGGAACTCAGTGTTGAACCGCTGCCATAACGTGGACAGCAGCGATTCTGAGCTCAGCTGCAATTTTTCGTGCGATTCTCGAAGAATGAGGTCAGGATTCATCAGACGCTCTCCAGCACAGTTCCAAATATATAAACGGTGGAGAGGACGAAGAAGTTCAATCCGAACTGATTAATTCTCAACCCGCCACGCCAAACTTGAGCTGGCCGGTCTCCCTTGCGGCGGCCCGAACCGGAGCTAAACCGATATCGGTATAATTTCCGCGCTCTCCTGAAAGCGTAGGCTTTACCGGTACGGCGGCCCGGAGGTTTATGCCATTGGTTTTAGGCTTGGAGCAGCCGCCCTTGACTGTGCGAGCGATGGAAGAACGCCACGCGCCCACCTCTTACGAGCCCAAAGGCAGACTGAAACTGCTGGCGCTGTTCATGTGCGGGCGGCCGCAGAAGGCCAACCGGTACCACGATCGCGGCCGCGTATCCAGCCACTGAACCGGTCATCGCCTGTCTGAGACGGGCAAGCATGCAAGACTGCCTTAGCTGCGTATTGCGGCTGGTTGGAAGGCAAGACCCCAACCGATCGTGCACGCACACCAGGCGCGTTAGACCTCCTGCATCGGGATACGAATGCCGGCTTTCTTGGCGAAATCGATGGCCTCTTGATAGCCGGCGTCCGCATGGCGAATCACGCCCATCCCGGGATCGCTCGTGAGCACGCGCTGCAATCTCGTGGCGGCGGATTGGGTACCATCGGCGACGATCACCTGGCCGGCATGCTGCGAATAGCCGATGCCGACCCCGCCGCCGTGATGGATGGAAACCCAGCTGGCGCCGCCGACGGCGTTGATGAGGGCGTTCAGAAACACCCAGTCCGCGACCGCATCGGTGCCGTCGGCCATCGCTTCCGTCTCCCGATTGGGCGAAGCCACCGAGCCGGCGTCCAGGTGATCCCGTCCGATGACGATCGGCGCCTTGAGTTCACCAGATGCCACCAGGCTGTTCATGATCAAGCCCATTTTCGCCCGGTCGCCGTAGCCGAGCCAGCAGATGCGCGCCGGCAGGCCCTGGAAGTGGACGCGTTTGGCCGCCATCTCAATCCAGCGGCAGAGCGCCCGATCATGCGAGAAGCTCTCCAGGATGGCCCGGTCCAGCCGCTCGATGTCCCGCGGATCGCCGGACAGCGCCACCCAGCGGAAGGGACCTTTGCCCTCGCAGAAAAGCGGGCGAATGAAGGCCGGCACGAAGCCGGGGAACTCGAAGGCGTTCGCCACGCCGCCTTCCCGGGCCACCTGGCGGATGTTGTTGCCATAATCAAAGACGACCGACCCCCGCTTCTGGAAGTCGAGCATGGCCCTTACGTGCCTGGCGATCGACTGCACGGTCAGCTCGAGATATCGCCGGGGGTCCGACTTGCGCAGATGCGCGGCGGTCTCCACCGAATAGCCGGAGGGAATGTAGCCGACCAGGGGATCGTGGGCTGCCGTCTGATCGGTCACCGCATCGGGGATGACCCCCTGCTCTACCAGCGCCGGCAGCACATCGGCAGCATTGCCGAGCAGGGCGATCGAAAGCGCCTCGCCCTTCCCCTTGGCGTCACGCGCCAGCTTGATTGCCTGCTCGAGGTTGTCCGCCTTGACGTCGCAGTAGCGCATCTCCAGCCGCCGGGCGATGCGAGCCGGATCGACCTCCACGCACAGGGCCACCCCGTCGTTCATGGTGACGGCCAGCGGCTGCGCTCCGCCCATGCCGCCCAGGCCGGCGGTGAGCACCAGCCGTCCCTTCAAGCTTCCGCCAAAATGCTTGCGGGCGAGCGAGGCGAAGGTCTCGTAGGTGCCCTGCAGGATCCCCTGCGTGCCGATGTAGATCCAGGAGCCGGCCGTCATCTGCCCGAACATGATGAGCCCCTTGCGTTCCAGCTCCCGGAAATGGTCCCAGTTCGCCCAGTTGCCGACAAGGTTGGAGTTGGCGATGAGAACCCGCGGCGCATCCGGGTGCGACTTGAAGATGCCCACCGGCTTGCCCGACTGTACGAGAAGCGTTTCGTCGGATTCCAGCCCCACCAGCGCCTTGACGATGCCTTTCAGGCACTGCCAGTTCCGCGCCGCCTTGCCGGATCCACCGTAGACAATAAGCTCTTCGGGGCGCTCGGCCACCTGTGGATCCAGGTTGTTAAGCAGCATGCGCAGGGCGGCCTCTTGAATCCAGCCGCGGGCAGTCAGCGCTGTCCCGCGCGGCGCGCTAACGGTCAGCGGCTCGTCGCTCCGCAGGATCCGCCGAATTATCTCGGATCCGGGCGCGGCCTTCGGCACTGTTGTCATGACTTCTGCCCTCGATTAGGAAAAGATTGCCGCCATAATTCTTTACTCTAGTTAGTGTAGACTGACAGAGGAAGATCTTAAGGAAATTGCCCGGAATCGTGACGGTCAGCGCCTGGGCGGAAGATCGCCCGATGCCGGTGACGGGTCAGCTGAGAGGAGCTATCAATGGTCCAACAAGTGAAAAAGCCCGAGGCGGAGGTCGTAAAGCGCAGTCTGTCGGACATCCCGCTCAAGGCCACCTACACCGCCGCCGATTTGCAGGACTGGAGCTACCGGGAAAAGCTCAACGACCCGGGACAGTTTCCCTACACCCGCGGCATACACACGAACATGTACCGCGGCAAGCTCTGGACCATGCGCCAATTCGCCGGCTACGGCGGACCCGAGGAGACCAACGAGCGTTTCAAATATCTGCTCGGGCAGGGGCAGACCGGTCTGTCCACGGCCTTCGACCTGCCGACGCTCATGGGCTACGACTCTGACCACCCTAAGGCCAACGGGGAGGTCGGCGTCTGCGGCGTGGCCGTGGACAGCCTCGAGGACGTGGAGATCCTCTACAAAGACCTGCCGCTGGAGGAGGTCTCCACTTCGATGACGATCAACGGGCCAGCCGTTGTCGTCTTCTGCATGTTCCTGGCCAACGCGGAAAAGCGGGGCTTCGACTGGAAGAAGCTCAACGGCACCCTGCAGAACGACATCTTCAAGGAGTACATCGCCCAGAAGACGTATCTGATTCCGCCGCGCCCGGCGCTCAAGCTGATCCAGGACATGATCGTCTTTTGCACGCACAGCGTACCGCGCTGGAACACGATCTCGGTGAGCGGCTATCACATCCGGGAAGCAGGGGCGACGGCCATTCAGGAGCTGGCCTTCACGCTCGCCGACGGATTTGCTTACGTGGACGCGGGCATCGAAGCCGGTCTCCAGGTCGAGCAGTTCGTGCCCAGACTTTCGTTCTTCTTCAACGCCCACATCGACTTTTTCGAGGAGATCGCCAAGTATCGCGCCGCACGCCGCATCTGGGCCAAGCGCATGCGCGATCACTACGGCACCAACGACGAACGTTGCCTGAAACTGAGATTCCACACCCAGACGGCCGGCTGCAGCCTCACCGCGCAGCAGCCCGAAAACAACATCGTGCGGACGGCCATTGAGGCGCTGGCCGGCGTGCTCGGTGGAACCCAGTCGCTGCACACCAACTCGATGGACGAGGTGCTCGGGCTGCCCACGCAGAAGGCGGCTCACGTTGCCCTGCGCACCCAGCAGATCATCGCCTATGAGACCGGGGTGGCGGACGTCGTCGATCCGCTGGCCGGCTCCTATTACGTCGAATGGCTGACCGACAGGATGGAGGAGGGGGCCAACGACTACTTCCGCAGAATCGAGGAGGTAGGCGGGGTTCTCGCCGGCATCGAAAAGGGCTTCTTCATGAAGGAGATCGCCGACGCGGCCTATCAGTTCCAGAAAAAGCTCGACTCCAGGGAGCGCATTTTCGTCGGTCTGAACGGATTTACGGAAGAGGCGCCCGGGCAGAAGATCGAAATTCTCAAGATCGGCCCCGAGTATCAACAGCGCCAGACCGCGCGTCTGGAGCGCCTGCGCGCCCGCCGGGACAACCAGGCGGTACGCCAATCGCTCGAGCACCTTAAGCGCGGGTTGAAGGCCGGGGAGAACAGCTTCCCGCTTATCCTGGAGGCGGTGAAAACCTACGCCACACTCGGGGAGATATGCGACGCCTTGCGGGAAGTCTGGGGCGCCTATCGCGAGACAGCCGTTCTTTAAAAGTGGCGGATACACGGAGCGACGCATGACTCGATTTCGATTCCTTCCTTTTCTGCCGCTGGTGGCCGCGGCCGTCGTAATGACACCGCTGGCGGTGCAAGCCGCCACCGTCGAATCCCGCGCGCACGCGGAAAAGGGCATTGCCCTCTACAATCAGGGCAAGCCAGACGCGGCTATTGCCGAATTCCGCAAAGCCGCCCAGATCGATCCCCTGAACGCCGACTACCACAACGACCTGAGCCTGGTGCTCCAGTCCCAGGGAAAGCTTGCGGAAGCGACGAAGGAGGCCTCGCTGGCGGTCAAGTTCCGCCCGGGCAGCGCTGCCAGCCAGGCCAACCTGGCGGATCTTTTGCAAAAGCAGAAAAGTTACGCCGATGCCGAGACGCACTACCGCCTGGCCGTCAGGCTGGACCCGAAAAACGCCCAGTATCACTACAAGCTGGGGCTGTCCCTGCAGGCGCAAAAGAAGCTTGCACACGCCGAGCGCGAGCTGACGAAGGCACTCACATACAGGCCAAAGGACGTCGAGGCGTTGATCATCCTCACCAATCTGCTGCGCGAGGAGAAGAAGCCGGAAGAGGCGGTCGAGCAGGCGCGCCTGGCGGTCAAATACGGCCCCGGCAACCCGGACGCTCACCTGGCGCTCGCCGACTCATTGAAGGACCTGCACAAGGACTCGGAGTCGGTGAAGGAGTACCAGGCGGTGCTGAGAATCAAGCCCGGTTACGCCAATGCCGCCTACGTAAACCAGTGCATAGACTATCTGAAGGACCGGCGGATCTGACCGTCGCCCCCCCAAAAAAAACCTGCCTGACATCGACGAAAGTCGGAGCGGGAGCCGCTCGGAGCTGGATGAAATTTGCTTGACAGGGCCGTTTCCAAGACCGCCTAATATATGCTGAGGTGCGGTTAATAAACTCGAAGCTCGACAGAAAATCCGAATAGGTTTGTCGGTTTCCGGGTATAGAAGCGTTGGACTAGTTAGCACACGGTTTGGAGGCAGTAGCAGTTGCTGCGCGTCCTACTATTGTTGTGCCTGAGCCTTTTATTGGTTCAGGCGCCTAGCTTCGGCTGCGATCTGAGCCCCGGCGCTCGCGGCGGGGAATGGCTGGATCGCGAGGCGGCCCGGGCGTATCTGGTGGCCCTTATTAACCGCGACCGCGCCTCGCAGGGTTTGAAGCCCGTGGAGCTGGATGCTGTGGCAACCAGAGCCGGGCAGGAGCACGCCGAGGAGATGGCGCTCGCCAAGTATGTCAGCCACTGGGATGTCAAAGGCCGCAAGCCCGATCAGCGGTATTCCGAAGCCGGCGGACAGGGGGCAGTCTCGGAAAATGTCCTGGTCACCCATGACTTTGCCGAGGGCGAGCAATACAAGCTTGCCGCCGAACAGCTGTTTTGCAGGTCGGAGCTAGAGCGTATCGAGGCGTTGTTCTTCAACGAGCAGGCGCCCAACGACGGGCACCGCCGCAACATACTGAACCCGGACCACAACAAGGTGGGCATCGGGCTGAGCCTGACCGTGCCGGGCAACCGCGTCACCTGCACCGAAGAGTTCGTCAACCAGTACGGCTCATTCGCAAAGCTGCCCAGCCAGCAGGGACACGACGCCGGTCTGGCCCTGTCCGGGCAGCTGCCGCAGGGCGTCGAGCTCTACAGCGTGGACATCTATCGCGATCAGTCGCCCAGACCGATGACCGCCAGAGAGCTCAAGGCAACGCATTCGTACACGCTGCCCGCCGAAACCGTGGCCCGTTACTTCCCGCCGCCCTATATGTCGCCGGCGCGCATGAACATGATCAAGACCAGGGAGGGCGAAAAATTCTCGCTGAGCGTCCAGCCAGGCCCGGACTGGAAACCGGGACTCTATTACGTGGTTGTCTGGGTGAAAAAGGCCGACCGCAGCACACCGGTGATCAGCTCCTCACGCACCGTGGCCATTAACTAGCGACCCAAATCTCGCCGGTGATCCGACCTTCTATGACGCCTGCTTCAATCTGACGCTTGAACAGCCAAGTACCGGCACCGATCACCTGGCGATGCTCGCCAGCGGAGATGTTAACGCCTCTGCCACAGGCTCTATCGCCTCGCCCTTCACCGGCGTCACACTGATCGCCGGCGGTCGCCTGGGACACTTACCAGCTTGCGCATGCATTCGTGGGCGGACACCAGGACGCAGGGGCTGGAGCCCGGGCAGGGGTATCGGATCACCCGCTGGCGGCTGGCGAGCTCAAGCGACCGGACGGCACCGGGCGCAGGTGCCTGGCGACCCGCCCCTGTAGGGCAGCTTGTACCTGACCGCCGCGGAGATCTCGCTGCTTGCATGGTCAGCAACCTGGAGCAGTTCCCGTCCTTGAGGAAGCCCGAATCTCCAGTGGACAGGCAGATTGCCGGCATGATGCCCGGGTCCAGACGCGCGGTCAGTGCGGGGGTTCGGCCGGGAGCTTGAGCTCCTTGCGCAGGTATTCTTCGGCCGCATCCGACAGCAGATCGCGGTGCATTCGCATCGGATCCGAAAAGAACGCCTGGCCGATCCGGGCATCGACAATGTGTTTCCCGAGAAGCGCAAGCGCGGCCGACTCGTCGTTCGAGCCTTCCAGATAGACTATCCTCCTTCCTTCCTCGGCCTCACCGAGCAGCTTCTCAAAGTACTGCATCGTCCTTTCCCCTGTGCGGGCCATATGGACATCCATCACCACGACCCGCAGCGCCCGCCACTCATCAGCAGACATGCGCTCCTTCCATCGCATCACCTGCCTGTGCAGGCTGCCGAGCTCGAGGGCGACGGCATCGTAGGCATTGGCCATCAGGATTGGTGTTTGCACCTGGCAGAACGAGCGAAGCTCTTCGCTGCTCACCCGGTCTGCTGCCAGCACACGGTCCAGAAATTCGAGCGAACTGTCAAAGGCCTTGTGTGTCCTGACCAGGGCGGCAGGTTGCAGACCGTCCTGATCTATGTCCGCCTCCGCCCTGACAATCAGGGCGCGCAGCTCGCCGAGCGAACGCCTCTTTTCCGGGCGCAGCGGCGCAGCGGTCGCCTCGACCAGCTCGGCGAAGATTGCCAGCGGCACATGATCGGCGGTCTTCAGGATGTCATAGGCGGGCGGGATGAAGGCGCTCTCCTCCCGCTTGCCGGCGCTTATCAAAATGACCTTGCCACCGCCGGCGATGATCACCGGCGAGATTGCCCGGCTGACCGCATTCTGCACGCTAAGGTATCGGCTGCGAAAGGCGGCATCCAGCTCCTGCACGGATTGCGGAAGGGCCTTGTCCCCCGCCGCCGCCCCCCCGGAAAACAGCGCCGCGGCCGATAAGCCGGCGACAACGGGGGCAGCCAGGCGCCGGCAAAGGTAATTCATCTGCAATCGGCCCCGCGTGACCATCGACACGGAGAATCATAAACCGAAAGACGACCCCCGATCCACGCCCGGGCGATCATCCCCTTATCGGCGGCCGCTCGTGCGCCTTCGGCGAGTGCACCTGCGACGGGTGGCCGCTGCCGGTCATGAGATCGCGGCGGACCAGCGTGCCGACCTGTTGGGCGGTGTAAGCGGGGCTGTCAGCATCGGCCTCGACGCAAGCGTTACCCAACCTGGTCGTTTTATGAGCGTGCCTCAACTTGCCGTCCTGTCCCAGCACAAAGAGCTCCCGGTGCGGCACGCCGTCCCTGTCCATCGCCGTGCCCGCAACCACCAGCCCGGTGTGGCTGGCGTCAGTGCCCACCACCTGAAGGTGGCTGCCCTTGTTGTCGATCTGAATATCGGGCAGCACCTTCTGCTGGATCAGATCGCTGGAAAGCTGACGCAGCTCCCGGTGAGCCCAGTCGTTGAGTGCGCGCGGACCCCAGCCGTCGTCGGGGTGATCTTGCGCGTATCGGTTGAGCTCCATCAGATCGTTATAAAGCTGCTGGGATGCTTCGCTGCGCTGTCCGCTGAGCATCTTCTGAGCGACCGCGTCGCCCCTGGCTTCATATTCTGTAGGCATCTGAAATTCTCCTTGCCGGTGCGATCGCATCGTATCGCCAGCAAGAAGCAGAGTCGGTCCATAATTGTGACAGTTTCGGTCCAGCGAATTAATCGTGGACGGATGAGCCCGGTATGCCGCGCGGTTGCCAAAGGGCTCATCCTTTGCGGGTCAATCGAGGGAGAACAACGACCACTTGCCGCTTGTTTCAAGCAGCCGGGGGAGGGCGCCGCACCATTCCAGCTTGTTCAGCACGCCGCGCGGAACCACGAGCCAGTGCGGCTTGCCGGGGCTGCGCAGATAGTCCTGCACATCTTCTCTGGTCATCAGCCGGGGCACCGGCCTGTGAAGGACATATGCCATCGAGGGCTGCTCGGCCATTAGAATGGCCACGTGCACGTTGCTCGCCTTGCTGCGCAAGACCAGCTGATCGAAGCCCGCTTGCTTCTCCTTATGGAATGCCGAAAGCCCCAACGGCACGAATGTGCCGCAAGCCAGGAGCGCGCCCGCCAGAAGCGCCACCACAGAGGGAGTCTGGCGCGTCCCGAGCAAGAGAAGGCAGTGCGCTCCCAGGATTCCTGCTATGGCCAGGATCAACAGGGCGTTGTCAGTCAGCACCGCCCGCAGGTAGCCGTGCAAACGTGTTTTGAGGACGAAGACGGCGACCGCCCCTGAAAACACCGGCACGGAGATCAGCAACAGCCGCCTGAACTTCGCAGAGCGTGCCACCATATCCAGTTGCATACCGACGAGAATGGCCACTGCCGGCAGCGCTGGCAGAATATAGGTCGGCAGTTTCGTCTTGATCGCCCCGAACAAGCCGAGCACGGCCAGCGCCCAGCTTGCTGAGAGCAGGAGGAGCCTGTCCCGCTCAGATCCGGTATGCCTGCGTCTCCACAGATGCGCGGGCAGTCCGGGCGCCGAAAACAAATAAAGCGACCAGGGAAAGAGCCCGCCGAAAAAGACCGGGATGTAGAACCACCAGTGCTGCTGGTGGTTCACGTGCCCGACCATGCGCCCGAAGTTCTGGCGGATGAAGAAGTCGTAGAAGAACGCGCCGTGCGTATGGACGGTCGCAGCTGCATACCACGGCAGGTTAAATGCCAGGACGATGATCGCACCCAGAGCCGGGCGGAAGGAGCCCGCGGCGCGCAGCGAGTCCTCGAGACCTCTGGCGGAGGCGGCAATTGAGATAAGGAACGTGAGCGCGACCAGAACAACGGCGATCGGCCCCTTGCACATGACGGCCAGACCGAGCGCCGCATAGCCGCAAGCAAGATAGCCGGTGGAGCGTTGCCAGGCGCCGCGAGCCAGAAAGAGGATCGAGGCCGTCGTGAAAAGGGCCAGAGGCATGTCGGTGAGCGACAGGTGCCCGATGACGCAAGCCAGCGGGCAGGACAAAAAAATGAGCGCGGCCATGAGCGAGGCGGGCCGCCCGGCAAACGGCCGGCTGCCGGCATAGACGACCACCCCCAGGAGAATGGCGCTTATGGCGCTGTGGAGGCGCCCGGCCAGCGCGCTCACCCCCAGGAGCTTGAGCATGCCAGCGATCATCCAGAAGGCGAGAATCGGCTTGTCCAGCCAGGGCTGGTAATTATCCAGGGCAACGATGTAGTTGCCGGTCTCCAACATCTCCCGCCCAGACTCGATAAAGAAGCTGTCCGTGGGGTCCAGGGGTCCGAAGCTGCCCAGCATGGGCAGGTAGAGGAGCGCCCCGATAGTCGCCACTGCCAGCACGGTCAGCAGATCGGCCGGGGCGGACCGGCGACGCCCGACCGCCGTCCGGGGCGGAACGGTCTGTGGCGCTGCTTTCTGTGTGCTCTGCATCAATTTTCGATCCCGGGGGTGCGGCCGGCGACTCCGAATCTAAACACACAACCATGTCAAGCACAAGGCAACATTTATAAGCGAGGGCGACGCCTTCAGGTTCGCTCCGTCTCGCGGTGCTTCTTGAACTGAATCTTCTCGATCTCGCGCACGGCCAGGCTGCACGAAATGAGCGAGCCGTTGCCCTTCTGCTTGGCCCACATCATGTGCTTGACCGCTTCCGCCCGCGGACCGCCTTTGAGAATCATGTCGACACCGATGTAGGCGTGGGCGTCGGTTAGCCTGTCATTGTCCGTGGCCTGCGCCAGCAGGTCGTCGGCCTTTATTTCATGGCGAAAGTACTGAATCACCGGATACGGCCAGCTGGTAGCGTCCAGATGCCTGGCGGCCGCATCGAGGACCGCCTGGGCTTGGGTGGTCTGGTGGTTGAGCAGGTAGCCGAGGTAGGAAAGAATGGCAGCCGAGTGAGCCAGCTCCCCGTGCCAGCTCGTCATCTCCAGATATCTGCTCAGATCCTCCTGCGCCGTCTGGTTCTTTACCATGAGGATGCGGCTGACCGCGCGATAGTAGTACTCGGAAGGATCGCTTATCACCTTGCCCTTCGCCGCCTTTGTCGGATCCAGGGGCAGCTCGTAGAGCGCCAGGGCATAATGCGGATCAAAATGGATCGCCTGCTGCATGTCCCGGGTGGCCTGCTCGTAGTGGTGCAGCAGAAAATGGCTGACGCCGCGGTCGTAGTAGGCAAGGGCAAAATTCGGCTTCAGCTTCAACGCCTCGTCGTAATCCTTAATCGCCTTCTCGTGCTGTCCGAGTTCGGCCCAGGCGATGCCGCGATGGCAGATATACTTGGCCTCATGCGGTTTCAGGCTGATCGCCTTGTTGTAGTCCTTGAGGGCGGCTTGATACTGTTTGAGCTGGTGCTCGGCGAGTCCTCGGTTGTCGTACGCAACAGGATTGTTGGGGTCCTTCTGGATCGCTTTCGTAGCGTCGGCCACCGCCGCCTTGTAATTCCCCAAAAGGTACTGCGTGCGGCTGCGGCTTATGAGGCTGCCAGCATCTCCGGCGGCCGCCTGCAACGCCATCCCCTTGTTTATGTCCTGCAGGCTCTTTTGAAACTGCTCGAGTTTTGAATAAACATTGCCGCGGTAGATGTAAGCCTGGGCGAGATTGGGATTAAGCCGGATCGCCTCGTTGCAGTCCTTTAACGCCTGGTCGTATCTTCCCAGCTTGTAATAAGCGTGACCGCGATTGGCAAAAGCCGTAGCCAGCGTCGGGTCGAGTTTGATCGCCTGATTGAGGTCCTTCACCGCCAGGTTGTATTGCTCCAGCTGGTTGTAAGCGAAGCCGCGCTGATCGTAAGCTCCGGCATCGGTTGGGTCCTCACCGATGGCCCGCGTCATCTCCTCGATTGTCTTGTGCGGATCGGGCGCTGCCGGCCGGGCTGCCCCGGGGCTCTCAGCGCCCGGTTGATGTGCAGGTTTGTTGCCCGTGCCCGCGGCCGGCCGGGCGGGCTGCTTTACCGGCGCCGGCGCGGAAAGCGGGCTGTCCTGGGGTCTGGCCGGCTGCGGCATCGGGGCGGGCGGAACTGAGGGCTCCTGCCCGGCTGGTTTTTCAACCGGCTCCTGCTCTGCCGCAGGCTTAGACGCCGGTGGAGCCCCGGCGCGGTCCACCGGTGGCTGCGCCCGCTCGCCCGCTACCGCAGGCGGTGGCGGGGCGGCTCCGGTCGGCGGCGGCGCCTTGCTGGGCGGTTCAGCCGCGGATGCTGCCGGTCCGGCGCTCATGGACAGCACGGCGAGAACGGCAAGAGAGCTCAGGCGCTGCGGAGTAAACGGCATGACGGGAATATTAGCATCTGGACGCCCGAGCGAGACTTCAACCTGCGGAGCGGGACGGTGGGATGCGGGCTGGACGTCCGCGCCCCGGGGGCACTCATAGAACCGCCGCGGCCAATCAGTTGGTCGGGCCGCCATATATTCTGTGGGCATAGTCGGGCGGATTGGCGGTCCGCGCGTGCTGCCAGTGGATCGACTGCGGCTCGTATTGCTTGGCGTAGATCTCCACGGTCGGGCGCCGATGGATCGGTCCGCGGGCGGGCGGGACGGCAACTATGCGCGGCCCCTGGTACCAGCCAAGATTGTCCGCCGGTCCGCCCCAGAAGCGATGGGTGGAGTCGTGCGGCTGGTTGGGCAACCAGCCGCTATCGTCCGGCATCCCCGGGATGATCGGCGGCAGTCCCATACCCACAGGCGGATAGCCACCGCCACCTGGCGGAAATCCGGACCCGGGGCTCCCGGGCATGATTGGCGGGTATCCGGAGCCGGGGCTGCCCGGGGGCAGGACCGGCACGGTGCCGATCGGCGGGTAGCCGGACCCGGGGCTGCCCGGAGGCAGAACGACAGGCGGACCGTCGCCAGGGCCGCCGGGCGGGATGGTGGGCGGGAAACCGGAGCCGGGCGTACCGGGCGGCAGGACAACCGGCGGGCCCTCGCCAGGTCCGCCGGGCGGTACCACGGGCGGGAAGCCACCTACGGGCGGGTATTCGCCTGGACCACCTGGCGGCACCACAGGCGGGAAGCCAACCACCGGTGGGAATCCACCAGGACCACCAGGAGGGACCACCGGCGGGAAACCGACTACCGGCGGGAAGCCACCCGGTCCTCCGGGCGGAATCGTGGGCGGGAAGCCAACCACGGGCGGGAAGCCGCCCGGTCCGCCCGGAGGCACTACAACAGGCGGGATGATGGGGGGCGCGCCGCCACCGGGGGGCACGACCGGCGGTCCTACAACCGGAGGATAGACCGGGAATCCCGGAGGCGGGCCGCCGCCAGGCGGGAAGCCTGGAGGCGTCGTGGGAGGCGTCTCGGGCGGTGTTCCCGGCGGAAATGTCGGGGGGGTCTCGGGAGGCGTTCCCGGCGGATAACCAGGCGGTGTCTCGGGAGGCGTTCCCGGCGGATAACCAGGCGGTGTCTCGGGAGGGGCCCCCGGCGGGTAACCGGGCGGGTAGCCGCCCGGGTAGCCGGGCGGGCAGGGGTAATTGACCGGCGGACACGGCTCGCAGCAAAGCGGTGGCGGTGGCGGCTGGCACGGGCGGCAGCAGCAGCAGCAGCAGCAGTTGTTAACGTGAATGATATTTATATTCACGGTCACCGGTCGGCAGTTGCCGGAATAGTAGTAGTTGATGCTGTTGTCGACGTAGGTATTGAAGGTATTGCCGCAGCCGGTGGCGCTGTTGACCACGGTTCGCTCGTTGCCGTAGACATCGCACAGGTTCAGCTGCTGCCTGGGCTCGCAGTGCTCAGTCGGGTGAGTCCTGTGCGTCTCGTGGTGTTCCGTCTGGCGTGGCAGGCAATCAGTCATGCGGCAGTTCTCTCGGCTCCGGCGGATGAAGCGATGGTAAGCTTGTCGCCGCGCCAAATCAATCCTCTGCCGTGGGGATTTTCCCATCCACCCACCCCGGTTTCTCCCACAGAAGCTGGGACGCCAGTCGGCATTTTACATAGCGGCCAGGAAACGGTTGGCGAAACAACATTTTCTTGACGGTATCAAATGTGGTGACGGCGGGGTCAACCTCCGTTTGGTGCAGGAGATCATACGTGATCCCCCCAGTTACAAAAGCGGCGCACCTCCTTAATATTGAAGAGCTGCCGCGCCGCGACAGTATATTCTGACCAGGTCCTACCCACGACAGGATAACCAGCGCTTATGCCGTCACAGCAAGAAATGAAAGCATCCTGCCGACGCGCGTTGCTCGCCATGAGTGCCGCCCTGCTCGCCGCGTTCCCGGTTGCCCGGACAGCTGCCGCTCAGCAGCCGGAAGGCGCCGCCGATCCGGCAAAGCTCAGGGGCAGCGTGGTCAAGATCGTCAAGGACGGCTGCGCACAACCCGATTCCGGGCAGGAGCAGGACGTCAGCTTTGGCTCGCTTCCCGGCGAGGGACTGGGCAACGGGGCTGAGGTGGGCGCCACCGACGTCAAGCAAGGCAGCGTCAAGGAGCAGCCCGACAAGGACAAGGATGTTCAGAAGACGGCCAGCATCGATGTGCCAACGCCGGGCGGCCCCAAGGCCACGCCGCCGCGCAGAAGCTCCGTAGAAGATGGGTTGTCGAAAAGCGAGATTGGGGTGGACTGGTCGCACTGGGTAAGCACCCTTGCCGATCGCTGGTATTTCAATCTAAAGAACATGGAGTTTCGTTCGGGCAAGTTTTTCCGCACGGTCAGGCCGGCGCTGATCAAGTTCACCTGCTACCGGAGCGGCACCGTGGGCAACATCGCCCTTCGCCAGAGCTGCGGAGTTCCCGCTTACGATCAGATGCAGATCGAGGCGTTGAAACGCTGCATGCCGCTACCGCCGTTTCCGGAAGGCTCGAGGCGCATGAGCTACTCGCTGCTGCAGGGCTGGGAGTGCCACCCGCGGCAAGCCGGCGAAAAGGATTTCAAGCCAGGTAGCTACGGAAAGAACTTCCCCGTCGAGCGTGTGCCGCTCAAGTCAAGGGCTCGCTAGACCTTAGGCAGTGTCATGCCGCCAAAGCTAAACCGATATCGATTTAGCTTTGGAAATGGGGCTCTCAACAGCCAACGGTCCTCGCCGGCAAAACTTAACCGATATCGGTTTACTTTTTCCCGGGGTCACTGAGGGATAAACGCCGGCGGGCTGGCTAACTCCTCGTCGGCGAGCATCTTCTTGTCAACCTTGCCAGTGTGGGTTTTCGGCAGCGGTTCCGTTGCCGGGCGAAATTCCCAGTCCATCGGGCGCAGCTCCCGCTTCAAGTTCTCGCGGCAATAGTCGCGGAAGGTCGAATGCAGCCGCTCGCGGGTCTCTTTGCTCGATTCCCCGGCAGCCAGCCGCTCGGTCCATTCGCCGGGCGGAACCACAATCACCGCTTTGACCAGCTGCCCCAGCTTCCAGTGGGGGACGCCCACCACGGCTACTTCCGCGGCCAGCGGGTGTCTGGCCAGCACGGCCTCCACCTCCGCCGGAAACACCTTGTTTCCGGCAACGATGATCATGTCCTTCATCCGGCCGTTGATGAACACCCAGCCGTCCTGCAGGCGACCGACGTCGCCCGTGTGATAGTGACCGTCGTGCAGGACATGGCTGGTAGCCTCCGGCTGGCTCAAATAGCCATTCATCAGGGAAGGGCCCGCGATGAGAATTTCCCCGATCTCGCCTTCCGGGAGCGGGCGGTGCTGCTCGTCAACGATCTCCACCTTTACTGAGGGCAGCGGGCGACCCACCGACTCGGGCGGACCGCCGCGGTTGATGGTGAGAATCTTGGTCTCGGTGGCCCCGTAGCCTTGCGTGATCTGCTTGCCGAATGCCCGCTGGAATTCCGCCGAAAGGGCCGGCGGCAGCGGGGCGCCACCCGACAGGTAATGCTCAACGAAATCCAGGGAAGCTTGCGGGCGGGGCATGTGAAGCAGGGCACCGTATATGGTGGGCACCCCGACAATGATGGACGGCTCGCTGCGCAAGACCAAGGGCCAGAAGCTGGCCGCTGAGAAGTCGGCGAAGATCACCTTGCCGCCGACCGTGAGCACGGCCAGCGCGACCGCGATCCCGAAAATATGGCTCACCGGCAGCGGCAAAAGGACGCTGCAGCCGTCCTTGAGACCGAAGACGCCGGCCAGCTCAACGAAATTCTCCACCAGCGAGCCGAGCGTGTGGACGGCGCCCTTGGGGACACCGGTCGTGCCCGAGGTGAGAATCACCAGCCCCTCGTCCGCCGGCTTAAGGCCGGCAAGCATCTCGCCGGCAGGGGCGCCCTGTCCGGCAGCAAATGATTCGGCTGTGAGCGCCTTGTATCCGGGCAGGGTGGCATTCGGGCAATAAACCATCTTCACCTGCAGGCGGCCGGCTATGTTGTCGATCTCGGATGCCGTCAGGCGATAATCGACCGGCACGGCCCGGGCGCCGGACGCCCAGGCGGCAAATATGGCCGCCAGCAGCTCAGGGCTGTTGGGCGCGCAGAACAAAACCGCGTCGCCTGGCCCGACCCCCTCCCGCTTGAATTTAGAGAACACCCGCCCGGCAAGCGTCTGCAGCTCGGCAAAGGTGACCACCCGGTCGGGGGCCTCCTGGGCCGGCGGCGGCACCTGCACGATGGCCGGTCGACCGGCGATTTCAGGGTGGCTGGTGGCCGGGGCGATCAGTTTCGCGGCCGCTTCTTGAAAATTCATCATTTTTTGGAAAGCCTCGCTCGTTGTCCGCCGGTTAGACTAAACTGTTCGGCAGCAACTGTGGTTTATTGGCAAGCATGGCTGGCATTATAACTGGCAGCGCCGACCTTCGATACGACAGATTGTCCCTGATCCCCCTGGGCGGGCAGGGCGAGGTCGGTCAGGTTCTGTGGGTGGTCAGCTACGGGGGGGAGCTACTGCTCATCGACGCCGGGGCCGCCTACCCGGGAGAGGATCTGCCGGGGGTCGACCTGCTTTTGCCGAACACGAACTTCCTGGAAGCCAACCAGGACAGGATCCTCGCCCTTCTGCTCACCAACGGTCACGAGGAGCACTCGGGCAGCGTCGGATACCTGCTCAACCACCTGAAGATTCCCCGCATCATGGGGCCGCGATTCGTGTCCACGCTGGTGTCGCAAAACCTGATGGACAGGGGAAATGATACCGTCCTTGATACCATCGAGATGCGCCATCCTTACCAGATCGGACCGTTCGAGGTGGAATGGGTGCAGGTCAACGACGCCATCGCCGACGCCTGCGCGCTGCAGATCGAGTCGCCTGCCGGCCGCATCGTCTATACCTCCAGTTTCAAGCTCGATCAGACCCCGGTCGACTCCCGGCTGGCCGACGTGGCCCGGCTGGCCCAGAAGGGCGATCAGGGCGTCCTGCTTCTCGTGAGCGATTCGGCCGGCGTGGAGGCGCCCGGCTACACGCCTTCGGAAAAGGCGGTGACGAGAAACCTGGAGAAGAACATCGCAGGGGCACCGGGGCGCGTGATCGTGGTCGTTCCCGGCACCAACACCCATCGCCTGCAGATACTCTTTGATCTGGCGCGCAAGCTCGATCGCAAGGTGGTGCTGGTCGGGGAGACGCTGGTGAAGGCGGCGCTGGTGGCCGTCGTCACCGGCAATCTGATCTACGACCGCAAGATCGAGGCAGGCCTCGAAGACCTCCAGAGCCTCCCGGACGCCAAAATCCTGGTCGTAGCGACCGGTCTCGAGGGGGACCCGATGAACATGATGCACGAGCTGGCCTTCGGCAAGCACAAGGAGATTGCTCCTGAAGAGGGCGACACGATCATCTATTCCGCCGATATCTACCCGGGGCGATCGCGCCAGATGGCCATGATTCTCGACGAGTTCGTCAGCCGGGGCGTCAACTCGTTCATCGGCTTGCGCGCCGGCGTGCACGTCTCCAAGCACGCCGGCGGCGAGGAGCTCAAGCTCATGCTCTCGATTACAAAGCCGCGATTCTTCGTGCCGGCGCTGGGTGAAGGACGCCACATCATGAGGCACGCGCAGCTGGCCGTCGACTGGGGCATGCCCAGGGACTCGGTCTTCCCCCTGCAGAACGGCGACGTGCTGGAGGTCGGCACGGAGAGCGCTTCCGTGATCGGCACTATAGAGTCGCAAGCGGTGCTCTACAACCGCGACCAGGGAGAGCGGGTGACGACATTTTCCGTCAACGAGCGCAAGAACCTCAGCCTGGAAGGGGTGATGACGATCGCGCTGGCCGTGGACTCCCAGCTCAACGTTCTTTCCGGTCCGGTGATCGAGGCAGGCGCTTCCGGTTTTTTGCAGTCAGAGGAATGGATCGCCGTCAGGGGCGATCTCGGACAGACCGTTCTCGGCACCATCGCCTCGGCGCCGGGAGCGGACCGCGAGGATCTGAGCCTCTTGCGCACGGCGGTGCGCGATGCAGCAGCCAAGCTTCTCCGTTCGAGGCTGCAAGCCAAGCCGCTCATTCAGGTGGTTATCCACCAGGTGGCTACCAGTCCCCCTGGATGACCAGGGCGTTGGGCTCGTTCAGCTCGACGTGCTGGGTCTGCCCGGGGGCCAACGTCACCGGTATCTGCCAGTAATAGATAAGGTCCGGCAGCTTCCGCGTGCCGGCGAGCCACCACTGGCCGGCCGGCAGCTTCGCATAGCCCTGGCCGCTGCGGAACATCCGCAGGTCCACGGCGAAGAGCCCCTTGCGCGTCGCCTCGTTCTGGATGTCGAAATAGTTCTTCTCGTAATAATGGAGGGCGGTGGCATAGCCGGTAATCCGCTGCGCCTCGAGCGTGTTGATCCGCTCGATCTCCGGCTTGATGTACCTCACCATGTCATGGACCCAGGGGTACATGTCGAACATCGTGTGGGGCAGGTCGCCCTCGCGCCGGAGCGCCGCCTCGTAGGCATACTGGAAGCGCCAGCCGTGCGGGATGTATCTCTTGTGCTTGCCGTGACGGTTGGTGTAGCCATACTCGAGGAGCATGCCTTTGAGGATCTTGTCTTCTGTGGGCAGCTTCTGGACAGCCGCCATCAGGCGCGGCGGCTTGACCGGATAGGGATAGATCGTGAAGTTGTCCGTGGCATCCTTGCTGCGCGGGACGCGCACGTGCACATAAACCTCAGCCGGCTGCTCCTCCTCGCCGCCCGTCTCCAGGCCGGCGGAGCCGGACGACGCCGGCACGGCAGCCGTCAGGTCAACGCCAGCTTTCCCCTGCCGGTGCGCCTCTTGGCCGGGCGCCGGGGCCGCGGCCAGGCCGATAAGGGCCGCCAGGAGGGCCAGCGGCGCCAGCGAGCACAGGACGGGCCGCGCCCGGAAAACAGGCGGTCGGCGGCGGGCGTGGCTTGTCTTTGAGGGCATAAGCTTCATCGAACCTGGGGGCGCGGAGAGCGAACCGTCCGGCAGGGCGATCTGTTGACAGCGCACAATTGTACGCTTTTAAAGAGGCTCCTTCCCTAGAAATGGCTCATGTTAGGCCCGTTTGTAGTTTCCGAACTCCTGGATAAGGGCCAGGACCGCCTCCCCGGTCTCCTTGCCCTCGATGAGCCCGGCCAGCTTCTCCGGCTCGATCAACTGCCGGAGCGCCTTCGAGGCTTGCCCGCGCACCCAGGGAAGCGGGTGGGCGACGGAGACCAGATAGAGCGGCGGGATGGCCAGCGGGCGCTTCTCGGCGGCCAGCTGGTCGATGGCGTTCTTGACCGCGTCCGGGTCCTGGCTTTTCAGGCAATCGACGAGCATGGAGTAAGTGAGCCTGTCCACGGCGGACAGGAGGGAGGCGGCGCCCCCCTTGAGCTCGCAGTCGATAAGCTTGAGCGCGCCGAGAAAATCGTTCCAGCCCATGAGCCTAGTCGAGACCCTGGTAGTCGGCGGGCAGCCCGGCAAAATAGACGTGCTCGAAGAGCCCGGTCAGCCCTTCCTCGTGCTTCTCCGGCCTGGCGCCGTCGCAAAGCTCCAAGAGGCGGCGCCAGCTGATCGCCTTGAAAAGATCCAGCTCGACCGGGACATCCTGGCCGCGCTCGGATTCCATGACCTTGAGCAGGCGATCGCAGGGGAGGCGGAAGAAAGCATCGATGACCTCCGGGTCGAAATGGTTGTCCCGCCCGGAATCCATGATCTCGGCGACCTTGGTGATCACCATGCGGTTGCGATAGTGGCGAACCGAGGTAAGGGCGTCGAAGACGTCGGCGACGGTGATGATGCGGGCAAGAAAGGGTATCTCGGCGCCCTTCAGCCCCCGGTAGTATCCTGAGCCGTCGAGCTTCTCGTGGTGGCAGGAGGCGACGTAGGGCACGCAGGCCAGCCGCCTGGTGAAGGGCAGGTTGGACAAAAGGTCGTAGGTGATCTTGGCGTGCGTCTTGACGAGCGCATACTCCTCGGGCGTCAGCCGCCCGTTCTTCCAGAGCACCGCCTCGGGCACGCCTATCTTGCCGTAGTCGTGCATCATGGCCGCGTAGCGGAGCACCTCGAGATCGCTTGCCGGAACGCTCATGGCCTCGCCGATGAGCAAGCTGTATCTGGTGACCCGAATGGAATGCCCGGCTGTCAGCGGATCCCGCTTGTCGATCGTCTGGGCCAGGGTCTCCAGCGTCTTGTTGACGAAATTCTCGATCTCGGAATAGGCCTGCGCCTGCTCGATGAGCCCGGCGGCAACCGCCGCCAGCGCCTGCAGCCACTCCTCGTCCTGGCCGGTGAACGGCGAGCCGAATTTATTGAGGACCTGGAATGCGCCTATCACCTCTCCCTCGCGATTGCGCATGGGCACGCAGAGAACGCTGCCCGTGTGGTAGCCGGTGAGGCGGTCGGTGCTCGGGTCGAAGCGCGGGTCTTGATAGGCGTCCGCGATGTTGATCACCTCGCCCTGGCGGGCGGTTACGCTAACGATCGAGGTCGAGGAGAGCGGGATGCGGATCATCCTCTGCTCGATCCCCTGGGCGATCTTGGTCCACAGCTCGCTGGTGTGCGGCTCCAGCACGAAGACGCTGCAGCGATCGCAGTGGAGGATCTGTTGGGTCTCGCGGGTGATCACATCGAGCAGCGGCTCAAGCCGGCGCTCGGTGGCCATCGCCTTCACCACCCGATAAAGCCCGGACAGCGGGCGCAGGCGCTCGAGCTCCTCCTGGAGGCTCATGAGCTTGAGCTCGCGCTCGACCAGCTCCACCTCCCGCCTGGTCAGCTGCGACTCCAGCCTGGCCAAAGAGGCTTCTCTGGCCGACAGATCCTGCTCAAGCGCCTCGGCGGGCAGGCGGCGGCGGCCGCTGTCCTTGCCGGCCGGCTGCCCGGCGGCCGGCGACGCCGGGCGAGGCGGCACCAGAAGCTCCTGACGGCGGGCACGCGCCACCAGCTGGCGGCACTCCTCTATGTAGGCGCCGATCTCGTCGCCGTAGACATTTCCCGGCGGGTTTTTGCTCGCAGCCCTGCGGCCTGGACTTTTCGGCACCGGTCTCACCCCCTTGGAGGCTACGCGCGGGGCGCTTCCCAGAAGGTTATACCCAGAGTCTGCCAGTTGGCGCCGCTGGAGAAATTTTAGCGTCCTAATTGCCCTCGTCAAGGAAGCGCGGGTAGGGCGGCAGCTCCATCCAGCGCCAGAAAAGCAGGCAGGCGCGGCCGATCACCCGCTTCTGGTCCAGGAAGCCCCAGACGTGGCTGTCCTCGCTGTTGTTGCGGTTGTCGCCCATCATGAAAAGGTGTCCGGCCGGCACGATGATCGGATCCTTGCTGTCCGGGTAGGGTCTGATGCCGGCCCCGGTCGAGGAGCGGCCGCCTATCTCGCCGAGGACGGTCAGATCGTAGTTGGGACGCTCCTTGGTGTAGTTCGACTCATCGAGCAGCTCCCCGTTGATGAACACGCCCAGCCCCCGCTGAATGCGCAGGTGGTCGCCGGGCAGGCCAATCACCCGCTTGATGAAGGCGGGCTCGTTGGGCAGAAAAGGCAACCCGGTCAGCCGCCCGAGCACCGTCAGCGGGTCGTTGCTCAGGTCCTTGCCGCCCATCTCGATCGGCGGCGGGTAGAAGACCAGGATGTCGCCGCGCTTGATCGGCTTGCCCAGATGGCCGGACCACTTCTCGACCAGAAGGCGGTCGTTGATCTGCAGCGTGGGCTCCATCGAGCTCGAGGGGATGTAGCGCGCCTCGGCAATCGCCCAGCGAATGACGATCAGGAGCACGAGCGTCACCACCACCAGCTCGACGGCCTCCCTTATAAACTGAAGGACGCCGCCCTTCTCGGGCTGCCCCTTCGGCCCCGCCGGCTTGGCGGAGCCGTTCCTCGCCTGCCCGGAAAGCTCCGGCGAGGCTTCACCGGCCGTGGGGGTCGCGGGCTCTCTTTGTTCCATGATCGTCACTACCCTGCCTTGCGGCGTTCCATCCCGGCAAAAACGGCTCCGCTTGCCCTAACCCCGGCGCTTGCCGCCGGGCAGCCGACGCGGCCGGGATCCGGTCGGAGATCAAATTATACCGAAGGCCGCTCATGCCTTGCTGCCGCCCCTGGCCGTTGTCACCTTGTCCCTGGCCGCCGCCCCGGAGACGATGGCATCCAGGCTGTCGGCGTAGTTGTCCAGCTCCCGGGGGCTGTTCATCTCGGTTACGGCGATGAGGATGCAGCCGGACAGCGAACGACAGAAGCCAGCCAGGTCGATGCCGCCTAAAATGCCTCCATCCTTCAGCCGCTCGAGGACCGCAGCGGCGGGCAGCGGGGTTTCGATGGCAAACTCATTGAAGAAGGGCCGCCTGAAACAAAGCCGCACCCCCTCAATGCTGGTCAGCCGGTCGGCCAGATAATGGGCCCGGCGCAGGCTGAGCTCGGCCAGCTCGCGCAGCCCGTTCGGTCCCAGGAGGCTGAGGTAAACCAGCATGGTAAGCGCGTTGAGCGCCTGATTGGTGCAGATGTTCGATGTGGCCTTTGCCCTCCTTATATGCTGCTCCCGTGTCTGCAGGGTGAGCGTGAAGGCCCGCTGTCCCCGGTTGTCGACGGTGGCGCCTGCCAGGCGCCCGGGCAGCTGGCGAACGAACTCCTGCCTGGTGGCCATGTAGCCGGCGGAGGGCCCGCCGAAGGAAAGGTTGTTGCCGCACGGTTGCGCGTCGCCGACCACGATGTCGGCGCCGGACTCGCCGGGCGGCTCGAGCAGACCCAGACTCACCGGCTCCGTCACCACCACCATAAGCGCTCCGGCCTCATGAGCCGCCCCGGCAAGGGCCGGGAGATCCTCCAGGCAGCCGAAGTAGTTCGGGTGCTGCACGACGACGGCCGCTGTGCCCCCGTCGACGGCAAGCGACAGCGGGTCGGTGCCGCCCTCTAAGCTGTCCGGGACAACAAAATCGAGCCCGCAGGCTCTTAGGTAGGTGGCGGTCACCATCCGGTATTCGGGGTTCAGGCAGGCGCTGCCCACGATCTTTTTGCGCCCGGTCAGGCGGCTGGCCATCAAGGCGGCCTCGGCGCAGGCGGTCGGCCCGTCGTACATGGAGGCGTTGGCCACCTCCATGCCGGTGATGAGGCAGACCGCCGTCTGAAACTCGTAAATTGCCTGCAGGCTTCCCTGGCTTACCTCAGGCTGATAGGGCGTGTAGGCGGTGGCGAACTCGGAGCGCGAGACCAGGGCGGGGACCACCGCCGGGACGAAGCGCCGGTAGAAGCCGCCGCCGAGAAAACACGATTGCGCTGACGCCGGCTTGTTCTTCGCGGCCAGCCCGGTTACGTACTCGCGCAGCTCCTGCTCGCTCATGCCGGATGGAACGTCCATCCCGGCCGCCCGCAGCTCGGCCGGGATGTGCCGGATGAGCTCCTCGAACGTGGAGACACCGATCGCCTTCAACATCTCCCGCCGATCTTCGTCGGTATGGGGCAGATAGGGGAACTGTGGCATTTTGCAGGTACCTTCGCGCGTCTTGCCGGTTTGCCATTAGTATACTTGAGTGCCGGCCGGAGCGGTCCCGGCCGTGCAAAAAGGGCGCAGCGATGAAGCTTATTGTAGGCCTTGGCAATCCCGGTCCGGAATACCGGATGACCCGGCACAACTTCGGCTTCTGGGTGGCCGACAGGATCGGCACTACATCCGGTGCCCACTTCTCGGCCAGGAAAGATCTGTTCTGCGATCTCGCCAGGCTGGAGATTCAGGGGCAGCCGGTGCTGCTGGCCAAACCGACCACTTATATGAACCTCTCCGGCAAAGCGGTCCGCGCGGTGGTCTCCTGGTACAAGATCGCGCAGGCGGACATGCTGGTGATGCACGATGATGTCTCGCTGCCGCTTGGCAGGATGCGCTTTCAGAAAAACGGCGGCGCCGGCGGGCAGCACGGGATCGAGTCGATTATCGAGGAGTTCGGGGGGCGCAAAGATTTCGATCGGCTGAAACTGGGCACCGGACCCGACCCCGGCGGCAGCATGCGCGCCGGCTATGTGCTTTCAGCGATCCCGGAAGCGGACAGGCCGCTTGTCGAGCGCTGCGTGGAGATGGCGCGCCAGGCGGTGCTCTTCTGGGTCGAGCGGGGCACGGAGCAGGCTGCCAATCAGTTCAACGGCCTGCACCTCGACATCCTGCCAAGCGTCGACGGGATCTGAGGCATATCCGGACGCCATACGTTTTCCGCAGTGTAAAACATTTGTGACAAATGCCCGGCTCCGCGGCAAGCAAGCAGGGCGAGCTAATAACCTTAATTTGCTTTCTATAAAGCTTGCGGCAGCGGCATGCGGTTGTAAGTAACCTACAATTCACTACGTTTCCACGCGGCGTTCAGCCAATCGGTGTAGTAGATGTTAGTCGACAGAATCCTCAGCAATCAGGAAGGAAGCGCCAGCCGCAACTTCATGATATCGGCCATCTGGTGGTCGCTGTTCGCCATGGGCGCCGGAATGTTTGCCGGGCTCGAGTTCTCCAACCCGGATCTGGTGCACAACGTTCCCCAGCTGGCCATGCCGCACCTGCGCATGTGGCACGTCAACGGTGTGGCCATCGGCTGGCTGTCCATGGGCTATGTCGGGGCCATTTACTACATGGTGCCCAGCCTGGCCAAGACCAGGCTGTGGAGCGAGCGGCTCGGCAACTTCACCATGTGGGCCTGGAACCTCCTCATGGTCGGCGCCTTCTGCACGCTTTTGAACGGGGTGACCGAAGGCCGCGAGTACGCCGAGCTGTGCGCGGTGCTGGATGTGATGGCCCTGGTGGCGCTCGCCTGCATCTCGCTCAACGTCTACATGACGATCGTGCACCGCAAGGTGAAGAAGCTCTATGTATCGCTGTGGTATTTCCTGGGGGCGCTCTTCTGGTTCCCGCTCGTCTATCTAATCGGGCAGAGAACCTTCGTCTATTTGCCCGGCTTGAACGACGCGATCGTCGGCTGGTTCTACGGGCACAACATTCTGGGCATGTGGTTCACCACGGTCGGCGTGGGCATGATGTACTACCTGCTGCCGCGCACCACCGGCAATCCTTTGTATAGCCACGGACTGTCGATGCTCGGCTTCTGGGGCATCGCGCTGTTTTATGCGCCCACCGGCACCCACCACATCCTTCAGTCGCCGGTTCCCGAATGGCTGAAGGCGATAGCGGTCATCTCCTCGGTCTTCCTGCTCGTGCCGGTGCTAACGGTTCTGACCAACTTCTTCATGACCATGAAGGGCAAGTGGCAGCTGATGGTCACCGACATGCCCACCCGCTTCACGGTCACCTCGTGCATGTTCTATCTCTTCACCTGCGTCCAGGGCCCCTTCCAGGCCACGCGCTGGATCAACTGGTACGTGCACTTCAGCCAGTGGGTGGTCGGACACGCGCACCTGGCGCTGCTCGGCACCTTCTCCTTTATCCTGTCGGCGGCAATCTATTACGGCCTGCCGCGGGTCTCCGGCAGGCAGTGGCACAGCCAGGGGCTCATCCGTGCCCACTGGTGGCTCAAGTTCCTGGGCTTCTGGCTCATGCTCGCCTCGCTGACCATAGCCGGTCTCGTGCAGGCGGCGGGCTGGCAGTTCGGAATCCCGATCGACCAGTGGAGCATGCAGATAAGGCCCTACTGGTTCCTCAGGGCGATAAGCGGCATCATGATCGTGCTCGGCCAGTTCATCTTCGCCTACAACACCTACAAGACCCTGTACACGCCGGCCAGGGCTGAGGCGAAGGCACGGGCGAAAGCACAAGCAGCGGAGGTCAGGGCCTGATGTATCGCGCGGGCGCGCTTGGCGTTCTCATTACCTTCTTCCTTATCATCTGGGCGACCGTGCTCATGCCGATGGTGCTCTTCAACCCGAAGCCGTCGGGCAACGGCAACGTCTATTCATATGATGAGAAGGCGCATGCCGACCCGGCCCGGGGGCGGCGGGTTTTCGTGCGTGAGGGCTGCTTTTACTGCCACACCCAGTTCACGCGCCTGCAGGACCGCGGCTACGGGCCGCTGGTCAAGGCCGGCGACTATGTCTTCGAAACGCCGCACCAGCTCGGCACCGCCAGAACCGGTCCGGACCTGACCAACGAGGGCGGCAAGTTTCCCTCCGAATGGCAGAAGGCGCACCTGATCAACCCCCGGGCCGTGAAGCCGGGCTCGATCATGCCCAGCTTCAGCTACCTGTCGGATAAGGATATGAACGATCTGGTGGCATACATTCAGACCCTGGGCAACGGGCGCGAGAAGAAGGTGACCGCCTACGTGGAAGCCCCGGAGGAGTATAAGCTGGCACTGGCCACCAAGACGGTGGACACCAACTCGGACGCGGCGGCCAACGCCGGGCGCGGTCTTTACATCCAGAACTGCGCGGCCTGCCACGGCATGGAAGGGCTGGGCAACGGACCCAACTCGATCTCGCTGGAGAAGAAGCCGGCCAACTTCACCCGCCCGTTCTACAAGCAGTACCCCGATGACTTCTGGTTCTACCGGATCACAGAGGGCGTGCCCGGCACGCGCATGCCGCGCTGGGGCGACGGGGCGACGCTGGCCGATCCGCGCGGCGGCATCCTGACGCCGGAGCAGCGCTGGTATCTGGTCGCTTACCTGAAGACGCTGTCCAAGGACCGCGACAGGGAAGAGACCGTGGACAACCTCAGGCAATTGAATAAGGTCAAGGTCGAGCAGCTGCCGATCCTGACCAAGGAACAGTGGGAGCCCCCGTCCGGTGGAGAGTAAATATGTGCCCTAATTGCATCTTGAATCAGGTCGGTCTCCAGCCGGGTCTTTATGTGGCGTTCGGCGTCTGCGGCCTCTTTTTCGTGGTCGGTGTGGCGGCCATGCTCTGGGCCTTCAAGAACGGCGAGTTCGAGGACATCGAGGGGTCGAAATTCGAGATGCTCGACGACGGCGACACCACCGAGAAAGCTGACCGCGCCAGGGCGGCTGTCGAGAAGCTGCGCGCGGGGGGCGAGCGGCACGAGCCGGTAGCGCATTGATAAGGAGCTAGTCATGGCCGAAGAGAAGAAAGCCGCGCCAGCTGAAACCGAACACTACGAGGTGGTCTCCGAGTACCGGATCGGCGAGGGACCGCCGCCGCTGCCGCTCATCGTCGCCTTCGCTCTCATCGTGGTGTGGGCGCTCGTCTCCTGGATTCCTTTTTTCGGATATTAGAATGAAAATCAAAGCGTTGCTGTTGTTGATTCCGTTGGTCTGCCTTGTGACCGGCTGCTCGCAACAGCTGAGTTTGCAGGGAAGCGAAGCCGGGCTCGCCGGGCGCACGGCCACCGAGTCGGCCAGCGCGGTCATCTTTCCCGATGACGACCCGATCATCCCCGACGGCAAAAAAGTGTGGTCCAGGCTACACTGCGCCGAGTGCCACAGCGACACGGGCGCTCCCGTCGCCGGCAAGTGCCAGGTCGACCTAAGCGACACCCGGTACATGGCCAAGCAGAAGCCGCTCGATCAGTATGTCTTCCTTACTTATGGCAAAGAAGGGGTCAATCACCCGAAGCTGAAAGACAGCGCCTCGCGGCGGGAGATCTGGGATCTGGTCTTCTACACGCGCTCGCTGGCCATTCCCCCGCTGGCCCAGGCCGAGGTGGATCAGATAGACGCGGTGTTCGGCTCCAACTGCGCCGTCTGTCACGGCAAGCGCGGGCACGGCGACGGGCCGCTGGCCCACAACATGGAGCCTGTTCCGGCCAACTTCCACCAGTACAGCCGTTTTTATGACCGAACGGACGATCTACTCTACGATCACATCGCCAACGGCATCAACTGGGCCGGCATGCCTAATTTCCTCAACAAGAAGGACAGCGCCAAGAATGTGACGTTCGACCAGGCCTACATCCGCAAGCTCGTCGCCTACGTCCGGCACTTCCACTCGCAGGCTCTGGCGCCCGGTCAGGAGACGACCGCGCCCGCGCCAGCCAAAACGCAGTAGAGTGGAAGCAGACACACCAATCACAGGATACAAAATCATGACAGAAGGTACATCCAGACGATTCCTATTGAAGACGGCGGCAGCGGTGCCGCTGGCTTTCACGTTCGGGCTGGCAATATCACCGATGCTGCGCTTCCTGCGCCCGACAATAAAGCCGCTCGACCTCCTGGGTCCCTCCGATCAACCGGCGCCGCTCAAGGAGGTCTCCTTCGACGAGAGCGACTTCCCCGAGCCCTGGACCTGCCTGCCCTTCACCTTCGCCCAGACATACAAGGAATACAACCCGGAGGGCATGGAGGTCCGCAAGGTGCCCGGGTTTGCCGTCAAGCTGCCCACCGGCGACATCGTCGCCTACAGCCGCATCTGCCCGCACCTCGGCTGCATCTTCAACTTCGTCAAGGACCACGACGAGATCGCCAAAGGCTACAATTACGCTTTTGCCGAGCGCCCGATGTTCTGCTGCCCCTGCCACCTGAGCGTCTACGACATCTTGAACGGCGGCAAGGTGGTGAGCGGCCCGGCGCCGCGCCCGCCAAGAAAGTTCGACATCAAGAAGGAAGGCACCAAGATCGTCATCGCTTCACTGGAGGCCGGGGGAATTGCCTAGTACAGCACAAGCCGGGGTGATGGGCTCCATCACAAAAGTCAGCGACTGGCTGAAGACTCGCTTCAGCAACATCGACATCTTCGACGAGCACTATCAGAACGAGGCGAAAACCAACCCGTTCTATGCGCTCGGGCAGATCTTCTACCTGGTCTGGTTCATCGTCATGCTCACCGGGCTGGTCCTTATCATGTGGTACATCCCCACCAAGGCCGGCGCCTTCGATTCGATATTGAAGATCCAGCACCAGATCCCGTTCGGCGGCTTGATCCGCGGCATGCACAAGTACGGGGCGGACGCGATGATAATTGCCGCCACCATGCGCATGTTCCGCATGTTCCTCTGTGCCGACTACAAGCCGGGCAAGGAGTTCAACATCGCCATCGGGCTCATCACGATCCTGCTGTCGCTCTACTCGGGGTTGACCGGCTACCTGCTCATCTGGAACCAGCGCGCGTTCTGGGCAACCAAGGTGTTCGCCACCTTCCCCACTTACATGGATCAGTTTCCGGTCATGGGCGACTTCTACCAGCCGCTCGTGAAATCGCTGCACATGGGTTGGAACACGGCCGAGTTTCTGCTCGGGGCGGGCGGGGCTATTACCCAGGAGACAATCACCCGCTTCTTCTCCATCCACCTGGCCTTCTCGCTCATACCCCTCATTTTCGTCGAGCTGTACTTCTATAAGAATTCCTACCTGCGCATGCCGATCAACTGGACCAAGCGCCTGATCATCACCGGCATGCTCGTGGCAGTGGCCGTCATCCTGCCGGCGGCCATCGGCGCCAGATCGAATCCTGATGTGACGCCGCTGCCGATCCTGTCCGACTGGTACTTCCTCGGTCTTTATCAGATGTACAAGTACCTGGAGCCCGTGGTGGCAACGGAGATCACCATCCTGATCCCGCTGACCGTCATCCTGCTCCCCTTCATCGAGTGCGCGATCACCGGTCCGGAGAAGGAGCTCGGCAAGCGGCCCTTCATCTTCATGGTCGCCCTCATGGGCGGTATCAACTGGATCATGTTCTCCTTCCTGATCATCTTCAACATCGCCAACATTCACAACGATCCGCCCTACTGGCGCGATTTCCTCTGGCTGATGTGCGACATCGGGATAATCTGGCAGTGCTGCCTGTTCCTTACCGCGGCCGACCTCAAGCAGCGGCTGAAGCACGCTTCCGGCGCCATGGTGATGGGTGTTCTCGGCGCCGTTCAAACACTGGTCGCCGTCATCTATTACTTCATGGCCAAGACCGAGCTGGCAATGGACCCGATGATGCACCAGTTCGCCTATCAGCTGGTGAGCTGGGCGATCCCGGATCACGGCCGCCTCGAGGATCTCTGCCGCAAGCTGATGCCGGTCACGCAGTACACGTCGCTGCCTTATAACATGGACTTCCAGGACATCGTCAAGACCATGTTCCTGCCCAAGGGCGGTCCCGAGCTCAAGCAGGCGCTGGAGCAGGTGAACGCGGCCTGCCAGCAGCACACGGCGCTCGACTGGCTGGTGACCTGGATGCCCACCTTCACGCCGGCGACCCACCCGCACTATCTGAGCCTGACGGATTTCATGGTGACCAACCGCTGGATGCATGACTACGTCATGTTCGCCGATCGCATGAACCCGGCCACGCAGCTGCCGAGCCCCAACTCGCTTAACGGGGTGACGCTCAACTATCCGCTGCCGATCCCGACCCTGGACTGGGGCTGGATGGTGGGCGGGGTGGTGACCATGCTCTTTGCTTTCGGCACCGTCTACTGGTGCCGGCGGGGAGATGAGCCCCAGCAGGCTCCGGCGGCCGCTGTTCCTCAAACGACATAGGAGCGGCCGATGGCAGAGTCGTGCACCTACAAGCCGAGAATTCACTGGACGGTCAAGGTCTCCATCTTCGCCGCCTCCGTCATCTCGCTTTCCTGGTTTTTCGCCGGCTGGCGGCAGGTGGTCGAGGCGCAGACGCTCGGCCACTGGCTTTTGCTTGCCGGTGCGCTCGTGCTGACGCTTTTGCTGGTCGGGCTGCAGGGGTACTGGATCTACTTCGAGGAGTCCGCCAAGGGCACACTGCGCAAGCGGATCAAGATTTACGAGACCATCCACGACGCGCTGGAGAAAAGACGGTCCGGAGACTGCTGCAAGGAGGAAACTCACAAACATGCCTGATGATAAGGGACCGGTGGCGAAGATATTCTGCTTGCTGACCGTGGTATTTGCGGCAGGCTGCCTGCTCATGGCCCTGTTCATGCCCTGGGCTGAGCTCGGTCTGCCGGCAACCCCGCCCGGTCCCCTGCAGGCGCTCGCCGGGCTTTACGGCGGCGGGCAGGGACTGATCCAGGCGATGGTGCGGGCAGCACAGACCGACAAGAACTTCCCGTTTTACGTCTACTCCTCCTTCCTCGGCCTGGCGATGATCGCCGGCGCGATCGCCTTGAACTTCGTAGGCCGCGAAGAGACCGAGAAGACCGTGCTTCCGACAAAGAAGTAGATTCAGTCCTGCCTGCCTGATAAGGGGTGCCCGAAACGTGTACACGAAGCCATTGAACGAAGCGACTCTGAAACTGGAGCAGGGAATTAACGCTCTGGTCAGCAGCAAGTACAACCCGTTTTACTACCACGGCGCCCTCCCCCAGTTTTACCTGTGGGTCCTCTATCTTTCGGGGCTGCTCCTGTTTGCCTACTACATCCCGACAATCGACAACGCCTACGACTCGGACAAGCTGATCAACGCCTGGACGTCGGTCGATTACATAACCAACCACATACCGTTCGGGGCTATCATCCGGGGCATACACCGCTATGCGGGCGACGCCATGGTGGTGACCATCCTCCTGCACATGCTCAGGGTCTGGTTCACGGACCGCTACCGGCAATACCGCATCGTCGAATGGCTCTCCGGCGTCGTTCTTCTCGCCCTCGTGCTCTTCATCGGGCAGACCGGATATTATCTGGTCTGGGACGATCGCTCCTTGTTGCTCACCCGCATGACCTGCTCCGCCCTCGATGCCATTCCGCTTGTCGGGCAGGGTATCAAGACCTGGTTCCTGAACGGGACGGAAGTGACCAACTACACGATGGCGAACTTCCTGTTCATCCATATCGGGCTTTCCTTCACGCTCCTGTTCGGGCTGTGGATTCACTACGTGAGAATGACGCGGCCGGTGTTGACACCGCCGCCGGTGATCAATTACATCCTTTTCGCTCTGCTGCTCCTGGTGGTGGCATGGTTCCCGATCGAGAGCGGTAAGATGGCCGATCTCAACGCCCAGCCCACCAGCTTCGAGGTCGACTGGTTCTTTCTCTGGCCGTACTGGCTGCTCACCTTCATGCAGCCGGCCATCTACTGGCTTGCGCTTGCCGCCGGCACGGTGGTGCTCTGCTTGCTGCCCTACTTCGTGCGCACCAAGCCGGTAGAGCCGGCCGAGGTGCTGGAGAAGAACTGCACCGGCTGCTCCCTGTGCGCCAGAGACTGCCCGTACCAGGCGATCGTGATGGTGCCGGCCCCGGTGACCTCCCGCTTCAAGCTTCTGGCGGTGGTCAAGCCCTATCGCTGCTCCGCCTGCGGGGTTTGCGTGGGGGCCTGCGCCTTCGACGCCATCGACCTGCCCAATATGCTGGACAGCGACATCACCGCGCAAATCAAATCACTGGCTCAGGGCTAGAATCCGACCTTACGAGCTTGGAGGCTCGCAAAATGGCTGACGCAAACAACGGAAAGGTAATCACGCTGGTCTGCGAGCGCTCGGTAGATCTCCAAGACCGCATCGATGAGAACGGGTGCTTGAAGGAGATGCCGGGCGTGTCCGTGGTCAAGTTTCCGTGCAGCGGCATGATCCAGCCGCTCATGGTCGAAGCCGCGCTCAAGGCCGGGGCCTCCGGCGTGATTATCTGCGGCTGCCAGATAGGCGACTGCTACTATCGCGAAGGCAATAAGATGATCCGCGATCGGATACTGGGCGAGCGCCCGCCGGGCCTGAAAAAGACCGTCGACCGCCGCCGGGTGGTGGGCTTCTGGTTGGCCAAGCCGCAGGTGGCCCGTTTTCTTTCGAGAGCCGGGGAGTTCGTAGCCCAGCTGCAACAGCTCGGCCCCGCCGAGACGGCTGCTCCCAAGCCGGCGCCCAAACCGGCAGCCGGCGAGAAGCCCCCCGCCGCCGAAAGCCCGTAGGGGCGGGGCATGCCCCGCCCGTATCGCCGAAGGATTTTTTAGTCACAAGGCCAGTTGAGTCCACGCTCGGGAGAACAAGGTTGTAATGGCTGCAAAGGAAGAGAAGTTTAGCGAGCTGCAGATAATCGGGCGCTGGGCCTGGTTCTTCGTCTTGTATTTCGCTTTTATCGTCTTGATCGCCTGCTTCGGCTTGATCGCCGAATTCTAGGCGGTTCCCGCCATCCATACACGGTTTCGCGTATAGACCGCTGCCCGGCTGCTTGTTATATTGGCAGCGTCCCTATTCCCTTTCACCTATCCCTCTCTGTAGTCCCTTACTAACCAATCCAAGCTCCGGCGCCGACGCGGGTCCAGCCGATCCTGGCGCCGGGCGAGAAGGGTGTGCTGATGTCCGGCAATTCTGCTGCAGCCACATTTGAAAGCTTCCGCCCGTTTCACGCCCCTGAAGCCGGCTCCTCCCATCTGTCCCGGCAGGCCTGGGACCACATGCCCAGCCAGCCCGGCAGGGCGGCCCATGCCCGGCCTCCCGAGAGCCTGCACTTCAACACGGCCGACCTCTATCCGCATCCCCAGCAGCTCGCCGCCGCCTCCGGGACAGAAGCGCCGCCGATGACGGCCCCCCAGATCCAGTCGCTGCTTCACAACGCCTCCCGGATAAGCTTCACCAGCCCGGCCCAGGACGCCGGCAGCGGCCGGCGGCCGGATTACTTTCTGGGGGCCGACGGCAAGCTGACGCCCAACCCGAAAGCAACCCCCAGCCGCGACGGCTCCGTCAGCATCGAGGTCCAGTCGAGCAACAAAAGCGAGACCGACGCCAAAAAGCTTGCCGACCAGCTCCAGAAGGCGACGATCAAGGACCTGATCAACTACTTCAAGGCCGACCACAAACCCGGAACCCCGATCCCTCAAGATTGGCTGGACATGCTCAACAAAGAGCCGGACCTGCCGCCACCGGTGGTTCCCCTTGAGCCGGCGCCGGTCGCTCCCGCGCCGGTGGATAATCCCGCCCCGCCCCCGCAGCCGTCGCAGCCGGTCGACACGGGCAGCAGCGGCGGCAGCGCCGGCGGCTCGCCCACGGGCGTAAGCTACGGCGGCGACGCCGGCGGCAGCGCCGGCTCCTCCGGAGGCGGCAACTACGGCGGTGACGCCGGCGGCGCCAGCGGCGGCAGCCCGGCCGCAAACGGCATTTCAGACTGGCCCAGCGTTCCGCCGCCCAGCGGCAACGACGCGCCCAGCGGGCCGGAAGCAGCCAGGCTCGCCCAGGAGGCGTTGAAGGTGGGCGGGGCTGAAGGCACGGTCGGGCTCTGCCTGAAGGGCGTCGAGGACACGCTCGATGCCGCCGGGCTGGGCATCGGGCGTCAGGATTATGCTTACCAGGCCGCCGATGTCCTGGCCAAGGATCACCGCTTCCAGGAGATCAGCTTCGCCGACCGCAAGCCCGGCGACATAGTCGTCTACGGGCCGGCCAGCTGGAACGGCGGCGACGGTCACATAGCCATAGAAGAGCCGGGCGGCAAGGAAGCAAGCGATCACATCCAGAACCAGGTCCAGCCTGACGGCGCCGCCGTCAGGGTCTTCAGACCGGTAGGTTAGCCTACCTGATCGTGTTGAGAAGCACCGGCGGCTTCAGATCGACGCCGGAGTTAACGAACGGGTTGTCCCGGCAGTCGACCTTGATCGCCGGCAGAGGCGGCACGATCACCATTTGAATGTCCTTGTTCGCCCTGGAAGCCTCCGGCGTCCTGGCGCCGTCGTTGGCGCTACCCTGGCTCACCGGCTCCTTCCTGTCGCGGCGCTTCTTCCTGTGTTTGCCGGAGGCGCGATCGCGGCCTGCCTTTGCCGCCACCGCATGCTTAGCGGCGGCGCCGTCACGGGGCTCCGCGGAGGCAGCCTCGACCCTGGAGGCGATCGATCGCCGGTCACCGGCAGCAGCATTCTGATCATTGACCGGCGCGGGGCTGGACGGCGGAAGCACGACAATCATCTTCGTGTCGTCGGCGACCGCCTGCGGCTCCGGCAACGATTCCTTGATCTCGGGAGCAGGCGTGGCGAGCGGCGGCAGCTCGGGAGCGGCATTGGCCAGAAGCGGCTTGATTTCGGGCGGCGGGGGGGCGGCGGTCTCCACGACTTCCTTATAAGGCTCCTCCGCCCTGGCCGGTGACGGAGCAGCAGCCGGCTCCACCGCGGGAACAGGAGTTTCAGCCGCCGCCGCGGACGGGGCTTGCTGCGCGGCCGCGGTGGTCGATACCGCCGGCAGTGCCTGATCGACCTCCGGCGGCGCAGGCGATGGAGCGGTCTCCGCCACCGACGAGGCGGAGGCAAGCGCAGCGCCCCTGTCGGGGGCAGGCAGGCTGGCCATGCTGTCCGCCTCCGGCGCCTCCGCCGCGGCCGGCCCGGGCAGATATCCATGAATGGGCTGCGGGCTGTCGGCAACCACCTGGTAAGGCATGATAAAGGCGGACGGCTTGGCCTCGCCCGGCGGTTTCGGCTGACTGGGCGGCACGTTCTCCTGCTCCTCGAGCTGCTGTCTTATCTGCTGCAGGGCGGCGGTCAGTGCCGGCTTGCCAAACTGGAAGCGGCCGCCGAAATACATACGGAAGTCCATGCCGGTCAGACCGGGCTTGTAGCGCGTGTGGAAGTTCCAGATTGGCTCCGCGCGAGCGAAAACCTGCAGACCGGGCAGCTGTCTTATAACCCGGCGAGCGATTTCGTAGTCGGAGATGAAAGAGTAGCTGTTGATCGGGATCAGAGCATTATGACGGAACGGCTGCCGGAAGTTCTGCACGAAGGTGGTGCTGGCGGAAAACGACCAGCCGCCCCTCGTGTAATAGCCGCCCCAGGTATAGAAGGGATCGATCTCCCGGTTCGGGGAATGGTATTCTCCACGGCCCCGGAACTGGCACAGCGAGTTGGCGTACAAGACAGCACGCGGCGTCAGGATGTACGAGAAGGTGGCGCCGGGCAGGAAGTCAAACACCTCTTTCTGGTGCAGCTGCCACAGGGTGCGGAACTGCATGTCGAGCTGGAGGTTGCCGCGACGCGTCACCGGGATGTTCTGCTGGGCACCATACGACAGCGAGTAGATGATCGTGTTGAGCTGCGTCCAGTGGGAGAGCTGGTCGCGAATCATGAAGAAGTTGCCGTATATGTTCGTGCGCGGTTTCACCTGCCAGCCCCACGTTATGTTGGGCAGAATACGCATCACCACATCGTGCGCGCTCGCCTCGTTCAGCGTCCGCAGGATCTGGGCTTGCTGGAAGGCGTTGGCAGTACGAAACTGCCCGGGCGTGGTTATCTCCCTGAGCAGCACCCGCTTGGTCGGAAACTGGAAGACGTTCGTCTCATAACGAACTGATTGCTCGTAGGTGCAGGTAAAGTAGAAGGGAGCGGGCAACCGTTGCAGCACGCGCAACTGCAGGTTCTCCCCGAAGGACGTCCGCTCCTGCGCCGCCGGCAGTGGCACCACGTCGGTAGGCAAAATGGTGCTGCTCGGTGGCGCTTGGCCTTGAGCCAGAGCCGGCGCGCCGGCGGTAGTCAGCGCGCTCAATCCAACGGCCAGGCTTATCACCAAAGAAAGCAACCGGCTCCCCGGAGTCAGGCTGTTGGAAAGCGGTTTGGGAGCGGACGGCATGACCCGTTCTTCCTTTGCCGACTTCATCAGTACTTCCAAATCTAGCCTTGTCTGGAGAGCCAGTTGCAAACGGGTCTTGAGAGAGCTTTCTTCAATGAAGAATACTCTCAAAAGCACTCGCTGGCAAGAGCGATTGCCTTATGCGGCTACTTCTTGGCAGGAGCTGCCGCACCACCGGTGGGGGCAGTGCCACCAGCGCGCAATCTTTCCGACGGCGAGACCTTCTTGACAATGTCTTCGGTGATATCCACCCCGTTGTTGACGATCTTGTCTCCACCAGCGTAGACACCAGCCCCGTCGATCACCAGGTCGAGGTTCTTCTCCTTGGCGACCGCGTTCACCACCTGGGCGATGTTCTGGGTGGCGATGGCATTCTGCGTCTGCACGAGCTGGATCAGCGCTTGCTGCTGAGCGTTGATCTGAAGCTGAAGGTCTCTTGCCATCTTGTCAAGCTCTTCCTTCGGCTTCTTCTCTTCTTGAGCCTTCTGAAGCGACTCGTTGCCCCTTCTGACGAACTCACGCAGCTCGTTTTCAGCTTGCGTTCTCAGCGTTTCAGCGCCGGCTGCTTCCGGATAGGAGGCCTTCACGAGAGCCAGGTTGAAATAACCGACTTTAAGCGAGACCGGGGATGCAGATTTTTGCGCAAAAACGGGCGACGAAGCGCCAGCCAGCACGAGCGAAAATGCTGCACACGCAGCAGCGATGTTTCTTAGTTTCATTGTAACCACCTAATTTTCTCTCCTGTGTTCACCGTCTACAAACCGGAAAGCAGCACTTACGAATGGATCGCGCACAAACCGCTCCCCTTATCCTCACCACCTGTATCTATTTACCACCACCTGCCGGAGCCGGGGCTCCGCCACCACGGGTAGCGCCACCGGCAGGACGACCCGCCTGCGGCGCCAGCTTCTTGACCACGTCTTCGGTGATGTCGATGCCGTTGTTGACAATCTTGTCACCGCCGGCGTAAACACCAGCTCCATCTACGACCAGGTCAAGACTCTTGTCTTTCGCGACCGCGTTGACGGCCTGGGCGATGTTCTGGTTGGCAATCGCTGTTTGCGTCTGAACCAGCTGAACCAGCGCCTGCTGTTTCGCGTTTATCTCCGTCTGCAAGTCCCGAGCAATTTTTTCGAGCTCTTCTTTTGGCTTCTTCTCTTCCTGCGCCTTTTGCAGACGCTTGTTTCCTTCCTCGACATCCCTGCGCAACTGGCCTTCCGCCTGAGTCCTCAAAAGCTCGGACCCGGCTGCTTCCGGATAGGACGCTTTGACGAGCGCCAGGTTGAAGTAGCCGATCTTCACCGAGGTCGGCTGCGCCGTCTTTTGCGCAAGAGCTGGGCCCGATGCGGCCAGGGCGGCGACAACCGCGATGGCGCTCAAGCTTGTCATGGGCTTAACTTTCATCATCTCCAGCCGCTTCTCACACTCATATACGGTACAGGCTCGCAATTATACATGCTCAGTAAACCAAAATTTATGACGCCCCAAACAGCGACTGGAGAATCGGACCGCATTTTTACGATTACTTTACAAAATGGCTTCGGGCACAGCCTGCTCACAGGAACTCCACCAGGGCGCCAAGCGGTTTTCGTCCGGCATAGCCGTCGCCGACCAGATGCCAGTGTTCGATGTCCGGCTCCCCCATCCTCCAGCACAGGAAAAACGACAGCCCCCCCTCCCGGCTGGGGAAGTCGATCAGCCCGCTGTGCAGGTCTCGCAGGATGACTCCCGCCTCGTTCACCCGCTCCACCCAGTAATTCAAGCGCTCGAGGTAATCACGCTGCGCCCCGGACAGCCCTTCGGCGGCCTGCTCGCCTGCACGCCCTTCCCCGGCAACCCTGTCCAGCTCGTCGTAACGGTGGTTGGCCGGACCGAGGGCCTCCCGGAACGGCTTGAGATCATCCTCGGCACAGCTCAGCAGCTCTCTTATAAGCGGAAGCTTCCGGCGAGCTTCTTCCAGGGAGAATATTTTTCCACCCACAACGCCCCCTCGCCACCGGCTGAGCCAGCTGCCCGCGCGCCATCCCGCGCCCACGGCCGGGCGCAAAACACGCCTGCGAATCGCCATCACGCCCCACCGGCAGCAATATACCCACTGAGGAAGTAAAATTTCACGGTCCGTTCTTTCTCCACCCGAACCCTCGAGGACCGGCCTTAATGGAAACTCTCGTCGACCTCACGAGACCGCTCGTGGTCCTGGACAAGGACACCTTTCCGGCCGTGTTGATGCCGCTTTTCCGCATCATCGCGCCGGAAGTGGAGTTCGTCGATCACAAGGCGGGGGCCAGGATCATGAGCCAGATCTTCGGCTGCAGCGAGGCCGACCTGCCCTCGGGAGAAGGTTGGGCTGAGGAGAACATCTCGCTGTCCTCACACCTGGGAACCCATGTCGATGCGCCCTGGCACTACGGCAGCACCTGCGCCGGCGCCAGAGCCAGGACGGTCGATCAGATCCCGCTCAACGAGCTTTACGCCGACGCCGTGGTTCTTGATCTGACGCACAAACGCGGCACCGGGCAGGCGATCACCGTGGAGGACCTGGAAAAAGCGCTGTCCAGGACAGGCTACAGGATAAAGCCCGGCGACGCCGTGCTGATCCGCACCGATCACGATAAATTCGACCTGCGCGATCCCCTCAGATACAACTACCCCGGGCTCGTGCGCGAGTCCAGCTTGTGGCTGGCCGATGTGGGGGCGAAAATCGGGGGAACCGACGCGCTCGGCTGGGACCGCCCTTTCCCGGTCATGGTTGCCGACTGGCAGCGCACGCGCGACAAGCGCTACATCTGGGATGCGCACTATGCCTTGCGGGAGGTGGAGTTCTATGTGGTGCAGCAGCTGGCTAATCTCGACAAGCTCCCCGCTTCCGGCTTCCGCGTCGGCTTCTTTCCGCTGCCGCTGGTCGGCGCCAGCGCCGCCCCCGCCCGCGCCGTCGCCTTCCTGCCCGGGGCAAGCACATAAAAAGGGCGGGGTTACCCGCCCTTTCAAGCCCGAGAATCGTGCGACCGGTGATTCTCAGGTTGTAGTAAGCCGCCGGTTGGTTAATCTTTCTCGAGCCATACTCAAAAAGAACGGCGACTGAATCCAGCCTAGCCCGGAGTCCGGCAGAATAACATGGTGTTTACCCTAGTTTTTTCCGGTTGTCAGGAGGAGGAGATAGCCAGGCTTGTCTTTTAAGCACCCGGAACCGCTTTCCGGCGCCTGTTTTTATCGTTACCACAGGCTGACCAAGCACACGGTGGAGAAGCTGCTGGCAAGCCACCATCACCTGGACTGGGACAACCAGCCGGACCCGTTCCGCAGATACGCCGGCGCCCCGACGGTCGATCTGCCCGACCCGTCGTACATCTGCCCTGTCTCCTTCTTCCAGGGGCTGGCCTCGACGCTGGCCGGACAGGAACCGGCTGGACAGGAATTGGCGGTTCCGGCGCAGGAAGGCGATCTGGGCTTTCTCTCCCACCTGCTCTACTACTCCCTGTCCATAAGCGCCTGGAAAGAGCTTGCCGGTACCGGGCACCGCTGGTCGCTGCGGGTCAACCCCTCCTCCGGCGATCTGCACCCCACCGAGGCGCACCTGCTGGTCCAATCGGCCGGCGACCTCGCCGCCGGCGCCTATCACTACCTGGTGCCGGAGCACAAGCTCGAGCAGAGGGCCAAAGGCGAGATCGCGCAGCAACTGTGGCAGGCCCTGGGGCGGCGGAGCGACTGCCCGCCGGTAATTGTCTGCCTGACAAGCATTTTCTGGCGCGAAGCCTGGAAATACAGGGACAGGGCTTATAGATATTGCCAGCACGATATGGGACACGCGCTGGCCGCGCTGATGCTGTCCGCCGGCACGCTCGGCTGGAGCTGCGAGATCGCCGGCGAATTTCCCGACCGAGAGCTTGCTGCATGGCTGGGCTTCGCCGGCTCCGACGAGCAGCCGTCCCTGCTTCTCGGGCTCAGGCCAGCACCGCTGCGCGCCAGCACCCCCGAAAACGCGGCCAGCCCCGGGGGCGCGGGCGCCCCGCCCGCATCCCATCGTGAAAGCGAGGGAGCCGCGGGCGCCGGACCCGCTTTCCAGTTCACAGGCAAGCCCAACCAGCTCTCCCCGGAGATCATTCGCTACCGCTCCATCGACGATGTCCACGCCTCGACCGTCCTGACGCCCGGGGAGTATCGCGCAAGGTCAGGCCGCGCGCTGCCGCCGGCCGGCGGGCGCCTGCCAGGCATCACCGCCTGTGGTGCAGAGATCGAAGCCGTTTACGAGCCGGCCGCCGCCCGGTCCGGCTGGAACGTACACCGCCTGGTGCGCGCGCGCCGGTCCGCCGTCGACATGGACGGCCAGCAGGAGATGGGGCTGCGCGAGCTGACGACGATACTCGTTGCCGCCACCCGCGGCTTCCTCGCCGACTTCCAGAGACCATGCCCGTGGAAGGCCGGCGGCACCTGCGGTCACCACCTTATCCACCTCTTTCTCTACGTTCACCGGGTGCGCGAGGCGCGCCAGGGCATCTACTACTTCGACCGCGTCGGTCAGAGGCTCGTTCCCCTCGTCTTCGCGGACCAGCGCGAAGCGGCCAGGTATTTCAGCTGCTTCCAGGATATCGCCGCCGACGGGTGTTTCGCGGTCTCAATGATTGCCGATTTCAACACCGCCTATGAGCTTTACGGGGATCGCGGCTACCGTTACGTTCACTTCGAGGCCGGCGTCATCGGGCAGTGGCTCTATCTCTCGTCGCTGGCCCTCGGTTACGACTCGACGGGAATAGGTTGCTTCATCGACGACCTGGTGAACCAACACCTGGATCTGCCAGCCGGATTTGAGGTAGTGTACAACTTCACGGTCGGAAGGGCGGTGCTCGATCCCCGGCTGACCACGTTGCCCTCCTACAGTTTTCCTGACCCCGCCGCCTCCACGGACGCATAAGGATCATGAGTCTAGAGACCGACATGCCCTGGGAGAGGGTGGAGCGCAACAAGCCGCTGCGCGATGATGTGCGCCTGCTGGGTACCCTGCTCGGCGAAACCATCCGCCGCCTGGACGGCGAGGCCGTGTACGAGAAGGTGGAACGGTTTCGCCGGCTGTGCAAGACTCTCCACACAAGCGATGACCGGACCGCCCGAGACGAGTTGCTGGCGCTCATCGACAGCCTCGACCTGGAGACAGCAGCCCGGATCATCAAGGCCTTTCTCACCTACTTCGACCTGATCAACATCGCCGAGCAGAACCACCGCATCCGGCGGCAGGCGGACTACGGAAAGTCAGCGGCCGACGCCCGGCAGCCTGATTCCCTGGCTCAGCTCTTCGACCGCCTCGCCGCCGGGGCGGCGCCTGCCGAGGCGGTTCTCCATGCGCTCGCCGGACTGGACATCGAGGTGGTCTTCACCGCGCACCCGACCGAGATCATGAGACGCACGGTACTTTTGAAACAGCTCGAGCTGGCCGGTTACCTCTACAGCAGGGGCCACCCGCCGCACACCCGCCAGGAGGAGCAGCGACTGGAGGACGGGCTGCGGGGCACGGTCGAGTCGTTGTGGCTCACGGATCACATCTACTATTTCCAGCCCGGCGTCATGGATGAGGTCAAATACGGGCTTTACCACTTCGACCACGTGGTGATAGACGCCGTGCTCGATGTTCACCGGGAGCTCAAGGGCAGATGCAGCGAGCTTGCCGTTCAAACAGGCAAGCAGCTTTCCGACCGCTCGACTTTCATCACCTTCGGCTCCTGGATAGGCGGGGACCGCGACGGCAACCCGTACGTGACGCCCGAGATCACCAGGGACACCCTGCACTATCAGCGCTCGCTCATCCTGCGGCGCTATCTCAAGGAGCTCGAGTCCCTCTTCAACGAACTGAGCCACTCACGCAACTGGGTGGGCGTGAGCCCCGGCCTGGACGCTTCCCTGCGCTCGGAGGTGGAGCGGGTCTCGGAGCCGACCAGGCGGCTCGCCCAGCGCTACAAGCTGGAGCCGTACCGGCAGAAGCTGCTTTTCGTGCGGGAGAAATTAAGGAACACCCTGGCAGCAGCTGATCCTGCCCCGGCAGGGCACATGGACTCGTCGCTGCAGTACAGAAACTCTCACGAGCTTCGCCAGGATCTCCAGCTCATGCTGGACTCGCTGGCCGGGACCGGATGCCGGGCGAGCGTGCGCGGGCTCGAGCGTTTAAAAGACATGGTCGACGTCTTCGGCTTTCACCTCGCCAAACTGGACATCCGCCAGCACAGCTCCCGCCACGCGCAGGCGGCCGACGAAATAACCAGGACGCTCAAGCTGGCCCGGACCGGGTATTTGCAGATGCCGGAAGCGGAGCGCCTGGCATTTTTGACGGAGCACCTGGCCAGAGATGAAGGTCTTATCCCGAAAGATCTGGCTATGAGCGAGGCCACCAATGAGACCATCGAAGTGTTCCGCACCATGGCCGACAGCCAGGACCGGCACGGCGCCCAGGCGCTGGACACCTACATCGTGAGCATGACTCGCAGCGCCAGCGATCTGCTGCTGGTCCTTTTCCTGGCCAGACAGTGCGGTCTGCACGATCAGGGGCGCCACCGGCAGCGCACGATCAGCATCGTGCCGCTGTTCGAGACGATCGACGACCTGCGCCGGGCGCCCGAGATCTTCTCCACCTTATTGGCCAATCCGGCCTACCGAGCCTATCTGAAAGCCAGGGGCGAACTGCAGGAGATCATGATTGGTTACTCTGACAGCGGCAAGGACGGCGGCATCGTTACCTCCAACTGGGAGCTGTACAAGGCGCAGCAGGAGCTGGCTTCCATGGCCAGGTCGGCCGGGATCGAGCTCAGGCTCTTTCACGGGCGCGGCGGCACTATAGGCCGCGGCGGCGGGCCGACCCACAGGGCGATCCTCGCCCAGCCATCAGGGACGGTGGCAGGCCGGATCAAGCTCACCGAGCAGGGCGAGGTGATCTCCTCAAAGTACGCCCTGCACGCCATAGCGGTGAGGAACTTCGACCGGCTGGCGGCGGCGACGGTGGAGGCCAGCCTCCCGGGCGCCCGGGCATCGCGGGCGCAGGAGGACAAGCCGGAATGGCACCGCTTCATGGAGGAGCTCTCGCAGGCGGCCTGCGAGACCTACAGGCGGCTCGTTTACGAAAGCGACGGATTCATCGACTTCTTTCAACAGATAACGCCGATAAACGAGATCTCCCAACTCCGCCTGGGGTCGCGCCCGACGCGGCGGACAGCCGATAGCCGGTCGATCGCCGACCTGCGAGCGATCCCGTGGGTATTTGCCTGGACCCAGAGCCGTATTATGCTGCCGGCCTGGTACGGGCTGGGTTCGGCCGTTGAAAAGCAGATCCACAAACGTGGACCGGGAGCCCTGGCGCTCATGAAAGAGCTGTACCTGGACTGGCCGTTCTTCAACGTGCTCATCTCCCGGATCGAAACCTCGCTTGCGATCGCCGACATGAACATCGCCGGCTATTACCGGGACAACCTGGCGCAGGATGAGCGGGCGGCAGGACGTTTCTTCACCGTTATCGAAAACGAGTACGCCAGAACGCGCCGGTTCGTTCTCCAGGTCACCGGATGTGAGAACCTGCTGGACAACAACCCCTTTCTGCAGCGCTCGATAGCCCTGCGCAACCCCTATGTCGACCCGCTCAGCTACCTGCAGGTGCGCTACATCCGCGAGTTGAGGGCTCGCAGCGGCGAGCAAGGAGAAGCCGGCGGCGAGGGCGGGCCGCAAGCCAGCGCCGCCGGCGACCGCTTGCTGGAGATTGTGCTCATGGCCATACACGGCGTCGCCGAAGGTTTGCAAAGCACCGGCTGATGAGGGCATAAGACATACGGTGCTTCGTCAAGGCGGGTGTCCGATAATGCCGGAAGAGATCATCATCGACAGCGACACCCTCCGCTGGCACCACTTCGCGGATCCAGACGATCCGGAGCTGACCGTGCTTGCCGCGCAGTACAAGCTCCACGAGCTGGCGATCGAGGACTGCTTGAGCGTCTCGCAGCGGCCCAAAATGGACGATTACGGTCACTTCCTCTTTTTTATCTTCAACACCCTGCACTGGCGGGAAAAAGACGAGAGCTTGATTCTCGGCAAGATCGGCGTATTTGCCGGCGACCGCTTCGTGGTCACGATAACAGACGGCGAGAGCCGGACCGTGGATTTTGTGCGGGCCAAGTGCAGGTCCGGCACCGCATACGAGACCCCCGACCGGCTGGTGCATGCGCTGCTGGACACAGTCTGCGACCAGTTTCAACCGCTCGTCGACCTGATCGCCGAGGATATCGCCGAGGTGGAATCGGCCATCTACGAGCGGGTGGAGCCGGCGCTCACCAAGAGAGCCTACGGCGTCAAGCGGGTCCTCATGACCCTGCGCAGGACGGCCGCCGCTCACCGCGAGATCATCAATCAGCTTTTGCGAAGGCAGCCGCCCTTTGTCGGCCCCAACGTCACCCTCTACTTCCGCGACATTTACGATCACCTGCTTCTGGCGCTCGAGCTCATCGAGTCGAATCGCGACCTCGTGCTGGGCATCATGGATCTCAATTTATCGGCCACCGCCTACAAGACCAACGAGATTGTCAAGGTCCTGACCATGTACGCCACGCTTCTCCTGCCGCTCAATTTGATCACGGGATTCTTCGGCATGAACTTTCCCCAGATGCCGCTTTTGCGCGAGCGTTTCGGGCTGCCGCTCGTCTGCCTGGTCATGCTCATCACCACAATCATGATCTCCCGCTATCTGAGAACGCGGGAATGGTGAAGGCAAGCGATCTAATGCCTTGAGCCGAATTTGTCAAAACCCTGCCCCGGAGTTGTCATCCCCGCGCCTTACTCTGGCAGTGTGAGGACGCCGACAGGCAAAGAGCATGCGGCGGTCCGGCAGGCGGAGCGACAAGGAGACAGGTCATGGACAAGAGCGATGAAATTCGGCAGGAGATCGAGAACAAGCTGGAGGTGTACGAGAAAGCCTCCCTGACCAAGTTGCAGGACGAGCTGTCCCCGCAGGAGCAGCTGGCCGTTTTGAAGCAGATCAAGGCCGACATGGCCAGCGAGGGCAAACCGAAGCCGGTGCTGCAGCAGGGCAGCGACGGCAAAATGTACCTGACGCTCTAACCGGCATTCAAGCCGTAAGTTTCCCGGGGGATCCGGAACACCGCCGGCTGCCCGGCATCAATCGCCCGATGACGGCTGGGCAGCCGACGGCCCGGCCGTCACAATCAGGGCAGCCGCTATCCAAAAAATAAACTGCACCTGCGGGCGGTAGAAAACGGTGTCCACCAGCCCGTGCGCCATGAGTCCGACAAGCGCAGCCGCTAAGCCGGCGATGAGCCAGCGGAGACCGCCGTCTGCGGTAGCGTAAAAGTTCAGGTGCGCGCGGGCCAGCAAGCCGACAACCAGGGCGGCAAACGAGGCCAGCCCCGCCACGCCCGCCTCCACCGCCACCTCCAGCGGCACGCAGTACGTCCCCAGCGCGTCGAAGCTGGAGATCATGTAAAGACCGTAAGCCAGGCGGAAAGCCTTGTTGCCGGGCCCGACGCCGAACCACCAGTTGTCCTTGAACATCTGCAGGGAGGAAAGCCAGACATTGAGCCGGTAGCGGTTCGACGTGTGCTCGCCGCCCGCGAAGATGGACATGAATCGTTGCTCGACGGCGGGAACGAAATGAACGGCCAGCCAGGCAAAAACAGGCAGGGCGCAAAGACCGATCAGGATCCACAATCTGGTCCTCGGCTGCTCTCGCCACAACCAGTTCCCGGCAATCATAGCCAGGCCGGAAGCGGCCCCTATAAGGCCGATATAGCCGCCGCGGCTGCCGGTGAGGACAACCGCCAGGGCGAGGACCCCGGTGATGCCCAGAAGCGGCAGGCACAGATACAACCTCTTGCCCCAGGCCGCCACCATGGCCAGGGCGAAGGAGAGCGGCACCAGCGGAACCAGATAACCGGCCAGCAGGTTGGGATTCCCCAGGGTGGAGTATATGCGCGTCCCCTGCATCTCGACGGAGGGATCCTCCCAGGTTGCCAGCGGCGCCACGCCGATCTTGTACTGGTAGAGCCCGTAGAGCGCCACGGCCAGCCCCGAGAGAACCAGGCAGGCGATCACCGCCACCATCCGGCGCCGCGACTGCCCGAGCACCGCCACGAACAGGAAGTAGCCGGTGACGAAGACCGCCAGCTTGGCGAGGCCTGTCATGCTGGCCAGCAGGTAGTGGGAGGCAAATGTTGCCACCACGTTGGCGCCGAAATAGGCCAGCACGACCCCGTCGATGGCGGTCGCCCTGTAGACCTCCTTGCCGCCCAGCCAGGCACCGGCCAGGCGCAGCCCGGCGGCCGCCAGCACGAAAAGGGCCAGCCCTTCCCTGTCGTTGGCAAACTGGCGCATGCCGAGCGCCATCGCCAGCGCCAGCACCACCAGGAAGCTAATCAGCTCCAGCCAGCAGGCAAAGCGCTGCACGGGCGCGCTCGATATCCGCCGGCCGCGACGCGAGAACCAGGACCAGAGCGTGCCGGCCGTCGACCCGCTCAGCGTGCGCAGCCAGGCCTCGTCGCAGGCAGCCAGCGCCAGGCGGGAAATGAGCCCTGGTTTCTCCTTGCGAGCCGGACAGGTCATGGTTTATTTCACTGGCGTGATATCCACCACCACGCCCTGGATTCTGTACTTGAACCCTTCCAGATCAATCTGGTTGCCAACCTTGATCTTGTTGCCCCTGACCACGTAACCGTCGGCGGTGACATCCGCCTGGTCGACCACCGTCACCTCGAAGTCGTTGGCCAGCGGCTGCGCCGGATCGGGAAAGGAGAGCGCCTTCTTGCCGTCCGCTGAGAGGAAGGAGACCTGCTTGGGCCAGTGCTTGACCTCGCTTATGGTCATCGGCGGTTGCACCGGCTGGTTCCTGATCGTAATCGCCGACTTGTCTCCGACCTTGAACAGGTCGAGATCCTCGGTCTTGACGCCGACCATATATACCTTGATCGCCACCCTGGACACGCCCTGGATAACCTTGTTGACACCGGCATGACCGGCGCGAGCCAGGAAGAATCCGGCCAGCGCCAGCAAAACGACGACGACAACGGCAAAATCGAACAGGTTTAGCTTGCCACCGGCCCTGCTTGCTTGAGTGCTCACGAAAATCTCCTTCTAGCCCGCGCCTAAATTATATCGACCTGCGGAAACTACGTATGCCGGTGTCTAATTTTCCGGCAACGGAGGTAGAAGCTTGCAGCGAACAACTGGCGCTCGGGAGAGGAATGACGACGATGGCAGAATTCGGACTCGGCAACCGCGCAGGTCAGCAGGGATCTGCCCGGGCCCCGTTTGCGGAAGCCGCGAGCGAGACGGCATCCGCCGGGCGCGACCCCGGCGATGGCTCGCTCAACCGACTTTCCCTGGAAGCCGGCGACCGCCAGCAGGTGATTGAGGCACAAACCTCGGCCATCATGGAGCCGATTGTCGAGCGCCTGTGCGGACTGCCGCCGGAAATGATAGCCTCCCTCCTGGCACCGCACCCGCAACTGCAAGGCCCGGCCTGGGAGGCCGCCCGCGCCCACTTCGCCGACCTCATCGAGCAACGGCAGGCCCTCGGATAGAACCGCGCAGGCAATGCCATGGGCGCATGCAATGCGCCCCTACGAGGGCAGATCGGTGTCCTCCAGCGCTTGCAGCAGCTCGTTGCAGTCGGTCGTGGCCGTGCCGGGCTTGGTCACCACGATGCCGGCGGCAAGGTTCCCCAGGGCCATGGCCTCGTCATAGCCGGCGCCCGTGACCAGGGCAAGGGCCATGGTGGCGACCACGGTGTCGCCGGCGCCGCTGACGTCGAAAACCTCGCTCCTGCTGAAGACCGGCAGCTCCATCCGCTCGCCGTCGCGCGAGAAGAGCGCCATCCCCTCCGCACCGCGCGTGATAAGCACCGAGGCGGCGCCGGTGGCGCGCAACAGGTCCGCCCCCGCCCGCTCGAGCGCGGCGGGCGAATCGATGGCGTAGCCGACGGCCGCCTCGGTGTCCGGCTGGTTCGGGGTAATCAGGCTCACGCCCTGGAACCGCTGGAAGCCGTTCTGCGCGTCCACAATCACCTTCAAGCCGTGCTGGGCAGCCACCTTCAGGCAGGCCGCGATTGTCGCGTCGGAGACCACGCCGCCCCGGTAGTCGGAGAGGACGACCGCTTGATAGTCCACCGCCACCGCTGCCAGCTTCTCCACCAGCAGCTGCTCGATGTGAGCGCTTACCGGATCGTGACAGATGCGATCCAGCCTGAGCAGCTGCTGCTTGAAGGAATGCGACTTGGAGAGGATGCGCGTCTTGACCGTGGTCGGGCGTGTCGTGTCCTCGACCAGGGCATGCCTGATGCCCGCCTTCTCGAAAAGCCCGGCCAGGCTGGCCGCGTACTGATCGCGCCCGCAAACGCCGACCGCACAGCAGGTGCCGCCGAGGGCGGCGATGTTGTTGGCCGTGTTTGCCGCCCCGCCAGGCATGAGCTGCGTCTCGACGTGCTCGAGGATGAGCACCGGCGCCTCACGCGATATGCGCTCGGGCTTGCCCTCGAGCAGCTCGTCGATAAGCAGATCGCCGAAAACCAGGACGCGTCCCCGGGACAGATTGCCAATCCGCCGGCTAAGCGCGGCCTTGCTCAAAGCGGGGGGGACGTATGCGGAGCGGTTAGCGGTGCCGAGATGAGAGGTTTGCATGCCGCCCAATATAGCGCACGACCTGACGAACTATCCCTGCGTCGGGCGCATGCTTAGAGCATCGTTATCGCTTGACAATCGCCATGGGGCGGCCCTTCGAGGGAAAGCCTGGCCAACCTGAGCTTAGCGCGGGAAAGCGCCGCTTATTCCGGCAGGTCGCTGAATTCCAGCGCTTCCAGAAGCTCGCTCTGGCTGGTCGTCGCGGTTCCCGGTTTTCCAACCACGATTCCGGCGGCAAGATTGCCCAGCGCCATCGCCTCCACGAAATCGCAACCGGTGGCCAACGCCAGCGACATGGTGGCGGCTACGGTATCACCGGCGCCGGTGACATCGAACACCTCCTGCTTGTTGAAAGGCGGCAGCTTCACGATCCCGCAGTCGGGGCGGAAAAGGGCCATGCCCTGCGCGCCGCGCGTCACCAGCAGGGCGTGCGCGCCGGTCAGGAGCAGCAGCTTGTTGCCCGCACGCTCGAGCGACTCCTGCGAGTCGATCTTGAAACCGACGGCCCTTTCCACGTCGGGTTCGTTCGGCGTCAAAAGCGTGACCTGCTGGAAACGATCGAGACGATCCTGGGCGTCAACGACAATCTTCATGCCCCGCTCGGCCGCGATGACGCTGCAGGCTCTGGCCACCGCATCGGTGATCACCCCGCCCCGGTAGTCGGAGAGCAGGATTGCCGAGTATTGCCCGGCAACCTGTTTGAGGCGCTCGATAAGCAGGCTCTCCACGGCCGGATCGACCGGCTGGTGCGACATGCGATCCAGCCTCAGCAGTTGCTGCCTGAACGAGTGCGACCGGGACAGGATGCGCGTCTTGACCGAGGTCGGGCGGCTGGGATCCTGCACCAGCCCCTGGCTGATGCCGGCAACTTCGAACAGCTCGGCCAGCTTGCCCGAGTAGCTGTCCCGCCCGCAGACGCCGATGCCGTGGCAGCCGCCACCGAGCGCGGTGACGTTGTGGGCGGCATTCGCCGCGCCGCCGAGGACGAGTTCCGTGTTGACGTGCTCGAGGATGAGCACCGGCGCTTCCCGCGATATGCGCTCCGGCGCGCCTTCGAGAAACTCATCGATCACCATGTCGCCGACGACGATCACCCGGCCGGCCGCCAGCCCCTGGATCTTCTCCCGCAGCCTGGCCTTGCTGAACTGCGCCGACGCCGGGCGCGTCCCCGCGCCGCCCATCTCGGGCAGGTGCAGGTGCTCGAGCTCCTTGAACAGCTCGCGCCCCAAGTGGCTCTCCGGATCGATGCCCAGTGAAAGATCCGTGGCCTTTTTCGCCTCCTCGATGTACTGGAGATGCTTGTAGAGTTTGGCAAGCTCGAGCGCGGTGGCCAGGGCGTCGTCGGCGTTGGTGACCCTGGCCAGCATCTCGCGCGTCGCCTCCAGCTCGCGTTGCTGGTCGGCGGTCAGCCCGTGCTCATCCGGGCGCGGCGTCTCCTTGAGAAACTTGTCCACCAGCGGCTTCAGGTCGGCGACCGGTCGCTCCAGCTTTTCGTGCAGGAACTCGGCCTTGCGGATCTGGAACTGCGGCTTGTGCCCCATCTGGTAAGTGAACGGGGAGAGCGCGGAAGGAGCGGGTTGAGACGCTTGCCCGCCCGAGCGCTCCATCTGGGCCGCCCGCCCGGTTTTCTCGGCGTCGGCCTGCGCCCTGGCCGCCTCGTCCTTCGCCTGCATTTTCACGACGTCGTCATAAGACAGACCGGAGGAGCCGCTTGCCTTCTCGGCCGCCGGCTCTTGATCCGGCTTCTTGTCGTTGCTGGGCGGGTCGAGTGGATTCGTCATCTGGCGCCTGATTGACTGGCTGTCCCTGCTGTCCATTCTACTCCGGCCGGCGAAAGTCCGATAATCTTTTCGCCGTGCGGGTTTTCAGCGTTATTAAGCGTGCCTTATGTTAAAATTGGGGCATCAACGGGCTTTGTCGGCGGGGGAATTACGGGAGAAAGCGATGAGGCGGTCACACTTTTTCCGGCTGGCTTTAATCTCTGCGTTGCTGCAGTGCGGCGGCCCATCGCTGCCGGGCTCAGCGGCCCAGGAGGCTTCCCCGCCCTCTCCGCCGGCCGCGGACGCCACCTTGCGCCAGCCGGTGCCGGTGCTCGAGCCTCAACCGCCGGCGCCGAAAGTGGCGGTCGTGCGTGTCGATCGTCTGACCGCCTTCCGGATGGCCCGCGATCCCTGGCTTTACAAGTCGGCGGCGGCGGATCCGGGAATCGTGGCGGCCATCTGCCAGCATCCCCTGGCCGCCTGGATGCTGACCAGGAACCGCCATCTGGGCGAAATCGCGGACTCGGATCACTACGTCTGCCGGCGCCTGACGCGGTGGCGTCTGGCTGCATGGACTCTGGTGCAGAACCCGGAGGCAGACCACGTGATCGCGCTCGATCCGGAGGGGATCTACCGGGCCATCAATCGCGACCCGCACATAGCGCACAGGCTGGCCAAGCATCCGATGTTCAACCAGATGGTGGTCGAGAACCCGGACCTCGGTGAGTTCATCGCCAGGCACATGTAGGGCGGCCCGGGCATAATGAGCTTGAAGACCCGAAGGAGTTTTCAATGTTCCATGCCAGGTTGCTCGAGCTGGAATCGGAGCTCATAGCCAGGGAGCAGAGCGCCAGGCGGTTCGCGGTTCTGCCGCCTGATTGCAAATGCCTGCTTGAGTTCATCGAGCGGCAGGTGGAGCTGCGGCTCGGCAACCCGGTTCCGCCCGACTGGAGGGGCTGGCTGACTTACAGGCGCGGCGCCGATTCGCTCATCGTCTGCCGCGGGCGCGCAGTCGCCCGACAGGGCAGCCTCGGCAAGTGCCGGGCCGGCCTCGACGTCGCTTACGGGCTCGACACGGTAACCGAATACGAGCGCGGGTTCGACGTGAGCCCGCCGCCGGATCTGGATCACCTCCTGCTCAACTTCGGGGCCGGGGAAAGGTCGCAGGTTTACCTGTGGTACGGCGAGAACCTGGCCCCCTACAGGCTTATCTTCATGGCCGACGTCGCCGACTATCCGTACGAGGCGCTCAGCCAGGCCGTGGTGGAAGCCTGCACCTGGATCCTGAAGAAGCCCAGGCACCTGACCTTGCCCGAGTTCCTGAAGGAGAGCGAAAAGCCCGGCAAGCCGTCCGAGTGAGTCGGTCAGGCCTTGTCTTTGGCGGCATCCGTGACCTTAATCGTCGCCGGGCCCGGCTGCCGCTCGTCCGGCGCCGGACCGCTCAGGCTGGCCGTTATCTTGGCGGCCGCGGTCCTGGCGAAATCGAGCAGCTCGATCGGCACCGGAAAGATAAGGGTGGTGTTCTTCTCCGCCGACACCTCCACCATCGACTGCAGCTGCCGCAGCTGCATGGCGCCCGGCGAAGACCCGATCACCCTGGCCGCCTGGGACAGCTTTTCGGCGGCCTGCAGCTCGCCTTCCGCCGCCACCACCTTGGCCCGCCGCTCGCGCTCGGCCTCGGCCTGCCTGGCCATCGCCCGCTGCATGGCCTGCGGTATCTCCACGTCCTTCACCTCCACGGTGTTTACCTTTATCCCCCAGCCTTCCGTCTGCCTGTCGATCATGGCCTGCAGCTTGGCGTTGATCATGTCCCGCTCGGCCAGCAGGTGGTCGAGGTCGTGCTGCCCGAGCACGCTGCGCAAGGTCGTCTGGGCAATCTGGTTGGTGGCCGAGTAGGGGTCCTCGATCTTGGTCACCACCTTGAAGGGATCGATCACCTGGAAGAAGCAGACGGCGGCCGTTTTGGCCGAGACGTTGTCCTTGGTGATGATCTCCTGCATCGGGATCGACATGGTGATGATGCGCAGGTCGACCTTTTTTGCCGACTCGATTAGCGGCGCCACAAAGCACAGCCCCGGCCCGCGCACGCCGACCGCCCGCCCCATGCGAAAGATCACCAGCCGGTCGTACTCGTTGACGAACCTGACGCTCGAAAGCCCGAGCATCAAGGCCACGAAGCCGATTATTTCAATGAAGCCCATCTTGCCATCTCCTCGTCTTTCTCACCCATCCCTTACCCGAGCCGGGCGGGAACGAAACTCCCCGACCCCGCCTCCGCGGCATGCCTGCGCTGCAGCCGGGCTCGGCTGCCCGCCTGCCGCCCGGGGGCAATGTCTGTCGAATTGCACAGTGATCCGGACCGCTTGTCCACCTACCATCTTTCATGGCATCGAGAGAAGCGAGGATTGGGCGCGATGCGCGACGGAACAAACCTTCAAACCGAGCTTGACCTGCTTACGGCCTATGACGCCCGGCGGCAAAGAAGGCCTCAGCGTGAATCGGCTCTGGAGGCGGCCATCGAGTGGCTGGATCCGCTCGAGCTGGCGGCAAAGTTTCAACTGCAGGCGATGGAACGGAAAGCCGCCAGGGCAATCGCCCAGATGCAAACCATGCCGGAGAAGGAAAAGAGCCGCCTGGCCGAAGAGATTGAGCGCACGCGCAATGAGGCTTATTCGCTCGACCGCCTGCACGAGCAGATTGCGCCCTACGCAAAGGAAGGCGTGAAAACAGCCGCCCTGTTCCTGCGCGGGCCGGGCGGGGTTGTGGCGACCATAACCTCCTGCGCCCTCGATGAGTGCAGGCTCAAGGACAAGCCGCAAGAGAAAGCCATCGACTTCACGCTGGGCTGTCTCAAGGGCGCCGGGCTGAGGCTTGCTTTCAGCAGGTGGGGTGAGCTCGATCCGGCCATGAAGCTTATCCCGATCAAGTACAACCTGCCGGCGCAGGCTGCGCTCATGGGTGCGGCATCCAGGGCCGTCGATGCAGGGCTTTCCCGTTCCACCTGGGTCGATCCGCAACGGCAGGCGTTCGATGCCGGTCGCGGCCTGAACATCCTCGGCGCGCAGGTGTTGAGCCCGCGCTTCTGGGGGGCGGACGTTATGGCCTGGGGGCTCTCGGCCGGCCTTGTCAGGGGGGCGCGACGCATCACCGGTGGTGCCACGGAGCGCAACCCCGTCCTGGCCACGGCGCTTCTGGGCGGCGGCCTGGGAATTTGCTCCGGCGGAGCCGCCGAGCTTTCCGACGAGCAACGCAACCACGACGGATTGAATCCGCTCAAGATTGCCGGGCGGGCCCTTTGCCAGGGCGCAGTCGATGCGGCCGCCGCAGTTCCTGGCGGCGTGCAGGCCGATCGTGCCGCAATGCGCATTTTCAGGGGAATGCACATCACGGACGAGCCGTCATGGAAGCCAGGCAGCGCGGCAGGCCCCCTGCCTCGCGGAACCGAGACGCTGGCGCGCTGTTGCAACGGTCTGGCGGACGGAGAGCCGTCGCTGCCGTACTCCATCACGCCCGCGCCGGCCGAGCCGCCGGAGCGGCTGTGGCAGAGGGTCAGGCAGGTGACGCGCGCCACCGAGCAGATTACCGAATGCCAGGCCGCTGAAAACGAGAAATTTGCGGATTACAGCGACTTCTACCGCCGGGCCATAAGGAGTGTCGATCAACCGGTCAGGCGGTATCAGGTCGAAGGGCACACGACGGAGTTGATGGTGCCCGAGTCCTATGCCCGGCAGCTCGACCAGATCCGTGAGCACCGGCTGCACGGCACGAAGACCAGGGAGCTTTTCAATTATCCTGACGGCTTCCTGCAGTCGGCGCTGCCGGAGGACTTTATCCCGCACCTGGACGGGCTGCCCAACAGCCGGCTCGTGAAACGGATAAATATCTTGAACCAGGACGATCCGGATACGCCCTGGTTGCGGCAAAAGAAGAAGGATCCGTTCTGGAGCACGGCGGCCAACGCTTCCCCGGAAATGGTTCTGAACTTCTTCAGGCAGTCGAGATTTCATGACGGCTTGCGGGAGAACCTCAACCACGAGTGGGCGCACCTCCTTCATTTCCATCTTCCGGAGCAGATGCGGGCATTTGATCTCGCCGCCTTGCAGGAGCGGGCTCTGGAGCCGGAAGGATTCAACGCGCGCTCCTATGCGCTGACCAACAACAACGAAAACTGGGCGGTCCACCTGGGCGAAGAGATCCTGGCATACGACGGCAATCGCTTTCTCAAGACGGCAGCCAGTGCCCCCTTGCGCAGCGCCGTCCTTGCCAGGGCGTTGAAGCTGTCGCTCGCCGATCGGATGCAGCCGCAGATATCCCTCTATCGCACGCAGTTCCTCAATCGAGCGGACTTTATCGAGCGCAACGTCACGGCACCGGCTGCGGCAAAGCTGGAGCGGGAGCTCGTGAATTCCGACAATCCCCGCGCCGAGCAGATCGAGCTTCTGGATTATCTGAGCAACGGGTGCAGCTTGAAATTGCTGCGCCATCTTGCCCCGAAGGTGAGGTCTGCTCCTGCAGCTCGCGCCGTCGTCGAGGCGGGGGCAAGGCAACTGGCCTCGAAGCCCGACGAAGCGTTCAGGTTTCTCTATGACCTGGCAGACCCGGGATTGTTCACGCACGGGGAGGCAATCGATCAGATCACTGGCAGGGACGATTTCACCTGGCGCTACATATCCAGGCTCGGGCAGCTGGAGGCGCTGAACCCTCAAATGAACCGCTCCCTGCACAGCCGGTACAGGAACCTGGCTATCGGACTGTCGGCGAGCGAAAAATACGACAAAGCGGAGCCGATCTGGCGTAAAGTTCTCGACCAGGACAGGAGGATCTTTGGCGGCGATGACCGGCGCACCGCGGAAAGCGAGCTTCAGCTGGCGTTGTCCCTGTCCGGGCAGAACAAGCACGCTGAGTCCTGGGCTCATCTCAAGCACTCCATGGACGTTCTGACCAGGCCCTGCGCCCCGCCGTTTACGGAACAGTCTGTGGCGGCATCCGGTGTAGCGGAAGGCGTCAAGCCGCTGCTGAGCATGTGCCGCCAGCTTGTCAGCCCGCCGCTCGATCTGCTCGAGCAGGTTCGCGCGAAGCTGGCCCCGGTCGACAGCGAGGCGGCAGCCGCGCTGCAACGCGGCATCGATGAGCTGGCTGCTGGACGCAGGCGGCAGGGTCAGACGCCCTGACCGCCGCACAGCAGCCGGCAGATGAAGAACCCTGACGTGCCGTGCCTGGACGGCAGGAGCGTGAGCCTACCGGACTCCAGGTCCTGCCCGCTCGTAAAGCCCTTCTCGCTCCAGGCGGCGAGCAATCCGTCCGGCACGAACGGCCGGAGCGTGGCCGGCGAGAACTGAGAGTGCCTGGACAGGAACCACTCGATGTTCTCCTCGTTCTCCTCCGGCTCGATCGAGCAGGTGGAGTAGACAAGCACGCCGCCCGGCTTGACCAGCGCGGCCGCGTGATCTAGCAGCTGCCGCTGCAGCTCGGTGAGCTGCACCAGATCCGGTGGCTCGCGGCGGAAGCGGATGTCCGAGCGCCGGCTTATGACACCGGTGCCGGTGCAGGGCGCATCAACGAGCACCCGGTCGGCCCGGGTCTCCAGCACGAACTCGCGCCCGTCGGCCACGAATACCTCGACGTTGGTAACGCCGAGGCGCTGCCTTGCCCTGCGCAGGAGCTGCAGGCGGCTTGAGTGATCGTCGACGGCGATGATCCGCCCCTTGTTCTCCATTAGCTCGGCCATGTGCAGGCTCTTGCCGCCGGGGGCGGCGCAGAGGTCGACGACCAGCTCGCCCGGTTTTGGATCGACAACGAGGGAGACAAAGGCCGCCGCCTCGTCCTGGATGGAGAACAGCCCCTCGGCATAGCCGGGGAGCCTGGTGGGCGGGCCCTTGCAGGGACCGCGATCCTCGACAATCAAGCAGGAGTCGACAAGCTGCCCCCGCCTGACCCTGACACCCCGCGACTCGAGAAGGCTGACCAGGCCGTCGGTGGTAATGGCCAGCCCGCATGCCCTTACGACCAGATCCGGGATCTGCTGGGCCTGCTCGAGCAGGAGCTTCGTCTCGTCCGGCCCCCAGTTCTTCAGCCAGCGCTCGACCAGCCAGATCGGCATGGAATAGCTCGTGTGGAGCTGCTCGACATTGAGCGGCACCACCTCCTCGTCCTGGAAGGTCGAGCGCCGGCGCAGGTAGTTTCTCAAGACGCCGTTGACGAACCTGACCTGCCCCTCGTGGCCTGCCGCCCTCACCAGGCGCGCGCAGGTGTCCACCACCGCCGCCTCGCGGATGTCGGGCATCTGCTCGAGCTGGAAAAGGGCCAGGCGCAGGGCGTTGCGCAGGAAAGCCGGCATCTTCGCGAGCGGCTGGTTTGATATGCGCGAGAGGTGATCGTCGATCTTCAGCCGCTGGCGCACCACCCCCTGCACGAGCGCGGTGACGAAGGCCCGGTCCCGCTCGGACAGGGTCTTCCTCTTGAAGGCGCTGGCGATGGCCAGATTGGCGTAAGCGCCCTCGGCCTCGATGGCGATCAATATCTCCACGGCCAGCTTGCGGGAGGCCAGGCCGGCCGGCGCTTGCTCCTTGGGTCTGGTCGTCTCATCCCCCACGGCCGGCTCCTAGCTGCCGATAGTCAACCCGGGCTTCAATCTTACTCCGTTTGCCCAGTCCCTGGCCGGGAGCCTGGCCCTGTTGGCAGGCTGGACCTCCAGAAGCTCGATCGCCTCCTGTCCGCCCTGCCCGCAGGCGATAATCACCTTCTCGCCTGCGGCGACAACCTGGCCCGGAACCGCCCGGGCAGCGCCGGCGCTGCCGGCCGGGCGCGTCTTCAGCACCTTGAGCGGGTTGCCGGCAAAGTCGGTGTAGGTGCCGGGCCAGGGCACGAGGCCTCGCACCAGGTTGTGGATCTCCCAGGCCGGCTTGCTCCACTCTATCCGCCCCATCTCCTTTTTCAGGAGCGGGGCGTAGGTGGCCCGGCTGTCGTCCTGCTTCTGAGGCTTTACCGTTCCTGCCCGGATCTGCTCCAGCGTCTCCACCACCAGGTCGGCGCCCACAGAGGCCAAGGTGCGGGCAAGCTCCTCGGCGGTCGTCTCCGGGCCGACCGGCACCTCGCGCTTGAGGATCATGTCGCCGGTGTCCACACCCGGATCGCAGAACATGGTGGTAACGCCGGTCACCGTCTCCCCGTTGATGATCGCCCAGTTGACCGGCGCCGGCCCGCGGTAGCGGGGCAAAAGCGAGCCGTGCAGGTTGACCACGCCGTAAGCGGCCATGTCCAGGACCACCGGCTTGAGAATCTGCCCGAAGGCCACCATCACCAGCACGTCGGGCGAAAGCTCCCGCATCGCCTCCACCGTCTCCGGCGATCTGGACAGGCGCTCGGGCTGCAGGACGGGAATGCCGTGGCCCAGGGCCAGCCGCTTCACCGGCGGCACGAGCAGCTTATGGCCCCGGCCGGACGGGCGGTCCGGCTGGCAGACGGCCGCCACCACCTGTCCGGCAGGCCAGGCTAGGAGCTTTTCCAGGGTGGGAACGGCGAACTCCGGTGTTCCGAGGAAGATGATGCGCACAAGGTTCGGGGAGCTACTTGGAGAGCAGGCGCACTTCCACTATGTGCTCGAAGTTCAAGCAGATCTCGTCGTCGAGCATTATGTACATGAGCCTGGTGCCGTCAAAGACAATATTGGTCAGGATGCCGGTCTGCTGCCCGCCGTTGGCCAGGCCTACGGCGACCTTGTCTCCTACCCATTGCCGCAAGTAAACGAGCCTTTCTCGCGACGGTGATTGTGCGTGGGACATTCTCCCCCCTTCCAAACTTCGGGTCTCCTGTAAAGTCCTATGCGGACATATTGTCAATGATAGCGGAAGCGAACTCACTTGTTTTGAGTTTCGTGGCCCCCTTCATCAAGCGCTCCAGGTCATAGGTGACCTGTTTCTTCTGGATGGTCGTGCCGAGAGCCCGGTGGATAAGCTCCCTGGCCTCCGTCCAGCCCAGGAATTCGAGCATCATAGCCCCGGAAAGGATTACCGAGCCCGGGTTGATTACGTCCTTGTCGGCGTACTTCGGCGCCGTGCCGTGCGTGGCCTCGAAGATGGCGCAGCTGTCGCCGATATTGGCGCCGGGGGCGATGCCAAGCCCGCCGACCTGGGCCGCGCAGGCGTCCGAGAGATAGTCACCGTTGAGGTTGGTGGTGGCGATCACCGAATACTCGTCCGGTCTGGTCAGCACCTGCTGGAACATGGAGTCGGCTATGCGATCGTTTATCACGATCTTGCCCTGGGGGACCTTGCCGTCGTGCTCGGCCCAGACCTTCTCCTCGCTCACCACCTGGGCGGAAAACTCCTCGGCGGCCAATTGATAGCCCCAGTCGCGGAAGGCGCCTTCGGTAAACTTTTGTATATTGCCCTTGTGCACGAGCGTGACCGTGCGCCGGCCATGCTCCAGGGCGTACTGAATCGCCCGGCGCACCAGGCGCTGGGAGCCGAACTTGGACACAGGCTTGATGCCGATGCCGGAGTCCGGGCGAATCTTCCTGCCGAAGGACTCGATGAGGTCTGCGAGCTTCGCGGCCTCGGGGGAGCCGGCCGGGTACTCGATGCCCGCGTAGACGTCCTCGGTGTTCTCCCGATAGATGACCACGTCCAGCTTCTCCGGTGCCACCACCGGCGATGGCACCCCGGCGAAATAGCGAACCGGGCGCACGCAGCAGTAGAGATCGAAGACCTGCCGCAGCGTCACGTTCAGGCTGCGGATACCCCCGCCCACCGGCGTTGTCAACGGGCCCTTGATCGCCACCCCGAACTCCTTGATCGCCTCCAGGGTATCCTCCGGAAGCCAGGAGCCGAAATTCTCGTTGGCTTTCTCGCCGGCGAAAACCTCGAACCAGGCGATGGAGCGCTTGCCGCCGTAAGCCTTCTGCACAGCCGCGTCGAACACCCTCTTGGAAGCCCGCCAGATGTCCCTGCCGGTGCCGTCGCCCTCGATGAAGGGGATAATTGGCGTATCCGGGCACAGCGCGCGGCCGTCGACAAACTTCACCTTTTCGCCCGCCGGCACCTCAAGCCCGTTGTACCTCTTCTCGATTACCTGTCCCATAGCGCTCAAAAACCTCGAAGATGAGTCGTCGAACCTCTACGATAGCAGGGCTGAGCAGCACGCGCGTGTATGATCAGCAAATACTAACGAATGACCAGGCCGCAGGCAGATGCAGACCGAAGTTCCCATGGAGTTGAGCCCCGCGCCCCGGCGCCTGGCGCCCATCATCCTGGTGCCGGCTGGGCTGTGGCTGGCGGTCTTCATGGTTATTCCCATCGCCATCCTGCTTGTCTTCAGCCTCGGGCACCGGGACCAGCTGGGCAGGATCGTGCTCGGCATGAGCTTCGCCAACTATCTGCGCTTCTTCTGCGGTCCGTACCTCTCCTCGCTTGCCCGCTCGCTGGCGCTTGCCGGCGGCACGACGGCCGTCTGCCTGGTCCTTGGCTTCCTTTGCGCCATGTGGCTCGCCTTCAACGTGCCCAGGCGGCGCCGGCAGATCTACATGACGCTCCTGGTGGCGCCGCTGTGGACCTCCTTTCTCCTGCGCATCTACGCCTGGATCTCCATTTTGCGCCCGACCGGGCTCCTTTCCACCGCGCTCGCCCACCTGGGCGTCTGCCACCCGCCGGTGATCCTCTACACGCCCTGGGCGGTTCTCCTGGGCATGGTTTACAACTACCTGCCGTACATGGTGCTGCCGCTCTATGCCGCCCTGGACAAGCTGGACCTGCGCCTGCTGGAGGCAGCCGCCGACCTCGGGGCCTCGCCGTGGCAGGCCTTTATCAAGGTGACCCTGCCGCTATCTTTTCGTGGTATCGTCGCAGGTGTCATCATGGTCTTCGTCCCCAGCCTGGGCGACTATGTGACCCCTGATCTCATGGGCGGCGCCAAGACGATGTTCATCGGCAACCTGATCCAGAACCAGTTCCTCACCGTGCGCGACTGGGCCTTCGGCTCGGCGGTCTCCACGATCCTCATCGTCATCGTCGCCGGGGCGATCTGGCTTTATCTCAAGTACGGGGAGCCGACCACGACGGAGGTCAAGCCGGCCTGAGCTTTTTCAACAGCGCGATCAGCCGGTCGTAATCCTCCCTGAACAGGTGCGACAGCGCCTGGCCGGCCTCGACGAGAAACCGCCGATCCTCGCCCCTGGCCAGATAAGCCTGGCGCACGGCGGCAGCCATGAGCTCATCTGCGGGGACCGTGGCCACCAGCGTCATCGGGCGCAGGAAGTCCATCTCAGCGGTTGCCGAGCGGATCTCCCGGTCGGCCAGCGGGTAGACGAAGTCATGGACCTGCGGCGGGTACGGCGGCAGGTGGTGGTAGTATCTGCCGCCCTGGAAATAGCCGGTGGTGACGGCGTGAATCTCCGTGCGCAGAAGCGCGAAGATGTGCGGTTGCTCGGCCTTCAGCTGCTCCCTGGTAAGCCCCAGCGCGGAGGGTTTATGGCTCGTGTCCTGCGGGCCGGTGATCACATCGTAGACCACCGCCACGATGTCCAGCCGCTGCTCCGTGCACTCGGCGCGAATGAAGCTGCCGAAGGCCGGCCGCGACACCAGCGGCAGCCCGTCGGGGCCCTCCTCCTGCCACGCCTGAGCGATGAGGCCGGTGATGGACGAAGAGACCACCTCGCCCACCGGGCGGGTTCTCTCCTGCTTGTCGCTGGTTTTCTGCGGCATGAAAGTGGTTTTCCGGTCCGCCCCCCAATGGGGGCGGTCGCTTAATTTTAGAGCAGGACCGCCGGACGTTTGCACTAAACTGATAACAGGTGAAGCTAGAGAGATCGAGCGATAAACTAAGCCATGTTCGTCAATCGACAGCACGCGGGCAGGCTGCTGGCCGGCCGGCTGAAAGAATATCTCAGCGCACGCGGCCGCTTCTGCCCGGGCGACACCGTGATCGTAGGGCTGCCGCGCGGCGGGGTGCCGGTGGCCGCGGAGGTGGCCGGGCAGTTGAGGTGCCCGATAGACATCCTGGTGGCCAAAAAGATAAGGGCGCCGGACAACCCGGAGGTGGCGATCGGTGCTGTCAGCTCCACCGGCGTGGTGGTCCTCGATGAGGGGCACAAACGATTCTGGACCGATCCGCAGGCGTACGAGCGGGCGCAGCGGGCTCAAAAGGACGAGCTTATCGGCAAGACAAGGCAGCAGGAGACCGCCTGGCTGGAGGCGGCCGGCATGACGGCAAGACCGGAGTGGCGCGGCAGGCGAATCGTCCTCTGCGATGACGGCGTGGCCACCGGCATGACCACAATGGCCGCCATCGGCTCGGCGCGCCAGAAGGGGGCAAGCGAGATAATCGTCGCCACGCCGGTCACCCCTTACGACACGTACCTGATTTTAAAAGAGCAGTGCGACCACGTCCTTTCCCTGGCCGTGCCTCATGATTTTTCGGCTGTCGGCTGCTACTACGACGACTTCCACCAGCTTGCCGACGACGAGGTCGTCAACGCGCTCAGGCTGGCGCTGGCGCTTCAGGTCTGATCGCCGTCCAGAAAAAGCACGAGCCGGATAGATACGGGACGAATCCCTTTCATCGTACTTGTGTGCTTATATGTCTTATCTTAAAAACGCCCTGCGCAATGCAGAGCAATCTTTTGCCGCCGATTTTTCCAGGGCCTCGAGCCTGACCGTCTTCGACGCCGTTAACCATCAGCACATACCTTCGTTCGGGGAGCTTATCGGCTTTGCCGCCGGCGACGCCCCGGTGCCGAGCCTGCAGCTGACCGAAAGCAGCAGCGCACCGGGCAAGATCGACAGGCCGGGAGATTACCACGAGACGATCATGGTCGGCGGCGTCCCCCGGACCTACATCCTCCACGTGCCGCCCGGCTACGACCCCGGCAAGCCGATGCCGCTTGTGGTGGCGCTGCACGGGCTGGGAGGGAGCGGCGCCGAGTTCGAGCGGCGCTCGGGCATCGATGCCGAGGCCGATCAAAAAGGCTTCATCGTCGCCTACCCGGACGCCACCGAATGGCTGGGCAAAAGGCAACTGGCCGCCTGGGACACGGGCAACGGTCTGGTGCCGGCCGGCGGCAAGGCCGACGACGTGGGCTTTCTGCGTTCGCTGATTGACACCACCCAAAAGCAGATGTCCGTCGACCCGCGCCGCATCTACATGGTCGGCGTCTCCAACGGCGGCATGGAGGCTTACCGGGCGGCGGCCGAGCTTTCCGACAAGGTGGCGGCGGTCGTCGACATCAGCGGCGGCATGAGCGGCAGGGAGCCCGCCCCTTGCCAGCCGGTCTCCGTCCTGAGCATCGTCGGCACCAGCGACCGGATCGTGCCGCCGGGCGGCAGCAGCGCCGCGCAGGAGGCCGCCTCCGTGGGCGAGCGCATCCTGCAGCACCTGGCACAGGCGGTGCCCGCCGGCGGCCGCGAGGCTGCCGCCATCGCCGTGCCGGCTCTGGATTCGGTCCTGCCGGGGTTGGCCAGCCGCCTGCATTTCGCCCCCGCCTTCAAGCCGGTCTCCTACGCCACCAGCTTCTGGAAGACCGCCGACGGCATCACGGGCCCGCCGGTGGAGACAAAAGACGGCGCGGTGACCACGGACGTTTACACAAACCCGACCACCGGCGTCACCGTCGAGCAGGAGGTCGTGCAGGGGGCCGACCACGTGCTGCAGCACGGCGCCCCGCCAAACTTCTCGCTGGCCGACCAGGCATGGAGCTTCCTGTCCGCCCATGAGAAGCCGGCCGGCACAACCGGTTAAGAACAAGAACGAATTGGCGAGCGGCACGAGCCCGGAGGCGTAGCCGGGAAGCGAGGCAAGGCAGGCGAGGAGCCTGCCGCCGCCGCGCGCAGACGTCCACGCGCGCAGGGCGAGCGGCACGAGCCCGGAGGCGCAGCCGGGAAGCGAGGCAAGGCAGGCG